>Ga0066256_1000068_pt1 | contig 496139 bp, 468 predicted proteins | sample ThiBio_1000_biof_FD_87107 | JGI IMG/M metagenome (GOLD analysis project Ga0066256, IMG submission 87107) | Wastewater bioreactor microbial communities from Cape Town, South Africa - Thiocy_expt_1000_biof (version 2) | ecosystem: Engineered > Bioreactor > Thiocyanate-remediating >...
CACCAATAACTTTTGAACACCTTTACCTGCTCGCCTCATGCCCTACCACTAACTTTAGGTTAGCGCGCAAAACACGAATCCCAACAATTCAAGATCTTAGATTACCAATAACTTTTGAGCGCTCACACAGTGAATCGCCGATAGGTTCGGCGTGGTGTTTCTCGTACCCGGAAGGTCGGGCTCTCTTGGGTGTCACGCTGAAACCATACGGCGCGCGCCGGCGACGAAAAGATCGTCGAATTTCAGTTTCCCCACGTGGTCGGACCCTGGGCCGCCGTGGCCGCGAACGGGCCAGTGTGGTTCTGGCTCTCCTGCACCAGCGTCTCGTGGAGACGGTCGGCGGCGTTGATGACGTCCATGGCCTTCATGCCGTTGAGCTTGGATCGGGCGGCGTCGAGCAGCATCGGCTCGGTGATTTGCGAAGGCTGGACGTGCGCGGCGATCATCTGCTGGATCGGTAGGCTTCCCACGATCAGCATCCGCACCGACTTCTGGAAGACGCGCGCGTCGCGGTCGGGAAGGGCCGAGGTGATCTGGTTGATGGAGTCGACGAGCGAGTCGCTGCTGCTTCCGTTGATCGCGATCTTGTAGCCAGGCAGGCCGGGCGTCACCTTGGCGATGGGCGCCGGGACAGGCGCTACGGACGAGGACGCGTCGGCGGCCTGTTCGTGCCCCGGCGACGCCGGGGCAGGCTCGTGACCCTTCAGGCGATCCCGCAGCGAACTCCATTCGGCTGCGGTGTACGTCTTGCCGGCGCCGCTCGCCGCCGCGTCCAGGTATTGCTGCTGCGCCGGCGTAACGAACCCGACGTTGCGGCTCACCTTTGGCGGCGCGCCGGCTCCCGCGCCCGTGACCTGGAGCGGCGTATCCCGCCACGCAACCTTCATCCAGCCGAGAACGGCCACCATGGCGATCAGGAGCAGGATCGCGCCGCGCTTCACCCAGACCTCCTGCGACGCGCCGGCGGCGGGCTGCGGCGCCGGGGTGCGGACGGTAGGCTGAGGTGCGGGGACGGTCGAGGATGGACGACGGTGCCGATTTTTGATGGTCTTGGTTCGCATGGACGTGTCCCTGGATCAGCCGCCGTTGCTGCTGCTGAGGAATGCGGTTGGATCGAAGTCGGTGGACCACAGGCCCACGCGGTGCGCCTTGGCCAGTTCCTGCACCATGTTGTAATCGTTGGTGACTCGGGGAAGCTGCAGCGCCCAGCCCTGCTCGACCAGCTGAGAGCCAATGTCGATGTAACCGACGAAGCAGCGCCCGAGAGTCCGGCCGTTTAGATCCTGCCCCTTGGGGTAGCAGCCCACCTTCTGGATGCCGATGAAATCCCTCAGCGACCGCGTTGCTTCATCGCCGCAGAACCATTGGCGGCTACCCGTGATGCACTGGTAGTTGGACGGGGGGATCTGGATGCCCCAGAGGACGAACACCTGTCCGCCTACTTGGATTCGGTTGCCGGTCAGCAGCGTCGCGTCGCCCACGACGGCGCCTCGCTCGGCCAGCCGCATCGTCACGCGGTCGGCCAGCGGGGCGTCGGAATCGGCGGTCGCAGTCGACGGCCCACTCGCAGGTTCGGAGTTGGCGCGTGGGGCGAAGATGTTCCCCAGGATGTCCCGTGCCGACACGTCGCCGTTGGAGTCGCCGGGCGCTTGCTCGCCCGTGATCGACGACCCCACGCGCTGGCGCAGATCCGGCCGCGCCCTAAGCGCCACCAGTCCGGCGAACACGACGAGGCACGCGAGGGCCAGAGCTGTCACCATGCCGCGCTTCTGAGGTTTGACATGCTTTGCCATGCGACTTCCCTGTGGTTGTGATTCCTTACGAGAAAGTCTAGGGTGGTTCCGCGGAGGCGCCATCGTGAAACTGGCCTATTTCTGCGGCAGTTTCGCCCGAACGAGCCCTCCTCCTGTGGCCCTACCATGTTCCCGGAGGGTGGCTAAAGTGCCCCTCGCCGGGTCGCAAAGGCTGGTAACAATCGGCATACTTCGGCGCAACTTCAGGGACAGACGCAGGATTTATCGTGGCCCCCTCCCACGTAACCTCTCACGAACGCGACGACCAGCTTGCCGCTCCGACTACCGTCGAGGCATGGCATCTGGCCGCCGTGCAGACGTTGAGCGAGGTCATTGACGGCCTGGGCGCGATCGTGTCCGAGCCGAGCAAGGATCCGAAAGTCCTCGTTGAGTTGGAAATTGGCGCTCTGCAGCAGCGACTCGTCAACAGCTGGCGTGCCTTCTGTGACGCGGCGCTGTTGCGCACCGACCGCGATATGAGCTTCCTGTTCAAGGAGCCGGCGCTTCCCGTGCGCATTCGGCTGGACGCCGAACGTAAGGCTATCGACATCACATGGGCGACGCCGGAACCGCAGGATGGTGCGCCGTTCCTGCTCCCGGGGCGCCACGCGCTGGGCACGACGACGTTCGCCGAACCGAGCAACCCCTTCCAGCCAGTGCGCCTGACGAAGCTGCCTGAGGACACGGTGCTGCTCGACATCACCGACGCCTTGCACGCGGCGACGGCGGCGGTCGTGGAGGTGCTACGCACGGTGTGCCGCGACCTGAGCCATCACGTGGCGACCTTGCCGGCCGACGTGGGCTACCAGCAGATGTCGTTCTTCGTGGCCTTCTACCAGCGAACCGTCCGCCTGCTCGAGCAGGGACTGGGCGACGACGAGTTTCGCCTGTGGGATCGCAACGTGGTGGAGGCCGCGAGCTTCGTGGAGATCCCTAAGGCCATCGTCGCCAGCAGCACATCGTCCAACGCCATCCTTGTCCTCGCGGTTAGCCTGGTCGCCGACCTGTATGAGCGAGCGATGAAGAACGCCGAGATGGAACACGGCCAGGATTACGATGTGCTGGTCGAGCTGGTCAGCAAGCGGCTGAACCAGGCGTACACGCAGTTGTCGTCGATACTGGACGGCCACAACCACATCCTCCTCGCGACACACGGCGCCGCGGACGTGAAGGCTACCCCGGTGGTCATCATGCGGACGGTGCCGGTGCGCCTGCCCCAGCTCGCGCTGATCCCCTCCCAGGCGGACGTCCTCCGGGATCTTCTGGACAGCGTCCCGGTCATGTGACCCCCTACTGCGCCTTGCGGCGCAGCCGCGCAACCACACGCTGTGCCACGTCGCTAGGGATCGCGAAGGACAAGGGCATGCTCGAGCCGTGATCGGCCTCGAACACCTGCGCATTGATGCCGACGATGCGACCGCCCACGTCGAACAGCGGGCCGCCAGAGTTGCCTGGGGCCTCGGGCACGTCGGACTGGATGAACCGCACCGGGTTGTGTCCCTTGAACTTGAGATCTCGGTTGAGGGCGCTGACCACGCCCTGGGTAACGGTTCCCTCGAAGCCGTAGGGTGCACCGATCGCGATCACCTGCTGCCCGGGCCGGATACTCGCCGAGTCCGCCCAGCGCGCCGCGTTCAAGCGATGCTCTGGGTGGACACGCAACAGGGCCAGGTCAGCGTCAGCGTCCACACCGACCACCGTCGCGCGGAGTGGCACGTCCTGTGCCGACCCTCGGGGAAATCGGACCAGCACCACGTTGGCGCCGGCCACCACATGCGCGCACGTGACAATCTCGCCACCGTCGCCGATGACCACGCCGGCACCGCGGGCCGCGCGATCGGCTAGGCCCGCCTTCGCGATCGCTGCGGGCGAGGCGTCGTCCAAGTGGTCACCTATGATGCTGACGGTGGAACGCGCGCCGACGCTGGCGGCTTCCACGAGCAGATCGGTGGAGCTGGGCGGCATTGCGGTGGGCCGCGCGAGGTTGCCATATCCGGCGGCGCCCAGGCAGAAGGAACCGAAGGACGCCGCAGCCACCAGCAGCGCGAGGGCGCCCCACGCGAAGCCCCCGGATCGCAGGCTCATCGGCAACCGCCATCCTCGGCGACAGGCGGCAACACGCCTTCCCCTCGCTGGTGCAGGAACATCGCGAGGTTAGCGACGTCCAACGGGTCGCCCTTCGCGACGTGTTCGCGCAGCATGTCGGATAACCGCTGCTGCATACCGGGTTCGTCGTTGTTCCAGCCACCGCGCCCCTTGGATCGCGCGATCGCCAGCTTGACCTTCATCGCCTCGGCGAACGCTTCGACGGCCACGTCGTCCGGGTGCGCACCGGACGGTGTCACTCTTGAGTTATCTGCCATGGCGTCAGCTCCCAGTCGCTTTCGATTGGCAAGCGCTGCACAGGTCGGCTTCTACCCAGCTGCACCCGCCAGGGCACGCGAAGCGCTCGGTGCATCCGCAGACACGGCACGAGCCTGCCGGCGACACCAGCGGAGGGCGCACATCCGATTTCGCCTCGAAGTCCGGCGCGGACTCACCTTCGGACGCCGCTTCGGCGTACCGCTTAGCCAGCAGCTCGGTGGGGAACCGGAAGGCGTGGACGACATCGACAATGTCGAACCCACGTCCGAGTACGCCCAGGTATTCGCCGACGGCCTGCTTTCGCTTCAGGACGAAGCTCCTGCGCATAAGACCCTCCTTGTCCTCTTTGGGGTTGGTGCCGCTAGGGTAGTCACCGCGCGCGGAGGCGCGGAGGCTGCAAACCCTCGGAAATTCGCCGAGTTTCTCGGGATTGGCGGCCGGTGAAGGCGCTCCGTGGCCTCAGCCGACACGGAACGGCCGCACCCCACTCCACGCGTGCGGTGCCGACTGTCCGGCGCGGACGATTTGCCCCGCCCGCGCCGGCGACTCGCTTACGCCGCCTCGTCGAACCCCTTGTACTTGAGCTGATCCATGCGGCAGTCGGATTCGTCCTGGTCGGCACGCTCGCGTTGGTAAACCGGCTGATAGAGCGAGCCGCCGACCCGCGCCACGTTCAGGTACTGGACCTCTACGATTGCATGGACAGCCGGGATCGGCTGGTTCGGCGGGATCGTGACGTTCCCAAGGCGGTGCCACGCCCCGGCGGCGTCCTGCGCCTCGACCTGCACGCTTCGACGCCCGGTGTTCAGTGCCATCACGCGCACGGTGGCCGATGCCAGGAACTTGTACTTGTGCCATTCGGCGTCCGTGGTCTGGAGGCCCGGCACATAGGCGGAGCCATCGCGCTTGAACACGACACCCTCACGGCGTGCCGCGCGCACCTCCTCGAGCAGTCTCCGCTTGTCCTGCGTCGTCCGTGCGACGCGCGAGATCCGCACCGACGCGCCGGGCTTGATGACCTCGCGGAGGATTTTCCGGCGTTCGGCCAGCGGGAGGGGACGGAGGTTGCGACCCTCATGCTCCAGCACGTCCCAGAGGTACACCACGTCGCCGATGCTCTCGCCGTCAAACACCGATCGCCCGCGCCAGCCGACCGCGCACGCGCACACTTCGGCATCCACGGCGTCCGCCAGAGGGGTCATGTTGCCCTTCCGGTTCACCCCATGCGCGACGATCGCGTCGTCGCACTCGACGACCACCATACGCCGCTCACCGTCGTGCTTCTCCTCCGCGCTGTACTGCGGGTCTAGCAGGTAGCGATCCAGCTCGGCGTCGCCGATGGGGTTGAGCAGCATCGGTCGGATGTCGGTACTGGTGAACGCCCGCAGCGGCACGTCCGCCAGCCCGCCGATGGCGGGATCGCTGCCGACGTAGCCCTTGGCGAGCTTCGCTTTCACCAGTCGGAGATATTCCTTCAGCGCCTTCTCGTAGGGCACGGGTTCGGTGATCTTGTCCTGAGGCTTGAGCGACCCTCCGATCGCGGCGGACTGGGCCTTGAGCAGCCATCCGCGGCCGTCGGCGGCGCGTACCAGCTGGATTCGATATTCCTTGTGCGAAGTCCCCTCGGTACAGGTGAGGCGGATCGACTTGGCTTCCGATGCGGGGTTGTCGCCGAACTCGTCGCAGGAGTGGGCGGTCAGGTACACGGTCTGGGCGCTGGGGGACGGGAGGGTGTTTTCGGCAGTCATTGGCGCTACTCGCTCGGGAAGGACGACCCATGCTGGCCGGATGCTGGCCGTCGCAAAGATCGTGAGACTTCCGCAGGCAGCGAGCGCTCGCTGCCGCGCGATGGTTGTGCCGTGGTGGCGAAAAGCCAGTCGACAGCCGACGGGGTCGCGCCTGTCAGGCGTCGGCCGCCGTGGCGGTGTAGCCGAACGTCGCCCACACCGCTGGGTCGATCATCAGCGGCGAGACCGTCAGTGGATTCAGGCGCACCAGCGCCCCGTGCGCGTCCAGTCCCCCGTCGAACAGGAGCGTGCTGAGCAACGTGGCGCCCGCCGTGGCCATGTTCTGGTTGATCGCCCACTTTTGCCGGGTCAGCGCCTCGGCCAGGCTGCAGCTCGGGAGGTCATCGTCGTCACCCGCGAGCAGCTCCTGTCCGTAGAGGTCGTACACGTTGGGCAGGCGCTGGCCACGGGATGGTGTGCCCAAGTGGCCGATCACGATTTGCCCGCGATCCGAACCATTGCCGAAGTCGCACCAGAGTGCATCCGTCCGGACGCCTCGGCAGGACTGCCCAAGCTGGTAACGGAACTTGCCGCTGTCCACGCAGCCCACGATGAGGTCGGCGCCGACGGTGCGCCGCGCCGGATCGAGCGCCTCGGGCACCGCGCGCCAGTCGAGGCCGAAGAAGTTGTTGATGCGGCCGACGACCATGATCGCCTTGTTGAACCCCGCGTCGCCTTGCGTCGTCATCTGCCGGCCGAAGTTGGCCGGCGAGAACGTGTCGGGGTCGAACACCGTCACGTCCATGCCGTGGTGCCCCTGCACGCGCAGCGCCGCGTCGAGCCGCCCGAGTTCCGACAGGAACAGCGAGCCGGTTCCGCCGGCGCCGACGACGGTGACGCGGATCGGCCGCTCGGCGATGAACGTCTCGGGAATCACGAAGCGCGGCGAGGTCATGCGAAAAGCTCCGTCCAGAGATCATCGGAAAGGGGGATCAGGTAGTGGCCCACGCAGACCCTCGCGGCGACCTTCGTCGACGGACGGTCGGCGCAATGGCCGAACACCATGCTCACGTGTGGCCCGCAGCGCGAGTGGTCGGACTCGTCATCCACCCCGGAGAACCGGGCCGGATACGGCCCGTGGCTGTGCGCGTCGATGACCAGGCGCGCTTCGTCGTAACCGTGGTCGGCATAGGTCACGCGGCCCACATAGCCGGTCGCCTCCGGCTCAATCAGCCGGTACCCGGACGGGTCTACGGCATCGGCGACGATCAGCGCCGCCATTTCCCTCGGATGCACCGCCAGTGAACGCTCCATCAGGGTTCGGGCGAACGCCTTGGGGATGCGCGGGCCGCGCAGGGTGAGCGCTTCGCTGGTCTCGCCGTAGGGCGTGTGCATCGCCACGCAGCGCACACGGACATAGAGCGCATCGCTGCACGCCTCGACGTAGATCCCGTCGCGCGCGGCGAGCAGCCTGCGGCCCGGCGCGTCCAGAGGCTCGAAGGCACCCTGGATCGGCACGGCCCGCAGCGGCATCGCGTGTTCGGTCGCCGCATCGAGCGGGGAGAGCAGGCTGGCGGCGAACATCACTCGGCCTCCTCCGCGCCGGTCAACTTGGCGAGCCAGCGGCTCAGCGTCATCTTGAGGGGTCTCATGAGGTTGGCGTTGGGTGGCGTCGTGTAGCGCTTGCGCTTGCGCCAGAAGGCCATCAGATCGTCGGTGCTGACGTCGTCGGCCGAGGCAAGGGTCTGCGGATGGTTGATGTGGGTATAGTTGGTGGCCAACAGGACGCGCTCCCACGCGCGCATGGCGCTGTGATCCTGGTGGCGCGGGAGCGTGACGTTGCCGGTGCAGACGCACTGGTCGTCGTGGATGTTGCCCATCGGCGCGTGGAACAGGGGCGTGGCCAGCGACGGGCGCTCGGTACCGGCATACGCCGCGACGAACAGGACGCCGTTCTCGACATGGAAGATCAGGCCGGGCAACACGGCCTCGAGGACTTCGCGGCCCTCGCCCGTGCGCCAGTTCTGGTGGCTTCGCTGCGGCGGGCGGAACCAGGTGAGGCTGGTGGATGTTTCGCGCAGCAGCCCCTCCGGCAGCAGCTCGATCTTCCGCTGGATCGACGACTGGTCGCCGATGAGCCGATAGCCGAACTCCTGCGCGTCCAGCGGTGACATGATCCGCGCCGGCCCGAGCGTCGATCCGTTCTGGCTGCGCTGGATGCCGTGCATGGTGAGCACCATCTGCCGGTCGTTCGGCATGCTGCTGACCGAGGAGCTCGTGGTGTGGAGCAGCAATGCCAGGGTGGGGAGCAGTTCTTCAGCCACGTTGCGCCTCGTTGTATCGGGAAAGGAGAGAAGACATGACCGTGATACCGCATGCCTCGGCCACGCAAAGTTCGAAGACTTCCCACGCATCGGTGTCGCCTACGGCGGTCGCGCCGACCGTGCCGTCGCAGCCGACCTCCCACGTCATCCGTTCGTGGTCGTCGAGCACCTGATCCTCGAGGCCGCAGAGGTTGGCCTTCACGATGTGCAGGCCGGCGCCGTAGCTTTCCTCGCTGAGGGCCGAGGCGTCGAAGGTCTTGCGGCCGGCGCCGATGCGTTCGGCGAGCGCATCGCCAAGGCGCCAGAGGGCGTCGAGCGCTACCCTGCTTTCCCCATTGGGCTGATGCTTAAGCCGACGCCGCAGCGCCTTCGTGGCTACCGCGCGCGTCGCGCACGTCGGAATGCGCTCGGGCCGGCGCACCAGGAACGCCATGGCCCGCGTGAGCAGCTCGATGGAGTCCGGGTCGTTGCGGTCGTGACCGTGCTCCATTTCCATGTGTTCCAGCAGCTCGTCGGTCAGCGTGATGGTGCCGTCCGTCGCCACTACCTCCTTTCGGTAGGACATCAGGTCGTCCCAGAACAGGCCGCTGCCGAGATAGCCCTCGGCCACAAACTCGTGGGGGGCGAGGACACTGAGCGCGTGGCATGGCCAGCGCGAGATCAGACCGCAGATCGCCGACGCGTCAGGGTGATCCATGTCGAAGTCCAGGCACGTCTCGGTGTACGAGCGACCCGTGCATGCTTCCTCGGGCACGAGCACGACGCTCGGGCATTCGCCGTCGGGGCCTTGCCAGCACAGTGTTGCCGGCATGACCTGCCAGAACGGCTTGTCGTATAGCTTTCGGCGCGGCGGGCCGCCGAATCGCTCGAACCACCGGGCAAGCTCCCGGTCGGCATAAGCGGCGGCGGCGCCCCGGAGCGCCACGGTCGGCGTGGCGCCGCCCCTCTTCAGCGCGCGGGCGAGGCCGTTGGGCGTGATCGCGCCGGCCCGCAACAGCCGTTCGCCCCAGTGGCGGATGCCGGCGCGTACCGCCGGGTTGTCGTATTGCGGGTTCCCTGGCAGCCGTAGCGCCGCCTTCCCTAGCGTGGGCAGCGTACCCACCGCAGCGATGCTCTGGCGGACCAGCGTCTGGCCAAGCCGCTTGATCGCAGTGTCGGTGCCGGCGATACCTTGGGCGAAGATGGACTGGACGTCCGTGGGTGGCACGCGCCCCTCGCGGAGCTGGCGGCGCAGCGCCGCCGCGATGCGGGCGCGAGTACCTCGCTGGTACTGGGCGATGCTGGCGCCGGCCATGCCCTGCGCGCCCTCCAGGATGTCGGCAGGGACGTGTGCCGAAGCAAGTGGAAACATGATGCCGTTCCTCGGAAGGGATCTGCCACGAACGTACCGGGCACCACGAAAACGAAAAGATCGGCGCGAATCAGGACAGGCCGACCAGGAACGGATCGACCCGCGTCGGTGGCCGGCGCGACAGGTTCAGCAGGAACGACCCACAACTGTGGTGGAGAGCCACGTCGTATCCGGCGGTCGAATCCGCGTCCGCCCACGCCTGAAGGGAGGCCACCGCCTTCTCCACGGCGTCATCGGTTGGCGCGCTCGCGTTGGTGCTGTCGGGACGCGGCTTGCGCCGCGCTCCCTTGGTCTGCGCGGGAGGGCGCACCACAGAGTAGACAAGCTGGGTGCCGACGACCTCCGGCCCCTCAAGGGTCGTATGGGCCAGGTGCGGCCACGTCGCCTGCAGGAGCTTGACGGCCTCCTCGGGCGGCAGCGACGGTGCGGGGTCGGGGACGGAAAGACCGGCGACCTTGAAGATGCGGGTTAGCTGGGTGACGTCTGTCATGGTCGAATCCTTGTTACTCGTCGTCGAAGACGGAAGCCTGTGCCGGCGCGGCGGTGGTCACCGCGTTGTCGGCGGCAGTTTCGGCGCTGGCAGCGCCCTCGTTCGCGGTGGCGTCGTCAGCGTCCGCATCGTCCGCGCCCGTGCTGGTTGCAGACTTGGCCGGTTTTGCGTCGGCCGTGATCGTGGTTTTCGCCTTTGCCTTCTCGGCGGTTGCTTGTCGGGCACGTGCAGCAGCATCGTCCAGTGCCGCCACGTAGGAGGCGTTGGCGCCCACCAGTGCCTTGCGGCTTTCGAACACTTGGTTCAGTGCTTCGGCCAGTGCGGCGTTGACGTCTTCGCCGGAAGGCACCGTGAAGACGAACGGCAGAGCCAGCGCAGCGATCTGCTGCGCGAGCTGCGGGTCGGTCTCAGCATCGCTGACGCCGTGCAGCGCCGGCTGGAAGACCACCTGTGTGCCGGCATCCACTGCACGGAACGTCAGGTTGATGCTGTCGCCCTTGCGAACCATGGCGGTCAGCAAGTTGATCGGGTGCGACATGAGCTTCTCCTCTTCTGAAATTTGGCCGGGCTCGCCGTCAGCGGACGACGATCGTGAGTTTGCGAGGCGAGACGCGGACGCGGAGGGTGCGTGCGTGGGGGGCGGCTTCCATCATGCGAAGCACTTCGCGCGCGTCCACCGATTCGGTGAACGCGACGCCGCCGGTCAGGGCGCGTGCGCGCTCGGAGCAGTCGCCGTCGCGCTCGGGATCGAAACCGACCGCCCACGCGGTGAGGACACGGTCGTTGCCGGCGTCCAGGTACTGCGGCGGGTCGCCGGAAGACGTGATGCCGATGCCGCCGGCTGCGTCGTTGACGATCCACAGCGCGGGGCCGACCTTGGACTGGTCGACGTCGCCGGGCTCCACCCATCCGCGCTCTGTCGGCTTCGCGCCCTCCTTCCAGAGGGCGGGATCGCAGAGCTGGGTTTCGGTCAGTCGCTGGGTCTTTGATGCCACCGCGTGCGCGAGGATGGGACGCAGGGTGTTGAGGTTGAATACGAGTTGCTTGCTCATTTCGATTCCTTCGAAGGTGTCGCGAACCAGCGTGACTCGGACGGGCCGGACGAAAAGTTCGGCGGATATCCGGTTACACCCCAACAAACGAGCGCGGGGAAATGGAAGCGACCGCACTCGGGACGAACCCGGCCCACGCGAAGCCGGCCTTCATCACGTCCTTCGGCATGTCGGCCTTCTTGCTCGCCAGCAGCGCCTTCCAGCGCTTCTCCCCTTCGTCCTGGCCAAGCAGCCACGTCTTGAAGCCCGACTCCTCAAGCACTACCGTGATGCCTTCCTTCGTGTGCGCAGCGAGGTAGTTCTCGTCCACCGTGAAGTGGGTGGCCATGTCCACGCCCTGCCCCTGCACCAGCGACGCGGCGATCACGGCGGGAAACACGTCGTTTCGGCTGAACTGGCAGTTCGCCTGCTTGCCCACCACCATCGCGGCGGCGCAGGTGTTGAACAGGCTGGCCAGCGCCGCCTCGTCGCTGCCGAGCAGCTTGGCGATCACGTCCTCGGGCTTGCGACCCGTGACGACGACCCCATCGGGCAGGCTGACGCCGGCCTCGTTCAACACCTTCGCCATGGCTAGGATCGCCACAGCCAACGGTTCCTTCGTGCCGCTGGCGAGCAGCGTCTTTGCCGCCGCCGTGTAGGCAGGCTTCATCGCCGCCTTGGCCGCGCCGCTCGACGCCGCCGGTGCCGAAGCACGCTTGGGCTTGGCCTTCAACTTGGCGTTGGTGGCCGTCTTGCCGCCGGACGGTGGCTTCGTCCCCGCCGGTTTCGTGTGCGTGGCCGTCGCTTCGCTGTCCGCCGCCTGCGCCGTGGCCTCAGGCGCCGGCTTCTGCGACTCGGCGTATGCACGCACATGCTCGCGGTTGCATTCGACGTTGAAGCAGATCGGCCGTTCGGTCTGGCCGAGTCGTCCATCGTGTTTGGCGTGCAGCAGCGCGCCGAAAAACTGGCAACCCCGGCAGGCGTTGTACTGCTCTGGCCCCACTCCGCCCTCGCCGTTCTGGATCAGCGCCGTGTACGAGGCCGGATCCTTCTCGGTGGTCAGTGCGACAGTGGCGTAGTCTTCCTGCAGCCGCGCGCGCCGTGCCTCCAACTCCGTATTGGTCTTCTCGGTAAAGCACTGACGGTTCTTGCAGTTGGCGCCTGCGACAGCCTCCCCGAACAGCGTGCCCTGCAGGGCGGTGTTGAAGGGGCACGTCGCGCAGGCGGACTGCGCGCCCGTATCGAAGATCGCGGTGGACAGTGGGATCACGACGCCCTTCACGTCCTCGCGCAAGGCCGCGACGGACACGTTGTTGGCGATCACCCGCCCCAGCGCCTTGTCCTGCATCGCCTCAGGCAAGCCGGCGAGCAGCTCGGCGTGGCCGATGTCGATCGTTCCCTCGGCGACGGCGTCCAGCACTGCCATCGACGCTTTCAAAAGCAGAAGACGGGAGGCCAGCTTGGACTGGCTCCAGCCCAGCTTCGAGCCAGCAGCGGCACGGTCGCCGCCGGCCCGATCTAGTTCGTCACGAGCGGCCAGCGCTTCCTCGGCCACGGAGAGGTTCTCGCGATCCGTGTTCTCGAGGAGAGCCAGACGCCGCGCCTCCACGGCGTCGCAGTAGATGATGCGAGCCGGGGCGTTCTCGCGTTCCAGCAGGCGCATCGCGCGCAGGCGGCGCTCGCCAGCGATCAGCTCGTAGCCCTCGCTGTCGTCCGCCGGACGTACCGCGATGGGCTGGATCAGGTCATGCTCGCGGATCGAGTCGGCAAGGCGCTGGAGCGCCTCCTGCTTGAAGGAGCGGCGGGGGTTGTACACGACTCGCACCGAGGCGAGCGGGATCACCGCGACTTCGGATGGTGCGGCAGTTTCGAGCGACATGGGGCGGGCTCCTCTTGGTGTCGAGTGCCCTCAACCTACGCGCTGGTCATATCTCCAAAAGAACCACAGGGTTTTGCAACGCCGAGGGTGATGTGTCGATCCCAGCCTTGCCACCATCCTTGGGCGCCGAACCGCCAAATTCACCGTCCACACTCGGCCGAGTCAAAACTTCCGTAGCTATACCGTGTGACCACGCCGTCCGGATCAGTCCCTGCAGTCACGTCACCAGTCGTGTCGTCGCCCCCGGTCGTGGTAGTAGCTCCTTCGCTCATCGCCTGGAGGTCGTTGAGGGCAAAGGCATCCCACAAAGGCTTCCGTCAGCGTCCAAGGCGCGGGAGTAGGCATCGATGCTCCTCACAGCTCCATCTCCACCAGGAACACGTCGCACCCGGCTGGCTTGCGCTGCCGCGCGAACCCGGCATTGTGGTGCATTGACGGACTCCTTTGGTTGGGTGTCATCGGGTGCGATCCAGCTACAGGTCGAACCTTCGACCACACAGAAAATCAGACTTTGCTTAGGTCTCGAATCGGGATCCGATGAGCGAACACCTCGCGGTCGATCTCATCTAGCAATTGCCGCATGGCTGGAAGACGCTCCTGAAACAGGATTCTGCGCGTTAGACATCCGGAAGAACCGGGCCGGCCGGTGAAACCTAACGCGCGCACTGCGACACCTGTTTCTGGATTGATAGACGGCGAGATTGTGAGTTGAATGATGTCGCTCCAGAAAAGGTGTTGCCAGCGCCACGCAATAGCGCGTCGACTGATTCCACCTTCGTCAACTTCAATATCTGCTAGTGATAGCAACAGGAAGAACGCCGCGCCAAATACAAACCCGTTCACCCCAATGCAAAATGCCGCTCCAACCCAGATTCCATATTCGCGAGCGCAGCCAGCGCTGAGCGCGACTGCAAATGGGAACATGGTGGCAATCCAGCCATATTGCAGATATCGCCATTTATACTTGTAGCGATAGACGATCGTGTATTCGCTCATTTGTTCGTTCCTCGAGTTACTGGCGACCATCTACGCGGGTCAACGGTACCGTTGAGTCCGTTAGGAACACGCCGTTTGTTGCCGTGTTCGGCGACAAATTCCGGAATGGCGAAGAGGAGACACGTAATCTGGCTATTTTGCGCTTCTTAGGTCACGAATCGGGATGTGATGCTCGTCAACGTGTTGTCGTACGGCCTGAAGTAGGGATTCCATTTCTGGCATCCGCTCTTGGAACGAAATGTATCGCGTCAAGATGCACCCTTCGCCATGGCGACCGGCGATCCCATACGACCGAACAGTGCGCCCGGTTGAAGGGTCGGTTAGGTCAACGACAGTAAACGCCGCCACGTCAGCCCAACGCAACCGTTGCCACCGCACTCGACACGCTATTCTGCAAAGCGCTTCGCCGTTTACAGCGATGTCGGAGACTGCGAGCAAAAGAAAGTACGCGGAAACTAGTACAAATCCGATCGCGACGATCGCGAATAATGTTCCATTCAACGCTCCATTCTCTTTTACCCACTCGATAGTCAAAATGAGAGAAAGCGGGAGAAAGGCACCAAGCCACAGGTACGGGACAAACCACCCCCTGTACCTGAAGCGAACTTCGTGTGAATCCATAACCATCGTCTCCTCCTTTTGCTACTTGCAGCCTGCCGTGGTGTCAGTTGGCAATGTTGACGCTGTCAGGAAGATGCCGTTGATTCCCGAAAAGACGGACATCAGATTTGCGCCCGCGCTTCCGCCGACCTCACCTGCCCATACCGCAACAGTCCCTGCTTCAACCAATGGGCTAACTGCTCCGATGGTGGCTCCGATCAGCAGATCCTTTGTAAGCGGCTCGCCCTCCCAATAGTTGGTCGCGACGGTAGCTCCAGCACCCCCCGCACTGTTGGTTGCGACAAACGTGACGGCCGTCGCGGCCTGCCTGATCAGCAGCGACTCGGTGACTTGCGAGGCCAGGTTTCCTACTGACAGCGCAAACGTCGGCGCGATGGCGCCGGCAGCGCCACCTACCAACCCGCCCAATACAGCGCCCTTCCAGCCACCGGCTTCGTACCCAGCAATGCCGCCAGCAACTGCACCAATGATTGCGCCGGCGCACCACGGGCATCTTCCAGAAGGATCGGAGACCGTCTGTGGATTCCCTCCGACGTACCCGTAGAGCGACGGGCCGGCCGCCTGGCCAATCTGATCGGGGCGCAGGTATCGCCCGGACGGCGGGTCGTAGTTTCGGTTGATGTTGTAGAGCAATCCGGACTCGGCGTCGTAGTACTGGCCGGGGAACCGCAGGTTGAGGCCGAGGCCACCGGTATCGACTGGTGGTTGCTCGCCGAATGCGTTGTTGCTCAGCGGCCACTGCCAGACCACGGTTCCAGCGACGTTGGTGGCCACGCGTGGAGTTCCGAGCGCATCGTCCTGCAGGTAGCTGATGGTGGTGGTGGGTGCCGCGCCGGCGCCGGTGTCGACCACGGCCACCGGCAGGTTGGCGAGGTACACGTATTCGCGCGATGCGCCGTTGGTTTGCTCGGCGATCAGCTGCTGCTGTTCGTCATAGCCGTAGCGCGTGGTCGCCGCGTCTGGCGCCGTGGCCACCTTCTTGACGCGTTCGCCCAGCGCGTCGAAGGTGTAGGTACCGACGACCGCGCCACTGCGCGTAACCTGGTCGAGCCGGTCGCGCGCGTTGAAGCGGAACACGAAAGGTTCCCCTGCCATCGTCGCCGTCAGCGTGTCGCCGGCGGCATCGCCGGCGGCATCGTACGTGCGGGCGTAGGCTCCGATGCTGGCCAGGTGGTGCGTGCCGCTGGCGTAGTTGTACGTGCCACCGTCCTGGAACGACGTCGTCTTGCTCAGCCGATCCCCGGTCGGGTTGTACGTGTAGGACTCGAGCGCGCTGCCAGCGCCGTTGGTCACCACACGCAGCCGCTGGAGCGCGTCGTAGCCGTAGCCGTTGGTGGCGGTCGAGATTCCCGACACGCCCGTCACGTTGCCCTCGACATCCCTGCTGTACGAGGCCCAGCACCGCGCTCCTCACCCCCGGCGATGCGGCCCTTGGCATCGAAGGTTCGCATCGTCCTGACGGATTCGCAGAATTCCCTCCGCCAAAGCCGATGTAGCCACTGGCGCCACCTGAATAGCCGTCGAGAAAGCCAGTCATTTTTAGGCAATAGTGCTCGCCGCTCGCAATGCCACTGCAACGAAGAACTAAGGATGCCACCTGCGGATTCCTTCCTACTTAATTTGGTCGGCTATTTGTCGTAATCGGAGCCAATTAAAAATTCCGTCCCCGGCGTCGGATATTTCGCTACAACAACGCCTAATGGAGCGCCAGTCTCCAAACTTAACCATACCGAAATTAAGCAGTTTAGGGTCTCGATAACGTGCAGTTGCACCATCGTTTCGGTCGCGCCTAGCGAGGAAATCGACTCAAACACTCCTGAAAAGCACTCCTTCCTAAACTTGGGCAGGCTGGATCTTGTGCTATAAATCCGGCTCACTGCTGTCGACTTCTCGGCCCCACCGCCTGATTTCTTTGACTTGAATGTGGCATTGGAAACGATAGCCAAAACCTCTCGAATGACTGCGCCAAGGAGACGGTCATTCCGATAGCCTTCAAGAATATGAATTATGTCGTTGCTCATATCACGGCACCCTTTTTGGCGAAGCACCAACAATCCGGCCTCGGACGAGGAATTCTGACTCTTGCATTACGGCTTCAACACTCTCAGATGCTTGAATAGCAGCCCCGTTTGGGAATGTGTTGGTCAAAATGACTCCCGAGCGTTCGCCATTATTTGTCGCTCGGAACAACGCTACTTCATAGTCAGAGGTCCAAGATGTGAATTCGCTTTCGGTATTTCCCAAACTGTGGTCAAGCAAACTCGCATTGCCACCTCGCGGCACTGCTATTCCTTGGGTCGCATCTTCAAACGCTGGGCTATCTGAACCAATTCCTCGGTACAAGGTTAGTCCTTCTGCATCAGCGATTTCTTCTGCGACTACCGCGTCTGCGATAGGGTCCTCTGGACCCCCGCCCAGTATTTCTGTAACTACAATTGTGGCAAGTAGACCGGGATTTAGTGTTCCCTCTCCACACCCTTCGGGGATGGCTAGTGGTCTTTTAGAGCAATTGCTCCATAGCTGTGCTCCACAACCTGAGGCTACGCGAGGCGATTCTAGACCTAAGGGGTCGATATCTCCCGTCGGCCGACTGTCGACGTAGGCATATTCCCGCATTCCTCCGTTCGGCCAGATCGGGTCGGGCTGAATGTAACCACCCCGCGCTGGATCGAAGGTCCGCTTGATGTTGTCGCTCAACCCCGACTCCGCGTCGTAGTATTGCCCCGGGAATCTCAGGTTCAGCCCCATGCCACCGGTGTCAACTGGTTGCTGTTCACCGAACGCGTTGTTGGCCAGCGACCAGGACCAGGTAGTGGTACCGGTACTGGTGGTAGCCACGCGCACCGTGCCGAGCGCATCGTCGTGGAGGTAGCTGATAGTCGTGGTCGGATTGACGCCGGCACTGCTGTCAATCACGGCTACCGGCAGATGGCCGATATAGACGTACTCCCGGTAAGCGCCGTTGGTCTGCTCTGCGATCAGCTGGCTGTTCTCGTTGTAGCCAAAGCGCTTAGTGCTCGCCGCCGGCAAGGTCGTGACCTTCTCCACCCGCTGGCCCAGCGCGTCGTACGTGTAGGTCCCCACCACCGCGCCGCTGCGTGTCACCTGGTCAAGCCGACGCCGAGCGTTGTACCGGAACCCGAACGGCTCTCCTGCCATGCTGGCCGTGAGCGTGTCGCCGGCGGCGGCGTAGGTTCGTGGGTACGCACCGATCCTGCTCAGATGGTGCGTTCCGCTGGCGTAGCCGTACGCCCCGCCGTCCTGAAACGACGTGGTCTTGCTCAGCCGATCTCCGGTCTGGTTGTACGTGTAGGACTCGAGCGTGCTGCCGGTGCTCTCGGTCACCACACGCAGCCGCTGGAGCGCGTCGTAGCCGTAGCCGTTGGTGGCGGTCGAGATTCCCGACACGCCCGTCACGTTGCCCTCGACATCCCTGCTGTACGCGAGGCCCAGTACCGCGCTGCTCACCGCGGAGATGCGCCCGTTGGCGTCGAAGGCCCGGGTCACTGTCTGCCCGCTGCCGAGCTGGTAGCTCGCGACCGCGCCGAAGGGTGCGTAGGCGACGGCGCTCACGAGGCTCTGCGCGGCACCACCGCCTGCGGGTGTGAGCGTCGCGGCGCTGATCCGACCGTCGCCGTCGCGCGTGTAGGCGAGCACTGCACCGCTCGGGTACGTCATGCTGCTCAAGCGTCCGGCCAGCGTGTAGCCGTACTGCGTGGTGGTGGTCGCACCGGCGACCGTGAGCGTCTTCCTCAACACCCGGCCAGCGCGGTCGTAGCAATACGTCGTGGCAACGCCGTCGGCCTCGACGATCCGCGTCAACCGGCCGATCGGGTAGTCGTCGCTGCAGCCGGTGACCGCGTCTGCTTCGTCGTAGTAGTAGGAGACGTCAAGCGTGGCATCCGGGTAGCTCTCGCTGGTCACCCGGTTCAGCGCATCGTACGTCGATGTCACCGTGACACCACGCGCGTCGGTGCGGATCAGCGGGTTGCCAGCCGCATCGGTGGCGATCGTTGTTGAGCCGCTATCGGGGCTCTGGTTCCCCAAGGCATCTCCGAAGGCGTTGGTGTCATAGACCGTGTCGAGTCCCGACGGATCGCTGATGCCCTGCAGATGGTCCAGCGCGTCGTAGGCGAAGGCCGTTTGCGCGTTCGCAGTACCGGGATCCGTGCCGCCGACATCGTCGGTCTTCGTGGTGAGCCGCCCCAACGCGTCGTAGGTCATGCGCCGCACCACACCGAGTCCGTCCGTGGTGTGTTGCGGGTGCCCGGCTCCGTCGTAGCCATCGCTCGGGTCGAAGGTCAGCACGGTGGCTGCGTTGCCGTCGACGACCGTCTGCAACTGTCCGAGGGTGTTGAACGCGCGGCTCAGGGAGCGCGCGAGGTGGCCGGCCGGGTCCTTGACGCTCTCGCCGGTGCGGTCGCCAGCGGCATCGAGCGTGTAGTGAACGGCGTTGCCCAGCGCATCGGTGATGTCGGTCAGCCGCTGCGAGCTGTCGTAGCCATATCGGACGGTCACGCCGTCCGGATCGGTCACCGATGTCACGTCAGCGGTTGCGTCGTAGCCGAGCGTCGTGGTGGCGTCGCTGGTAGCTGGGGTGCCGTCGGCATTCGCCCGGATCGTGCTGCTGGTCAGCAGACCGCGCGGATCGTAGGCCAGGTCAGTGATCACCCCGTTGGTGTCGGTCGTGCGCAGCACACGCCCGGCGGCGTCGACGCTGTTGATCGTCCGCACGTGGCCGGCCGCATCGGTCACCTGGTAGAGGTCGCCCTTGCGGTAGGCGCACGTCGCCGGCGCCGTGTTGCAGCCCGTCGCGTCAGTCAGACGGTAGGCGAACGCGCTGGCGTTCCCGCGGGCGTCAGTGACGGACTTCAGCTGGCCCAGCAGCGCGCAGCCACCGGTACCGAGATCGGCGGACTCGCAGTAGGCCTTGGTGATTGTCCGGGTCGCGGCGGTCTCCGGATCTGTCACTGTGGTCGTGGTGAGCTGGCCCCTGCCGTTGTAGGCGTACGACGTCTCGCGCACCGTCGCGCCGGCGGCGTTCGCGACCGTGACGGTCAGCGGTTGCGGCTGGCTCCCGGTGCTCCACGTCGTCTTGATCGTCCGCTGCTCGGGCTTGCCCTGCGCATCGACCTCGGTCACCGGCAGGCCTGCGGCGTTGTATGTGGTGGTAGTGACCGCGCCATTCGGATCGGTGTAGGCGAGGCTCGTATTCCCGGAGCCCCACACCCACGTCTCGGTACTGACCAGGCGCGATCCATCGTAGACCTTGCGCGACGCCGGCTTCCGGTAGAGATCCTGCGTAAACGTCCAGAGCACCGTGCCCTGACCGGATTCCACAACCTGCGTCTGCCCGGCCGTCGGGTAACTGAGCGTCGTGGCCGTCGAGCCGGACGGCTGCAGGCTCGACACCACCCGCCCGGACTCGTCATAGGTGGCATCGAGGATCCGATGGCCGGTCTCGTCGCTCACGCCGGTCAGGTAGGCGGAGAAATAGGCCGCCTGGCAGTCGCCGGTCGCGCCAACGCACAGGTGCGTCGACTCGCCGTAGGCATACGCCCGACTCTTGCTGTCCGGATAGGTCGCCGCAGTGAGATTGCCGCTCGCGTCGTAACCGTAGCTGGCCAGCACCGTGCTCGCATCGTCGGTGATGGTGGCCATCTGGCCGGCGGTGTTGTACCCGAAGGTGAGGCTTTGTCCGGTACCGTCGGTGACCGTGGCCAGTTGGCCGTTCTCGTAGGCAAACGCGAGTTGGCCCGCCGGGTCGTTCACGTCGCCCTCGCCGATTTGCGCGCCGGCCGCGCTGAAATGGCGGAAGGTGGTCGAGGTGTCGGTGAGCATCCAGCTCCCGTCCGTCTGCAGCACCAGAGTGCGGCCGGGTGTGGACTGGGAGAGCATCGTGGTCGAGCTGTTCGGCGCGAACTTGAAGGTCTCGAGGTCATTGCGCCCGTTGCGCCACTGGGCCGACTCGCTCGGCGAGGGTACGGGCGGGATCAGCGAGTCGGCCCAACTGTCCGACCACGACCGGCCCATGCCGGCGTTGGCCGGCGTCTCGTGCCCGGAGGCGTACATCCGCTGGAACGCATGGCCACGCCAAGTGAAGTCCGTCTCGGTCAGCAGCTTCTCGCCCGTCGCCGGCGCGCACGGGTGATCCGTGTGGGGACAGGAGCTGACGTTCTCCGCCGCCTGCTTGATGATCGTGACCGATCCGCCGACACAGACGAACGGGAACTGGGACAGCGGCAGGCCAGCGCTCGGTGTGTAGCCAGCCGGGCACTGAAACGCCTCATCCAGGCGGAGCTCGTAGTACGACGCGCTGGTGGGGTCACTGCTCTGCGCAGAGCACGCGCGGGTCTGGAACGTAACCCACCGCGACGTGCTCTGGCCGCTGTAGTAGCTGGCGTCCGCGAAATTGATGTTGCTGCCGCCGGAGCTGTAGTACGAAGTGGCCCAGGCATTCGGGGATGACGCGTAGAAGCCCGACTCGCTCTCGCCCACCAGGCATGTCGTCGTGCCGTTGGCGACCCGTGCAGACAGCGCCGACACAAGCATCCCTTCGGAGTTGCAGTAATTCGTAAAGGGGCCGGTGCTGGCCGTGCAGCCGGGGCTGCCGATGCCCGGCGAGCTGTAGTTGCTGATCCAGTACTGCGCGGCCTGTGGCGACGTGCAATAGGTGATCGTCGCCGTGTTCGTGCCGTTGGCGACGCTGCAGACATGCAGGCTGCTCGCCCAGTTCGGGTGGGCCGCGCGCATCGCCGCCTCGGCGGCGCCGAGGCTCGGGTACGTCGAGCCGTTGAATTGGTACTGGACATCGGCCGCCATGACCGAGGTGGCCAGACAGCAGGCAAAAAAAGCCGAGAAAACACGCCGCACATCCATGTGGGGGGACCGCTCCAGATTGTGATGGTACAGGCCGACCGTCGTGGCCGGGCGCCGGCATCACTGTCGGCGGAGCCAGTGTAGCCACATTTTCGGCGCGGTGAATGGTGCGATCAGTCCGGTCGAGCAACACCGCCGGCGCCGGCCGCATGCCTTGCGAGGCGGGTGACCACGGCCCCCGCGCCTTCCCAGTCATCGGAAAAGGCTTCGTCGCGGCCCAGGTGGATCACGCGATCGAGCCAGATCACGCTCTGGCCAGCTGTCTCCTCCCGACCGAGGATCGCCGCGACGGTCACCGCGGACTGGCCCGAACGCTTGACCGTCACATGGGTGTCGCCAATCGTCAGGGTCGCGGGAAGACGTAGGTTGTGCTCAGCCATGGCGCACGCTCCGGCGGAAATCGTGAGTGGTCATTCCGCGCCGGGCCGCGAGGGCGCCGACGAAGTCGTCGATGATGCGATCCATGTGCTGGAACTCCGCTTCTTCGAGTTGCGGCTCGAGGAAGTCGACGGCCGCGTTGGTCGCATCGTTCTTGAACTGCAGCATCATCGCCTGATAGGTGTCGAGGCTCCCGAGCAGCTCGAAGGTCTCGAACACCACGTTGCGGGTCTGCTGGGGACGGAGTAGACGGCCGCGCGCCTGGTTCTCCTCCTTGGTTGTCCATGACCGGGCTCCGAACAGGGCGCGGTCGGCCTCGGGGATGTTGAGACCCACACCGCCCACGCCGTAGGTGGCGGCCATCACCGGCACGTTGGTCGAGCGGAAGCGCTTCAGCAGCGCGCGCCGATCTGCCACGCTGGTTTCGCCGGTGAAGCTGATCGCCTCAATGCCGCGGCGCTGCAGCTGCGCCGCCACGAGGTTCGCCATGCCGGGATTCTTCACGAATACCACGGACTTGTGACCCTCTTCCGTGAGCTGAGCCGCGCGGTCGACCAACGCCCGCTGCTTGCTGGTCAGGCCGCCGCGGTATGGGAAGCCCGGCACGTTGTGCTGCGGGTAGTTGCCGGCCATCTGGACGGCGCCGATCCGCGCCAGCAGCGCCACGAGGTTGACCTGGATGCCCCGCGCGCCCTGCTTCGCCCGCATGTCCCGGTACCAGGCACCGAAGTCGTCGGCGACGGTCAGCCAATAGGCGAGGTGCGCATCGTCCCACGGCACCTCGTGATGGACGACAGAGTGCGGCGGCGTGCGGACGTACTTCGCGACCTCCGGCTCACCTGCGACGCGACGCAGGACGAACGGCGCCGCCCAGGTGCGGAGCTGGCCGAGGTTGCGAACCTTCGGCACCTCCCGCTTGGCGCCACGTGTCAGGTTGTCCTCGAAAGTGTGCGTGACCCACTCGGTCACAACGTGGCGATCGCGGAACACGTCGGTTCCCCGCGCCGCCATCGTCATGTCCTGCAGCAGTTCCTGCGTGACGTGGGGATGGTGCAGGCCATAGGGCTGAACAGCGGTGCCGTCGCCGCCTACGTAGCGCACCAGATTGAGCAGGTCGCGCACGTAGTTGGCCACCGGGGTGCCCGTCATCAGGAAGCGGCACTTTGGGCTGATCATGTGCACGGCACGCGACTGCTCGGTATCCGGCGCGCGCAGCAGGTGCGCTTCGTCTGAAACAAGCGTATGAATCCGCCGACGCAACAGCCTGGCGAAGGTGCGCCGGCCCGCGCCGGGTGTCACCGGCATGCGCGCCCGGCTGTAGCTGATGATGTTGATCTTGCGCAGGCTCTCGCAGTCTTCCGGGCGCGTGATCACCTGCCAGAGCGAATCGTCGAGGCCGACCTCGCCAATCTGCTCGATCAGTTCCCCGACCAAGCCCGCCTCGACCATGATCAGGTTGTGGTCGCCGCCGGACAGGCATAGACACAACGCGCCGCGCGTCTTGCCGAGGCCCATCGTCCAGCCGACCACGCCGTGACGCGCCAGTCGGAGGTCAACTAGATCGTCGACCTGGAATTCCCAGCCGGTCACGCGCTCGATGCCCTGTCGCGCGAACGCGAGCCGCCAGTCACGGCCGAGCTTGGGGAACGCCGCCTCGCGGCCCGCGTGGATCCGCTTCCACTGCTCCACCGGTGTGGCCTCGCCGGCGATGTCGAACGCGGCCTGGAACGCCTTCCCCTCCATGCGCAGCACTTCGCCCGAGACGGGGTGCTTGGCCTGGTAGCTGCCGCCCTCGAAGGTGAACGCGACCTCCTCGCCCTTGCGGAAAATGGCAGAGCCCCACTTGGCCGGGTTGCACTGCACGGAGCGCCGGGCAACAGCCATCAGCGCCCCTGCTCCGGTCTCGCCGGCCGCAACCAAGGCCGTGCGGCGGAAGGGCGTCGCCTGCCGACGCTGCATGCGGTGCCGGCGCGCCAGGTAGCCGACCAGCCCCGGCTCGACCTCCGGCTCACCGCCGGCGGCGCGAATCGCGGCGACCGTCTCTTGCAGGGAGCTGATCGGGTCGGGCTGGGCAAGGTACAGCTCCAGATCGAGAACGCCCTGCCCCGCATAGCGGATGCCGTCCGGGTAGCGGCCGTCGTCCGGGCGCTTCGGGGCGAGGCGATGGCGCATGAGTGCATTGCGGCACTTCGCCTCCACCAGTCCACAGCGGAAGCCGAGCAGAAGCTTGCGGCCGTCATGCACCAGGCGCACGCGTGCATCACCGGTCACTGGTCGGGTGATTGCCGGGCCGTCGTCCGCCATGCCAACGACACGCAGGTCAGGACGGGACTGATGCCCGCAGGAGCATTCCAGGTCGAAGCCCGTGAGCGCATCCGCGAGCGTGGCCAGCTTCATGACGATCGGCGCGGCCCGGCTCGGCTCGCGACCGAACACGGCGACGGACACGTCTACGTCAGTCCCTTCGGCGCGAAAGCTTCCCGCCGGAAGGCGCAGCACCGCGCGCAGACGGTCGGCCACGTCGCCGGTGATCAGTTCGTTCGCGTAGGGCGTCGGGAGCACCGCGACCACGATCTCGCAGGCGTGCAGAGCCTGCTCCAAGGCGTAAGCGTGGCTGACCGCCGACGAATGCGGGCCGTAGGCGCCGCGCGTGGTGCACATCGACGGCTCCAGCAGCGGCGAGTCGAGATGAAGGGAGAACGGAGGATTGATCAGGCCGACGTTGTACCCCCGCGGCCGGGCGCGCTCCATGCCGACCGCGTGAACGTCGACGTTGAAGCCAGCGGCCTCGGCCGCTTCGGCGAACGCGCCCACCGACGGCTCATGCGGATCGCAGCCGGCCAGCGCATGCCGCTTTGGATCGGCGAACTGGAACATGCGGCCACTGCCGAGGCTGTTGTCGAACAGCGCGACGCAGCCGCGTGGTTCCTTGGCAAGCGCACGGTCCATTGCAGGCGAGACGAGGCGCCACACCAGTGCGACGACGTCGTCTGGCGTGAAGAACTGGCCACCGTGGATCTGGCGGGCGGCGTGCAGGCCGGCGAGGGAACCCGGACGCGCAGCGGTGGAGCCTAACGATCGGACGTTGCGGAGTGAGTCGTACCAGGAGGTCGGTGTATTCATGCCCCCATTTCATCAGCTGACGTCGCGCCAAAAAGTTCGCGGGACTTCTGCGCGTTACGGAATTGTCACCTGTGTGGCAGCACCATCAGAACCGGCTCACGCAGCCAGTATCGCGCTGCGTCGCTTCACGATCAGGTAGCGCCGACGAAACGCCTGCACGGTCGGATCGAGTAGCGCCTTCGCGCGGCCGACGGCGGCAGACGCCAGCTCGAAGGCACGCAAGAACAGGTTGGCCGCGATGCGCAGCGCGTCCATGGCCAGCTCGGGCGCCTGCGCCAGCTGCACGTCGATCCGGAAATGGCTGCGGCCATGGTCGGCACAGATACGGGCCATCTTGCGCACCTGCGCAACGAGATCGCCGGCCCAGCCGACCGGACTGCTCGGTGCGGCCGGGCACGAGGTGGCGGGCATACGGAACGGGAGCGCGATACTGGCAGAGGCGTTCATGGGATGACTCCGTGTCGGGTAGGTTCTTCATGCACCGTAGCGCGGTGCGGTGCGATGAAAAGTCGGCACTTTGACTTGGTTTCAGGCTGCTGATCGGTTCTGTTCGCCTCGGTGCTCAGCAACGAAGAGGTTGATCGCTTCAGCGGCGGCGGCCGGAAGGCGGAACTCCGCCTTCTCGTTGAAGGTGCTGAGGATGATGTCCCCGAAGGAGGTCTTGATGGCATACAGGGGCCTGTGGCCTGGCTCGAACTTGCAAGGCATCGTCCTCACAAAATCGTCCAGGTCGTCGGCCTGGCCGGGGGCCATCGCCGCGAAAATACCCGCGAGCGCCAGAGCGCCGTCCCTGATCGGCTGGTCGCTCCCGTACTCGTTCCGTTGGCTGTACTTCTTCGCGATCGAGCACAGATACATCCGAACCTCGAGGACGACAAACGCACCCACACGGCGGACATCGCCCCGGTAGTCCAGCCCGAATGCCCTCACGAATGCATCCGCGACCTGTCGCAGGCCGTTGGCTTGCGCACAGGGTGCAGACTCGCGCCACAAGTCGTCGAACACAGCGCGTGGGCCAAAGTTGTCGCGAAGCTCGTCCGAGGCCAACCAGCGCTGCTTGAGCGCCCCGCTCTCGTCGATCTGCAACGGCGCGCTCCCCACCGCCAGGGCTTCGCCGACCAGGTCGCAGACTTCGTTGAAAACCTTGCGAGCCAGATCACGCCGAAGGGTGGCGAACTTGTGCGACGCCGACAAATAGCGGAACGGCGCCAAGTGTCGCGGTCCGCGACCGTAGAAACTGTCCGTCGCGTCCTTTCCCTCGGCCTCCTCCGACACCGTAAGCCCGGTGCGAAGCGCCGCATCAAGCGTGGCGTAGGTCTCCTGCATCCGGTCGATGATGGCCTCGGCTTGCTGACGGTTCATGATCTGCCTCGCTGCGTGGATATGCCCCAACCGTAGGCGGCACGTTGCACTGGCAAAGTTCCTCGTGAATTCGCGTGAACTCACACAACTTGTGCCGTATCGACGCGAATGACGCGGGTGGCCAGGCCGTCCGCCTCGGCCATCTCGATCATCGACTTCGTGCCCGGCGATCGCCCATCCCAGAACGCCACGAGGTGTGACGCCGCCCAAGCCATCTGCTGGTTGCGGATGTGGCCCGCCGCCTTGGCGTACCGCTTCCATTCGGCGGGGTAGCGGAGGAACGGCACGACACGGTCACTCCAGCGTGCCATCGCGTAGCGCTCCCCCAGGGTGTCCGCGCCATCCGCTCCGCCACTGACGATCAGTGGTTCGTCCAGACTGGACAAAATTCTGTCTAAGACCGAGTCAAGCCGCTCCTGATTCTGGAAATCGCGCGACCCCGCCACAATGACCCGAGGTGGTAACGAGTTGTCGCGCATGCGCTGCCAGGTGTACGGCAGCTCAACATTCGCCTGCGAACCGAAGAACAGCGGCGCGATGGTCACATCGGCGAACCCGGCGAGACCGCAGCCAACCCGTGTCACCTCGAACCGAATGGTCGGGTTCGCCGCAGCGTCGTCGAGGAACTTGGCGACGCCCGTCTTGACCCTGTCCAGCGACAGCGGTCTGATCCGATAGTCCTTTGTTGGAATGGCATACGCCATGCCGTTGAATCCGGTACCGACGCCTTCGCGCGCCCCACGCCAGCGCTTAGCGAACTTGGCTGCGCCGGCGCCGCATACACCCCGCAGATTCGAGCCATAGACGAAGTGCGGTTCCTTGTCGCCAGATGACGCCGCAATGGCCGCCAGCACGTCACCATGGCAGGCGTTTGGCGCGCACCAGCAGCCCAAGGTCTTTCCACGAAGCTCCCGCAGGGCCAGTCGAAGCAGGTACGGCTGAGCTTCGATCCAGGCCCGATACCGGTCGACTACGGCGGCCCGGTCGCCATGGACGCCAATCTCGAAGGGATTGCCCCACGGGCCGGGCCGGCCAATGTAGATATCGGCTCCCTCGCGCTTCCAGTGGCGGACGGCGCGCTCCGGAGTAGTCATAGCTCTACCCTCGCCGCCGGCTGTCAAAAGCGAAGCGGCATGATGATGTGGTCGCTGCCGTCGCCGTTGGTCAGCAGGATCGAGTCCGTAGGGGTGTTCAGCCGCATATGCACCGCGTCCTCGCTGAGGGCGCTCAAGGCGTCGATCAGGTACCTGGCGTTGACGCCCATGCGGAAGTGGATGTCCTGGCAGGGTACGGGGATCTCCTCGCTCGCATCTCCCTTTTCGACCGCAGATGCGGAGATCCTCAGGGTGTCGCCGGTGAAGTCCAGCACGACGGCGTCCTTGATGTCCGACCCGACAATCGCCGTGCGCTTGACCGCGTCGAGCAGGACACGCCGCTCGAGGGGCACCTGGTGCCTGGAGGCGGCAGGCACGACCCGGCCATAGTCGGGGTAGGCGCCGTCGATCAGGCTGGCGACGAGCTTCTGATCGCCCTTCGCGATGCCCAGGTGACGCGCGCCAACGTACAGCTCAACGGGCTCGTCGCTTCCCGTGAGCATGGCCTGCATCGCGGCGACGCCACGGCGCGCGACGATGACCCGCGTCTCCGCGGCGACGCGCTCCGACAGGGCCGCCCGGGCAACGCCCATGCGCGAACCGTCCGTGCCGACGCACGTGATGGTAGGCCCGGCCAGATGCAGGAGCATGCCGTTCAGGTAGGCGCGCTTGTCGCCGTTGGCCATTGCGTAGCTCACCGACTGCGTCATGGTGCTCAACAAGGCATCGCTCACGGTGATCCGCGTGGCATCGCCGATGGCCGGCCGTTCCGGGTAGCCGGCCGCAGGCAGAGTGGCCAGCGTGTAGCGCCCGGTCCCCGCGCGCAGTTGCAGATTGCCGGTCTCCACGAGGCGCGCGTCGACGGTGGACACTGAACTCGGCAGCGCCCGGACGATGTCCAAGAGCTTCTTGGCGGGCACGGTGATGGCGGTGTCCTCCGATGCCTCGGTCACGCTGCAGATGCCCGACATCGTTACCTCGCTGTCGGAACCAGTGAGGCGTAGCTGGGAACCACGGATCTCCGCGAGGACATTCCCCAGGATCGGCAAACCGTGGAAGCCTGTGCCGCGAGCGACGGCGCCGGCGACATGGTGGAGCTGGCGCTGCAGTTCGGCGCGGGCGATCTGGAAGTGCATGGGAGGATTCCATCTGCGTGAGACCCCCCGACGCTACCGGCGCGGCCCGCGCGCCAAAGTTCCCACGTATCCTGCTCAGCGGCGGCGGCCGCGCTGCCCGTCCGCCGAGAGCTCGCTTCAGCCTATGATCGCGTGCGGCATGAAGCGCGAGGTATCGCGGGTGATCAACCCTGCATCCTCGCGGACACCCATCCCGGCGGGCGTATCGCCGACCACCCATGATCCGATGAGCGGGTAGCCGCCCTCGAACCGCGTGAGCGGATGGTAGGCCTGCCGGATGTGGGGCGCCTCGGTGTACGGCCCGTCGGACTGCACCGTGGTGCCCTCGCGGGTTCGTATGAGGATGTTCGCCCCTTCGCGCGAGAACAGGGGTTTGCGAACCCAGCCGTCGGCCAACGGTGTCGGATTGGTCGCCTCGAAATAGGCCGGCAGCAGGTTCGGGTGGCCCTCGAAGCGCTCCCAAAGCAAGGGAAGAATGCCCTTGTTGCTCAGCACGGACTTCCACGGCGGCTCGATGAGCTGCAAGCCGGACTGCGGCAAGGCCACCCCGTAGTGGTCGGCGAACAGGTCTTCTAGAGGGTAGAGCTTGAACAGCGTGCCGATGACGATATCGCTGAGGTCGGTAAACGTGCCAGTGGTCGATAGGCCGATATCCTCGATGGCAATGCTTCCCGCAGCCAAGCCGGCTTGCTGGGCGCAGTCGCGCAGGTAGTCGACGGTGCCCTTGTCTTCCACGCTTCCGCGCACCGCGCTGAAGTAAAACGGCCGCGGCAGCTCCTTGGCCAGTTCCGCGAACGCGAGGACAATCTTGTCCTGGATGCTGTTGAACTGATCAGTGCCGTTCGGGAGCGCGCCACGCTCGATCTGCTGCTCCAGCCACATCCACTGGAAGAACGCCGCCTCGTACAGCGAAGTCGGTGTGTCGTAGTTCAGCTCGTAGAGCTTGGCCGGGCCAGTTCCGTCGTAGGCGAGATCCATGCGCCCGTACAGGTGCGGCTGGCCCTGGCGCCAGCTATCGGCAATCCAGTCCCAATGGGACGCAGGAATCGCCAGCTTCGTCAGGAGCTCTTCGCTGCGCAACACATCGCTGACCAGCGCCATCGCCATCTGATGGATCTCGGCAGTCGGGTCCTCGATGTCCTGTTCCACCTGACGGAGCGAGAAGGCGTAGTACGCCGTCTCGTCCCAGTAGGGATCATCGTCGATCGTGTGGAAGCGGAAGCCATGGGCTTCCGCCGTGAACTGCCAGTCGGAACGCGGAGCAATTGGAATACGCTGCATGGTCAGCCGCCCCAATGCCCGGCCATGGCGTGTGCTGAGCCGAAACCGCCGCGACTGGAGGTGATGGCGCGGGAACCGCCGCTGCTGCTTGCCCGGCTCGCGCTGGCGGCCGAACTCCAGCCACTTGAGCTGGAGCGATAGTTGCCACCGTATACCCCGCTGCTGGGCGGCGAGTAGTAGCCGCCGCCCGACGACCGGTAGATCGGGCCGGCCGGGACGTACCCGCTGTTGTTCGTGTTGTTGTCCAGCATGCGGCCGATGAGGAAGCCGCCGAGCATGGGCATCCAGAACGAACCGTGGTCGCCACTGGACTGCTGGCACATGCCGCTGCCGAACTGGGCGATGCACTGATCGAGCGTACCGAAGTGCGGGCTGTCCTTCTGGGCGTTGGCTACAGCCTCGTTGTGAGCCTTGTCGCAGGTGTCCTTGGGAACACCCGCCTGGACGCACTGGTCGACGGTGGTAAAGCTCTGCTGCGTGGTCGACGGACCACCGTCATCGCACGCGGTCAGGAGTAACGGGGCCAGGCCCATCAGGACGAGGCTGGCAGTGGTGGAACGCTTCATGGCTTTCTCCTTCCTTGGGTCAGGTCAGCGACAGGTCGGCATCGGTGACATCGGTGCCCAGCGAGTAGACGACGTCGAAGTTCTCCGGGCCATAGTCCTCGGCCGTCACGAAGAGGTATTCGAAGCGCCCGGGCAAACCTTCGACCTCTCGCTGGTAGAGCATCGAGTAGTGGGTCATGGTGAAGTCGGCCGTGCCGCCCGGCGGGTGCGTCACAGTCTCGTCGTAGGCGATGGGCGGAGCCCACGCCGCCGCCGCGCCGTCGCCCCACACGCGCTTGTACGTGTGGCCGTTGAACGTCAGCTCGGGCTTACCCAGGTCCGACGTCGGCTCGACCCATTGGCGGAAGGCGTCGGCGGTCGGAGGGTTGACGGTGTCGGCGAAGACGAACAGCTTGATTTCGTCGACCTGGCCGGCCGTGGTCTTCACCTGGTACCAGGCATCGTCCTCGACGTACCAGCGGTGCAGCTGGGTTCCCCCGCCCAGGTCGACGGTGCCCAGCGCCTCGATGGGCTGGTCGCCGGCAGGTGGCTCGAAGGCGAATGCCTCCGGGTTGGCCTTGAACAGCAGCGCGTCGATCGCGACGGCGCCGCCAAGGCGGAAGCCGCCGGCGCCCCGCGTCACGGATGGCGCGGCCTCTCCCTCGGCCTTCTTGCCGAACATATTTCCGAACATGGTGTGTCCTTTCATCCCTGTGGATACAGCCGGCGACTCGCGCGGCGCCGCCGGCACGATGGCGTCAGGCCGAAGCCGCCGGCTTGCTGAAGCGGGCCAGCACGTCCGCCGCGGCGGTGTCGGTGGCGACGACGCCAGCGGCCTGCAGGCGCTTCTCGAGATCGCCGTCGCCGCTGGAGGCTTCCAGCTCCTTTGCCGCGTCCAGCTGCGCATCCTTCAGGCGCTGCTGCTCCTGGATGCGATCCAGCGAGTCCATGGCAGTGCGGAGCTTGGCGTTGGAGCCGGACGTGCGCGACGCAATGGCTTCCTGCGCACGCTGCACGGACGCCGTGGCCTTCACGGTGTCGATCTGGCGGCTCAGGTGCTCGATGGTGGACTCGGCTTGGCGGATCGACGCGCGCAGGCGGTCGATGTTGGCGTCCATGCCGGCGATAGTGGCGCTGTCGGACTTGATCTCGTTCTCGAGAGTCGCGACCTTGCCGGCCACTTCCAACGCCAACGCCTGCTGGTCGCCCTTGGCCACCAGCTTCTGGATCGAGGCGCTTAGTTCGTCCACCTTGGCCTTCTTGGAATCCAGCTTGTCACTGGCGAGCTTGCGCTCGGCCATGAGTTTGGTCAGGTCGACCTTCGACTGCTCGAGGGCGGCCTTGGAGTCGCGGGTTTCCTGTTCGAGGATTGTGATCGCGTTGCGGTCGACGATCGCCTGGCCCGCTTCGGTGGCGGTACCACGCACCAGGGTGATGAGCTTTTCGATGATGGCCATGGGAGCGTCTCAGTAGATGTGGGGGTGGAGTTCGTTGGCGGCCTGGGTGGCGCAGTGGCCGAGGGTGTGGATTTCCTCGATCACGTTCGCCAGCGGGGACAGCGCCGACAGCTGGCCGAACACGATGTAGGCGTCTTCGCCGTGCACGGTGCTCAGGCCGATGTTCGACAGGGGGTAGATCGGGTTCAGACGCAGGCAGGCTTCGTTGAAGGTGCCGCGATCCTTCACGCTGGATGCGAAGCAGAGCATGGTGGAAACGTGCACCTCGCTGCCGGAGGCGAGCATCTGCATCGGCAGGTCGCCGTGGTCGTGGGCCTCGATCAGGATCACCGCCTCGGAGTTGTGCTCCAGCGATATCCGGGCGCGGCCTTCCTTGACGTAATCCGAAGCCGCCAGCGCGTCGAACAGGGATGTGGTCGTCCAATGATGTGCCATCTGCTTGTTGTCCATGAGGTAAACGTAGGAAGGGAGGGTGGGTAGTCGCAGCGTCTGCTCGATACGCGAGAGGGCCTCCTTGTGCTCCTCTCGGATGAAGACTTGGTGAGGGGACAAGCCCATCGATTTCATGCGTTCCCGGAAGCGACGCTGCGCGAGCGCCCCCGGCGATGGACTGGCCTTCTTTCGTGGCATCGTACCGCTCCGAAACCGTTACTTGTAATCGTTACAAGTAATACTCGCACCGGTTGCCGGTGTTACACAATTTCACGGCGCGTTCGGGGCTTTCTGGGCTGTCGGCACCGCAACCACGGGGTCAGCCCGACGCGAGCCAAAGAGCCCGCCCAGGCGGCTCAGGTCGATCAGCGGCTGCGGCCGTGGGTGATAGACGGCGTAGCTGTCCTGGCAACGGGGCGGCAGCGCGAAGAGGAGGTGTCGCGACCAGGTGACCTTCAGCGCGCCGCGCCGCAACGCGCCACTCGGGATCTTCAGGCACTGGTCGGCGACGTCGCCGTCGGCGCCGATCACCACCCACCCGTCGTCCGACGCGAACGGATAGGCGGCGAACTTGCAGGGCAACGGGCCGCCCATGATCCCGTACGGCCCGACGGCCTTGGTTGTGCAGCTGCCGGGCGCGAGCGTCACGGCCACCGGCATGTGGCTCACCGCCACAACGCCGCCGGCCACGAGAAGCGCGGCCGCCACGATGATGGGAATCCAGATGCGAGCTTTCATCTCACTTTCCTTTTGTGCCGTCCGGTGCGGACGGCGTGGTCAGTCCGCGATCGCCTGCACCTGCAGGTCGACCGATGCCTTGCCGCGAAAACAGTTGAGCGCGACTGAATAGACGAGTCGTACCGCCTCCCCAGCCCCGACCGGCGGCACGTCGCCGGCCGCCATCGCGCGGAACCAGATGCCGCCGCAGCGCTGGCCGCGTGCATCTTCCAGCTCGAGCTTCAGGTGCGTGCCATCGCCAACCACGCGCGTGCCGGTCACGGTGAAGCGGTCGACAAACACCGGCGCCTCGAACTCGCGCCCGTACGGCTCCAGCGCACTGATGCGCTCCAGCGTCGCCAGCGACGGGGCCTCGCCAAGCTCACCATCGACCCACAGCACCGGCTGAAGCTTCGTGGTGTCCACCTGCTCCAGAACGGCGTCGCAGAGGGCGTCGTGGAAGCGGTCGATATCGGCCTCGGCCAACGCCACCCCGGCCGCGCCGGCATGGCCGCCCCAATGCTTCAGGCACCCGGGAAGGCGCGCATCGACGGTGGCGAGGGCTTCGCGGATGTTGACGCCAGCCACCCCGCGCAGCGATCCAGTCACGATGCCAGGCACGTCCGGCTTCGGCGACAGGCAGCACGAGGGTCGGCCAAAGGCCTCGACGAGGCGCGACGCAACGATGCCGTGCACGCCGGCGTGGCCGTCGGGGAAGTGCACGTTGATGAGCGCGCGCCCGGCTTCAGCCTGCAGGCCGCCAATCTCCAGCGCCACTTCCGACATCTGCTGCTGGATCGACTTCCGCACCTGGTTGTCCGCGTCCAGCTCGGCGACGAGCTGCATGGCCTCCACTGGGTCGCGCGTGCGCAGCAAGCGAAGCACGGCCATCGCGTCGTTGATCCTGCTCGCCGCGTTGAAGCGCGGCGCGGCCCCGTGCGACAGATCCTTCGTGGTGAAGTCGCCTTCCTTCTTCATGAGCGTGCGCAGCGCCGCCCAGACCGGGCGGGGGTTCGGCCCGTTGATCAGGCGAAGGCCGTAGTTGATGACCGCGCGGTTGTTCTTCGACGTGCGGAGCGACATCAGATCCGCGACGCTACCGACGCAGACGACATCGAGCAGACACGCGAGCGACGGCGCGTCCGAGGCCAGCCAGCCGCACTTGATCAACCGCTGCCGCACGGCGCACATGGTCAGCCAGGCGACGTAGCAGCCTGCGATGCAGCGATCCGGGAAGACCGAATCCTTCCTGACCGGATTCACGCACGCGAGCGCCGCCGCCGGCGGCCCTTCGTCCGGCACGCCGTGGTGGTCGGTCACCACAACCTCACACCCGCGCTCGGCGCGCAGGCGCTCGAATCTGGCATTGTCACAAGTCCCTTGATCGGCCGTAACAAGAAGCGTGTTCGGCCGACAGTCGGCCAGCAGGCGATCGACGAAGCGGTCGCTGACGCCGTAGCCCTCGCGCATGCGGTGGGTGATGAATAGCGTGACCTGATCGGTGGGGACGTGGAAGTGCTCAACCAGGGACTCCATCAAGACGAAGGCCGAGCTGCTGCCGTCGCAGTCGTAGTCGGTGAGCGCCGCGATCGGTCGCCCGCTTGTGATCGCCTCGGCGATCGCGTCAGCGGCCACGTCGATGTCGGGGAGCGTGTCCGGCGGATCAAGGTCACGCACGGTGGGGCGCACGACGCTGAGGTCGGTGTCCGTGAGCCGGGCCGACAGGATTGCCGCCTGCAGCGCGTCGTAACCGTGCGCTTCAGCGGCCGCCAGTACGCCTGGGTCGCGGTCGCGTTGACGAATGACTGGTGTCATCGCGCCACTCCCTGGCGCTCTGACAGCCGCCACAGTTCTTTGAGGCGTACCGGGTCCTCCTCGAAGCAGCGCTCGCCCGAGACCACGTTGGCCGCGAAGTGCTCGACGTCGCACCACGTCGTTACCACACGCTCGAACTCGGGCTCGACGAACGCGTAGACGCGGAACTGGCCCGCATCAGTGACGACCACGGTCGGACTCACGACGACTGGCGTCACCGCAGGGCACCACAGGGAGCCTCGTGCCGAAAACGCCACTTCCTCCTTGCACTCGTCCACGCATTCCATGAAGGCTCGACGCAGCTGCTGGATGTGCGCGTCCGTCCAGGGCAATGCCACCCAGCCGAAAACGGGGTCGGCCGTCTCGACACGGGTTCCGAAGTACACCATGGGTGCGCGCGCCGGCGAGATCATCTCAATGCTCCAAGGTGAGTCACGACCCATCGTATCGACATGGAGACAAGGCAAAGAACGAGCCACATTCCGACGGATTGCTGATCTACCGGAAGTGCGAGGTAAACCACCATCGCGGATAGGAGCGCGACGACATCCCAGACGCTCCACATCTTCGGCGGGAGTGGTTGGCTCTCCGCTGGCGTCCAGCGCTTCGCCGCGTTGTCGAGGGCGAACTGTGTAAGGACATCGTCGGCGAAGCTGGTGCGGTACCGGCGCCGCGCAGGGAACCCGCAGTAGTTGCAGGTGAACTCGACGCCCACCTCCAGGCAGGTCGGTTCGGGAGCAGCGATGGACACCACGCGCACCTTGCGATGCGGCTGCGCCGTATCACATGCGGTGCACTCCACCCGCGGCCCTGGGATCCGCCGGAAGCCGATGCGCTTCGGGTAGATATCGGACAGCAGCATCAGCCGGCGGCCGGCAGGTAGGCTTCGGGGCACCTGGCATCGTCATCAACCGACGACAGCAAGTCGACCTCGCGCTTGAGCACGACTACCCGACCACGGTATCCCCAGTACTTCCGGGACCGTCCATCCCAAAGCGCCTCGTCCTTCTGGAGGGCAATATCCTCCACGGCCTTCGCAAGGTTGGTCGCGTCCGGACGGCGCAGGTTCGGCAAGCCGTTGGCCGCCTCCTTCTCCTTGGCTGACCACGTCGCCGGCATGGCGACGATGAAGATGAGGCTGTAGCGGTGCGGCATCCGCAAACCGCGCAGCCGCAGCTCGTCGCCGTAGGCCCGATAGCGCAAGACGCATGGTCGCTTGCTCCACTTGTCCCGCTGTGTCATCCGCGGCTTCGGCACCGGATCGACATCGAAGATCTGCTCCGCCGGAATGGCGCCGTCGGACATCTGCGTTGCCGTGACCGAGTCCGCGATCCCCTGTGTCCGCGCGGGCCGACGTGTAGCTCGGCCGGCTATCGTGCTGGCCTTCGCGCCGGATGCCGCGGCGCGGTGCGCCTGCGGCGTAACGGCGGGTGCACTGAGGTAGTCCGCCCACGCCTGTCGTGCCCTACTCGTCATGCCCCGGCCCGGCCCTTGACGGTGCCCCACCCCTCGCGCACCAGCAGCTTGAACGGCTTGCTGGGACGAAAGACCGGCACGATGGAATCGGTGTTCCAGCGCAAGCGGCCGGTACCGATGTCTTTGGTGGTGCGGCCACTGACCTCACGCACCGTGAACTGCCCGAAGTTCCGAATGGTCACCGCGTCGCCGGCAGCAAGGGCCTCGACAACGACTTCGAACACGCTGCTCGCGATCCGCCGCACGTCGTCGTGGTGATACCCGGTCGCCTTCTGTACTGCCTTGATCAGTTCCTGCTTATCCATGTCCCATCGGATCCCTGTATGCCCTCGCTCCCGGAAGGCCTCTGATTGTTCTTATTGAGGCGCGTGCAGCCACAACTCGTCCGCCGCGAGGGTGACCATCGCCACGGCGAGCAGGCTCATCACCTCCCCCGCCGCCTCAACCTTGGCCTCCTCGGCATCACCGGGCACGTCGACCGGCTCGATACCCAACTGTTTCGACCACAGAGACAAGCGCCTTAGGTTGACCTCCAGATGTTCGTGCTCCACCCGGAGACACGCGTCGCGCGCGTGCGCCTGCAGGACGCTGGTGTCGATCGCCGCCACCTCCTGCCCGTGCGCATCCTCGAAGCGGATCCACGTGCGCTTCCGGATACGGCCGCCCCCAACGTTGCTGACACCACTGGAGTCGCCGATCACTTTCGCGACGTGGGGCATCAGCTCGGCGAGGCGGTCGACCACGGAGAGCGCATAGCTGGAGCGCTCGTTGGCGTCGGACGCTTCGAACGACGACAGGATCAGCGGCGCCGTGGAGGGCTCGGGCGTCATGCACCATGCGCCTCGCGGATTGACCTGGTACAGGCGCTTCCCCACCTCGGCGACTTCCGCCGCCGCCGACGGCGACAGGCTGCAGCTCGACATGAGCTGCTCCACGGCGCGGCCCTGAACCCGTTCGGTGATGTCGACGCGACTCGAGGTGCCGTTCCGGCGATACACCGTCAGCGCGTGGTGCGAGGTATTCGTCCGCGGATTCAGGATGATATCGGTGCTCACCGCGATCAGGCGCGGGATCTGCGTCGCGATAGTCTCCAGCTGAACCCTCACGTAGGCGTTGGCATAGGCCATGGTCAAACGTCTTCCTTTGTTCTTCGGGCGACGCACCTGGCAGGGTCGTTGCCGATGGAGATTGATGGCGCCGCGGATGGGTTGCTCTCGCGCCGCCAGGCGCTCGGCTATTTGGCCGCGACGGCCGTGTCGGTGCGGGCCAGACGTCGCTCGATCGCGTGCTGGATCAAGCCCAAGTACCGGTACTGATGCTTTTCTGTCGGTGAATGGTACAGAGCAATCGCTTTGACCATGCTGCCGGTTCGCTGCAGCGCCTGGGCGTAGATCCAGCCACTGACCATAATGTTCGTGCACAGGTCCTGACGCAGCTCGGTATCCGTGATCCCCGCCTTCGCCAGCGTCGGGAGCCACCACGAGTTGATCTGGGCCGGCCCGATGTCGTACGTGCCGTTTGTGTTCCAGGACACCTGCCCCACCTCGCCCGCTTCGACGTCCAGGATCAGGTACAGCGGCAACCGGTGGATGCCAAAGGCGCTCGCGGCCCGCGCCACGCACTTGCGGACGGCCGGGTCGCTCTCGGGAAGCTTGCGGCTCGATCGACGCACCGGCGCATCCGCTACGGCGACCAACCTCGGTGGTGGCGGCCGCACCAACGGGGCGGTCGTGCAGGCCTTGGCAGCCTGGCCCCCGATCACATCGTCATATCCCTGGCCAACTTGGCGAATATGTCCGTGCGGCGCCGCCACGGCCGTCATGCCCTCCGGGCAAACGGTGTTTGCCATGGGCGCAACCGACGCAATCGTCCGGACTCCGCCAGGACTCGGAGCGGGCGCAGCCGCATCGCCGGCCAGGGGACGCGAATCGGCTGGAGGCGTGGATGCTGCGCCTGGCGCCGGAGCCGCGGCGGTCGTACCGGCGGCGGCCGGCGGCGCGACCTGGCCGGGGACGACAGCGGGCGGCGCGCCCACCGGTTCGCTCACGCTCGTTGCGGCTGCGGGGGTCCCAGCCTCCGAAATTGTCCGCACCGCGTGGGCGGCATGGGCCGAGCCCAGCGCGATCGGAAGCAGTAATCCCGCGGCAAGAAGTCTGGTTGTCAGTCGATCCATGACCGATATCTCGTCGAGTGAACCCTGCGAGTGACTCTACGCGACGGCCGCCGCGAGGGACGCGGGAAAACCGGCGGTTTTAGGGGTATTTGCGGCGACCCGCGCGCGCCGGGTGCGCACCGGCCGCTGGCCGGCCAGGTCGGCCACCTTTTCCGCCTCGAGCTCAAGCATCTCGTTGGCCACCACGTCGATGGCCGAACCAAACTCTGCCCGGAGTTCCTTGGCGACATCCGGCGACCAAGGCTTGTTGCTCGTCCGCCAGCAATCCTGCATGTCGCCCTTCAGGCGGAAGACGACGTGCTTCGAGCACAACTTCTCCAGGCTCTTCTGGAGGTGCCAGGCATCGATGAGCTCGATGAAGTACAGGCCGATCGCCGAGGTCGTGTCGGCCGGCAGCTCTTCGAAGAAGTACTGGGGTAACTCGCTCAGGTGCCGACGGAATTCGTACTCGTTGCGGACGGAGTCGAATTCGTACAGAACCACGGTGCGGCCGTCCTCCGCCTCGAGTCGAACATTGCCAATCTTCTGGCCATCCTTCAGGAGCTCGGTGGCGACCCAGGGTAAACCGGCACGGAAGTGCACGCGCAGGATATTGACGGCATAGGGGGCAAAACGGCTGATGGACACGATGGATCTCCTGCAGTGGATGGGTCGACTTATATCTATCTCACGAGGTGCGACGCCAAACATCTCTGGAAATCCGTTGGGCCGGTCCGGACGGGAAAATCTGGCGTAAATCCCTCAGAAACCGCGGAGATTCGGGCGTCGGCCGCCGGAACCCGTCCGTACCATGGAGTCATAGGAGGCCCGCCGGGCCAGCCACCCATGGAGCTGTGTCGATGAACCGTCGTTTCGTTCTTCCCTCTCTGCTGCTGGCGCTTGCCTGCACCAGCGCCTTCGCCGCCAACACTCTGCCCGCCGCCCCTGCGGCAGCGGCACAACCGGCCGTCGCGCCCGTCATCGCCAAGGACGTGAGTCCGCGAGCGGTCGAGGCAATCAAGCACTTGGTACACGACATCAATCCGAATGCCACGCTCAAACAGATCTCCGACTCCCCGCTGCCGGGCATTCGCACGGTCGTGGCCGACGCGACCGTGATTTACGCCTCGGACGACGGCCGGTACCTCTTCTATGGCGTCCTGCTCGACACCAAGACCAAGCAGAACCTCACCGACGCCGTCCTCGGCGATGTCCGCATCAAGGCCCTAGCCAGCATCCCGGCACGCGACGTGATCAGCTTCAAGCCGAAGAAGGTCAAATACGTCGTGACGGCATTCACCGACACCAGCTGTGGGTACTGCCAGTTGCTGTTCAAGAACACGCAGGGCTACCTGGCCGAGGGCATCCAGATCAACTACGTGCCGTGGCCGCGCGCCGGCATGCAGGCGCCGAACCTGGTGCAGATGCAGTCAGTCTGGTGCTCGAAGGATCCGGTTTCGGCCTACAGCGCCGCCATGAATGGTCAGCCGGTGCCCACGGCCACGTGCTCCAATACCGGCGACTTCCCCACCCTGCTCGCGCTGGGTGAGAAGCTAGGCATCAACGGTACGCCGGCGGTGTTCGACCACACAGGCCGCAAGATCGGCGGCTTCATGACCCCCCAGCAGATGCTGGCGAAGCTGCAGGAACTCGACAAGCATCCCGCCAGCAGCGGCCAAGTCGCCGAGGCAAAGTAGCGCTTCGTCATGAACACCCCGCCCGGCCGCCATAGCGGTGCCGTGGAAAATCCCAGCCTCTGGCGCTGGGCGGGGCCCCACTTTGCCGGCCTGGCCGTCTGCGTCGTCGTTGCGGTCGCAGCGCTTCACGCCCTGCGTCTCCTCGGCGTCAATCTCCCTCTCGGGATGTCCACTCTCCCCTTGCCTCGGGCAGCGCGGCGCATGCTAGCCGGCGGCTTCCTTGCCGGCTATTCGGTCTGGTGCGGCTATCTCATGTTCCGACCGTCACTGCTCTGGCGGCTATTCAAGGAAACCCGTGATGCAAACCGAGAAAGACCGGGTCAGGCGCCTGGCCAAGGATCTGACGCTCCGCCTCCTGGGGTGCTTCAGCATCAGTATTGTGGGCGGCCTCATCATGCTGCGCGTGTTTCATCACGGCACACCCACCAGCATGGGTGAGACTTGCGGCGAGATCACAGCAGGCCTGGCACTCGCAACGCTCATCCTCTGGCCTCCGGCCTACCTCACCCACTACTTCCAGGATCGGAGCACTCCCGATGACGAGTAAGGCTGCCTCGGCGACCAAGACGGCGCTTGTGCCGCCCGTCCTCTTCCAGGGATCGCCGTCCCAGAGCATCAACGCGCCCACGCTGCTGGTCGCCTTCATCATGTTCGCAGGCGTGTTCTGGAGCCGCGTGGCCATGCACGCGCCGCACCTGCTGCTGCTCGGCCCCATCGTCGCGGTGGTGGCGCTGGTGTTCTATCGGTTTCTGCGCACGGCGACCATCTCCTACACCGTCGACGCAGAGCGCATCCATGTCCGCCGCGGCGTGCTGCTGCGGAAGATCACGAGCCTTGAGCTGTTCCGCGTGCAGGACGTCACGCTGTACCAGTCATGGTGGCAGGATCTGCTGGGAATCGGGACGATCGTCGTCGACAGCAGCGACTTGGTCACCCCTCGCCTGGTGATGCTGGGAGTCCCCGACCCCGTCGCCTTCCGCGACGACCTCAACAAGTCCGCGATCGCCCTGCGCGACCGCAAGGGGATCCGCGAGGTCAACTACGGGCGCGTGTAGCGCCGCGCCTCTTCACACGCCCGCTGCTTCTGGTGCGTCGCCGGACGGTTGCCGGCGCGATGCCGAGCGCCGATGCCTCCTTCTGCTCTTGCGCTGCAACTGGTCGCAGACGTCTCGCAAGCGGGTCGGCCGCGAACGCCACGACCAGCGCGAGTGCCCCGACGGTGAGCGTTCCTGCCGTACCCGGCGGCGCCGGCACACCGAATCGTCCCTCGCTGATCACGTTGACGATTGGCCACGCCAGCGCGGTCACGCAGATCGCCTGCATGGCTGCGATCGACGGCCGTAACCACCGCGGCGCCGCGGCGACCGGATTGGCGCCTCGCTTAGGCACCAGCAGCATCGGCCAGATCTGGAAGGCGAACGGATGATCCATGCCGATGCCGAGGCCCAGCAGCAGCGCGGCCATGATCGCCCACCGGATCAGCACCGCCTCGTACGAGCGCTGCGGGCCCGGCCGCGTCGCCGGCGCGGGTCGCGACACCTTCGTCCCCCTCGCCCGTCGCCCCGCACGCGCGCGCATCCACCAGGTAAAGATGGACGCACCAACGCCGAAGCCGGCGCCGGTGCGCCAAGCCAACGGAAGACCCGATGGGACGATCCATAGGACGGCCAGAGCCAGCGCGCCGACGAGGAGCGCGCGATTAGTTGTCGTCGGTTTCATGTTCATGGCCGACACGGCAGGCGGGGATTGCTGTCGCCGGCGTCCAGGTTTTCATGCGCGCCTTGACGTCCGCGATGCACTGGTCGGCGGCGTTCAACTCACCGTTCTCACGAGCGGTGTACGTCGCGTGGTCGAGCTGGTCCTGCTGGGTGTAATCCTCGACGGCGGTAATCGAGTACTCGAACTGGGCGGCCTTCGGCAGGTGCTGCATCAGGTTGTTGGCCTCGGGGCGCTTGAGTAGCTGGCAGCATACGTAGCGCAGCAGCGTAGGACTATTGGACGGAATCGGATCCGGGCGGCTCCAGCCGAAGCCGGCCTTGATGACCTTGTCGAGGGTCTTCTTCTTCGGCTCGGGCACGTACTCGAGATCCTCATCGAAGAGGGGGATGCCTTTGTCTGGATCCATGATGGTGAGATGGAGTGTCGGAGGGTAGACGTTGAAAGCCGTGTGGTTGGTGAAGTTGAGGATGAAGGTCGCCTCTGACGTCAGCACCGGCGCCTCAGGCGCCGGCGGCGTGAAGAACGGGTTCGCCCACTGGAACTGGTCGACCGTGTAGTGGCCGTCCGAGTGGGCCTGGTCGCGGCGCTCGACGAGCAGATCGTGCTGCAGCTCCAGCGACTCGAGGTAGCGACGCGTCACCTCAGGATCCGGGGCGTCCGGCGGAAGCGCCACGGGCGGCGCGAGAACGCCCTTGATGATGTCCACGAAGTGCAGGAACTCCGTTCGATCCATGCCCTGCACCGCATGCCAGTCAGGGAGCGTGGCATCGGCCCCGCCGGCCTTGAAGTACTGCTGATCGAAATAGCTCACCGCGGCGTCAAAGTCCTTGCGCGTCGCCGCCGGCGTCGCGCTGGACATTGCCTTCAGTGACGCGGTCAGCGCGTCGTGGCTCGAGGCATCGAGCGCGTCGGATCGCTGACAACCGGCCAGTGCCAGCAGGATGCCGGCCTGGCACAGCACACGGATCAGGGTGGAAGAAGCTCGGGGGCTCATCGTGATGTCCTTGATCGGCGTGGTCATGCAGCCTTGCGCGGTTCCGCAGGCGACTCGTCAACCACGCCGTCGCTCGGCCGAGGGATGGCGAAGATCGTGGCCAGGTGCGACAGGAGGTTGTCGACTTCCCCCGCGAGCAAAGTGTGGGTGGCGTCGAATTCGCCGATGGCATCGGTCTCGCCGCCATCCAGCGCGTCCAGGACGACGTCGAGGAACTTCAGCTTCCGGACGACGAGATCCTCGCCCAAGACAAACGACATGCGATCCTCGAAAACCAGTCCCAACTGGAAGACTTGCTTGCCATTGCGGAGATGCTCCGCCACCTCCTCGGCGTCGAGATCCTGGCGGCGGCACTTCGCAATGGCGCCGGTGGCGGTGGCCGGGTCGCGCAGCTCGCACTCGTCGCCCAGCGCCAGCCCGGCCGGCAGGTTGCCGGTGGCCAGCCAGTCGGTCATCAGCACCCGCGGGCCTTCCTCCGGCGCCAGCGGCGCCGCGGGGAAGCTGCCCAGCGCCTCGCGTACCTGGCTCAGCGCGTTCTCGGCCGACTTGCGGCTGGAGGTGTCCAGCACCAGCCAGCCGTTCTTCTTGTCGACATAGGCCGACATCCGCGACTGCCGCACGAAGGCGCGCGGCAGCAGCTCATTGAGCAGGTCTTCCTTGATCCGCTTGCGCTCGCGGCCGCTGACCTTGCGACCCTCTTCCTCGGCGATCTTCTGCACCTTGCGATGCAGCTCGTCGTTTATGACTCCGGAGGGGAGGAGCTTCGTTTCTTCGCCGACTGTGAAGAAGGTGCGGCCCTGGAGACAGCGTGTAAGCGGGTCGTCCTGGTTCCGGCCGACCGGCGGAACAAAGCCACGCGTTGCCGCCTCGAGCGGGCCACACGCCCGCAGTCGGTGTTCGTCGAGAACCTCAGGCAAGCGATCGAGGTCGGTCGCGATGGCAGGCGAGAATCGAAACAGCAGCAGGTTCCTGAACATCGTCGGTCTCCTTAGCGCGGCAGTATCTGGTACATGGCGTTCGGTAGCGCCGGATGGCGCCACGCGTCCCGCGGCTCGATGAACGGCGCGGGGCCGCGCCTGAGGTTCGTTGTGGGCCGGTTCGCGCGTTGTGGGATCGATGTCGCGTTCGCCTCGCCCTTGTCCGCCTGCCTGATCAGTGCCAGGCGATGGGTCTTGTCCATAGGTACTTCTTCCTTGTCGTGACCATGCCAGTGTAGGTTCGGGGGGTCCGCCATCGCGGCAGAAAACCCACGATTACGGGGCGAGTTTCACCGAGGTCAGCGAATCGGTAGCCAGACCCGCGACGCACCGGATGGCACCCTTGCCCACGAAAACATCACCCGCACGGCGCGGCCGACAATCGCGGCCCTGGTCACGCAACCCCACCAGCGGCTGTCGATGCTGTTGTGGCGATCGTCGCCCATCACGAAGTAGCAGTCCGGCGGCAGGATCGCTGGCACGGTGTCGCCCGGAACGGGGTCGGCGGTGTGGTAGCCGGTCATGGTCGCGATGCGGTGATGACGTCCCGGCAGATGCTCCTCCCACAGCTGCGCGCCGTGCGCCAGCAACGTGCGGTCATCCGGTTGGCTGGGATCTCCGTGGTACGCACCCAAGTTTGTCGTTGCTACCGGCGTGTCGTTGATGACCAGCGCATCGCCGCGCATCACGACGCGGTCTCCCGGCACGCCAATGACCCGCTTCACCCAGTTCTCTGGCGGTACCGGTTTGTCCGACTGCATGCACGTCTCGTCGCCGCTCCGGACCTTCTGGTCGCCGATGCCGCACTGGTATCCCGGAAAGCGAAAGACCACGACGTCGCCACGCGCCGGCGCGTTGCCAAGCGTGAGGCGCTGGCCCCAAGGGAGCCTGATCCCGTAGGCCGTTCGATCGACGAGGATGACGTCGCCGACGGCCAGTGTCGGGATCATCGAGCCGGTCGGGATGATGTACGGCATCCCGATGCTTCCCAGTCCGACGAGCAGCACACCGGTGACTACCAGGATCCCGCGGTCGACATGTGCCAACATCTGCGCCTGCGCTGGAAACGAGCGCGCCAGCATCCGCCGCGTCGGGCTGAGCCCCAATAGGCAGCAGGCTGCGAAGAGTATCGTGAGAAGCGCTACCGCGTGGTCGTCCATGTTCGTCCTTGAGTGTGTCTGCTTCCTGCGTGGGCGATGTCGTTGCTGCGGGCGCATGCCAAGCCAGCCGAGTGTCGCCTCTTCGTCTCGTCGATGCCTTCAGCCACGCGACGTTTGCCCAGCATCACCTGCCGGTGCCGGCGCCTGGTGCCGGCGCGGACTCGCTACGTCGACCAAGCCCCCGCCGCTGGTGAAGGCGACGGCGATCGCGGCCACGTGACGCCGGTGCACAAGGCCGCGATGCGTATAGTCGATGGCCACGTGCTGATCGAGGCCGGCCCAGCGGGTCTCGTCGATCTCGACCATGCCATCGCTATCTTTGCCAATCACTCCCAACCAACGAGCGGCGCCATTGGCACGCGTCCCGGCGAGCATCGCGATGCGTGGTTGACGTAGCCCATGCCGAGGGCGTTCGCGCGCGATCGGCGCGCAGAGTATGCCGCCAGTTTGGCCGAGCGTTCGCCGCCCAGCCGGATGGCCGAGTAGTTCGCGGGCGGCCTGGCTCCCGTTGAGTGGTGCGCCGAGGCAGAGGATCGACTCCACGTCCAGATCCCCTTGGCTTTCCAACCAGGCCGAGACGGCCAGCACACCACCGCAACTGTGGCCGACGAGGTGCACGCGACTACCGAGCGCTGCCGCCCGCGCCGCGCTCCTCTGGATGGCCAGGTACACGGTGGCCGGCTCGGCGGAGCAACGGTAGTCGATAAAGACGACTCGATATCCGGCTGCCGCGTAGCAGCGCGCGAGCACTCGCATGCACGAGCTTCCCATCCACAATCCGTGCAGCAGGACGACGGTGTCGAGGCCGTCTTCTTTGCCCGGATACAGGGCGCGGCGGATTCTGGACTGGGCTCGGACAAAGCTACCGGCGGCGCACATCGCGAACGACCACGCGCGGTACTTCGCTTCGAGGCGGAGGCGATCCATCGCCGACATAGTCAGTCCGCCCTGCCGCTCAGTTCCAGGTTAAGCACCGCCGCGAGGTCCAGGCCTCCCTCGATCAGCTGCTGCTCTACGACCGGTTCCCAGTGGCGCACGTATGCGGCGCTCACCGTCCTGCCCGGCAGGATCCCCGGCTCATTGGCGATACTGCAGGCGGCCTCCGCCCAGTCCTTCGGATCGGTGGAGGATGCTAGCGGCATGGTCATCGACTTTTTGACCAGCCGCTGGGTGAGGGCGCGGTAGTCCGGCTTGCCACCGCTGATCCAGCCGAGAAAGGCGTTCGGCTTCGCGAGCTCGCGGATCAGACCTGAGTCCCATACGGCGTGGATGTTCGTGCCCCGATCGTCGAAGCGCACCTGGAATGCATTGCCGCCTTTTCCAGGCCCGTAGTTGTGCAGCGGCTGCGAGCTGTCGCCGCCTGCCAGGTGGATGACGTACTTCAGGGCCAGCTCTCGCTCCTGGTCGGGGCGGCTGCGATCACCCAAGACGTCGGCCTCATAGTCCACGGCATTGACCAGGCACTCCCCCTTCTTGCACTCGACTTCCGGCTTGTAGTGGCAGTCGCCGGCCGGGAAGTTGGTGTAGTGCCAGCGGGCCGTGGTGCGGTTGCGGTGCTTGTCGGCCCACGATGCGACGCTCTCCATCGTCTCCCCGGGCTCGAGGGCGAGCAAGCGGCGCACCTCGGCGCGTGCAATCGGGTTGAGGTGTGCCTCGGCGATCGCCGCAATGATCATGTGGCCCTCGTGGCCCCAGGCCATTGCGGGGCTTGGCGTCGCCCCGATCATCGCCAGCGCGGCGACGGTGCTCAGCGAGGCACGCCAGGCGCGGGCTCGTTTCGTTCGCATCTTCAAATCCTCGCTCATCGTGCCAAGCCGTTGATCGTGGCTCGCCGGCGCTCTCGCGCTGCGCGGCGCGCTCTACGGAGGTGTGCGCATCCTTCTTCATAGCCGGGCGGGACTTCCGGGCCGTAGTGGGCGCACGCGTATAGGGTGGTGCACAGGGACACCACGACCCACCCGACGATGGCCAAGGAGCGGAGTTCCTTCGGGAGCATGGTGAGCGCCAGCGTGACGCCGATGGCTTCCCAGATGGCCACCAGTGCAAACACGATGGCCGCGAACCGGCACAGCTGCCGGTGATAGGCCGCCACCTGCCACTCCGTGAAGCGCTCCCACGCGTTGAACTCGGCGAGATGAGCGCCCCGTTCCCGTCGATTCAACAGGGGTGCCTCGTTGTGCATTACTCCGCGCCCTGCCGCAGCGGCAACGCGCCGGCTTGGGCAACCCAGACCGCTTCGAGGCGGAGCTCCTCGTTCGCCGAAAGGATCCGCGTCGTGTCGAGCACGTGGACGTCCGACTTCTTGTCGTGCTCCATGGATGAGGCCGGGAAGACCAGCTCCATGACCTTGTCCTTACCCAGGCCGTTGAACCATCCCGATCGGCTATTCGCGAGGCGCGCGCGCATGCCGTTGAGCAGGTTGAGCACCTCCTCGGGTTCGCCCGACTTTCCGCTCTCCAGGACGAGAACCGTCGGGAGTGCCGCCAGCTTCTTCAGGGTTTCGCTTGCCGACATGGTGATCTCCGCTCAGTAGGCCACAACGATCTTGGAGGGATCGGTAGCGACGCGGCGCTGCTCGGCCGTCAGTTCGTTGAAGGCGCGCGTCGCGTGCGCCTTGATGTAGGCGCCTCGAAGGAACGACGCCACCGCATTGGCGAAATGCTCCTGTTCCGGCTGGCCTTGGCACGCCGTCGCAAAGACCGTCAGCGCGCGATCGGCGTCAACCAGCAGGAAGGGATCCGGTTGCCCACCGCGCCCCACGATGTCGTTGATGTCGGCGATCACTGCCTCGATGCGTTCACGGGCGAAGGCCGGGGCGGCGCGGATACCGTCGATGACGCCGGCTTGTTGTTCCTTGGTGACCGCCTGGTGGCGGAACGCTGGATCCCGGTCGAATAGAAGTTTGGCGAGTGCGATCTGGATCATGGTGCTCCTTCCATGGCTAGTGCGTGGTCGTAGTGCGCCGTCCTGGTATGAGTAACCGGCGGCAGGTTTAGGAAAACATCCCGGTATGCGGCAAACATGAAGGCCGCGACGAACGGTTGGATGGCAAGTGCGATCACCAGAAGGATGGGTGGCCACGCGCAGACCGCCGCGATCAGGACAGACTGCTCGGCGACAAAGGAAACCACCGCAACAATGCCCAGCGGCCGCAAGTTGAGCTTCACTGCCCTCCACGACAACGTCCACGCTCGGCCGATGTCGGCGCCGGCGAGGAGGACCAACGGAAGGAGGAAATAGAGGAATGGGATGATGAGCCAGCCGACGCTGCTTTCGATGACGACGATGGCCGCGCGTATCCACGGATCGCGGAGCGCCTGGCTGGCGACATGGCCGTCACCGATGCTGGCGAGGTGACACAGTAACGAGAGCAGGTAGCCACCGACGACGATATAGCTGATCGCAATCCACCCAGCCCCCGCGCGTCGGATGCTTGCCAAAAAGGGTCGCCGGCTTTCGGTGGACGCTACGCCAAGCATTTGAAGGCCAAGCACGAGCAGCTGCGCATGGACCAGGAAGTCGGTAACTGGCGTGCCGAGGGTAAAGAGCATCGAGGCGGCGTACACCGCCGCAGCGGCAGCTGTCGGCACCACGCAGCTCCCGGAAAGGATCCAGGCATCGCGCGCCCAGCGCTTGCCCCCGCCTACCGGCACCTTTCGTGGCTCCAATGCGCGCATAAGGATCAGTTCGGCCCCAGGTTGCGACCGGCAAGGTAGGCGACGAACATCAGCGCCAGTGCAATGGCGGCGATCGCAATCACGCTGATGGCGAAGGCACGGACACCGGCCCGCAGTCCGGACAAGGCACCCTGCCCCGCTAGCGTGGCTTCCTGGTCAACGGGCTTCGCGGGCGTTGGTGTCGGTCGATCCATGAGTCTTTCTCCTGTGGCAGCTCTATCGGAGCATCGCCTCCCCGTTGGCAGCGCAAAGATCGCGCCGATATCCCCTCGGGAACGATTGTGTGTGACCCGGCATCCCGGTAGCACCCTGAAACTGGGCTGTTTCCACGCGAGTTTCGCCGGCATGGCGCGTCCAACGCACGCATCCATCGCGTCTGCGCCTGGAGAAACTCGGGCGATAACTGGGTGTTTTCTTCGTCCAGACCGCAGGAGCACTCGCTAACCTGTTGGTTTATCCCGGAATCGACAGGATGTAGTAATGGCTCAAGGGGAGCGTCCCGCTTCAACCAAGCGGGAATTGCGTCGGGAGTGGACAATGGTCGAGCGCGCACCAGTTGCGCGCTCGTTCCCGTTGGTGGATGATGCGCCCGTACCTATTTGTGGCACGGATGGCGATTTACGGTACGAAGCTGCCGAAAAGGCTGGTTTGTCCGCTCAGGACGACCATTCGCATCCGGGCCACGAGGGCGCTCATGCACACGGGACTCAGTTGATGGAAAAGCCACGCCACTATCGCATTGGACGCGCTGACATTGAGGCACGCGCTGCCCAGATGGAGCGCGTCCTCAACAAGGTGAAAGAGGAGACGCTGCGACCGGATTCCCGGAAGGTTGCGCCGCGTTTCAATCTCAACCTTACAGCAGAGATCCTTGGCCTCAGCAAGAGCCAGTTCCTGCACCGCGTCAACGATGGCAAGTTCGTGGGCGGCGATCGCACCGGCTCCCGCACCCTTTATACGCTGGAAGAAGTGCGGACCATGGCCAACCAGGTTGGCCTCCGGCACCCCTTCGCCCCAGGGCACGGCATTGTGATGACCGTGGCTAACTTCAAGGGCGGCGTCGCCAAGACCTCGACGAGCGTCACCTTGGCGCAGTATATGGCGGCCCGCGGTTACAACTGCCTGATCATCGACCTCGATCCCCAGGCGTCGGCCACCACGCTGTTCGGCATATCGCCGTATCTCGATGTTTCGCAAGAAGAATCTGTGTTCGCGCTCTATGACGACGAGCCGAACTTCGATCGGATCTGCCGTTCGACCTACTGGCCCGGTATCGACCTGATCGCCGCCAACCAGCACCTTTACGGGCGCGAATTCGCGCTCGCCGGCGCGGCCAAGGATTGGGGCGGCGAGATCTTCGAATACCTGGCGCAGAAGCTCCCCGCGCTCCGGAAACGCTACGATCTCATCTTCATTGATACGCAACCGTCACTCGGCTTCCTGACGTCGACCGGCATCTTTGCCTCGGATCACCTGCTGGTGACCGTGCCGCCGTCAAGCCTCGACTTCGCCAGTTCCGTGATCTTCTGGTCGCTGCTTCGCGACGTGCTTACACAGGCGCGCGACGCCGGCGGCCACTCCAAGTTCTGGGAAGGCGTCCACGTGCTCCAGACGCGTGTGGATGAACAGGACAAGTCGACGCACTTCATCCGGAAGCTCCTCGCGGCCGGCTGCGAGGACTGGCTGTTACCAGACCCGATCCCCGCGACGCGTGTGGCCACTAATGCGGCGTCGGACTTCCAGACTGTGTACGACGTCGAGAAGTACGAAGGCAGCCACCGAAGCATCAAGCGGGCACGAGAGGCCTTCGATAAGGCGTATGCGCAGCTCCACGACGCCGTGCACCATACGTGGGATGTGTGGCAGAACCCGACGGAATGGGACGTCGTCTATCACCCCGAGGCCGATCTGTTCGACCAAGAGGCGGACGCGTCCGTTAGCCAGGACGCCGAAAGTGACCGAGGCGAGGCAGGGGCTGAGATTCGGGAGCGTGTCGCATGAGCCTGTCTTCCAAGAACGACAAGTTGCTCGACGCAATCGAGGCCGGGCTAAAGCCGAACACGGGGGCCGCGGCTGAAAAGAAGCGCACCCTGCCCTCCTCTGGCCATGCTCCCGGTACCGCCGTTGGCATGATGGTTGGCAGCGCCAACGACACACTGCGTTCCAAGCTCGCTGAATCCGAGGCGCGCGCACAATCCCTTGCCGACGACCTGGCGCATGCCCAGGCCGTGGCAGATGAAAAGGCTCGGGAGTTAGCGGAGGCCAAGGTCGTTCTCTTCCTTGACCCGGCCCGGGTCAGGCGCAGCCGCTACGCTGATCGGCACCCCAATGCGTTCGTCGACAGGGACTTCAAGGAGCTCTGTGACGAGATCAAAAGCACGGGAGGCAATGAGGAATCCGCCAAGGTTCGCCCGGTCAAGGGCGATTCCGATTTCGACTACGAGCTGGCGTCAGGTCATCGCCGGCACGCGGCGTGCTTAGCACTGGGACTTCGGCTCAAGGCAGAGTGCCACGACTACACGGACGAAGAACTGCTCAAGCAGATGCGGCTGGAGAACTCCGGCCGCAAGGATCTTTCGGCGTTTGAGGTTGGTCGCCACTACGCCGGGCTGCTCGCGGACAAGCTGTTCAACTCCGGACGCGACCTGGCTGCAAAATTGGACGTTGCGCAATCGGTGGTGCAGCGTCTGCTCAAGTTTGCGGAACTACCGGAGGAAGTCATTGCGGCGTTCCCCGACCCGCGCGAGATCCGCATCGAATGGGTGGAACGGCTGGCCGCGAGCTGGCACAACGATCGGGCGCGTGTCGAAACGGAGATCGCTGGTCTCGCCGGTCAGGCGGGACTTCGCGCCGCGACCATCTACGCTCGCATAACCGGTCGGCAGTCCCGGAACAAGGTCATCACGCGCGAGGGCGCGGTGCTCGGGCGTATCCGTATGGTGCACGGATGCCCAGCTGTCGTGCTGTACAAGGACGCGCCTGAGAAGCTCCTGGCTCGCATTCAGGAGCTGGTCGTGAACTGGCGTGACGACGAGGACGGATCCGGCTCATGAAGCGGCCACCCTCCCCTCAAGTCCGCCTTCTGGCGGCATCACATAAAGGCCCGGGATTTCCCGGGCCTTTGTCATTTTGGGGAGGTCAATCCGGGCCGCATGTCCCACTTTGGGCGCTTCGGAGCGGAATCGGAAGTACTGCCCAATTGAGCCAAGCTTCCACTGACCCGGCCCGGGTCGCCCGGGTGGATTGCCGGTGGGCCGCAGGAGCAGACGTCGCCCTTTCGGGATCTGGATCCCCTATTTGGCGTTTGCGCCGACCCGGGCCGGGTCACTTCTCTGGGGGTGATCCGTCGGTGTCCTTCTTCCCTCCGGCAATCAGCCGAGAGCCATCTGCCTGGGGCACTGGTCCTGCAGTGGCTATGTGGCATCCTGTGACCGACCCGGAGGGCGTCATTTCGAGAGGTAATTCTCCGCTGACGGAGAAACTGGTGGGTCGTACGGATCGCGGCCTACATCGCGAACGCGAGAAGCCCACCTCGATTCGGAGAGAACCCGACGCGCCACGCGATCCTGGTTCGATGGCGTTTCTGGTCGGGATCGACGATGCGATCGTGGGTCCCCAGTTACCGGTGCGATCGTCCAGTGCGTTGCCGGTGGGTGACCCGGGCCGGGTCATCTCGGCACCCAGCGTCGACTTCGAAGCCAAGGTGCGCACCGGCGGAGAATCATCAACCGTACCGGTGACCCGGGCCGGGTCACGCGTTTGCTCGGAACATCTCCTTGAGCGAACGAAACCGCGCGCGCCGGCCACCAGCTTGGCTGATGCCTTCAGTGACCCGGCCCGGGGCATTCCTCGGAGCGCGTTCGACCTCTGCCAGCTGCAGCCAGCCAAACTGCGTCGCGATCGCCGCCGCCAAGATGTACCTGTGCGCAGGCAGTACCTTCTGTCAGTAATACCACCCCGTGACCCGGCCCGGGTCACTGCCCGCCACCCGTCAAAGTCTCCCATTAGCGCCGCCGGCCAGATAACGCACCACCACGCCTGCGCGACCTGTAACTGGATGGGCTTGGCACTGGCTACAGATATCGAGGAACGCCAGTCCAACTGGTCGTCCGAGCTGCATCCGCTACGACCTGACCCGGCCCGGGTCACGCCGCGGCTAGCGGGTGTTCCCTTCGAGGAAATCCTCGGAATCGCAGGCATGGTTACCGGCATGACCCGGCCCGGGTCATGCTTCGCTTGCAGCCTCGTTCGCCCAAGACCTGTCGACGGCGACCCGGCCCGGGTCACTGAGTCCTTGGCAAGTGATGTCCCGACCAAACGACCGACCCGGCCCGGGTCACCTCCAGGCTTCCAACGCTGCCTTGGACGGGTACTACCGCTCGCGGCGGCACCCAACCAACCTGACGTGATCGCAGACCGCCCCCTGTTACGCAAACCCCCAAATGCCACCTTGCTGGCGGGCGGGGGGAGCGGGCTCACGCCAGGCGATCGCGAACCGGCCTGGGTCTCCTTACGGTGCGGCACGCCCGTGCCCACGGAACACACGCGAACGTCGGAGCTTTTGACCCGGCCCGGGTCATGCCCGCTGTTGTTGATCCCCCTCGGGTCTCCTGGCGCGTACGCGCACCTCGAGGTTCGCTCGCCCGTGACCCGGCCCGGGTCACTCCGCCTGCCTATGGAGTCGCAGCCATGACGTAGCGCTAACCGCACGACCACAACTGGCGTACCCCAGAAACGAAAAAACCCTCCGGCGCCAACCAGAGGGTCTATCGAAGGCGGTATCCAGATGGAAGCAGAGAACTGGACAACGCACAGCTGACACTGGCGAAGTTACTCCGCTCCATCCGGGCCGTCAACGGGTGCGCTTTTCCTGAACGAAGGAGAAGCCCAATGTTGACCGAATCGACAGGGGCGGCTGCGTGCCGCTCGATCCCCGAAAGCTTTTGGAAGGCCCGCGCGACCGACCCCAACATCAACGACCCCGACGCACGGGAGCGCTTGGCAGACACGCTTCAGCGACTCGCCAACGCCGACCTCACGGCCTCGGGTTACCGTGTGGTGCTCGACACCCTGGCCCGTCTGCTGCGGACCTGCAACTCGTCTGAGGCTGTGCCCGTGCAATGGATGGCCGATCGCCTCCACATCCACCGGAATGCCGTAAGCACAGCCTACGCTGCGGCTGAGCGCGCAAATCTCCTGCGCAGGATCCCCGTCGCCGAACGCGGGGCACCGACCCGTACGGCCCTCGCGGGCCCGCTCCTGGCTACCTTCCGCCTGCTGACCAGCTCGCCCCACGAACGCCTGGATGAGTTCCGGCGTGTCCAGCCGGCTCCTACGAATCGCCACGGGCCGGCAGCGCCACAGCAGCGGCCGCGCGCACGCATTGCCAGCCCAGCCGTATCCAGGAAGCCTGACGCGCACGCGGCCGCGGCGGCGCAGGGCAGGGATAATACCGTTGTCCCCGCGGCGCCCAGCGGGACCGCTGTCAAGGCCCCGGCCGATCCCACGCCCCCGCTCGCTCACGTGCGCCCGGCATTCGACCCCACCATCCAGGCAACCCTCCGGATCAAGGTTGGCCACGACGTGATGTACCGCGTCATGACGCATCCCTCTGGGAAGCCGTTCGACATCGACCCTGTCTGGGGCCTGAGTCCTGCGGAAGCCGAGCAGCTCCTGCTCCTGGTGCCCACTCCGGAGCGCCACCCGGCCCAGAAGGTCCCGGCGGCCCGCCCTGCAACCGCATGCGTCGACGTGCCTCCAGCGATTGCGCGCGCGGCGTTGCAGGCTTTGCCCAAGCTCACCGAACTCGTAGGAGGGCGCGCAGCGAAGATCATCGATGAAATCGCGTACATGGTCGCGGAGAAGGGTCTCGGCCGCGGCGACGTCGCCGGCGGCTTCCGCGCGGGCCTACACCTAGTAGGGCAGGGCACCTGGTCGACGCCACGTGGCTTCCATCCCGCGTGGATCGGCGCCGCCCTACGTGTCGCTCAAAATGGCGACGCCCACAAATCTGTGCACTAAACCAGAGCTCTTCGCTATCGCTCTATCTCTAAAAACCAACCCGCGCGCGACGTTCCGTGAAACACTTTTCGGTTGAGGTTAGTTAGATGATTGATTTACAAAGGATAAAAAAGCCGTGAAACATTGCGCGTCGTTGTTTCACAGCAGGTCACGCTCTTGGCGTTCCGCTGGGCACTCAACAGCCGTTGACCAATAACTGGTTGTTCTACATGGCAAAGATGGCTTTTCCGGCATGCATGCGCGCCGGAGCGCCGAGGCGACTGTTCGAGGTCGAGCCCTTTTGGGTCGACACCGCAACGATGATAAAGCGATGAGTTTAGGATTACCCTACGATGACTTTCTCCTGAGTCGGTGACTCCCATGCCTACCACCAAGCCCGATCCCCGCCGCTCGATCTACAAGCGCGACAACCTGCTGCGACTCCTCGCCAGCGGTCGTGTCCCCGGCCGATCGGACTCTATTCGGATCGACCGCCTCGCCGCGCGCTACGAGATCCTGGTAAGCGAGGCCTTGCCGAAGCGCCTCCAACTGACGGCGCCGGAGGTTCTGTTACTGACCGAGCTCGTGACGCAACTGGACATCGGAAATCCCGATCACGTCTTCATGCTGCCGCTGAAGGTTGGTCAGGCGGTGGGGCAGGGCAGGGCGCTTGGCGCCGACGCGGAAGGTCTGGCGTACCGCTTGCGTAATCTGCGGCACAGCGAGCTGCTCGCAGTTGTGGACTTGGCAGAGGTCGTGCTCGGCAGAGCCGCGCGCGAGTCGAGAGGGCCGACGCGAGAGGACGCCGTCGCCGCGCTGGACGGTGTGAGCGGATCCACCGCTGGCCATCCCTGACCGATGCCTGGCCAGAAAAGCACGAAGCCGACGCGGTGGCATCGGCTTCGTGGTCAAGCTGGCAGTGGGTAGTCAGGCGCGCGCGGAGCGCTCCGAGGGTGACCCTGCAGGCTCGTCGTGAATCTTTCGATAGATCTCTTCACGGTGTACCTGCATGTACTTCGGCGCATTCGTTCCGATACGTACCTGGGTTCCGTTGACGCCGAGGATCGTGATCGTCACCTCGTCGCCGATCTTGATGCTTTCGCCGCCTCGTCGGGTAAGGATTAGCATGGACACGTCCTTGTCGCATTGTGGTTGGTGGTTCGATTATGCGGTCCGTTCTGGACGACCGTCTACCCGTTGGATTGCTCGCGCGAATCGCTGCGCAATCAGCCCGGCCAGCTCCTGGTACGTCGTCGCCCGCATATGTCGTTCCTTACCCTCAAGCAGGTCGGCTCGGCCGGCGCTGCCGCCCTCACGATCGATAAATAGGATCGCGCGCGGCTCATCGAGAAACACCCGGAACTCCGCGTGCACACGCGCTTGGTCAACGGCTCGAACGCGAAGCGGCCGCACCGAGACGGACACCTTGTTGGAGCGGATCGCCAGGATCCAACGAAGCTCCGACGGTATGTCGGCGACGACCTCGTGGCCCGGCGGGATGGGCAGGTCTCCCCACGCCTCCAGCAGCGTCTCCGCGATGCGGGCGCCCTGGTCGTGCAGCCACTTGATCATCTGGTTGAACAGCTCGCGGCGGCTAAACCGGCCCTCCATCGTGGCAACCGGCACGCCGCGGTGCGCGACGACAACTGCGCCTGGCGTGTGGCACGTCGTGATCCCACTCTTCTCGTAGCTCCGCCGCAGGTTCTCGCCACTGATCGCCTCGACCGCCTTCCAGGTAGCGGCCAGTCGCGTGAGGTCGATGCTGGCGCTGTCGGCGCGACCCTGATCCTGAAGTAGAGCGATTTGCGCGTTCATGGCGACATCCTGTGGTGTTGGTTGGCTACTACGAGGGGGACGGTTCAACGGCGCGGCAGATGCCGACACCGGCATAGCTGCATGGCCACCATCACCGGCAGGGGCGTACTCGCGGGTTTGCGTCCAGCCATGCCCCGATGCCATCCGCGAGCGAGCGCATGTCCTCCACGCTCCAGCCATGGCGTCGGAGTGACATCTCTCCTGAGAACGCGACGATGGCATCGGGCGACCGCGGGTCGACTGGGCTTCCGGCTGGGACGCGCATGACCTTGCGGACGACATGGTTGCTCAGGAAGTAGACGTGGCCGCCGACCTCCGCGCCTGGACTCTCGCGGAGGCCGTAAGCGAGGCGCTGGCTGAGGCGCCAGAAAGCACCGGTGAGCGCGTACCGCACGGCGACGACTTCGCCCTGCGCAGCGAGTACGTCAGCAACAGCGCCGACGCTGGGCGCGCCATACGGATCCTCCGAGCGATCGACGCCTCCGCCGAGACAGATCTCGACGTCGTCCAGCCCGTGATCGGCCAAGATGCCTACCAGCGTCCGATCCTGGAGGTAGCCCTTGCTGGCAACATCGGCCATCGACGGCACGGCCTTTTCGGACGCAAGCACCTCGAGCCCTGACTTGCTCTCGGTAAGCCACAGCTCGATCGCGCTCTTGAGCCTCGCCTTGGCCGTGATCGGAGATTCGATCGTTTCCGAGGTCGCGGCCAGGACGGTGCCGACGTCGGCGTAGACGAGAACGTGCGTGTGGTACTCGGGATAGGACATGCCGGACGCTCGCGGTAGCGGAGATTCGAGGCGCGCTCGCGCGCCGTTCGTCTTCCGTTATCGCTGCCCGCAACCAGCGGAAAAGTTGGTGACTATTCCGCGCGAGTGGCGCGGAACCTGTCCCACAGCGTGACCATCGTGGAGCCGGCCACAGCAAGAGCGACGGTGATGAACACGTCGACCGCAAGCCAGGCCAACGACTCGTGGATCTCGACGCCGTGGCTGGAGTGGCGCCCTGAGATATATGCGATGCACGCCGCGATCGCGGTGATTGACAAGATGCCGATTGCGGCAACGACCAGGCCTGCGGCGGTGTTGTAGCGTGTCGTGGTGATGTCCATGGGAGAGTCTCGTCCAGGGTGGGTGCTGCGACTGATCAGGGGTAGGGGGAGGGAAGTGTTTCGGCGCGAACGTACAGGGGGTGGCGGGGGCTACCGTCCTTGTTCCGCACCAGGCAATGCAATTTCGGCATCAAGCGAGCGACGTCGTCGGCTCGCGACCGGAATGCCCCGTCCGTTCCCCACGCTGCGACGATCAACGAGGCTTGGCTAGCCAGAGCCAGCAGCGCCGCGTCGTTGTGCGGGCCCACGGGATCGACCGCCGCCTTCATCACGGCAGGCTCGGTGGCGCGGAAAGCAAAGAGGTTGCCCACGCACATCGCCCCGAACCCCCATCGCTTCGCGAAGTCCACCATCCGACGCACGCTCCGGTCGTCCTCAGTCGCGTCGGCAGTCGACGGATTGAGCGGAAGGAACATCACGTATCGGGAATTCGTCAGGTCGAACTCCCTCCAGAGCGTGTAGCGGTACAGCCCATCCATGGACAGAACCGTTCGGCGGAGCGACGGGTTGAACGCGGCGGTATCCATCACGCGGCTTCGGCTAGGGTTGGTGCCGCCGTCGGCGCGCGCTGCTCATCGTGGCCGCGGTGTATGTCCCACGATGCGGCGGTGTCGATGGTCAGGGTTCCGTGCATGCCCTGGCGCAACGTGTCCGCGTCGGCCCAACGGTCGACCCTCGCGACTTCCCTGGCGTGGACGCCAACCCATTCGAGCAGTACCCACTCGCTCATCGTGACTCTCCTTTGCTGATCGCCGTCGAAGCATGACCCCTGACCGTCTCGCCGTCCGAGATCGCGGACGTTCGCGCATCGTGTGTTTTCCTGGTCTCAGTCGCCATCGCGTTGAGCCTGATGCTTGAACAAGCGATCGGCGACGCCGTGAAGCCCGGCGCGTTCCAGCGCGAGAATGCTCCCGTACTCCTCGAGCAGACGAAAATCGTCCTCGGTCGGCGGAAGTAGGGAGTACGCCGGTGTTGCCGGCGTCACGACGGGTCGCGAGATCAGTCTGGTGGCGCTGGATGGCTGAACAGTGGTCGCGTTCATGCAGGCTGCCTCAGAGAGAGAATGCCAACAGCCTTCTGCCAGAGCGCACTCGGGTAAACATCGACCGGAATCTGCATCTCCACCGAACCTCACGCTGCGCGCGCCGGCCATACTTCGATGTCCTCTGGCATATAGAACCCATCGCACTGGCGGAACCGCTCGCCGGACGGACGGAGGAAGGTGAGCATGTGCTCGGTAACCACCCAGCGGCGCCCGAGTCGCTCGGCCGCCATGCCGGTCTTCGCGGTGCCGCCGAAGGGGTCGACCACCAGGTCGCCAGGCTCGGAGAGGTAGCGAATCAGGAAGTCCGGAATGGACAAGGGCATCGTCGCGCCGTGCGCGGGTAGCCGCAGCGCGGCAGCGTCCCGGCGGTACTGCAGCGTGTCTGCGCATCGTCCGCCCCGGTGCAGGACGTTGCGCGGGATACGCCCCGGCGTCGCGTTGCCAAAGCTCCCCGGTCGGACGTGATATGCGCCGTCGCCGTAAACCGCGTCGCGCGTCTCGCCGCCGGCGCTGATCAGCCGGAGGTGCTTTTCGGTGTGCGGCAGGAGCACGCGGCGATTGTCGGCGCGCACGAGCTCGGGTGAGGGCGACAGCCAGTAGATGAATTCGTAGGTCGCCGTCAGCTGCACTTTCATCCGCGACGACCAATAGGTCGGCCCCGGCGGCTTCGAGCCATTGCACCAGATCAGGCGATCGAGAAGCTTCAGGCCCAGGCGGTCATGCAGGGCTAGCAGCAGACGCTCGTTGATCATGGATCGCGCGGGCAAGCCCGGAAGGAAGATGTCCTGGCCGAGGTTTATGCACACACTGCCGCCGGGCACGAGCCTTTCGACTATCGGCTTCAGGCTGGCCACGATGAAGTCGACGTATTCGGCGTCACTCGGATTGCCGTAAGCGCGAGGCCGGCTCAGGCAATACGGCGGCGAGCAGATCGCGACAGTGATCGGCGTGTCGAGCCGTTCGAAGGTATCGACGCAGTCGCCCCAGATGGCCACCCCGAGGTTGGTGGAGAACGCCAACAGCCGGACGCCGGACAGGGCGCGGTGGAGCCCCTTGGGCGTGCGGTCCATGAGTTCCCACACACCGCGCTCACCCGGTGCCCGGCGCAGCACACCCATCAGCTTGAGGGTCTGCTGGTGCCAGCGCACCGCGCGTTCGTAAAGGTTTCGCGACTGGGCGGCGACGCCCACGGCCTTCCTGGCCTTTCGCTCCGACGTTGGCACGCCGGCTCGGTCGCCGGCTGCAGCGTAGAGCGTCGCGTTGTCAAGACGCCCGTCAGGCGCGTCAGCGTACGCGGCGGTCACCGCGGCGAAGAGCTGAAGCTGGGTGGGAATCGTACGCATCGCCCTACGCCGCCTTCGCCTGCCGGAGATCCAGCAGCTCGGCATAGCGATGCCGGATCGCGGCGGCGTCGGTGAAGCGAACCGGGAGGCCAACGGCGCTACCGACGCGCCGGCGCACATCCGCCAGCAGCTCGGCCTGCGTGGGGCCGGGGATGAACGTGGGCCAGCCCTTGCTGTCGAAAAGGAGCTCGGCCGGGATGGTCGCCTCGGCCGCTCGGCGCTCAGCGGCTGCCGTCTTGGCGGCTTCGAGCCGCACCCGCAAGTCGCCCGTGAGGCGATATGGCGCCACGTCGCCTAGCCAGCGGCTCCCCTGGAAGGCAAAGGTCGAGCGGCACTCCAGGTCGACCATGGCCAGGTAGCTCTCGTGGTGTTCTTCGAGGTTGGCGGCGATGGTCAGATCCGGCAACGACCCCATGATGCAGAAATTGCAGCTGACCCGAGTCGAGCCGTGGACGCGATAGGCAATATGCGGCGCGAGACCGGCCGCGGAGATCGCGGCGAACACGTCGTCGGTCGACTGGTGCAGTATCGCGTGCCAGTTCACGCCGACATGGCCACGCCGCGTGAGCTTGGTGGAAGGGGAGCTGATGGGCTTCTTGGCGCGAGCGGGGCTTTCCTGGGCGCGGACGCCGTCCACCGAGATGATGGCGCCGGTCGGGAATCGCTTACGCAGGGCGCTGCTGATCGGCGCGACCTTTAGCTCGGACGTGCAGAAGCGCATCGCTGGCGTCGCCCACGGCAGCGTGAGTTTCACCGTCTCGAGATCGATATAGGCCTGGCTGCGGCTCGTCCAGCGGGATTCCCAGCGATCCAGCATGTCGCCGGCGGCACGGCGCACAACGATGAGTTCCCATCCAAGGTGCTGCGCCAGTCGCTCGCACACTGCCATCGAGTCCTGCCACTCGACGCGGCCTAGATCCGCGTGCACCAGGACGCGTGGGCCTTGGTGGCCGATCGCGTCGAGGTGTCGGGCGACAGCGAGCGCGACGGCCTGGCTGTCCTTGCCGCCGCACCGGTTAGATGATGATCTATGGACATGCCGTACAACGCAACGGCTACAACGCCTGCGGGCGCTTAGGCGAGTGTCCACAGATTTGTAGTGTTTTCGAAGCAATGGGGAAGCATTTCGTCCATGGCTAAGACGAGATGGTAGGGCACACAAGGAGATTAGTGCGCCATGTTCCCCAATGCGATGAACTCTCGTCAAGCAAAGGACCGCGTGCACCGAAGGAATGTGATCCTTGAGCCGAGGCCTCAGAGCAGGTGCTCAGCCAGAACTTGCAGCAGTCCTGCGACTACGCCCAACATGGCAATCTTTACGACTGCTTCGCTGAAACAGAGTATGCCGCATGAAAACTAGCGTCTAGATAGCGGCTGCCTGCGGCGGAAGACAGATCTATCAGCCTCGCCACCAAAAATGTACGGACAATCTCGGGAATGTCTATTCACGAGTTTCTTTGGCTGACAGCGTAACCAACCGCTTACGAGCTGTGGATGTAAGTCTATAAAAATTAGCAATGAGCATGGCTAGGTCATCGTCTCCAGCAAAGAAGTACGCAACCGGCATGCCTAAAACTTGACCCAGCTTGCTGAGCGTATTCGTGTCTGGCGCATGCTTTCCGCGCTCGTATTGGTTGATCCGTGGCGAAGCAACTGAAGGATCCATGCCCGCTTGGATTCCGAGCTCGCGCTGAGATATCCCCACCGCCAGTCGCGCTTCCTTCAGGCGAACAGCTAGGACGACTTCTTTTTTACCTCCGCGTGCCACCCGATGATCTGCCCTGTTGTGATCTGGGGACAGCTTCGGAGTCGCGGGCTCGGCTGGATACTAAGAGATACTTAGCATTTGTTGCATCGAGAGAACTGATTGATCACAGGTACGAATACATCCACTAATTGCGACAACATTAAAGATCTCACCGTCCTCTTTGGTGAATGGCTTTGTGATCAACGGAAGAATATCGAGCACCACTTCAGAGGGACGACTTAGTCGTGTACCGCGCGGTGCTACTACAAAGGGAGGCGAATCTGCGTGCTGCATGCAGGGTCAATGCCCAGATTGCGCAACCGGCTGATGCGTAGCGGCCACGCGAGGATCAATCGACGGAAGCAATCGCGCAGAGTTGAGGATGAAGGTCATCTCCGAGGCGACATGGATAAACGCAGCCAGCAAGGGATTGAGCAAGCCGGCGGCAGCTAGGGCGATGCCGACGAGATCCACCGCCAGCGTGCCCGCGAAGTTGGCCCAGATGATGCGGCGCGTGCGTTGTGCCAGCTGCAGTGTCTGCACGAACTTGACCAGATCGTTACTCAGCAGCACCACGTCCGCGCTCTCGCGGGCGACATCGGTGCCCGAGCCCATCGCCACCCCGACATGCGCCTTCATCAGCGCGGGCGCATCGTTGATGCCGTCGCCGACCATGGCCACCACCGCCTTGCCGGCGGTCAGTTGTTCGATGTAGGCGAGTTTGGCATCCGGCAGCACGTCGGCCACGATGGTGTCGATGCCCAGCTCGGCACCCACGGCTTGGGCGACGGCCTTGGTATCGCCAGTCAACAGCACGGTGCGAAGTCCCATGGCGTGCATCGTTTGCAGCGCGCTTCGCGCTTCGCTGCGAATGGTATCGGCGACGATGGCCACGCCCAGCCACGCTTCGCCGCGGGCCAGCCATACCTTGGCGGCCGCTGGCTGCTGCGTCAGCACCTCCCCGGGCAGCGCGATGCCATGCTTGCGCAACAGCGCTTCATTGCCCACCAGGATGCGCTCGCCGTTGACGGTGGCGGAAATGCCGAGGCCCGGCGTGTAGTGAAAGGCCTCCGGCTCGACTGGCATCACACCCTGCGCACGCGCATAACGCACCAGCGTCTTGCCCAACGGGTGCTCCGAACGCAGCTCGGCGGATGCCATCAGCCGCAGGACATCGTCGACAGCAGCGCCCGGCGCGACCGCCAGCGACTGCATTTCCGGCTCGCCATAGGTCAGCGTGCCGGTCTTGTCCAGCACGACGGTATCCACCTGGCCGAGCTGCTCCAGATACAGGCCACCCTTGATTATAGCGCCGCCGCGGGCGGCGCGACCGATGGCACCCAGGATCGCCAGCGGTGTACCGGCGGCGATGCCGCAGGCACCGGCCACGATGATCACGGAAATGGTGGCGCGAATGTCTCGCGTGATCAGGTAGGTCAGCAGCGCCGCGGCCAGCGCGAAATAGACCAGATAGCCGGCCATCCTGTCCGCCAGCCCTTGCACCGGAGCGCGCGAGCGCTCCGCCTCTTCCACGGCATCGATGATCTTGCCGTAGCTGGTGTCGCGGCCGATCCGTTGCGCCAGAATTTCCAGCGCACCGGACTGGTTGATGGAGCCGGCATACACCTCCATGCCGGCGGTCTTTTCCACCGGCATGGATTCGCCGGTAATCCGCGCCTGATCGACAAACGAATGCCCATCGACGACGCGGCCGTCGACGGGAATGCGGCCGCCTGGATTGACCAGCACGGTATCGCCCACCGCGAGTGAGCCGCTGTCGACTTCGCGGATCGCGCCATCACGGCGGACCGAGACCTCGCGCGGCAGGAAATCCAGCAGATCGCGAATGGCGCGTCGTCCGCGCGACACCGTCATGCCCTCCAGCACCTCGGCCACCAGCACGAACACGGTGATCACCAGCGCAGTGAAAAACTCCGAGATGGCGGCCGCCGCGACGATCGCGATGGTCATCGACAATTCCATCGTCATGCGCCGCGCGAGCAGGTTCTCTATCGCCTCCTTGAAGATCGGCCATCCGCCGATCAGCAATCCGGCCACGCCGATCACACTGAATCGGGTCCACGGCTCCCACCAGTGGAACCATACGGCCACCGCGGCCAGCGCCACGGCACCAATGCGCAGCGCCTCCGGGATGTCGAAAGCGTGTTCGTGGTCACCGTGATCGTGCGGCTCGGCCGCAGGCGCGATCGTGCGCTGCGCTGCCTGCGCCGATAGATCCGTGTCGGCGCGCGGTTGAGGTACGGTCATGATGAATTCCTTAGATTGTTGCAAACTTGATTACTTCAGATACGTGCGGATCACGTCGATCAGTTCTTGCGCGCCTTGCTTGCGTTCCGCAGGATCGGTGATGTCCGGATGGGCCACGTGCATGTCGATATGGTCCTCGACCACCTTGGCCATCAGCCCATTGATCGCGCCGCGGATCGCGGCGATTTGTCGCAGGATCTCGGCACAGTCCTTTTCGCTGTTCAGTGCCCGTTCGACACCTTCGATCTGGCCCTTGATGCGACGCACGCGGCCAAGCAACTTGCTGTTGTCCTTCGCCAGATGTCCCATGAACCCTCCTTGCGGCAAACATCGTGATGCGTGATGGTAGATGGCGATAATATACCCCTCTACGGTATAGTTGCCACCGAGCACGCGCCTGAATTTTTCGCGATGGCTTGCCTGTTTCGTCCGTACCCAGCATGCTGAGTCCCCCATGTCTGTCCTTCGAACCATCCGCCGATTGCATCGACGCCATCTCACGATGGTGCGGTGGATGCTGTTGCTGGTGTTGGCTATCGTGACGTTGTCGACGATGCCCCGGTGGGTGGTTCATGCCCACGACGGCAACCAGGCATCCGGGTTCCTGCTTACGGCCGATCAGACCATCGAGCATCATTTGGCCAATGCCGATGTCCCTGACACGGCGGCATCCGATGTTTCACACACCCATGTCCATTACCTGGCCGGCGCAGCCTTCACGCTGCCCGCGCTGTTCGGCCCTCTTCATCAGCTCAACCTGGCGAGCAATCACTGTCCGCTGTGGCGCAATGCGCTGATGCCGCAAGGCTTGCTCACCACGCTGCACCGCCCTCCCATCGCCTGATCGCGACGTTGACCGGCCGATAGCGGCCTTTCGTTGACCTCGATCCGATCGGAGCACGCTGGTGTCTTCTTTGTGTTGTCCTCGCCGGCTGCCGTGCGCAGCTGGGTCGGGCTTGTCTGTGGCTACGGGCAACCCGACGGGATTTTTTCTTTCTCGTCCCCTGCTGGCGTCTGAGCTTTTGGCTCGATGCAAGGCGTCGCTGTGCCGCTGTCTTGCGGCACAAGCGCGCCTGATTCATCCCCTTTTCTGGAGTCCTGTCCCATGAGTTATCGCCTGTGGCGAACTGGCGCGCGCAGCGTGCTGGTTGGTGCCTTGCTTTTCCCGGTGGCCGCTATCGCTGCCAGCAACACGTTCCCGGTATCCGCCGCACAAATGCGCGCACTGGGCGTTACGGTGCAGCGGTTGGACAAACCCAGCGCGATCCGCGGCCTGAGTTATCCGGCGCGGGTGATCCTGCCGCCGCAACAGGATGTGGTGATCAGCGCGCCGGTCGCCGGTGTCGTCGATCAGTTGCTGGTGACCGAGCATCAACGATTGACGATCGGCCAGCCGTTGTTGCGATTGGCCAGCCCGGAATTCGGTGAACTGCAGCTGGCTGCGCTGGAAGCGGCCAGCAAGAACCGCCTGGCGCAGCAGACCTTACAGCGCGAGAAGCAGCTGTTCGCCGAAGGCATCGTGCCGCAACGGCGCCTGCTCGAAGCCGAAGCGGCAGCCAGCGATGGCAAGGCGGGCTTGCGCCAGACCAGCGCAGCGCTGCGCCTGGCCGGCCTGGACGCGCCCGCCATTGCTCGCCTGATCGGCTCCGGTGCCTTGCAGGAATCATTGACGCTGAAGGCGCGTAGCGCAGGGCTCGTGGTCGATCTCCAGGCCAAACCGGGCCAGCGGGTCGCTGCCGCCGACCCGCTGCTGCGCATTGCCGATCCCAGCAAGCTGTGGCTCGACATCCAGATTCCGGCCGAGCGCGCCGATGCCTGGGCGAAGGACGGTGACATCACCGTCGTGGGACGCCCGGTCACGGCGCGCCCGATGGAGGTAGGTGCCGTGGTGGGCGAAGGTCAGACGGTGAGCCTGCGTGCCCAGGTGACAGCAGGAATCGATCGTGTGCGGCCAGGCGAATTCGTGCAGGTGCAGGTGCCGTTTTCCGATCGCGCGAATGCGTGGTCGCTGCCATTGGCAGCAGTCGCCCGCCAGGGTGAGCAGGCCTACGTGTTTGTCCGGACCGCTCAGGGTTTCGAGGCGCGCAAGGTCAACGTGGTTGCCAGTGCCGGGCAGTCGGTCAGCGTGCAAGGTCCTCTCAAGAGCGCCGATCAGGTGGCCGTCAGCAGCGTGATCGCGCTGAAGGCTGCTTGGCTCGGCGAGAGCGGAGGCGAATGAGATGCTCAATCGCCTGATCCAATTCGCGCTCGCCCAACGGTTGTTCGTGCTGTTGGCTGCCGCCCTGCTGGCCGCCGCCGGCTGGTTCGCCTTCCAGCGTCTGCCGATCGATGCCTTCCCCGACGTCTCCAGCACCCAGGTCAAGGTGATCATGAAAGCGCCGGGCATGACCCCGGAAGAGATCGAGACCCGCATTGCGATCCCGATCGAAGTGGAGATGCTGGGCATCCCCGACCAGCGCATGCTGCGCTCGGTGTCCAAGTACGGTCTGGTCGACGTGACCATCGATTTTCAGGATGGCACCGACATCTACTGGGCGCGTCAGCAGGTGGCCGAACGGTTGAACGGCATCCTCGTCGATTTGCCGGAAGGCATCAGCGGCGGCATGGCGCCGATCACCACACCGCTGGGCGAGATGTTCATGTTCACCGTGGAAGCGGACAACATGTCGATCGCCGAACGCCGCAGCCTGCTCGACTGGGTGATCCGGCCGGCCCTGCGCGCGGTGCCCGGCGTGGCCGACGTCAATGCGCTCGGCGGCGTGGTACGCAGTTTCGAGGTGGTGCCCGACCCGGTGAAGCTGGCCGCGATCGGTCTTTCGACCAACGATCTCCAAACGGCGATCGGCGCCAACAACCGCAACGACGGCGCGGGCCGGCTGAGCGAAGGCGATGAGGTGTTGCTGGTTCGCACCGAAGGCAATATCCGCAACCTGGACGATCTGCGCGCCATCGTCGTCACCCGCAAGGACGGTGTGCCGGTGCGCATGGGCGATGTCGCCGACGTGCGCATCGGTGCGCTGACGCGCTATGGCGTCGTCACCAAGGACGGCCGCGGCGAAGCCGTCGAAGGTCTGGTGCTCGGCCTGGCTGGTGCCAACGCCCGCGACGTGGTGAGCGGCGTGGAGAAAAAGCTGGCGGAATTGGCGCCGAGCCTTCCCACGGGCGTGACGCTGCAGGTGTTCTACAACCGCGCCGACCTGGTCAACAAGGCCGTAGGCACGGTCTCGAAGGCGCTGATCGAAGGCACGCTGTTGGTGCTCGTGCTGTTGGGTGCGTTCCTGGGCAATGTACGGGCGGCGATCACGGTCGCCGTGGTCTTGCCACTGGCGGCGCTAGCCACCTTCATCCTGATGCGCGTGGGCGGGATGTCGGCCAACCTGATGAGCCTCGGCGGTCTGGCCATTGCGATCGGCATGCTGGTCGATGCGGCGGTGGTGGTGGTGGAAAACATCGTGCAGCACCTGGGCCACGACAAGGCCGGTGGCAAGCTGCCGCGTCTGCACATCATCTTTCGCGCGGTACGCGAAGTGGCGGTGCCGGTCACGGCCGGCATCCTGATCATCATCACCGTGTTCCTGCCGCTGCTGACGTTGCAGGATCTGGAAGGCAAGATGTTCGTGCCGGTGGCATTGACCATCGCGTTTGCGCTGGCCAGCTCGCTGGTGCTGTCGCTGACGGTGATTCCGGTTTTGGCGTCGTTCCTGCTCAAGAAGGTTCCGCACGACGATCCGTGGTTGCCGCGCAAACTGCTGGTCGCGTATCGCCCGGCGCTGGCGTGGGCCATGCGCCGCCAGCGCGTGGTGTTCATCGCCGCGGGCGTGATGCTGGCGGTCACGATCGGTGTCTACGCGATGGTCGGCAAGACGTTCATGCCGACCATGAATGAGGGCGACCTCATCGTCGGTATCGAGAAACTGCCCAGTGTGAGTCTGGAGGAAAGCGCCGCGCTCGATCTGAAGATCCAGCAAGCGCTGATGTCGAAAGTCCCCGAGATCATCGGCGTGGTGGCCCGCGCCGGCTCTGACGAGATCGGCCTGGACCCGATGGGCTTGAACCAGACCGACACGTTTCTGGTACTCAAGCCCACCAACGAATGGCAAGTCAGTAACAAAGACGAGCTGATCACCAAAATCCGCGGCGTACTCGACGAACTGCCGGGCATCAAGTACAGCTTCACCCAGCCGATCGACATGCGCGTGCAGGAAATGATCATCGGCGTGCGCGGCGACCTAGCGATCAAGGTGTTCGGCGCCGACCTCGCGATATTGGACGATCTCGCGAGCCAGATCGAAGCGCAGGTGAAAGCCGTTCCGGGAAACCAGGACGTCTACACCGTGCAGAACGACGGCGTGCAGTACCTGCGGGTGATCGTGGATCGGCTGGCGGCCGGTCGATTCGGTCTGTCGGTGGAGGACGTGCAGGATGCGCTGCGCGCCCAGATCGAAGGGCAGCGTGCAGGGCTGGTGATTGAAGGCAACCAGCGCGTGCCGATCGTGCTGCGCGGCCCGGAGCGCGTGAAGCTGTCGCCAGCGGAGTTCGCGATGCTGCGCATTACGGCAGCTGACGGCACCAGCTTGCCGTTGGAAAGTGTCGCCAAGCTGGTGCGCGATGGCGGTCCGGTGAAGATCGATCGCGAGATGGGCAGCCGCTACAGCGTGGTCATCGCCAACGTCAGCGGGCGCGATCTGGTCGGCTTCGTGGAAGAGGCCAAGGCAAAGATCGCCAAGGCCGTGAGCTTGCCGACCGGTTACCGGATCAGCTGGGGCGGTCAGTTCGAGAATCAGCAGCGGGCCGCGGCGCGGCTGACGCTGGTGGTGCCGCTCGCGCTCGGCGTGATCTTCCTGATCCTGTTCTCCACCTTCGGGTCCGTACGCCAATCCCTGCTGGTGCTGAGCAATATCCCGTTCGCGCTGATGGGCGGCGTCATCGCCTTGTGGTTGACGGGGGAATACCTCTCGGTACCGGCATCGGTCGGCTTTATCGCGCTGCTCGGTATCGCGGTGCTCAACGGGGTGGTGCTGGTCAGCTACTTCAACCAGCTGCATGCTGAAGGATTGAGTCGACTGCAATGCGTCATCGTCGGTGCCGAGCGCCGTCTGCGCCCGGTGATGATGACCGCCTCGATCACTGCATTCGGCCTGATCCCGCTGTTGTTCGCCAGCGGTCCGGGCTCCGAAGTGCAGCGGCCGCTGGCGATCGTGGTCATCGGTGGCCTGGTCACCGCCACCGCGCTGACCCTGATCCTGCTTCCCATCCTTTACCTGCGGTTCGCCCATGCAACCGCGGAGGTGCGTCATGGATAAGTCCACGTTCGACAAATGCAGTTTTTCCCTGGTTTGTGCGTCGGATATCGAGGAAAAACTCCTCGACACGTTGCTGCTCAATTTTGGCGACGAGGTGTTCTTCAGCCTGCCCACCTTCAGTCACGGAACCGCCAGCGGCCTGTTGAATCCGCTGGAACAAGTGCTCGGGCGCAGTCGCTCGGTCTACGTGCAGATTCTGCTGACCAAGGCCGAAAGCGAATCCCTGCAGCAACTGCTGCAGGCGGATTTTTCCGGTACCGGCATTCGTTACTGGGTGTCGCCGATTTCACTGGAAGGAGAACTCGCATGAAGCGCTGGTGCAGTTTGTTTTTACTGGGCATGGCGTCCTGTTCGATCTCGGCGATGGACGTCGACCTGCCCACGCCCACTGATCTGCCGTCCACCGAATCAGCGCAGGTCTGGCTGCGGCAGGACCCCGCGGTGCAGGAAGCGTTGGCGGACATGGCCGGTGCCGGTCACGTGGCCGGCATGCTGCGTGCGTCGCCGCATGAATGGACGGTCAAGGCGACCTCGCAACAACGCAGTTACCAAGCGGGTCCCACGTCGCGTGAATGGGCAGCGCAACTGGAGCGCACGATCCGCTTGCCCGGCAAGAAGGCGATGGATCGCCAACTGGGCGACGTGGAAGTCGACCTGGCCCAGGCGCGTCTGGGTGAGGCGATCCATGAGGCGGCACGCAGCCTGCTGGATCTGTGGATGGCATGGGCGCAAACCGAACACGCGAAGAATCTGATAGCCGAACAAACAACGTTTGCGCAGTCCAACCTGCAGGCGGCCAAGACGCGACAGCGGGCGGGCGATGCATCGCGCCTGGAGGTGAATGTCGCCGCTGGCGATCTGGCTGAAATTCAGCAACGATTTGCGCAAGCAAGCGCCGAGGCGACCAAGGCTCATGCACGGCTGCGCATCCGTTTCCCGGAAGTGCCGGCGGGTCTGCCTACGCTCAGCGAACCGCAACCCGTCAACATGCCGGAACAGGCATGGCGTGAACTGGTGATGGCCAGCAGCGACCCGTTGCGCATCGCCGAGCTCGAAGTGCGCAAAGCGGAACGGCAGGCTGACCGCACGCGCGCCGACCGATTGCCTGATCCGACCGTCGGCGTATTCACCGCCTCCGAAGCGTTCAGTCGCGAACGCATCATCGGTGTCAGCGTATCGGTCCCGTTGCCGGGTGGTTATCGTCGCGAACGCCTCGGCCAGGCACTGACCGCCGTGGACGCGGCGACTGCCGCGCGGGATCGCCAGCAAAGGGTCGTCGAGACCGAAATCGCCGAAGCCTATGCCGATGCCAGCGGCAACCACGCGCGCTGGCAACTGGCCACGAAAGGCGCGCGTCATGCGGCCGATACCGCGCGGCTGACCCAGCGCGCCTATACGCTGGGGGAGGCCGACGTGCAGACCTTGCTGCTGGCTCGCCGGCAATCGCTGCAAGCCTCGGAAGCGGCTCTTGACGCGCGCGTTACCGCCCTGCGTGCGTACTATCGCCTGCTCATCGACGCCCACCGAATCTGGGGGCTGGCGCACGAGTAAGCTGCACGACGGACCGATCCGGCGAATGAGTTTCCAGCGGATCGGCCGCTTCTGTTTGTAGCATTCCGACTGCGCCGAGCGTCCTTATCCACTGGAGCCATGCATGCTGTTTGAAGTCCTTACCGATCGGGTCTATCGGCACCTGTTTGCGGCACAGGCCACCTCGCTGATCGGCACCGGTTTGATGACGGTGGCGTTGGGTCTGCTGGCCTATGACCTTGCCGGTGACCGCGCCTCGGTGGTGCTTGGCACGGCGCTGGGCATCAAGATGGCGGTGTATGTGCTGGTCGCGCCGCTGGCCACCGCATACACCGCTCGGTGGCCGCGCAAACCGTTTCTGGTCAGCATGGATCTGATCCGTGCGGTTCTGGTCTTGTGCCTGCCATGGGTCAGTGCCGTGTGGCAGATCTATGTGCTGGTCGCCGTCTTGCAGACCTGCTCGGCGGCTTTCACCCCGACCTTCCAGGCCACCATCCCCGAAGTGCTGACCGATGAGGCGCAGTACACCCGCGCGCTGTCGCTGTCACGCCTGGCTTACGATCTGGAAAACCTGCTCAGTCCGTTACTGGCGGCACTGCTGCTGGGGGTGATCAGTTTCCGTGGATTGTTCGGATTCACCCTGCTTGGCTTCGTCAGTTCCGCGGCACTGGTGGCGACCATTCCACTCCCACGTCGGCTCGCGCTCGCGACGGTGCGGCCCAAGGTGTTGGCCGGCATGCGCCGCTACCTCGCCACACCAAGGTTGCGCGGCATGCTGTGCCTGAGTTTCGCCGAGGCGGCCGCCGGTTCACTGGTCATCGTCAACACCGTTATCTATGTGCGTGACTGGCTGGGCGGCAACAATCGCGACGTGGCGTTGATCACCGCGGTATTCGGCGGCTTCTCGATGGTGGCGGCGCTCAGCCTGCCACGCTTGCTCAAACGCTGGCCCGATCGCAGCGTGATGCTGAGTGGCGCAGTGCTCGCCGGCTTGGGTCTGGTGCTCTTCGCGGCGCTCGCTTCGCTGGTTTCGGTAGCAGAACGTCGATGGTTGATCGTTGCCGCATGGGCGCTGATCGGCGCTGGCTATGCAGCCATTCTCACCCCGGGTGGCCGGTTGCTGAAGCGTTCGGGCAACGCCGAGGATCGCCCGGCCTTGTTTGCCGCCCAATTTTCCCTGTCCCACGCCTGCTGGCTCTTGATGTACCCCTTGGCAGGTTGGCTGGGTACCTTGTCATCGCCAGCGTGGGGCGCTGCATTGATGGCGGTCATTGTGGTCATGGCGGTGGTTGCGGGTTTCCTGCTGTGGCCGTCCCGGGATCCCGAGGTACTCGTCCATCATCACGACGATCTGCCGCTCGATCATGCCCATCTGACGTCAGGCGAAGTAGCCTCCGGGCATGTGCATGCCCATCCGTACGTCATCGATGACATGCATCCGCATTGGCCCTCATCGAAATGAAGAAAGCGCCGCCAACAGGGAGAATGACCGCAAATGCCCTTGCAGAGTTCTGACAAACATAGAATCGGCCGCAGCGGGTGGCTGCGCGCGGCTGTCCTGGGTGCGGATGATGGGATTCTTTCGACCGCAAGCCTCGTGCTGGGTGTTGCCTCGGCACAAGCCACCCACACGGCGATCCTGGTTGCCGGTATGGCGGGATTGGTGGCCGGCTCGATGTCCATGGCCGCCGGTGAATACGTCTCCGTTCACTCACAAGCCGATACGGAAAAGGCTGAATTGAACCGCGAACGTCAACATCTGCGTAATGACGATGATGGTGAGCACAGGGAGCTGGCAGCGATCTATGCCAAGCGTGGACTTGATCCCAACTTGGCCAGCCAAGTCGCAGCTCAATTGATGAGTCACAACGCGTTGGATGCCCATGCGCGCGATGAGTTGGGTATCACCGAGACGCTCAAGGCACGCCCATTGCAGGCCGCGTTGGCCTCGGGGCTCAGCTTCTTTGCGGGCGCTGCATTGCCGTTGCTTGTGGTCGCCCTCGCGCCCACGGAAATGTTGATCGTACTGGTGGCGGCTACTTCGCTGATCTTGCTTACGCTACTAGGCGGTTTGGCAGCGTATGCCGGTGGGGCGAATATAGTCCGGGGTGCATGGCGCATTAGTTTTTGGGGGATGCTTGCGATGGGCGTTACCGCTGGCGTCGGCAAAATCGTCGGCTCGGTGTTCGGGGTTGGCGGATAACTGAAACCAAGCGTACGCGCTGTCTCGGTACTGACGATCGCATCATCTCGTTGGGTGAATACATCGCCGAGGAGTGTGCTGATGGCGATATCGTCTTCCACAATGACAAGACGCATCGACTCCATAGCGGCGCTCCCTCGAAGTCGTCAATTTCAATATGATACGCCGCAACGCGAAAGGCATTTAAGCGGGAGCGGGTCTATCAGGCAAAGGCTGCGGAGCCCGTCAGCTGATATCGCCCCATCCAACATCAGCTTGCTTCCATGGTCATGTGTGACAGTGCCCGCAGCACGATTCGGAGGTCGACGGAGCCTGACTGCTGATCTCAGACGTTGCGTGATAGCCCGCCGCTTCCATCGCTGCGACGGCGGCCGCCGAAGTAAAACGACCTTCTGTCTGAACCCTTCCGCTCAGCAGATCAACATCGACCTTGGCGTGGGCATCGAGGTCTTGCAAGGCGGCGGTGATGGCTCGCACACAGTGTCCGCAGGTCATGTTGTCGACTGAAAATTGCATGGTGATCTCTCCATCGTCAGGCAGGCTGCCAGTGGGGAAAAGAATGAGGCTTGCCATGGTGGGAAGGTCAAGCCTCAGCGCTTTCAGCCGGCATGCTTGACCTTCCCATGATGGGAGACATCATGATGGCGCTCCCTCTCGGGAGTTCCTCCTCATGAACACTCACGCCACACCACTTTCCTCTCCAGACACGCCATCCATTGTCCGCTTCGGTATTGTCGGAATGACGTGCGCCTCTTGCGTCGGGCGCGTCGAGCGGGCCCTGAAGGCGGTGGCCGGGACGATCGATGCGACGGTGAACCTCTCCACCGAGCAGGCGACGGTGCGGACATCCACGCCGCAGGCGTTGCCGGCCCTCCACGCTGCCGTGGCAGCCGCCGGTTACGAGGTTGCCATCGACTCGGTGGCGCTGCGGATTGAAGGCATGACCTGCGCGTCCTGTGTGGGACGCGTCGAACGCGCCCTGCGTGCAGTGCCGGGGGTCATCGCGAGCAGCGTCAACCTGGCCACCGAACGGGCTGCCGTCACGATCAACGCGGGGACCGATGTCGCATTGTTGATCAAGGCGATCGTGGACGCCGGTTACCAGGCCAGTATCGCGGATGCGGAATCATCTTCCGTACCGACTCCGACGAAGACCGCCGGCGCCGCCAAGGAGCGTCGTCATCTGATGTGGGCCGCGGTGCTATCGCTGCCATTGATGGCACCGATGCTGGTCATGCCACTGGGCATCCACCTGATGCTGCCCGGCTGGCTGGAGTGGCTGTTGGCCACGCCCGTGCAATTCTGGTTGGGTGCCCGGTTTTACCGGGCGGCGTACAAGGCAGTGCGGGCACGCACTGGCAACATGGACCTGCTGGTGGCCATGGGCACGTCGGCTGCCTACGGTCTTAGCGTCTTTCATTTGCTACGCGATGGTATCGGCGTCAATCACGCGCCGCTGTATTTCGAGGCCTCCGCCATACTGATTACCCTGATCCTGCTGGGCAAATGGCTGGAGGCGCGAGCCAAGCGACAGACCACCGAAGCGATTCGCGCCCTGCAGGCCTTGCGCCCCGAGCAGGCGCGTCGACGCGAAGACGATCAGGAAATCTGGGTGTCGTTGGAGAAGATTCGCGTGGACGATGTGGTCGTCGTGCTTCCCGGTGAACGCATCCCGGTCGACGGTCTTGTGCTCGAAGGCATCTCACAAGTCGACGAGTCCCTCATCACCGGGGAAAGCGTGCCGGTGGCCAAACACACAGGCGATGCCGTCATCGGTGGTGCGATCAACGGTGAAGGCCGGCTCGTGTTAGCCACGGAGGCAGTCGGTGCGCAGAGCCGGCTTGCACGGATCATTCGTGCCGTGGAGGACGCCCAGGCCAAGAAGGCGCCTATTCAACGCATCGTGGATCGGGTGAGCGCGGTCTTCGTACCCGTCGTCATCGTCTTGGCACTCATCACTCTGCTCGCATGGGGTGTGAGTACCGGCGATTGGAGTCGCGCGATCCTCAATGCGGTGGCCGTGCTGGTCATCGCCTGTCCCTGTGCCTTGGGTCTGGCCACGCCCACAGCGATCATGACCGGCACCGGGGTGGCCGCCCGCGCAGGCATCCTGATCAAGGACGCCGAGGTTCTTGAGGTCGCGCGGTCGGTCACCGTTGTCGCCTTCGACAAGACCGGCACTCTGACCGAAGGTCGCCCAACGCTGGTGCAGCGCCTTGCGGTCAGTGGCGACGACAACGCGCTGCTGGACGATGCCGCCAGTCTGCAGGCCGGCAGCGAGCACCCGCTGGCAAAGGCTGTGCTGCAGGCAGCGACTGACGGTCAGCGCCGCATCGTGCCGGCGACGGAGGTGGCGGCCGTGGTCGGTCGTGGTGTGCGTGGTTACGTGGCAGGCCGCGAACTTGTTCTGGGTAGCGAACGCTGGATGGACGAACTGGGTGTGGATCGCAGCGTGATGGAACGCATTGGCCTTGGGCTAGATGCCAGCGCGCAAACGACCGCATGGCTGGCCGAGCGCAGTGCGACAGGCACCGTGGTGCGCGGCGTTCTCACCTTTCGCGATGCGCCGCGTGCGACCGCGCGCGAGGCCGTCGCCCAGCTGCATGCACTCGGCTTGCGCACGGTCATGATCTCCGGTGACCGCCGCGCCGCCGCCGAGGCCATCGCCACTGAACTGGGTATCGACACCGTGATCGCCGATACGCTACCCGAACAGAAGGCGCAGGCTGTCACGGCACTTACCGAGGCCGGCAACCATGTCGCGATGGTCGGTGATGGCATCAACGATGCGCCGGCGCTTGCCGCAGCCGCCGTCGGCTTTGCGATGGGGTCCGGCACCGATGTGGCGATGGAAACCGCCGGGGTGACCCTGATGCGCAGCGACCCGCGCCTGATTGCTGATGCAATCGAGATTTCGAGGCGTACCACGCGCAAGATCCGTCAGAATCTGTTCTGGGCCTTCATCTATAACGCGATCGGCATACCGCTGGCTGCCCTGGGCATGCTCAATCCGATGATCGCTGGGGCCGCGATGGCACTGTCCAGCGTCAGTGTGGTGGGCAACACCTTGCTGCTGCGCCGCTGGCGTCCCCACGCCCACAAGGAATGACCGGAGACACCGATGCCACGCCCTACGCTACGCCCCGAAGCCGCCGATGCACGCGCCCAAGGACTGCACACCATTGGCGAAGCCGCGCTCGCCAGCGCGGTCACCGCCAAGATGATTCGTCACTACGAATCAATCGGACTCATGCCGACCGCAGGCCGCACGTTCGCCGGCTATCGCCTGTACGCCGAGAGCGATCTGCATCGCCTGCGCTTCATCAAGCGTGCGCGAACCCTGGGGTTCTCGATCAAAGAAATCGAGCAACTGCTAAGTCTGTGGGACGATCGACAGCGGGCGAGCAGCGAGGTGAAGCAATTGGCGCTGCAACACGCCAAGGCACTGGAACAGAAGATCCGCGAAATGGAATCCATGCGCGCCACGCTCACGGATCTGGCCCGGCGCTGCCATGGCGATAATCATCCGGAGTGTCCAATTCTGGAAGATTTGGCGGGGACGAGCCGGAAAGCAACGAATTAACCATCAGGGTTGAGTTCGACCTTTTGAGTGTTCCGACGCGAGAGGCACGTTTGGTAACGAGAACATTGTCTGGCGAGCAGCTGCTGACGAACGATCGAAGGGCGAGTACCATGCATTAATGATAACGACTCTTATTCGCAGTGCTTTGCGCAGACTGTCCATAGCGGCGCTACTCCTGTGCGGTGTGACGACCTTTACGGTGATGGCTCAGGATGCCACTACGACCGTTCCACAAACGTGGCAGATGCTGGATTACCTGGCGACCGACTACGCTGGTGCGGTGAAGGATGGCGCGGTGATCAGCGCGTCCGAGTACGCCGAGATGCGGGAATTCACGGCAACGGCCCGATCGCGCATCAGCGCATTGAAACCCATTGCTGCCACGCCTGCACTCATGCAGCGGGCCAATACCCTGGTGACCTCCGTGGAGGCCAAGGCCGCACCCGCTCAGGTGGCGATGCAGGCGCATGCGCTGGCCGATGCCTTGCTGCAAGCCTACCCGATGCCTACGGCGCCGGAACAGGCTCCCGATCTGGCTCGTGGAGCCGCGCTCTATCAGAACCAGTGCGCTGCTTGTCATGGGGCGACCGGTCATGGTGACGGCCCAGCGGGTCTGAAGCTGTCGCCCCATCCGGTGAACTTCACCGACCAGACACGAGCCGATCAGCGCAGTGCGCTGTCGTTATACGAGGTGATCAGCCAAGGTGTGGAAGGCACGCCGATGGCGAGCTACGCGCAGCGACTTTCCTCCAATGATCGTTGGGCGCTGGCGTATTACGTGGGCTCGCTGGCTTACGCGAAGGAAGCGGCCGCCGGTGCCGATACATGGCAGCACGACACCGCCGTACGGGCGCAGGTTGCTGATTTGAAGGAGCTGTCGCGTGCTCGCGTCACGCAGTTGACGCCCATGCTCGGTGCGGAGCGCGCACGGGCGATCCTTGGCTATCTGCGGGCCCACCCTGAGGCCATCCAGCAGCAGGCTTTAACGGGTATTCCGCTGGCACGGGCGCGGCTGACGGCGAGCCTGACGGCTTACCGAGCCGGTGCCAAGACGCAAGCTGCCCAACTGGCGCTATCCGCCTACCTCGATGGCGTGGAGCCGGTCGAACCGCAGCTCAATGCGCGCGACGGCGCGCTGCGCGCCAAGCTTGAAACGGCGATGGGTGCCTATCGCACCGCGCTGACGAGCAGCCCCTCGGTAGAGTCGGTGGTGAAACAGGCCGATGAGGTCGATGGTCTGTTGGTACGTGCGCAAGAAGTCACCAGCGACGCCGCAGGCGATGCGGCCGCCATCTTCCTGGGGGCTTTCACCATCCTGGTACGTGAGGGTCTGGAAGCCCTGCTGGTCGTGGTCGCACTGCTTGCGTTCCTGCGCAAGGCCGCGCGACCCGAAGCACTGCGTTACGTGCATGCCGGCTGGAGCCTCGCGCTGGTCGCCGGGGGAATCACTTGGGCAATCGCCAGCTATGCCATTTCCATCAGTGGGGCCGGCCGTGAGTTGACCGAGGGGCTATCGTCGCTGTTTGCGGCGTTCGTGCTGCTCGGGGTCGGTCTGTGGATGCACCAGAAAAGTATTGGCGGTCGCTGGCAGGCGTATCTGAAGGAAAAGATGGCCGCCGCGCTCAACCGGCGTTCGGCGTGGTTCCTGTTCGGGCTGGCCTTCATCTCGGTGTACCGCGAGGTGTTCGAGAGCATCCTGTTCTATGCCGCCCTGTGGAACGACGGTCAGGAAGTGTGGCTGCTCGGCGGCATCGCCGCCGGTGTCGCGGTGCTGGGACTGATCGCCTGGGTGCTGCTGCGCACCAGCCGGCGCCTGCCGATCGGCACGTTCTTCTCGGCCAGTTCGGCGCTGATCGCCGTGCTCGCCATCGTGCTGACCGGCAAGGGCGTCGCCGCCCTGCAGGAGGCCGGCTGGGTGGCGGTGAGCGTCGCGCCGGTACCGCACATCGAACTGCTGGGCATCTATCCGACCTGGCAATCCTTGCTGGCCCAGCTGGCGGTTCTGGTGCTGCTGGCTTTCGGGTTCGGCTTCAATATCCGTCGCGGCCGCCGACCGCTGCCGTCATCCACCACGACCAGGGAAGTGCTCCCCCATGCGGACTGAAGGCGATGCGGCATGAGTGAGTGTGGTTGCCACGCAGAAGTGTCCAATGAGGCGGAGCGTCGGATCCTGCGTCTTGCCCTGGGACTCAATGCCGCGATGTTCGTGGTCGGCATCGTCGCCGGGCTGATCGCCCAGTCGATGGGCTTGATCGCCGATTCCCTGGACATGCTGGCTGACGCCTGTGCCTACGGCATCGGTCTGGCGGCGTGGGCACGCAGCGCCCGCTTCAAGGCCTCCGCCGCACAACTGAGTGGAATCCTGCTGCTGATCCTGGGGCTGGGTGTCTTGCTCGGCGTGGTATGGCGCGTGATGAAGGGAAGTCACCCTGAAGGTGTATGGATGATGGGCATCGCCTTCGTCGCTCTGATGGTCAACGCCACGGTGTTGCGGTTGCTGGGACGTTTCCGCCATGGCGAGGTCCACCTTCGCGCGACATGGCTTTTCACACGGGTCGATGTCATCGCGAATGGGGCGGTGATCCTGTCCGGCGCACTGGTGCTCCTGCTGCACAGTGCCGTGCCCGATCTGTTTATTGGTGCGGCCATCGCGGTCTATGTGCTCAAGGAGGCCGTGGGCATTCTTCGCGAGGCGCGGGAGGCACGAGCCGCCGCTGCTGCGATCACCAACCCATGATGTCTCTTATCCGCAGCAGCGCGCCTGCTGCTGCACCGGCGGACACGGGACGTCGCCGTACGAGCAGAACACGCAGCAGTCACCGGCTTTCGGCCGGAGCAGCTCGCCGCAACCCGTGCAGTCGTAAAAGAACTGACAGGCATCGGTTGGCATGGTCTCGGTGACCTGATGACCGCAATGCGGACAGGTCAGCGTGCTCTGCAGAATGGGCTCAACCGCCATGGGCTTTCACCGTGGCCGGGAAACCGGCATCGGTGACCGTACGCGCCAGCACCGGCACCGTGGTGCGATCCGCATCGAACGTCACCGTGACTGTCTCGGCTTTCAGATCGACCTTCGTGCTCGTCACGCCGGGTACGCGACTCAATGCCTTCTCGATCGTCACGTTGCAGGCGGGACAGGTCATGTTCGCTGCATGCAGCACCGCCGTCGTGGGCGTCGCCGCATGCGCCAAGCCGAGCCAAAGGGTTGCCACCATTCCAGCTGTCAAGTTACGCATCAATCATCTCCTACAGAAACCAGCCCACGGCATAGGGAAACAGCAACAAAAGCACGATCAACGCCGTAGCCAGCCATAGCCAGCGCCGGCGTCGACGTAAGACCAGCGGATCAACGCAAACGCCATCCGTACGGCAGCGCGACGATGGCCCATACAGCGTCCAGAACGCGAGACCAAGGCAAAGCAAGGTGGCCGCGATGAACCATGGTCGCCAGGGATCGAGCGCCGTGAGATGGGCAATCCACGCGCCACTGATACCTAGCAGCACCAGCACCAGCGGCACGACACAGCACACCGATGCGCCGATCGCCGCGAGCAGCGCGACGACCATGGCGGGCAGTGACGATTTAGCCGGGAGCGTAGTCATGGGCGCATACTAACTCCCGTACCCAACTACGGAGTCAAGCATGGCTTCTGCTCTCACTATCGGCCGGTTGGCCTTGGCCGCTGACGTGCACGTCGAGACGGTGCGCTATTACCAGCGTATGGGCCTGTTGCATGAGCCTGAGCGGCCTCTGGGCGGCGTGCGCCGCTACGAACATCAGGATCTGGCGCGCCTGCAGTTCATCCGCCGCGCCAAGACCATGGGCTTCACGCTGGAGGAGATCGCCGGACTGCTGCAGCTCAAAGGTAAACGGGCCTGTGCGCAGACACGCCGACTGACTGAGCACAAGCTCCTCGATGTGCGCCGCAAGCTGGAGGACCTGCGGCGGCTGGAGGCGGAACTCGTGCAGCTCGCCGCCGACTGCGCGCAGGTTCCTCGTGGCGGTCACTGCCCGACACTGGATTTCCTTCGGCAGGCATAGCTGTGCGCCTGCTCGCACAGGCGCACGCGCATCTGCTTACTACTGAGCCGGCGTGATCGACGTCACCGTGCTGGCCATGCCCGCCGGATGCAGGGTGAATTGCACCTTGTCGCCGACTTTTACCTTCTGCAGCAGCGCCGGTGGGTCGGCCTTGAAGGTCATCGTCATGGCCGGCCAGCCGATCGCGGCGATCGCTTCGTGCTGCAACGTGATGGTGCCCTTGGTCGCATCGATCGCCTTGACCACGCCCGTGCCCTGCGCGTCGGCGGGTTTGGACTCGTGCATCCCGGCCATACCCGGCATATTCGGGTCCATCTGCTGGGCCGCGACTATGTTGGCAGTGGTGAGCAGTGCGCCGGTGAGTGCGAGGGTGAGGAGATGCTTTTTCATACGTCAGTTTCCTTGCGGGTTGGAGTGAAATGGAGCGGTCGCCTGGTTGGCCCGACGCCATCGGCGCAGGACCAACAGACGGAACGCGGCCGGGATGACCAGCATGGACAGCAGCGGCGCCGTGAGCATGCCGCCAACCATCGGCGCGGCGATGCGCTGCATGACTTCCGAACCGGCGCCGTGACCGAGCAGGATCGGGAACAGGCCGGCGAGGATCACCGCCACCGTCATCGCCTTGGGCCGCACGCGATTCACCGCGCCCTCGCGGATCGCCTCGTCCAGTGCAGCCGGTCCAGCGTGCGGGTCGAGCGCGAGCTGCCGGTCCCAGGCGTGGCGCAGGTACAGCAGCATCACCACCCCAAACTCGGCGGCGACACCGGCCAGCGCGATGAAGCCGATGATGGTGGCCACCGACACCGCGTGACCGAGCAACCAGATCAGCCACAGGCCGCCGACCAGTGCCAGCGGCACGCTGGCCATGATCAGCGCCGCTTCGCTCGCGCGCCGGAACACGGCGTAGATCAACAGGAAGATGATCACCAGCGCGATCGGCACCACCAGCTTGAGCCGCTGCATGGCGCTGGCCAGATACTCGAACTGGCCCGACCAGGCCACAGTGACGCCCGCAGGCAGCTTCACCTGCTGCGCGACCGCACGTTGCAGATCGGCCACCACGCTGCCGAGGTCGCGGCCGGCATTGTCCACGTACACGTAGGTGGCGAGCTGTCCGTTCTCGCTCTTCAGCATCGACGGACCAGCCTCAACTTTGATGTCGGTGATCTGGCCAAGGGTGAGTTGCGCACCGTTGGCGGCGACGATCGGCAACTGGCGCAGCGCAGCGACCGAATCGCGCTCGGCGCGCGGATAGCGCATCACGATCGGATAGCGCTCGCGCCCTTCCACGGTCTGCCCAATCGGGTCGCCGCCGACCACCGTGGCGATCAGCTGCTGCACGCGCTCCTGCGTGAGCCCATAGCGTGCGGCATCGAGGCCGCGAATATGTACGTCCACATAGCGCCCACTGGCGGCCCGCTCGGCAATCGCCGAGCCGACACCAGGCACGTTGCGGGCGACGGCTTCAATCTGGTCGGCCACCGTCTGCAGGGTGGTCGGATCATTACCCAGTACCTTGATGCCGATCGGGCTCTTGATGCCGGTGGCAAGCATATCGATGCGGTTGCGCAGCGGCGGCACAAACAGATTGGTTAGACCGGGCACGTGCACCGCCTGGTTCAGCTCAGCCTTGATCTTGGCCATCGTCATGCCAGGCCGCCACTGGTCTTTCGGCTTGAAGGTGATGGTGGTCTCGAACATCTCCAGCGGCGCCGGATCGGTCGCGCTGTCGGCACGCCCGGCCTTGCCGAACACATGCGCGACTTCGGGCACCGTCTTGATCATGCGATCGGTGAGCTGCAACAACTGGGACGCCTTGCCCGCCGATAAGCCCGGCAACGCGGTGGGCATGTACAACAGCGTGCCTTCGTCCATCGCAGGCATGAACTCGCTACCGAGTTGGCTCATCGGGATGACGGCGCTGAGGAACAGCACACCGGCCAGCACCAAAGTCATCTTCGGATAGCGCAGCACTGCTTCGAGAATCGGCCGATAGCCACGCATCAAGACACGGTTGATGGGATTGTCGCGCTCGGCACGGATGCGTCCGCGCACCAGGTAGCCCATCAGCACCGGCACCAGCGTCACCGCCAGTCCCGCCGCCGCCGCCATCGCATAGGTCTTGGTGAACGCGAGCGGCTTGAACAGCTTGCCTTCCTGTCCCTGCAGCGCGAACACCGGCACGAACGACAGCGCGATGATCAACAGGCTCACGAACAGCGCTGGTCCCACCTCGGTAGCGGAATCGGCGATCAGCGCCCAGCGGGCGGCACCTTGCGGCTCCGTGCCGTCATGCGCGTCGCGCCAGTGTTCCAGGTGCTTGTGCGTATTCTCGATCATCACGATCGCCGCATCGACCATCGCACCGATCGCGATGGCGATCCCGCCCAGCGACATCAGGTTGGCCGATACGCCTTGCTGGTTCATCACGATGAAGGCGGCCAGTACCCCCAGTGGCAACGTGATCACCGCCACCAGCGCCGAGCGCAGATGGCCCAGGAACAGCACGCAGACCAGGGCGACGACGAGGAACTCCTCCAGCAGTTTGCCCCAGACGTTCTCCACCGCCGCATCGATCAACTTCGAGCGGTCGTAGGTCGGCACAATCTCCACGCCGGCGGGCAGACTGCGCTTGAGTTCGGTCAGCTTGGCCTTGACCGCGGCGAGGGCGGCCTCGGCGTTCTTGCCGGTGCGCAGCACGATCACGCCACCGGCGACTTCGCCTTGACCGTCCAGTTCGGCGACGCCACGTCGGAATGTGGGGCCACGGCGCACCTTCGCCACGTCCCGCAGCAGCACCGGCACGCCGTTCGCGTTGGCCATGATCGGCACGTTCTCGAAAGCCTCGCTGCTCTTCAGATAGCCCTCACTGCGCACCATCATTTCCGCCTCGCCTTGCTCGATCACTGAGCCGCCGTTGGCGCCGTTCGCGGCACGCACTGCGTCGACCAGCTGCGCCACGGTAATGCCACGCGCCGCTAGCGCCTGCGGATCGGGCAAGATCTGCCACGCGCGTTCCATGCCGCCGATGCTGGTCACCTCGGCCACGTCCGGCACCGTCTTCAACTGATAACGGAGAAACCAGTCCTGCAACGCACGCAACTGGCCGAGGTCGTGCTGACCGGTTTGATCGACCAGCGCGTATTCGTAGATCCAACCCAGACCGGTCGCGTCCGGGCCCAGCGCCGGCGTGACGTCCGCGGGCAGACTGCCGCGAATCTGGCTCAGGTACTCCAGTACGCGCGAACGCGCCCAATAGAGATCCGTGCTGTCGTCAAACAGCACGTAAACGTAGGAGTCGCCGAAGAACGAATAACCACGCACCGTCTTCGCGCCGGGCACCGACAGCATGGTGGTCGCCAGCGGATAAGTGACCTGATCCTCGACCACCTGCGGCGACTGCCCCGGCCAGCTGGTGCGGATGATCACCTGCGTGTCGGACAGATCCGGCAGCGCATCGACCGGCGTGTGCAGCGCCGAGTACACGCCGGCCAGGGCCAACGCCAGCGCGGCCAGCAGCACGAACACGCGATGCGCGATCGCGGCGCGAATCAGGGCGGCAATCATCGTTGGTCTCCCGGTGCCATGGGCATACCTGACACGGGTGCACTCGCGGGCGGCACCGGCTTCGCGTCGTCGTCGTTCAAGCGTTCCAGCGCACCGGACAGGCTCGCTTCGGAATCGATCAGGAACTGGCCGGAGACCACGACCTTCTCGCCGCCGCTGAGGCCATCGAGGATTTCCGTGTAGCCGCCGGCCGCACGTCCGGCACGCACCGCTATGGCGCGGAAGTGACCATCCCCTTCGGCGAGAATGACGCGCGTGTTGGTGCCCGTGGCGATCAGCGCGTCGTCGGGCACTACCGGCACAGCCTCGCCCTGAGTCGGGTTGAGTTGCACGGTGGCGAACATGCCGGGGCTCAACGCGCCGTCGGGATTGGCGATCACGATGCGCGCGCGCTGCGTGCGGGTGGCGTTGTCGATATCTGGCAGCAGGGTTTCCACGTTGCCGTGAAAGGTCTGGTCGGGTAGCCCATCGGCGCGCACCGTGACCGGTGTGCCGGCGCGCATGGTACCCGCCACCGCCTGCGGCAACGCCGCCTCGACCCATACGGTGGACAGGCCGTTGAGCGTCATCAGCGTCTGGCCCGCAGTGACCCGCTGGCCTTCGCGCACGTCCAGCGTGGTGACGACGCTCGCCTGCGGCGCATGCAGTGTGATCGCACCGCCCGCACCGTGACGCGCGGCCCGGATCTCCATGTCGCTCAGGCCGAGTACCTGCAGACGCTCGCGCGCGGCGGCACGCAACGCCTTGGCATCGGTCGATTGCGCCTGCTGGAGCGCACCATATTCGGCCAGCGCACTGTTCCATTGCGGGGCCAACAGCTCGGCCAGCGGCGCACCGGCGGCGACGATCGTGTATGGCGCGCGTACGTCAAGCTTGACGATCACCGCATCAACCCGCGCACTGATCGTGGTGGCCTGGCGCAGGTCCCAGGTGATCGTGCCGGGCACCTGGATCGCCGACCCCAGCACGCGACGCTCGACCACGGCGGTACGCACGCCCAGGTTTTGCACGGTCGTCGGGTCGATGCGCACGGTGCTCTTGTCCGTGCCGGCGGCCTCTGCGTACTTGGGCACCATCTGCATGCCCATCGGCGACACACCCGGCTTGTTGAAGTGCTGTTGCGGCACCATCGGGTCGTACCAGTACAGGGGCTTGGCCGCTGCGCCCGGTGCGCTTGCGGGGGATGCTGACGTCGTGGCGGGAGCCGAAACGTAATGGCGACCGCCGAGATAACCCAATGCGACGAGCACAACGGCTGCCAGCACGGCGACGAAAATCACAGCTGCACGCTTCATGGCGTCGTCTCCGGTGTCGGCAACAGATAGGCCAGCGCTGCCCATAACTGTGCGCGTGCGGCCAGCGCCTCGGCATAGCTCACGCGCAGTTCGATGTCGTCGCGGCGGGCATCCAGCCACGGCTGGAACGAACCGCCGCCGCGATAGCCGGCCAAGGCGATTTTCGCGCGATCGCGGTCCAATGGCAGCAGCGTTTCCTGATAGCGCTGGATCTGCCGTCCCCAGCCTTGCCAGGTCGCCACCGTGCGCTCCACCATTTCGCGCTGCGCGCGGCGAGCGTCTTCATGCGCGTCCTGTACCGCATCCGATTGCGCCTGTTTCGCGCTGATGCCGCGGTCCTGCCGGTTGCGGGTGAACAGCGGCAGACTCACGCCGACCTGCAACGTCACCATGTCGGAGAGACCCGGTGCACGTTTGCCGTACATGAGACTCAGGTTCCAATCGGGATGTTTGGCAGCACGCGCCTGCGCCAGTGCCGCTTGCGCGACCTGCTCGCGCGCCTGCCATACCTGCATGGGGGCCTGCCCGTCGATATTCTTTTCGAGGCGATCCGGGTTCACCGGCAGCTGGCCGAAGTCCGGCGCCTCGGCGAGCACGGAAACGCTCTGGCCGAGCCAGCGCTGCAAGCTGGCTTGCGCTGCAAGCAAGTCCGCATCGACGGCTTCCAGACGATTGTCGAGGGCGGCGGTTTCGGCACGGGCAGCCAGCGCATCGGCCGCGCTACCTTCGCCGCCGCGCAAACGCGCCTGCGTAAACTTTACGGCCAGGGCGCTCTCGTCGCGCAACTCAGCGAGTAGGACGCGCTTCTGCTGAGTCGCCCATACGCCAATCCAGGCATCGGCGATACGCTCCTGCACGGTCTGCGCGGTGGCTGTGTGATCCGCTTCGGCCGCATCGATCTGCGCGCTGGCCAGCGACCGTTCGGCGTCGCGGGTGGCACGTGAGGGTATCGTCTGCATCACGCCGACGGTGCGCATGGTCATCCCGTCCGAGCGCAGGCTGAAAGCGCCCGGAGCGGTGACCGGGTAGTTGGCCACCCCGAACGTCAGCGATGGATCGGGCAGTCGGCCTGCGCGAACGGACTCTTCGCGCATCGCATCGGTATCGGCGCTGCGCGCGGCCAGCAACGGCGCTTGCGCTACGCCGCGTTGAACCGCCGCCTCAAGCGTCAGCGGTGACTCGGTGGCCTGCGCCGTGACGGCCAGCAGCCCACTCAGGGTGATAGCCAGGACGACAGCCAAACCCCACGCGACATCGCGCCGGGCGAGATGAAAGGACAACATGGTTGCGCACTCCAATGATCTGATTGGCATCGCGCCAGGCAGGCACGACGGCACCACGGTCGACGCCGCGATGCGCTAGATCAGGAGTGAACAGAACAACAGTCTGGCCGGTGGAGTATCCGGTGGTGGTTGATTGGCCGGTACAAGCGCCGCCCCCGTGCAGGACACCGCGCCGACGGCGAGCAAAACCGGTGCCAATGCCATCAACACACATGCCGGCACGCTGGGTGATCGCGCGTCCGGCTGGGCAGAGTTATCTGGCGCGCAATGCTTGGCGCATAGGGCCTGGTCAGGCTGCGTCTGCATGTCGTCCACGCAACTCCGCTGCGTCATGACCGTCGCAGCCACTTCGCTTCCTGCGATAACACTCGGATGCGGGCAGACGTAGGCCGCCAGCGCCACCTGCTGCCAGAGCAGCAGCACCGTCACCAGCCAGACCAGGCTGCGACGTGTTGCACAACGCATGTGGAAGGGACGGGACATGGGCGGTAATCTACTCTGAAACACAAACATCGCTTTGATTTGGGTCAACCATGAGTTGGCCGAATATGCTGAATGGTGGCCACAGGAATCGTAATCAAGGTGCCGCGAGTCGAATGCGTGTCACGGCCGCCCACTTATTGCGGCGGCATCGGCAGTGATCGCCCATCAGCATCCAGCACGTCGAGCACCATCATCAACCCGCCACCGCCTTGCTGCTCCTGGTTATTGTTGGTGGTGTGGTGCGGAATATGGCAGTGCACCAGCCAGCGTCCCGGTTTGCGCGCCGTCCAGATCACGTCGTAGCGTTGCCCGGGGCCGACATTCACGGTGTCGGCCTGGAACTGCGCATCTTTCGGCAGATCCACCCCATCGCGGGCTACCACGGTGAACGGGCCGCCATGGATATGCATGGGATGCACGAAATTGGTGTTGCTGCCGATGAAGCGGATCTTGATGGTCTCGCCCACCCGCATCTTCACCGTGTCGGTCGACGGGTAGGACTTGCCGTTGATCGTGAAATAGTTGGGCAGACCGCCTTCCATGTTCATCGCCGGATAGGTGATGCCGTCACGGGCCAGCCACTCCTGCAGCAGGAGGGTGTACTCGTGGTCGGCTTTCACTTCTTTCGCCGGATCAGCCGCCGCCGTTACCTCTTCCGGTGGCAGATGCAACGCGGCGAGGCGCTTGAGATTGTCCGGGTTGTGCGTGGGACGCACGATGAGTGCGCCGTAGAGACCCAGGCTTTGCTGGCGATCCGGATGATCGTGCGAGTGATAGAAGTAGGTCCCCACCTGCGGCACCACATAGTCGTAGGTGTAGGTCGCACCGGGAGCGATCGGCTTCTGTGTGACGACGGCCGGGCCGTCCATCGCATTGGGCACGATCAATCCGTGCCAATGCAGCGTGGTCGATTCCGGCAGATGGTTGGTGACCACGAAGCGCACGTGATCGCCTTGCTCCAGTTCGATGCGTGGGCCGGGTACCTGGCGGTTGACCGCATAGGCGTTCACCGGCCGATCGGCGAGGATGCTCCACCGGATCACTTCAAGGTTGAAGTGAAACACCTTCACCCCGTCGACGATCTGCGGCTGCAGCAGTTGGTCGCCTTGGGCACCGACCGGTGCGGTATACACGCTTTCGCGTGGATCAATGCCGGCCATGTCGCGCATGGTCGCGGCGGGGGTTTCCTGGGTGGTGATCATGCCCGGCGGCATGATCAGCTTGCCGACCTCGTGTGCGGACAGCCGCATGTTGACGAAAGCGGAGGGCACCGTCATACCGGCGATCAGCATCAGGCTGGTGAAGGCAGTGACCGCGATGAGCTGCGCGCGGGTCGGCGTCTTGCCGCCGCCGTGCATGCCGTGGCCGGAGGACGCGTCGTGCATACCATGCTTGCCGTCATCCTTTCCCGTGACCGCCGCCATTACGTGACCGGCGGGCATCGGCGCCATCGCGCCATGATCGTGTGATGCGTTCTTTGCCGTCTGCGGTGGTGCATCGTGCTGGGCGGGGGCATCATCGCGCACCGTCATCAGCCCGTGCTTCATCCCACGCGACACCAGCCACACGTTGACCGGATAGGTCACCGCATAACCGGCCGTGACGCCCAGCGACATCACGAACCAGAACAACGGCTCGCCCGGCCACATCGCGCGCATGTCGCGCCCCATCATCAACAGCACCATGACCGGCGCCATACCGGCCATCATCGCGTTCATCGAGATGAATTCGGGCATGAACGACTTGCGTACATTTTCCAGATACGACCCGCCCATCATCTTGCGCATGAACAGCGACTGGAAAATCAGCAGGCCAAACAGGAAGCCGGCGGCGTATTCGACGATCAGATCGGCCCACATCGGCAGGCCAATCAGCGAAACCACCACCGCGGCGAGAATGATGCCGGTCGCATCACCAGCGACACAGTGCACGGCCGAGCCTACGCCCTGTTTCCACAGCGGCTGTACGAACGCTTCATGCGTGCCCGGTGCCGGCTCCTTGTCCGCCATCACGTAGAGCAGCAAGCCGATCGGCCCCATGTAGAGCGTGATCAGTACGAAGCCCCACTTCATCACCGTGGGTTCGGGATTGCCGCGGAACTGATCCCACGCCACATAGATTGCCGAGAGCACCGCAATGGCAAGCCACGCGTAGACAAAGATATCGATCGGCTGCAGGAGCATCGTCACTCTCCAAACCATGCTGGGATGTCAGGGGCACATGCTGTGCGAGCGTGGCCGGCACACGAACGGGTGGTTCGTCCACCGGCCACAGCGATCACGCCTTCGGACCGTGGCTGGCAAAGACGCGGGACGATCCGTCCCGGCCGATCAACACCACGTCATAGCGTCCCGGCGCAGCCATCTCCATGCCGGGCGAGCCCATCGGCATACCCGGTGCCGCTAGGCCTCGGGCATTCGGGTGCTCGGCGAGCAGCCGGCGGATGTCCTCGACCGGCACATGTCCTTCGATGATGTAGCCATCAATCAGCGCGGTATGGCAGGACGTGGCATCGGCCGGCACACCCAATCGCGCCTTGACCACCGCCATCGACTGATCCTCGTGCACGGTGACGGTATAGCCCTGCGTCCGCAGATAGGAAATCCACGCGCCGCAACAGCCGCACGAGGGATCGCGGTAGACATCGATCGCATTGGCTGCCATCGCCACCGGTGAGAACGCTGCGGTAAACAGAGCGACGATGCCCAAGCGAGAAAGCCATCGCCTCATGGTCATTCTCCCGATACCGGTGCGGACTGCCACTGGATAGACACGATTTTCCAGTCCTTGCCGTCCTTCTTGAGGTTGAGCAGCTCGCGGCTGCGCAACGTGGTTGGCTTGCCCTTGACCGTGGCTTGGATGTCGCTCTCGCCGCCGACGAACGCGGTGTCGCCCATCGGCATCGAACCCAGCGAAACCGGCGTGATCTGGGCACTCTTCAGAAACGCGATGTCCTCGCCCAGGTGACCGTTCGCATAGTCGTCGCGCGTCTGGGTATGGCCCCCTTCGCTGATGGTGACGTTGGATGCCAGCAACGCGAGCACCGCCGCTTGATCACCGTGCTGCAAGGCTGTGTGAAACGCTTGTGCCACGGCCTCGGCTGCTGGTACCGCCTTCGGCTTCATGCCATCCAGCGACAGCGGGGCTTCGGCGGCGGCGGCCGCATGATCGTGGCCATCTTCCGCAGCCGCGTCATGGCCGTGACCGACTTCACCGGACATGACCATGTCTTTCATGTCGACAGCACCGTGGGCGTCTTCGTCAGAAGCTCCGCCGTGGCTATGGCCACCTTCGTCGTCCATATCCATGTCTTCATCCGGCGGGGCCTTCGCGACCATGTCCTTGTACTGCGCCGGCGTCATGCCGGGCAGCTTCTGCAGAAACGCGACCATGCTCCAGATGGTGGGGTCATCGTGGCTGCCGCCCCATGCCGGCATCGCGCTCATCTTGATGCCGTGCTTGATGATCCAGAACGCATCCTTCGGATCGACCCGTGTCTGCGACAGATTCGGTGGCTGGGGATACAGGCCGGGGCGAAGCTCCGAGTCCTTCATGCCGGGCTTGAGATGACACTGGGTGCACATCGCGGCGTACTGGCCGGCCCCTTTCAGGATCAGCTGGGGATCGTTGAGGTCGGGAACCGTAAGGTCGTCCGAACGCACATGAATGGAACGCTCGCGCAGGGTCTGCAGAACCGCAAAGACCGGCTTGGTGTGGTGGTCGTCGGCACCGATATTGTAGATGCCGGAGTACACGAACACGCCTGCGCCGATGGCGAGCACGCCCAGGACGACGGCAACGGTGATGCTGTGATGCTTGATGTGTTGTTTCATGATGCTTCCCCTCAAAACCAGATGCGAACGCCGGCCACGATCTGCCGGTCGAGAATGGGTTGATGATCCTGCCGTGCGTAATCAGCCGTGGTGCCGATGCGACGCACCCAGTTCACGCCGATATAGGGCGCGAACTGCCGGCGAATCTCATAGCGCAGCCGCAAGCCGAACTGGACGTCGGACACGCCGCTACCGATCCGGCGCTGCGGATCGTTCTTGCCGTAGAGGTTGATTTCCGCTTCCGGCTGCAGGATCAGGCGCTGGGTGAAGAGCATTTCGTAGTCGGCACGCAAGCGTGCCGCCGTGCGACCGGAAGCCCCGACGTAGCCCGTCGCCTCCACCTCGAACCAGTACGGTGCCAGGCCCTGTACGCCGAAGGCCGCCCACGTGCGTTTGGGGCCTTCACCCAGATCCTGCCTGGCACCCAGCTGGGTGCTCCAGTAGGTAGCGATGTTGTGGTTCCAGAACGCTTCAAGGTCGCCGTCTTCCAGCTTGCCGCGGCTACGCTCGCCTTCGGTACGTACCCACAACTTATTCTCGTCGTTGCCATACCAGCCTTCGGCTTCCCAGCTCTGGCCATTGGCATCGCGACCGTGGAACGCTTCGAGCTGATCGATCAACAGCATGCCCAACGACGCGTTGTCAGCCATGTCCATGCCCTTCATGGAACCGTAGCCGACGCCATCGGAGTAATCGGGGCTCCGTGCGTTAGGCGGCGGACTGCCGCCCTGCATGGGGCCCATCGTCATGCCAGGCATCGCGGCCATGCCAGTCATGTCGCCTTGTCCCTTTGGGGGCGTCGCGCTGTGATCCATCCCTTGCATCGCTCCCGGACTCATGCCGGGCATCGATGAATGATCCATCCCGGGCATGTCGCCGACGGGGGCTGCCGATGCGGCGGGCTTGGCCGGCATCGGCATGTCCGACATCGTGCTGTGGTCCATGTTTGGCATGGTGCTGTGATCCATGCCCTTCATGCCGTCCATAGCGTGGGAAGCCGGTGTCGGGGCAGCAGAGACGGGTTTCTTCTTGGCTTTCTTGGCGGGCGCTTTCGTGGCCGGTTTCGCGGCGCTACTGGCGGGAGCCGGCATCGTCATACCGGCCATGCTGCCGTGATCCATGCCCGGCATCGAACTCATGTCCATCGACGAGGTGCTGCTGGACGCGGGCGCGCTCTGCGCCGTAGCAGCCAGCGGCAACGCCAGCAGCACTGCAGCCAGCCATACCGAGCGGTGCGGAGCGGTTGAGGTGTTTCGACGATTCACTTTCATGACACCACCACCTCGCGGAACATGCCAGCTTCCATGTGGTACAGCAGGTGGCAGTGGTAGGCCCAGCGGCCGGGATTGTCCGCCGACACGGCATAGGTGATGCGCTGCGCCGGCTGCACGTTGATGGTGTGTTTGCGTACCTGGAACTGGCCTTGCGGATTTTCCATCTCGCTCCACATGCCATGGAGGTGTATCGGGTGGTTCATCATGGTGTCGTTGACCAGCACGATGCGCAGCCGCTCGCCGCTGTTGAAATGCACCGGCTTGGCATCGGAGAACTTCACGCCGTCGAACGACCAGATGAAGCGCTCCATGTTGCCGGTCAGGTGCAACTCGATCTCGCGAGTGGGCTCGCGTGCATCGATCGGGCCGCCGATCGTGTGCAGGTCGGCGTAGGTCAGCACCCGGCGACCGTTATCGCGCAGGCCGATGCCCGGATCGTCGAGGTTGGTCCGCGGCATATCCACGTGCATGTCGACACCGGGGCCGTATTCCGTGCGGGCGTGCCGCACCACGGGAGGCGCAGGGTCGGTCATGCCTGGCATCGCACCATGATCCATGCCGGCCATGCCCTGCATGCCACTCATGCCCGACATGCCTTGCATGCTGCCGTGACCGGAACCACCCATCGCCATCGCGCCCATCATGTCATCCATGGCGAGCCACTGAATGGGATCGGGCTTGGGCACCTCCGCTTCCATGCCAGCGCGTGGTGCCAGGGTGCCGCGGGCGTAGCCCGAGCGGTCGATTGACTGGGCGAACAGCGTATAGGCGCGTTCCTCCTGCGGCTCGACGATAACGTCATAGGTTTCGGCCACCGAGATGCGGAATTCGTCGACCGACACCGGCTCGATGTCCTGGCCGTCGGCCGAGATCACCGTCATTTTCAGGCCCGGAATGCGCACGTCGAAGATCGTCTGCGCCGAGCCGTTGATGAAACGCAGCCGAAGCTTCTCGCCGGGTTTGAAGATACCGGTCCAGTTGCCGGCCGGTGCCGCACCGTTCATCAGATAGGTGTAGGTGTAGCCGGAAACGTCGCCAAAATCGGTCGGATTCATGCGCATCTCGTTCCACATCTTGCGCATGGCCAGGGCTTGACTCAGGCCTTTCTCGCGCACATCGCGGAAGAAATCCGGCACGGTGGGCTGGGCGAAGTTGTAGTAGTCGCTCTGTTTCTTAAGCTTGGCGAAAATCCGTTCGGGATTTTCGTCGGTCCAGTCGTTGAGCATCACCACATAATCGCGATCGGTGGGATGGCGATCGGGGCCGGCGGGTTCAATCACCAGCGGGCCGTACAGACCCGTCTGTTCCTGGAAACCCGAATGCGAGTGATACCAGTAGGTGCCGGACTGACGCACCTTGAACTGATAGAGGAAGGTTTCGCCGGGCGCAATGCCATCGAAACTGATGCCGGGCACGCCATCTTCCTGAAACGGCAGGATGATGCCGTGCCAGTGGATCGAAGTCGGCACGCGCAGTCGGTTGGTCACGCGCAGGTTCACCGTGGTGCCTTCCTTCCAGCGCAGGATCGGGCCAGGGATGCCGCCATTGACCGTGGTGGCCAGACGCGTGGCACCGGTGTAGTTGACCGGTGTTTCGGCGATATCCAGCGCGAAGTCGGTGCCGCTCAGCACCGTGGGGTGACCGGGGTTGGTCAATGCCCAGACGTTCGAGGGACGCAGCAGGCCCAAACCGGCCACAGCGCCGCCGATGGCGACGCCCTGGACGAAACGTCGCCGCGACAAATCTGCAGGGGGCGGGGAAAACAGGTTCATGGACTCTCTCCAGGGCAGGCGGTATCGATCATGCCGATACCGATCACAGCCGATTGCTTGCGATCATCGACACACGACGATCGCCAGCAAAGCTCTTCAGAAACGAGGGAGCGTCAGACCGCCGGTGGTCGCAACGGAGGGGCAGTATTCAACGAGGGCGCGCTACCGGGCAGCGGCATGGCGTAACGGGCGGTGATCGCGGCCGAGACCAAAGCCACAGCCGGCTCGGGTGGCATAGTGGTGCTGCACATCGCTGCACAATTACAAGTGTGACCGGTCATGCCGCCGCAGCAACCTGCCTGATCGTCGCAACAGGAGCGAGCGGCCTTGTTGGCGGCGACGTGGTGATGACAGTGTTCACTGACCGCCGCAACCGTTGTGTGCATGGCATGGGAATGAGGCACTCCCGTCATGCCCATCGGTGCAGCGGCCAATGAGTTGATGACCAACATCAGCCACGCCAACACGCCCATCGCCCGGAGGCGACGTGAACGAGCTAGCTGACGTAGCGAGAAGGTCATGAGGTGAGCTTACCCTTGCAATCAGGCCCCCTCAACTCTGGAGTGGGGTGCAGATGATTCACGGCTTGCTGAAGCCCATATGCAACGTAATCTTGTCACCCGCTTTCAAGCTGGCCATGGCGGATGGTGGGAAATGCACCTTCAAAGCCATACCTTCGGTCGTCACGTCGACCACACCGGTTTTCGCATCCGCCGCCGTCACGGTCGCCGGCATCTTGTGCATACCCATCATGTTGCCGTGCATACCCTTCATGTCCGAGTGCATGGCACCCATTTTGTCCATGCCGCTTGCGGGCGTGCTGTCCTGGGCCACGGCGACGCCACTGATAGTCAGCGCGAGCGCCAGTGAACCGAGCATTGAAAATAGTGGTTTGCGAGAAATACTCATGGGACCGTCTCCAACAGTGAATTGCCAAGCGCAACGGACGAACGCTGCGCCCTACCATGTGAAGGTGGTTTGAAATTTGGGCGCTCATCTTCAGTACGTGGAAAGCGGTCTATCCCGATAAGTGCCTCGCCAGATAGCGCTCCTGAACGACTGTTTCGATCGCATTGGGTCGTGCTGTGCGTACGCGCTTGAGCACTTCATCGCATGGCAGTGACGGGTCGCGACAAGCCAACAACAGCGCGGCCACGGTGCCGGCCCGCCCCAGACCGCCTTTGCAATGCACGACCACACTTTCGCCGCGATCGAGTGCTTCATGAAGTTGGGGCAGAATGACCGGCCACTTGCCCTCGAACCACTCCTCTGAGGTGAACCCCTTTGGGAGGATGTCGGGTGCATGACCATCCAGAATCGGGGCGTGATGCCAGATCAGTCCATGTGCCTCGGCCCGCTTGGGTAGCGCGATGACATTGAGGTCGACAAACTCCCAAGGTGCAATCAGCGTCACCAGATGCGTCGCACCCCAAGCCTTGATGGCGTCGAGATCGGTGTCAAGATTGCGATTCCACGCCCCCGTATCCGCAAACGGCTGCTTCTTGCCCGGGCAGAAGGTGATGCCGATCTTGCCGCCGTGCGCCAGATCGATGGTCCCGATACGCAAAGGGTCGGTGCGACTGCTGCGTGCCTTGCTGATCCAGGCGGTTTGGCGCGGTGTTGCATGAATCAGGAGAACAACGAGCCGGTCGTCTATCTTCTCTTTGCCGCGTAGCTGTTCGCGCCACGCATCCGGAATGCCATACATGCCATATCGGAGCCCCGCGATGCCACCCGTCACGGCGGCGGTGAGATCCGTGTCGCCTCCGAAAGCAATCGCGCGACGCATGGCATCGGTATAGCTATCGGTTTCATTCATCGCCACCCGTGCTGACCACAGGCTATCTATGACATCGCTGCTACCAGACGCGTAGGTTCCATGCTCACGATCCAGCACTTGCTCGATATCTGCCGTAGCCAGCCCGGCCATCGGGCCCAGTTCGCGCAAACGTGCCTCGGCATAAGTCCATGGCGCAGGCTTGGCATCCAGTTCGGCGCGCGCCCACAAGGCGTACATCACGGATGCTGTCTTAGCGAAACGGTGCGCTGTCTTGATTGAGGACAATCGAACCGCCTTGGCAACCAACTCCACCTCGCTGCCAAGGTGGCAGAGGACTAGCGGAAGCATACGGATCAGCGCACTTCGGTCATCGGCGCGAACGGTGTCCTGTGAAGCGTGGCCAGCAGGCACGTTCAGTAGCGACTGGACCATATCGGCCGTTTCAGGATCGTTCGCCGGCTTACAGGAGTCGACCGAGTAAAGGCCCATTTCCGCCCAGCCAAGCACGCGCTCTGTCAGATCATCCAGGCCAAACTGCTCGTGAAGCAGAAGCGCGTGCAGGAGACACAACGCCTGTGCTCCCTCCATGGTCCATGTCCGTGGGGGTACGTCCGCATAGGATCGGGAGAAGCCGGTGGGCGGTTCGAAGTCAATCATCGCGACGGCGGGCAATTCCTCTGCGACATGGTGCGCATAGGGTGCGCCCATGGCGCTACCGATCAAGAGACCCCAAAGGCCGCCAGCGAGACGATCGCGCGTTATGTACAGACTTCCAGGTTGAGCCATGAAATGAAATTTGCTCGACAGCTAAGATTTCCTTAGTATCGCCGGTTTGCCGAAGCCATTGCACTTACGCAACGGTGCAAATCACGAGACGACGAAGGCAACCCTTGAACCCGAGCGATCTGACCGCCAGCCTGTACTTCACCGCTGCCGTTCGCGTGGCGGCGGATGCCTCATTGACCCGTCTTCTGCCGCTGGATGCGCTCCAGAGACAGCTCGCCCCTCACGAGCACTTCTCTCATCGCATCCTTCTATCGCTGCAAGCCTTGGGAGTCATCGAGCCAGAACTTTCCTTGGCACACGCCGATGATTGGCTGCTGTCTCGCGATTGGATGAAGTACGGATTTGACAGTGTGGCTTGGCGCATCCGTTCGGCACCTGGTGATTGTCAGCGTCGATACGACATCGCCAACGAAATATGGAGCGAAGTCAATTTCGATGATGACGAGTCGCTATCAGCCCTTCTCGCGCTTTGGGAAGATCTTGCGCTCGCCGAGGTGGCTCAGTACACAAGTTGGCTGCTGTCAAAATCCGGTTACAACCCCGAATGGACTTACTGCGCCATCGACTCACTTCGACACTCGCTGGAAACGTTCAGCGTCAATCAGGTGATGTACTTGGTCTATCTCTCGGTTCGATCGGTCGCGACGACCCATCAACAGGGGAGCGTGGAATCGTCACGATTGGGCTTGGTATTAACCAGTTCGATCTCTAGTTTCTCGGGGCGCGCGAAAGTTGAGGGCTGGAACATACGTGGCATGACGCGCCCAGCGGAGCTCACCATGAGTACTATCTCGCTGATTTTCGCGCATGAGGTGACGCGCCTCGACGATGAATATCTCACGAAGAGTCCATCGCTGGAACTACTTCGCAGTTCGATGATGCGGCATCGGACCATCCATTGATGGCAGATGGTGTGGACGACTGCGGATGAGGGTGACGCGCAAGCGAACTGAAGCAAAGGCTGAACACTTTGCTTCAGATTTCTGCGCCTACAGAACCATCTTTTATAAGATGAAACTGCATTTCGACACAATCAAGGGGAGGCTTACCATGGCCTTATGGCAACCAGGATAGTTCCGATTTCTACATGATCGGGATATCCGTTGGGACCCGCACGGTGATCACGATCGGTTATCCTTTCATTCCTTGTGCTTTGGCCAGCAACGGCTGAACAATGGATTCACGTCCTCGTCCCACCTCTTTCAACAGATGAAGCAACTGGTCATCGGACGACACCAGCAAGGAGAGTGCAAGATCCCTCTGGGCAATGATCTCAGCCTGTCGCGCATGCAAGTCGCTTCGCTTTTTCCGCTGCGCTATCGCCAGTTGCCGACGAGACTGAGGTTTATCCCCACCGTGCTCCGCCACCCACATCTGAATATCGTGCACAAGGGCGGGATAGCGGGTCTTCTTCAAGGCCGTAGTATCTTTGCCTGCCTCCTTTGCCACGTTGTTTTGCGTGACGGGCGTGCCCAAGGGCAATCGCTGGGGCTTCCCGCGTTTTAGTCGATCAAACGCGGCGCGAAAATTTTGCTCAGCACTGAGCTCAGGACTGTAGGACACGAATAAAGGTCTCCACGGAGGTCAATTGCAACTCCAATGATGCCCGATCAGGACTATCGGAAGGGGAGGCTTCAAGATGCCCCTTGATCATCTGCCTTACATCGCAGACGTGAGGTAGCTTCGCCTTGTCGCCCAAGGCTCGATCGCACTTCCCACAATGAATTAGGTTAAGCACGCCGCCCCATTCACATGGCTCTTGGCTCAGGCACAGACCCAAGAGCGTCGGCTTCGCGGCCAGCTCGCCGGTCGCCACTAATTTTTGGATTCGCCCAATGTCACGTTTTCCTAGGGGCTCGTCACTCGCAGTGGAATGAAGGCGCTTCAGGAGATTAATCTTATGCGCCTCACCAAGCGGCGAGACATATCGATCATCCGCAAGAAGCGTGATTTGCCGACGAAGCATTTCGTAAGCAGTTCGCAGGAAATCCTCGGCATACTTCCGATTTAAGGCGACTCGGGTGAACCCTCTTCCATAGTAAAGGGACTGCGCCCGGCGCATGTGTTTGAGCTGATACTGCAGCGTAGGCTCACTGATCAGGTTAGACGCACACATATTTACTGCCGTGGTACGTCGTAACTGGTGATCGTGGAAATGCCACAGCATTCCCATTGCATAACGCATCGGATCAAGTGTCGGCGTCACCAAGCGAGCCAACCGGATATCGTCGGCCGCGATCATTAGTTCGCGCTTGTCGAAAAGCACGGGACATACACTTTCCCAATCTCCATATCCGTAGTACTTGACGGATGCGCGTCCTGCTCCGTTGACCTTTCCAGAGGAGCACCACGGCTCCCTGGGCCGACTGAGCAACCATGGGTCCGCGACTTCGTCCTCGGGCAGATTGACGTAAGGGTTACTACGGGCACATTCCAAACGCAGGGTCGCCACGGCCGTCATCACATCTACGGCCAACTTTGCCGACGGCGAGGTGACCCACAACGCCTGGTCATCCTTCACTGTTTTGCTGGTCTCACCTCGCAACAGATAAAGGTCACCATAGGTCGGGTCTCGCTCGACTTCAAAGCAATGGGATCGAAAATCAGCTCCCTCATTGGCGCGTACCCCAGATAAATTCAGCAGATATTTATGGCCCACAAGGACGGCGGCCCGAAAATAACCGGAAAGCACGTGAAGCCGGCCGTATGCCGCCCAGGAAACATCCGCATCGGCACGATCCAAGGCCCATCGTTCTAGCAGTCCCCTCACACCGAATCGATCAGCCACCTCCCAGAAGGTACCGTGGTATCGACACCCCTTATGTTGGTCAGCCTCTCGGTTGAAGGGGCTTCGAGTCAGTAGCGGCCCCGAATAAAGGGCTTCGGCGGACCCCATATTGTCAAGACAAGCCTCATGCACATACCGGAAGAACGCGAAGATCGCATCCCGATGCGCCCAGAAGTCCTCCAAAAATATGCGTAGCCGCTGCATCTGATAGAGCCAGATACGCGGCGGAATATAGGGCGTCTGCTGCTCCTGATGTTCTGGCAACCCGGCCTCAAAGTGAGCCAAGCCTCGTTCATCGAGGATCGTGAATCCAAGCACATCGCGTACCGTCCACAGTTCGCGCAACATCGTCAGGACTTCGTTGGCCGTGGAGGGCGCGACAGTGTTCGCCAACTGATCAAGCACTCGGGGAAAGCGGTAAAGATCCGATGCGTCTATCTGGTGTTTTGCACACAGTAAAAAAACTGGTTTAAGCCGTGCGGCATAACCCACGACGGTCCGTGCGTTAAGCCGCTGACGGTGCCCCCATAAGAACCAACACATGGTTTGCTGGAAAAGACGCCGATTGACAGAATCGATATCGACATGAACCTCCTGTCCTCTGTCTACCTTAAGCCGGCCCGAGGCGAAATTGATGCGCACGGACTCAGAGCTGCGACCGTAGACAGAAAAATTCCAGACGGAATCACTCACCCGGCAGACGACCCGACCATCAGCATCGACCACCACCGGCCAATCATCCGGTGGTGGCCACGCAGGGATCCGATAGTGCGGGCTTTTCGGGGATACGGTGGGATGTCGGATATTGAGACCATACTCCGAGCCAAGCTGGTGAGCCTTCATACCGTCAACTCCGCCATCGCAATCCATCCGGCCCAGCGCTTGTGATGGCGCCCTTCCGACATCCGAAGGGCGACTTCTTCCACCCAGACTGCACGCTCTGAAGTGCTATGCGCGTAATACTCAAGTTTTTCGGAAATCCGCTCCATGACCCGGTGGGCGGGATGCTTGTCAGGCGTAGCCATCCACAAACCATCGCGCGCCATCTCCAGACTTTTCAAATGACGCAACGAGGCAAGAGACCAGACATGATCTAGCGTGTCCAGGTCACGCTGGTGCGCACAAAACAGACAACCATCGGGTGCCCGACAATCGGGCTTAGGCGCCTCTTCGGGCGACTCTGGAAGCATCATGGGTGTAGCCACGACACACACGCCAGGCCCAGGCGAGGCAATGGCAGGATCGGTTTCGTGCCAAAAACGCGTCGTCTCCGCGACAGCACGTTGGTGATGAGGTCGCTCGTACTCATCGTGCAGCACTTCCACACTGTGCCCGTGCATTTCGGCAGTCAGCGCAGGATCACCCGTACGCCGAAGCATCCAGTTGATACGCGTCTGCCGCAAGGACTGGGGCCGGACCAGCTTGACCTGTGCGGCCGCCAAGCGCATTTCGATCTCCTTGAAGGTTCGCTTGCCATGACTGGCCGGCTCACCCTTTTTGTTGATGTAGGGAAAGAGCAGGTCGCTATCGGTATCAGCGAACACCACAGCACGCCACTTGAGATAGCGATCGAAGTGTTCCCGATACTCGCTGTAGATATGAAATTCGACCTCCCCCAGTCGGCGATTCTTATAGCGTCTCACACCGTAACCATCGCGCAAGCTCTCGTACCGAAAGTCGCCCATTTGCATTTTCCAGGCCTGCGTCAAATTCATGCCGGTCTGCGCAATGAAGATCAGCAACTCGGCATCCAAGCGGGTATTGATCGCTGGAGAACGTTGGCGATTGCTTACATCGCTCTCCCATCGCCGCCGTTCCTCGACAAATCGAGCGCTGACTCGAAGGCGACCCGACACCTTGCCCTGAAGAAGCTCATCCACTGATCGTCGCCGATATCCGCACCATTCCTCGTAGGTTTGACCGCTACGGAACGTCAGCAGGATCGGAAGCCGTCCTCGAATAACAGTTTCAGGGAGGGCTACGCAGATGTCGAGCAGCGCATGCCCCATCGCAAACGTGTGTTCAAGGTTCTGCTTATCCGACGTTCGATAAATGGCCTTCTTTCGCCCCTTTCGCTCAAGTCGCGCGGCGCGAAAAAGGCTCGAGTCTGTCCTACCAATGGCGAGTGCGAGCGGAGCTCCCGCCGTGACCCCAGTGCGATACTGACTGGATGCTTTCAGGTCGTGGGTCGCCACACGCTGCGCACACCATTCCATCCACTCGATGTAAAGGCGGGCTGCGGTGGCGATCGTCGGTTCTTCCGGCCCAGCTTCGTCCACGTAGCGAAAATAGGCACGCAGCGCCGTCATGACATTTTCCAACGTCCTCTTGGAATGCCCCTTGGCGACACCAGTCGCCACCCGATCATGCAAGGAGACCACTAGTGGCAACCGTTCCGAGATGGGGGAACCGAACGCTCCTGCATCGATCGCTGCTCGGACGGCATCTTTGCGCCATGCTGATGCCCCTCGATAGAGAAACATGCGCATATCCCAAGGCTCCTCCCCCTGGTTGAGCGGCACCTCGGCAAACGTCAACTCCGGAATCGATAATTTAGACACGCTCGTGCTTTTCGGTGGGAAGTTTCATGCAACCGAGAAACACTTTCGTGAATTCATTGGCTACTTCGGCTTTGATTGGTTGCTTCTTGAGATAGTGCACGTAGGCTTCTGTCGTACGTCGACTCGTGTGGAACAACATTTCACCGACCACCGCCACCGGATCAATCCCCTCGATCTGCAGAGCCAGGCGCATGACGTCGCAAGCAAACGTTGCACGGGTCATGTGGAAGTGAAAGTGGGTCAGGTTCGCACCCGCTGCACGGGCTATCGATCTAAGCTTGTGCATTTCCACATTGACAGCGGAACTTTTGTTCGCCTGCCGCTTGACATACGGGTTCCCAAAGCGCGTCAAGAACAGTAGCGACTTGTCATCTTTCTGAGCGAGGGCCTGCCGCTCAAGGCGTCGAAGTGACGACGCGTATTGCGTGAGATCCTCGATCAATTTACATGGGACCGTGATATGCCCATAAGTTCCGCCCTTGGTGTGCACGGGTGGCCGAGCGTTCGGGCCGATGGAAATCAGCCGGGCGTCGGGTACGCAGGGCTCTGGGATAGCTTGAAGAATGGTATCGACCTTGAGATCGCAGATCGATCCGAGGCGCATCCCCGTGTAAAAACCAAGCCGCAGCATCAACGCAAGTTCCAAACTACCATGCGCATCGACCAGTGTAAGGATCGCATCCCGCTCTTCAGGGCTCACCGGCATCACGCCATTTTCGAGTCCTGCGGAATTCCTTTTTCGATTGGGTATGGCCAAATCTGTCGTGGTCACGACGACTGTGCGCTCGAAATAATTCGTGCTGTCGAGCTTGATGACGACGTTACGCTCGTGCCACATCGGCCACTGTGGAGTAATCAAACGTTCGGCGTAGACCCAACGATAGAACCGTACCACTGCACGCATCCGAGCCGATGCTGTCGAAGGAGCTAGGTTGCTAGCCTCACGTTGCTTGATGAGGAACCCTCGGAAACGAACCAGGCAGCGGTCCTTTTCCTTGGCAGGGAAGTCCCACCAATGAATGGGCGGATCCGTCGACTCCAACCACTGCGCATAAGCGTGCAAGGCCTTGGCGTTAGAGCGAACCGTCTCGATGTTCTGTCGATAAGCACGGCTGAGTAACCACAGATTTGCCTCGCGCCATGGCTCGCCACTTTCCCAGCAAATCTGGGGCAAACCCTCCATGGCCCCGCTTTTTAGAGGGACCCAAGAGAGCTTGCCATCGACGACTTCCGGGGAATGCGGCGTGAAGGTAATGAGTTCACATCGCGCCATGACAAACACGCCGGGACGCAATGGTCGTGACCGCTTTGAGGGAAACGACGTCTGCTGCGATCGGTTCTTGCACTTTCATAGCAACGATGCAGCCGGTGGGATGCAAGCCTTTGCCATTTCGCTTCGTCCAAACTGCTTGCTCCACACGACATTCAACGTTCACAGATCTAGCCCAGTGTTAGCGACAGTGTCCATACACTAACACCTAATCGTTACTTGTCCATACTAAATACCTAATCGGTACCGCCGCTGACCCCCACCGCCACAACCGCGTCAACCGCCAGGAGTGCGTCGATCTCAGGTGTCAGGGCTACATCCAGGCGCGTGCAGGCCATGCCGTTCTCCGTGGTGAAGGGATGCGACCAGTCTCACGCGTCACGGCCGGTGCCAAAGATCAGCCGATTTCGGCGGTGAGTGGTGTGCGCCGCCGGCGCGGGCGCTGCTGGTCATACCAGTCGCGCATCGCAGCCGCGCGGTGTTCCATCGAGCTCGGCGCGCCAGCCTTCCGGGCCGCCACACGCGCGCCGAAGTCCCAAGCCATGGAGTCGAATGAGGCCACCTGTGGAATGTCGGCCAGCTCAGCCATGGCCGCACCCTTCACGCCGAAGCAGTGGACGCGGGCGGTTGGCGGCAGGCGGGGCAGAAGGTGGTCGAGGACGGCGCGGATGCCGATGTCCGGATCGTTGAGCGGTCGCCGGCACATGCTGCCGAGTCCGATCAGGACGGGAGCATCAAAGTGGGTCGCGTGCTTCTGCCAAGCCTCCTGCATCAGGTCGAGGCTGCGCACGTAATCGTCCGGAAGCCAACCCTGCAGCACCGGCACCGGTGGCGCGAGCCAGAAGGCGCCGAGATCCTGCCAGCGGGCTACGAGTGTGAGGTGCGCTTCGAGCATCGCCGCGGTCGCCTCGATGCGGTGATGCCGCACGCCGGCGTCGTGGGCGATCTCCGGCTCAACGCACATGTCCGGCTGCGATGCCCATGCCGGGCGCAGGACACCGATAAGGTTGACGTAGTTCGCGAGTGACCATGGGAACACGCCGAGCATGCCAGGCTGGTGGCCGAGCCGCTTCCAATTCATCATCGCCGAGAAGCCGGCGGAGTCGAGCGCGAAGTCGCAGTCCTGCAGTACGCCGATGTCCGCATCGGTGCGAAATCGCAAATCCTGCCGATCCCAGAAGGCCGAGGCCGACACCATGACCGGCATCCCTGCCCGGTAGGCCGTGAGGCACAAGGCCCCACCACGATGTGGGATGCCGATGCGCAGAACCGGCTCCTCGCCGAGGTAGGCGTTGACGCGTTCCGGTGGCGGCGAAAGCCAGTCGTTTCTCATGGGCGCTTACTGGCCTGCGCCTTCCCAGCGCTCGATCTCGACGTCGCCCTTGACGACGCCGAGCACGTGCAGATCGTCGCGATCCCAACCGCCCCACTCGGCCGCGGCTTCGGTCAGGGCCAGTTCGACCGCTGCATCCGCGTCGGCGCCTGCGTGCACCGAGATGTGCGTCGTGCCCGCACCGCTCGCCTCCCGGATGAACACCGTGAACTTCGGCAGCGTCCGGGGCGGCGGCTCGGCCATGGCTTCGAGCGCGTCGGTGGCCATCGCGTCGACCGATTGGATGGCACCCTTCAGGCCAGTCGCCAGGGCGGCGGCTCCGTCGTCCTGTGGCGTCTTGTGGATGTAGTCGAGGGCCTCGCTTGCACGGTTGACGAGTGCTGCCAGGGCAGAGCGGAAGCGGCCGTCGGCCAACATGGGGATTGGAGTGGACAGGTCAGACATGGTGCGTTCCTAGGGTGGCGGCGTTGTTACCCTCGGAGACTCGCACGCCGCGCCAGCGCGCCAAGATCGGCATGTTTCGGTCTGGTGTACGAGGGGCGGCTAGTTCGAGGATGCGACCTTCGGCAGGTCAGGCGGCGTCGGCCACGGTCGGCCGCACCGCCTTGTCGCCGATGAGCGCCAGGATGTTCTCGTGGGTCGCCGGACAGGCTGTGCCAGTCAACGGGTCGAAGACCAGGTGATCGGTCTCGCAGTAGCGGAGGCGCTGGTAGATGTCTCGCCGCGCGACGTCCGCGCGGTCGGCCGCCGCGTACTCGCGTTGGGCCACGCCGTAGCGAGTGCGTGAGTTGAATACCGTCAGGCACGCGATAAGCAGCGCGGCGATCACGCCGATCGGGGCGACGACGGACAGCAGCTGGTCGGCCGCACCGCCGATGGTGCCAGGCGCTGCCGACTGGCCGTCGGCCAAAGAGTGCATGAAATCGGGAACGATCTCGGCTCCGGCGAACGCGAAGATCGCAAGGAGGATCGGTCCGATCACGAGCGCCCAGTTGAAGGACGGCCGTTCCGGAGGCCGCAACGCTTGGGCGCGTGCCGTTGCCTGGTGCGTCGTACCGCTGACGCCCCCAACGAACAGGCCGATGCCGCCGGTGCCGAGACCAACGCCCGTTCCGCTGCCGCTGAATGTGCCGTCGACGGTCTCGCGGCCGACGATTGAACCCAGTGCGACGCCGTGGTTCCCGCACTGCGGGCAACATGCGTTGTTCATGACGTTTCTCCGTGATCAGGTGGTGTGGCTATCCGTGCGCCTGTCGGTGACACGGCCATCGTGGCGCCGGGGGTTGGTGGAGGGAGGCCAAGTCCTGTTCGGGCGATGCGTTCGACTTCCGATCGGTACCGGCCGGGCTGCATGTTCGACGCGACCGGTTCGATGAGGAGGAGATCCTCGAGCGCCCGGCGCGCCCGGCGCTCAAGCTGGACGAATTCCTCGACATGACGGATGGACGACGTGACCTCACGTTCGATGGCAGGCAGGTTGTCCGCCGCCGTCTTCCGTAGCAGCAAGAGCAGCAGCAGGCGGTGCCGGTTCAGTGTGGCTACAAGGTCGTCGGCCGCGCCCCCCGTCCGGAGGAGCATCGTGGCGTCCATCCGGCGGACTACTCAGCGTCCGCCCGCTTGTTGGCGGCGAACGTAAGGCTTGCCGCGGGCATCATGAGCCCGAGCAACGTCAGCAGTGCGATGAGGAGCGTCAGGGCCGCGACGAGAGCGGTGTGGATGGGCTCGCCCTGCGCGGGGAGCGAGTCGTCAAGCGACCGCATCAGCAGGCGCCCTGCAACCGGATAGAGGGCGACGACGGCCCCCAATGCGGCGATGAGGCTGAGCACGATGGTTGCGATCTCGCGCCCTGTCGATTGGTCGCCTCGGCTCGCGCGGAGGAAGGCAAGGTTCGCGGCGATCGCGAAGATGAAGGCGAGGACGAGATACCCGTTGATCATGACCGTATCCTTGGCGTGAGTGCCTATGGGTTCGAGGGTCGGCCGCACATCCAGCGTGCGCTACCGTCCCGTGAGTTACTTCGTGACGTCGCCGAGGCCGAGCAGCGACTTGTCGCCGCCCGTGACGACACGCGGATAGGCGCCGTCCCACCTCTCGATGCGTCGGAGCTCGAGGTACATGGGGTTCGCCCGGAGCGCCTCGCCCTGGACGTCGATCGCCTGCGCATTCGCCTTGGCGATCGCGAGGTTGGAGTCGGCTTGGCCCTGGGCCTTCGCGACGGCCTGCTGGGCGATGACCTGAACCTTGGCTAGGTTGTTCTTCTCCGTCAGCGCCTGCTGCTCGGCCACCTGTTTGTCTTCGATGGCCTTGGTGAAGGACGGGTCGAACTTGAAGTCGGTAATCTGGATGTCTTCCAGGATCAGGTCGTAGGCGGCGAGCTTGCCGCGCAAGAGCTCCACGATCTTCTCGCGCACCAACTCACGCCGTTTGAGCAGTTCTTCGGCGTTGTACTGGGCGACGACGGCCTTGACCGTTTCTTGGATGCGAGGCTCGACGATGTTGGCTGCCACGTCCAAGCCGGTGCGCTTGTAGATGTCCGGCAGCTTAGTGCTGTCAAAATGGAAGTTCACCGACACGTTGGTGTCGACGGCCTGCAGGTCGTACGTGCCGGCGGGCGCAGGCGAGTCCGCATGCTGGGTGCGGATGTCGACCTTGGTCACCGACTGGAAGAAGGGCGTCTTGAAGTGCAGCCCAGCATCCTCGACGCCGACGATTCGCCCATTCGTGAAGAGTAGCGCACGCTGATCCGAGCCGACGGTGTACCAGCTGCCGAAGAACGTGCTGAGCACGAGAAGTGCGAGGACGACCAGGCCGATGCCCAGGCCACGGTGCTTGAGGATCGGTGAAGACGGAAACGTGGACATCGGTGGCTTCCCTGTAGTGGATGGTGTGCAAGATTGCGACGTGACGCTACCGGTTCGGTGTTCGTCGCAAAGATGACGGCCGTTTTGCTTTCGTGCGGCGAATCATGGCGACGATGCGTCGTCCAGATCGGGTGAGTCAGGCTGGTCATGCAGTGGCGGCAGAGCTGTGCAGGACTGGATCGCATCGCGCTGGCGTTGCGAGTGCTGGGCGATCGACAGGCGCACGATGAGTATGCTGATGCAGGCCATCTCAACGAGCGGGAACAACCGAAGGCCCGGCGCCGACCACAGCGCTGCAACCGCAAGGGCAAACCACACGGACGCGAGCACGAGCAGGCCGGTCCGGTGCGATCGATACTTGTTGGAGCACTCTGGTGTATCCATACGGTCAGCATAGGCGCGCGGAGACGCCCGCCTGGACGTGAAACTGCCCGGTTTCAAGCCTCTTTTCTGGCTGTTTTGGCAGGCGTCGCCACCTCAGAGATTTCGGCCGCTGCCTCGACCCGCGCGAACACGTCGTCCTTGAGGTCAATGTGCACCGGCCCGTGGCGACCATCGCCTGTCAGGACGCCGTCGAGCTGGGCGATTTCCTGCTTGGTCAGGTTGTGCCACTTGGCGATGCAATAGTTGCCGAGGAGGATGCCGCGTTGACCGAAGCGGTCAGACGGGCCGAGCGAGAGCCCGCGCGCCGCACACCAGGCCTCAGCCTTTCGAGAAGCCTCGAACGTACCGGTTTCCGTAAAGGTCACGCGCGCCACGGTCATTGCTCCAGGGGGGCGGCTTATAGGGCGACGTGGGGCAAGGGCGGCCCGAACGGCAGTTGGTGGGTTGCCTGTCCGGACGCGACGGTCTCGCCCGACTGCGCGGCAGCCAGGCTTTCCAGCGCGTGCCTGCGTCGTATAGCCATGCACGCCTTGGACGTCGCGTCGAGGTTGACGCCGGCTTGCGGGTCTGCCGCGATGGCTGATGCGTAACCGCGGAGATCGGTACCGTTGCAGCGATTCGGCGCCAGTTCCTTCATTGCCAAGCGCATGCGAAGCTCGGGGCTTGGGTCACCCAGCTCGATGCGAGTGTCGAAGCGCCGGCGTAGGGCGTCGTCCACCAGTTGAGGCTGGTTGGTGGCGCACACCAGCACGACGTGGGGTGGCATCCGGTCGACCATCAGCAGCAATTGGTTCGTGATCCGACGCAACTCGCCGACGTCGCCGGCCTTCGCGCGGTTGACGCCAATGCTGTCGAACTCGTCAAGGAAAAGAACGCAGGGGCCGCTCGCGGCGAACTCGAAGATCTTGTCGAGGTTCTTGCCCGTGTTGCCGAGGTAGCTGTCAACGAGCCCGCCGTACCTTGCGACGAGAAACGGAATGTCCAGCGCGTTGGCGAGGGCGCCGGCGAGCATCGTCTTGCCGTTCCCAGGTGGCCCGGACAGCAGGATTTTGTGGCAAGGAGGGACGTTCCAGGCGGCGAGCGCTTCGCGGTTCTGCTGTTCCTCGATCAGTGCGGCGCAGGAATCGCGCGCCACCTCTGGCAGGACGACATCGTCCAATCCGATCGCAGGTTGGAGGACGTCCAGCAGATCCGTCGGTGGCGGAATGATCCTGGTGCCGTTCAAGGGTCTGGATGCGCGCAGCTTCCTGGCGAGTGACGGCGATGAGCCTTCGATCAGCGACGCCACTTCGTCGGTGAGTTGGGTCAGCCGTTGGGCCTGACCCCACCGCGCGGCGTCGACCAGCGGAGGCAGACGCTGCAAGAGCTGGACGACGTAGGAAGGTGTGCGCTTGCGGCTACCTGTGGAGGGCTGGGTTTCGGCTTCGGTGGACATTCCAAGGCTCATGGAGGCGAATAGACGGCAGGCGGTGGGATTCCGCCCGTCAGCGAACAGTGGGCGACGAGTGCGTCGGTGGAGCGGCCTGTGCGACGAGAGCTGTATGCCAGGTCGCTTCGGTCCGCAACTGTGCGAGGTGTGTCGCGCGCGCGTCGGCGATACCGGCGAGGGACACGGCGATGAGCTGCCGGATGGCTTGCATGGCCGATGCCTTCGAGACCACCCCGTGGTCGGCGTCGGTACGGACTTCGACGCGCGTCGTGCCGCCGGGCGACGGATATGCTGAGATTTTGAAGGTTGGCTTCTTGTCAATAACGCCATCCTGATATAGGTGGGCGTCGTCGACGTCGAACTCGGCATCGCACGACCGGAAGCAGGTGTCGTTCGAGACCTCCATCGTGATGGCGCCGAGCGGGTGCAACAGCGCGCCGTATTCGGCCGTCGTCTCGGCGGTCAGGCCGGCGTCGATGGGGCCGTAAGTCAGGTACACCATCGACATCCAGAGACCGTAAAGGAGGAGGCCAAGACAGAGCGGCCGCAGCGCCAGGGAAATGAGCTGTTTCTTCATGCGTTTCTCCATCCTTGAGTCTGTCCGTGCTGACCGTGCGAGTGCGGGCCGCTCAGTGCGGGATCGGGCCGTATTCGACCCCGCGCGCCGCGTTGATGAGGAAGGCCTTCAGCGTCTCCCGATCGGGTGGTCCGCAGAGCGCCCCGTCAATTCCGTAAGCGTTGGTGTACCAGGTGACTCCAAGCGCCGGCTCCCACGTCAGCAGCGTGTTCTGCACCGAGGCCGAGCCATGCGCCAGGAGTTCGGCGAGCAGCGCGCCTGGCGTGGGTAGGCCACGGTATTCAAGGGACGCCTCGATACGGGCGTCCTCTCGCGTGCGTGCCTGGCCCTCCGCGAACGCGCACACCAGGGGTTCGGCGTCACTGAAAAGCGCAGGGCAGTCCGCGTTCGGATGGTCGGCGCCAGCACAGCAGGCGAGGGCGACTGCGCGGTGAAATGCGGCCGTGCCGGCGCAGGCGTGGCCGTAGGCCCTCCCGGTTGCCTCGGCGACGACGTGGTCCGCCCAGACCGCCCGCGCTTCGATGGCCCTTAGGATGAGCTGCCATCGGTGCGCGTCGGCCGCCGTAGCGCTGCCTCGGTCGCCGTGTGCCGGCAGGGTGATCATGCGGACGCCCTCGACTCGCGCTTCGGCGCTGATACGCAACCACGCGGCTGGTAGTGGGGCACCTCCGCCTTGAGCCAGTCGGGACGGGTGTCGCGGCGGAACCGGGCGGTTGCCCAATAGATCCTCGCCTGGCGTTTGACCGACTCAGGGTCGTAGACCGGTCCGCGTGGCGTGGGGCCTGACGTGAGGTAACCCTCCCGTCCCCACCGGACAAGGGTCATCTTGCAGACACCGGCCAGCGTTGCGGCTTGGGGAGCCGTTAGCCAGTCGGCGGGCGTCCCGGCGGGCGCGGTGCCGGTAGCGGACGCCTCACGGAGAGCTTCCAAGCCGATGTCGGTAATGTGGGTGCGGTCCGTCCAGCGTGGCTTGTAGAGTCGCGCGACACCGTCGACGATCCTTGCCTCGACCCACGAGACGCTCTCGCCCAGGATGGCAGCGGCTTCCTCGACCGTATGGCCGTGCTTCGATTGGCGCCGCTTCACCAGCGCCTGCACGGTGAACAGCGGAATCCCGTCCCCCTGCCGCCGCCACTGGACGCCCTCGAGCAAGATTCGCAGCTCTCCGATGGACACGCCGACCTTCGCCGCTGCCTGCTCCTCGCTGAAGCCAATATCCTCTCGCAGCTTCGCGACCTGGCGCCACGCAACCTGCAATGCTCCCCGGTTCGGCCCAACGGGTTCGATCCGGGTCTGCAGCCGCTCGGCGGCGATGAATCCCCGGAGCTCCTCCTCAGTGAAGTCGTAGCGCTGCGTGGCCGTTGCCAGCGCGCACCAGTCGTTAGCGCGATCACCGGACGGACAACCCCTGGCGATCCAGATGGTCGCATCCGCCTGTCCAACATAATGGTGTCCGTTCTCGAGCCTGGACTTGAGCTGGCCCGTGCTGATCGCGCGGCTGACGTTGCCGAGGCTCCGGCCAGCCTGCTTGGCGACCTCCTTCGACGTGAGGCCAGGCGACCATGGCCGGGTGAGATGGCGCTTCGCGCCCAGCTCGAGCGGTGGGTAGCGGGCGACGAAATCGTCGAACGTCGTGGGCGCGCCCGCATCATCCCAAATCGCCGAACAGGTTTCGCACGTCGCCGGGTGCTTGCGTGGCTGCCACTTCTTCCAGGTCGATTTGAGGTTGTCCATGAGCGGCATGCCCTGCCACGGCATCGGGCGACCCGCGCGACGGTCAGCAAGCATCTGGGCGGCGACCTCCTGCGGGATGTACCACGCGCCGCGACTGCTGCTGGCCTTGCCGATAGGGGCGTCGCACAGGATTGCGCCGGGCACGTAGCCCATGCGCGCGAACTCCGGCAGCTTGTCCGACTTGATGGCCAATGGCTCTTTCAAGGTTGCGAGGCGCACGTAGCCTTCGGGCGCCTGGCGTCGGGACGTCCGCCACGCGTCCCACGCGGCGTGAGGGATCAGCAGCAGCCGGCCCACCTTCTTGGCCTTCAGGTCGCCGCGACGAATCGCGTCGCGGATGGGTTCTTCGCTCCCGAAGACCTTGCCGGCCTGCGGCACGGTGAGGCCGCCGACGACGTCGGTCGTCTGCAGGCCGCAGCGGTTGAGCGCGAGTTTCACCGACGTCGCCGTGCGGACGGCGCCCCGGTCACCTGTCAGCGCCTGCAGGCGCTTCGTCAGGATGTCGGCAATAGCCGCCGGGGACGTGGTGCCGACCAGTGACGCGAGCAGGGCCAGCTCCGGAGCGTGCCAATCGTAGCCGCGCTGGGTTTTACGTGGGATCGGCCACTCGGCTTCCGTTGGAGGTCGACCGTGCCAGCGCGCGAACAGCACGGCGAAATCGACCGATGCCGTCGGTGCCGGGGACGCGCCAGTCATCCTGCGCAGGTCACGCACGCGCTCGACGTGCTGGCCCACGATAGCCGCGAGGTCGCTGGCGCGTGTGCCACGCGGAGCCTCCGCGACAAAAGCCATCCACGGGGCGGAGGCGTGCGTCACCGGGCGCCCTTCTCGTCGGTCAGGGCGGTGCGGCCCGAGGCCATCTGCGCCGGCGTTAGGCCGGCAATGGCACACAGGAAGTCGATCACCTCATCCGTGATCGCCGCGAGGCGCTCGGTGCTGATGCTGGCCATCGCCCGATCCCATTGGGCGAAGTTGGTCGGAAAGACTGGGCGCGACGGGCGCGCGGCGATGGCGACCCCTTCCATGGCCTTCGCCAGCGGAAGCCGGAATCGGTCGAGTCCTCGCGGACTGAGGCAGAAGAACTCGCCCGGCGCCAGCATGGCGAGGTCACCGTAGGCGACCCGATGCGAACGGAACAGCGGCGACAGGTGCGTCCAGGCGGTCGAGTCCTTCTGTTGGCCAATCAGAGTCAGATTGGTGCTGCCGAACAGGGTGCGACTGATCGAGCCGGTGAAGCGGTGCGCCGTCAGGCAGATGTCCAGGGCGCGCTTACGACCACGTTCCGCCAGATCGTTGAGGATATCCGTCGTCTCGCTCGCGCCATTGCGCCGACGGCCAGCGCGCGGTGCCGAAAAGAGCTGGCCTTCGTCCATCATCAGGATGATGGGCTTGCGGTGGGTTTCCGCCGCCTCCGCGATCACCTCCCCGTAGGGGATGAAGGCGTTCGCGTCCGGAGCGTCCACGACAACGATGGGCTGATCACGTAGGGCCAGCCGTTCCACGAGAGCGTCCGGCGAGGCGACCGGCTCTCCATACAACGCACGGATCTCGTGCTCGGGATCGACCAGAACGGCTACCCAGCCCTGGTTCGCCAACTGCTCACATACCACGAGGCCGGCGTTGGTCTTGCCCGACCCGCTCGGCCCGATGGCGACCATGCGTAGACCCGTCGTCGCGAAGTCCGTGAGGTCGATGGGCGCGCCGCCGAGGTTGAGGGAGGCGCCCACGAGTTCCTTACGCTGGATCACGCCGCTCATCGCGCATACCCTCCGGTAGTGGTGTCCTGGGCCGACAGAATCGTTTCGCGCAGGCGCAGCGCCTGTGCCGGCGAAAGCGAGAAGACGACCGCGAAGTCTTCCACGATCTCCGTGGTCAGGCGCTGCAGCAGGCCGTCCCCGCGCGCCTTGGCCAGCACCCGCCGGAGGCTCGCCCAGTCGCTACCGCCGGCGCCGGCCGTTCCGCCACTGCTTTCGCGCAAGGCGTCGCTGAGCATCGCCTCGGTGTACCGCGGCGCATCTGGCCCGAGATCCGCCACGAGACGGTCGTTGAGCAACTCGAGGAGCAAATGCGCCGGCAACATGTTGCCCATGCGGCGGATCAATGCCCTGTCGGCCATCGTGAACGGGCGGGGCTCGGCCGGCGGCGCGAACGTGCCCACGTTGACCATGCGGCAACCGCAGAGGCGGCATCGTGCCGGTGCGGCGGCGCCCGGCGCGAGCGGGCCAAGCCTACGAACCTCCGCGCGTTCGGCGCAGTCGTCGCAGACGCCGTAGCGCTGCGTTGGACGTAAGGGCGTGATCGCGACGGCATTCATACGGACGTCCCCCTGGCTTCGATTGGCATGGCAGATCCTCACTTCGGTGTCGAACGTCCCGATGCTGATGGATCCTCGTGGGGCGCAAAGATCCCCGTGGTTTCGACCCACGCGTCTTCGCTCGCGTAAATGCTACCGACGCACGGTGGTGGCCCGGCGGACGAAAACCCTCGAAAATTCGGCTCTTTTCTCTGACTGCTCTGGACGCTGAACTCAGCGTTCCGGCTGTGCGGCGGACATGCGCATGCGCGGGGCGGCCGGCGCGCTGCTTCGGAGGAACGGGGTCAGCGTCCGACGCCAGATCGCCGGTGTATCGCCCCTACCGGGGCATGCACGCGTTCGCGCAGGATGCGTTCCCAACTCGCGAGCACGGCCCGGGCGCGGCTGAGGTCGAACCAGTCCTCGCAACGCAGGCTCTCCTCCATGTCGATCCACCAGTCGCCCTCGGCCACCGGCAGGATGCGTTCGATCTGCTCGACCAGATTGTGAGGCCCCAGCCCGCCGGCGAAGCCGACGCGTTTCGGAGTGTCCGGTCGCCGCCACTGGTTCGGCCCAATGCCGCGCCCACCGGAGGCATCCACCAGGAGCTGGTGGTGACCCGACCCGGTGGCGAGCGACAGGTCGGTGATGCGCGAGTTGTACTGCGTGATCAGGGCATGAACCCGCGAGGCCAGGGCTGGGAGTTCGTCACGCCCCACGTCGCCGTTGACCTGGACGCGGTTGGCATGGCGCACCAAGTCGTTCAGTTCGCCGGCCTTGAGCTGGGCACGCGCAAGCAGGCCACAGACGTGGATGGCGCAACGGCCTGCCAATGCCCTCGCGGTGGCGTGCAGCCAGTCGAGGGACGGGTAGCGGTTCCGGTTCTCCGGCGTAGCGCTGTAGAGAAGGCCGATCTCGAGCGTCGGGTGGGCCGCGAGCAGCTCGAGCAGGACTGCGACATCCGTTCGTTCGTCGGCACCGGTCAGCGTGATGCCGACGTTCGGTGAAGTAGTCATCGCCTGCGGTTGCATGGGAAGTCCCTCTCTGTGATGGGCGCCGACATCCTGTCGTCTGACCGCCGTGGGAAAAGATCGCCGCGAATGGGATTCGCGTCAGCGCGGTGGCGCGGCGACGACAGCTTCCATCGCCGCAGTCCGAATCAGCCCCTGAGCGATGCCCAGACTGTGGATGGCATCCACCTCGCGGATCCGCCTAGCCAGTGCTCGCACGCGGCCGTTGCGTAGCACGCCCGTCGTGCGGAACTCGAGCATTTCCTCGCAGCATTCCCGCAGGTGCTCGCCGGCGTATCGCTCGGCATCCGCCATCACGACGAGATTGCGGGCAACGATGGGTGAAACGAAACGGTCGGCATCCATGGCTACGTCACTCCACCTGGTTCGCCGTGCTGTCGAGAATCGAGCATCCCTTCGGCGACACGCCCGGATCCAGGAGCATGACGGCGCACTCCCCGACCGTGGTCAGATCCGCGTTGAGGTAGGTCTCGGCCTCCTCCTGACCCAGATCGTCGGCGATGGCGCGGTCGTGGGCCGCGCGGCGGAAGCCGGCTTCGTCGTCCACGATGATGGCGATGGTGACTTCGACCTGCATGGTGGGATCCTTGATCGGCGTGGTGTGGCGGTAGTCTCGCGCGATCGTTCGGCCGGCAAAGTTACCGCTGCTCCTGCGTCCCACGGCGCGATCGCATCGCTTCGATCTCGCTCACCGGTAGGCCCAACTCGCGGGAAAGCATCGCATTCTGCTCGCCGCGTGGCGCAGCATCGAAACGGATCTGCTCGACTTGCCGGGCGACCATCCTGTAGAGGAACCACAAGCCCACCACGACGCCGAGGAGGCCGCCCACGATGAGAAATCCCGGCCCGATGAGCGGCTCGACCCCCGGGAGCTGCGCGACGGGGGCGAGCGCTGATGAAGCGCCGATTACCACTCCGTAAGTGCCGAAGACCACGTAACCCACAGTGACGATGAGCGCGAGCCGGTTGAACTTCCAGAGCGTGCGGATGGCGGTGGTGATCAGTGTGGACATGGTGAACCTCCTTGGTAGTCGATCTCAGCTGGACGGTAGTGACCGCCGATCTCGCAAATTGAGACGCGTCACGGGGACTGCGGGGGACGCGGGTCCGGAGCCCGCGCGCTCAATGATGAACGGCCCGGATTCCGCAGAGGATTGCCACAACGGCATTCGTCGCCGGCAGTGCGATCCACCAGCCCGTTGGATGGGACGACACGGAGACGACGACCGCGGCGAGATTGAACAGCGAGGCGAACGTGTAGTAGTTGAACACTCTCAGGACTCCTTTCCGTGGCCGGCGGTTTCGGCGATGGCGCGCCGGATCGGTGTGGGATTGATCGTGCCCATGCGCTTGGCGAGTCGCACCCGTTCCTCGATATCCTCGGGCCCAAGTGCCGCGACGGGGTCGGGTGGCAACTCGGCAGGAAAAAGACCGTTGACCTGTACGAATGCACTGAACGTGCAGTCGAGCTCCCTGGCCAACGCTTCGCGAGTTACCGCATATGCGAACGTCACCTGCGCCTTCTGGCATGGCGTCAAGCGCACAGCGAGGCAGTTTCGGCGCCGTGCGACCGAGTACGTCGTCACAACGGTGACGCCCGTCACCATGGAGACGACTTGTCGGAGCAGGCGGTTCTCGAACCGGTTCACGACCCCGAACTCAACGAACTTCGCCTCTGCGCCGTCGATTTCGGCCAGGTCTTTGATCGACAAGCCGTGACGGCGCAGAAGCGTGGCGAGGTGTGCTTGTGCGGTTTCGCGCTCGCCGTCGCATCCGCTTTCGGCGAGGGCGAGGATTTTCTTCAGTCGCCTGATGATGGCGTCCTCTACGGTCGCTTCAGACATGGCTCACCGTGGCACGCGGACGCTGGAATGGCGAAGCGCTTGCTCTCGGGCTAGCGACTCGGCTTCCTCGACCACTCCACCTGCAATCGCCGATAGAGCAGGGCGGCACATGTGGGAGTTGCCTGGGGCCGGCGCGGCCATCGCAAGCTGGTCAGTGGCGAGGGGTAGCGGGGAAGTCATCGTGACATCCTGTCTGGAAACGGGCGGAACGCGGTTCGGCATCAACGATACTGGTCGCTGCCGTCGCCGGACAGACGAAATCGCCCAGTTTCCGGGCTAGTTTCGCCGCAATAGTGTTAGCCATAACGCTGGCCTTCAGATGGTCTTCGGCCTGTGCCTGATCGCCTTACCGTAGCCCGTCTAGACGATCTTGCCGGCGCGTGTCAGTGCCTGGAGGCGGCGATCGCACAAGCGTTCCGGGCAGATGCGCCTCCGCGCGGCGCGCACCGACTCAAGGATCACCGCGAATTTCGGTACGTCGCCGCGATTGAGTCGGTCGAGGATGGCGGTGTCGTTGCTCTCGTTGCTGTGGGGTGGTGGCAAGGCGGGGGGCCGGTGTGCTGGCCGAACTACGGGGCACCGTCCGCGGCCGCTTCTTCGTTCAGCGCGTCGATGGCATCCTGCGGCACGCGGTAGCCCAGCGCACGGAGATTGCAGAGGCGCTTGGCGCAAGCCGTCGCGTCAGGGTCGTCGAAGGTCTCGCCGGCGTGCGGCAGGTCGATCGGCTCGCGGGGAGCCTGGTCGACGCGCGACTGGACTTCGGCCGAGCGCCGGACGAACGCGTCGATGTTGCCCTCATCGAACGCGACGGGCGGGGGAAGGGGCGGCTCGAACACGAAACGCTGGCGCGCGACGTGCGTGACGAATCCGCCACCGATGCCCGCGTACACATAGACGTCGCAGGCGTATTGGTTACTGGAGAAGCGGCAGTAGGACATGGTCGAGGTGTCCCTTAGGCGGGGCTGGCTTCGGTGGCCAGGTCTACGACGGCGCGATCCACGGCTTCGATCTCCTCCGCGCCGCAGTCGTTGCAAGTCACACCGCCGTCGTAGAGGGTCGCCATCACCCATTTTTGAGATGCAACGTCCCACGCGGCCGGGCCATCGGCCGTGATGTTCGAGCTGCCGCAGCGCGGGCAGCACTTCTGGACGGGCGTGGCAATCGTGGCTTCGCGGAGGTTCATGGGACGACTCTCGCTGACGGGTAGATGCGTTGAGTTTGAATCGCCGGCGAAGGAGGAAAAGTCTGCCGAACTTCCGTGCAGGCCATCGCTCGTGGCGAGCAGGGAGTCGACGTCTTGAGCGGACGCGTCGACCGTTGCCTGGTGGCCCGGTCGGTACTCGGCGGCCGCCCGCGGGAAGGGCACCCATCGGATTGGCGGATGGCCGAACTGATCGGCGGTGATGTCGGCGACGCCCCGCTCGCCGCCGGGCAGCTCGATCTCGACCCAGTAGTGGCCGCGCAAGGTGCCGTCCACGTCGAGGCATCCGCCGTCCTGATGGCCGTCGCCGCCGCGGATGGTGGCCCTGGCGTCGACGATCCATCGGGTCACCATCGCGCGAACCAGCCAGGAAGCGAAAAGGCAGGTCCCTTGGGTGTCGTTGTTTCCGAAAGCGCCGCGCAGGGCGAGCGTGAAGGTGCGGCGGGCCAGCAACAGTACCTCGGGGACGGTTGGAGACTGCGGATCGTCAGTGGACACTGGCGCTTGCTCAACCGTCCGCGCCCTGGCGCTTGGCCAGGGCGGCGGCGGCGCCGGTCAACGCGGCGTCGCTCTTCTCGGCGCGGCGCCAGCCCTGTGGCGACCCGCCATACACCTCGCCGTTTTCCAGGTCGACCGCCACCCATTTTTCGGGAACACGCGTGGTAATTGCCAGCTTCGTCGTCCGGTCGTGCTGGGGGAGCTGCCGGCCATCGAGCAGCGTGCGCACGTCGGTGGCCACCTTCCAATGGAGATGCCCCTCCCGGACGATCTTGCCATCCCGCGCGAACGTCCTGAGCGCGACGGCGGCCAGGGACGTGGCACGGAGCGGATTGCGCGGGGAGATCGTCCGGTGAAGCACCTCGGCCACGTCGGCACGACGGAAGCGCGCAAGCCGCTGGTCGAGGAAGGTGGCGACGAGGCGTTGCTGCTTGCCGGTCAGGTTCACGGACGTCTCCTGTGTCGATGGCTCCATCGTAGCGGTCGGACCTCGCCGGGGGACGGGCGAAACTGGCCCTTTGCTAACGTCGTTTCTCGGCGTAGTGCTGCGCGGCGGCAGCATGCCTGATGGACACCGCCGCCGCGCAGCACTACGCCGCCAGCTTTCGCACGTCACCCACGAGGTTGGTCAGGGTACCGACGAGGCACACAGCTTGCGGGCCTGGCATGTTGGCGAGGTTCTCCCGAACGATGGCCACGACTTCGGCGTTGATCCGCCCCACAGCTACCTCATCTGCCGAGACGCGCGCTTCGGCGGTGCCGAACTGGAACGTCAGGGTGATGTTCGCGTCGGACTCGTCGTCGCACCAGTCCGGTGTCGACGCGTCGAAGGTCACGCTGAGGCAGTCCCCGGTCGCGTAGGCATGCAGGTTTCCGTTGCTCTGCTCGTTGAACGCACTGAAGCGGGCGAGAACCGTGAGCCCAAGAGCGGCGGCTATCGGCCCGAACAGGTCAACGCTATCGCGGTCGACCTGATCCAGGCTCAGCGTCAGGCCGCAGACGTCCGGGTGGCGATGGAACAACGCGGCGATATAGCACTCTGGCGCGAAGTCGTCGTCCCGAAGGAACTCGGGCAGCTCGCCGGGCGCGAGTGCGTCGAAGGCATCGGCCGCGGCGGTCGTTCCTTGCACCACGAAATGCACGGCGGCCCAGATATGGGCCCATTGGGCGGAGGTTAGGCCGTAGGTCTCAACGGCCTCGATGGTATTGGGTTCGGACATGGAAGGTCTCAGGTCGGGAGTGGAAGGCGAAGGCGAGGGGGTTCTTCTGGCTACCGCGTCATTGCGGCGTCGGTACCGGCGGCTCGTCGTTGGAGCGCCAGCGGAGCGTGCCGTAGCCGTGGTTCGAGTAGGCGTAGACCAGCACTGACTCGGTAATCTGATCGAGCAGGTCGGCGTCGATGCCCGCGCGCCGGGCGAGCCACGCCACGTAACCTTCGTGATCCTCGATGGCTTCCAGCACGGCTGTCGTGCCCGGGTCGGACGCGAAATGGCGGCACTGGTTGTCGATGGCCATATCCCATTCCCCGGTCTCCGTCGGGGGGTACAGGACGGTCCCGTCCAGCAGCGTGATGGCGAGGCCGTCGATGCTGGTGACATAGCCACCCTCGTCGTCGTAGTGGGCCTCCGAGTCCCACGAGGCGCTTGCGGCCGTCGGAAAGGCGGCGTCGACCAGCGCCTGGATGGCGATGGCCAGCTCGTCGGTGATTTGCCCGTGGAGGCCGACCACGGCGGCCAGCCGCGCGCGTGGCTCCAGCGTGTTGAAGGCTTGCGTGAGAGTGGGATCGAGCATGGCAGTCTCCTTCGTTGGTGGGTCAGTGGTGGCGCAACTGATTGCCTTCGCTGAACACGACGGCATCCGGGTTGATGGCGTCCCGCAGCGACCACCACCAGGGTTCATCGCTCAGGAGATCGTGGGAGTCGCGTCGTCCGTCATTCGCCGAGACGTGGACTTCGAGGGTCGTCGGGGAAGCGAGCAGGGCTCGCACCAGGTCATCGCAGCGGCCCTCATGGCGCGCAACGATGTGCAGATGCGAGAGGTCGATGGCCAGCGGCACGCCGGCGAGAAGCACACGCTCGTAGTCGGCCCAGCAGTCCATGAGCTGGCCACGTCCGGTATCGGGGTACAGCCCCTCCACCCCGACAGGACAGGGGAAAACGTCCTGCAGGCGGCGGATGTTGTCGATCATCTGCGTCAGCGTCGCGTTGGCGCGATAGCCGGCGTGGAGCGTGTAGGTTGGCGAACCAAGGCGCGCACACACGTCGGCGACGAGCTTGAACAGTGGCGCTGCGGCAGTGGGGTCGGACGACGCATCGAACACACGCAGGCGCGGCAGCACCCGGAGGTTTGCATGGGGCCGAAAGCGCGTGTCCGGCCAGCGCTCGCGCAGCGAGTCGCACTGGGCAGCATCGACCTGCCCGCGACTCTGCGGGCACAACTGCACATGCGCGTGATCGAGGCGTCCGAACAATGGCTCCTCGATGCCAGCGACAATGCGCTCAATGGCTTCGGTCAGAGGAAGACCGGGTAGCGTCGCCGTGGCCGCGCAGATGTGCATAGGTGATCCCGTCGAGTGATGCTCGGAGCATCTCAAGCGTGCGTGAGACGAAAAAAAGAGGGAGGTTTTGCGCGATCGTTCGCATCATCATCTTCGATAGCGGCCTCAGCGCACCGACTCAATGTTTGCGGTCGTGATCGGACGCAGTTTCGTCTTTGGCCTTGGTGATCTCACGGCCAGCGGTGGACGAGAAGGGCCCGCCGAGACGGGCCTGTGCTGGTTAGACGGCGGCTTTGCGCCCCGGGTACTACGCCGGCGACATTGTCGCCGGCAACTATCGCAATGCGATGAGTTCGCCCCCGTCGATTGCGAACTTAGCGATCGTGCGACGACCGCCTACGATTGCCCAGACTTCTGCGTCGGGTCGCAGGCTGAGTGTCGATAGCGGACACATCACACCGGTGTAACTGGCACGTGCCGACGTGAAGGTGGCCACCGCCAGGTCAGCATCCGAGGAGAGTCCGCAGAACGTCAGCCGCCTACCGCCCACGGTGAGATGCGGGCCATGTTTGTCCACGTACGCCTGTAGCTGGTTCATGCAGCGGGGTTCCAGTTCGTGGCACGTGCTGCGCTCCACAGTTGACGGACGATATCGGTGACGTCCCGGCTCGCGGCCGCCGCGTCCTCAAAGGCGACCGCGTGGTGCGTCGCTGCCAGCGTGAAGCGGTGGCAACCTGCATCCGAAGCCGTGCTCACGCTGGCGCCTTCGAGCAGCGCGGCAAGGCCGCGGCGGGTTCCGTCCCATTTTTGCCAGTTGGGGTCACTGAGCTGGGTGGGGGTGTTGAGCGCGCCGAGGACGCGTCGTACGCAGATGCGCAGCACTACACCGCGCTTTCGCGGCAAGGCCGCGCGGCAGGTGGCGACGGTGGTGATCAGCTGAGCGAAGGGAGTCGTGGAGTGTTGGATCATAAATGGGCGATGCCGTTGGAAGGACGTCTCCACTCTCGCCCGGGCGGCGAGCCGGCAAAGATGGCGGCGATTCTGCGGAATCACGCCACAGGGTCACTGCCGTCGTCGTCTGCGGACCGGCGCATGATGTTTGACACGGTGGGCACCCAAGATTGAGGTCGCCTGGCGCAAGAAGGCCCGCTGTTGCCAGCGGGCCCTCCGTTCGAGTGCCGTTGGTAGGCCGCGGACTTATCTGGAACAACCTCCGCAACTGCACCAGTTTTGCGGGGTGATCGGGTCGCACGGATTGCTGCTGCCCTGATTTTTGGTGTTGTCGTTGACCTCGGCGAAGGCACGGCTGATGAACGGCTGGTACGCCGCCGGCATGGTGATGGTGGTGCTGGTCGTGGTGGTTGCAGGCATCACGGTGGCGTGGCGGGTCGTAGCGACGCTCGGCATGGCGGCGGCGGCGCCGAGAGCAACGGCGAAGGCGATGGAGGTGGCGCGCAGGAAGCTCTTCTTCATTGGGCATGCTCTGGTTGACGTCGCGACGTTGCGACGTGATGAGTAAACCTGAGGTTTCGCTCGCGAAAAGTTCTCAAAATATCTGCTTCACCGTTCGGCCTAAGCGGCGCCGGCCGTGTCGAAGAGATCCGCGCACTGCGCCGCTTCCGCACCCTTGGCGAGGGGTGCGGATCGGTGGTCAACGCGGCGGGCTTCAGCTTGCCAGACGGCAAGGCTCTCGTCGGTCACACCATCGAGCGGAGAGACACGATCGGGCGTAGCGGCCGACAGCCGTGCGGCGCGCAGATCTTCGTAGAACAAATCCGCGCCCGTGAACGACCGTCCCGCTTCGATCGCCGCAACGGCCGTGGAGCCTGACCCGACGAAGACGTCGCAGATGAGATCCCCAGGTAGGGAGTAGAGAAGGATGACACGCTTGGCCAGGCGAACCGGGAACTGGGCGGGATGATCCCCATGAACTCGGTCCCGATGGTTTGCTCGAACCGTCGGGATGTCGCTCCAGACGTCCGTCGGCCACGCCCCCAGCGGGTGGCCGGAGAGCTCGCCCTTGTTTGGCCCCTTGTAGGCGCGTTTGCCGGGTTGCTTCTGCGGCTGTCGCGCAGCGTTGGGGTTGAACGTCGGCACAGGCCCCTTGCTGAATACCAGGATAGTCTCGTAGCGGTCGGCGAGGCGCCGCGCCGGCGTGAGGCCGTGGGGCTGAACCCAGACGACACGGCTCTGGAACGTGAGGCCGGCCCGGCGCAGATCGTCGAAGAGCATCACGTCCAAGGGATAGAGCCCACCGTGATCGTCCGACGTCTTGCCTACATTGAGGCACACCACGCCGCCAGGCCGCGTCGTGCGCGCCAGCTCGCTGATTACTTGCATGAGCCAGCCGTGGAAGTAGGTCATGGCCAGCGCATCCGCGCCAGCGGCGTTGCCGTACCGCTTCCCCAGGTTGTAGGGCGGCGAGGTCATGTGGACCTGGACGCTGTCGTCTGGGATGGCGGCGAGGAAGTCGAGCACGTCGGCCTTGGCGGTGGAGTCCACTATCGACCTCAGGAAGTCGAGCTGCTGCTGGCGCCGCTCGGCCGCGCGCTGCGCGATGCGGCTCTCTGTCTTCCGGGCGCCCGTCCGAAGCGCGGCGCGGTAGATCGCACCCTTGGACAGCCCTGTGATGTCCTGCACTTCGGCGTAGGTGCGCGTTGCCAGGAGCCCGGCGAGTGCGGCGTCATCCGGCACGGCGGTGTTGGCGGCTGATGGCCGCGCTTTCACGAGATCTGTGTTCATGGACGTGTTCCCTGTGCCTGGCATCGCGCGACGCCAGCGGACGGAGTAAGCGCGGCGCGGATCACGCCAAAGTTGCGGCAGCCCCGAAAAGGGTGGCGTCACCGCGGGTGGAGTCGGGCGCGTCTGGCGCGCGAAAGCGAAGATTGGTCGCGCTAATCGTCGCGCTGAAGCGGTGACGGGAGCCGCGCTTCGTCATGTAAATGCGCACGGTGCCGGCTGCAGGGTGCACGGCCTCGACGATCCCGGTGGAGTACACCGTCTGGTTGATCTCCACGTCGCGCAGCCGCGTACCGGGCGAAAGTCGAAGTTCGGCCAGCCGCGCCGTTGCCGCTGCGGTTGCTCGCTCCGTCTCGACGGCCTTGCGGGCGACGAAGATCTCCATCGCGACCATGCGATCGGTGATGTCGGCGAACGTCGGCGTACCGCGCCACCCGTCGCCACGCTCGTGGATCTCCCCAGCACCGTCGAAGATCCAGGCTTCGCAGAACTTCCGTCCGTCGGCATGGTGCCGGTACACCAGGGCCCAGGTACCGCGCCGACCGGCCTTCAGCGCGACGCGCAACGTTTGGAGGCACTGCTGGGCGTCGGCCCAATCCTTGTGCGCGTGGACGTGCAGATCGTCAAGCCTGTCTTCCAACACCGGGTAGCCGCTATCCCAGGCGAAGCGGCAGGCGTCGTCGAACATGTCTTGGTAGAAGACCTTACCGTCAAGTGCGGCCTCGACCGCTGCGCGCAGCGCGTGAATCGCAAGGAGGTGCCTGGCTTCGTGGTGCATGGACTGGCTCCGCCAATGATGGTCAGAGCCAGTCTCACTGAGTCATGCAAACGCAAAAGATAGCGAGGAGTCTGATTCGCTAGTGGGACCGGCAAACCCTAGGATTACGCCGCGCAAGCCCTTCAAACCATGCCGCGACGGGTTCATCCTTCAATGCTGCCAGTGCGAATGCGGTTGCCACGTCTGTGTCGATAACTGAGGTTATCACCCGGGTAGGCACCGAGATCGGTTCTTTCGTATCGCGCAGTGAAAATGCATCCTTGAGTTGTGGCTTACCTCGCATTCGTTCGACGACGTCGTGGACAAAGCCGTCGGCCAATAGAGCTTCTTCAACCAGGACAGTTCCAGGGCCACCTTTTGCGACGGCGTACATATCCTCAAGGACTTCCGTGATCTCGATCTGTTGCTGATTGAACCGCAAGGAATAGTCGGTCACTCCAGCATCGATGGCCTTGTCGTACGCGCCTAACGCGAGCCATGCCATGACGGCTGCTTGTTCCATCTGAAAATCATCCAAGGGGAGGTAGTCGACGGCGGTGTCCAGATACTTGGCCATCTCGTCGAAACGACCAAGCTCAAGCGAGCTTAGGGCTAACGCGTAGGAGGCGCCGCACATTGCCTCGTCTAGGCCAAGCGCGTCGCGTAGTTCCATGGCACGGCCCCGGTCAGCGCCGCGCGTCCCCTCCAACGTAGCGATGATCTCCGACGACCGAGTAACGATGCGCGTGAACCACCCTGCTTTTCCCGTGTAGCGGGTATCACAGTCATCCGATGGCGGCACGAACCTCACGGCATCCAACATGGCGAGAGATAGCAGGGGACACAGTGTGAGAACTGCATAGAGCAGAGTTGCATCGTGCGCTGGATCAATTAAGTTTCCTGGTGTCGCACAGTCGTTCAGGAACTCATTCATCACGTCCATTCCAGTGCCGATTCGTTCGTCCTCGCCAAGCTGGACGGCAACATTTGGATCGAGCACGCGATCAAGCAACACAGTTAGACACGCGGACGTAGTCTCGCCCGGCGTCTTGTGAGCCGAACCCTTCAGTGTGTTGTAGTTGGGAAACCCGTGCATCTTCGCGACAGCCTCAAGCGCATGCGTTTGCTTGATTGTCGTTCCACCGTCTGCGAGAAAGGCGCGCAAACGCGTGGCCTGTTGCTTGAAGCGAGAAATCTCCGTCTTCTCTTTCATATGTCACCTCTGTCCCGGAGGTTGTGTGTGTGGTGCCCGCGTTGCCACTCGACCTCCAGCATGGAAGTGAGTGAGTGAAATCGGATGGGTTTCGGCGCCGTTTGCCGTGCGCCGTAGCGCTGCGGGCGGACAGGTGGCAGGACCGTGGGTGATTCTGGCACCGCCTCGGACGGATTACCACGGTTGGTTGGGATTCGCTAACCAGCCCATTAGCCAGTCATAGTGGCGTGGGTGAGCGGACCAAGACCGTTGCAATATCGCAGCATGCAGTAGTTGCTCGCCGATCCCTCCATGAGCTACCCGACGATGCGGCGGGAGCGGCCCAGGGCGACGGCCGCCGCCTCCGCGTCCCGGAGCACGGTTTCGGACCAGTCGACGCGGCCGGTCACTTGGATGCGGCCAATCTCGGCGATGCAGCCGCACACTCCACTTCCCGCGACGTGCGTGGCCTCTTCGCGGAGGCAGTACCGGAAGCGCACGCCCTCGCGCTGGAAGGCCGTTTCGAACAGAAGTGCGTCGATCGCCGCGGACCAGCTTGGGTCTGGCTTGGGCTGCTCTGCCGGGCACAGCCAGGCGTTGCAACGGTAGGAGCCTCCCCGGTACTCGAACAGGTCGCCGATGGATGGCGCGAGACTCCGCTCCCTTGCGGCGCCGGGAATCTGGTGTGGATTCTGGTGATTTGGAATCATGGCGTCCTCGGGAACCCGGGGGTTGTCTGCTCCGTGCCGCGCGGTCACCGCGCGAATCGATGGTGGCCGTTCCGTAGAGCTACGCCGCCGTCGCGTGGGTCTCGAACAGGGCCCGGCCTTCCGCCTGCGGTAACTCGTTCAGGATTCGAATGTCCTGGCCGTGTTTCGCACGCAACGCCACACCGATCCCGGCGCTGTAGGGTCGCGGCAAGGTGAACAGGCCATCCCCGGTCAGGAAGAGGCAGTGCGCCTTCATGTGGCGCTTGAACTGGCGATCGACGTCGCGCCGCGTGAGTTCGTCGGCCACCAACCCGTCGAGATAGCTGTCGAGCGAGTCGTGGTGGTGGGTCTCTGTGCCGAAGGTCCACGTCTGGGTGAGCGCATGGTCGTGCGCGCGGCGAAGCAGGTCACGAACTTTCTCGTCGTTACTGGCCGGTGTCACGTTGGTTGAACCGCCGTTGCCGCGGTTCTCGAGGTGAGCGGCACGGACGCCGTCGAGGTAGAGCGTGGCGGTGAAACAGATCGTCTCCTCGGACAGCGGTTTGAACTCACGCAAGTTTTTGAACGTGATGTTGGGTGCGGACATCGGGTTCTCCGTCGGCTGGTACTCAACACCAGGGTGTCAGAGCCGTTCTGATGGAAAAGATCATTTCCATTCCGGAGGTTGGAACCATTGCGGCGCAGGCCGCCACGGCTCACGCACCGAACAGGTGATTGATGTCCTCGGCCGACCAGCTGAAAGAGGCCTCGCCCTCGCCGTTCAAGATCGCATCGGCCAGAGCGGCCTTTCGCGCTTTCAGGAGCTCTATCCGCTCTTCGACCGTGTCCTTGGCAATCAGGCGGTACACGTTCACGGCCTTGTCCTGGCCGATACGGTGCGCGCGATCAGTGGCCTGGTCTTCGGCTGCCGGGTTCCACCAGGGGTCGTAGTGGATCACCGTGTCCGCGGCGGTAAGGTTGAGGCCAACGCCGCCGGCCTTGAGCGAGAGCAGGAACACGGGCGCGTCGCCCGACTGGAACGCATCGACGACCGCCCCGCGGTGGGTGGTCTGGCCGGTGAGCATGGCGTAGCCGATGCCGAGTTCCTGCAGGCGCGCGGCGATACGGTCGAGCATCGTGGTGAAGCTGGAAAACACAAGCATGCGGTGACCACCATCTATCGCTTCGCTCACCAGCTCCATGAGCGCGTCCATCTTGGCGCTGGCCTTCACTTTCTTGGCGGACGCCATCGGGGCCAGTGCCGGGTCGCAACACACCTGCCGGAGTTTCAGCAGCGCATCGAGCACTTCGACACCGCACCGGTTCAAGCCGTGCTCGGCGATCGCCGCGAGGACGGCGGCGTGTTGGGTCGCCCGAAGGGTTTCGTAGAGGGCGCGCTGGGCCGGCCCCAACTCCACGGCGACGGTGCTCACCGTTTTTGGCGGCAGCTCGCTCGCCACTTGTTCCTTCGTGCGTCGTAGAAGGAACGGTGCGATGCGGCGCGTCAGCGCCTGGCGGTGGAGCTCGGAGCCCCGTTTCTCGATCGGCGCCGCGATTGCACGGGTGAATGCCTTCTCGCCGCCCAGCAGGCCAGGGGCGGCCATGTCGAGCTGGGACCAGAGATCAAGCAGGCGATTTTCGAGAGGGGTACCGGTCAGGTTGATGTGCCGCGTCGCCTTGAGCCGACGCAGGGCCTTCGCGGTGGTGGTGCGGGGGTTCTTGGCGTTCTGGGACTCGTCGGCGACTACCAGGGCGAAGTGCTGGGACTCCAGGCGTTCGATGTCCTTGACCGCCGTACCGTACGTGGTGATCAGGACGTCGGCCTCCCGGGCCCGCTGGTGAACGCGGTCGCGCCCGCTGCCGTGCAGGACCTCGACCTTCAGGCTCGGGGCAAAGCTCGCGCAGGCCTGCGCCCACGTCGGGGCGACGGAGGTCGGCACGATGACTAGCGCCGGTTCGTCGAGGCGCCCAGTGTCCTTCAGGTGGAGCACGTGGGCGATCAGCTGCAACGTCTTGCCGAGACCCATGTCGTCGCCGAGAACGCCGCCGATACCGGCGTCCGCGAGCGCGTTCAGCCAGCGCAGCCCTTCCCGCTGGTAGTGGCGCAGTTCGCCGACGAAGGCCGAAGAGGTTTCAGGCAGGGGTTCCTGGCTGATCGCGACCAGGCGCTTCAGGGCCTTGCGCACGTCGCGGAGCACAGGTGGCGCGTTCGCACCGACCTCGTTTGCCGCAAGCGCCGCCTGGATGCGGGTCAGCCGGATCTTGCCGCCGGCCCGGCGGTCACCGGCATCAAGCCACTCGGCGACCGGGGCGAGCATCGTCCGCAGATCCGCCAGTGGGATACGCACCAACGCGCCACTGGAAAGACGCACCGTCCAGCGTGCGGCCGGTTCCTCGCCTTGGGTGGGCTTCATCGGGAAACGCTGATCGGCCAGGGTTGCCGCCATGACCTCCGCCAGCGAGTACGGCACCCCATCGACCGTAATGCCCACGTCGAGATCGAACGCGTCGTCGCTGGACACAGTGATCGTGTGGTAGGCCTGCGTGTCGATGTCCCGGGCCTGCAAGTCGTCGCTGCGGATGACGCGCATGTCGGCTGCCTCGCAGAGATCGAGAGCCTGCGCGAAGTGTTGTACATCGTCGATATCCACGCCGCCGGCATTGATGCACTGGGCGGCGTCGCCGCGCCGTCCGGTACCGCCGAGCAGGCGGCGATCCCGAAACTGGAGCCCGGCGTCGATGATGGCCTCGATGGTGGCGCCGTGCAGGACGCTGTCCCGGTGGATGCGGGTCACCGCGGTTGTCGTGCGGATCTCGACGCGACCTTCGCCGGAGAACGCCGCTGGCGACACCTCCGTGCCGTCATAGTCAAAGGTGAGTATGGCTGTAGGGCAGGCAGTCCCTTCGGGATCCTTGACGATGTGGCCACGGAGCACAGCTGTGGCGGGGCCGTGCACGTCCCTGGCTGGTGACACAGCTGCCGGCAACGGAATGACGGGGGCCACGCCCGTGCGGGTCATGTACGCGCGAATGGGCGCAACCTGGGTAGACAGCGCAACGAGACGCTTGCGATTTACCTTCTCGATGAGCGCTTCGTCGCCGAGAACGCGGCGCATGACCCGTGTGGTGCGGTTGAAGGCCCATAAGCTCCGGAGACGGATGAGTTCGTCGACGACCGTCCCATGCGCATCGGCGAGCACCAGCTGCTGGATGCCATCGTCAACTTCGTCGCGCACCCATTGTGGCTTGGGAAGGATGGGTTCAGCGTAGATCAGGGGGTGGCTGCCGAACTGCTTCATGAAGACCCGCTTGGCGGACAGCAGATCCTCGAAAATGGCTTCCTTCGCGTAGCTGTCGATCAGCCCGTGATCCTTGGGCAGGGCCGAACCGTGTCCCCTCTCGTTGCTCGCCCGTCGGCCGTACGTTTGCCGCAGCAGGGCCACCTTGCTTGCGTCGCCTAACGACAGGGCGTCTGGCCGCAGGTCGGTGTCCTCCGCCTCCTTCGTGGGGCGGTAACCCTTTGGCTCCAGGCCCGTGAGTGGCTCGAAGAAGACCAGATTCACCGGCACGGAGTATTTGGTCGCGGCCGACGCCTTCTGCGGCTTGAGCACGAGTCCAAAGGTCATCGTTGGCTGTGGTGGCCGCTTTCCAACGTCAAATGCCGGATCGCCCCAGCCCCTGGCCAGGTTGTCCAACGTGGCGATCAAACTCGCCGGCGCCTGATCCGCGGAGAACTCGGTTCGGGCAGCCTCCCACAGCACCATGGCGTGAACGCACCGGTGCGAGCCGCATGGGCACTCAAAGGATACGTCTGGCTCACTGGGAGTACCGGTCACACGCGCCCGGAGGTGGTAGTCCGCATCCTGCCCCCGGTAGCCCACTTTCGCCGACACCACGACTTCATGGTCGCCATGCGCGCCAAGCGAGAGGCTCACCGCATCGAAGTTGGCGGGGTTCTTGTAGTAATCCGACCCATAGCCAAACATCGGCCGCGTCGATTGCATGCGCAGTCGCTCGGCCTGAGCCTGGAGCTCCTTGGTAATCGTCCAGTTCGCGATACCTTCCGAGAATTCGCGGATCTTCACAGGACGGGCTCCGGTGTGGTGCAGTCGGTGGTCGCGGGCTGTCGTGGGCGGTTGGCTCTCATGCCGCCGCTGGCATGCGTGGCTTGCGGATTTCGGCGAACCGCTTGTCCGTGCAGTATTCGACGAAGACGTTCGCGCATTGGTTGCAGTGCCAGCTGATGAAGGTGAAACCCCGATCGTACCCTCCCCCCCAGTCGAAGAGAGTACCGCCGCAGGCGCACGGCTGGTGCGCGCGCGAATCGACTGGGTCGTTTGCTTTCGCTTCGAGCGAGTAATTGATCGGGCCGCCGCTAGCGTGCGCGAGCTTGAGCGTGTCCATCTCCGGGTCGGGGATCTTGCCGGCCAGTGCCGCCTCGACGATAGCGATCGCGCGGTGCGGGTACCCCGAGATCCACCAGTCCCAGACATCGTATGCGGCACGCTGGCTCAGGCCGTGCTGCTTGAGCACGTCTTTTGCCCACCAACCGGCGTACTGCCATGTGCTGCCGGCGCGACTGCGCCCCAGGCGGCGGTTTTCGCCGAAGACGGTAAGTACGTTGTCCTTGAACTGGGGAATGTAGGGCGCGAGGGCATGGGCTGCGCAGAGCGCTTCGCTGGCCGCGTGGCGCGCTGCGGCCACCGCTGCGTAGCCACGACCACGGTATCGGTGCGGCCGGCGAGGCGCCTGGATAGCCTGCTCAAGTTCCTCGATCGTCCCCGCGGCCTGAAGACCAGCAATGTAAGCGGCGGTTGTGAGGCGGTTCAGCGTGGCGCCGACGGCCGCCGGCGTTGCCGTAGAGGAGTTGCTGGCAGAAGTGTGGCTTTGGATCATGGCGCACCTCGGTCTGGATGCTCCATCCTCTCAGATGCGCGCACCCTGCAAAATTGCAGGGGATTGTTTGATATGGCGCTCGGCGCCCGCCGCGATGTCGGCAAGGCGGCATCGGTTAGACGGCTGGCGACAGGCATCGTCACTTCTTGCCTTCAGACCCCATGTTCGGGTCGTGGGACTGGTTGATGACCCTGGTAGGGGCCTCGCACAGTGACGCTAGCCATGGCACAAGGCGAGCTCCAGCAGGGGACAGTGTCGTCAATCGGAGGCTGCGGTGGCCGCGCGCACCCTTTTCCCAGCCGTCGCTATCCGATCGGCTCCTGAAGGGTGCGTTGAACCATGACATGGCAGGCCGGGAAGGTACCTGGTCGAGGTCGACGAGTCCGAGGGTCGGAGCAAATGGTGAGTCGAGCCTGGACATGGCGTGGGACGGGTTCGCATAGGTCCGCTCGAACCAATGGCGCACCTGATCCTTTTGCGCTTCGTCACCCCAGTGATAGGCGGCATGCCAGGCGTCGACATAAAGCCCCACTACGTAGGTCTTGCCGCGTTCGAGTGCTGTGCCGATGGCGAAAATGCATGGCTCGTGCGTCACATAGCGCTTGGAGTGATTGCGGTTGTACTTCGTGGCTGATTCGATCAACGCCTCGACCAGGGTGTGCATGTCGCCGAAGGCAAGCGAGGCCAGGGCCGGCGAGTCCAAGGCGGACTGTACACGCGCATACGAGAGACCGGATGGCGTGGCCGCCTTCGACCAGTGGTCAGCCGCCGGCCACGCAAAGACCACCTGCTCTCCAGACCGGCGCTGGTACAGCTCAACGTCACCGCGGCCGGCGTGCGGCGTGCCGTCGGCGGCGAAGGTGAGGACGCAGCGCACGCACCACGGGAACTCGCCGACACGCGGGTCGCGCTCGGCCTCGGTCGCTTCGCGGTAGAAGTGCCACCGGTCGCGCCCGTTGTGGGTCAAGGCCACCGGGACCCATTCCTGTGCCGCGCACCAGGTCTCGACGGCTCTCACTCGGGATGCGTGGTCGGCCAGCGCCGCGTAGGCGGCATTGAGTGCTGCCGCACGAAGGGACGCCGGTGCGTTGGTCGGCCCTGCCGGCAACCTGCCATCCTTTTGGCTCGCACGGATCACGGCGCGAGCGAGGCTGGCGGCGCGGCCTGCTTCGATTGGATCGGCTGCCAAACCGCCGTCCCGTAGCGACTCTACGATCCAGGCCTGCCACGGAGCCTCGAGGGCATCGCGCTCGATCACGTAGGCGAGCGCCTGGCGGAACACTTCGACATAGGCGGCATAGTCGCGACGGCTCCGCCGGCTCCCAAGGTAGTAGCGGAGCTGGTCGGCCTCGGCGCGGTCGAGCACCAGGTAGGCCTGGGGCTGGTCGAGCACCACCTTGACGTTCCTGGAGCGGCTGCGATCGTAGCGCTCGTGCGTTGCGACGGTGATGGTGGGTCGCCCCTGGACGTACGCCACCCGTGCCACCACGGTGGCGTCGTCTGGGCACCAGATCTGGAAGCTTCTATCACCCGAGTTCCGATACGCGCCTGGCGCGGCTGACTCGGTCATCGCCGCGTTGAGGTTGACCGCGACCATGACGCCGGCACCGAGGAAGCCATTGCACTCGGCCCGGTAGGACGCGAATGACGGGCGATCCTCAGCGACCAGCGTGTCGATGCTCACCAGGCGCAGGTAGGTCTGCTGGAAGCCCGGGTCAAGCCAGTTCGAGAACCGGGGAATACCGCTGGCCTCAAGCAACTCGGTGCGATCGTGCAGTCCCCACAGGATCACGAGCACGCGCGCGAAGTCGGTGAGGCGCCCGATCTGGGAGCGCTGGGCCTTCGCGTAGTCGATGTCTTCGCGCGTGATCGGTGTGTCGTCGTAGCCTCGCCGCTCCCAGTTGTAGCTGCGGCGGGTGAAGTGTTCCGCCTGCTCGGCGGTACTCGGCAGGAGCTGCTCGATGTTGGGCAGCACCTCATCGCAGGAGATCAGGGTCAGCGAGGCGCCATCGCGGTACAGCATGTGGTGGCGCATCGACTCCTTGGTCATCGCCTCGTTGTAGCGTCCGATGGCGACCGATCGCTCCGTGCTGTCCCCGTCCCGCTCCCTGATGAATTCCTTGTATCCGCCGCGGAAGCGCACGAGCACGATGCCACGTGGCGACGGGATCATTTGGCGCACGAGCGCAGGGTCCTCCAGCGCCTTCGCGACCTGGTCGACCATGGTGTGGTCGAGGCCACCCTGGTCAAGGCAAAGAAGCAGCTCTTCGTCGAAGCTCAGCAGATCCTGGTAGATCACGATCGGTTCGTCGCGTGAGGCGGGCTCACCGGTGGCCAGCGGCAGCACCTCCACACCGCGTCCGGTGTAGATCTCCAGGTTCGTGACCATCCCGCGAATGCGGTCGAGATCGGACAACTGGTTCTTGGCCTTGGCCAGCAGCGAACTTGCCCTCTCCTGGTGGAACCGCGCCAGCGCGCCCGCCTGGTTCCCCAGTTCATCGCTGTGCTCCTTGATCCACGCGAGCTGCGCGTCGGCAGAGGCCTTGAGCGCGTTGGCGTGCTCCGTCATCGCCTTCAACCCGCCCTCGGTGGCCAGCTCACGTCCGGTCGCGCCGCCGGCGTTGGGCCGGGGCTCGTGTGCGAGGCGCGGCGTGTCGGCATCCACCGGCGGGGGCTGGCTCATCGCTTCCTGGGTGAGGCGCATCGCCTCCACCAGCGCCGCCATTTCCCGTGCGCGCACCGCCTCGCCGTCCTGAGCGAGTTCCCAGTCCTTCTCGAAGTCGTCGGCATGGATCCGCAGCGGAATCTGGTAGCAGCGCTCCCAGCTTGGATGCGGCGCGAGCACGATCACGTGATCGTCGCCATCGGCCCTTTCGATTTCCTGCAGCAGCAGCACGTCGCCGGCGTCCACGCCGTTGTAGCTGCCGCGCGCGTCGTGCCGGCCCTCGATGTCGTGGCGGGCGCGCCAGTACTGGCCTGGACTCGGCCCAGCCAACCTTTCCACCGTCACGCCAGCAGCCGAGGTCGGCTGGGATACCACCAGCCCGGTCACGAGAGGGCCTCCGGCGACGGGTTTGCCCGTTGCTCGCCGGGGTGCGGCGTGCCACCAAAATTCAACCGGTCGTAGACCTCCCGCAAGGTCGCTTCGTCCGTCGCTCCCATCTCGATCGACGGGAACGTGACTCGGTAGAAGCGGCGCCGCCGGTCGGCGAGCGATAGATCCGCGAAGCGGGTGGTGCCGAACACCGGGAAGTCGCCGGCGGCGAAATCGCGCAGCGCGCCCAGGCGTTGCTGACCGTCGAGGAGAAGCCCAGCGCAGGGCCGTCGCACGGCACCCTGATCCCAATCCCACTCGGTCGTGACGTAGTACCCCGTGCCTAGGCCAAGGAAGATGCCCTCGACGAACCGCACCTGCTGCCGGCGCGTCCAGACAGCGGGGCGCTGCCACACCGGGAGGACGAGGCCCAGCAGGCTGCGCTCCCCCTCACGCAGGTGCGTCGCCGGCGCCATCCCGAGCAGGTGTTCGATGTTCAGGGCGCGGTCGCATCCGAAAAGGATGGGGGAAGGCAGGGAAGCGGCCGAAGACTCGGCTGGAGGTAGGGCGGTGGACATGGCGGATACCGTCAGTGGCGGGTACCGATCACAGTAGGCCGGTGAAGACGCGGCCAAAGATCAGGCCAATTCCGCCGGAGCCCGGGTCCTGGTGGCTTGCGGTTTCACACGGGACGCGGCTGTCGGTCTGTCGACGGCGCGCGTCATGTCCGGTGTGTCAACGGCCGATTCGCTCTGCTGCGCCCGACAGGTGCCCCAGGGCGGCGATTACGCGCTCCACATTTCCGTGGCCAAGCCCTTCGGCGCGCGGGACGTGACATAGCCACGGGCATTCCGGCAGGAAGAGGCCAGCATCATCGTCTACCGCGATCCAGTATCGGATACCGTTGGCTGCGGCATACGCTTCGATCTCGGCTTGCCGAGGTCCGCGCCCGTTACGCTCCGGGCCCGTGATGTCCCTGATGCGGTCGCGGTAGGGCGCATCGAAAAGCCGCAACAGGTAGTCGTGAGACGCTGAGTGGCGCCAGTCGCTGGAAATCACCACGTCGGTGCCCGGGAAGGCGTCGAGGATGCGATACAGCTCCGGGAGGTACTCGAACGTCTCCGATTGGTTCGGGTGGAGCACGCCATCGAAGTCGAGGAAGAGCACCACCGCGTCCTTGCGTGGCCCTGGCCACCGGGCCACCGAGTTAAGCTCGGAGGAGGAAAGCGGTTCGGTCATGACGCCAAAGCCAAGGGCGGCGGCCAGGCGGCTGATGCCGGATGCGATTGCGGCAATGGTGCTCACTCGGCGGGTTCTCCGTGCATGGCGACGACGCGGGTGGTTCCGTGCGTCGGGTACATCACGATGGTCGCGATCACGAGGGCGAGCGCCGTGGCCACGATCCGCGTAGCCAGCCGTTCACGGCTCGAGAGGAGGGCTGCCAGGGCGGCGAAGCTTGCGAGGCAGACGAGGGCGACAAGCAGCCCGAGGAGGGTCATGGATGGCATGGTGCGCTCCCGAGGTTGAGGGTGGCCGATCTACGGACTGGCGTCCGTCGATGCTTCGATCAGCACGTCGATCACGTGCTGTGGCTGGCATCCTAGCGGCGGCTAGCTCGCCCGACCGTCCGAAACTGACCGGTTACGGCGCCCATTTCGGGGTTCCGATGGGCTGCGGGCGGGAAGGTGAGCGCGGCCAGCAGTTCGTCGTCCGTGCACTCACGGGTGTCCGGTGTTTCGGTGAGGCCAAGGAACGCGCGCTCGCCGCGAACCTCACGCTCGGCCTGCTCCACCCAGACGCGGCGCAGGGCGCGCTCGCCGTCCGTTGTCGCCTCCCTCAACGCGGCGCGCTTGCGCGCGAGGCCGGCCTCGAGCTCAACGAGATGTGAAGTATCGACGGCGGTGCCGGCGTCGGGGTGCGGGGCGGCCTGCATGCGGACTCGTTCCTTCCTTCATCGGTGGATCAGAACAAGCCGCGCGGCGGCTGGCAGCGATACTCGCGGAAGTCCTCCGGCGTGGCCTCGCGTAGAACGTCGTGCTCGCCCGGCAGGAAGCAGCCATCACGCCAGTTGCGGCCTCCCCGGATGACCGACCCGTGCAGTATGCCCAGCATCCGGTCGCCCTCGGCCTGGTAGCACAGGGTGTTCTCGTTGACGACGAAGTAGCGGCTGGTCGTGGTGATCATCGGTCGCATCCGGCAGGGATGTCCCATCATCGCCGCGCCGCGCCGCGCGCGAAGTTGCAGTGGGTTCTGGCGGGGCGAGTAGGCTTGCGCGCCGACCTGTCGCCCGGCTATGTGTGGCGGTCCGATCCGGACTGGCCGTGCCCCCGCTTCCAGGCCGAGCGCGGCGCCTGGATGATCGGGAAGGTGAGCATCAGGCACCCGCCAGTCACCACCGACCCGACGGTGAACAGCGCTACGCCTAGCACGCCAAGGTGCCCGCCGCTCAGCGCGGTGAGCACGCCGCCGGCGACGCCGCAGACTAGCGCGCTCCACGCCAGGCGACGTGCCCCGGGCCAGTGGATGGAGCTGTCGAGGATGTCCAACGGCTCGCCCACCAGCCGGTCGTGCTGGGCGAGCCGCCGGCGTTGCCACTCGCCCACGTCGAGAGCGGACGGCGTCCCGTGGGCGTATCGCTCCCAGGCACCCGAGCCCAGCAACTCATCGATCGGCGGCAGTCGGTTCGGCCACGGCGCGGGATGAATCCCGTAGGCGCGCAGCAGCGGCAGGGAGAGGGCAGGGTGCGCCAGCACGGTCAGCCAGCGACCGTCGAGCAGCAGGGTGTAGAACTTCCCCGCGCCGGCGTCGGCCTCCAGGCACTGGAGCCGGTCGGCGCTGGGGAAGTGAAGCATGGTCACCGACGCAGGCATGAGTTCGGCGCCACAGGACTCGCGCAGGTAGCGGACGCGGTTCTTCCCTTCGTGCATCGCACCGATGCCGATCTCCTGCACCCACCAGCCGGACGCTCCGTCGGGATCCCCGCGCTCGCCACGCGCCGGCGCCAGCAGGTAGGCCGGTAGGTCTTCCCGGCCCGCGCGCGGCTGCGGCGTGCGCCACCGCCAGGACATGCCGATGGTGCACGGCAAGGGGAGCGACATCGGCCGATCGTCACCCGGGTCGGCCTGTAGGAAGGGTAGGATCTTGCTGAGCAGGTAGAACGGCCCGCCTGTGAGGTCGAGGCTCTCGCTGTCGATGGCGGCAACGACACGCTCCACACTGGCGCGCAGGTGCGGTGGAAGCGCGCCCTCAGCTCCGCGTGGAAGGGGGGTGGTCGTCTCCATGGCGCTGGACATCCTCGGTTTTTGGGGTATCTGGAGTTGGGTGTGGGGAGCCACAGTTGAGTTCATTACGAGTTGGACACGATCAGGCGCAGGTGCGGGCCTTCTTCAGCTCTTGGGCACAGCTTCCCTACTACCTCGCCTTTGGCGTTCGTGATGATGTGCCCAGTGAATGCGAAGGCATCCAGCGCAGCGCGCAGTTCGGCGTCGTCCTCACCAATAGTGGCAAGGAAAAGCTGGGGCGTCAGCCCGTGGGTCTTGAGAACCTGCGTTGCTTTCGCTCGCCTCTGCCTATCGTCACCTTGACGCCAGAATCGAATGAGCCACTGCGCCGCCTCTGCAAGCAGCACTCCACACACAAGCCATAACAGTCCATTCATTCATCCAGCTCCTAAAGCGGATTTCAATGGGCAAACACACCCAAATCCGGAAACCCGGTTTTTGCAACGCCGCTGGTTGGAGTGGGTTTCGACCGACACCGGAGGAACGCTCCAGGCGCTGTGCCGGCGGCGCCTACGCCCCGGGTAAGGCCAGTGCCTGGCGTATGTCGGCGAGATGGTCGCTGACGAACTCGTGGATCTGGTCACGCACCTCGGTATCGCTCAGGCCCCACTGGATCACACCACCGATGATTCCGTCCGGCAGCATCATGAACACGACCCGCTGTTGTTCATGGGTCGGATCGACCAACTCCGGGATCTGGCTCGTCAGCACGTCGCAGAGCGAATAAAGCTCGGTGTCGTCGGCGGGCGTCGCGTCCCACCAGGCGCGACGAACCGCATCCAATCGCTCGGTGTCCATCGTGTTCCGCTCCTCGCGGCGCTCCCTGGCGCGATCCACCTGTTCCTCGGTCGGTTGAACGTCCCGGAGCAGTTGCTCAAGCGGGACGCCGCGGCGAAGGGCCAGCTCCTGCAGGAAGACGCTCTTGCCCGACCCCGAAGCCCCGATGATCATGGTGTGGTGACTCACCCCGTCCTGGCTGAACACTGGCAGGGAGGCGCCGTCTGGCGCGCGAAAGGTCAAGCCGTGCTTGGTCATGCGAATGATCTCCAGGCGACGCCCTTGTCGTTGCCGAGTCAGCGCGATCCCGTGGTTGCCGTGGTGTCCGCACCCGACTTGGGCCTGACGGCCTCCTCGTTCGCGAACAGCGTGTTGATGTCGACCGCTTCGTCCTGCATCGTCGTGCCCAGTTTGGTGCCGCTGTCGCTGATGCCGAAGCTGCCGTTGGCGAGGGGATACACGTTGAAGCGCTCGATGCCCATGGCGCGGTGGCACACGTTGATGCGCTCGTCGCTGTCCAGGCGAATGGCGTTTAGGTCGCGGAACTGGTTCTCCAGTACCACGGCTGTCGCACCCTTCGGGTTGGGCATCCAGTCGATCTGCCAGAAGTAGTGCTGGTAGTTCGCCCGGCCATCGAGGTTCCAGATGCTGCCGCCGGTACCGGGCGTGTCGATTGCCAGGAAGACCGCGTGGCCCGTCTTGATGTTGAACAGCGCGAAGTCGTTGCTGGTCACCTTGCCCCGAACAATCTTGAACAGCCCCTTCACACCCTCGATCGGGTCATGGCGCTCGGCCTGGCTGATGAAGCGCTTCAGCAGCACGTAGTTCGTCGTCCCCACCGGGCCGCGCTGGAAGCTCGCGACCATGTACTGGGGCGGCAGCGCCTGCGACACCACCGGCTTGCCGAACTCGTAGTCGAAGATGGCCGTGTCGCGCGCCATCACGATGCCCTTGCTGGTCGGGATCAGGATGTGCCCGCTCACCGTCTGGCCGTCGACCGACGTGAAGTGCTGGCCGGCCGGGTCGACGTACAGCGTTCCCACCGTGATCGGCGGCAGGGAGGAGTGCGTGTTGGTGAAGCGCACGTCGAATTGCCCGGCGGCGACCTGCACCAGGTACGTCACATCGCCCGACAGGCCGTCGCCATCCCACTGCACGATCCGCCCCTCGGGATCCACGACCGACTTGCCGTCAGCCACGAAGCCGTCCGGGCGCCACTCAAAATCGGTCGGCGCCACCTGGGCGTGGCGCGCGTTCACCGCGGCGAGCAGCTGGTCGGCCGGGTTGCCTGGTGCGCCGGCGCCGGGAGCCTCGGCTTCGGACGCCTGGGTGATCGCCTCACCTGTCGTGGCCACGGCCCCGGCAGGTGCCGGCGTGGTCGCCGCCGATTGTTCCGCGGGAAGGCCCATGGCCAGTTTCACGCGCTGGGCCGGCGTCAGATCGCCGCTGACCTCGGACATGGCCTGCGCATCCGCCGCGCGGGCCTGCATCTGGCGGTACTGCTGCAGCAAGGCCTCCTCGCGCTCCGGCGTGAGCGTGAGCCCACGCTGGCGGTACGCGGACTGCATGTGCTCGACCAACTGCTGCTCTTTCGCGTTCTGCGGACCAGTCGCCGCCGGGGTGGTGCTATCCGCAAAGGCGGCCGCCGCGCAGGCGAGGCCAGCCACCAGAACGAGTCCCTTCAAGATTCCCTTGCTCATCGCATTTTCCTTGTCCGAAGTGGATCGACGATTTTCCAACGTGTGGCAGACGCCACGGTCAGAAGCGGCAACAGCACTTGGCGGTGGCCGTCGCTTCGGGGTGAAGCATAGCCGACGGATTGGCCGGCAAAAGGTGCGCCATTTCCTGCCAGCCCAGAGCGGCCACGCGGCGCGCCAGCCGGCACCGGTACTCAGCGCTCGCCGAGGCGACGGCGAAGCTGCTCGGCCAGGCCGTGCACGTCATCGAGAAGGGCGCGGAGCTGTTCAGCGGGCATGCCGGCAGTCTCCCGCATCAACGGGGACAGCAGCTCGGCGTTGATCGCCGTCAACTCGGTCGCCTCAAGACGCTGGCGAGACTCCAGCGACCCGAACTGGAAGCGCAGGCGCACGTGGGCGTCGAAGGATTCGCCAATGCGCAGACCGCCCAGCGGCCGGAACCCGGTGAAGGCACAGGCGAGGTCGGGGCCGGTCGCCAGCCCCATCACCATACTGGTTTCCTGCGGGCCAGCGCCGTGTCCCAGTCGGGCAACCAGGGACAGGCCAAGGTGCTCGGTCGCCGGAACGCACCGGTCGACGGCGGCGAAGGGCGCACACGCCAGCTCCACCACCCAGCCGCTGGCGGCCGGGTCGTCCACCTCAACGGAGGTCACGCGGATCTCGGTCAACCGCCCGGCGGTGGCCACGTCGGCTGGCACCACGCCAGGCGCGGCCAGGTCCTCATCGCTCGTCTCGCGCCATCCTCCCGTGAGGACGTGGAACACCGCCGTCAGCACGGCGTTCCAGCGCGCTGGCGTGAGGTCTACTGGCGTCGGAGTCGGGCTGTCCGCAGGTGACATGCTGGTCTCGGCGGGGATTGGGCTGTCGGCTCTGGACGAACTTTCGCACAACCTGCCAGCCTCTGCCGGGCCGCCGCGCTCCCGCATGGACAGGGCGAATGGGTATCCAGGGCAGGTGCAAGGTCATGGCCGCGCGAGGCGAGGCGCTGCGCGAACAGCGCAAGCCCCCGCTCGATGGACAGGCGATCGCGCTCGAGGCGGCATCGACGTGAGAGCACGGCGGATAACTGTGTCTCTTCCTCGCCGGAGCCAGGCATTGACGAGTGCACTTCGTTTAGCGAGGACGACGAAGGTTACGTTCTATCGGACGGGCGGGGCCGTCACGCAGCCGTGCGTGCCGGCTCGGCAAACGACAGGTCGGCGGCAGACACCGCAAATTCCGAGCGGCGCGCCGAGCCACGGCGGGTCAGCGCCAAGACGATATCGCCGGTCGCTGGGTCGACCGACGTCACGATGCCGCTCGACCACGTGTAGCCGTTGAACTCGATCGCCCGGAGCTTCATGCCGACTGCCAGGTTCGTACCGGCCAGCTTCGCGAGTGCCGCCGCGGTCTTGCGCTCCGTCTCGACCACCCGGCGAATCTCCCAGATCTCCAACGAGATCATCCGGCTGGCCATGGCGTCGAAGGTCGCCTCCTTGAGCCAACCGTTCGACTCGTTGCGCACCCGGCCGTGGCCGTCATGCATGAGGGCGCAGAAGACCATCCCATGCGGCCCGCGGTGCTCGACCACCATCCAGTTGCCGCGGCCGCCGGCCAGAAGCTTCGACTTCTCTGCCTTGCACGCTTGCCAGAGGCCATCCCAGTCTTCCTTGCCCGGAACGAGCAGGTTCGATTGGCGCACCTCATGCACCGGAAGGGCGCGCAACCAAGCCGGGCGGCAGCAGGCGTCGAACGCGTCGGTGTTCCGAATGCCAGCGTCGAGGGCCGCCTCGACGGCGGCGCGCAGGCCAGGAATGGCGATCAGGTGCGAGGAAGGCTGCATGGATGGCTCCGGCGTGGGTGTCGCAGCCAAGGTGACACCTGCGCGCGCCACGCAAAGATGCCCGGTAAACGTGTGCCTGCACACGGACACGGACACGCACCTCGGACATCGTCCCCACCCGACTGCTCCCGGTCTACGGCTTTCCTGCTGCGCGCTGCTCGACGAGCGGCCCTGCCAACTCGCCGAGGATGATTTGCAGCCCCTGATCGGCCAGCTCGTAGGAGCCTTTCACACCCACCGGATCCACGATACCCGACTGCACCAGGCGCCTGATGGCTGACTGGATGCGAGGTGTGGCCGGAATGTCTGGCGTGCACATAAAGCCCGCCATCGTACCTCGCGCTTCCGCGGTGTAGACGGAACTCTCGCCGCTGGTGGCGAGCCACAGGACCACGGCCAGATCCTCGTCCACCAGGCCGTCAACCAGGTCGGCGTACTCCCCCGTCCGTTTGCCATCCAGCCAGCGGCGGTAGGCTTCGTCCACACCGGCGTTCCCAGCGACGAGCATCCCGCGAACCACCTCGTTGAGGAACTGGGGGGTGTAGCGAAGACGGGGGAAGATCAGTTTCAGGGCGTCACGGTCGACCTGGAGGTTCGCGACGTCAGCCAGATAGTCAGCGCGGGAGTCGACGAACTCGTCGGACAGGTTGGGCAGTGTCACGGACTCTGCTGAGCGGAACAACGGCGCCTTGGCGCGCTGGAACAGGCGGTTCAGGCCGTCGCGAGAGGAACCGGTGAAGATCACGCTCAGGCGATCCTCCAGATCCTGCAGCACCGTGCGGAAGGCGGCGATGAAGTTCTCGTTGCCCGGTTCAGCGAGAGCCTGAAATTCATCCAGTGCCAGCAAGGCGTGCTTGCCGTGGCCGGCGATACGGTTCAAGGCGTTTGCTAGTCGGTTCTCCAACGTGGAATCTGGAGCTGGGGCTGCGTTCGCTGCCGGTACCCACTCACCCTCGATGTCCACGCCAGGGGTATGGAACTTGGTGCGTACTGACTTCAGATCCAGCTTGGTGCGTAGCAAGCCAGCCTTTTTCTCCGCGTAGGCGATCGCCTCAAGACCTTCCACCAAGCCCTTGGCGGGATGACTGCGGTTGCGCCACAGGTCGACGCGGGCGGCAAACCAGCCTGATTCGTGCACACTGGGGAGCAGTTCGTTGCGCACGAACTGGGTCTTGCCGTGCCGGCGCGGTGCAAATAAGGCGACATTCGCCCCCGACAGCAACTGCCGCAGGATTGACTGGAGCAATTCCGGGCGAGGGAAGTACGGTAGGCGGTCGGGCAGGGCCATGGCGGCGAACCTCTCGGATTAGCAGGGTTTCCGTGATTGTCATATCTCTAGCTGAAGCCAGCTAATTTTAGCCCGCTTCCTATTTTTGTGCTAATTGACCCTATGACGGAGCGCCAGGCGCAGTGACGCCAGCGATCCGGAGAAGATCCCGATGAGCCGGCCGTTGGTGTCAGGACTCAGTTCCTGACCGCGCCGTCCATCAGGGCGATGATCCGTACCGGTCGCTGTACGAGCTCAACCACTAGCGAGCCATCGCGCCGAGATTCAGCGAGGCAGTCGTCGCGGTCGTCGCTCACGAAGTGGACGCCCGTGCTGGACAGGCAGCCGTACCCGCTAGCGGGAGCTTTCGCCGCCGCCAGCAGGTCCGCCACCGCGGCATAGACCTCGTACGGGAGCGCGTCGCTGTCGCAGGCGCGGCGAATCTGCTCCAAGACTGCAACGCACGACAACGAAGGCGATGATGCGTTGGGCATGTGGGACTCCAGTGGACGGGATACGAAAGCGGTACGGATCGGCTGCATGCAAGGGTATAAGGCTGCTGCTGTGGTCCGGTGGCGACCAGCGTTGGCCTCGGGTGACTAGTGCGGTTGGTGGTTGTCCGCTGTGGACTCGTTGGAGCATCAGGCTGCCGCCACGTACCCGTCGCCCGCCAAGTAGGCGGCGGCGTGCTCGGAGACGAACAGGTTCAGCGCCTCCGCCAGCTGCAGGGGGACGTGGTACTTCACGCTGGTCTGGTACACCCGCACGCCGATCCCCCCGACCTGCAGGCGGACGTCCGTGGCCGGTACCCAGTTGCACTCCTCCAACTCGGCCAGCGCCACCCTGATCTCTTCCTGCAATGCGGCCTTGTCAATGGTCGCGTCGATGAGGGGGAGGCATTCCGCCAGCGCGGCAAAACGGTCACGGATGCTATCGCGCGTGGTTTGGCTGTAGCGCGGCGCACCCCAGAACCGATCGACGCTTGCACCGCATTGCAGGACAATGCAGTTGCCGACGCTGGCGCCCGTCTGGTTGCGGCGCAGCCAGAAGGCCTTCGCGAATCGCTGCGCGGCCTGCGAGAGGCTGATCCCCCTCGCACGGTGCGCAAACTCCGCCCAGACGCGCTCCACCACGTCGACGCACGAGTAGGCCACGCTGCCACGGCGGTGGCCCTCACCGAAGTACAACGTCCGATACGGTTCCAGCCGGATACCCACCGGCGTGCCAGTCGCCGACAAGGCCGCGCCGACCAGGGTGACCATCTCCAGCAGGAGGGCCTCCGGCACGCCGCGCAGGTTGCCGTCGAGCTCCGGGGAGGAATAGCGAAGGTGCATACCGCAGGGGTTGTCAGCCACTGCGGCATTGAAGCCCGCGACGATCCCGACGAGCTGGGTTGAGGCGTCATCCATGGTGGAGGCATACGCCCGCAGCAGGTCGTAGCGCTCCTGGAATGACTGGTTGGCGTGGAACGAGGGCTTGGACGTCATAGGGGCTCCGCCTGAGTGATCGACGGCGAGAGCGTAGGCGGCTTGCCAGGGAGGAAAAGTCAGGCCCAAAGCGGAACGACCCAGCGGATGGCCGGATCGTTCGTTTACTTCGTCCTGTGCTGACCGGTACCTGCCTCGACGGTCAGCGAACGTGGGCGATGCGGGCGACGTCCGTCGGGCAGTCCGCACGGTACGCGCATTTGCGGCACATGGCCGGGCTTCGTGCGACGCGCGGCTCGACCTCACCGGACTGAATCCCGTGGTACCGGTCGACGAGCGACTCGAGTTCGCCGTCGGTCAGCAGGTCGAATCGCAGGTACACCGTCGGCAAGTCCTCGCGAACTACTCGGAGGTAGCCGTAGTGCGCCACCTCATACCGGCGCAGTGGGCCCGGCCGGCCATGACGCAGCACCGCGCCCTGTACCGACACCTCAATCTGGTCGTAGTACGTGACGTTCGTCCGCCGGCGCCGCTTGGTGTCCACTGGAACGAGCCTGCCGTCGGGCGTGAGGAACACCTGGTCGAACCGCGCGCCCAGCTTGCGCGGGACGTCGGTTCGCCAGTACGTCTCGGAGATCACCAGTCGGCCACGGGCGAGTTCGTCCGGCATCCGGGCGCGCTCGCTGTTCTCGTAGTCGCGTGTGGACGGATCGCCGCCTCGGAACAGCCACCATCCCGCAACCAGGATGAGGGTGAGCACCAGTAACGTGAGGATGCCTTCCATGGTCGGTTCCCGTCAGACCTCGGGTTGGTCATCCCACGCGGCGTAGACGACACGCCACGACGAGACACGCGGCGCTCGGCGCACCAGTTCCAGCGTGACCTTATGGTCGGCCAGCCAGGGGTAGCGGTCGAGAACGATCGCCCGAGCACGCTCCGTCCACACCAGACACGTCTTCGTCTTGTGCTCAAACAGCCACGACAAAGTCCGATCGAACTGGGCAAGCTCTGTCGCGCTCAGCACCCGACTCACCGCCTGGGCGGCACCGAGTGCTTGGTCGGCGAGCGCGCGGCCCACGGCCACCAAGTGGTCGTGCTGATCCCACAGGCTTGGCGCCGTATGGCGCACCTGGTCGAAGTCGAGGGGCAGGGACATGAGCGCCGGGTTGCGACCTGGAAACTTGCGCTGGGCTTCGGTCGCCAAGCGACTGGACTGCTCAGCGCCACGCAGCTCGGCGGTCTTGATGTAGAGCATCGCCCGCGCCAGCGCGACACGCTCCCGCCCGGCCGGACGGGAGCGTACCGCCATGTCGAAGAAAGCCAGAAGGTCGGTGTAGTGCCGCTCCGTCTGCTCCGCCTCACCGAACAGCAGCAGGTCGGCCGGATCCACGGCAGGGACAGACAGCGTGCCGGTCTCGTTAGCTATCGTGCTCATGTGGGTCTCCTTGGGTATTCCAGTCCGTCAATCCGTGACGGAAGTGATCAAGCGCCGTCCGCACCGGGCCTTGCAGCGGCGGGAGCCGGACGAGCAGTCGGGCGATCCAGGGGCTGAGGGCGTAGTACGTCCGGATGACCAGGCGGCCGGGCACCGAGTGGCTCAGTACCGCGTCGCGCCAGTCGCGCAGTTGCTGCGTGCGTTGGTCGTCCGCTCCGTACACGGCTGTCGCGATGAAGCAACGCCGGTCTTGTGTGGACGCATAGTTGTGGGCCGATCTGACTTGTCGATCGAACCGTTCGTGCTCAGCCTGCCCGGCGCGGCGCGCCTTGCGCTGCTCCTGGGTTGCGCGTGGGCCGATCCTTCGCGCCAGCACCATGCGCGTCTCGCAATACCCCAGTTCCGCCAGCTTGGTGGCGGCGAGGTAAGAGGGATCGAATTTGCGGTGCTGGCGCGGTTTCATGGTCTTCAGCGGATCTGCGGGGTGGTGAGTGCCGACATCACGGAGTGGATCAGGACTTCGGAGTTGAACAGCTTCTGGGCCGGCGAGCGGTTGTCGTACGTCACGAACTTCAGCCCCTTCATCGGCCCCTGTTTCAGATCCTCGATGACGCCCTGCTGGTCGATCAGGCCCATCGCGAGCGCCTGATCCGACGTCCAGATGCGACCGGAGAACAGGGTGGTACGGTCGATCTTCAGTTTCGCACCCCTGGACTTGATGACGTCGTTGAGGAAGGCCGTACCCATCGCCTTCACCATCTCGTCGTTGATGGCGGCGTCCTCGGGCGACGTCTTCGTCCACATCGACGGGCCACCCTTCAGCGGCATCGACCGGAAGATCTCCTGGCTCACGCCCAGCCGGTGTGCGAGGTCAGAGGCGTCGAAGTAGGTAATCAGCGCACCGATGGAGCCGACAACGGCGTAGCGGTTGGCGTAGATCCGGTCGGTGTGCATAGCGACCATGTACGCCGCCGACGCCGCCATGGACTCGACCATCGAGTCGATGGCCTTGTCCTTGTGCGCCGCCTTGCAGAGGTGGATCTCGCTGACGATGCGCTCGGCCTCGGTCGGCGAGCCGCCTGGGGAGTTGATGTCGAGCAGGATCGTTTTGACGTTCGGATCGTTGCAGGCCTTCTCGATCAGCGGGTTCACGTGATCGGCGTCGTTCAGGGCGCCGGTCTCCATCTCGCCGTGGAGATTGATGACCGCAACCGACGGCACGGGCTGGTTGCCCATCTTGCCGGTCGCCGTGAACTTGTAGAGGCTCGCCCAGTAGCCGATCAGGCAGGTCGCGAAGAACGCGACAATGACCGTGCGCTTGACCTTCGTCCAGACGGCATCGCGCTTGGTCTTCTTCTGGAACTCCTCCGCCGCGCCCTTCAGGGCGAGCGCCGCCTGCGCGATGGCCGTGGTGCTGTCGGTCGGGGGCGGGCTGGGGGGCAAATGTGGTTCAGTCATGATTGGTCTCCTGGGTGAGTGGCGGGGTTGGGGTGGTGTGGCGCCGGAACGGCAGCACGGTGGCGCCGCCGGTGGTCGTGTCGGCGGAACCGGGCAGGGGGTGGCGCAAATGCACCCACGGGCGGCGAAGTAGCGCTGCGAGCGGGATGGGGTTTCCGAGGTAGTTGTGCACCTTGGCCCAGAGGGTGGGCGGTGCTGGCGCGCGCTCAGCAGGGAGCGGGCCTCGGGCGATCGTACGCACGGCTGTGTCCATGTGCTTTCCTTGCTCGCTGTCCTTGCGAGGCTTGAGTTTCAGTTGTTGGTGCGATTGCGATGTAACTCTATCGCGGGGTGGTGACTAGTCCTAATCGTCATTCTCACCCTGTGAGACGTCCAGCACCTCGCGAGCGTGTGGTGCCGGGGCGACCAACGGGTGTTCCTCCGCCTGCGCTGCCGCTTCCGAAGCGACCGGCGCTACCGCGTCGACGGCGACTTGGAAATCACGATCGAGGATGCGACGGTAGACCGACCAGCGTCCCCGAATGTCCAACAGCCCTGTGCGCGCCTCGCGAAGCGTCGCTGCGTGTATCTCGACCCTTTTCACCAGGTCGACCTCCCACTTCTTGGCATGCCGAAGAAGCGCGGGCAGGTAGTAACCCGACTGATCCTTGCTCCGCCCAGATCCCCAAGGCACGCGTCGCTTGATGACGTGTCCGGTGCCGCTGGCGCCCTTCGCCTTCTTGGCCATGTGCCGCGTCCACCACGAAATCTCGAGTCGGTCGTCCTCTATCCGCACCATCAGGTTGAGCGGAGCGTATGCACGCCCTCGGGCCTTGTCGTGATCGTTGAGTTCGCCCGTCAGCCGGTCTACTTCCTTCTGGTAGAGGTGCTCCTTCTCGGCGTAGTACTGCTCCCTAAGCGCTTTCGCTTCTTCGTCTATCTCCATTTGGAGCTTCTCGATGATCCTCAACTCCGTGTCTATGAGGGTTGCCGAGTTCGACCTGATGTTCGTGATCATCCATTGCCTCCTTCCGATGGGGCCTTTGTCCCGATGTGTGTGTTGCGTGTCCCGCGATAACTACTATCTATCCTAGCGAGCGACATGGCTCGCTAAAAGGGGAAAACTGCACCTTCCCGCGTCTTTGCTTGACGATTGGGGCTCTACCGTGGGCCCGGGATGACGGGCCGCCCGAGAAAAATGGCGCGTAGTTACCTTTCAGCGAACAACATCGAAAGATGCCATAAATCGTTGTTTTGCGTGCGTCGCTGACAGCGCCTGCATGCGTCGAAATCCGAAAGGTGCAGATTCCATCGGTCGTCAGCGCATGCCGTCACGCTGCGCGTAGCGCGAGTAGCGAATCCAAGGGTGCAGATTCGGCAACGAACCCGTAGCGGAGGTTAGCGGGCCACATGAATCTGCACCTTTGAAATCGCGCGAGTCTACGCGGTACTCGCCGTTACTCCGCCTCGCGGCCGTCCGAATCTGCACCCACTAACGCGCGAACGGCACGCAATGCACCGCGACGATTGCTAATGCCTCCCCGCATTGCGAATGCGCGGGCAGCGTGAGCGCCGTCCGGTACTCATTCACGCCGAATTCGGGGTGCCTCGCCAAAAGAGGGGAGGGTGTTCGCCCGCGGCGCGCTGGCGCTGCGGGCGGGCCTCGGCCACGGCGGTACGGCGCAGCTGCAAAAGACGCGGTTTGATCGGCCATCGACCTTGTGGCAGAGTCTCACGCGAAAGACTGATCCGTAGGACACGGGTCGAATTACGGAAAGCAACCAACGCCATGGAGACTAGGCATGAACACCAAGCTGCTGTCTGCAGCCGCGATCGACGTCGGCTACGGCAATTTGAAGGTCATGGCCGCCCAGCTGGGTGGTGACGTCGATACCGCCGATTCGCTGCTCTTGCCGATCGGCGCCGCTCCCATCGAACAAGCTCCTCGCCTCGCGAATGGTGCGCCCCAACTCCACGGCGGCGAAGAGGTGCTCCTGCCCGACGGCCGTCGCTGGGTCGGCGGGATCGATCCGACGTTCCTGTCGGGTTTTGCCCGCCAGACCCACGATGACTATCCGTCCACGGATGAGTACCTGGCTCTTTATCTCGCTGGCCTGGCAAAACTTGAAGCCCTCGGCCACCGCACGATCGACGTGCTGGTCACCGGCGTTCCGTGCTCGCAGTTCGTTGGCCCGCGTCGCCAGGAATTGAAGGACACCATCAGCCGCCGCTTCAGGGGTGTGCACCAGCTCGGCGGCAATCGCACGGTCGAGGTGCGCAACGCGTTCGTTGTTGCACAACCTATGGGTTGCTATACGGGCTTCCTGCGCGAGCATCCGATTCAACTGAAGCCCGGCGAGCGCGACACCCGGACGGTGCTGGTGATAGACCCCGGGTTCTACTCGGTGGACTGGGTGCTGATGCAGAGCGGGGCGATGCGCGAGGGCAGCGCTGGCTCCAGCCACATGGCGACTTCCACAATCCTCGAAGCCGCCGCCCAGGCAATCTCCTCCGCCCACGGTGGCGTACCGCTTTCGGTGGCCAAGCTCGATGGTTCGTTCCGAAACGGCGACGAGATCCTGCGGCTGGGGGCCCTGACGGTTCAGTTCCGCGGCTTCATTGAGGCGGCCGCGGCGGAGAAGGCCCGCGTCGCCATGTCGAAGATCGCGTCCGCAATGCGACTCTCCGAAGACGTCGTGGATTACGTGCTCCTCTGTGGCGGCGCGGCTCTGCTGTTCCAGTCGGCTGCCAAAAAGGCCTTCCCAGCATCCGAGGTTCTGATCAGTCCGAACCCGGTCATGGCCAACGTGCGAGGCTACTTGGGCATGGCGCTCCGGTATCCCCAGGTACAGCGGAAGGCCGGCTGACATGCCTTCCCCGCTCCGGTTGATCCTGAAGTGGAAGCTGCCTCAGGACAATCCCTTGCTCGAAGATCTGAAGCGCTTTCGCGCGAGGTCGCGGGGCAGGCGTATGCGCTACCTCGCACGTCTCGGCCAGCACGCTGAATCGATGGGCATGTCGCTGGAGGGACAGTCGGCGAACGGAGAACTGCGATTGCCGACTGCCTTCGCCGGTCAACTCTTCGCCGCCTCGCCGGTCGCGCTACCGTTGGCGGTATCCGATGAATCACCGGCATTGGCGCCTTATGACTCCGCGAGTGTGGACGCTCTGGTTGCCGAATTTTTGACGCCGTAGCCGGTCGTGATCGTTGACCGGCGGCGGAGCCGTGACTTACGCTCCGCAGTTGTCAAGTGACGCGAATTAACGCCTCAGTGGCACCGAGGCAGGGGTGGAGGGATACACCGCATGCACCTGAAGGCAGACCTCAACGAGCTTGGCGCGCGATACCTCAATCTGGTGGTACGCGTGATCCAGGAGTGCCCTACTGTCTCATTGGACGTGTTCGGTATCCGCAATCAGCAGATGGTCTACCTATTCGGACGCCTCTCCGACATTCAACGCGAACGCGTACTTGAGCATACCCACGCTATCTTCGGCGACGGGTGCGAGACGGCACTGCGTGATGCGCTCGCGCAACCGCTGGATGAGGCCACAGTCGGAAACTGCGGATTGCCCCAAGCGTTCCTTGCGGAGGCCAGCGAGCTGCAGTTCGACATGCTGGCATGCCTGCGCGAAGAAGCCCGCCGTGACTCCGCCAATGCAGGTGTGGTCTTCGGCATCCGGGACATGCAGATCATCGAAGCCGTGCGCGACTGTACGACGTCGCGTTTGCACCGAATGTCCGCATCCAACCTCTTCCTGCGGATGACCCCGGCACCATCGTTCTATCTGCTTGTGCAGATGGTCGTTGCTGATACCAACAACCCCTCACGCCTCGGCATAGCTGGATTGGGGGTTCTCGCCTATGCAGGTGCGACGCCATGACACATCGCTTGGTTGGAAAGGCCTTTGATGGATCCCTGCAGCTGCAGGTGCTGTTCACCAAGGCGATGATTGGAAAAGAGCACGACTCAGTCATGGCGCAGGCCCAGGGCCTGGTCTCTATCGACTTGTCTCCCATGCAGATCACGTACCTGACCGGGATCCCCAGCGGCAACGTCCACAAGCTATTCAAGGCCAACGGCCGGAGTTGCCGCGTCGGTCGGCGGAAAACGTCGCTCGAGGGGCTCTTCAACAGCATCGAGCTTCACCTAGTCAGCTCCGTGTTCGCCGTTACGATCGAGCGCCTCATGCGGCTCGTCCCCGCGCCTCAGCTAATGTCGCACCACATTCTCTCCGCTGTTCGCACGATACGTGCGCATGCGCCAAAGCAGGCCGACAAAGTGGATTGGGAGCGGTTGGTCGAAGCGGTCATGGCTGTGCAGACCGGCGCTTTGCGTCTCACCACCTGTAGCGTCTGCAATACGCGACACCTCGAATCGACGGGCGAGCGCGCTGAACGCCGGTGCCCAGTGTGTCGGCTCACGGAATGCGTGACGGACGTGGTTAAGCCGAGCGCCCGCACGAGCGTTCTTGGCCAACCCTGCTTCACTCCTGAGTCGAGTTCGCCTGTCCCCCGCCGCGTAGGTGGTATGCACGAAAGGCGCATGCGTCTTCGTGCCGCTGTAGGCCCGACCGACTGAGTCTGCGCCGCCCGGGTCGCGCCGCGAATTAGCTGCACGCCCCCCCCCGAAACTCCCTCAGAAACAGCCTTGTTTCGTTGTTCAGCCGCCGGCCGGCTTCCGTAGCATGCCCAGCATGCTCACTAAACTCGCCCTCGCCATCTCTCTTGCGACCGCGTGTTTCTGTGTTTCCGCTCAATCGGTGACGCAGGATGCGCCCGCCCCGACGGCCAACGCCGTTCCCACCAAAGCATCGACCGCGAAGGGCCAGCATGGCTGGTTCTGGTACGACGATCCCGCTGAGCACGAGACCACACCGCCACCACCACCGCCGCCGCCGGTGGGCAGCGCGTCGGCAGAGCCCACCGCCAATCAGCCTGAAATAGGCTCGGTCGCATGGATTGCCGCGAACATCGACAAGATCCGGGACCGGGCGATCGACAATCCGACGAAGGACAACATCGAGCTGTTTGCCTATGTCCAGAAACTGATGATGGACAAGTCCGAAGTGTTCGCGAATGCGTACATCACGGATGTGGCCGCCAACCCGGCGCTGGATGAGACGTCTCGCCATCCAGTGTCAGGCTACGCCAACTTCACGGTCAACGAAGCGATCAACAGGAATCGCGACGCGGCGCTCTCGAAGATATCGAAGGGCACGGCCATCTGGTACTTCTTCAAGAGCGACTGCCCGTACTGCCAGCGCCAGTCCGGCCTTCTCCAGAAGATGGCCGCGAAGTACGGCTTCGACGTCCTCCCGATCTCCCTTGACGATCTCCCGCAGATCAACGGCGACTTTCCCGACTGGGTACCCGACCAGGGGCAGGGTCGAGCTCTCGGTGTGACAGCAACCCCGACGATGTACCTGGTTCACCCGGAGACGAAGCAGGTCGTCTTCCTGGAGTCCGGGCTGCGCGCGTTGCCCGAGCTAGAGACGCGGGTCATGGAGGTCGCCAAGGCGAACACATGGCTGACCGACCAAGAGTACGAGAAGGCCATGTTAGGCCTCCCGCAGAAATTTCTGACCACGACCTTCAAGCCAGCGACTGTGAAGGATCCCAACAACAGTGCCGAGGTTCTCGCTGCCTTGCGGGCGGCTGGCATGCACAGCGTTCAGAACGCTGACATGGGCACGCTCGATGACTCGGCGAAGGCACCGTCGACGCCATGGATGGGCAAACCCTGAGGACAGCCATGAAGACTCTACGACTACTCCTTCTTCTGATCCTCTTGACGTTCGCCGGTGGCGCGTTCGGTCAGAGTAGCGGCGTTTCGGCCCAGTCGCGCGGCCTGTTCAAGGACGTCATGACGAACACGACGAACCCTTCGATCACGAACGGGGCACGCCGCGGCGTGATTTACGGCGGCGACTTCCAGATGCGCAACAAGCTCATGAACGTGAACCTGGTCGCGTTCGAGCCACCACACATCTCGGCCGGTTGCGGCGGCATCGACGCCTTCATGGGCTCTTTCAGCTTCATCAGCAAGGCGCAGTTGGTCGCCGCTCTCCGATCCATCGTGTCCGCGGCTGTCGCCTATGCCTTCAAGCTGGCTCTTACGAGCATGTGCCCGCAGTGCGAGAAGATCATGGCCGAAATGCAGGCGAAGATGGACTCCCTCAACGCCGGCAACATCAATTCCTGCCAGATCGCGCAGTCGCTGATGAATATGGGTGGCGACGACAGCATCGCATCAAACATCAGCCAGGGTTCGCACATCGTTGGATCTGAGCTTGGATTGGTCGACGACTCCGAAGCCGGTCAGCAGCAAGGCGGCTCGCAGACCCCCGATTCGGCATTGAAGTCAGGCGATCCCGCCGTCGCCAAGTTATTGCAGGGCGGCAACATCGTCTGGCGGGCACTCGTGGCGCAGAACACGTCGACATGGGCCACCAACTCGGCGAACTCGAGTCTCCTCGATGGCAACTCCCTGATGGAGGACATCCAGTCGCTGACTGGAACGATCATCATCTGTACGTCCGACGACACCACCTGCGGAGCCGGTGCCCCGACGGGCGGAGCGGTCGGTGCGACCGGCGAACTGGTGACCCACGTCTGGCAGCCGTCGATGGACATTACGGATCTCGTCGAGGGCTCGACCAGCGGCAAAAGCGTGGCCCGGCTGACTTGCACAGGCACTGATCCTCACGGCGATCAGGGGTGTACGACGATCACCCGCGCGGTGGATGCGAACTTTATTGGTCTCAAGGAGGAGATCGTGACGGTCATGCTCGGAACCTCGGACGCACACGCCGCCGGGATGCCTACCGATCCCGGCCTCGGTTCCCAGAACGGCATGATCAATGACATCTCCGCTGGTAATGCACCGACGACGAGCGAACTGGCGCTGCTGCAGTACGGCGGCGCGGATATCCAGATGGCGGTGAAGCTCGCGATCCATTCGCCGGAAGCGGCGGAAGACTTCGTCATGCAGTTCGCGGATCAGATGGCGGCGGACATGGCGTTCCACATTATCCGAGCGGATCTCGACACCGGCCTGACTGCCGTGAACCAGCAATTGAAGGACAACATCGACAAGACGCCCATCCGAAAGATGATCAATCAGGCGATGGAGCGCAACCTCGCACTTGCGGCGAAGTACCAGCGCGACGGGTCGTCGAAGAACGGAGCGCTGCAGTATTACAAGCAGATCAGTGAAGAAATCAACCAGCCGTTCCGGCCCCAGACGCCGACGAACTGAGCCTTGATCCCACCTGTCAGGAAGACGCCTCGTGCCAACTAACCTCTTTGCCAATACCGGGCAGACGTTCGAGATCTACTCGATCGGCGACGGACTGTACATGAAGCACGTCCTCGACGGCGTAGCCATGCTCAGCAATGCGGGCGTGCTCTTGCAGCTTGGTTGCTTGGGTCTGGTGCTTGGCTTACTACTGATCGGGTTCAAGGCAGTCGCTTCGGGCCTCGAACGAATGGAATTCAGTTGGTTGTTCCTGTCGTTCATCGTTTTCGTGATCATGTTCGGGATGCGTTGCAATGTCGTCATCTACGACATGGGGGGCGCACCTGGCACTGTGCTCAATGGCGCCTACAAGGTGAACAATGTTCCCTTTGGCATGGCCTTCGCGGGGCATGTGATAAGTTCGCTTGGCCTTGATCTCACCGAGGACATGGAGCAGGCGTACGGGCTGCCCTCGGTCAGCAGCGCGGATGGAACCGGTGGTTTTGGTCGAACGCTCGAGTGGATCAACGAAGTTCGCTCGTGGAACGTCCCTGCTCTGGCTGCCGGTACAAGCGGGACCCTGCCAGCCGTACTGGCCAACGAGACCTCGTACCTCAATAACTGTACCTACGTCGCTGCGGCGACCAACAAACTGAGCCTCCCTCTTGCGAACAACGCGGCTAGTCCGTGGACCACGTTTGGCTCGATGAGTACCGGTGGTCTCGGCTGGAACAACAATTTCGTGACGTTCCCCTTCATCAACGCGAACGGTAGCGAAACCGACTATCCGTGCGGCTCGGGGTTTGCTGTGGTCGGCGCTCAGGTCTTGAGCTCGGACACGTTTGGCGAGTTTGTGCAGGCGATCGTGCCGCGGGCAAAGCCCTTCGTCCTCACTCCAGGCATTACCCCTACGCAACAGATGCAGGACTCCTTCGCCTCCATTGGTCTTGCCACAGCCGATGCCCAGACATACGTCGCGTTGTCCTCGACTCTGGTGGCAGAGAATGCGGCCGCCTCGCTCAGTCACCAGGCGACAGGGGCGGACATACTTTCGGCACTGATGATGAACCAGGCCGAGGCGCAGCGAGACACGGAGTGGGCCGCCAACGAAACCATGTTCAGGAGCGTCGCGCGGCCGATGACTGCGTTCTTCGAGTCGATGATCTACGCGTGCGCACCGTTCATGGCGCTGCTGGTCGGCTTTGGCTCGTGGGGTATCCAGATGGTTGGCAAGTACCTCGTGCTGACGATCTGGGTGATGCTCTGGCTTCCGGTGATGTCCATCTGCAATCTCTTCGAGATCACGATGGCCCAGCACGGCGTGGCCGCAATGCAAACGGCCGCTGCGAATGGCGGAGCAACGCTCTCGATGACCTCGCTTGCGGCGACGGCCCACCTGCAGAGCCAGGTCGCCAACTGGCTTGCCGTGGGGTCATTGCTGGCAGCGTCGACCCCGGCTTTGACGCTGATGCTGGTTTTCGGTGGTGCGATGGCTGCAACATCCTTGGCTGGACGTCTCCAAGGAAGCGACCACGTCAACGAGAAGCAGGTCACTCCGGACTCGATGAGCCCTGGTGCGGTGATGGATGTGCAGTCACGATATGGCTCGAACGCTATGGAAGGCACATCGTTGACGGGTGGCAAGCAGACCGAGCCGGTGTTCACCGGCCAAGGGATTCGCCAGTCGCAGATGCAGTCTGCTAGCTCGGCCATGTCGTCGGCGTCCTCTGCGTATGCCGCAGAGGCCTCAGCGGGTATCTCTGACTCCTTCACGAACAGCCGCGGGGAAACAGTCACCGGATCCCGGGCGTTTAGCCATTCAGGTACGCAAGCCCAGCAGTTTCTTGCCTCCTGGGGCCAGAAGCATGGCTTTCAGGTTTCTCAAGGAAACGAGGCGGCGTTCGCAGCCATGGTCTCCGCCGCCGCAAGCGGGAACCTCGCGCTGGCGAGCAAAATTGGCGCGTCGGTCGGCATCCGGGGTAGCGACAACAGCACGTTCTCGCTGCAGGATGCAAAGGCACTTCAGGAGTCGGTGAGCAGGAGTGCGGGTACCGATCAGAACTTCTCGGTGGCGGAATCGCATGCGATCCAGGACACCTTGACCCAGCAAGCGAGTAACGGTTCAACTGCTGCTCAGTCGGTTCAATCGGGCGACTCCTACAAAAAGACTTTGAGTGACCTGAAGACCGCGCAGGATCAGTACTCGAAGGCTGACAGTGCGACCGCTTCTCTGGGCATGAGCAGCTCGATGGGCATCAACAACGCCGCCGAGGGCATCGTTCGGGCTGGCGCCGCGAACAGCGTAATTGGTTCCGCAATCCAATACGGCGGTGCCGACGCGATGAAGGTTGCAAGTAGCCAGGTAGAGCAGGCGCCGTGGAAGAACGTAGGAGACGCGACGGCACGCAAGGTGCAAGCTGCCTTGCTCGTGCTGGGCGGCCAAGTGCCGGCCAGCGCAGGGCTGCGTAGTGAGTACGAGGGTGATCGCGCCAAGGCATTGGTCAGCGCCCTATCGAGTGCAGGGTTCGGTACCGCCGGTTCCGCTGAGACCGGAGCGTCCGCAGATCCAAGCAGGAACAGTGGTGCTGCGGCGGGGGTCGCCCCGGGCGCCGCCGCGGGACAGGCTACTCAGCATTTGGCCGAGGCGCCCGCTGTTCCCTCAATGGGCGGCGTGATGAGTCGAAACGCAGGAAATATGGCTGGGCTGAATCGAGGTAGCCAGTCGAGTGACACAATCGGTCGCTCCGGCGCCGAGAACCCCGCGTCAACGAACACCAACAACATCGGCGAGGGCTACGCTTCCGGAGCCCTCCATTCCAGGCCGGGAAAGATCGACGAAACGGTCGGGGCCCAGGTTGCTGCGTCGATGGGCTCGGAGCAAGGGGGCGCCGTCGGCCACGACGCTGCTTCGCACCGCATCAAGGAAGGCTCCAACGCTCGTGCCTCCGAGCCGGTGGCTGGCTTCGGCAAGGTGGGTCAAATGGTCGGTGCTTCCGCTCAGGGACTGTGGCACTGGGCAAACAATGAAGGTCCGTCGAATGTCTTTAACGCCCTGCGGTTGGCAAATCACGCTGACTCGATGTCGGACAGCGAGTTCAAAAGCCAATACACAGGGGGAGCGCATTTTTCGGACTGGGGCGGAATCCAGCCCGAGTCGGTGTACAAGAACAGCAAGGATCCGGAGACGCGAGCTGCTACGAATGCCGAGTACGCCAGCAACCTGGCAGGCCTGCAACAGTCCTACGAGGGCCGCAATCCAAATACGAATCTTCTGAAGGCGATGGCTATCGTCCATACCACCCAGACGCAGGGCGGTGCGACGCCGGAGATGGCACGCGACTACGGCGAGGTGATGCGGACGCTCAGTCCCAACGAACGCGACGTGGTGTACAACACCATGCTGACGTCGGTAGGTTCGCAGCATGGAGAGAACACTTCTGCGACCCTACCTCTCCCTGCCCGGGAGGAAACCGCAACAGGATCTGATGGCCTTTCGCCGTTGAAATAGGCGACGGTTGGGCGGCAGTACTCCGCCGCCACCCGTGCTTCTTGATCTCAGATGTCGTGCCGCCAGTTGAAGTTCGGATCAGTGTCGGGCGCGCCAGGGGGGCGTGGTTTGCGCGAGTCGAAGTAGAGCGGCGCGTCATCTTCGAACGAACCATCGGGCACCCAGTGGTCGCGACGCGGGACGCGATGTCCCGCAGCCTTCCTGCTCCAGATAAAAAAAGGAAACAGAAACATCCCCAGTAGGATGAGTAGGCAGCCTGCGTTGAGTAGGTTATCGATGGTCATGTGAATTTCCTTGTCTTTTGACGACTCCAACAGCGTAACACCAACCGGGGCAATGGCAGCTCCATGACCCTGCCAGGCCCTTCGCGGGCTCGATCCTACCGCTGTGTGATCGTTCTACCACCCTGAAACTCCGCGTGAAACTCGCTAGTTTCCGCCGTCCATTGCGCGGTGACCTCACTATCGTGGAGCCTCCTCGTAAATCTGGAGCGAAACTCGATGGAACGAGTCCCCTTTCCCAAGGACGTCGACGCGCCACAGCGCTTCCTACTGTGGACGATGGATCAGTTCATCCCGTTCGCGGCCCTGCTGGGGCTCGGGATTTTCTTCCACGCGCTCTTTACATCAATCGTTCTTGGCGTCGGCCTGAGCTGGGGCTTTAGCCGGTACAAGGACAGCAAGCCTGACGGCTTCCTGATGCACCTCGCGCATTGGTACGGGGTTGTCTCACCCTCGAAGTTGCGCGTGGGGATCAATCCCTTCATTCGCCGGATCTTCCCGACATGAAGGGCCGTACTTACCTCGACACCTTCCGGGGTGCTGTCAGCGAGAACAAGATCTCGCGGTACATCATCCTTGGCCTCACCATCGTGATCTTCGTGCTATCGGTCTCGCTGTTCGAGCGCAAGCAGACAGTCGTACAAATCCCGCCGGGGCTTACTCAGCCGGGGACCGTCCTGCCGGAAAATGCGTCGCCGGCAGTCAAGGAGGCGTGGGGCGCGTACTTTGCGAGTGCACTAGGTAATGTCACCCCTCGGACGGCTGACTTCACCGCTCGCATGCTGCAGCCGTACGTCTCGGCGGCCATTTCAACTGATCTGATGGAACTCATCGCTCGCGAGACTAAGACGATCAAGGATCAGTCGGTGTCGACGTCTTTCGTTCCAACGGACGTGTTTTACGTGCCATCGCAGGACGTGGTGGTCGTGAGCGGTCAATACACGATGCGTGGCATGGAACAGCGTGCGAAGTCCTCGGTCAAGACATTCGTCCTCGGCGTCGGCATTCGGAACTACCTGGTGACCCTCACGTCGCTGCAGACGAACGAGGGGCCGTGGGTGCCCCCGGCGCCCAAGAAGTAGCGCCGACCGGACCGCACAACATGTACCGACTTAGTAAATTATTTTGGAGGGATGGCAAGGATGCGTAACCTGATCTCGTTGATGACCTTGGCGCTGCTCTTCGTCGCAAGCGCGGCAGGAGCGCAGACGTTGCCGACCGCCCCCGCGAACTCCACCGCGGGACAACAGGTGGAGCGCCAAGTGGAGGCGCAGGGCTTGCCGACGACGGCAGCGCCGACTGCGCCTCAGGGCATCCCCCGGCCCGCACAGCCGGTCACTCCGCCAACGACCGCGGCGCCCAACTATGCAGTTCAGCCCGGCGGCGGCGCGCGGCAAGCCGGCGCGCCCCAGGTGGCCGCGCCCTATGAATCGACGACCTATTCGAGGCCCGTGGTTGAGTCGCGGCCGCGAGACAACATCAAGGCGCCACCGCCGGTGTTGCACGTCCATCCTGGCATCAATGTGCTCTTCGGCGTTGCGCAGGATCACCTCAACCGGATCATCACACCGTTCAAGAAGCCGGTCATCGAGACGACGAGCAACGCGACCACATCAGTCAAGGGCAACGTGGTCTACGTTGCCCCAGATTCCAACGCCCCGATCGGGTTCTTTATCCATGACGCCGGCGACCAGGAAAATGCGATCTCCGTGACGATGGTTCCTGCGGCGATTCCGCCGATCAGCGTAACCCTGGATCTGGTGGGATACGTACCATCCAAGGACCAGGATGTCGTTCAAGTACAAGGCAATACGGGGGTCGCGAAGGGCTGGGAAACAGATCAGCCGTTTACCGACACCGTGAAGTCGCTCTTCAAGACGATCGCCGATGGCCGCGTGCCGGACGGCTTTTCCTTCTCCCAGGTCAACGGCGCCACGCCGCTGATGCCGCGGTGTGCCATGGGGTCACTGCACATCGAGCCTAAGCAGGTCATGACGGGGTTCAACATCGATACGGTGGTTGCCCTGGTTACCAACCTCTCCCCGATCGAGCAGGACATCAACGAAACCGGATGCAAGGGAACGTCCGTGCTGGCCGTTGCGGCGTGGCCGCGAACCAAGCTTGGCCCCGGTCAATCCACCGAGCTGTACATCGCCGTCCAGGCACCGCCGGCGGATCCGACGGATTCTCCTCGCCCGTCGCTGGTGAGTGGGGTGCGCTAATGGCTACCAACAAACCCGCCAACAAGATGGGCTTCAAGGAGCGCTGGGATGCGATGAGTCCGGGCGCCCGCCGGAAGGCAACGACCGTCGGCGTGCTGGGCTGCGTTCTCCTTCTCGCGTGGCTTGCACTCGGCGGATCCGGTGCGAAGAAGGTCACGAACGACGCTGACGCCAAGGCCCAGATCGCCAATGCGCTTCTGCCGAGCGGGGACGCCCGGGATCTCGGCGTCAACGGAATCTCCGACCAAGTCATGCACCTGCAGGCCGACAAAAAGCAGCAGGACCAGAGAATCGCCCAGCTCACGCAGGAACTCGCCCAGAGTCGGCAACAGGGGATGGGCGACTCTTCGCAGGGAACCCAGCAGAAGATGGCGACCGATCTCGACGCGCTGCATCGTGAGGTCGAGAGCATACGTCAGCAAATGGCGCAGCATCCGGTGGCTGGCGGTGTGGCCGGTCAAAACAGCGGCCAAGCGCCTAACATGCGTGGCGCCACTGTGCCACAGCAGCCGATTACCCGTTCGAGCACCATCCGCGAGATCCAGTCGGAGGCGCCGCCACCTCCGGCCCAGGATGGCTCTGCAAAATCGGAACCGTCCGGTACCAAGGTCGCGACGCAGTACCTGCCGTCCGGGTCGATGCTGACCGGTGTCAACATCACTGGCGTGGACGCTGCGACTGGCCAGGAGGCTATGAAGAACCCGATCCCGATGCTCGTTCGCATCAAGCACGACGCCGTGCTACCGAATCGCTACCGCGCCGACGTGCGGGAGTGCTTCGTCCTCGCGTCAGGCTACGGTGATCTGGCAAGCGAACGGGCGTACATGCGCGCCAGCTCGATCTCGTGCATCCGAACCGACCACCGCGTCATCGACATCAAGGTGGAGATGGTCGCCATTGGCCCGGATGGCAAGGCGGGTATTCGGGGCAGGCTCGTGTCCCGCCAGGGCGAAATCATCGCCAAAGCTGCGCTCGCTGGCCTTGCGCAGGGTACTGCACAGGCGTTCGGCGGCGGCCAGAATCAAATGTCATACCTGCAGCCGGGCACCTTGCCGTCCGCGGGCTCTGCAGGCGCGGAGGCGTTCGGAGGTGGTGTCGGATCAGCCTTCAACGAAATTGCGAAGTACTACCTGAAGTTGGCTGACCAGATGTTCCCGGTGATTGAGATCGATCCGGGTCAGAAGATCTCGTTCGTGCTGGAGCACGGCGCAAATATGGGCGTACTGCGATAGCCGTACCCCCGAAACTGGCGCGGAAACCGGGTGGTTTCGACCGTGCATCACAGGAATTGTTTAGCAAACTCTTCGTCAAGGAGCGACACGATGAAACTTCGCATTCGATACATGATGGTGGCCGGAGCGATCCTCTTGGGCGGTTGCGCGACCGACAAGTTCGCGTGCCCGAACCCGCACGGCGTCACCTGCATGAGCGCCCCGGATGTCTACACCGCGACGAACCAGGCCGACCACGTGACGGGCCTCGATCCGAAGGAAGCTCGCAAGCTCTACGCGGAAGGCAAGACCTCGGGGGGGGATGCGGTGCAGCCGGCAGCACCGATCGCTGAAGTGTCGGCACCCGCTGCGGTCACTGCTCCGGTCGGGCCGCGACCGCCAGCAGCACCGATCGCAAGCCCCGCCAACTGTTGCCATCGTGCGCGTCCACAAGCAGGGCTCGGTGTTAGCGGCGATACGCTGGTGGTGCTCTCTCCTCAGGAGAGCACCACGACCGCGGTAGCAGCGGCTCGCACCGTAAGGCAGTCGGGTGCGCCGGCTTACGTCCCGAACGGGGGCGTGGAAGCCTACCGCGAGCAGGCGAAGATCATGCGTATCTACATCGCACCGTGGCAAGACCAGGGTGGCGACCTGCACATGGGTGACTTCATCTACTCCGAGATCACCCCACGGCAATGGTCGGTCGCCCGCCACGATGCCGATGGCGACGACAACCGCTTCCAGTTGCTGGGTGCGCCTGGCGCCGCTACCGCGCCGGTGGGACCCGCGCAAGGTGCCACTGGACCCGCGCAGGGATCGGAACACCCCGATCCTTGGAAGGCTGGCTCGCAGAACACGCAACAACCTCGCGCCCCGGTGGTGGCCCGAGAGTAGCTCAACCGCTTAGAGGCTACGCCATGACGGCGAGTCTCGAAGAATCCGACAGGATGCAGCGCAGGAAGCAAGTCTGAGGGTGTTACGCCACACGCCCGACGGCCGCACGGATTTCAATCCGTGGCATCAAAGAAATGGAGTTTTCAACATGAACCTGCTCAACAAGTTCCGCAGCAACCGCGTCGCCCGTGCCTCCGGTAAGGCCGTCAAGAACTACGGCCTGCTGTTTGCCCTGGTCGCGCTGCTGACCGGTACGGCGATTGCCGGCACCACCACCGGCACCACCGGCTTCGGCACGATGCTGACCACCGTGACCGACTGGGCCAATGGCGACCTGGGCAAGCTGCTCGCCGTCAGTGCGTTCCTGATCGGCATGGGCATGGGCATCGTCAAGCAGTCGATGATCGCCATCGCCCTGGGCATCGGCTTTGCCCTGGCGCTGGCCTACGGCCCGGCCCTGATCACGGGCATCTTCACCTTCGCGCTGTAAGCCGGCGCCGCGCAACGCCGCGCCCTATGGCAAAGGAATGCGGTACTCAAGGACGGGCAGGGAATGCCCATCTCCGACCGGCCACCTTCGGGTGGCCGGTTCGGGCCCCACAACAAGGAGACTCCAGTGCAGTACGAAGATCGCCAGGAAGCGTTGGTTCGCACGTTCGGTGTCGTTGATGCCTATCACGATGATGACGGCATCTTCGTAGTTTCGCCCGACCGCCTCGGGTTCGGGGTGATGGCCAAGCCGATTGCCGGCTTTGACCAGCAGATGGGCGAGGCCCTGAACGCCCTGCTCAATGTCCCCTTTCCGCCTGGGACTATTCTCCAGTTCTGCCTCTACGCATCGCCTGACATTGAAGAAGTGCTGCTGCGCTTCGAGATGATGCGCCAGTACGAAACCGATCCGACCCTGTGCGAGATGACCCGGCAGCGCATCGGCTTCTTGCGTGGCCTCACGCAGCGTCCGATTGGCCAGGTCGCCGGCGCACGGCTGCGCCAGATGCGCCTGGTTATCTGCGCTTCGATCAAGGAAGGCGAGACGGATCCGACGTTCGAGGAAATGACCCGTATCCGCGAGCTGCAGCAAAACTTCGAAGCGGCCCTGAAGACCATCGGGTTCAAGTACGACCGGCTAACCGCAGGCTCCTACGTCCGTTTCATGGAGTCCATCCTCAACCAAGGGCCGGAAGCCATCTGGCGGCGTTCCGCGCAGTCGGATCACGAAGAAGGCGAGTTGCTGTGCAACCAGCTGCTGGATCCGGATGTGGCCATCGAGGTTGACGCCGACGAGATCCGGCTTGGCGACCATTGCCACGTGCGCATCCAGCATCCGAAGCGCTACCCGGACTACCTCTACCCAGGTCTGGCCCAGTACTACATGGGCGACATCATGAAGGGCATGCGCGCAATGCGCGACCCGGTGCTCTACACGGTCAACATCCTGTACCCCGATCACGAGACGCGCCGCAGTGCGCTTCTCCGCGACTTCCAGTGGGCGACCCGCAACGCCGAAGGGCGGCTGGCCCGGTTCGTCCCCGAATACGCGCAGCGTGCCAACAGCCTGCGCATCATGAACGACGCGATCAACAAGGGTGACCGCATCGTCTACGCGTACATCTCCGCCGCGACGTTCTCTGACACACGCGAGCAGTCGATCCAGGCCGCCACTGCCGTCCAAGGCATGTTCCGCACAGCGGGTTTTCAGACGTTGCCGGATCGCTATGCGCTGCACGCGATGTTCGCGCAGATGATGCCCTTTGCGGCCGAGGAAGACGCGCGTCAGTTCCTCGGCAGCTATCGCACCATGGCGACGTCGCACGTGGTCCCGATGCTCCCGGTGATCGGTAGCTGGGGCGGCAGCTACAACCCGTTGCTCACGCTGATCGCCCGCGACGGCCAGCTCATGCCTTGGTCGCCCTACGACAGCGACAACAATTTCAATATCGTGATCGCGGCGCAGTCGGGCTCCGGTAAGAGCTTCTTGGCCAACAACATCGTTTCCAATTTCCTGTCGATCGGCGGCCGCGCCTGGATCATCGACAAGGGCTACTCGTACAAGAAGCTGTGCGAGCAGCAGGGTGGCGAGTACATCGAGTTCACCGACGACACCGATCTCTGCCTCAACCCGTTCTCGATCGTGCGGAACTTCGTTGACGAGGTTGAGATCCTCGTGGGTGTGCTGTCCGTCATGGCCGCTCCCAAGGAGGGCTTCAGCGAGTTCCAGCTTCCCGCTGTGATGCGTATCCTCACCGAACAGTGGGATATCCACGGGAAGAAGTTGACTATCGATCAGCTCGCGGACGCCTGCCTCGCGGAGGACGACGACCGCATCCGCGACGTTGGCCACCAGCTGTTCGCGTTCACCACCAAGGGTCAGTACGGTCGCTTCTTCAACGGCGAGTCAAATGTCGACCTAAACAACCGCCTGGTCGTGCTCGAGCTGCAGCAGCTGTCCGGCCGCGAGCACCTCCAGCGTCTCGTGCTGCTGCAGATCATGTATGCGATCCAGCAGTCGATGGACAATCTCCCGCGCGACATGCCCAAGATCATTCTGATCGACGAGGCGTGGCAGTTGCTGAGTTCGGGGGAGACCAAGACCTTCATTGTCGGCTGGTACCGCCAGCTGCGAAAGTTCGGCGCTACGGCTGCGATCTGTACGCAGTCGATCAACGACTTCTACGCCTCGGCTGGTTCGGAGGCGATCGTGGAAAACTCGGCGCACAAGCTCCTTCTTGGTCAGAAGAAAGAGTCGATCCAGATGGTCAAGCAGACGGGCCGCCTTCCGATGTCCGATGGCGAGTATGCGCTGCTCGAGTCGGTGCACACCGTGAAGGGCGAGTACTCAGAGATCATGTTCAGCGGCCCAGCCGGCACAGGCGTCGGGCGCCTCGTCGAGTCGGACTTCAACCTTCTCCTTTTCTCCTCCGATGCGCGCGACGTCAGCGCCATCAAGGCGTTCACGGATCAGGGGATGAGCACGGTCGAAGCCATCAAGGAAGTGCTCCGCCAGCGCGGTAAGTCGAGCGAGGCCAAAGCGGCATGAGCAAGGAGGCAAAGGAATCCATGGATTATAACCGCGTGATGCTGCACCTCGTTTGGCCGCCGCTCGCCGCCCTGTTGGTGGCGTGTGGTTTGTATCAGTGGAAGTTGAAGCCTGCGCTGGCCGCGCGGCCGCCCGTGGCGGTCATCAACGTCGAAAAGGCGGTTGAGACCGGCATGGGCAAGGACGGGTCGACGGCTGCGGTCCAAGCGGCGATAGCCAAGACCCGCGCGGAGGCCACGGCGCTCAGGGCGCATGGTTACGTGGTGCTCAACGCGAGCTACGTGTATGCCTACCCTGCCACGTACGAGGCGAACCCGTGAGCGCCGTCGCCGGACATGGACTGGTGCGGCGCACCCTTGGGCGTGTCCTCGCGCGGCCCGATTCGTCCGTCCCCCGCTGGTCCGGGATCAAGATCCTCAACATCGTTTGTGGAACGACTATCGCCTGGATGCTCCTGTGGATGGGTGTCAGCCACTACTGGCGCCTGGGTGTCGAGCTGCAGTCGCAGGGCTGCCTGCCATGGCGCTACTTCGTCCTCACGACGCATGCGCCAGCGACCGTCGAGCGCGGCAAGACGTACCAATACCAGTCCGAGGGCGCTCCGCTGATCCCCGATGGTATTCGCATCGTCAAATTCGTGGCCGCAGTGCCGGGCGATCACGTTGTCGTGAATGCCTCAGGCATCTCGATCAATGGGACCTTGTGGGGGCCGCTCAACGCCGACACGCTCCGCAAGGGCCACATGACCGTCCAGCAGGTCACGAAAGACTACGTCGTGCCGCCTGGGAAGCTCGTAGTGCTCGGCACAACGCCCGTAACGTGGGATAGCCGCTACTGGGGCCCGATCGACAAGATGCAGGTCAACGCCCGGGCGTACCACCTATGGTGACCGCGCTGACCAGGATGGGAATGGTGCTGACCGCTGCGACCGCCGTCGCGGCATGGCCCGTCGCGGCGCAGACAACGGCCGAGCTGGCACAAGCCGCCTCGACCAGTCTCCCAGCCCCGAGCATCGCGACGCTGGTGAAGCCGGATGCCTCCGTTCCGGCGACGCCGAAGTCGGGCAGCGAATGGGAGCGGCAGGCCTCGGCGCTGATCCAGCGCGAGAAGCTCAAGCACGCGGACGAACTACATGCTGCAGCTGCGAAACCCAAGCCGACGGCCAGCGACTACGACCAGTTGACGACCATGGCGAAGGGTAGCGCCGACATCATCTCCCATCCCGAGAAAGTCGTCGGGACGCAGTGGCTGAGCGACGCGGATGCCCGCCAGGCGACGGCGGAGCGCGAGAACGCGGCGACGCTACGGACGATGACCAACCGGACGCCGACCGCCATGCAGGAGCAGTTAGACAAGGCGGCCCAGACGCTGGGCATGGAGTCGCCGACCGGCGACGGCTTGGCGGCGAAAATGAAGGCGGAAGCCGCAGCGAAGCGACGCCCGGTGCACTACCGCCTCTTTGTCTCGCAATCAATGGGAGACGACGCGGTCCGCATGGCGATGTTGCTCGGCAAGGGTCACGACGACATGCAGATCGTGTTCCGTGGCATGAAGCCCGGCCAGACCATTGGCCAGCTTAGTCGTTACCTCATGTCGCTCCACAAGAAGGCGCCGAAGATGGGGGAGAGACTGCCCTCAATCGTGATCGACCCGGTCTACTTCACGCAGGAAAGGGTGTCCGCGGTACCCGTGCTCGAGGAGCTCGATGACCAGGGCAAGGTGGTGGCTCGTGTGGCGGGCGTGGCGGATCCAAGCTGGATCGACGGCCAGGTGCAGGATGGTCAAACCGGCGATCTCGGAACGATGGGGCCCGTGTTGCCCGTGTCTGAGCTCGACATGATGAAGGTGATGCAGGCAAAGGCGAAGGCGTTCGACGTCGAGCGGTGGAAGAAGCACGCGGTCGACAGCTACTGGCAGAAGGTCCCGTTCACCGACCTGCCGTTGGCAACCGAACAGAAGACGTACACCGTCGACCCGACAGTCGTCGTAACGCAGGACGTCGTCCTGCCGAACGGAACGGTGCTTGCCCACAAAGGCGACCAGTTCAATCCGCTCAAGGAGATCGGATTCCACCAGAAGCTGCTCGTCTTCGACGAGACCGATCCTATCCAGGTGGATTATGCCGAGGCGTTCTTGAAAGCCAACCCCGACATTACCGTGATGTTGATTACCACGAAGGTCGACCGAAAGGGCAGCTGGAAGGGATATCGCGATACCGAAAACAAAATGCGGCATGCGATCTACATGCTTAACCAAACGATCGTGAATACATGGAAGTTGGAAGCCGTGCCGAGTGTGGTTACGGCAAACAGTTCGGTTTTCGTCATTAACGAGGTGCCTGTGCACCAGGGAGGGTCTAATGTTGCTGATTACGCGTCGCCGCGGTGAAAAACTTACCATTGGAGATAACGTCGAGGTGACCCTCGTTGGGTTCCGTAACGGCGCTGCTCAAATCGGCATCGTTGCTCCAAAGCACGTCACCGTGCTGCGCAACGAGCTCATGGAACGTCCAGCCTCGCCTCGCCGAACGGCGACCGCGGTTCAGGGCAACGACAGTGAAGCGTGAAGCCTGCACCTTGTGGAGCGTGATGCTTGCCATTGCGCTCCTCCTTCCTTGCCTGTCTCGCGCGCAAGCGGCGGGCGGCGGGACAACCACAAGCAGCGGCGGTACGACGCTGAGTGCGGCAACGTGCCCTGACGCGAACTTCTTCGGCGGGGCCATGTTCGGCAACCTATGTTGGTCGTGTTTCTTTCCGGTGGTGATTGAAGGCTTCCCGATTGGGGACGGGCCCCTGCCGAGCGATACGGCCTTTCCAGAATGCATTTGTCCGGGCAAGACCATGGGGATACCGAGCCTCGGCACGGTAGTCGGCCTGTGGGAACCGGCGCATCTGTTCGAAATTGTCAGGCAGCCTTGGTGCTCACCGATCTTCGGCCAGCCACTTATGGATAGTTCGATTGATAGCGCCACGAGCAATACCGGGTTCGGCGGCCTTTCAAGGTGGGGTGGATACAACTCTCATGACGCCGGGGACGACAACCCGACTCAGGACAGCACTTTTTACAATTTCCACTGGTGGATCTACCCGGTGAATATGCTGGTGGACGCCTTGGTTGGCTCGGACGCCGACAAGCATGAAGGCCAGGACCTCGACATTGCGTACATATCGGAGATAGATCCAACATGGATTAATGACGAGATGGCCTTCTATACGCAGCCGGAGGCAAAGCTATTCGCCAACCCGATCGCGATAGCGGCATGCGCAATGGATGCAGTCGCGTCAACTGTCGCCAAGCCACTGAAGTTTATGTACTGGTGCGCCGGGACGTGGGGCCACGCGTACCCATTTACGGGCAATGTCAATAACAACGACGATCCCGAGCGTAATGCGTCGCTGGTTACGTTCCGTGCTTTAGCCGCGCTCAGTCGTCGCACATTGGCACGAAAAACGTACGGCGACGATTCGACCTGCGCAGACTCGATTAATCCGATGATCCAGAAACAGGAATATCGCCTGCAGACATTTTATCCAGTGCCTGAGAAGTCAGGGAATCATTGGCTGGGGGCCTCAGTGTTCGATTGGGGTGAATGGCGAAATATCCCCTTTCGCGGAGAAGATTTCATAATCGCGGAGTGGCGTTATACGGAATACTGCGAGGTTTATTGGTGATAATCGCCATAATGCCACGAAATACGGTTTAACATATTATCCGAACCATAGCGAGAACATAATGATTCGCTGCCGACTTATCCAAAATGCGCTGACGCTGGGCGTCGCCTGTGCGGTGGCGATTGTCGGCATGACGAACTCGACGGTGGCCGTCGCGAGTGGCGCTCAGATGACCGCAGCGCCGGCGTCGTCCTCCTCGTCGATCGCGCCGACGGCGCCGGCGATCTCGTCCTCCGTGGTGAGTGGCCAGATTGCTGACGCGGGAACGTTCAGTAACGCGGTCCTGGCGGCGAAGCCAAGTCTCCATGTCACCGCCGGCGGTGAGAAGGGATTGGGTGTCGCCACCGTCAACGGGCAGAACATTGACGTCAATCGCTTGGTGCCGACAACCGCTGACACGTCCTACGTGACGCGCCTTGAGCAGGCAAACAACGGGAAGGATCTCCTCGGGCTCAAGGCGATGTATGACCAGGAGGCCGCGGCAGACGACTCCCGGACGGACGTCACGACGGATGCGACAACGACGGTCAACAACTCTGCCGCTAACCGCGTCTATACCGACAAGAGCGTCGCCAACGACTCGACGATGAATTCGTCTGCCGCCGTCATCAACAACGCCAAGGGCGGCACGATCATGGGCGATGTGTTCGCCGCATGCAGCTCCAAGACGGTTAGCACGCCGACCCAGGGCACCGGCACGATCCACAACGACGAGACCTGCAACAAAGTACTCATTCCCGGCGCCGGCGGGCCTGCCTGTACGCGCACGCGGACGGGCAACGCATCCTACACAATTCTCCCGGGAGAGAAAGACGCCGTGCTCCTCGTTGACAAGGGAAGCAACGCGACTGAGTGCACGCGCGCAACCACGGTCACCCAATACCCCACAACAATCAACCAGGCAGACGACGCGGATCTGCAACTGACGAACGAGACAGGCGGCCTGTCGTGCACGCGCCAGATCACCGCGTCGCTAACGACCACCAATACCTCTGGGTCAGCCTCTGGTGACCTCCCGATCAACACCGAGTCTGGTGGGCAGTCCTGCGCACGCGTCGTAACTGTCGCAAATGGATCTCCGGCTTATCTCGGATTGGTAAAGGTTCTTGTATCGACCCCGGGTGGCGCGCAGTGCTCCGTTGACGAGCGCGATTTTCCTGTGGGTTCCAGCTTGCCGTCAGGTACCCAGACCATCGGTTCCATTTCTTTCGTTCCGACGCAGAACACCGGCTACTCAGAACCGCGAGTGATTACTCCACCGTCAGCGGCTAATGGCTGGGTGGCGGCGCTTGCGGCGAACTGTCCTGGCGGTGGCGGTGGTCCCCTGGGCGGACTCGCAATGGTCGGCTTCGGGACTGATGGCCACCTATCGCCGGTCATGTTTAACGGCTGGATCGGTTACATGGAGTTCGAGGCCTACGGGGCGCCGAGCCACACAGTGGGCGTATCGGACTCCGGCAACTGCGGCGACCCGGGTACCGGAAATTGCCCGGCCTCTTGGACGTGCACGGCGAATGCACCGACGACCTACAACGGACTAACGGTCACGGTCGCGGACGCCCAGTCAAAGTCGCCGTTGTTCCCCGGCGCCGGATCGTCGTGCGCCAAGGCGACGCTGAACCGCGTCTGCAATGGCAGCGCCAGCACCTCGTCGAGCATCAGCATCGCGCCCAGCATTCCGCCGGGCACAACTGGCGATGCGGATCGCGCGAAGCCTCTGTCGGAGAAGATTTTCGAAGGCATCATCCCGACTGCCTACGCGGCGAGCTCACCCGGCACTGGCTTCAGCAACTTCACGTGGTCCGTCACCAATCCCCAGCACGGCGTAACCGTGACGCTGACGCAGACGCCCAGCGCCGCCAATGGCTGGGTCGCGGGCTTCACCGTGACGCGCACGGACTTCAGCTACGTTCCGCAGAAGCCGCACATCGTCATGAGTTGGACGATTGCGACGACCACCGTCAAGTTCGGTACGGGCGACACCGGTAACTGCTCCGACACGGGCAGCACTGCGTGCCCGACGAAGTGGACGTGTACCCAGAACGCGCCGACCACGATCGACGGGTACGCCATCTCGGCCGCGCAGGCGGAGGTCTATTCGCCTCTGTTTCCCAGCGCCCCGAACACTTGCACGACGGGTCAACTGAGCCGCGTTTGCAACGGGTCGAGTTCGATTGGAACGACGGTTGGCATTGGCTCACTCCTCCCGGCCGGCACGACCGTCATCACCAACTTCGCCTGGACGGTCACCAATCCGAACCCGCTCGTCACGGTCGCGCTCGTGTCCGCACCGACCTATGCCAACGGCTGGACGGCCACCTTCAGCGTCACGAGGCAGTACAACGGTGGCGCCGAGCCGCCTCTGCCGCATGTGCATCTCACGTGGCAGGTTGCCGGCCCGAACAAGATCGTGATCGGCTATGCGGACACCGGAAACTGCAACGCGACGACTGCCGATCCGTACTGTCACATGGCATGGAGCTGCACGTCGAACGCACCTCAGATCATCGACGGCATCACGGTGAATGCGCCGAATCCATCGCCCCTGTATCCGGGTGGCTCGGCCACGTGCCTGAGCGGGACGCTGGCGGAGACCTGCAGCGGCACGGGCGCCACCACGACATCTATGTCCATTGCCGACCAGATATACCCTGGTGACACGGCCATCACCGGGTTTGCGTGGAAGGTCACGGCGCCGGTGGCTGGGGTAAACGTGTCGCTGGTGCAGACGCCGGCGGCGGCGAACCAGTGGGTCGCCATCTTCCAGACGACGCGGACGGATTGGTCGACGCCGCCGGCGAACGGCCCGGGAGTCCACCTCTCGTGGAACATGAACGGGGCGCCGCAGTACCAGTTCCAGATCGTCGATAGTGGGAACTGCAGCACCACGGGCACGAGCTTCTGCTCCGTTGTCTGGAAATGCGACGAGAACGCCCCGGTCACGATCGACGGCATCCTCGTACCCGCCTCGGTGATTCAGGGCCAGCCTTCACTATTTAGCGGCGACGGCGGCACGTGCATGAAGGCCGAGCTCGACTACAACTGCACCGGCGTATGGGATGGGCAGGGCGGGCAGGTCTGCTGGACAAATGATTCAGGGCAGACACAGTGCACAACTGTCCCTCCCAGCGGCTCGCCGCCGGACACTTGCCAAGACCTCGAGAACAACAAGGCTTGCATCCTGAAAACCAGCGACTGCGCAGACGGGGCGACGGACGCGAATGGCTTCTGCTACGTGAAGACGTACGACTACGACTGCGTGACCGAAGTCCAGGTGCCCGACGGCAACACGACGACGGTGACCGAATGCACGAGCGCACAGCCGTGCCTGGATGGCACCTGCACGCCGCCCAGCCGGCCTGCTGAGACCAGCGACAGGAACAAGTCGATCGCCCAGCAGGTGATCGTGCAGACCATCTCCAACGACTGGACGTGGCAGGGGGCGCACCCGACGGTGCCGGCGCCCACGCCGAAGCCGCAGCCGGTGCAGGCGCCAGGCGTTGCAACCCAATGACGAATGAGGCCAGAACGATGACATGGATGTCCGTGATGCGGTTCAATTTCCACCGTGCGCTGCTTGTTGCGGCCCTGGCCACGTGCGGTGTCGCCGTCGCACAGACCACGCCGCAATACAGCAACCCGAGCAATCCGACCCCGGCGACGCCGGCCGGCTGGACGAAGACCCAAGCGATGCAGTGGCTGCTCCCGAACCAGCAGGTCGCCGGTGAAGGCCAGCCGATGGGCTTTACACAAGCCATCTCGGCGTCGACGTATCAGAACCTGCGGTTTCTCGCTGGCCGCCACCTGACGTGCCGGAACATTCTGGGAAGTCTGCTCAAGTGCTGTCGCGCCGCCGTGCCGGATCAGCAGCAAGCGTGGTGGAAGCAGTACGCACAGACGCAGCGCCAGTCGAGCGCTTCGAACCAGGCGCAGGTCGTAGCGCACGTGCAGGGGGCGTGGACGCAGATTCAGGGCGGAGCGGACAGCTTTTCGCTCGACCAGCCAATCACGTCCGACTACGAGAATATCAACGGCGGCGGCAGTGGCCCGCCCTCAAATTCCCCGCAATCGGGCGACCTGCAGACCATGAATGACCAGTTCATGGCGAACGAGGACGCGAACGTCAAGCCTCACCTCGGCTGGTACTGCGACAACTCCGACTTTGAGACGGCGGTTGGCAAGAACCTGGGCGAGTGCCACTACCTGGGCTCCTTCTGTTCGACCGACGTGCTCGGCGTATGCCTGATCAAGAAGGAATCCTATTGCTGCTTCAACTCGCCGACGAGCCGGATCCTTCGTGAGAAATTGCTGTCCGAGGGCATCGGTGACATGGGTTCCGCAAAGCATTGGAACTGCCAAGGGATTTCCCTGCAGGACATGGCCAAGGGAGCGCTGACGAATACCGATACGTCCGAAATTATCGGTCGCATGGAGGAGGGCGGCTACCTGCCAGCCGACATTTTCAGCGGCAATCAGGCCCAAGTGGAATACACCGGAAGCGGCAGCGCCATCGGCGATCCGTCGCGCCTTATCGCGAGCGATCGCACCAACGCGACTGTCGGGAAGATGGATCCCGCTGCCGCGTCGTCTTCGATCGAGGCGCAGGCCATGTCTGCTGTGCCGACCGCCACCACCAGCACGCCGACCGGACCTGGCCAGATCAGCTTCAGCACGGGCTACTTGTCCGTGACGTCGGGTCAGCCGGTGGTGCTCACTGTGACCCGCAACGGCGGCCTGGGCATGGTTACCGTCAACGAGACGACGACGGCTGGGACGGCGGCCGACGGGGCGAACTACACCGGCTCGAACAACACGCTCTACTGGGGCAACGGCGACATCAGCGAGAAGTCCGTGACCATTCCCACGCGGGCCTTTGGTGGCACATCGTCCAAGAGCTTTACCGTCACCCTGTCGGCGCCGACGGGCTCGGCGACGATCAACCCCTATGCAACGATCCAGGTGGATCTGCAGCCTTCCGGAAACTGACCATGCCGATGTTGGACACTCCTGCCGTTCCCCTGATCCTCGACGCCATGCTCGCCAGCCAGCCGGTTTCGCTCGGGCTGCGGTTCCGCCAGGCACTGCGCGATGTCGCCGAGAGTCAGGGCGATCCCCTCGCCCTCCTACGAAACACCTACCAGCGCCTTGGCTATCCGGCCGACGACCGGGTAAAGCGGATGGCGATGATGTTGTGGCCGGTCGCATCGGTGTTCACAGGGTTTCGCTGCGAGCGTGAGTTCCCGGAGCCGTCGCCGAAATTCGGCGATTTCCACGTGGCGCTGGAGGCGATGGCCGTGTATTCGGTTCACGTGCTGCGCGACGTGATTCAGTTCGTGGAGTCGGGCCACCGCGGCAACATGCACGCGCTGTATCAGACGGAGGAGATCGCCAAGGCCGTGGCCGCGGCCTTGGCTACTCGGCCGGTCGAGGTTATGGAGGGCTTGCTCGAGGCGGCGTGGAGGGAGCGCAGCGCGCTTCCTTACGTCTCGTCCCGGGTTGTGCTGTCCAATACGCCGGAGCAGTTCTCCTGGTCGGCCGGCCATGATGTCTTCTCCGCTTCGGCACGCGGGCTCATCTGGTATCGGTACGGCGTGGTCTGGCTGGGCCAAGGCTACTTGTGCGGTGGCCTGCCGTGCCTCGACTACGAGGAGCGCGCCGCCCTGCGGGCGAAGACCGAGGATGTGGTGGACACCAGTGGCGCGTGGAAGCGGCAGAGCAAGGTCGCGGCGCAGGACGTCGTGCCGATGCGTGAGCGAACAGGCGGGGAGCCCGGATGACAGATCGGCCACTTCGCACGGATGCCGAGGCCGAGGCCGACTGGCAGGCCGACTACGCGCGGCTGCGGGAGGGCACGCCGACTCGCTGGGGCCGCTGGATTTCATCGCAGCTCGTCTTCGTCGCCCCCTGGGTGGCGCGCTTGTACGGTGGGGTGTTCCTGTGGCTTGGCTGGGTAGTGGTCGGGCGGGATCTGCTCCACGTGCCGTTCTATGCGCGACAGTACATCCTCAGCCGGCTGTGGGCTCGGGTGAGCCATGGGCATCCGCTCGCGGCCATCGGCATCGTGCTATGCACGGGCGCCATGACCCTGCTGGTGCAGATTGCCGGATCGAGCCTTCTGAGCCTGGTGATTGGCTTGGGCTCCCTAGGCCTCTTGGTCTGGGCGAATCTTCCGCGCCGCGAACTCGAGGCCGACGATGGTGCCAGCGAGGTAATCGGTCGCAATGGCGTCCGCGCCGGCATCATGTGGAGCATCAAGCAGAAGATCGACCGCATGACGCCCGGTAACCGTCGTCGACTGCAGCGAATGGGCTGGACGGACTCAGAGCCGGAATAAGGCTGGTGCGATCCGCACGAAATGGAGCGGCAGCGTGTGCGCCGCCTCCGAGGCGAGCCGTCGTCACGCTGAGCGCAGCTCATGTCTGTGGCACATGCGTCGGTTCGATCAGTTCGAGAAAAGAGGCTGGAAACAGGCCAGTTTCGAACTCGGGCGTCCTGACCCGATCACTAGACTTTGGTCATGGAACCGAACTCGCCGCACACCGTCCGCCCCCTGAATCCGCCGCATTTGCCGCCCACTGACGGCGACGGGGATGGTGGCATGCTACCCAGTCCGGACGCCGTGCTTAACGATCCGGCCGCCTCGTATTGGCTCAAGGACGCGTTGCGCTCAGCCTTGGCACGCGATCCGCTAGACGCAGCCCGGGATGCTGAGTTGCTGGCCGTGGTGCTCGCCGAGCGCGAAAGCGAGGTTCTCGCGCAGGGTGGTGTGTCGTGACGATCCAGCGCGGCGACACGCCGGCGTATCGCGCCGCCATGGCCAACCCTGAGCGCTCCGGCTGGTTCCGCTACTGGCTGATGCTGGCTTGGGAGCGGCGGCCGCGCGAGCGGTCGCTGAAGGACGCACAGGCGCTTCAACGCGCGCTCGACCCGGGCACGCCCATGTTCAACGTCCGTGGTCTGCTGCGAGACGACGACGAGTCGTACTGGCTCTGCAACGCCTTCCGGAGTGCTGTGCGGCATTCGCCGCCCGACGCGCACGCGGAGGCAGGGCTCATCGTGACGCTGTTGCGCGACCGGCTCGCAGGAACTTCCTCACCAACTCCAGACGACACCGATCGGGTAGCCGCATGAAGCTGATCCTTCTCCATCTGGCCTTCCTGCTTATCGCGGTGGCTGCATCGCCCGCGTCGGCGCAGGATCTCCTTGACCCGTCACAGGCGTTCCAGATCACCGCGGTGCGCGAGTCGCCGGGGCGTGTGGTACTCACGTGGTCGATCGCTCCGGGTTATGCCATCTATCGCGACCGGGTGAAGGTCGCGGCCGGCGATGCCCAAGTGCGCATTGGGGCCCTGTCGTTGCCCGCCGGCTACATGGTCGATGATCCGAGCCTCGGGCTTGGTGCGGTGTACGAGGGCCACTTCGTGATGAGCGTGCCCTACACGCTCGCGGACGGCGCGACGAGCCCGGCACTCAAAGTCGAGGTCGGCGGGTGCCATCACACCGACCCCCTCGTGTGCTTCCCGCCCTACAACGTCACCGTCCCCATCCGGCAGTTCGCCAGCGTTACCCGGTGAGCTACCGCGCACGAACGCACCATCGCCCTGGCACGGAGACGGACATGCTGCAGGCCTTCGCCGATTTCATTGTCGCGCACTGTACCTGGTCGGGCGCACTGATCGCGCTCGTCGCGTTCGTCGAGGGCCTGGCCCTGGTGGGAACATTCATGCCGGGCAGCACCATCCTGATCGCGGTTGGTGCGGCCAGCTCGCACTCTCTGAGCATGCTGTTGCCGCTGATCCTGTGTGCGGCCGTCGGCGCCATTGCCGGCGACACGTTGTCCTACCGATGGGGACGAACCCGCGGCCAGGAATTCCTTGCGCGCCCGGCCCTGCTGCGCCACGCGGCATGGATCGACCGCACTAAGCGTCTGGTGCGCTGGCGCGGCGAGCTCGGCGTACTGATCGGCAGGCTGTGCCCACCGATGCGCTCGGTCATGCCGCTGGTCGCCGGCATGAGTGGCCTGCACGTCGGCCGATTCGTCGTTGCGGACGTTGCCGCATCGACGCTTTGGTCCGCGTCGCATCTTGGGGGTGGGGCCTATGTCATCCACCTTCTTCATTCCCTTTGATCCCACTGGAGTTCCGCGTCATGGATTCGAAAAGCAATGTCGGCGCAACCTCGAAGGAAGTTGTCGCCACCCGCGTCGTAGACGCGGCTAACCAGGGCGAGGCTTGGGCGCAGGCCCATGGGAAGTCGGTCCGTCTCGTCACTTGGCTGGCTCTCGCTGGCCTTGCCGTCTTCTGGTTCGTGAAGCACCACTGAAGCTGCACCAAGGAATTCGTCATGCACATGCGTCTCCAATGCTTGGCCACCGTGCTCGCCACCATCGTCCTGCTCGCCGCATGCAACTCGCCCGTGCCCCCGGGCTCGACTGCTACGCCGTCCGGGGCCAGCGAGCCAGCTCTCGCATCGAAGGGCCTGTGGGAGTACGTAGGCAAGGTGAACGTCGCCATCGAGGGCAAGCCGGTTGCGTCCATGCCACGACAGTGGCAGCTCTGCCTGAAGATGGACGGTGAGCCGCCGATGATCAAGCCCGAGGGCCAGGCTGTCACGAAGTGCACGGCACCGGTGGCGAGACCGACCGCGACGGGATACTACGCGACGATGTCCTGCGTGACGACCGACGACGGCACGGACCACGCACTGAGCGAGTCCCTGGGCGTGACCACAGGGAAGGGCGGGCGAACGGTCACGCTGTACGGGAACATCATTACCACGCTGAGCGACGATGCGACGCGCCCTCAGCCCATGACGATGCAGATCAGTGCTTCCGGGCACTGGGCCGGTGAGTGCAGGTAGCGACCAGTCGAGCGTCTTGGAATCCAGCCAGACCCGGGCAAAATTCGGAAGGGATGGTGGTTGGATAGCTGGAAGTTCTACGTTGGGCCGGATAAGACCAGAAAGCCGTGCACGGCGAAGACGCGAGGTCTGGTGGAGCTGCCTGCACTTCCTAGCCATCGTATGGATGGAATCGCATATGGACCGAACCTATCAGTCCAAGGATGAAGTACATGATTCTCGATGCACTGTTTGACCGGCTGGGGTACGTCAGGAAATCGGAGTTGCATTTCGCCAGGTCAGTGGGGAAGCGATTGGATGAACATCGCGAAACAGTTGAGGCGATCGCGGAAAAGACAGATTTGTTTACGGAGTTCTGGCATGCCGCGCACATGGCCGCGCAGGACGACTACCTGATGCGGCTCTATCACCTGGCATATGGTGCGTGGCCCGACGACGACGTTGGGGAAGGCAACCGACAGCCCGATACCGGGGAGTACGTTCGGAGGCGCCCGAAAGTACTCGGTTGCTGCAGGTTACCGGAGTATCCGCATCAACCAATGCCGCCACCGGCGGGCTCACGGCCCGTGTCGGTATGAAGTTCGCGCAGATGCAAATCGAGCGGTTGCGCAGCTGGCATACGATTTCGATCGCTAACTTCCCCTCGCACCAGCTGGTATCCCCTTCCCGCACGGCCAAGCGCCACGGCGCCACATGCTCCATATTCTTCACCGTCGCGTTGGTCACCGCGGCGTTCTTTCGCCACCACTCGTGGGCTCACACGGTTTGCGCCGTGGCTCTCGGCGCGGCTTTGGGATCTGGCTCGAAGGCAGCATGGTTCCTTGGTAAGGCGATCGCTGGGCCAAAGGGTTAACTGGAGACTGGAGACGCCGGATATGCCGAACTCTAACGACGACGGCGTGCAGAGAGTGCCGGACAAGCCGGTAGTACCGGTGGCTGAGCTCATGCGCGTGTATGGCAACACGGTCTGGATCGAAAGTGACCTCCTTGGAGATCGCCACGTGATGGTGCAGAGCGAGGCGCCGGGAGCGGAGCCGCACTGTTTCTGCTCGCTGCGCTACGATCACCGCTACACGAGCAACTCTCATCTCGACCAAGTGGCTGAGCGCGTTGCGTTGTTGCTGGGCGCATTGGCTCCTGTCGCGCGACGGGTTCGCGATGTTCCGATTTCGACGCCAACAGGCTCTAATGCGATAAGGGATATTCCGGCACAAAAGCCGCGCGTCGAGAACGGCGCCGTCCAGTTTGGCGACGACTGGCCAGGGGTCTTCATCCGCGGCGACTCTGCTGGGTACTATGCCATGACACTTCATGCGCTACTGCAACCGCCGGCGGACAAAAACTCCGCGACCACTGGCGCCATCGCCAGGATCCAGCTCGGTGGGCTGTACAACCTGCTGCGCGGGTGCGTTGTCGGACCAGCAAACGGACTATTTCCGCCAAGGACAGACTGATGCCATCGAACCCGCACGAGATCAACCCAGATGCTGTCCCGCGGATCAGCAAGCCTCTGCTTGCCGGCATCGGCATGATGGTGTTGGTGGCGGTGCTCTTTGTCACGCAAAGACTGGTTGGTGCCCCACCTTATGGCTCGGGCTTCGCGGAACACGTCGTGCTCGTCGACACAGCCTGTACCGAGCTGCGTAACGCCAAAACGCTTGATGGCAAGAAGGCACCAGAGCAAGCATTTCCATGCGCCTTCACGGGCTACCTCTATCCGACGCAAATTGCAGGGCTGCTGGCTGTCGATGGCGTCAGCGAGAACGTCAAAGGTCGGTGTCTTACCCTTGCGGCTGCGATCATCGACACGAAGCGCAGTTACGTGGACAGCGACTACCCTCGTCAGCCAGACATGCCGGCGCGCGTACTCGAGGCCTGCAAGGGCAGGCTCCCATAGTCAGATCGATGAAGGACGTCCGGCTTCGAGAGCTGACATCAGCGGATGGGATCACGCACCAGGTGCCCGTCGGAGTCTCCTACATGCGCGAAACTCGCATGTGGCGCGTGACCTTTGCGTCCCGGCGTTTTGGACAGCAATACTTCTCGGCGAGCGTCTCGGCAGCAGGTCTGGGGAAGGCGACAGCGGAACTGGCGCGGCGCCGCGAACTGATGCGGCGAGAAGGAGCGCTCAAACACAGCGACCGCGTCGAGCGTAACCACAAGACCGTTCGCACCGGGCGGCCCGGCGTGATGTTCAATTGGTGCTCCCGCGATCGCGCGTTTTTCGAGGCGAAAGCCTCCTCGAGGCCGTACGGGAGGACGCTTCGCTTCTCATTGCGTGGCGAGGAGTGCGTCGACCCAGATTCCATCTGTCGCATTTGGGCTTTGGCCGTCGCAACACGAGACTATCTTGTGCTCGAGCTTGCGAATGGGCGCGGCGAAAAGGTGACGAAACTGACGGCGATGAGCTTGCCCGACAGGGTGCGTCGTGCTGCGCGCATGATCGATTTCACGCCGGCGTCGCGCAGGGGGCTTCTTGCCGCCGTGAAGCGCGTTCGCCCCAAATAGCTAGTCGTGCAGTTGCTGAGTGCTAGCATCGACCTGATGCTGATCTGTCCAAGGGCTACGTGTTCCGAAGACCTGAGGCCTTGTACCCGAGCATAGTTAACGGCCTGCAAGTTACACCGAGTCCAGCACGGGAGGACAACCGATGGCCGAGACACGCGATGAACTTCAAGCCCTACTGAAAACCCTGGGTGACCAGATGCCCGTGCTTGTCCGCGAGCACCCCGATGACGGCGACTTCTGGGCGAACTTCGCGGGCGCCTCAGATTTTATTCTCGACGCTGCAGGTCCTGACGACTTCGATTGGGTCTTGGAGCAGATCAATGCGTTGTTGATCGCCAATGGCAAGCCTACCGAAGACCTTGCACCGACGGACGACCTAGACCATTGCTCCGATCCACCAAAGCGTTGATCCTTGGCCCTTTCCCCCTCATATTTGAGCGATGAACGAGCCAACCCCCGATGGCGTCCGCCGCTACCCTGACACCCAGGGTTTCCACTCCGATTTGTCGAAGGCGAACGCAGAGCCCGACCGTCGGTGCCCGTGCACCTGTCAGCCCACGTGCCCAGCACGCTGCTCGGGTGAGTGCGGTTGCGAAGCGTGTGGGCTCGATTACACGATCTTTTGCGATGAAGCTGGCTTCCTGGGCCCAGAGGGCATGAACGTGCCGGAGGACCACGCTCTGGCTGCCTACCGTTCGTTCTGATGTGAGGTGGATCATGTGTGGTCGCTACGCGAGGCAACTGGAGTTCGAGTTCACCTTCGATGAACGGGAGGTGTTGGAACGCCTCAATCCACTGCTGGTCGATCAGCTCATGCAGCGGGAACCGGCTTACAACATTTGCCCGACCCAGATCCAACCGGTGATCGCCCGTGGTGATGATGGTGTGGAGATGAAGGGTTTGCGATGGGGGCTGGTGCCCAGTTGGGCAAAGGATCTGAGATTTGGCGCCAAGACGATCAATGCCCGGCGGGAGACCGTGCGAGAAAAGCCTAGTTTCCGTACGGCGTTCAAGAAACGACGTTGCCTGGTGCCTGCCACGGGCTATTTCGAGTGGACGGGCGACAAAGGAAGCAAGCAACCCTGGTTCATCTACCCTCCGGACCGCACGCTGCTGATGTTCGCGGGGCTCTGGGAGGCTTGGAAGGATCCCGCCGACCCTACCGCAGAGTGGATTCGCACGTACACGGTGATCACCGGAGATCCCGGGAAAGTTTCTGGCGATGTTCATGATCGACAGCCCGTGATCTTGCCGCCGGCGATGTGGGAAATGTGGTTGGTGGATGGCACGCCGGACGAAGCGGGCACGCTGCTCAATGAGGTTCCTGAGGCTGAGCTCGCTTACCATCCCGTCACCAAGGCTGTCAGTTCACCCAAAAGCCAGGGCGAGCAGCTGGTCGAGCCGATCGAGCTGAGCCCGGAAGAACGGTCCTATCAGCTTTCCGCCGTGGCAGGTGGCTGAGGGTCTCCAGGATCGCACTCTTGCCGTATGAGAGGGGGCGGGTGGTAATCTTGATTTCTGTTCAGTAATCAAGAAGCACGCCCCATGACATCCCAAGATCACGGCGGCCTGCGCCGAGGCGCAGGCCGAAAGCCAGGGTCCAACGCCTATGGCGAGCCCACCCAGCCCTTGCGGGTGCCGGTTTCCCAGGTGGAAACGGTGGTGGCGTTTCTCGACGCCCACCGGCAACCGGCCACAGCCGAAAACCCACGGCCCATGTCGCTCACCCCCACCACGGTGGCGCTGACCACTTTCGTCAGTCGAGTACCCGCCGGGTTTCCTTCGCCTGCGGCGGATTATCTGGACGACAGCATCGATCTCAACGCCGAGCTGATCATCCATGGTCACGAGGCTGCGACTTTCGTGCTCAGGGTCAAGGGTTGGTCGATGATGCAGGCTGGCATATTCGAGGGTGACCGGATCATCGTGGATCGTGCGCTGACTGCCCGGCAGGGTGATGTGGTGGTGGCGATCACCAGCAACGGCAGCGATTTGACGATCAAGCGCCTGGGGATGCTCGATGGGAAGGTGGCGCTGCTTCCTGAAAACCCGCATTTCAAGCCCATCACGTTCGAGGAAGGCGACACGCTGGAAATCTGGGGTGTGGTGACCAACTGCCTGCGCAATTTCAGGCGCGGTGGGCGGTGAAGTGAATAATCTGGCATGGCGCGCGTTACAGGCCGTGGCGGCGAGCCGCGCTGACCCCCTGTGCATTCAATGGCCTTGCTCGTGAAGAGGCGCTTGGCGTTGGTGGACGCCAATTCGTTCTACTGCTCGGCCGAACGCATTTTTCGCCCCGATCTGGAAGGCGTGCCTGTTGTTGTGTTGTCGAACAACGATGGATGCGTTGTCGCCCGGTCAGCCGAAGTCAAAAAGCTTGGCGTGGCGATGGGCATGCCGTGGTTTCAGATGAAGGATCTGGCCAGGCAGCACAACATACTCGCGTTCTCCTCGAATTACACGCTGTATGGAGACATCTCCCGCCGCTTCATGTCCGTACTCGCGCAATTCGTGCCGCCCGAAGAGCAGGAGATTTACAGCATCGATGAGTGCTTTTTGGATTTTACCCATCAGCCTCACTTGGATTTGACGGCCACCGGCCACGTGATGCGCGACCGGGTGAAGCGATGGACGGGGTTGCCCGTGTGCGTGGGCTGCGGATCGACCAAAACGCTGGCAAAATTTGCGAACAACGTGGCCAAGAAGCAAGCGCAGTGGGGTGGCGTATGCGATCTCACGGCGCTGAGTGAAACAGAACTTGTTGCCGTGTTGGGTCAATTCGATGTGCGCGACGTGTGGGGCGTCGGGCGAAAGATCGCCATGCAACTGATGTCGTATGGCGTGCGCACCGCGGCCGACCTTCGAGCTTGCGATGCCAAGCGGATCCGCGAGCGCTTCACAGTAGTGCTGGAACGCACAGTGAGCGAATTGCAAGGCGTGAGTTGCGTGGCCTGGGAAAATGAACCACCGGCCAAGCAGCAAATCATCGCATCCCGATCCTTCGGTGGCCCACTCTACACGACTGAGCAGCTGGCCGAACCGGTTCGCTTCCACATGGCGCGCGCCGCTGAAAAGCTTCGCCTGCAAGGAAGTATCGCCGGCACGCTGGGCGTGTTCCTGGAAACCAATCGCTTTCGACCGCAGGATCCGCAATACAGCCCATCGCGAGCGATCCATCTGCCTGCAGCCACTGACGACACGGCCGTGCTGACCACCTGGGCCACCACGCTGATGCGCGCGATCCACAAGCCGGGTTTTCGCTACGTCAAAGCCGGCGTGATGCTCATGGATCTGCGAGAACGCTGTGTGGTTCAGGGCTCGCTGTTCGATGCTGCGCCAACGGATCGGGATCTGCGCCGGGAGAGGCTGATGGGTGTCCTCGATCGCGCCAATGGCAAATGGGGCAGGGGTACCATGGGGGTGGGTAGCGCGGGGGTAAAGCAGCAGCGTGGGTGGGCGATGTCCAGGGCAAATCTGTCGCCGTGCTACACCACCCGTTGGGACGAACTGCGCGAAGTCCTGGCCGATTGATTCATCGTTTCGCACCGCTGTGCCCGTAGAACTCGCTGCCTTCCTCGATGAGGTTGAATTCCGTTTCCGCAGGATCGGCCACCACCACAACGAGTTCCGTCCCCCGGGCTGCCGCACCAGGCCTGCGGCAGCGCGCGGGTGTGGCGCAGATTGGCAAATGCTGGCGTTTTGCATCTGCAAACCGTGAACATCGACGCCGACATGTCGTGGCAATAAAGCGGCCAGGATCGCTTTGTAACGGACGCGTTATGGCTGGCTTGACCCCAAGATTTTTGTCACAGCCACAAAGCGGCAGTGATCGCTTTGGAACGCCATCTTTCGTTGCATTTAGAGCGACGCCGGTAATGTCCACAGCTACGAAGCGGCTGAGATCGCATTGAAACCCCATGTTTGACACAAGGACGACCCGCTTTGTCACGTCACAGCTACGAAGCGGCCGTGATCGCCTTGAACCCTCACGAAATGCATTCCAATCGACGCTGAAGTGAGGTCGCGGCAACTAGGCGGCCGTGATCGCCTTAAACCCACCGGGATTTGGCTCAGAGACCCTTCAATTTGCTGGTCGCGGCAACTAGGCGGCCGTGATCGCCTTAAACCCACGTCGCCATGCAGCCTGGTCGGGTCGAAACGGTACGTCGCGGCAACTAGGCGGCCGTGATCGCCTTAAACCTGACCCAATTGTAAGCGATTGAATCCTAAACCGGGTCACGAGCACTTGCGAGCGCTACACCTAAATCGGACCAGACCACGTCGTAACTTGTTGATTCGTGCAGAGCAGCCGGAAGGCATCACCGCAGCGCTCGCGCGCCTTCGGCAGGATCACTCGACCACGCGTGAGGCGCGTCGGGCTTCAGCAACTTTCTCCCGCTTCTCCTTTCGTTTGGCCGCCGCGCCGTCCCGTGCCGCGAGCGTCTCACGCCAGAAGTCCTCCACCAACGTGGGCAGGGATTCCTCCGTGGCTTGCCAAGCGAGCGCCGCGCCATTTCGCTTCCGATCGATGTCAGCACCGCACTGGGTGCAGGCGAGGCGTTGTGAGTCGTCCTCGACAGGCTTCACAGCGCCGCCGCAGTACGCGCAGTGCCCTGCCGTCTCACCCGTGAGCTCAAGCACAGCGGTACCGCACTTCGCCGCCGCCCAGCGGATCGCGCCCTCGAGCTCGTAGATTGCGGCAACGACCCGACCGGAGCGCGCCTTGCGCCCGAATTCAGTGCGCTCACCCGAAGCGTCATCGACCTTCTTCGCCGCGGATTCGAGGTCCAGAGGCTGCAGGACGATGGCTTGGTACCCAGTGGCTAGCCCAAGTGCCACCTCACGGTAGAAACCCTTGCGCCGGTTCCTGGCGCGCTTCGCGGCATGGGCTGCTTTCTGCCACGCCAACTTGTCCTCCTTCCGCCAGGCTTCAAACCAGTCGGGGAGATCCGCGGTGTCGCGCAGGCGTTGGGCGAGCCGGTGCAGGCGCCGGATGGCCACATGCGTCGCTGGGAGGCGGCGAATCACCAGCAGATCGGCCGCTGCCTGGCTGCGTCGTGTTGCTTCCGGGGTGGCGTCCTCCGTGGGTTGCTCCGCCGCATCCAGCAGATCCTGGGGCCACGCATGCGCTTTCAAGGTGGCTACCACGTTGTCGCGCGCCACGCTCCGTGCGGACTCAACCTCGCCCGAGTGTTGCAACCCCGCCTCAATCTCCGGCGGCAACTGGAGTACGCGCGCAAGCCCCGGGTCGGCGCCGTCCGCGATGCCCGCAACCCTCCGGCCCGTCAGGTCGGCCGCCCAGCCAGCGTGGAGTGCGACCAGCGGCTTGCGCTCGCCGACGCTGTCGTTCACGGGTAACGGGCTCCGTACCTGGAACTGGATGGCCCATTGGAATTTGGGGCCGAGCCGCCGCCGCACCAGGCGAACCAAGCCGACCGCGCCGTCGTCCGGCATCGCCCGGTGGTACTGCCACGTGCCGGCGGCGTAGGTCTCGGAACTCGCGGGCCCCAGCCGGAACTCGAGCGTCCCGTAGCGACGCGGGCCGCATCCTCCGCTTGCCTTGACCCGAAACTCGGTGTGCCTACCTTCTAGAAGCGTACTGACACTGACACCGCCGGCAGCGGTGAACTGAAGCGTGAGCGAATCTTGCGTGGACTCACCCGCTTTCGCGAATCGCGGGGCGCGTCCCTGCACGAAAGAACTCTTGAACGCGAGGAGCGCGGCGTCCAGCGTTGCATTCGCCGTTGCCCAGCCCAACCCCGCCGCAACGGCGTCGCAGCGAAGTTGGTACGTGGCGCACGTCGACTTCCTTCCGATGCGGCACAGAAAGCGTTCCTGCAGCGTAGCCTTGTGGACCTTCCGTGTGTCACGCAGCAGTGCGGCGAGCGTCCGCCACACTTCGCGCCGCTCGGACGCCACGGCCTTCATCGTGTCTTCGTCGTTGGCGGCCTTCGCAGCGCTCAACGCTTCATTCAACGCCTCCACGCGCGCCTGTGCGGATTGGGCTTCCTGGCCAGCGTTCTCCAGCAGGTACGCCTGCATGTCCCGCAAGGTGCCCTGCATGCACGCGACGAGCTCGTTGTAGAGCTGGTGAGCCTTGAAGAACTGGTCGTTCGCCGCCTCCAGGCAGTCCTTGTCGAGGCGGGCGCCGAACTCGTAGATGCGGACGTCGCCCTGGGGCAGGCTGGCGGGAGTGATCTTCATTTCGGTATTGCTCCTTGGATACCTCTGTGCGCTTCGAGTGCGCAGGGTCTGGAAACATGGAACCAACGGTACGGGACGCACGGACAATAGAAAGTCCGTGCATATCTTGGTCGGTGTGGACCTTGCATAGACAACGCCGGTGTCACGCCAATCCGTCCGAGAAGCATCGGGCCATAGTCGAAAGCCGGCACCCCGTGGCGGGCGCGGCCATTGGTTCGCCGGGCGATGAATCAGCCGTATGCCAAACCCCATGCCAAGTTTTCGTCATTTTGCGCGAGACCGACCACCAGAGAGAAGGCATACCACGGGTACTTCGTCACCCAATTGCGAAGCTCGGCACACCGATGCGCGCCGATTGCGGCTAAGTCCGCATCAGCCGGCGTGCGCAGCATGGTCGCCTGACGCACCAGGTCACGCACGCCGACCTCCTGCTGGATGGCTGCGATGGCGCGGCTGTATCGCTCAACGAGCGGCGTTGGAGGCAGGCGCTCCAGCGTACGCAACAGTTCGCGGTTCATCGATTCGATGAGGTCGGGGAGCTGGCTGGCGGGCATAGTGGGAGTCCGAGGGAGAGCGCGTATGGCTCAGGCAGAGCCGACAACGAGCGAGTCCATGAGAGCGGTAGCCGCGACAATCAGCACGATCAGGACGCCGCCGACGTGCAGCCTCTGGCGGACGGCCGCGCGCTTCTCGGGAGAAAGCTCGCTCTTCTTTCGCGTTAGGAAAATCGCGCACGCGTACATCACCATGAAGAGGCAGAAGCAGATGCCGAGCATGACGCGGCCGAATTGAAGGATCGTATCCATGGGAACCCTTCTAGGTAGGTTGAGGGGCGCTTAGGCGCGCCCGGAGGCAGCACGCGACCAGCAGCGTGCTGAAGTGAGATGTCGAGGACTGGCAGCAGGCATGAGTCACCAGTCGCTACTGTCGCCGTCAGAAGAGTCGCCAGCATCGAAGCTGTCGGCGTCGCTGCTGTCGCAACTATCCGTGTCGCTGACGTCGACGTCCTGCGCACTGCAGTCGTCGGGAGGCGAACTCCGCGACGCGTCACAGTCTGGCGTCGTCTCGCTCGGTGTGCCGCAGTCGTCTTGGGACGGCGCGCCCAGGTCGTCGCTGAGTGCGGCGCCGAGGATCGCGCCCGATAAGGATCCTCCGACCAGCGTTCCAGCGACGGCACTTCCGGTGGCCAGCCCGATCGCCGCGCTCGTTGCGAAGTCGCCATCGTCGTCCCTATACACCGACTCAGGATGGATGGGCGCACGCCGGACGACCTGGGTGGCGCTCACGCTCGCGGCGTGGGGGGCGCTCGCGTTTAATGCGTTGGCGCGATCCGTTGTGCGCTGTGTCGCCGTAGCGGGCCGCGTCTGCTCACTTCTCTCATTCGCGCGGGCGACGTACCAAACGGTCACGATGACGATCAGGGTTGCAACGAGCCAGAACAGAATACCTTCCATGGGAATGCCTCTTTGAGGGATTAGGGCTGCCGGCACGCGCGCCGGCTAGCCGATCGGAACAGCGTGATGGCCGGTCTACCAACCCAGCTCGGACGAACTGACCTTGAAAAACCCGAGCTGTCCTCGGAGTGGCACGAACGCCGGGGATGGACGGCCGCGTGTGAGAACGAAGCCAAATGGGCCGGAAAACCACAGGCTCTCGGACGTGTCCACGCAGTCGATGATGGTGGCGGCACCCACGATGCCTCCCAGGTCGAACTTGTCCGGCAGCGGGATCGCGGGAAAGACGTCTCGGACGTACATCAGGTCGTCGCGTTGCTCGGATCCCCAACGCTTGCCGGCATGAATCAGGATGTCGCCGCGACGTTTGGTATGCCAGCGCCGATTCTCGATGTCCTTATAGCCGTTCACGATGAGCCATGCCCACGGCTGCAGAATCGACAGGGCAATCATGGGAGGAGAACCGGCGCCAAGTAGTGAGCTATCACCATAGCAATGACGAGTAGAACGTACGGAATCAGCTCGATCCTCATGTCCGCAATTCCGCCTGATGGTTGGACCTTGGGTTTATGACAGGGAAGCCGTCGTGCGTATGCCCGTCGAGTTGCCGACCGGACACTCGCTTTCCGACGTTGACCATGGTGCAACCATCGGCCGTGTCGTCCACAGATGGCGCGTTCATCTGGCCGCTGACCCCCAACCAGGCACGCTTCGCATCGGCGGGCGATGGAAGATCTCTGTCACTCAGCGCACTGGATTCGACTTTCCAGTTACCCCACTGTTTGAACAGGTAGGGGACGCCTGCCGCCGCACACTGGTCTCGCAGGGAACGCGGCCACGCGGGGTGCATCGGCCTTGCACCGTGTCCAGATTCTCCGCCGACGATCACCCAGTCAATACCCTCTAGCGGGGCCCCTGTGACGTCGCAGCGATAGAACCCTTCGCCCTGGAGGCGGTGTCGCGATGCGCCAATCGATTCACCCATCCAGCGTCGAATGTCTACGGCACCGAGCATCGGCTCGATCGACAGAAAACGCACAGCCGCGGGGACAGCCAGCAGCTTCGGGATGTCCCGATCAGCTTCGGTCTGGTTGCAGACTGTGGCACCAAGCCAGACGTGCGCTGGGGGACAGCCGTCCAGCCACTCGGTGAGGAAGTGCGACCGCTCGGCGTCGGGCGCGGAAGCGCGGTGAGCCGTAAGCATCGGGATCACGTTTCCGATGCGTTTCGTGAGCAGCAGCCAGTCGAGGTTGCGTGTCCGGTCGATCAAGTCGAGCAGATCAGCGCGCCACTGTGGATCAACCTCGTTGTCGAACACGTCGGCAAGGGATGCGCAGAACACCCTGCGGCGCGCTTCCACGATCACGCAGGCGTCGGCTTGCCCGTTCCGCCCCGGGCAGTCTGGCGTGCTCAGCGCCCGCCGCTCGCCACGCCACCCATGGGTCGTACAGGTCGCGAAGGGTAATGCGTTCCAGCGACGCGGAAGCTCCCAGTTGGCGTTCGACGTTCGGTGGCGAGCTTGTCCGTGCCCCCAGAGGACGCCGAAGCGACGCACTGGCGTGCTGACCGAGGCATAGCAGTGGTCGCAGGCCGAGCTGACCGCTGTGCAACCCATCCATGGATTGAAGGTGCTGTCGCACCAGGCGATTTCAGTCGTTTCAGCCATCCCTGCTGTCCTTGGGCCAAGGTGTCGGCGACCGGCGTGGTCGCATGGGGGTAGATTGCCACGCGATTCTTGGCGCCCAAGCAGGGAAATTCGCCCTTTATTGGCGGGTTTTCTCCCGCTTTCAACGGCCGAATCAATGGCACCATGGTGTGGCGCAGTGGCGCGTTCTGTACCTGGCTGCACTGAGCAAGATGCTCGTTTGGACGCCTTCGGGCGATGCGTAGCATCAGAAGGGATTCCGACGCCGACACGGACTTCAGGAAATGAGCGAGACCAACAAGCCCGCCCGGACACTCACCGCCGAGCAAATGGCGGTGGTGAACCACGAGGGTGGCCATGCGCTGGTGGAAGCCGTGCCCGGGTCAGGCAAGACAACGGTGCTGGTGGCGCGGCTGCGGCGCCTGATCCGCCTGGGCCGCGACCCGAAGGGCATTCTGGCCGTCATGTTCAACAAGGACGCCCAGCTTGGGTTCGTGGCTCGCCTCCGGCGCGCGTGCGGCGAGAAGGATCTCCCGGAAGTCCGCACCTTCAACTCGGTCGGTTTCGGGATCCTCAAGCGCCTGGTCGCGATGGGCCAGCTGGACGCCCGACGCCTGCATCAGGGAAAAACCCTTGAGCGATTGGCCCGCAACAGCCTCAAGGACGCGTGGGTCAGTGTCCACGGGAAGGGCTCGCAGCCTTCGAAGGAACAGTTCCAGGAATTCCTCCAGTTCATCACGCTGGTGAAATCGCAACTCCAGCCGGCTGAGGAGGTCTGGAAGGCTGGTTCCTACGCGGTGGTGTGCCGTCCGTACGTGAAGGCCTTCGAGCTGTTCCTGGAGGCTCAGGCCGCCCAGAAGATCATGTTCTTCGACGACCAGATCTACCGTCCGATGATCGCGCTCTCGCGCGACCCGAGTTTGTGGCAGTACTTCGAAGACTGCTACGACGAGATCCTCATCGACGAGTTGCAGGACATCAACGACGTGTGCTTCTACATGATGCGTGGTCTTGCGGGCAGTCGGGCGAGGGTTCTTGGTGTGGGCGACGTGAACCAGAGTATCTACGCCTGGAGAGGGTCAAGAGTGGCGATCCAGGCAGAGGAGTTCGCTCAGGCGTTCTCGCCGTGCGTGCACTATCCGCTCAGTTTCACCTTTCGCTTCGGCCAGGAACTGGCCCTGCTGGCCAACCACCTGATCTCGAACAACCACGAGCGTGGTCGGTCGATGGTTCTTGCGGCAGACGGGAATCCCGAGACGACGGTGGAAACCATCGAGGTTAAGGCGAAGCAGCCCAGCGGCATCGTCGAACTGGTCACGCCGCGCTGGAAGGACGGGACACTGCGCGACGCGGCTGTTCTTGCCCGGAACTTCAGCCACCTGGTGCCGTACGAGATCGAGCTGGCCGAGGCGGGTGTCCCCTACCACGTGTACGGCCGCGTCGGCCTCCTATTCCTTCCCGAGGTCGCTTCGCTCGTGTGTGCGGTGTCCCTCGTTGCCGACCATTGGATCATCCCGGAGGACGACCGCTTCCACTTCCTCTACAGCCTTCTGACGACGCCTGCGCCGTTCGTTGAGGCGCGGCTGCTCGAGCGAATTGCGGAAGCCATGGAACCCATCTGCACGGGCCCGGCGAGGGCTGGGCTGGCGACGGTCATCTACGACGCAGCTCGCCAGCTTCCAGGAAGCCGGGGCAGCGCAGCGTCCAACCTCCAGCAGAGGGCCGATGCCGTGCGGCTCCTGACGAGTGGTGCACTGGCGGACAAGCCCGCAGGCACTATCGTCCAGGCCTACATCCGAATGACCGGTATGCGCGAGGTAATCCAACGTAGCGCGGCGACGCCGGAACAGGCGAATGAGATGTTGGGCACCCTGGATGCGTTCGTACGCCTTGCGGAGCGTTCGGGGACCGCACGGCAGTTCCTTGACGTGCTCAGCCCACTTGTCGCCCAGCAGGAAGACGAGCCGCCCGAGGGCGACCACCTCCGGCTGACGACGCTGCACCGGTCGAAGGGCCTGGAGTGGCCGCTGGTGGTTGTGGTTGGTCTGGCGCGTGGGATCTTCCCGGACGGGAATATCGAAACGCTGGAAGAAGATCGCCGTCTGGCCTACGTCGGCATCACTCGGGCCATCAAACAACTGGTGCTGTTCCACCCAGAGGACAACCTGCTCGCGCGCACGCGTACCGAACTCGGCTTGGTCGTGAAGGGTCAGGGCAACGCGAGCCCGTTCCTCTACGAGGCGGAACTGGGCTTGTCCCGGGCGCTGCACCAGGCGATCAAGGCCGGGCTGCCCTGCACCCTTCAGGCGCGCCGCGGCGACATAGCCGAGCGATATCTGGAGCTGACGAGCACCGAGCACGTGCTGATCGACCTGTCGGCCGAGGTCGCCGCCGAGGCGACGCGCCGGGCGGCAATCAAGGCATCCGGCGCCACAATCCCGAGGGGCTTCAAACCGACGATCGGCGCGGAGGTGATGCACCGCGCCTACGGGCTCTGCCGGGTCGTGACCGAGTACCACGCGCCGATCTACCAGGTCGAAAACGTCGAGACGGGCGTCCTCTTCAGCGCCGTGCTGGACGACGAGAACGGCTGGCACCTGTTCGGCGACGCTGCGCGCGCCCAGAACGGACGGCACGGGGCCGGGCAGTCTCAGGATGCGAGACTGCAGGGTGCCAGCCTGCCCGCCACGGGTGGTGCTCGCTGATCCGTCCGTAGGCGCAAAGTGACCGGTTGGACGCGCCATCAGCGAGTGCTATAGCTGGACTGTGCCCCGAAACCGGTGGCGGTCGGATCAAGGAACACCTCTATGGAACTCACGCTCGAAACCTTCAATGCCGCCCTGGCCAGTATCAAGTGCCCCATGGTGCTCGACCACAAGGCGCTGGAGACGGTGGTTTCCCGGAAGGGACTGGGTACCGTGCTGCGAGCCATCGACGAGGCTAGCGCCGACAACCAGGCAGCGCAGGGCGCATTGCGGGCCTACGGCCAGGTGGCTGGCTTTCTCGCGCAGCTGACGCGCTGCGGTCTTCGCGGGACGACGTACGACCAGGCGGCCAGCGTGCTTCGCGCCCAGGGATTGGACAAGGTGCGGGGAGTGGTAAGTGGTGCGCTGCGTGGCGACGCGATGCATCGGCGCCAGCTGAGCCAGTGGCTGTGCGATGCCGCTGACCAGGAGCCCGGTCAGGAGTCGGGTGAGGTGCCAGCCTCGCCGCCGCCAGCGAACAGCCCGCCGCCGCGCACGGCGGGTCAGGTGGAACGCGCAGGGGTAACGCCGATCAATCCCACAGTGTCCCCGCGGGCGTCGGCCGCCCCGGCGCGCCACACGACGCAGCCCGTGAGCATGGCGCGCAACAACCTGCCACCCCCGAACGCTGCACAGCGCCGCGAGCCGGAGCCAACCTCGGCGCGCGAACGAGAGGACGACCGCGCCGACGACGCGCGCATGCCCGACAACGTACGCCACATGCACCGGTCCCACGACGACTCGGGCCAGTATCGCGGTGCGGCGCCGTTCCGGTCGGCATCTGGGCGTGCTGCACCGGAGCTGCAGCGGCAAGACGGCGACTCAAGTTCCCGGCAGTACCTGCAGGCGAAGGCACACGGTGGTCGTGCCGCGCTCACCTTCGATGCGACAACCAACCGGCACAACGAGCCGACGGTTTGCATCGAGGCGGCGGTGGGTTCCAACAAGGTCTACGACTGGAAGAACAAGCTCCGGTTCCAGCTGACACGCAACGAGTTCGAGCTCATGACGTCGCTGCTGTACCACGACCTGGAGGGCGTGCGGTTCTCCAATCACGACGACAAGTGGCTGAGCGCCGACTGGCAGACCGGGCAGTACGCCGGCACCATCAAGTTCACCTTGGGCAAAGGCAAGGCTACGGAGTTCCAGCCGCGCACGTGTCAGGTGGACGAGAACTCGATCGGCGAGGTCCTGGATGTGTTCCTGAAGCAGATGGCGCTTCTGCGCGGATGTCGCGAGGACGAGGTGCGTGGTCGCTGCATGGTCACGACCCGGATGCATCTGGCCAAACAGGAAGCACGAGGGAACCGCGAGCAGCAGGGTCGGAACATGGGCGGTGGTCAGCAGCGCAGCTACGGCTAATATCTGCAGTGAGGTCCTTACCCGCCGGACGCCGGCATCCGCATCAGGAGAGCAATGGAATGCTTACCGCAGTCAAGATAGCCGCTCAGTCACCAAGCCTCGATGGCCAGGCCCTGTTGGGGCGCGCCACGGCGCTCGCGCAGGCCATCGTTGAAATCCTGATCCACGACCAACCTGTTCCCCTGAACGTCGGCTTTGTTCTCGCTCAAGTGCCAGACGGCCGGGATCGCTTCTACCAGCACTCCGGGGATCGCTCGCTGGAATCTTTGGTGGAGATGCTGGAGCAGGCGGGGGCGACGGCCATCGTCATCGTGAGTGCTGCGTATATCAACATTGGCGCCACGGCCGGCGTTGATCCGAAGCGGGATCAGCCGTGCCTCTGCCTGCATCTGGCCGAAGTTGGCGGGATCCACGCGGTTGACTACGTGGCGATCGTACCTCGCGATGGTGGTTACACTTTAGGCGATCCCATCTCGGTCAAAGCTGAGAATCGGGTCGGCCTACCGTATCGCCCGCCGCAGCTGAGCCAGGGAACCGGGCGAGCGCGCCCGACCGATCGACTACACTGACAGGTGCACGAAACCGAAGCATCAGGAGCTCGATATGAATGAAGCGACCGTCAACTTCACCATGTGCGCATACTGCGGCTCGTTCGATGGCGGACATACGCTGGCTTGCCAAGCGATTCATATGGAGGGCCCTGTGCCGGCGCAGATCCCCGCTCCCAAACCCCCCTTGCAGCCACGTGAGCATTCCGTGCAAGCTGAAACCGTGCAAGCTGAAACGTAGATCGCGCTGCAAGGGTGGCCGAGTGGATCGCAAGCTACTGGTCGAGGGCGAGTTGTCACGAAGAATGCTGTGCTTCCGGCCATCATTCGTCACCCATCGACGCGCCCATGAAAATACGCGAATAACGGCCTAGTTTCCGCGCCAGGTTTCGGCTGCAGCCCTTCTATAGTGGGTTAAAGCGATGGGCACAGATGTCCATGGCATACAGCCAGCAAGGAAGAACCATGCAGATAATCGCGCCGGCACAGGGGCCGGAGCTCGGAGCGTCGGCGGACGCTGACGATCCCGCGCAGCGCGCCCAAGCCGCGGCGGCCTGGGCCAAGGAAGCGGCCGAGCGTGCGGCGCAAGCGACCGCCGAAGCGGCCGAGGCCGACCGTGCGGCACGCGAGGCCGCGGATCTGGCGACCCAGCGTAAGGTCACCGTACTCGTCGGTGAAGCCTCCGCCCTGCTCACGGATCTGGACGCCGCCTACCAAGCGATTCTCGACCACCTCGAGAAGCAGACCACAGGCGTGGCCAGCATCAATTCCGATCTCCAGCGCGTGCTCAACGCCGGCGCCGATACGCAGGTCATCAATTTCCAGCCCGATCGGGCGTTGTCGCCGCAGGACGTCTTCAAAGATCTGGCCGAGGTGCTGGTGCGCCGCGAGCGCCCTCGACTCGATCCCCGCGGTCTGCGCAAGGACGTCCGCTATGACGACCTTCTTCGCGCCACCGAGGAGCCGGCGCGCGGCACCATGACCGCGGCCGAGTTTGCCCTGGCCCGCATCGCGCACGCGCGCACCCGGTCCATCCACTCGTTCTACGAGCGTCTCGTGGTGCGCATCTCTCCCGAGTCGGTACCCGAACGAGCGTCGGAGTACGTGTTCCAGGAGCTTGTCGCGTCGTTCGCGGTTCACGTCCCGCCCATGATCATCGTGCCGCATGCCGAAGACAGTTTCGGTTGCACGGTGTTCATACGGCTCACACGCCACGAAGGCGAGAAGCCCTACAACCTGACCCACGACCAGTTCGTGCGCGTGGAGCAGGCATTCCTCGCGCTCGGCACCGCCTGCGTAATGGCCGGCAACGAGCAGGCAGCCGCAGCGATCACCGAGGCGGGCAACGAGCTGGTGAGGCGCTTGAGGGAAAACCACCGCCAGTACCGGCACGCGGAGGATCAGCACGGTGGCATCCACATCCGAGTCACGTTGTGGCGCGACAAGGTGGCCTTCCACCTCTCCAACCCGGTCATGGAGATCGTGCGCTCGCTGATGCTGACAAGCTCCAAGGGTTTGCAGTTCGTGGCGGCCCGTGGCTGACGGCCTTGCGGGCCAGCGACGCGGCGGTGAAGAAGCGACGGCGCGAGATCCCCGGACGTCGCCTCGTGGCGACGATCTTCTGGGCCTCAAGGACGGCCGCGCCGTCCTGGTTGTCCACGCCGAGCGCGCGCACGTTAGCGTCGCCGTCTCTGCACGCGGCGAAAGGCACGGTGCCGACCGACGGCGCCTGACGCTGGCGGCCTACCGCACCTTGGTGAATGGGGCGCTTATCGTCCGGCTCGGCGGGAGCGCATAGAGCGCGTTTGGACGGCCTGCGCGGAGCGGCCATGATCAACGGGAGCCATGCAGGGAAGCCTATGTCCTCTCTACCCGCTGTCCGGCCTATGTCGGACGATATCCGCATCCCGCCGCATTCGATCGAGGCGGAGCAGGCCGTGCTCGGTGGCTTGATGCTCGACCCGCACGCCTTTGAGCGTATCGGCGACCGCCTGCACGAGTCGGACTTCTACCGGCGCGATCACCGCCAGATCTTCCGTGCGATTCGAAGCCTGGCGGACTCCGGCAAGCCTTTCGACGCTGTCACGCTTGGGGACTGGTTCGCCAGCTCACGCGAGCGTGTGTCGCCAGAGCTCGGCACGTACCTGGCCGACCTGGTCAAGATGACCCCCAGCGCCACCAACATTTCCGCTTACACCGACATCGTGCGCGACCGCTCTATCAAGCGGCAGCTCCTGCTCGCGGGTACGTCGATTGCCGACGAGGCGCTCGATCCAAGCGGCCCGGATAGCCAGGCGCTCCTCGAGAACGCAGAGCAGCGCGTGTTCCGCATCGCGACGACGTCGGCGCAGGGGCGCAAGGACGTAATGCCGGTATCGGAGGCGGTTAGAGACGCCTTCAAGGTGATCGCTGGCCGCTTCCAGAATCAGGGCCAGTTGCAGGGCGTTTCTACCGGCCTCCCCGACCTCGATCGCGTGCTCGCAGGACTCCAGCCGGGCGATCTCATCGTGGTGGCCGCACGACCGTCGATCGGCAAGACCGCACTTGCGCTGAACATCGCCGAGGCCGCCGCGCTGCGCTCGAAGGTCGCCACTCTGGTCTTCTCGATGGAGATGTCGGCCAGCCAGCTCGGGGTGCGCCTGATTTCGTCCGTTGGACGGGTGAACCAGCAGCACCTGCGGACGGGCGACATCTCCGAAGAGGAATGGCCACGGATCACGAACGCGATTGGCTTACTGACCGAGACGCACTGCCTGTACATCGACGACACTGCAGGCCTGTCGCCGGCAGAGCTTCGGTCACGCGCGCGCCGGATCCACCGAGAACACGACGGGGGCTTGGGCTTAATCGTGATCGACTACCTGCAGCTGATGCAGGTGACCGGTACCAAGGAAAACCGCGCCACCGAGATTGCGGAGATTTCGCGTAGCCTGAAGGCGCTGGCGAAGGAGCTCAACGTGCCAGTGATCGCGTTGTCGCAGCTCAACCGCTCCGTCGAGCAACGTGCCGACAAGCGCCCCGTGATGTCGGATCTGCGCGAATCCGGATCCATTGAGCAGGACGCCGACGTGATCATGTTCATCTACCGCGACGAGTACTACAACAAGGACAGCCCGGACAAAGGAAAGGCCGAGATCATCATCGGCAAGCAGCGCAATGGGCCAACCGACACCGTGGTGCTGAGTTTCCTGGGTCAGTACACGCGGTTCGAATCGCTCGCGAACGACACGTTCTCGATGGCATAGGCCGGCCCACGGGGCACATGGCGTCGCCGCACTCGGGTTGTCGGCTCTGCCGCCGTCGCCGCCACAGCAAACGGTGCGTCAACCGCGTTCAAGCGGCAGATAGCGCACGGGCGGTACTGTTGCATGGAGAGATGCGATCGCCCGCAGCAGGGGCAGTCGACCAGCGTGGGCTCGGTGCGCGTGGTGTGGCTCGGCTGGCGGGGGGGCGCGGCTTCCCAGGGGAGCGCCACGGCACCAAGCACGGGTGCCTGGCGCGCCACGGTGCTCGACGCGACAGCGTGGACTTTGACTGCATCGAAGTAGGGTAGGGCGTCGTCCGTCCACGGCGCGCGTTCGATGCAGATTTCCACGGTGCATTCCTCTGCGAGGTTTGTTGTCGCGCTCGGTCCGATGGTCAGGGCCGCGCGCGGCGGGTGTGTGGTGAATGGCGATCCTTCGCCGAAGCTCGTCCTGTGCTCGTCCATACCGTGGTCTTCCCTGGTGACTGCTACCCCTCGCCTCGGCAGCGCCTGGCGAGCTCGTTAGGGGCCATACAACACCCCCCAAACCCGGCGAACCTACTTCGAGACGCCGGCACGTCGACCTATTGCGAGCTGAACGATAGACGCAGCGCGGACGAAAGAAAATTGGGAAAATTACGAGATGGCGACTTCTTGCGCTTGAAGCGTCCGCCGTAGCGACTAGGCCATGAAACGCCCAAAACGGCGGTACAGCGCCATGTAATCGGTTTCGCCACGGCGTTTTGGATCGTGGCAGTCGCGACTCGATTTGCGCGGCTTTCCAAGTGCGTCTTTTGGCGCCCAAGATGGCCGAGGTGGCCTTGGCCACCTGATCGCGGTGTCGCATCCTGTTTTGCACCGCAGTGGCTAGCGCCTATATCGCCGCCGCGTGGCTACGCGTCACTCCGGCCGGAGGCCGTCGTCGTCCAGCTCGCAGATGAGGCCGTTCGCATAGAGGTAGGGAAGAAGCTCGTTGCCGTCGCTCAGGCCGATCTTCTTGAGTCCGTTGTACTTGTGGGTGGTGACCGTCGAATACGAACGGCCAGTGTTGGCCATGATCACATCGGGCTTGTCGCCGCGGCAGAAGGCCAGAAGGACCGCCCGCTCGCTTTCCGTCAACAAGGCCCACGGGGAGTCGCGCAGTGTCCTGAAGTCGATCCTCGCGTCGATGTGGGCGCGATCTTCGCTCACCGCTACGATCGCGTCGACCAGCTCGGAGGTAGGGCTGCTCTTCGAGACGTAGGCGTTCGCGCCGGCACTCATGACGGACTTGGCCAGGAACGCACTTTCGTCGGCGGAATACACGAGAACGCGAGCCTGTGGATCCGCGCGACGTACCGCGCGCACCAGGGCGGCTCGCTTGAGTTCGCCCGGCATCACGAGGTCAAGAACGATGATGCGGGGGAGCGGACTGGGCTTGGAGCAGATCTCGAGCAGCGTTCGGCTGCAGTGCGCCATCACGAAGCGGCCACCATCCACGCCAAGCCAGCTCTGACAGATCTGCGAGACGGCGAGCGATACCGAAGGATGGTCATCGGCGACCACGAAGGAAAACTCGCCACAAAGCGTGTGAAGCCCTACAGGATCCATGCTGCCTCCGTTCGTCCTGGGACGGCGGGCACCCTTCGCTCCGATGTGGCCGTTGTGCTCATGCTCGCTACCACCCCTGGTAAATGACGCCCCTCAGGCCTTGCCGAGGGATTTCAATGCGTCTCTCCTGGCGTCCCATGCCGACCGCTTGGCATGCCAGCCGAGGTCACGGGTCGTCTTGGCACACGTGACGGTCGATGTGGTGTCCAACATGGAGATCAGCGTCAGCAGATCCTTCTGGATGAACAGGCGGCCGACGTTCGCGATGGCGCGAACCACCCCGAAGCGCATGCGGCGGATCTTTCGCCCTTCCTCGATCCCCTTGCGGATGTAGTCGCCGCCCAGTTGGATGACGTCGGGCGCGGCGAGGTTGTACAGGCCACGGACCTCGTGCTGCAGGCCGGCTACCACGGCATCGGCAACGTCGTCCTCGTGCACTACCTGCTGCTTGGGCGGTTGGACGCCGAAGTCGAGCCAGACCGGGAGGAGGAAGATCTCCCGGAGAAACTTCCTCGCGCGGCCGCCGACGATCAGGTGCGCACGGAACTGGATCGCCTCGGGCATGTTCTGCTGTATGTACTGCTCTACGGCCAGCTTGTGCTGGGCATACGGAAACCACGGCGGCGGCTGCGGCGTCATGGACTCGTCCATGTTCTCGCCGGAACCGTAGACGGAGATACTGCTCATGTTGATGAACTTGCGCACGCCGGTTGCGCGGGCGGCGTTCACAACGTTCGCACTGCCATCCACGTTGATGTCGCGCATCTCGGCCTCAGTGAGCTTTTCCTGGGCGACGATGAAACCCAGGTGGACGACGGCATCATGCCCAGCCATCACGTCCTTCAGCTTGGCATCCCGCATGTCGAGCTGCACATGCTTGTACTTGTCGTCAGTGAAGGCCGCGGCCTTCCGGTCGACGCCGGTGATCGATTCAACAAATGTCTGCGCGGCCAACAAGGGGAGCAGCGCGGCGGCGACACAGCCGGAGGCGCCAGTGACAAGAATTTTCATAAGGACTCGGAGAATGGTTGGGTGGTTGGAAGATCACGGAATCCGCTATGCCGGCCGAAGCTGCTCGACCATCGAAAGCAGGGTAGTGGGGTGAAGTGGCTTCTGAAGTGCAGCATCCAACAATCGGCTATCCAGGGCACGGGTAAAGACCGATGGTTTGTCGTGTAATTTGTCGGCACTGATCGCGACCAGGCGCATGGTCGGTTGACGCTCGCGAATCGCGCTTGCCAGCTCGATACCGTTCATGCCGGGCATCCGATAGTCGAGCACGCAGATGTCGTAGCGGTTGCCAGCGTCGATCGCAGCCAGTGCCTCGATACCCGACGCTGCAGAGTGCACGCTGTAGCCGGCTTCGCGAAGCACACCGGACCACGCGGCGCGGCTCTGCAACTCGTCGTCTACGAACAGAATCGATGCGAGATCTGTGGCCACGGATCGCACCAGTGCGCTCTTAGGTGGCGCGGACTGGGCCGCCGCCGAACGATCGATCAAGGTCGCCGGCGCGTGCAGGCGGAAGGTCGAGCCAAGATGGCCGCTGGTCAGTTCGACGCGGCCGCCGATTCGCTCGATGGTGTCCTTGACAATGGCAAGACCGAGCCCGAGGCCGTCGGTCTCCGCGGCTGCCGGACCGCGATGAAATCGATCAAAGATCCGCTGCTGCTGGGAGGGTGCGATGCCGACACCGTCATCGGTGACTTCAAAAAGGAGGCCGCCACGCTCTTCAGAAACTGAAAGGGTCACCTGCGTGCCCTTGGAGTGTTTGGCCGCATTGTTGGCGAGGTTCATCAGGCAGATCGACAACGAATCGTAACCACCGAAAAAAGTACCCAGCCTGGCGCGGTTGACGACATCGATGCGGAGACCGCGACTCTCCGCTAGCGGTTTGACGATAGCGGCCACCTGCCGCAAAAGTTCGGCCGGGATGAAGGACTCTTCGGGTTCGTCGAAGCTCAGGTCTTCGGCGGCGGATCGGCCGATGATGGCGCGGATCTGTCGCGTGAGTTGGATCGCACTGATACGGATACCTTCAATTGACGGCTGCGAGAGCTGGCAATATCCAATGATCGAACTCACCGGTGTGAGCAAATCGTGCGAAACGTCGGACATGAAGCGGATTTTGGTCTTGTTGGCCTCGTCCAGCATCTTGTTGGTCGCTGAGAAGCGCTCAAGAAGATTGATCATTTCCGTCATTGGTCGCATGAGCGCCAACGGAATAATGATCAAAGTCACCAGCAAGGTCGCAAATACGGCGAGTTCATTCCAATTTGTCACCATAGCGGACACGATGAAGGTCGCGCTGGTGAGCATCATGCCGAGCTTCAAATACAACGGGGATCGGTAGCGAAGACCGTAACCGATGCTGACCCACAACAGCACCGCAAACATCCCCATCATGCCGCTACCAAAGCCGACCATCACAAGACCGATGATCCCGCAGTCGTACACGAGGGCGCCGATATGCCGAACCTTGTCCGACCCGACCTTGCGCCACGCCATCCCCAGCCAGAAGAGCGTGGCGAGGAAGGCGAAGAAGGTGATGTCGCGGAGATAGGTGGTGTCGTACTGTGCGAAGCAGTAGACCATGCACCCGACGAAGATGAATACGCGAAGGTAGGCCTGGCTAAGCTCGCGGCGATCAGGGTTGATGCAGACCTTGCCTTCCAGTTGGCGTAAAATGTTCATTCCATTGCTCGTCGCGTTGAACGGTGGTTGCCGGATCGTGATCGCTTTACTCAACAACGAGTGCACGAATTATGTGGGTTTTGGTGATTGACGACATAGTATCCAACACCTTTTTCATTACCGAAGCGCTCAAATCGCTGGATCATAAGGCCGTGGTGTCGCATGACGCTGTGGCCGCCTTGGCACTTCTCGACCAGATGGCTTTCGACTGCATCATCGTGGACTTCCACATGCCGACGATTAACGGTGCTGCCTTCTTGACGTCACTACAGGCCAAGCTGGTAACCTCCGCCCGGGCGATCCCCGTCGTGGTGATGACGGCAGACACATCGCCCGACGTTGAGAACGAAGTGAGAAACCTTGGTGCCGTGACCGTGCTCCACAAGCCAGTCGGTATCAACGTGCTTGGTGCCGCGCTGAATCGCCTGTGAGGTCGGCCTAAGTCGCTCGCCCCCCGGCGGTCGACTGGTTGTCGATCATACCGTAACCGGGCAGCGTGGCCGTACGCCGGCGTACCGCGACCGACTGCACGGCGAGGACACGGTCGGGGTACTACCATTTCGGATACCGCCCGTTGCCGTTTCGTCTTGGATTGGAAGGACGCTTTAGATCGTTATGGAGTTTTCCGGCATCAACTTGGCCGTCCTTCCAGACTCCCAGCTGGACACCTTGGCCAACCTCAACCGCGCCGCGGGGATCCAGTACGCCGACTCGCTGGTCAAGGAGCTCGAGCAGGCGATCGTCCGGTGCACCATCGACGATGCCATGACGCCAGTGGCCGCGGGTTTCGAGCAGATCCACGCGTTGAAGAACATGGTGATCCCCACGGGGAGCGAAGCCCTCCTGGATGCTTGCGCAAAGCTGAAGGCCTCCGCTGGTTCGATGGCGCATGGCGCGGAGCTCCGGGCGACCTTTACCGCCATCGCCCAGGCCGCACAACGCGTCATCGAGGCCTACCGCAGTCGATTGGTCGTCGAGCAACCGGTGTGATCTCGTCCCACGTGATGCGCGTGGGCACCAGGTAGTGCGGACACCGGTTCGGCTCAGCCCGAGGCCTGACCCAGCGCGGCGCGAGCGTGCTCGTATTTCGCGCGGAGGCGCTGTGCAACGGTCTCCAGCAGCTTGGCCAGTCGATCTGGGGCCGCGTTGTCGGCGAGATCCGCGAGCTTCACGGCCAAGGCCACCGGAGATTGGCGGATGCGTTCGTAATACATCTCGGATGCGACGTCGGCGGTTCGGGTGAGCAGCGACACGGCGGCAACGACATCCGGAGGAAACGCGTGCAGCTCGGCGGCGTGCGCTGGGCAGTCCTCGAGGACGTCGTGGAGCCACGCCACGGCTTCCGTCAGCGGATTGCCCGCGACTCGAGCCGCCACCCTGGCGACGTGCCCAACGTATGGGGCGCCCGCCTTGTCGATCTGTCCAGCGTGGGCGCGCAAGGCGACCGCTTTGGCCATGGCAACCGTGTTGGCATCCACCATCAGTCGGAGACCATTTCGCGCATGCGATCGAGGGCACGCCGCGCAAACTCCGGGGCCGCTTGTTTTGCGACATCGATCGTACGGAAACCACCGGTCGCGAAACCGAGATAATGCAGCTCGAAGCCGCTCGCGTCATCAGTAATGACCATCATCGGCTGTCCGGCATACAAAGCGATTTCGAGTATGCCCTTGCTGTCGTCGCCCGGGCCAGCGTTCCAGCGCTGCTGCGGCCCCTGAAACTGTACGCGGCCGCCGGCGCTGAGTTCGATCTTCATGCCAATCAATCCTTTTTCGGGTGAAAGCTTCAACCGTTCCAGGCCAAGCCTATGCGTCGTCGACGGCTCCATCACTTCGGCCGGTAGCGGATATCGCCGCTGCCGCTGACCCGATCGCTTCGTTTGGGAGGGTTGCCGTGGACGACAATGTCGCCGGAGCCCAACAGCATGCACCGAATGGCCGCCGTGGCGAAAACGTGCACGTCGCCGGAGCCAACCAGACTGACCTCGGCATTCTCCGCCTGGAGGTCGCGGGCGTCGACGTCGCCGGAGCCGGACAGCTCAATGGTGAAATGGGTGGCGCGGCCCGCGACGTCGACGTCTCCCGACCCAATCAGCGAGACATGCAGCCCGTCCTGGGATACGTCGTCGATCCGTAGGTCGCCACTCCCCCGTAGCACCACGGCGGGAATCGCAGGAAGTTCAAGCTCAACCCGAAGCGGCCCCGGCGCCGCGACAATCGCACCTTTCTGGTCGGGATCGACTCGCTTTCCGTCCACGTAGATGTCTCCGCCGACAACTGCGTGCACTGATCCGCGAATATGCTGGTGAACCCGCCCATCGTGGCTGATGTGGAGGTCGCCCGCGCAGGCGATGGAACCGCCCGATGCAACGACCCGGGTTCCGCGTCCTATCACGATGGTTGTCCCGCTCTCGCCGGTGATCTCGAGCGCGTCAGCGTCCCATCTCGTGCTGACCTGTTCGGCATGCTTGGCATCGGTGGCCACTACTGTCAGCCGAGGGACATCGCCGCGGCGCAGGTTCACGCAGACCGATCCGCGGAGGATTAGGCGCGCTACGGCGCGGCAAGAGCGGTCTTCGCGGTAGCTCATGGGTGCGTCCTTCACTTCGTACTGTCCTATTGAGAATCGCTGCGCTCCGGAGAAGCTCGCAGGCGCGGCTCGTGAAAAGTGCCTGTCTCTCATACCATGGGGTCTTGGCGATGCGGGCCCGCCTTTGCCAGATTGAGGGTCGCCCAAGATTCGTACAAACACCGGCAATTGCCATTGCAACAGATTGAATGTCCTGGATTCAACGCACGAAGATGTGCTTAGGATAGACCGACCATCACGTCGGGGTTCTAGGGCGGCACCAATCCGCGCAGTCAGTTATTTTTGGATGTTGCAATGACGTCGACAGCACAAGAAGAGGGTAGGCAGGGATTCACCCAAAAACCGGCAATTCGTCGCCTAAGTTCGCGCTGCGCTTAGGATTTGCCGTAGGTTACATCTGGTGCGCCAGCGCCGCTTCTTTGTCACGACCGGCGGCTGCGGCCTCCTCGGCTGCACGAAGAATTCGACGTGCAAAATCGATAGGTGTGACTTCCCTGCTCGTGTCCACGGTGTAATCCCCGAAGCGGTTGATATGCGCGGTTCGGTATGGCGATAGGCCGGCCAGCACTTCCGGGCTGATCTCGACACCCTCATCTCGGAGCTCGGCAAGAACCCGCGACATCTGCTCGACGTTGTGCAGGATCACGAGGTTGGCCACCAAGTGGTTGTAGCCGACGATCTTCTGCTGCTCGTGCAGCACGTTCTCGGCAATGATCCCCTGCCCGCCGAAAAACGCCCACTTGGTGAAGTTATTGAACTCCTCACTTTTGTTGGTCGCCGCCTGGATGGTCTTGCGCACCTCGACATCGTCGATGTAACGCAACAGGAACAGCGTGCGGATGACACGGCCCAGTTCCTTGAAGGCGAAATAGAGCTTGTTCTTGCGGCTGTAATTACCCAGCCGACGCAGAATCGTAGAGGCAGAAATCTTGCCGGTTTTGATCGAAACAGCCACACGCAGCATGTCGTGCAGGTGGGTTTCGATCAAGTTCCAGTCGATGCTTCCGTCCCCGAAGAGTGCCTGGATGTGCGGATACGACACTTGCGGGTCCGGCCTGGACAGCGCGAGGTCCTTGATGTTGCGGATGCGAGGCATGAGTTCGATGCCCAATAAGTGAGCCAAGCCAAACACGGGGAAATTCTGGGCTTGGGTATCGCCGTGCACAGTGTCAGGCCGGATCTCAGATCGATTCTCGATCAGGCCATCGAGGATGTAGATGGCCTCGTAGGCGCCGCAGGGAATGAAACGGCTGAAAAGCGCAATGTACTTGTCCGACACATGGTAGTAGCCGATGCCACCGTAGCCGCCGTAGCGTATGTGGTATTCGGAGAGCAGGTTCTGCTCGTAGACGCTCCACTTCGTGCCGTCGGCCGAGGCGGACTTGCCGCTACCCCAGTAGCCAGGGAGCTCGAACTTGTTATAAAGGTTAATAGTGTCCACCGTGGCACGCTGGAGGGTATCTTCCGTGACGTACTTGAGGTTCAGCCAAGCGGTCTGCCGCCGACTGAACCCACGGACTGACCGCGCCGTCTGGGTGGGCCCCAGGTTGCACCCATAGCAGAACAGCGTCGTCACCACGCGGTGGTGCAAGTCACGTACGCGTGCCTCGGTTCCGGCGAGCGGCCTGAAGTGTCGGGTCAGCTCCACCCAGCTGGTTGCATCCACCAGCACGTCAACAATGCTCGTCTCGGGCAGGCGCTCGGTGATGAGGCTGTCGACCAAGGCGATCACTTTGGACAACTCCGTTCGCGGTAGCTTGCGAAGAATCAACCTGCCATCAACGATATCAGCGTGTGCGTTCTCGGGGAAACGAGCGTCGACCTCACGGCACTTCGTTCGCAGCTGCTCGCGCAGCGTTTGGATAAAGATCGCAGGCTCGGTCGCGATCCCGGACACCTCGCCGTAACTGGCCAGCTCCTCCTGAAAAGTGCCCTCGTCGACCAGCTCTTCGCGATAGTCGTCGTAGCGCTCGCCTCCGGGAATAAACAGGTCACCGGACTTCAGCTCGTCCTTGATCTGAAAGAGCACCGACAACTCGAAGTACCGCCGTTGCATCCAACCTTCCCGATCCACGCCCCAATCCTTCGGGAACACATGCCGGCGCCAGTTGGCAGTCATCCAGCCAAAGTCTTGGTCCAAGCTAAGTCCCAGCGGTGCCACCTCCACCACGTCTCTTCTTTGGGATCGCAACGTCGCTAGCGCCTTGATCAGGCGCTCCATGGCAGGATCTTGGGACGAGGTGCGCAGGTCGATCACGTCCAGGCAGTTGAGCAGCAAAGCGCGCTGTTGAGCGTAGGGTTTGGCCAGGAACGGCAGGTAGTTCTTGCCGGCGTAGGCCATGTGCTCATCGCATTCGGCAAGTGTTCGGGTCAAGTCCGGCCCGATCACGTCTCCGATGGCGGAGATTCGCTGACTGTCGGTTCCGTCGACTTGATAAGCCCGAAGGATCTCCTTCAATTGCGCCACCAGGTGATCGGTCCGCTTCAAATGTTCGACCTGGTAGACCATGAGGTTCTTCTGGGCCGTGTTCTCCAGGTTCTGCATCAATCGGATGAATAGGTCCGCTGCATCGTCCAGCGCCTTGCCGTGCCGGGAGCGAATGAACACGGCCGCCAGCGCATAGCGCTTGGCGGGCTTGAGCTCGGCCAACTCGCCGGCATCCAGTGCCCGCGCCATGGCGCGAAAGTTTTTCAGCTTGGGGACCGGTACATCGAGCGCTGGGATCATCGCCGCTAGCTTCTGCAGTCGGTCAATGTGCTGCAGATAAAAGCGCACCTCCTTGTTTCCTGGGCGCTTGGGTTCGCGCTTCAGGGCCTGCCAGCCGCTATGGGTGTCCCCCGGCGTGACGGATAACAACTCGTCGATCTTCTTGCGCGCCGCCGGCGCCAACAGAGCGCTGATGCGTTCGAAATGGCTTTCGTGAACGCTTTCGCGGGCGGCGGCGGCCATGTCGTCGAGCGTGCGGAAGGCCGGCAGTTCGTACCGGTGGTGGTAAAGCTCCTCGACCATCACGTTAATGATGTCCGGCAGCATGTGCTTGGTCTGGGCAGCCTGCTCAGCCACCGTCCGCAGCCACTGCCGTCCAAGCTCTCCCAGCGGGCGCACGTTCAAGTAGTGCCGGATCTTGGCCACGTGCTCGCGCTTCATGCGCGAGGCGTCGTAAGCCTTCAGATCGCTGACGGTGAAAGCTCGACGATAACCCAACGCTTCCGCCACATGGCGCACAACGCGCTCGGGAATGTCGCGCAGCGCGCCAAAGCCGCCGCGGTGCGGAAGGGTTTTCAAGTGAAGCATCACCGCCAAGCGGATGGCCGGCTGCTTGCTCAACGCCTGCACGAAGGCCAGGTCGTCCGCGGAGGGCGTGAAGTGCAGATTCAGCTCGCGGGCTGTTGGGTCTTGCTTCAGTCGCGGATAGGCAGTCTCGTGAGGTGCGGTCATGCGCGGTGCATCTCCAATATCGAACGAGAGGTCAGTTCCAGTGGCGCTCTCCCGCTTCATCGTGAAGCGAGGCGTCCGCCTGCAGGTCGTGGTTATCGGCGATCCGGTAGAGGTCTTCGATCAGCGCCGATGCCACCTCGTCCAGATCGACGTCATCGGATACATCGACCTTGAGCCGGTACCGGGTGCACTCAGAATTCACCGCAACGCCTTGGTGTGGCGACAGGCAAAGGGTCTCGATTGTCCGCCGTGCCTTGGCGACGCTGCGGCCCTTCCGGCGGGGTGTTAGGCGCAGCGTTAGCATCAAGGTGACGGTAACTGACGATGAGCCGGAGGGTGGCGGCAAGGGCGTCGGCGGAGCACCCGTTACCGGAGCCGGCATGCTGGCGAGTGCTGTTTCGATGCGTTGCTGGCCGAACGCATCCGGCGCATCGATATAGCGCATGGCCGAGTGCATGTCTTTCCAGCCCACATATTCCATGAGGGCGCGCACGTCCCAACCGTTGGCGCTGGCCCAGCCAGCAAACCCACGTCGTAGCGAGTGGCCGCTGTAGGTCTCCGGCGACGCCATGCCCGCGCGCGTGAAAAGCCGCCGCAGCAGGGGCACGACGCTGTTGGAGTGCAGCGAGCCCTCCCTGATCCCGCCCGCACGGGTGATGCCGCGAAAAAGCGGCCCCTCGGTGAGGTCGGCTGCAGCAATCCAGTCGAGCGTGGACGCCACCGGGCACCACCGACTAAGCGCGGGCACCCGATAGGTGGTGCCAACGAGTTGCCGGTCTGTTTTGCTGCGGGCCAGGAAGCAGGTCATGCCCTGTCCCGGTACCGCGGCCACATCTGCGGTCTGCAGGCCGACCAGCTCGTCCACGCGAAAGCCTCGCCAGAACCCAAGTAGAAGCATGGCGCGGTCGCGACGGCAGCGCAGTCCTTCGGCTCGGTCATGTCGCTGGTCCGCTGCAATGACAGCGGCATCAAGCCAATCGGAAACCCTAGCCACCGCGGACAGCTGCAGGGGAGCGGCACGCTTCTCGCGGGCTGGGTGGAGCGCCTGGATGCCCTTGAGGGTCTGTTTGACCCGCGCCGCCGTGGTGGGGTCGGCAAAGCCGTGGGTTTGGTGCCACTGCGACAGCGCCGCCAGCCGTTGCCGAAGCGTGTTTATCGAAAGCGTGGTCGCATGGGCCACCAAGTACTGCGCCACCGTGTCGGCTGTGGCCGGCAGCAACCCGCCCCAGCTCACCTCGAAGTGACGAACCGCGGAGGCGTAGCTGCGTTGGGTGTTCTCCCGCTGCGCCGCCTCCAGATAGGTTTCAAGGGTATGAGGGGGCATGGTCAGGCTAGGGCTAGGACGTTTCCCGTGTCCGCGGTTTTAAGGGAAGTGGCCGCCATGGGGCACGTCGTGAGCATCACAGGCGGGAGTGGAGCATGTTACCTCCCTCTGTTCCAACTGGAGCGTGACATGCTCGATATGAAAACGCTCGTCGAGCATGACAGTGTGCCGTTCCCGAATGATCGTCTCATCGGCCAGGGTTTCTATGACGACACGTACAGCCAAGGCCGGCTCGCCGGGCAGTTGACCTCATTCACGACGCCACCAATCCGCGGCACGGACATCGTTTTATGATGGGCCATGAATAACGCCACACGTGATCAAACCCGCAGCGTTCTGCAGGCGCTGGCCGCGGCCGCCCTGTTCGGACTGAGCACGCCGCTGGCCAAGCTGCTCGTCGGCACGATCCCTCCGCTGCTGCTAGCCGGATTGCTGTATGCCGGTTCAGGCATTGGGCTCGCCTTGTTGATAGCTTTGCGTGCCCTGCGCAGCCAGCCAATCACCGAAGCCCCGCTGGTGCGTCGCGATGTGCCGTGGCTGGCTGGCGCGGTGTTGGCTGGTGGCGTGTTCGGTCCGATCCTGCTGATGCTTGGTCTGACCCACACATCGGCGTCGACCGCTTCGCTGATGCTCAATCTGGAGGGTGTGCTGACCGCCGTCATCGCGTGGGTGGTGTTTCGCGAGAACGTCGACCGGCGGGTGTTCCTCGGCATGGTGGCGATCATTGCCGGCAGCGTGCTGCTTTCCTGGCAGCGACAAACGCCTACCGAAGTTCCATGGGGCGCCCTGGCGATCGCCGGTGCTTGCCTGTGCTGGGCGATCGACAACAATCTGACCCGCCAGGTGGCCGGCGGCGATCCGATGCAGATCGCCGCGATCAAGGGCGGTGTGGCCGGCACCATCAACGTGCTGCTGGCGCTGCTCATGGGCTACCGCTTTCCCAGCGCACTGCCACTGTTGGCCACCGGAGTACTCGGCTTCATGGGGTACGGGTTGAGCTTGGTACTGTTCGTCCTGGCTTTGCGCGGGCTCGGTACCGCGCGCACCGGCGCGTATTTTTCCACCGCCCCGTTCTTGGGCGCTGCGTTATCGCTGCTGCTCTTCACCGAACAACCGAATACGGCGTTTTGGCTGGCTGGCGGCTTGATGGCTATCGGCGTGTGGCTGCACGTGAGCGAAAACCACGATCATCTGCATGAACACCACACACTGGAGCATAACCATCAGCATCGGCATGACGCGCATCACCAGCACGCCCATGATTTCCTTTGGAACGGTGAAGAGCCGCACACGCATCCGCACGTGCACGAACCGATGACTCACAGTCATCCGCACTATCCGGATATGCATCATCGTCATGACCACTGAAGCCGCCACGACATGAATTGCCAGCAGCACTGGGACGGTGTGTATAGCACCTCGGCCGCCGACGCGGTCAGCTGGTATCGGCTGCACCTGGACAGCTCGCTCATGCTGATCGAGCGTGCCGCGCCCGACCGTGCTGCTGCATTGCTTAAAGAACGACACAGAATGCCGTGCCGGCATAGGTAACCAGCTCAGCGACAGCAGGATTTCTCTTGCTGGATCGGCGGACATGGTGCGCTACCGTAAGAGCAGAACACGCAGCAGTCTCCGGGTCGAGGACGCAGCAACTCGCCGCAACCCTTGCAGTCATAAAAAAACTGACACGCATCGGTCGGCATGGTCTCGCTGACTCGATGGCCGCAATGCGGACAGGTGAGCGTGCTCTGCAGGACCGGCTCAGCCGCCATGAGTTTGCGCCGTAGCCGGAAAACCAGCATCGGTGACGGTATGCATAAGCACCGGCACCGTGGTGCGATCGGCATCGTAAGTCACAGTGATTGTCTCGGCTTTCAGGTCGACCTTCGTGCTTGTCACCCCGGGTACGCGACTCAAAGCTTTCTTGATCGTCACGTTGCAGGCCGGACAGGTCATATTTGCTGCATGCAGCACCGCCGTCGTTGGCGTTGCCGCCTGCGCCAGGCCAAGCCACAGCGTTGCCACCATTCCAGCTATCACGTTACGCATCGTTCATCTCCTACAGAAACCAGCCCACCGCATAGGGAAATAGCAATAGAAGCACGATCAGCGCCGTGGCCAGCCATAGCCAGCGCCGACGTCGGCGCAAGGCCAGCGGATCAACGCAAGCGCCATCCGTACGGCAACGAGACCCGCGCCCATACAACGTCCAGAACGGGGGTCTAAGCCGGAATCCTCAAAATTTCCGGAAAACGCCGTAAACTATTGTTTATAAAAAATAAGGTGCCACAATCGGCCTTCACTAAAGGTAACCCGGCGGACGGAGCCGGGGGAACTCCCGATTGGTTTAGCTGGACTTAGCTAAAATTAGCTGTATGGCTATTTGTGCCATCCCCCGATAGTATAAAATAAGCGCTAAAATAGCTTATATAACAATGATCTATCTTCGTCGTGACTAGCAACGTCGGATGTTCGATCACGCCGGATTCCCACGAGGTATCACTTCAGCTTCATGGGCGTCTGAGGTACTGACTGTGCGCATTCGAGCAAATGTTTCTTCCAGTACCTCCAACCGTGCTCGGCTGGCGGCGCACTGGGTCTCTGCCTGTCGCCGGTGATCCCGTTCGGTGGCCAATAGAGTTTCGGCCGCCGCGAGCTGGGTTTGCAGATGTGCCTGCCCCTGTTCGGCCTGGGCCAAACGCATCTGCAAGGTTGGATGCTCCTTGGCCAGCGGCAGATTCGCGTCGTAGGCGTGTTGCAGTTTCTGATGCTCGGTGCGGAACTGGCGAAACTCCTTGTCGAGCTGATTGATATGCTCGGTCATCCGGGCATTATCGCGGTTGAGCTGCAGTAGCTCGTGATTCTTGCTCGTGATGGTGTCGTTGGCTTGTCGCAACTCGACCTGCAGTCCCTGCACCTGGTGTTCGTGCCGGCGCTGCTCTTGGTCGCGCTGTTCCTTGACTGCCGTCCGATAGTGCTCCAAGGCATCGCGGGCATGCTGGTGTTTGTCTTCCAGCGACTGAATGTGCGCTTCGTGCTCAGTCAGCCGAGTGGTCATGCCGGCGACCCGCTCCTCCAACTGCTGGACGAGCAACGCGCGATCACGAAGCCCTTGTTGGGCCTGTTCATGGGCAGCCTTTTCGTCTTGCAGGGCGATATCGGTACGCTGCAGCTGCGTGCTGAGCGCCGTGGCTTCTTGGCGGTGCTGTTCCACGGTGGCAGTCAGCGCTTGGCGTTCCGCCGTGAAGCGTTCTTACGCCGCGGTGATCCGGACCTCGGCCTCCTCGTGCAGGCGTTCGGCCAGCCGGCCGACTAGATCCTGTAAGGCATCGCTGATCGCCACCGTCGCACCGACACGTGGCCCGTCCTCGGCCTCCAGCTCCTTCAGATAGCGGTGGATGGTGGTCTTGGAGCCGGTATTGCCCAAGGCCACCCGTAAGGCGTCGACCGAAGGATGCTTTCCCTGCGCCAACAGACTGTTCCGCGCCTTCTGGACCTCGGTCTTGTACAAGCCACCACGTGCCATATCGGTCTCTCGATGGATTTCATAATGCATTACATACCATGTAATTACATACCGATCAATCACACAAGACGCCACAGAAACACGCTATTTCTCAGGCGGGATAATGTTGGATTATCACGCCTGATGCCGCTTAGACGCGAAAAAGGCGCCCGACGCCCGTACAGATGCCTGACATTGAGCGTCTAGCCAGAACGGCTCGGCAGTGCGGCAGCTCATCGCCGAGTGCGACGACTACTTGAAGGTTTAGCAGACGCGCGAGCTGGCGGCGCACCTCGTCAGTGTCTTCAAGATTCGAAAGTAATCACCCCTTCTTCAGAAGTGAGAGCCGACGCTCGGCGACGAGCGCGAGCAAACGATGCACTTCCCGGTCGAACACTAACCCCCGGATGACAGGCCTGTTGGTGTAGAAGGAATTTCGGTACGAAATAGCCAGCGGGAGCATACGGCAGCTGTCAGCTCAACGGCTGAAAATACGCCCAATGCCGCGCCGAAGCCGAAATGCAACACCTCGCCGAAAATGAGACTCCCCAGGCCGAAGCCCACGAACAGTGTGAATACGTTCAGGCCCATCGCCTGTCCCGGACGCTTGCCGCCGAGTGTTGTCACAATGCCGGCGAAGAGAGGCTGGGTCATGTCGTAGCCCAATGACAGCACCGCCGCCACGAGTGGCGCAAGCAGCAGCGGGAACCCGACGAGCAGCGCGGCAGCGGCGAGCGCGCTGAATACGAGCCCGATCGGCAATAACTTCGCACGCCCCCACCTGTCCGCCGCGCGGCCGATGACCGGTCCGAGCAGAAATCCCGGCACGCCGTAACCCAGCAACGCAAGGCCAATACCCATAGGCCCAAGGCCGTAGTGTCGCTGGAGATACACACCGAGCCAGGTGAAGACGCCGGAATGGAACATCGAATTCACGAAGACGTAGCCATACGTACGCCGCCCTCGCGCTGTCTCAAGCAGAGTCAGGTAGCCCCGAAAGAGCTCACCGACCGAGCCGCCGATTGGCTGCATCGCCCCGGCGATCATGCGGCGATAGGGCAGAAACAGACCAAGGACAACTCCCCCTGCGATCCCGGCCAGCAGGAAAAGTCCACGCCAGCCGATGAATGGCACCAGCATCGCGCCCAGTGGCGAGCCGAAGGCCATGCCTCCCGCCATCGCGCCGAACAGCCAGCCGAGGGGGCGGCCGCGCTGCTCGTAAGGAAACAGCTTGCCGACGAGAACCAACGCGAGTGGCACGACGCCACTGGCACCCACACCTGTCAGCACACGCCATAGCGCGATCTGACTGACGGATGTCGCGGTCGCCGTCAACGCTGTCAAGATCGCGAAAGCCGCCAGGGAGGCGAACATGACACGATTAACGCCCACTCGATCAGCCAGCAGGCCATAGACCAGGGTGGCAACGCCGTAAGGAATCAGGTAAGCCGGTACCACGAGACCGACCGCTTGCACCGACGTACCGAAAGCACTTGAGAGTGCTGGGATGATCGGCGCGACCATGTAAGCCTGGAAAAAAATAATGAACGTGGCGGCCGCGAGCATCCGCAGCAGGCGCTCCCGTTCGTGATGGTCGGGGCCCCGGGCGGTGGTGTCATGTTTCACGTTGAATTCCTTGCTACGTCAATCGGTCAGCTTGGCCTAACCCGCCAGTTGGGGAATGACAAAAAAATACGCGTTCAGCATGTACAACCCGGCCAGCACCAGCGTGATCGCACCAGCCACCTCGAATGCCTTCTGGTAACGCTGAAGTATCGCGAGACTCTCCAGCCAGCCCACCGCTGCGGCGCCCAGGATGACGGGGACTGCCCGCCCCATCGCAAACGCAAACAAGAGTGTCGCGCCGAACAGGGGCGATCCGATACCCGCCGCGACACCGAGCAGCACCACAAGCGCAGGCGTGCAAAACGGGCAGACCGCGACGGAAAAGGCGGCGCCCAATGCGGCAGCCCCCCAGCCACTGCTGGCCCGTTTTCCGCGAAGCGAAATCGATGGCAACGGCAGCCTGATCCATCCAGGCCACATCAACCCCAGCAGAATCAGTGCGGGCCCCAGGACGAGGCCCCACTTCCGGTCAACCAAGTGTGCTACCCACTGTCCCCCAAAGCCGGCAATCAGCCCCAGTAACGTCTGGATGACCACCATCCCCAGAACGAACAGGCCGCCGTAGAGGATTGCTGTTCTCGGTTCGCGCGACTTCGTGACGTAGGCGAGCGAAACCGGAATGGAGGCCAGTGCGACCGGATTGAAGGTGAACACAAATCCCAGCAGAAAGCCGATCCCGAGCGACGCCAGGCTTGCCTGCTCAAGCGTCGCACGCAGTGACTCAATATTCATGTGGTGCTCCCAGAAGGTGTTCCGGTTCTATCCCGGGCCGTTGTCACGCCGACCTCGCGCGTCATCGTTGCGGTGGCAATGACTCACATGCGTTCACGTTCAAGTCGCCGCGCCAGTTCGTCATGAAGCTGGGCGGCGCTGGGCAGTTTCGGGAACACGAGCTCGCCGTCAATCGCCATCGACGGTGGGGTCAACACCCCGAGTCGCACGGCGTAATCCAGTTCATCGAGCAGGTTCACGTCGCGCCACGTCACCCGCTGCGCGAACGCCTGGGCGATGGCTTTGAGGCTATCTCGGCTGCGCTCGCAGTGGCTGCAGCCCGATGTCGAAAACACTTCAATCCTGATGCTCATGGTTCGCGTTCCGAATTAGTGTGGCTCGTGCTGCTGGTTTGCCATGCTGGACTCCAGTGCTGCCAGAATGGGGCAGTCGTCCACCGGCTTGCCTTCGTCCGTGCAGATCTCGATCAGCTCGCTCAACGCCTGGGACATCGCTTGCATCGTCTTGATCTTCTGTTCGAGCTGAAGCTTCTTGCGGATCGCAAGGCTGCGTACGTCACTGCAGCACGAGCGGTCGTCGGCCTTCATCTCAAGCAGTTGGCGGATTTCCGATAGCGTCATGCCGCAGTGCTGGGCGTGTCTGATGAAGTCCAGGCGGCGCACCGCGTCCTCGCCATACAGTCGATAGCCGGCTTCGCTCTTTTTTGCGGGGATCAGCAGGCGTTCATCCTCATAGAAGCGGAGGGTATCGGTGCTGACGTCGGCAAGCTTCGCCAGCTTCCCGATGGTCATTCCGGCGCGCGCCCGAGTTACCTCGCCACGCGGGTCGGTCCGGCGCCGAGGCTCGGGTGCCGGACTTCCTTCTGGAGATGCCTTCGCACCAGCAAGGTCTCGCTTGCTCGAATTGATGGGTGTTCGCACGTATGGTTCTCCAGTGGCGGCGATTCCAGGCTGTATACCCGGTTCAATAAAATGCCGCGGACCGGCCGTTCAACCGACGACCCGGGTCTCGTAACCGGCCTCGCCCAGGCATGCGGCGAGTGCGGCCGGTTCGACCGCCGTCGTGTCAAACAGGACGTTGATACGCTGGTCATGGGCCTGTGCATGCACCTGCCGTACGCCTCCCAGCGGCGTGAGCAGACGCGTGACACGCTGCTCGCATTTCTCGCAGTTCAGGCGCTGGTCGCCGATGACCTCGAATGTGATGGACTTGAACATCGCTAAAATCTCCAGTAATGGTGGGGCACGCGCCGCTTGACGCTTTTACGCGTGACTGGTTTTCTTCAAGGATGCGACCGCATCGGATGGCCTCTGGGGCGGGTGCCCAACCGCCCGGATGGCTTCGAAGAAATAGTCACCCCGACCCCATAACGAGTTGATAAAGATCGCGGTCACGCTTGCGGCCATCGCGACCATGCCCCATATCGGATAAATCAGTCCCGTCGCGGCCGCGGGAATCCCGATGCCATTGAACAGGAAGGCAAGCGAGACGTTTTGCACGATCTTGCGATAGCTGTTGCGACTGACTGCATAGGCCTCGAGTACTGCGCCGAGCCGCTGGTTGAGGATGATCACGTCGGCCGACTCGATCGCGATGTCAGCGCCACTCCCGAAGGCGATGCCAACATCGGCTTGCATCAGTGCCGGTGCGTCGTTGATGCCGTCGCCGACCATCGCCACCCGTGCGCCCTGCTGCAGTTGCCGGACCAGCGCCGCTTTCCCGGCCGGTAGCACACGGGCATGCACTTCCTCTATCCCGGCGGCATGTGCAAAATGGTGTGCCGCCTGCTCGTTATCACCGGTGATCAGGCTGGTGCGAATGCCAAGCGCGTGCAGGCGGCGCACGGTATCGGCCGCGTCAGGCCGCAGCGCATCGCCGAGCGCCAGTACACCGAGCAGAACGCCGTCGCGCGCAACACCGATCACGGTCAATCCGCGCGCTTCCAGTTCATTGATGCGTTCGTCGTGGTCCGCGAGATCCACGGCTTCGGCCGCGAGAAACGACGGGCTGCCGACCATCAGCGTCGTGCTGCCCAGCTGCGCGCGGACGCCCTGGCCGGTGATGGCCCGGAATCCCTCGACTTCGGGCAGCGCAAGATCACGTTTAAACGCTTCCTCCACCACCGCCCGCGCGAGCGGGTGCTCAGAAAAGGCCTCTACCGCTGCGGCAAGCGCGAGCAGTTCGTCCTCGGTGCCGACCGTAGCGACGATCTGCCGCAACGCGGGGCGGCCTTCGGTCAGCGTGCCGGTCTTGTCGAACACCACGCGGTTCACGCGTCGCAGCGCCTGAAACGCTTCACCGGTGCGCATCAGAACGCCGCGTTCGGCCGCTTCGCCCGCTCCGCGCACGATCGACAACGGGGCCGAAATCCCCACCGCGCACGGATACCCCATCACCAGCACGCTGAGCCCAGCAAACACCGCCCGTTGCAGATCCGGCGAGGCGCCGACCAGCAGGGGGCCGACGAGCCAGAACAGGGCCGCGGCAGCGGCGATGAACAGCACGAGCGGTGTGTACACGCGCAGCACGCGATCCACCAGATGCAGCAGGCCGGGTTTGAGGGCGCGGGCGTCCTCGACGCTGCGAATCACCTGCCTGAGAAAGCTGTCTTCCCCGACCACACTGACACGCACGAGCAGCGTGCCGTGTCCGTTCAGCGCGCCACTCACGACCCGGTCTCCGCTGCGTTTGTCGACGGCTAGCGGCTCGCCGGTGACGAGTGATTCGTCCACGTCCGATTCGCCCGATTCGACCTTGCCGTCAACTGGCACGCGACCGCCCGGGCGGATACGCACCAAGTCGCCGACGCGCACCTGTTCGAGCGGCACCTCGTGTTCTTGACCATCCCGGACGAGATACGCGACGTCAGGCTCAAGGTCCAGCAGCTTCTTGACCGCCTGCGAACTGCGGGTCTTGACGATCAGCGACAGCCATTCGGAAAAGATGTGATAACTGAGCACCATCACGGTCACGGCGAAAAACGCTTCCGTCGGATAAGCGACCGGATGAAGCGCCAGGCCAATCGCCCCGCCGGCGAGGCCCGCGAACGCCCCGAATTCCACCAGCACATGCTGGTTGAGGATGCCGCGCCGCAGCGCCATGAAGGCCATTCTCACAATGTGCTGGCCCACCCCGAAGATGAGCGTCAGGGCGAGTGCGCCGGTCAGCCACGGGACGGCCGCGCCGAACACGCCGCGCAGCTTGAAATAATAGATGCCCGCGCCGAACGCTGCGAGCAGGGTCGTACCGACGATCGCCCGCTGCAGCCCGTAGCCACGCAACACGACGAAGGCAAAGGCGACCAGACTGACGAGAGAAAACACGCAAAGCACAAACCAGGCGCTGTCGACCGGATAGCCGACCAGACCCATCGAGGCGATGCTGGCCGTCAGGGCGGTCAGGAAGCGGCCACGCTCGCGCACCAGCGCGCGTTCTTCTTCATCGTACGGACGCAGCTTGCGTGGATCGGAAACCGTGTAGCCAATGTCCTTGAGCGTCTGCAGCAAGTCCGCGGCGTCTGCGACTTGGGGGTCATACTCGATCAATGCCTGTTCATGGGTCAGGCTGACGGCGACCTTGTCGACGCCGGGTCGCTTACCCAGTGCCTTTTCGATCGTGCCCGTACACAGCGAACAGTGCAGGCCACCGATGCGCGCCCGGATGCGCCGCCGGCCTGGCAGGCTGGAAGGCTCTTCACTCCAGAAGCGCGGAGCCGATTCAATGGACGTTGCAGTAGTCATGACAACACCTCGACATGGAAGCCCAGCTCATTCAGCCTCTCGCGGATCTGGCTGGCGGTGAGCAGTACCTGGTCAAACGCGACCACCACGCGCTGCGTGCCGGCGTCGGCGGTCACGTGCTGGACGCCTGGCAGGCGCTGCAGCGCGAAACGAATTCGCGTCTCGCAGCCGCTGCAGTGGATTTTCTCGTCACCGGTTACGGTGAAATCAATCCGCTCTGTCATCAAATCCTCCTTCCAGTTTGGCTTGAGTTCGACCGTCGGGTAGGCTCTCTATCGAAATCCCCTTCGCTTGAATCGGAGCAGGCCAAAAGGCCAGCTGGATGACGGTATGCCCATGCTAAACCTTGGGGTTAACTCCAAAGTCAAGAGAAATCGAACTAACGATAAGGGGATCGTTGCCCGTAACGCGTGAAGGCCATTCATGCTTCAGAACGCAGCGATTCGGGTGCGTAGGAATGTCTCATCCAGTTCGGACAGTTCCGCCAAGTTCTTCAGTGCTGGCAGGTGGCGTACCTCATCCATGGCCATCGGAAAATCCAGGTGAGGATTGATGCGGTGGTAGGCCGAGCCGAGCAGGCCTGCCGCCAACAGATTGATGTACTGCGACTGGCTTTCGTTGACGACGCTGTGGAAATGCGCGCCCCAAGCCAGGCGCCCACCGCTACGCAAGCGATCCGGGTCGTAGGGCATAGCGCATTGTTCGCCGGTGCCCACCGACAGCACGGCCAGTTGTTCCAGACAGGTGGTGCCAAGATCGTAAGGCGGTGCGATGCCGCGACGACTCGGGCGGCCGAACCGGAACGCCTCGACCACACCCAGCAGTGCGGGATTGTTGGCATACAGCCCACCGTCGACGAGGTCGGTCAGATGTTCCATCGAATGGGCAGCGAAGAAGGTCGGCGCAGCGGACGTGGCCAGCGCCAGTTCGGCGAGGCGATCATCGTCGTGCCATACCCCTGGCTTGACATAGTCGCTCCGAAACAGATGAGGTCGAGCGTTGATCAGCGAGACGGCAGTAACGCAGACATCGGTCTGCACCTCAGCTAGCGTCAGGTCGCCGAAAAAGGCTTGCATGGCCTCACGTAACGCATCGCTACGGTAACGGGGGCGGAAGTTCCCGATCCACCCGAAGCGCCGAATCGCTGAGCCGAAAATGCGTGGCAGATGTGCCTCGTACAATACCGATATCTCGCTCACCGGTCGGCCGAGCGCCAGGGCCAGCGCGATGATCCCGCCGGTCGAGGTGCCGCAGATCAGGTCGAACCGAGCACTCAAAGGAAGCACGACGCCAGTCAGCGTATTCAGATACCCCTCGACACGTTCGAGAATCTTGAGGGTCAGGTAGAGGTTCGGCCGGGATTCTGGAAATTTTCGCAAAATGAGCAATAAGTCCTTGAGGCTACAAGGTAAATTTAATGTCTTTGGCCATGGCGCTTTGGTATCGCTCAAAGTCCAGTGAGTAGTGGCCTAGCCGATTGATATGCTCTCGCCGGTATGGCGACAGCCGATTCAGCAGCTCTTCGCTGAGCGGAACGCCCTGCTCTTGAAGAACTTTCAGCGTCCGCGACATCGTATGGACGTTGTGCAGGATGACCATGTTGGCCACGAGGTGGTTGTATTTCACGACTTTTCGCTGCTCGTGGCGAATGTTTTCCGCAATGATTCCGTCATTCGCGAAGTGCAACCATTGGGCGAAGTCGTTGAACTGCTCGCTCTTGTTCGTCGACTGGTGGATCACGCGGCGCAGCTCAACATCATTGATGTAGTTCAGGAGGAACCGGGTTCGAATCGCCCGACCGAGTTCGCGGAACGCGAAATACAGCTTGTTCTTGCGGCTGGCCACACCCAAGCGCCGAAGGATCATTGAGGGAGTGATCCGCCCTGCCTTGATCGAGATGGCCACGCGCAGCATGTCCGGGTAGTGCCGCTCGATGAGCTCCCAGTTGATCGCTTCGGTGAATAAGCTGTTGATGTGATCGTATTTGGCCTTCCGGTCGGGCTTGTAGAACACCAGCTGTTTGATGCCACGGATACGCGGCATGAGACGGATGCCCAAGAGGTGCGACAAGCCGAACACGGGTGCACTCTGAGCCTGCGTGTCACCGTGGATCGTGTCCGGCTGCACATCAGATTCATTCTTGATCAGGCCGTCGAGGATATAAACCGCCTCATGCACGCCACACGGAATGAAGTTGCTGAAGAGCGCGATGTACATATCCGAGACATGGTAATAGCCGATGCCACCGTAACCGCCATAGCGAACGTGGTACTCCGATAGTAGGTTCTGCTCGTAGATGCTCCACTTCGTGCCGTCGGCCGAAACGTGTTTGCCGGTGCCCCAGAATTTGGGCAAGGCGAAGGTGTTGAAGGCGTTGATCACCCGTACGATCGCCTTGTCCAAACGTTCCTCGGTGATATGGCGAAGGTTGAGCCACGCGACCTGCTTGCGACTCAGCCCCTGCACCGAGCGCGCTGTCTGCGTGGGGCCCAGGTTGCAGCCGTAGCAAAACAAGGTGGTGATGAAGCGTTTTCGTGGGTCGTCGATCTTGGTTTCAAAGCCGGACAATGGTCCGAACAATCGATGTAGGTCGAGCCACTGCTCGGACTCGGTCAGCAGGTCCAGTATGTTGACGGGAGGCATATCCTCCTTGAGTCGTGCCTCCAACAGAGCCAACTCCGGTGGATCCTGCTTGCGGTCGAGCCGCTGGATGACCAGACCGTTGTCACCGATCCGTACGAACTCGTTCTCGGGAAAGCTGTCGTCCACCTGCTTGGCCAGCGTCGACATCTCAGCCTTGAGTTGTGCAACAAAACCCGCGCCATCCTTGGGCAGCGAGGTGATATCGCAGTAGCGGCTCAGTTCCCCGCCGTACTCATCCCAAGACACCAGATGTTCCCGGTAGTCATCGAAGTCGTTGCTGTGCGCCGAGTACAGATCGCCGGACTGCAGGTCTTTCATGATCGACATGCAGATGAACAGTTCGAGGTATTTTCGATGGATACGTGGTTCGTCTTCTGGCGACACCACTGCGATCAGGCGATACCAGGCGTCGGGCAGCCAACGCTTCAGATCGATGCCCTTGGGCAACACCGCTAGATCGAGGTGTTCGCGGCGTGCCGTGCGCCACTCTCGGATCCAGGCGATGGCTCGTACCAGCGTATCGTCTTGTGAGCTGGACTGAAGTTCGAGCACGTCCAGGCATTGATACAGCAACGCACGTTTGTTCCCGTAGGGTTTCAACATGAAGGGAAGATAGTTGTTCCCCGCGAAGGCGGCGTGCTCATCGCATTGGATGATCCATTGTTCCGGATCATCGCCCAGCACCCGTTCCATATTTGCCACGCGCTTCTTGGCCGACTCGCCCTCTTGCATGGCGGCCAGCACCTCGCGAAATTGGCCAATCAGACGATCGGTTTGCTCGGCATGGTCCAAGCGATACTGGCGCAGCCGCTCCTCGGCCTGGTTGTCGATGCCATGCATGATCTTGATGAAAATGTTCGCTACGTCGTCAGTGGCTTTCTCCAACTGCGACTGGATCAGCAGCACGGCCAGGGTATGACGTTTGATCAGCTTGACGGTTCGGATGTCCTTCGCATCCAACGCCCGAGCTTCCAACATCAACTGATGGCGCTTGGTCACCGCCATCTCGCGGGTATCGGGTAATCCATGACCCAGGCTTTTGAGCCAGCGGATATGCTCAAGAAATTTTGCCACTTCACGCACGGCGGGCCTTTTCGGTTCACGCTTGAGCTGATCCCATAGGGTGACCCCACGCCGCTGCAGGATCAGGTCGTCCAGCATCTGGCGCTGTTCGGCCGACAACTGCTCCGTGACCGATTTGAAGATTGCGGTGTTGACAGCGTTACGCGCCGCCCGCGCGGCACGCACAAGCTGAGTGAACCCGGGTAGTTCGAATTTCTGCCGAACGAGTTCTTCAATGAGGACATTGATGATGTCCTCCAATTCCTGTTTGGTCGAGGCCGCCTCGCGGGCAACTTGATCCAGCCAGGACCAATCGGTTTCCACAAACCGCTGCACACCGATAAAGTCACGGATCTTCTGCAGATGTCGCGAGCGGCTTCCCGACGCGTCGTAAGCCTTCAATTCGCGCATGGTGGGAACACGCATCTGGGCACTGCTACATACGTGATCGACAATCACACGCGGCAACGTCGACAGCAACTCGAAGTAACCCAAGCGCTGAAGGATTTTTAGCTGGATCAACAGCAATGCCTGGGTGGGCTTACGTGCGGAAACTCCCATGGCAAACGCGCACTCATCGGCCGTGGGCGTGTATATGACCGCCAGTTCACGGGCGCTGAGATCCTTCTTCAATTGGGGATAGGCAGTGTCCTGAATCGTGCTCATGCGAATCCACGGTGCGACATGCTTGCCGCCGCCAAAAAAAGAAGAAGCTAAAGCAATTTGATCCCGAAGGGCTTGACGGCCAGCGCAAAAATGCCAAAGCACACCACCGTAATGACTGCGCTCAGTGCCAATGCAGGCCAGAAACCGAAGCGTGCAAACAGACGCGGAAAGATCAGGAACATCGGCAGCGTCGGCACGACATACCAGAACGTATACCAGGCGTGATTCGCGATCTTCTCCGCGGGCTGCTTGTCCAGATAGAGCCAGGTCAGCGCGAGCAGCGTCACCAGCGGAAGTGATGCAAGCAAGGCGCCTAACCGATCGCTGCGTTTGGCCAGTTCGGAGACGGCTACTACGACAGCTGCGGTGATGAGGTATTTGGTGATGCTCCACGGCATGGTGGTGGCTCGACAGGATGGTGTAGGAAGAAGTTTTCGCTAAGCGGCGAGGGCTGGAACGCGGTGTTTCCGCAGTGCAGTCGGCGCGCCGTTACACCTTGGCCAGGCGATCCTTGAAATCAGCGACCGCCCTTCAGCTTGTGAGCCCGTCGCGCAAGATCCGCCAAGATCTCCCGCCGCCGATAATCGGTGAGCTTCCGCCACTGACGAATCTCCGTTGTCGTGCGGAAGCAGCCAACGCACACGTCGGCTTTTCGATTGAACCGACAGACGTCGCCGCAAGGTGACGCAAGCGCCATGTCAGTGATGCTCTGCAACTAGCCGTACGGCACCGGGTTTCTCTTTGGACTCAACGGCCGGCAGCAATCGGGCCGAATTAAGGATGAAGGTCATCTCCGAAGCGACATGGATAAAAGCGGCAAGCAAAGGATTCAGCAAGCCGGCGGCGGCCAGCGCGATGCCGACGAGATCCACCGCCACCGTGCCGACGAAGTTGGCCCAGATGATGCGTCGCGTACGTCGTGCCAGCTGCAGTGTCTGCACGAACTTGACCAGATCGTTACCCAGCAGCACTACGTCCGCGCTCTCGCGGGCGACATCGGTGCCCGAGCCCATCGCCACGCCGACATGCGCCTTCATCAGGGCGGGCGCATCGTTGATGCCGTCGCCGACCATGGCCACCACGGCCTTGCCGGCGGTCAGCTGTTCGATGTAGGCGAGTTTGGCGTCCGGCAGCACGTCGGCCACGATGGTGTCGATACCCAGCTCGGCGCCCACGGCTTGGGCGACGGCCTTGGTATCGCCAGTCAACAGCACGGTGCGAAGACCCATGGCGTGCATTGCCTGCAGCGCGCTTCGCGATTCGCTGCGGATGGTATCGGCGACGATGGCCATGCCCAGCCACGCATCGCCACGGGCCAGCCATACCTTGGCGGCGGCCGGCTGCTGCGTCAGCAGCTCCTCGGGCAGCGCGATGCCACACTTGCGCAACAGCGCTTCATTGCCCACCAGGATGCGCTCGCCGTTGACGGTGGCGGAAATGCCGAGGCCCGGCGTGTACTGAAAAGCCTCCGGCTCGACGGGTGTCACGCCCTGCGCACGCACATAACGCACCAGCGTCTTGCCCAATGGGTGCTCCGAACGCAGCTCAGCGGATGCCATCAGCCGTAGGACATCGTCGACGACGGCACCAGGGGCGACCACCAGTGACTGCACTTCCGGCTCGCCATAAGTCAGCGTGCCGGTCTTGTCCAGCACAACGGTATCCACCCGGCCGAGCTGCTCCAGATACAGGCCGCCCTTGATGATGGCGCCGCCACGCGCCGCGCGACCAATGGCACCCAGGATCGCCAGCGGCGTACCGGCGGCGATGCCGCAGGCCCCGGCGACGATGATCACGGAAATGGTGGCGCGAATGTCCCGCGTGATCAGGTAGGTCAGCAGCGCTGCGGCCAGCGCGAAATAGACCAGGTAGCCGGCCATTCTGTCGGCTAGCCCTTGCACCGGAGCGCGCGAACGCTCCGCCTCTTCCACGGCATCGATGATCTTGCCGTAGCTGGTGTCGCGGCCGATCCGTTGCGCCAGAATTTCCAGCGCGCCGGATTGATTGATGGAGCCGGCATATACCTCGGTGCCGGCAGTCTTTTCCACCGGCATGGATTCGCCGGTAATCCGCGCCTGGTCGACAAACGAATGCCCATCGACGACGCGGCCGTCGACGGGAATGCGGCCGCCTGGATTGACCAGCACGGTATCGCCCACGGCGAGTGAGCCGCTGTCGACTTCGCGGATCGCGCCATCACGTCGAACCGAGACCTCGCGCGGCAGGAAATCCAGCAGATCGCGAATGGCGCGTCGCCCGCGCGATACCGTCATGCCCTCCAGCACCTCGGCCACCAGCACGAACACGGTGATCATCAGCGCGGTGAAGAATTCCGAGATGGCGGCCGCCGCAACGATCGCGATAGTCATCGACAATTCCATTGTCATGCGCCGCGCGAGCAGGTTCTCTATCGCCTCCTTGAAGATCGGCCAACCGCCGATCAGCAATCCAGCCACGCCGATCACGCTGAATCGGGGCCACGGTTCCCACCAGTGAAACCACACGGCGATCGCCGCCAGCGCCACGGCACCGATGCGCAGCGCCTCCGGGATGTCGAAAGCGTGTTCGTGATCATGCGGCTCGGCCGCCGGCGCGATCGTGCGCTGCTCTGCCTGCGCCGATAGATCCGTGTCAGCACGCGGCTGGGGGTCGGTCATGAGGAACTCCTGATTGCTGCAGACTGGGTTGCGGCGAAACTTGATTACTTCAGATACGTGCGGATCACGTCGATCAGTTCTTGCGCGCCTTGCTTGCGTTCCGCGGGATCGGTGATGTCCGGATGGGCCACGTGCATCTCGATATGGTCCTCGACGACCTTGGCCATCAGTCCATTGATCGCGCCGCGGATCGCGGCGATTTGTCGCAGGATCTCGGCACAGTCCTTTTCGCTGTTCAGTGCCCGTTCGACGCCTTCGATCTGGCCCTTGATACGGCGCACGCGGCCAAGCAACTTGCTGTTGTCCTTCGCCAGATGTCGGGGTTCAGCCGAGATACGTGCAAAAGCAGGACATAACCCTGAATTAAACTAGGTTTGTCAACGGTTTAGTGTGACATTTGGAATGCCTCCTTTCTCCTTTTTCCGTGGACAATGTTGGACCTATTCCAACAGGAGTTCGGTCACAAAGGGATCGGGCACGGCTTCCACGTCGATCAGGTAGTCACCGAAGCGCTTGATGTGCCCGGTCATATATGGGCTCATTGTCGCGACGTCTTGGCGACTTGGCTTCATCCCTTCGCTGACCAAGTCACGCAGAATCCGCGTGAGGTCGACCGCGTTACTGAAAATGATCGCGTTGGTGACCAGGTCGTTGTACTTGACCGTCTTTTCCTGCTCCTCCGGATCGTTGTCGGCGATCACCCCCTCGCCACCGAAGAAGTTCCATTTGGCGAAGCCATTGTAGGCCTCGACCTTGTTGGTCGAGGCGGTGATTTTCTCGCGCAGCTCCAGATCCGAAATATACCGGAGCAGGAAGATGGTACGAACGACGCGCCCCAGTTCACGGAAGGCCTGATAAAGCCGATTCTTACGGCTGTCGTTGCCCAGTTTTCGCAAGAGCGTCACGGACGAAATCTTTCCGGTGGAAATCGAAAGCACCACGCGCATCAGGTCTTTCCAATGAACCTCGATGAGCGACCAGTCGATGGTGTCCTTGAACAGCGTATCGATATGCTCATAGCGCGTATCCGGTGCCGGCCGGAAAAACTTCAAATCCTGCCAGTTGCGTATGCGAGGCATCAGCTTGATGCCCAGCAGGTACGACAAGGCGAATACGGGTGCTGATTGGCCTTGGGTGTCGGCATGGATAGTGTCTGGCTGGATGTCTGACTTGTTCTTCAACAACCCGTCAATGATATAAATCGCCTCCCACACCCCGCATGGAATGAAGTGCGAGAACAGCGCGACGTAGGTATCGGAAACATGGTGATAGGCGATGCCGCCATAGCCGCCGTAGCGTATGTGGTACTCGGCCATGAGGTTCTGGTCATACATGTCGTATTTAGTGCCATCGGCGGCGGCACTCTTTCCATTGCCCCACACCTTGGGCAGATGCAGCGTGTTGTAGGCATTGACGATGTCCTTGATCGCCAGATCGAGTTTCGTCGGGTTGATGTGGCGGCGATTCACGAAGGAAAGCATGTGCGGGGTCACGGCGCCGCGAAAGTGGCGAGCTGCCTGCACCGGGCCCAGATTGCAGCCGTAGGTAAAAGACGTGAGGATGTATCGCTCAGTCGCACGGTCAATCTTGGGGTCGGAGCCTGAAAGCGGGCCGAAATGCCGCGGAAAACCCACCCAGTGCGCCACGTTGCACAAGATGTCCAACACATTGCGCTCCGGCATGCGCGCAAGGATGGTGGCTTCCAAGGTCTTGGCCGCTTCGGTGGGTTCCGTGGCGGTGACGCGCTTGAGTACTGGTAAGCCATTGGCATCAATGACTACCTGGTTGTTCTCCGGGTAGGCGGCATCGATCTCTTCGGCGACGCGTGTCAGCTCGTCACGCAACCGGGTGACGAATGCCGTGGCATCCGTGGGTAGGTCGAGTTGGCTGCAATAGTCAATCAGGTGTGCTTGGCAGTCTTCCCAGCCCAGCAGCTGATCTCGGTAGTCGGCGTATTCCTCGGAGCCGGCGATGGCTACGTCGCCGGTCTTCAGTTCGTTGGCCAGGCAGGAGAAGACGCAGGCCTCCAAATGCCGACGATGCAGGCGTGGGTTTCCGGTCTCGTCGCGCTGGGTCACCGCGCGGCGCCATCGCTCGTTCGCGAAGGACAGGTCGATCGACTCCTCCAGCCAATCGCCACGCCGCGATTCATGTTCAAGAACAAGATCCAGCGCCTCCATCAAGCTGCGATCTTCGCTGGTCGACGCCAAATCGAGCAGCCGAACCATCCTGAAAATGGTGGGACGATGGCTTTTGTAGAACTTCCAGACCAATGGGTAATAGTTGTCACCGCTGTACGCATTGATGGCGGCACAGTCTTCCTGCAGGGTCTCCATACCACCGCGCTTACGCAAGAGCTGGCGTATTTCTCGACCAGCATCCGTGTCGCTGGCGTGCGTATCCAAGACTTGGATGACATCGGCGAGCGTGGCGACGATCGCCTCGGTCTTCTCGCGGTGACGAACCCGCAAACGCTCCATCTCCTCCTTGGCGCGGCGGTGAAGATTGTTCATCCGCTTGATGTACATCGCGGCCAGATCATCGCGAGCCTGGATGCGTGCACGGTGAATCAGGCTCAGCAACAGCATGTGTCGTTTGGGGGCGCCAAAATCTCGCAGCTCGGCCGCATCAAGGGCTTTCGCTTCGGCGGCAAAGTGCTTGATCTTCACCTCCGGCACATCGGCCAACAGATGCATGTCGCCCATCAGATTGGAGAGGCGCGCGATGTGCTCGATCAACCGCTGGAAGTGCTGTAGCGAGGAGCGCTTGGGTAACTGCTTGATCAGCTGCAGCGGACTCTGGCGGCGCCCGGTATCCACATCGAGCAACGTGTCCAGTTGCGCGGCTTCCTCGGTGGTCAATCGTTGCTGGACTAGGCTGAATAGGCGTTGGTTGACCAGTGCCCGTACCCGTCGTGCCAAGCGATCCAGCGTACTGAAGGCCGGTAGCTCGATCTTGTCCTTAATTAGTTGCTCGATCGCCGCATTGATCAAATCCGCTGGGTTGTCCATTACGCCCGCTGCTATCCCCACCGCGCGCGTTGCCGCGTGCATGCCACGTTCCCGGAAAGCCGAGACGTCCAGCCGTTGCCGAATGGTGGCGTGATAGCGATAGAGCGTGCGCGCCCCCAATGTCGCTGGTCGGGCATGCCCGCTGAGCCGCAAGGTATCCCGGACCTGACGCATGATGGCGATTGGCACTGCCTCCAGCGCGGGAAAGTACCCGAGGCGTTGAAAGCCTTTCAGCAGCAGTAGGAAACTGAGGCGGCGCGCCGGCTCACGCACTTGCCGTATGGCCCATGCAATTTCGTCATCGGTCGGCGTATAGATTTGGGCCAGTTCACTCGCAGATGGATTGCGCTTGAAGAAGGGATAAGCGGTCCGTTCGATCGATGCCATAGTGAAGACAGTGATCTAGCCAGCCCGTAGGATAGACCGTGAAGTGTGTGTTTCGGTCCCTTACTTGGAGCTTTGTTGCTTTCGCGTAGACGCTGGCGGTGCAGACTGGGAGCGCATTAGTATGTATGCGCAATGTACGGCCCCATTCGCCCCGTGGCCAGGACGCGGCCACTCCCGCGCCGTCTCGATGGCAGCACCGAATGGCGGTGGCAACGACCAGTCGTCGCGTCGGTTCTTTGCACGTGCGCTTTATACGGGCAGCTCGACGTGTGCCGTGCGACGCGGCACCCCTACCATCGACTCCGGGGGCCGACCTGCAAGTGTTCTATGCCGAGGGCTTGTTTACGGGTTCAATCTCCTTCAGAAGCCGCTCTTGCTCGGTAGCATCCAGTGCACTGAAAGCCCGAATCATTCGAGCAAGTCGTTCGTTGTCGGCGTAGAGATACGCCAATGGCACGCCGAGCGCTTTCGCCAGGCGCTTCGCCGTCGCTTGATCTGTGGCGTGGACGTCCTGCTCGTATCGGTTGATGCGTGTGCTAGCCACGAAGGGATCCAGTCCGGCGAGGATGCCCAGCTCCTTCTGGGATAGACCGGCATCCTGACGCGCTTGCTTCAAGCGCTTGCTGAAGATCGGGTCTGGGGAGCAATGGAACGAAAAACCGGGATAAGGCTGATTTATCCATATAAACCAAATGGATAGCAGGTGCTCTTTCCGAAACACGTCCGTCTCAATCGCCTTCCCTATCGTTGGGGTCTCGTAGCGGGCGCAGTTCTCCACGGGCTACGACTTCGGGCACGGCAAAGGAATATCGGCCGTGCATGTTGATGTGGTCGTGGATGAGCGGCGAGAGCCGCGCGACATCCTCGTCGTGCACGGGAAAACCCTCCTGACGTAGCTGGTCCAATGCCGCCTCCATGTAAATGGTGTTCCAGAGGACCACGATGTTGAGCGCCAAGCCAAGGGCCCCCAGCTGGTCTTCCTGCCCTTCCTGGTAGCGCTGCCGCAGTTCGCCGCGCTTCCCATGGAAAATGACACGGGCGACGCTATGCCGCCCTTCACCGCGGTTGAGTTGGGTCAAAGTGCTGCGTCGCTTTGCCTCATCATCAATATAAGTCAGCGTGTGCAGCGTCTTTTCGATCCTTCCGAATTCAGCCAAGGCCTGCGCCAGACGGGTTGGCCGGTCGCCGATCTGCAGGGTCCGCATGATGCCATTGGCCGGTACGCGGCCCAGTTTCAGTGAGCCCACCAGTCGCAGGATGTCGTCCCACTGCTGCTCGATCAATGACAGGTTCACCCGCTGGCGGGCCACGGCATTGAGGTCGCCGTAATCGGCCGTGGGATCAATGCGCCAGAACCGCGTGCCACCGACGTCAGCCAATCGGGGACAGAACCGGTACCCCAGCAGCCGGAACAACCCGAACACGACGTCGCTGTAGGCGCCGGTGTCGGTCATGATCTGGGTCGGCTGCAATTCGGTGGGCTGTTCGAGCACCACGCCCAGCAAGATCAAACTGTCGCGCAGTGTGCCCGGCACGGCAATGTGGTTGAGGCCGCTGAACTGATCGGAGATCAGGTTGTACCACGTCACGCCGCGTTCCCGGCCGAAGTACTTCGGATTGGCGGCCGCATGCACGGTGCGCACGGGCACGACGAAACGCATACCGTCGGCTGACGCCACGTCGCCACCGCCCCACTGATGGGCCAGGGCCGACCGGTTCTGGGCCGCCACCAAGATGGCATTGGCCGCAACAAGGGTGTCGTTGCGGATGTAGTTCTGGTCGACCCACGATAGGCGCGATCGTTTCAGGGCAGCGATGTCCGCACGAACGAGGGGTTCGAAGCCCGTGTTGCTTGCCTCGGCCAGCAGCACGGCACAGAGGCTGATCGGAAGATCCGCGGCACGCGCAGATCGCTCGGTGAGATGGGTGAACGCGTCGGTGAAGCCGGTACGCGCCCCGATCTCCAGCAACACTTCTTCGATATCCACGCGCGGTAGACGCTCATTGACCGCTTGGCGCAAGGCCAGCAAGGACGCCGGTTCTTCGAGCTTGTCGAGGGAACTGACGACCAAGTCGTTCTCGCCTTCGAAGCGTACCGCGGGATTGTCCGGGAGTCGGGACGCTACCTCGCGATAGGTTTCATCCAGTTCCTTGCCGATCGCATCGAGCGTCGACGACGGGGTGGGCGACAAGCCGAGCGTACGGCAGATGATGGGGCGAGCCGTCTCCCATTCGGTGCCGCTCAACAACCCTGCACGCGGATCGGCGTACTTCCAACTGGGGGCGACGAACACGTCACGCCGGCGCAGTGAGGTATGCAATTCGTCGAGCACGCAAAACGTGTAGGCCCGGTGATCGATGCTATCGTCATCGCGAATCGCGTAGCGTTGCCACCGTTTTCGGATAACCTCGCGCGGGACGTCATCGTCGGCCTTGAATCGTCCGGGATGCGATCGAAGCCATTCATAGGCGGCGACCACGGCCTCCCCCGCGGGACTCGCTCCGAAGCGCAGGTTCTCCAGAACAAAGGGAAGAAAGCGACGGATGCGTCGATAGCGCTCACTCAGCTCGCTGTAAAAGACATCGTCGGGCGGTCGCACCAGGTTGCTCACCTCCTGGAGCGCCTGGGCGAGGAGATCGCGGGGCACCTTGGCGAACAAGGCGTTGCGCAACTTCTTGTCGGGAAGCGTGGTATCCAGCACCACTTGGCACGCATCGGCCAGCAGCGTGGCCGCACGATCCAGGTCTTTCAACGTGCGCAAGCGTGTTTTCCGATCCTCCTTTCGTGCCGTGGCAAAGACATCCCGCAGCAGCATTTCAAGGACTTCGACGGCGTCATCATGCGCGGTGGCTTCCAGGCAGTGTACAAACGCCACGAGAGTGGCGAGGCGACGAACTTCGGGCAAGCGACTCACCGCGCTGGCTTTGGCAGCCCCCGCAAAGCGAGCCAGCGCCGTGACGCGACTGGCCGGAAGATGCGACACGGTGGGTAGGTCGATGCCGAGCTCCCGAACCTCCCGAAGTCGCATCAGCGTTTGAATGAGCGCCGGACCGCTGACTCGCGTGGGGCCCGAGCGCAATCGATCCAGCAGCGAATAGCGGCTGCCGGTCGGCACGCTCAATAGCTGCTCCAGGCGCTCGTGCTGCGCAGGCGAGAGCCGGGTACCCAGTCGACGCCAGAGGCGCTCTTCGACGCGGCTTTTTACACTGGCGACAAATCGTTCGAGCGTGCTGCGGCCGGGGAGCAATACCTTGTGCGTCAGTAGCCAGGTGGTGGCTCGCTCGAACAGCACGCTGGGCCGCTCCGTTCCCGTCCAGCACAGCGCGTACAGCCAGCGCCCCAACCGAAAGCCGATGGGCGTATCGGTGATCGCGGCAAAACCGTACTGGCGGCAGATATCGCGCTGGTGATCCCACCGCAGCTCTCCCGTTCGATAACCGTCGAGCATGGGATGAGTGTCCGTGATGCCCAATTGCCTGGCGAGGGTTGATAACACCAACGGCGGCAGATCCAGCGGATCGTCCAGGAACGTGCCAAGGTACCGGAGGGTCGTCAGTTGTACGGCGATGCCTAAGCGGTTCGCATGGCCACGCCTGCGGGCGATGTAGGTGCGATCGGCATCGTCAAGGTGAAAATAGCGCGCGAGTTCGTCGCTGGATGGACCGCCATTGAATCGACCGTAGTTGTCGCGCTGCTCCTCGGTGACGTAGCTGACCGGCATGGAGGCTTCCTTCTGCAGAGGGGTGGTTCGGGTATCTCATCACGGACCTTCCGGCCCAAACAGAGCGACATACCCTCGCCGCTCTGTTCGCGAGCCGTGCCTCAGGGTTGCAGTGGCGCAATGGCCGTCACCGTGCTGGCCATACCAGCCGGGGGCAAGGTGAATTGCACTTTCTCGCCCACCTTCACCTTCGCTAGCAATGTCGGTGGATCGGCCTTGAAGGTCATGGTCATCGCCGGCTAGCCGATGGCGGCAATGGCTTGATGCTGGAGCGTGATGGTGCCCTTGGTCTGACATCCTATGACGCGTCAATGGCAACCTCGCCGAGGAACAGGCGCTCCATCAGATCTGTTGGCGTCGGCCGCGCGGCGGGCCTGCATCATCATCTTGCCTACGGCTGTCGCGACCCTCTTGACCTTGGAGTGCACCCCAAGGTCTAACATGCATACAGCGTTCCTCCTTTTCTGCGATTTGCCGCGGAACAGGCCAAGGTCCAGCGTCGTTTCCGACCGACGGGGCCGAGAAAGGTGTCTATATGCCAGAACAGATCAATTTCATCGTGACCGGTGCCGAGCAACTTCATTGCGTCGGCTGCGAAACGCGTATCCAGTTTGCGCTGCAACGCCTGACCGGCGTCCAGCATGTGGCGCCGGACTTCCGCACGCAGTGCGTTGCGGTCCAGTTTGATCCGGCCCAGGTCAGTGTCCATCAGGTGCGTCAGCGGTTGGAAGAAATCGGCTTCGAGGTCGAGGTGTCGTCATGAATAGCGCTGTTGAATCTGCTTCGCAGCTCTGGAGCGAAGAGCCCTCCAATGTGGCCGGGCGCCGGCGCATCCGCGCGCGCATCGGGGGGCTGCACTGCTCCTTGTGCACCGGCACGATCGAAAAGGCGCTGGGCAAGCGGCCGGGCGTCGACAAGGTCGCAGTGAGCCTGACACATGAGCAGGCGCTGATCGAGTACGACCCAAACGTCGCGCGCGCAGAGGACTTGCTTCAGACACTCAAGGACATCGGCTACACGGTCTCCGATCCGCGCAAGCTGCGACCCTACGAGGAGGAGGAACGCGCGCTCACACGCGAGCGGGGGCGCTTCCTCACCGCGCTGGCCGCGAGCATCGCCGCGATGGGACTTGTCGGCTTTCCGGTCGACAGCGTTTGGTTCCCGCTGTGTGTGTTCTCGTTGGTCAGCCTGGTGGCGTTCGCGTTTGTCGTCTTGCGCAGCTACGGCCTGCCGCGCGCGCTGGCCGGCACGGCCCTGCTGGCTGCATTGGGCGCCGTCGTCTACGCCCTCAAGTTGAGTGGCCGCTTCGGCGCGAGCATCCCCTGGCTCGCCGGCGCACTGGCCCTGATCCTCCTTTTCGGCGTGGGTTTCCATATCGTCTACATGGCCGCGATGGCCCTGCGGCGCGGCATTCTCAACCAGCATGTGCTGGTCGAGTTCGGGGCCTTCGCCGGGCTCACGGGCGGGTCAATCGGTCTGGCCATGCGTCCGCCCAACTATCCGACCGAAGCGTTTTTTGCGGTCACGGTGATGGTGCTGACCTACCACATCTTTTCCGAGTGGCTGTCGCTGATCGTCAAAACGCGCAGCTCGCAAGCCGTCAAGAAACTGCTGGACCTGGAGCCGGATGTCGCACATGTGGTCAGGGATGGCAAGGAACAAGAGGTCCCGCTTGAACAGGTGCGCGTGGGCGACCTCGTGCGCATTCGCCCGGGCGCACGGGTGCCGGTCGACGGTCAGGTGGAGTCCGGCGAATCGGACGTGGACGAGTCGCTCGTTAGCGGCGAGCCGCTGCCCGTCCAGAAACAGCCCGGTGACCGCGTGGTGAGCGGTGCGCTGAACGGTCACGGCACGCTCCTCGTGTGCGTCAGCGTCGTGGGCGAAGAGACGTTTCTCAGGCAGGTCGTGCGCAGCGTGGAGGACGCGCGTGCGCTCAAGCCGGGGCTGTTGCACCTGGTGGATCGTGTGCTGCGCATCTATACGCCACTCGTGCTGTTCACCGCGGCCGGTGCGGCTCTCTTCTGGCTGCTCGGTCCGCTCATGTGGGGCTCTCCCCCCGATCTGCAGCGGGCGGTCTTTGCCGGCCTGAGCGTGCTGGTCATGGGTTATCCGTGCGCAGTGGGGATCTCCGCGCCCCTGTCCATCGTCCGCGGCGCGGGCGAGGCCGCCGAACGCGGCGTGCTGATGCGCACCGGCGAGGCCTTTCAGGCGTTGCGGCGCGTGAGCTGCGTGGTGTTCGACAAGACCGGAACGCTGACCGAGGGCCGCCCCGCGTTGCGGCAGGTCGTGACCGTCACGGGCTCCGAACCAGAACTGCTCGCGCTCGCTGCCGCCGTAGAGGTCTTTTCCGAGCACCCGCTGGCCCGCGCCGTGGTGGAAGAGGCGTTCAAACGGGGTATTGCGCTACCCGAGGTGCAGGGATTTGAGGCCGTCCCGGGGCAAGGGGTCACGGCACGCTTGGGTGAGGCGCGGCTGATCGCCGGCAGTCCGGCGTTTCTGGCGACCGAAGCCGTGGACCTCGCGACCTATGGCGAACGCATCGACGAACTCGAAGCGAACGGCCTGACGGTCATCGGCGTGGCGCGGGACGGCGTCCTGCTCGGTCTGCTGGCCCTGGGCGATGCACTGCGGCCCGACGCGCAGGAGACAGTGCGTCACCTCCACGCCCTGGGCATTCGAACGAGCCTCGTGACCGGCGATAACGAGCAGGCGGCCCGCCATTTCGCGCGAGCGGCCGGGATCGACGAGGTCCATGCGCGCATCTTGCCAGCCGAAAAAGCCGCGCTGATCCGGCAGCTGCAGAAGCGTGCCCGCGTGGCGATGGTCGGCGACGGCATCAACGATGCGCCGGCACTGATGCAGGCGGAGGTGGGCATCGCCTTTGGCAGCGGCGCCGACATCGCGATTGAATCGGCCGACGTGATCATCCTCAATCAACGGCTTGGCGCGGTCCTCGATGCCCATGCGGTCAGCCGTCACAGTTACCGAAAGATCGTCCAGAACGTGTCGCTCGCCTTCCTGTTCAATGGCATCGGCATTCCGGCCGCCGCGACGGGACTGATCTATCCGGTATGGGGCATGGTGGCCATGGCGGCCAGCGTGACGATCATTTTCATCAACTCGCTGTGGGGGCGCGGCGGCTATTTCTTCGAGGCCATTCGGACGGTCGGGCGGTCGCCTCAGACGCTGGCGCGAGCGAATGCATAGGGAGGATGAACTTCTGCAAGTGCATTCCAACGAAGCGTCCCGTTCCTTCCATACCCAGTCATTTTGAAGGTTTGATCTATGTTCAAGTCCGTCACATTCGAGGTCGCCGGCGAACAGCGCCTGAACTGCGAGAAGTGCGAACAGCGTGTCATGCGCCTCCTGGGAGACCTGCATGGTGCGAGACAGGTTCGCGCGCAGGCGCTGAACCAGCGCATTGACGTGTTGTTCGATACGGCGCTGCTCGACGAGAGCGTGATCGCAGCGTGCTTGCGGGAAGCCGGTTACGACACCCATGTCGTTGACTGACCGTGCTCTTGTGCCGCACCGATTCTCTCCGCTCGATACTCATTGGAGGTCAGCTCGTGCAACCACCAGGCAAACCCGGCAAGGCATTGCGCAGCGCGGTGCTGGCTGCCCAACAGAAAAGTCGTGCGCTACGGCGTCAGAAGCCCGCCGACTCACTTGATGAGGCCACCCAACGTGGCAGCTCGTTGACGATCGGAAAGCTCGCCAGGCTCACCGAGGTCAGTGCCGACACGATCCGGTTTTACGAAGATGAGCGCCTGTTGATGCCGGCGTGCAAGACCGAAGCGGGATATCGGCTTTACGGCCGGGACGCAGTGCGCCGGCTGGATTTCATCAAGCATGCCCAACACTGCGGCATGACGCTCGCGGAGATCCGCCAGTTGCTTGAGCTACGGGCCGATGACCGCTCGTGCTGCAGCGATGTCCGCGGTCTGGCGATACGCAAGAAGTTGGAGCTCGAACGCAAAATCAAAGCGATGAAGGCGATGTCGCGGGCACTGAGCGAGCTTATCGCGATCTGTACGGCGGAGGATCAGCCGTTGGATGCGTGTCCCATTCTGGCGGCATTGGAGTCGAGTGTGTCGAAACAGAAAGATCCATTCACGGCGTAAATCCGGATGACTGGCATGAGCATCAAGGTGGAAGTTTTCTCCACGCCAGGTTGCAGCCACTGCGCGCGCGCGCGGGAGAGCCTGAAAGAGGTCGCGCGAGGCTTCGGCAAGCATAAGGTTTTGTGGCGCGACATCAACGTGCTGGACGAACTGGATTACGCCGTGGAACTCGGGGTACTGACGCCACCGTCGATCGCGATCGATGGTGAACTGGTCTTTGCGAGGCTGCCGAGCGTCTTGCAGCTTCAACAGGAACTGGCGCGACGGCTTGAGCAGGAGGGGGCCTGAATGGGTGATCGCTTGCTACACGGCACACGCCCGTGCGCCGCATCAAAACGACAACGGCCTCTGGAAGCACCCCATGGACATTGAAGCGTTACGCACCATCTTGCAGCAAGCCAGCCTGGCATCCGTCGGGGTCGGCTTCCTGCTGGGATTTGTCTTCACGTTTAACCCCGTCGCGCTGGCGTCTATTCCCGTGTCGCTCGCCTACGTCACCAAGGCGCGTGAACTCAGAACCGCCATCCTGTACGGCGGCCTGTTTATTCTGGGCATGGTGATCGTGCAGACCGTATTGGGCGTGGCCGCCGGTTTTGGTGGTCACTGGGTGGCCCAGCTGATCGGCCGGAAATGGGGCCTTGTGCTTGGACCCGCGTTGATTCTGCTCGGGCTCATGTGGCCCGGATGGATCAAGCTGCCACTGCCCACCATTTCCATTCGTGCAAAGCGGGCAAGTAGCGGCTGGGGCGCATTCGCGCTTGGCGTCGCGTTCGCCGTCGCCGTCTGTCCGTTTTGCACGCCCGCTCTGGTCGTGCTGCTCGGCATTGCCGCGGGGATCGGGTCACCACTGTTCGGCGGCACCCTGTTGCTGGCCTTCGCCCTGGGGCGTGCGGTGCCCATTATTCTGGGCGCCTTCGCGGTGGGCTGGCTGGAAGGTCTTTCCGCGCTTCAGCGCTACCAAAAGGCGTTCGAGATCGCCGGCGCAGTGGTGCTTGTTCTGACGGGCCTTTACATGCTGAATGCGTACTTCTTCGTGATTCCGCAACTGGCGGCCTAGCGGCCGCACCTCCCAACATCATTCGAACGGAGAATTGACTTGGCCCATGATGCCGCCGGCGCACAGGCCCCGGGCGAGCGCGAGCGTTTGCTTCGCATGCTCGCGGCTGCCACGTTCATCATTTTTTTTCAGGCCTATATGGTCGCGCCGATCATACCGGCGCTGTCCGGCATCTTCCATGCGTCGGAGCGGACGGTCGGTCTGATTGTTCCGGCCTATCTCATCCCATACGGGATCGCGACGCTGATCTACGGGCTGCTGGCGGATCGCCTGGGCATTCATCGCATCATATTTGTCTCGCTGGCCGCCTTTGCGGCGCTCACGGCCTTGACGGCGACCGCCGCCTCCATTGAACAGATCGGGTTATGGCGGATCTTGACGGGGCTCGGTGCCGGTGGCGTCGTGCCACTCGGCCTCACACTCGTGGGCAGACTGTTTCCCTATGAGCAGCGTGGGCGTCCGCTTGGCTGGTTGTTCGGTGCCATGGCCGGGGGGATGGCCTTCGGTTCGCCGTTGGGCGCAATGCTGCTGCCCTTCATCGGCTGGCGAGGCTTGTTCCTCGCAGTTGGAGTGGCGGGCGCCGGCGTCCTGCTTCTCTTTCTGCCCTATCGACGCCTCATCGCCGCTGCCATCGCGCCAGTGGCCGGCACGCTGGGCGATCTGTTTCGCGGCTATATGAGTCTGATCGGCACGCCACGAGGGCGGCGCACTTATAGCTATGTATTGGTCAATTCGATGTTCCACTCCGGTGTCTTTACCTGGCTTGGTGTGTATTTCGAGCGGCGCTACGGTATGGGGCCGGTCGGTGTCGGACTCGCGTTGCTCGGTTACGGCGTGCCCGGTTTCCTGCTCGGACCGCTGATCGGTCGCCTGGCGGATCGATGGGGCCGTGCGCGATTGCTTCCGATTGGCCTCGCACTCAGCACTCTGGCGGCCGCGGCGCTGCTCGTCGGCTTCCCTGTGATCTTCGCGCCGGTCGTGGCGATGGTGCTGTCGTTGGGTTATGACATGACGCAACCGCTTTTCGCCGGCATTGTCACGTCGCTGGGGGGCAAACGGCCCGGACAAGCTATGGGGCTGAACGTGTTTACGCTCTTCATTGGCTTTGGCGTGGGTAGTGTGATCTTCGGCGAAATGCTCCGTTTTGGCTTCGGGCCCGCGCTCGGAACGTTTGCTGCGGTCGAGCTCGCGGCTGCGCTGTGCTCGCTCCAATTATTCCGTTCAGAGCTCCCTTCGCCCGCACTGGAGCAACCTGCGCTCGGTAAGTTAGGCCGGAGGCGCGACCGACCATGAAGGGAGCACTCGGATTCTCGATCGCCGCAAATTCACGCCTTAACTGGGTGATTTCTTGTCCCGAGTCAGAGTGGCGACGTATTGTGGCAAATCGTCATTAGCTAACTGGTCGTTACGGTTAAGCGGTCTCGTGGGGCGCGGTCATGCGTCGTGCATCTCCGATCGGGATCGAGCGTTTAGTGCCAGTGGCGCTCACCTGGTTCGTCGTAAAGCGATGCGTCCACCTGCAGGTCGTGGTTGTCGGCGATGCGGTAGAGATCTTCGATCAGCGCGGACGCCACTTCGTCCAGATCCAGGTCATCGGCCACACTGACCTGGAGTCGGTACCGGGTGCGCTCGGGGTTGATCGGCACACCCTGGTGGTGGGACAGGCAGAGGCTTTCGATCGTCTGTCGCGCCTTGGCGACACTGCGCCCCTTGCGCCGTGGTGTCAGGCGTAGCACGAGGGTCAGTGTGACCGTGATCGGCAACGGGTCCGGCGGCGATGGCGGGGCCGGCAGCGCCGTCATGGGAGGGCCAGGCACCGCCGCGAGTGCCGCCTCGATCCGCTGCTGCCCGAAGGCGTCTGGCGCGTCGATGTAACGCAGCGCCGAGTGCACGTCTTTCCAGCCGACGTACTCCATCAGGGCGCGCACATCCCAGCCGTTGGCGCTGGCCCAACCGGCAAACCCACGGCGCAGCGAGTGTCCACTGTAGATTTCGGGCGCGGCCAGACCCGCACGGGTGAATAGCCGGCGCAGCAACGGCACCACGCTGTTGGCATGCAGGGGGCCCCTCCGGAGCCCGCCGGCGCGGGTGATGCCGCGAAACAGAGGTCCCTCGGTGGTCCCGGCCGCGTCGATCCAATCGAGCGTGGCGGCCACCGGACACCACCGACTGAGCGCCGGCACTCGGTAGGTGGTCCCGGCAAGCTGCCGATCGGTTTTGCTGCGCCCCAGGAAGCACGTCATGCCTTGCCCGGGCACGGCAGTTACATGCTCGGTCTGCAGACCGACCAATTCATCCACCCGGAAACCCCGCCAGAAGCCCAACAGGAGCATGGCGCGGTCGCGGCGGCAACGCAGCGCCGCGGCATGGTCGCCTCGCTGCTGCGCGGCGGCGAGAGCGGCATCGACCCAATCGGCGACCCGGGCGACGGCGGTCAGCTGCAAGGGGGCCGCACGCTTCTCGCGGGCAGGATGAAGCGCCTGGATGCCCTTGAGTGTCTGTTTGACCCGCGCCGCCGTGGTCGGATCGGCAAAGCCATGCGCTTGGTGCCAATGCGAAAGCGCGGCCAACCGTTGCCGCAGCGTATTGGTCGACAGGGCGGTTGCATGCGCTGCCAAGTACTGCGCCACCGCGTCGGCCGTCGCCGGCAGCAAGCCGCCCCAGCTCACTTCATAGTGGCGAATCGCCGAGGCATAGCTGCGCTGGGTGTTTTCCCGCTGGGCCGCCTGCAGATAGGTTTCAAGCGAATGTGAGGGCGGCATGGTCTCAATGAGGCGACGTAAGCTCGGACGCTCGCAGGACGCCCATGCACCGAGGTGCCGTGCGTTATGCTCACTGCACCCGATGGACTGGCCCAAGGAAAACACCTGGGGACGGTCAGCGCAATGACGGAGCTGCGATGGCAAGCACTGATGATCGCTTCGGCCTGCCCGAGAACGCGTTCCTGGCTGCCGCGGATAGCCACGGCACCGACAATACTGTGCTACGCCTGGGGATGGATGTGCCGGCTTACCACGAGATCGCCAGCATGCCGGCTGACACGCTTCATACGCTGCTGATCGACTGGCTGTGGGAAAGCCCCAGCGAGCTGATTCCCAGCAACACGCAGATCGCCCAGGTACGAGCCCTTCTGCTCGAACGCCCGGATGCCACTGATCCCGACGTGCAGCGGCTGGTGTTCGAGTGCGATACCTACCTGAAGGACTGACGACCGCGGTTGGCCGTTAGCGCACGCGCCGGCCGTGCGCGTCGATCACCACCTCGCCGTCTTCCTTGGTGAAAGGCGAGGTCACCGGCGGCAGGAGATCGAGCACCACCTCGGATGGACGACACAGGCGCGTCCCGCGTGCGGTAACCACGAAGGGCCGATTGATCAGGATGGGATGGGCCAGCATGGCGTCGAGCGGGGTCGCGTCACTCACGCCCGCCGCGTCCAACCCCAGCGCGTGAAAGGGCGTGCCCTTCTCCCGGATGGCCTCGCGGGGCGTTAGGTCGGCCGCGGAGATCAGCGCCACCAACTGGGCGCGATCGGGCGGATGGGCTAGGTACTCGATGACCGTCGGTTCGATGCCGGCATGCCGAATCAGCGCCAGCGTATTACGGGACGTGCCGCAGGCCGGGTTGTGGTAGATCGTCGCGTGCGCCCCGTGCATCGGTCAGCAGCTCCCACTGGCGCAACAGGGGCTGCGCGGCCGAACGGCCTCGTTGGCCGGCTGGGTTGGAGGGAGCGTGGCGGGGATGGCGACCGGCTCGGTCACCGCCACTGCCGCCGACACTTCCCGCGCCTGGGCCGCCCCCTTGCGCTCGCTGTAGCGGTCCACCAGGTAGTCGCTGCGATCGCGCACCAAGAGGGTGAATTTGAACAGCTCTTCCATGACGTCCACCACCCGGTCATAGAACGCCGAGGGCTTCATCCGGCCGTGCTCGTCGAACTCCTGCCAGGCCTTGGCCACTGACGACTGGTTCGGGATGGTCACCATGCGCATCCAGCGGCCAAGCACGCGCAATGCGTTGACCACATTGAACGACTGGGAGCCACCGCAGACCTGCATGACCGCCAGCGTGCGCCCCTGCGTGGGCCGCACGCTGCCCTCTTCGAGCGGCAGCCAGTCGATCTGGTTCTTGAACACGCCCGTGAGGGTGCCGTGGCGCTCGGGGCTCACCCAGACCTGGCCTTCGGACCACAGCGATAGCGACCGCAGTTCCTGCACCTTGGGGTGACTGGCCGGCACGCTGTCGAGGATTGGCAGCTCGTGGGGATCGAATACACGCGTCTCGGCGCCGAATCGCTGCAGGATGCGCTCCGCTTCCAGGGCGAGCTTGCGACTGAAGGATTGCGGCCGCAGCGAGCCGTACAGGATCAGGATGCGTGGCGGGTGGTCGGCGCCCGCCGGCAACGCGAGCTTAGTCAGGTCGGGCGTGTCCAGCAGGGTGGGATCGACGTGGGGCAGATCTTCGGTCATGGGCTGGTGTTGCATTGCTTAGATAGTTCCACGAATATAGAACTGTAGAAACAAGACAGCAACCACCGGGCTCGATCGCGCCGCTCGGAGGTTGCCGTTGCCCTGCCTTGACCGCTCACCCAAGAGAAAAGCGCCATGAACCCGTGCCGCGTCTTATTCATCTGCACCGGCAACTCTGCCCGCAGCATCCTGTCCGAAGCCACGCTCAACCATCTGGGCAAGGGCCGATTCGAGGCCTACAGCGCCGGCAGCCAACCCACCGGTCGGGTCAACCCCTATGCGCTGGAGGAGCTCCAGGCGGCTGGCATCTCCACCGAGGGCCTGAGCAGCAAGTCCTGGGACCGCTTCACCGAAGCGGGCGCGCCGCCGCTGGATATCGTCATTACCGTGTGCGACAACGCGGCCAACGAGGTTTGCCCGGTGCTGTTCGGCGATTTCGTCAAGAGCCACTGGGGCCTGCCCGATCCCGCGGCCGCGCACGGTCACGGCGCCTTGCTGGAGGCGTTCCGCCGCGCCCACACGCTCATCCTGTACCGGATTGCCGCCTTGGTCGACCTGCCGGTGGAGACGATGGACCGCTCGGCCTTGCAGCAGGCGCTGGACCATATCGGCACGATTACCGACGAAGACGAGGATGCGGCATGAGCGACGCCTCCCTGCCTGCGGGCGAGGCCTGCGCCACCTCCCCGGTGGGCGGCCGCATTGGCTTCTTCGAGCGCTACCTGACGGTCTGGGTGCTGCTGTGCATTGTTGCCGGCACCTTGCTGGGGCATCTGCTTCCGGGCACCTTCGCGGCCTTAGGTGGCATGGAAGTGGCGCAGGTCAACCTGCCGGTGGCGGTGCTGATCTGGCTGATGATCATCCCCATGCTGTTGAAGATCGACTTTGGCGCGCTCGGCGGCGTGCGCCGGCAATGGAAAGGCATCGGCGTCACGCTCTTCATCAACTGGGCGGTGAAACCCTTCTCGATGGCCTTGCTGGGCTGGATCTTCATCCGCCACGTGTTTGCCGCCTGGTTGCCGGCTGACCAGCTCGATTCGTACGTGGCGGGCCTGATCCTGCTGGCGGCGGCCCCCTGCACGGCCATGGTGTTCGTGTGGAGCAACCTGTGCAACGGCGAGCCCAACTTCACCCTGAGCCAGGTCGCCTTGAACGACGCGATCATGGTGGTGGCTTTCGCACCCATCGTAGGCCTGCTGCTGGGTATCTCGGCGATCACCGTGCCGTGGAACACCTTGCTCCTGTCGGTGGTGCTCTACATTGTGGTGCCGGTGCTGTTGAGCGCCGTGCTGCGCCGGGTGGTGCTTACCCGCGGCGGCCCGCAAGCGTTGGAGCGTTTGCTGGCCCGGCTGGGGCCGCTGTCCCTGAGCGCCTTGCTGCTGACCCTGGTGCTGCTGTTCGGCTTCCAGGGACAGCAGATCCTCGCCCAACCGCTGGTCATCGCGATGCTCGCCGTGCCCATCCTGATCCAGGTCTACGGCAACTCGGCCCTGGCGTACCTGCTCAACCGTGCCTTTGGTGTGCCCCATTGCGTGGCGGCACCCTCGGCCCTGATCGGCGCGAGCAACTTCTTCGAGCTGGCGGTCGCCACGGCCGTGGGGCTGTTTGGCGTGCACTCGGGGGCGGCGCTGGCGACCGTGGTGGGCGTGTTGATCGAAGTCCCGGTCATGCTCTCGGTCGTCCGCATCGTGACGGTCAGCAAGCGCTGGTACGAAACCCAAACGGTCTGACGGAGCGCGCCATGCAAGGTCACTACAACGTCCTGTTTGTGTGCACGGGAAACTCGGCGCGCAGCATTCTCGCCGAGGCCATCACCAACCATCGCGGCCAGGAGCGCTTCCGCGGCTACAGTGCCGGCAGCGCCCCGAAAGGGTTCATCTACCCCCAGACACTGGAGGTATTGCGCACCGTCGACCTGCCGACTGAGGGATTGCACAGCAAGAGCTGGAGCACCTTCCTGGAACCGGGCGCACCGGTCATGGATTTCGTCATCACCGTGTGCGATCAGGTGGCGGGCGAGGCCTGTCCGGCGTGGCCAGGCGCGCCGATTACCGCGCACTGGAATATTCCCGACCCTGCCAAGGCCACGGGCGACCGAGAGACCGTGTACAAGGCGTTTCTGTTAGCGCGTAATCTCCTGCAACACCGCATTGGCCTGTTGATGAACCTGCGCGTCGATGCACTCGATCGCCTGGCACTCGGTAGCCGCTTGGATGCGCTGGGATCGGCCACCCCATCCGTTCCCGACTGAATCGGGCGCTTTCGTACCCGAGCTCAGGCACTATGAACATGCCCATGCAGACCAAACAAGCCATCACGGTGCTTTCCGCCCTCGCGCAGGAGTCGCGCCTGGCGGTCTATCGACTGCTCGTCGAGCACGCCCCCGATGGCCTGGCCGCGAGTGCCATTGCCGAGCGCCTGGGGCTGGCCAATGCCACGCTCTCCTTCCATCTAAAAGAGCTGGTGCATGCCGGTCTGATCACCAGCCGGCAAGAGGGGCGCTTCATCTATTACGCCGCTGCCATGGGCACCATGAACCTGTTGATGAGCTACCTCACAGACAACTGTTGCGCAGCGACAGGTCGCACGTGCGCGCCGGCCGCCGAAGCCAAGGCCGCCGACCTGGCGGTCCGCCCTCGCAAACGTACGGCTTCATCGACTTAAGCCTGCGCAACGGGCACCGGTCGGATGCGGCGGCGAGCACGCCTCGCCACGGGCCTGAGGGGTCGCTTGCGCAGCGGCGAGAGAGAAGCGTTTTCGTACCGTCCCGAGGGTGCAGACAGCGGGGGTGAGTCCCTAAGGCGGGATAATCCAACATTATCACGCCTTACGTGATGACCATTCTTGCTGAATTGTTGCTGTTGTACGTTACGTAATTACATGGTATGTAATACGGTACGTTATTCATCGGGAGACACGCGATGGCGCGGGCAGGCTTGTACAAGACCGAGGTCCAGAAGGCGCGCGACAGCCTTATCGCCCAAGGGAAGCATCCGTCGGTGGATGCCGTCCGGGTGGCCCTTGGGAATACCGGCTCGAAAAGCACCATCCATCGCTATCTCAAGGAACTGGAAGCGGAATCCTCGGCTGCGCCGTCGTCCGAAGTCGTGATCAGCGACGCGCTGCGAACGCTGGTCGCGCAACTTGCCGCGAGGCTTGCGGAGGAGGCTGACGCTCGCATCGCCGAGATGAAGGCCCAGTTCGATGCCGCCAAGCAAAAAGCCGCCGAAGCCCTGGCCCATCAAGAGCGCGAGGGTCGGGCGCTGAGCGATCGCCTGCAGCGAACCGAGACGGCGCTGGAGGACGAAAAGCGAGCCCACCAGGCAGCATTGGCGCAACTTCACGATCGCGCCATCGAGGTGCGGACCTTGGAGGAACGCGCCGCCGGGCTGGAAGCGCGGCTTGCCGAACAGGCCGCCCACGCCCAATCGCTGGAGGATAAACATCGTCAGGCCCGCGAAGCGCTCGAGCACTTTCGCCAATCGGTTAAAGGCTAATTTTGCCTAACCCCCAAAAATGTAAAGTCCCTACCCAATAGCCCCTCCCTCTGATCGCGCCCGTTTCCGGGAAGTTGGTGGCGCCTTAGCGAGCCGGAACTCCGCGGCTGCGGCCCGGGCTTCGGCCGACTGGATCGCCACCGTCATCCCAGTCAGCTGCCCGCGCATTGCGGCCAATTCAAGGGCCAACTGATCGCGTTCGGTTTGCACGTTGACCAAGGCTGCTATTTGGGACTCGCGATCGGCTAGTTCACGGCGATGGCGAGCGACTTCCATGCGTGCTTCCGTGAGGTTCCCTTGCTGCTCTTCGCATCGCTGTCGGAGCTTGACCATGTGCTGCTCGGTTTGACGTAGCCCTTCGCGAGCGGCGTCCGTTTCCTGCAGCATGCGAGCCTGAGCCGCCTCCACGCGTTCGTTTGCTTTGTCGCGCTCTGCTTGAAAGGCCGCATCGCGGGTCGCAAGGGTCGACTGGAACTCGGAGGTCAGCCGATCCTGGGCGTGTCGCGCCTCCGCTAGTTGATGGGTCAAGTCGGCACGAACGGCAGCCACTTCCTGCTGCAAGGCGTGAACTTGGCCGAGTGCGTCGCCCTTGGCGTCAGTTTCCTGGGCAAGCTGCCGCTTCAACTCGGCACTTTCCTCACGGTGCTGGTTGAGCTGCTGCTGCAGTTGTTGGACGGTCGCCACCGTCGCGGCGCATTCGGCAACGACGTCATCGTGCGTCCGCTTCAGCGCCTCCAGATCGGATTCCAGCGCCTGCCGATGCTCGCTAAAGACTTGTTCGCCTTGTTCCACCGCAGCCACCCAGAGCGAACGCATGGCGTCCGCGATCATCGGCGGCAGCTCAGCACCGAGTGCATCAGCTTTGGCCCGCTCGTCCTTCCACAATTTCAGCTCGTCGTTGATGGTGGTTCGACTGCCTTGCTGGATGGCGGCATAGATCAGATCAACGGTGAGCTCATGTGGTCGTTTCCCGTCGGCCACCAAGGTGGTGGCGGCTTCACGGGTACGTTGGCGGGTATCACTGACACGGCTCATGGGCAGTTCCAGTCGCTCGAAGGGTCATTTTTGAAGTATCGTAACAGTGTATATCACAGTATTACGTTATATATGTAACGATTAGATCAGGAAATTTACGATAACTCCTATAATCGAAAGTCTTTTGGCAGTACGCTGTGTTTTCCGTGGCGTCGGACATCGGAAAGCATGACTGAGCCTGCAGTGACCCTTTTGGCGTTGCCCCAAGCCTTGCCGCCCGCCCTGTCGGGAGGTGTCGGCACCAACCGCGCACCGGCCAGTGTGGCGCGGCAGATCGCCGCCAACGACGACGTGGCCGCGATCGGCCTGTGGCTGGCGGAATATCACGACTCGCCGCATACCTTCCGCAGCTACCGCAAGGAGGCCGAGCGATTGCTGCTTTGGGCCACCCAAGTGCGTGGCAAGCCGGTGTCCAGTCTCACCCGCGAGGATGTCATCGCCTATGAGGCGTTTCTTGCCCAGCCACCGGCGACCTGGTGCGACGCCGGTCTCGCCCGTCGCGGTGAGCATCGGCGACTGTTCATCGGGCCGCTGGCCGAGCGCAGTCGCCGGCAGGCCTTGGGCATCCTGGCGGGGCTGTTCAATTACCTCGTGCGCGCTGGCTATCTCGCGGGCAGTCCGTTTGTGCTGCAGCGCCGACGGGCACGCCGCGGCCCCCGCCGCACGATCGAACGCTACCTGGACCGTGCCCTCTGGGACCAGGTGCTACGCGTCGTCGACGGCTGGCCACAGACAACTGCGCGGGAACGGCAGCGCTACGAACGCGTTCGCTGGATCCTTCGCTTTCTCTATGAAACCGCCTTGCGGGCCGCCGAAGCCGCGGCCGCCAGCGAGGGCGATTTTCAGCCTATTCGTGGCCGGTGGTGGCTGCATACCGTGGGGAAAGGCGGCGTCGAGGGCACGATTCCCCTAAGCGACGGTCTCATGGAAGACTTTGCACGCTATCGGCGCTTCCATGGACTGCCGGCGTTGCCTTCGGGCGACGGCACAGCCCCGGCCATTCTGGGCATCGCCGGACGGTCTTCCCCGCTGACACCCACGGCGGTCTACCAGATCGTCAAGGACACCTTCCGGCGCGTGGCCGACGAGCTGCAAAAGCACGATGGTGCCCAAGCCGCGCGGGTGCGGCGGGCCTCGACCCATTGGCTGCGGCATACGGCCGCCACGCACCAGGCCGAGGACGGCACCCCGATCCACCACATCCAGCAGAATCTGCGTCACAGCTCCATTGGTACGACCTCGATCTATATTCATGCGGAAGAGGATGCGCGACATGCCAGCACCACGAAGCCACGCATCGAGCCATCGGTGTCCCACGGAGACGTGCCATGACTGACCCCGACGACCGCTTTGGCATGCCAGACAGTGCGTTCAAGGCCGCCCGGAAAAGCCACGGCGTGAATAGCCCGGTTTTTCGGGCGGGCATGTATGTCCCGACTCGGCAGGAAGTAGCTACCCTTTCTGCCGCCAAACTCCTCCCGATCGTGGTCGACTGGATGTGGGAAAGCCCGTCGGAGTTGATCCCGAACAACGACCAGATTTCGCAGCTTCGCGCGATACTTCTGGCGCGTACCGATGCCGGCGAACCCGAGGTACGCGAACTCATTGTGGCCTGTGAGGATTATTTAAAGGTGTAACCACATTGCCCGTAGCAAAGTGGACAATCGGCCGGAATTTCAACTTGCGTACACACAAATGGGCACACGCTCGACACTGTTGCGTTTGGCAACTCATCGTTGGGACAGCCATATGACTACTTCACGCAAATCACTACTTTCGACGCTTGGCTCTCTGGCGCTCGCATTGGCCCTCAGTGGCGTCGCCGTGGCCCAAGACAGCACGCCCACAAGCGGCATGGACAAGATGGGTGCGATGCACTCGGACATGAAGGGCATGCACGACAACATGATGGGCATGCACATGATGCCGGCGACGGTGACGGCGGCCGATACGAAGACCGGCGTGGTTGATGTGACGACTGAGGGCATGGCCTTGAAGGTGCATTTCCCACCGTCCGCCATGGCCAGCCTGAAGGCCGGCGACAAAATCACCTTGCATATGGGTTTCAGCAAGCCGTGAATCCCCTGAACCCACCTCCAGAGTTGAGGGTGTCAGGTCACACGGGTAAGCTCCCCCTATGACCTTCTCGCTACGTCTGCTTGCTCGTTCACGTCGCCTTCGGGCGATGGGCGTGTTGGCGTGGCTGATGCTGGTCATCAACTCATTGGCCGCTGCACCGATGGGCATGACGGGAGGTCCTCACTCCCATCCCATGCACGCAACGGTCGCGGCGGTCAGTGAACACTGTCACCACCATGTGGCCGTCAAGGCATCCCGATCCTGTTGCGACGATCAGGCCGGTTGCTGCGGTGGCATGACGGGACACACCTGCAATTGTGCCGCGATGTGCAGTACCACGTTGCCACCCGGACCAGCAGTTGCCCTGATCTCGACTGCGATCACCGCCCGCTACGCCTTGCCGCTGCCCAGCAGCGCGCCTTCGTTGAATACCGCCCCTCCGTTGCGACCACCGGCGGTCTGACTCTCCCTCGTTGCTAATGAGCTTTGCGTTCGATCGTCGCGTGTCGGCGATCGCAAGCAATCGGCTGTGATCGGTATCGGTAATGTTCGATATCACCTGCCTTGGAGAGATCCCATGAACTTGTTTTCCCCGCCCCCGGCGGATCTGTCGCGGCGTCGTTTCGTGCAAGGCGTGGCCATCGGCGGTGCCGTAGCCGGCCTGGGCCTGCTGCGTCCTTCGAATGCCTGGGCGCTGACCAGCCCCGGCCAGCCCACCGTGCTGAGCGGCACCGATTTCGCACTCGATATTGCCGAAACACCGGTCAACTACACCGGCGCCACGCGTCTGGCGACCACCGTCAATGGCGGCATCCCGGGTCCAATTCTGCGCTGGAAGGAAGGCACTACGGTGAACCTTCGAGTGACCAACCGGTTACGCGTGCCGACCTCGATCCATTGGCACGGCATCATCCTGCCGTTCCAGGAAGATGGGGTGCCGGGTATCAGCTTCGACGGCATCGCTCCCGGCGAAACCTTTCTCTACCAGTTCAAGGTGCGCCAGAGCGGTACCTATTGGTACCACTCGCACTCGGGCTTCCAGGAACAGACGGGTTTGTATGGCCCGTTGGTGATCGAACCGGCCAGCCCGGATCGCCATCCGACCGATCGCGATTACGTGGTGATGCTCAACGACTGGACCGATGAAAATCCCGAGCGCATCTACGCCAAGCTAAAGAAGCAGAGCGACTACTACAACTTCGCCCAGCCCACGGTGCCGGATTTCTTTCGCGATGTGCGCGAGAAGGGGCTGGGCCAGGCCTTGGCCATGCGCAAGATGTGGAACGAGATGCGCATGAACCCGACCGATTTCGGCGACGTCTCCGGCTACACCTACACCTACCTGATGAACGGTGCGGCGCCGGCGGGCAACTGGACCGGCATCTTCAAACCCGGCGAGAAGATCCGGTTGCGCTTCATCAACGGATCGGCGCAGACGATCTTCGACGTGCGCATTCCGGGCCTGAAGATGACGGTGATCTCGGCCGATGGCCAGGACGTCGAGCCGGTGTCGGTCGACGAATTTCGCATCTCGGTGGCCGAAACCTACGACGTGATGGTCGAGCCGCAGGACGAGCGCGCGTACACGCTGTTCGCCCAGTCGATCGATCGCAGCGGCTACGCTCGCGGCACGCTGGCGCCGCGCGCCGGCATGGAAGCAGACGTGCCCAAGCCCGATCCCATTCAGTGGCTGGCCATGCAGGACATGATGGGTGCGATGGCGATGGGTGATGCCGGTCACGGGAACATGCAAGGCATGTCGGGCATGAGCGGCATGCAGGGCATGCAGGGCATGGCCGGCATGGATCACGGTGCGATGCCGGGCATGGCACCTGCGCCAGCGCCTGTGGTGCGCCACGCCCGCACCGAATACGGCCCCGGCGTGGACATGCATGTGGACATGCCGCGTACCAACCTCGACGACCCGGGCATCGGCCTGCGCGACAACGGTCGACGCGTGCTGACTTACGCCGACCTGCACACCATCGGCGGACCGATCGACGCGCGCGAACCCAGCCGGGAGATCGAGCTGCACTTGACCGGCAATATGGATCGCTTCATCTGGTCGTTCGATGGCGTGAAGTTTTCCGACGCCAAGCCGGTGCATTTCAACAGCGGCGAACGGCTGCGCATCGTGCTGGTCAACGACACCATGATGAACCATCCGATCCACCTGCACGGCATGTGGAGCGAGATGGAGAATCCCGAAGGCCAGTTCCAGGTGCGCAAGCACACCATCAACGTACAGCCGGCGCAGCGCGTCACCTACGCAGTGTCAGCCGACAACCTTGGTCGCTGGGCCTACCACTGCCATCTGCTGTATCACATGGAGGCGGGCATGTTCCGCGAGGTGGTGGTGTCATGAACATGCATCGCCGCAATACCTCAACCGTTCCGTGTCGTTCGGTGTTGCTGGCCGCACTGCTGCTGGCGTTGCCACTGGCGGTCACGGCACAGAGCGCGCCCGCGTCCAGCAGCACGACGCCAATGGACATGAGTTCCATGCCAGGGATGGATCACGGCAGCATGCCCGGCATGACGATGCCGGCTGCCGCGAGCAGCAATACGAAACCGGCGACGAAAGCGCCCGCCAAGAAAGCCAAGAAGAAACCCGTACCGACCTCATCGACGCCTGCTCCCCACGACATGGGAGGCATGCCGGGCATGGACCATAGCAGCATGCCCGGCATGGACCACGGTGCGATGCCTGCCACGCCGATGTCCGCCCATCCTCCCGCATCGGCGGCACCCACCGGCGACATGTCGGAGATGGATCACTCGTCGATGCCCGGCATGAACCCAGAAGCAATGCAAGGGATGGATCACAGTGGGATGGCCGGGATGGACCACGGCACGATGCCCCAAAAGGGACAGGGCAACATGGCCGGCATGGGCGCGATGCCGGGCATGACGATGGGACCAATGCAAGGTGGCAGCGCGCCAGCGGACGCACGCAGTGACGACTATTCCGACGGCGTCGCGGGCAGCCCCGTACAGGGGTTGCACATGCACGGCAGCGCGCCGTTCGGCATGCTGCTGATTGACCAACTCGAAGCGTTCCACGGTCGCGATGCCAACGGCCAGAGCTGGGAAGCCCAAGGCTGGTACGGCAACGACGAGGACAAGTTGTGGATTCGCACCGAAGGCGAGCGCAGCCGCGGCAAGCTGGACGATGGTGATCTCGAAGCGTTCTGGAACCACAACATCGCCACGTTCTGGAGCACTCAGCTCGGTGGCCGCCAAGACTTGGGCGTAGGCCCTAAGCGGACGTGGGCCGCGTTCGGCGTGCAAGGCCTGGCACCGTACTGGTTTGAACTGGAAGCCACCGGCTATGTCGGCGCATCAGGCCGCACGGCTGCGCGCCTGCGGGCCGAGTACGAGTTGTTGTTCACCCAGCGGTTGATCCTGCAGCCAGAAGCCGAGATCAACCTGTACGGCAGGAATGATCCGCAGCGCCGGATCGGCAGCGGTGTCTCCGACGTGCAATTCGGTCTGCGCCTGCGCTACGAGATCCGCCGCCAGTTCGCGCCGTACATCGGCGTGAACTGGGTGCGCCGCCTCGGCACCAGCGCCGACTACGCGCGGCAGGATCATCAACCCGTTCTCGACCGGCAGATCGTGGCCGGCGTCCGCATCTGGTTTTGAGGAGAAACATCATGAAGCAGCACATCAAGCATCACAGCATCACGGTTGTCGTCGTTCTGGGCGTGCTGGCCATCGGCGCAGGTGCGTTCGTGTACTCCGGCATCTACAACATCGGAGCCGACGACCACCACACCAAGCCGGTCTTTGCAGTACTTCAAACCCTGCGTGAAAACTCCATTCATGCGCGCTCCAAGGACATCGTTGTGCCTGACCTCAACGACCCGCAGTTGATACTCAAGGGGGCCGGCCAGTACGCGGCCATGTGCACTCAGTGCCATCTCAAGCCCGGTATGAAAGACTCGGAAATCCGCCCCGGCCTGTACCCGCAGCCGCCGAATCTGTCGCAGGTACGGGTGGAACCGAAGGAAGCGTTCTGGATCATCAAGCACGGCATCAAGATGAGCGCGATGCCGGCATGGGGTGGCAGCCATGACGACCCGACGATGTGGAGCATGGTCGCGTTTCTGCAGAAGCTGCCTGACATGACGCCGGCGCAATACAAGGACATGGTGGCTAAGGCTCCCGCGGATCACGACATGGACGACGAGGGTGGCCACAGCCATGGCGGGTTCGCTGACGAAGACGCCCATGGTGCTGCCGACATGCAGGACATGCAAATGCCCGCCAAGCTCGAATCCGGGCACAGCCACGATGCGGCCGCCGCGGAAGGGCATGATCACGAACATGTCGAGGCGGCTCCTCCGGTTGAAGCGCCATTGTCGATGGAAGGCATGAAAGCGAAAGCGGTGCCGGCGGCTGAGGCCGTGGCGCAAGCGTTCCACACAGCCTTGCAGCACGGTGATCGAGCGGCGGTGCTCGCTTTGCTGGCACCCAATGCCAGCATCAGCGAAGGCGGCCATACGCAGTTGCGTGATGACTACGCTAACGGCCATCTCGGCGAGGACATCGCGTTCCTGAAGGACGCGAAGATCACCCCCGTCTCGCTGGGCTCGATGCCGATGGGCGACGCCGCCATGGTCGGCAGCGAGAGCGACATCCAGGCCACGGTCAAGGGCAAGCTGACCACGCTGCGCAGCCGCGAACTGCTCAACCTCAAGAAGGATGGCAAGGGCTGGAAGATCGTGTCCATCCAATGGCAATCCGCACCGGTATCGGGAGAGTGACCGTGAAGCGAATGAGCATCTCAGCCATGAATACAAGAAACGTTTTGTTCGCAGCAATCTCCGTTGTTTCCTTCAGCGCGCTTGGTGCCTGCACCCACCCCGTCGATGCGCAGTCCAGCCAGCCATCCTCCGCGACCATCCATGCCGCAACAGCGAGCTCACCGGACGCATCGCTTCCGGTCATGCTGGTGCACAAGAGCGCTACGTGTGGATGTTGCGGCGCGTGGGTCGATCATATGCGTGCCGCCGGCTTCAACGTCGACGTGCGCGATGTCGACGACCTCGATTCGGTGAAGAGTCGGGTCGGCATTCCGGCCGGCAAAGGGTCATGCCATACCGCCGAAGTGGGCGGCTATTTCGTCGAAGGCCATGTGCCAGCGCTAGACATCAAGCGGCTCCTGGCTGAAAAGCCCGATGCCAAGGGTCTCGTCGTGCCGGGCATGCCGGCCGGCTCGCCGGGCATGGAGATGCCCGATGGCCGCGTCCAGCCTTACGTGGTTGAGCTGGTCAGCCGCGACGGCACGACGTCCGACTTCGCCCACCACGGGCATTGACACGCCGATCAACGTCAAGCCTTTGCCGCTGTCACGAGAGGATGCATGAACACCCACCATCACTACGCGGGCGCCGACCACGGACGTCACACCCACCTCGGTCCGGGGACAACCGCGATCGATCCGGTGTGCGGCATGCAGGTCAATCCAGATCGGACCGCCCATCACGCCGAGCATGAAGGGGTAACGCACCATTTCTGCTCGGCGCGTTGCCTGGAACGCTTCGTGGCGGATCCGGCCAAATATCTGACCCCGCGTCCCGATGACGCCCCCGCGCAGGCACCGGCGGGAACACTGTATGTCTGCCCGATGCATCCGCAAGTGCGCCAGGAAGGCCCCGGCATCTGCCCGATCTGCGGCATGGCGCTGGAGCCGGAAATGCCAGGGCTGGAGGATGAAGATAACCCCGAACTGCGTGATTTCAGCCGTCGCTTCTGGTGGACCTTGCCGGCGACGCTGGTGGTGCTGGTGCTGGCGATGTTCGGCCACCGCTTTCCCCGGCTGCCGGTGGACACCCGGACCTGGATCGAACTGGTACTGACCACGCCGGTGGTGTTGTGGGCAGGCTGGCCGTTCTTCGTTCGATGCGTGCAGTCAGTCCGCAACTTCAGCCCCAACATGTGGACCCTGATCGGCATTGGCGTCGGTGCGGCGTTCGGCTACAGCATCGTCGCCACCATGGCACCGGACCTGTTCCCGGAGTCGTTCCACGAGCACGGCCGCGTGGGCGTCTACTTCGAGGCCGCTGCGGTGATCGTCTCGCTGACCCTGCTCGGCCAGCTACTCGAACTGCGTGCCCGCTCGAAGACATCGACGGCCCTGAAGGCCCTGCTGGGGCTGGCGCCAAAGACCGCACGCCGCCTGCGCGACGATGGCGGCGAGGAGGATGTCGAACTCAGCCACGTTCACGTCGGTGACCGCCTGCGGGTACGCCCTGGTGAAAAGGTGCCAGTGGACGGCGAAGTGGTCGAAGGGCGCTCCCATGTCGACGAGTCGATGCTGACTGGGGAGCCCGTCCCGGTCGAAAAGAGTGTTGGTTCCAGCGTGATCGGCGCGACCCTTAACGGCACCGGCAGCCTCGTGATCCGGGCGGAGAAAGTCGGTTCGGCGACGGTGCTGTCGCAGATCGTACAACTGGTCGCGCAGGCGCAACGTTCGCGCGCACCGATGCAGCGCATGGCCGACAAGGTGGCTTACTGGTTCGTGCTGGCGGTCCTGGCGATTGCCGTTGCCACCTTCTTCGTGTGGGGGCTGTTCGGTCCGGAACCGTCGTGGACGTTCGCTGTTCTAAACGCGATCTCGGTACTGATCATCGCCTGCCCCTGCGCGCTGGGACTGGCCACGCCGATGTCGATCATGGTGGCGACCGGCCGTGCCGCCGGGGAAGGCGTGTTGTTCCGCGATGCCGAGGCGATCGAGAACCTCCGCAAGATCGACACCCTGATCGTGGACAAGACCGGAACCCTGACCGAGGGACGTCCGGCGTTCCACACCGCGCTCGCAGCCGAAGGGTTCACCAAGCAAGAGGTGCTGCGCCTGGCGGCCAGCCTCGATCAGGGTAGCGAGCATCCACTGGCCGACGCGATCGTCGCGGAAGCCCGTCGTCGCGGCCTGACGCTGGAAACGCCGGAGAGCTTCGAGTCATCCACCGGCATCGGGGTACGCGGCAAGGTGGGTGGCGCCATCCTGGCGATCGGCAATACCGCGCTGATGCACGAGGTCGGGGTCGATGCCTCCGTTCTTTCCACACCGGCCGAAGAGCTGCGCCGGGCCGGTGCCAGCGTGATGTATCTGGCGGTCGATGGCGTCCTGGCCGGCCTGCTTGCGGTGGCCGATCCGATCAAGGCCAGCACCGCCGCCGCCATCGCATCGCTGCACGATGCGGGCCTGAAAATCGTGATGGCCACCGGCGACGGTGTCACCACCGCCCATGCGGTCGCACGCACCTTAGGCATCGACGAAGTCCATGGCGAGGTCCGCCCGAAGGACAAAATCGAACTTGTACAACAGTTGCAAGCCAAGGGACACCGGGTCGCGATGGCCGGCGACGGAATCAATGACGCACCCGCGCTTGCCGGAGCCGATGTCGGCATCGCGATGGGCACCGGTACCGACGTGGCGATGTCGAGCGCACAGGTGACACTGGTGAAGGGCGACTTGCGCGGCATCGTGCGGGCACGGTCGATTTCCAACGACACCGTCGCCAACATGAAGCAGAACCTGGGTTTTGCGTTCCTCTACAACGCGCTGGGCGTACCGATTGCGGCCGGCGTGCTGTACCCCGTGACGGGCCTGTTGCTCAGCCCGATGATTGCCGCTTTGGCGATGAGCTTGAGTTCCGTGTCGGTGGTTGCCAACGCATTGCGGCTGGGCCGGAAGCGGCATGGCTGAGATGCCAACGCCGACGAATGAAGCCTCGATGCCGCTGCTGAGGGCGCGTGACGCCGACATCGACGCAATGTGTGACCCGGCTGACAACCCCTAGTTGATTCAAGTCAAGGCAATCCTGGGTATTTCGGGATAAATTGTTGCTCATGGCCCGTCCTTTCCGCATGCATCGCACCACACGTTGCCGCCTTATCTGGTTGGTGACGCTGCTGATGCTTTGGCAGCAGACGGCATTGGCTGCCTACGTTTGTCCGACGGTGCCTGAAGCGACGTCGGCGGCTGCGCTGATGAACTCGATGCCGAGCATGGACGACGGCTGCGCACAGATGCAGGGCACCTCCGCCAGCCCGCTGTGCCAGAAACATTGCCTGCCGGACCGCGTCACCCAGGTCGACACGCGCACGGCGTCCGTGCCGCTCAGCACTTTGACGGCGATACCGCCGTTGCTGATGTCGGTAGCGGTTGTTGCGCTTCCGTCGGATCGATCGATCCAACGAATCGATGAACTGCGAGCGCCACCCCCGCCGCCCATATTGTTGTTTTGCTCACTCCTGATCTGATCTGACACGCCGCGGTATTGCCGAGGTGGCGTTGTGTCCGCACGGGCGCGTCGCAAGTCGCAGGTTCACGGGAGTGTTGACTCATGTGGTTCTCTCATGTTTTCCGATGCCGTAGGGTGTCGGTACTGGCCATGGTTCTTTGCGGAGCCGTGGCTGTCACGGCGCATGCCGCGCAATCGCCGCTGACGCTCGAAGCGGCGGTTCGCCAAGGTCTGGCGCGTGCGCCCTTGCTGGATGCCCGATCCGCCGATATTCGGGCTGCTCGCGAGGAAGCCGTTCGCGCCGGTCGGTTGCCGGATCCGTCGCTGACGGCCGGGCTCTCCAACTATCCGGTGACGGGCGCCGAGGCGTTCAACTTGCGCGCGGACGGCATGACCATGCGCACGATCGGGATCGGACAGACCATCCCGTCACGGGCAGCGCGCGCTGCCGATCGCACGCTGGCCGCTGCACAAATCGATGCCGCCGAAAGTGAGCATGTGGCCGCCGCCCAGACGGTGCGCGAACGCATTGCGGATGCCTGGATCGAGGTGTGGGCCACGCAGCAGAAGCGTGCGCTGCTGGACGAGTTGCGCAGCGAGAGCGCGCTGGCCGTGCAGATCACGCAGGCGCGCCTGCGCGGCGGCGAAGGCGGCGCCACCGATGCGCTGGCAGCGCGTACCGAGGCGGCCACACTGGACAACCGGCTGGAGGCCGTCGATGCGGATTTCATCGCCGCCCAAGCGGGCCTGCAGCGGTGGCTGGGCCCAAGTGTTCCCGTCCTAGCCGAGGCGCCGGATTTTGGTCATCTGCCGGTCACGGCGGATCGCCTGGAGCTGCACATCGACCAACAGGCGCCGATGCAGGCGTGGCAGGCACGCGAACAGGTGGCACAGGCCGCGCTGGCACAGGCGCGGGCGGCCAGACACCCAGACTGGAACGTGTCGGTGGATTATGGCCGGCGTGCGCCGGGGCTTCCCGACATGGTGACATTGCAAGTGGGTGTGAGCTTGCCGCTGTTCACCCGCAACCGGCAGGATCGCGGTATCAGCGCCAAACAGGCGCAGTGGGACGCGGTACAGGCCGACCACGAAGATGCCCGCCGCGCCCAGCGCGAGGCGGTCGCACGCGCAATCACCAGTTGGCAGGGTTGGGGTCGACAGATCCAGCGTTACCAAGACACCTTGCTTCCACTCGCCCGTGATCGCGCGCGTACGGCGCTCGCCGGATACCGTGGCGGCAGTGCGATGCAGCCATGGCTCGACGCCCGTCGTGACGAAATCGAACAGCGGCTGGCCTATGCCGAGGCGCTGGCGACCCATGCGCGCCTGTGGGCCGCGCTGGCTTATCTGCTACCCAATTCGGAGACGACGCCATGAAGCGCGCGCCCATGAAACCTGTCCTGATGATTTTCGCCGGCGTCTTGCTCGCGGCGGTACTGCTGGTGGTCGGCTATTTCGGTGGTCGTCGTCATGCACCGTCGACACCGGCGCACACCGGCAGTGTTGCGTCGACCAAGTCGGCCGGCGACAGAAAAATTCTGTACTGGTACGACCCGATGGTGCCTCAACAGCATTTTGACAAACCAGGCCTGTCGCCGATGGGCATGGAGATGATCGCCAAATATGCCGATGAAGGAGTGGCCAAGGACGGCATCCAGATCGATCCGGCCACGGTGCAAAATCTGGGTGTTCGTACGGCGCCGGTCGAGCGGCGGGTGCTGGCGTCGGCGATCGAGGTACCCGGCACCATCACTTGGGATCTGCGCCAGGCCAGCACGATCAGTGCGCGGGTCGATGCGGTGATCGCCAGACTCGATGTGCGTGCGCCGTACACCGCGGTCGCTTCCGGTGCGCCACTGGCCGAGTTGCTGGCGCCGCAATGGAACAGCGCGCTGGCTGAATACGCAGCGTTGGAGCAGGCACAGTCGGCCGATGCGCGCGACCTGCGCGCTGCGGCACGGCAGCGTTTGCAGGTGCTGGGTCTCACTGCGGCGGACATCCGGTCAGCGCGCCATGGTGCGGGTGCCGCGATCACGCTGCATGCGCCGGCGGCGGGCGTCGTCACCACGCTGGACGTGCGCGAAGGTCAGCGCGTCAGTGCGGGGCAGACGCTGATGACCTTGAACGGCCTGTCCACCGTGTGGATTGAGGCGGCATTGCCGCAGGCGGTGGCGGCGACGGTGCGCCGCGGCACGCCGGTCACCGTCACGGTCAATGGGCTGCCGGATCGCATGTTCCACGGCACGGTCGAAACCGTGCTGCCGGATATCGACGGCGCGACACGCACGCAGCGGGCGCGCATCGTGCTCGACAACCCCGATGCCGTGTTGAGTCCCGGCATGTTCGCCACCGTGCAACTCAACCCGACCCCCGGCGCCGCGATGCCGGTGATACCCGACGACGCGTTGATTGCCACCGGCAACCAGGCACGGGTGATCGTTGCCGATGCCGAAGGGCACTTTCGTGCCGTCGCGGTGCGGATCGGGCGTGCGGCCGGCGGCTACACGGAAATTCTCGCTGGCCTCGAAGGCGGCGAGAAGGTGGTGGTCTCCGGCCAGTTCCTGATCGATTCGGAGGCGAGTTTGTCCGGTGCGCTGGAGCGGTTGAACGATCCTGCGACGAACCCGGCCCCCGCCAGCGGCACGCCGATGCCGAACATGAATATGCACGGAGCACACCCATGATTGCCGCCCTGATTCGTGCTGCGATCGCGCATCGGCTGTTCGTGCTGCTGGCGGCGCTGACGCTGGCCCTGATCGGCGTGTACTCGGTGACGCGCACGCCGGTCGATGCGCTGCCGGATCTGTCCGACACCCAGGTGATCATCCGCACCAGTTGGCCGGGCCAGTCGCCGCAGGTGGTCGAGGATCAGATCACCTATCCACTGGCGACGACGATGCTGTCGGTGCCGGGGGCGAAGAGCGTGCGCGCCTATTCGTTCTTCGGCGATTCCTTCGTCTACGTGTTGTTCGACGACAGCACCGATCTGTACTGGGCGCGGTCGCGCGTCCTGGAGTACCTGAGCCAGGTGCGCGACCGCCTGCCGACCGGTGTCACGCCGGCATTGGGCCCGGACGCCACCGGCCTGGGCTGGATCTATGAATACGCGCTGGTCGACCGCACCGGAAAGCACGACCTCGGTCAACTGCGTGCCTTGCAGGACTGGTTTCTCCGCTATCAGTTGAAGACCGTGCCGGACGTGGCCGAGGTGGCCAGCCTCGGCGGCATGGAGCGCGCGTGGCAAATCGTGCCCGATCCGCAAGCGCTGGCGGCGCGTGGGATCACCGTGGCGCAACTGGTGGATGCGGTGAACGGTGCGAACGGCGCCAATGGTGGTTCGGTGATCGAGCAGGGCGAGGCGGAAATGATGGTGCGCAGCGAAGGCTATCTGCGCAGCCGGGAGGATTTCGAGAAGGTGCCGATCGCCAGCAATGTCGGCGGTGTGCCGGTACTGCTGCGCGACGTGGCGGCGGTACGCCGTGGCCCAACGTTCCGCCGTGGCATCACCGAGCTGGACGGCCAGGGCGAAGTCGCCGGCGGGGTGATCGTTCTGCGTTCCGGCAAGAACGCCAAGGCGGCGATCGAGGCGGTGAAGGCCAGGCTGAGCGAGCTCAAGCACAGCCTGCCGGCAGGCGTCGAAATCGTGCCGACCTACGATCGCTCGCAGCTGATTGATGCCGCGGTGGAAAACCTGTGGGGCAAGCTGCTGGAAGAGTTTCTGGTGGTTGCGCTGGTCTGCGCGCTGTTCCTCGGCCATCTGCGCTCGGCGCTGGTGGCGGTGATCACGCTGCCACTGGGCGTGCTGGTCGCGTTCATCGCGCTGCACCTGCAGGGCGTGACGGCAAATCTGATGTCGCTGGGCGGCATCGCGATCGCGATCGGCGCGATGGTCGATGCGGCCGTGGTGATGATCGAAAACACGCACAAGCATCTGGAGCATTGGCGGCATACCCATGATGGCGAGGAACCGCAGGGGGCCGTGCGCTGGTCGCTGATCGCCGACGCCAGCGCCGAAGTGGGCCCGGCGCTGTTCGTGAGCCTGCTGATCATCGCGCTGTCGTTCGTGCCGGTGTTTGCGCTGGAGGGGCAAGAAGGCAAGTTGTTCAAGCCGCTCGCGTTCACCAAGACCTACGCGATGGCCGCGGCGGCCGGCCTCGCGGTGACGCTGGTGCCCGTATTAATGGGCTATCTGGTGCGCGGTCGCATCCGCGACGAGCGCACCAACCCGCTCAATCGTGGCCTGATCGCGCTGTACCGCCCGATCCTGGAGGCGGTGCTGCGTTACCCGAAAGCCACGCTGCTGTTGGCCGGAATTCTGCTGCTCAGCGCCGTGGTTCCCTCCAGCCGGCTGGGCAGCGAATTCATGCCGGCGATGGACGAAGGCACACTGCTGTACATGCCGACTGCCTTGCCGGGATTGTCGGCCGGCAAGGCGGCCCAACTGCTGCAACTGACTGATCGCATGATCAAGACCGTGCCGGAGGTCGATCACGTGTTCGGCAAAGCCGGGCGTGCAGAGACCGCCACCGATCCGGCCCCGCTGGAGATGTTCGAGACCACCATCACCTTCAAGCCGAAGGATCAATGGCGGCCCGGCATGACGATGGACAAGCTCAAGGCGGAGCTGGATAAGGCCGTGCACGTACCGGGGCTGACCAACCTTTTCGTGCCACCGATCCGCAATCGCATCGACATGCTGGCCACCGGCATCAAGAGCCCGATCGGCATCAAGGTATTGGGCACGGATCCGGCGGTCCTGCAAACGGTCGCGGATCAGATCGAAGTGGTGGCGAAAGGTGTGCCCGGGGTCGGTTCGGCGATTGCCGAGCGTGCCGCCAGCGGGCGCTATGTGGACGTGCATATCCGCCGTGACGAGGCGGCCCGCTATGGATTAACCCAGCAGCAACTGCAGCAGCTGATCGCCACCGTCGTTGGCGGGGATCCGGTCGGACAAACGGTGGAGGGACGCGAACGCTATCCGATCGTGGTGCGCTACCCGCGCGTCAGGCGTGACTCGGTGGCGGCGCTACGGCAGCTGCCCATCGTCGCTGCGAATGGCGCACAGATCACGCTGGCCCAGGTCGCCGACATCCGTATTGACGAAGGGCCCTCCATGCTGAAGAGCGAGAACGGCCAGCTGGCCACCTATGTCTACGTTGACAACGAGGGCCGCGACCTCGGTGCGGTGGTCGCCGACCTGCAACGCGCCGTGGCGCAGCAGGTCCGGTTGCCACCAGGTGTCACCGTGGCCTGGTCGGGCCAGTTCGAATACCTGGCCAGCGCCATGAAGCGCCTCGAACTGGTGGTACCCCTGGCGCTGCTAATCATCTTCGGCCTGATCTACGTGGTATTTCGTCGCGCGAGCGAGACCGCGCTGATCATGGCCAGCGTACCGCTGTCGCTGGTCGGCGGGCTATGGTTGATCTGGCTGCTCGGCCACGCGGTGTCGGTGGCGACCATGATCGGCTTCATCGCGCTGGCGGGCGTCGCTGCCGAGTTCGGCGTGGTGATGCTGCTGTACCTGCGCCATGCCTGGGATCACCAACTCGCGCTCGACCCGCACGCCGGCCCGGAAGCACTGGACGAAGCGATCCGCGAAGGCGCGGTGCAGCGCGTGCGACCTAAAGCGATGACCGTGGCGGTGATCCTCGCCGGCCTGTTCCCGATCCTGCTCGGCCACGGCGCGGGATCGGAAGTCATGCAGCGGATCGCCGCACCGATGATCGGCGGCATGCTCACTGCCCCGTTGCTTTCGATGCTGGTCATCCCCGCCGCGTTCCACTTGCTGGTGCTGCGCCGATTGCGTCGAGCGCGAGCCGAGCGAACGGACCCCGCTTTTCACTCCAACCTGAAAGGAAACTGATCCATGAAAAAGCACATCTTTACCATCGCACTCACCGCGGCCCTGGCCTCGACTTCCGCCATGGTTGGTGCTCAACAGATGGACCCCAACATGGCCGGCATGCATGACACCAAGCCGGCGGATGTGGAGGGTGTGGGCGTGATCAAGGCGATCGATGTGGCCAAGGCCACCGTCACGCTGCAACATGAGGCGATCACCGCGATCGGCTGGCCGGCGATGACGATGCCGTTCAAAGTGGCTTCGTCGGATCTGCTGAAGAACGTGAAAGTCGGCGACAAGGTGAAGTTCGGTCTTCATCCTGATGGCATGAACAGCACGGTGACGTTGATCAAACTGGCGCAGTAGAAATAAGCAGGCGCCCTGCGCAGCTCGTGACAGGTGGCCTTTCCGTGTCACGAGCTGCATCGCCCGAATGTGCCGGCATTGGTTATTGCGGTGGACGGAGACTAGATCTGCGGTGATCGAAGCTCGCGATGGCCGCATGTTGGCCGAATTCGTTCCTGCGGTACACGCTGGTCTTTCCGCATGCCGGACGTCCAGTCGCGGGGATCAGGCTGGCCGATGCTTGTTGGTGCCTCCATATACCGTCGTACATGATGCCTGGTAGCGCAGTCAGTTCCGCGGCTGGCTTTGGTTGCCATGGCGATACGTCGCTACGCCATGAATCAGACGTGCCGCGACACGAGCCGTGGCGCCTGCGGGGTCCAGCCGCGGGCAAAGTTCCGCGACATCGAACAGGCGCAGCCGCCCGGTTCGCGCGATGGCGTGCACGATGGGCTCCACGACCTCCAGGGCGACGCCTCGTGCACTCGGTGCGCTGACGCCAGGTGCGGTGGCTTCGGGGAGCACGTCCAGACACATCGTGAGGTAGATGACGTCGGCGGAGTTCAATCGAACCATCATGGCGGCGATGACCGCTTCAACCTGGGGAAGGGTGAGTTCCTCATCGCGCCAGTAACGGGCACCGACGGCGTCGGCGGTGGCAAACAGTCGACGGGTGTTGGCAGAACGGCTGACGCCGAGACACAAGTAGTCGAGCTCGATGCCGTTCGTCTTGGCATGCCGGATGGCTTGCAGGAATGGAGTGCCTGAGTTTGCCGTCGGACCGTCACGCAGATCCAGGTGGGCGTCCAGGTTGACGATCGCGATGCGCTGGCTGCGACAGCTTGCGCTGCCGGCCAGCCCCAGGTAACTCGCATACGCGATTTCATGTCCGCCACCGAGCCCGATGGGCAGGTGACCTGCATCGATCAATGCGGAGATGCGTGCGGCAAACTGGTGCTGGGCATGTTCGAGATTGCCCCCGGAGCAGATTTCGTCGCCGGCGTCGTACAGCGGCCCGTCGTGCGCAACCGGCAGGTTGGCCAATGCCTGCCGCAACGCAGCGGGCCCTTCCGCCGCACCGGTACGTCCGCCGTTGCGTCTGACGCCCTCATCGCTGGCGAAACCGACCAAGGCAACGCCGGGAGCGGCGCCTGGCGTGACTGGACGCACCACTTGGTGCCAACGAAACGTCTCCGAGTCGTCAGATGAGTCGACACGGCCCCGCCATCCCTCCATCACGCGGATGGCTCGACAAAGACATTGCCGAGTACCGTCGCGAAGGCGTCAGCAGTGATCAAATCGTCGGCTTGGGCGATGTCTGCGGCGAAATAGCGATCCTCGGCGTAGCGTGGCACTACGCGGCGCACGAGAGCATGGACGGCTTCGAGCGGTTCAGAGGATTGCAGCGGGCGTCGGAAGTCGAGGCCTTGGCAGGCGGCCAGCAACTCGATCGCCACGATGCGCCGGACATTGGTCGCCACGTCGATGGCCTTGCGCGCGGCGAACGTGGCCATGCTGACGTGATCCTCCTGATTGGCCGAGGTGGGAATCGAGTCGATGCTGGCCGGATGCGCGAGTGTCTTGTTCTCGCTGGCCAGAGACGCGGCAGTGACGTGGGCGATCATGAAGCCGGAGTTGATACCCGGATCATCGACGAGAAACGCAGGCAGACCGGACAGCGTGGCATCGACCAGCAGCGCGATCCGGCGTTCGGCCAGCGCGCCGACTTCGGCAATCGCAATGGCGATCTGGTCGGCTGCGAACGCGACCGGCTCGGCGTGGAAGTTACCGCCGGATAGCACTTCGCCGTCGTCCGGAAAGACCAACGGGTTGTCGGAAACCGCATTGGCTTCGATCCGCAGTGTGGTGGCTGCCTGGCTCAGAAGATCCAAACATGCCCCCATGACTTGAGGCTGACAACGTAGGCTGTAGGGGTCCTGGACGCGCGTGTCGTTCTGTCGATGCGACTCGCGAATCGCGCTGCCCGCCAGCAATTGCCGGTAGAACCCAGCGACACGTATCTGGCCAGGCTGGCCACGCACTATATGGATGCGGGGATCGAAGGGTGTGTCCGAGCCGGCAGCCGCATCGATCGAGAGCGAGCCGGCGACCACGGCCGCGGAAAACGCCTGTTCGGCAGCAAACAATGCCATCAGCGCGATGCCGGTGGAGACTTGGGTGCCGTTGAGCAAGGCCAGACCTTCCTTGGCGGCCAAGCGTATCGGCGTGATACCGGCTTGCGCCAGGGCATCTGCGGCTGGCATCCGCACGCCGTTCACGCGCACGTCGCCCTCGCCCATCGCAGCCAGGGTCAGATGAGCCAAGGGGGCCAAGTCACCCGAGGCACCGACGGAACCCTGTGCAGGGATACAGGCGTATATCTGCGCGTTATGCAAGGCAACGAGTGTCTGCACTACCTCCCAGCGCACGCCTGAATAGCCGCGAGCCAGGGAGACGATCTTCAGCACCAGGATCAGTCGGACAGTGGCATCTTCGAGCAAGCGGCCCACTCCTGCAGCATGGGAGCGCACGAGATTGGTCTGTAATTGCTCAAGTTGGTCGTCAGCAATCTGGACGTGGGCAAGCTTGCCGAAGCCGGTATTGATGCCATACACCGGCACACCTGCGGTGACCACGGTTTGCACAGTGGCGGCGGCTGCGCGCACTGGTGCTTCGCACTCCGCTGCCAGTTCGATCGGCGTGTGCGAAGCGGCGAGACCGCGCAATTGAGCCAGCATCAGCCGGCCGGGGGTAAGAGTCAGCATGGGATGATCATCCGGTGATGGCGGGCAGGTTCAGGCCGTGTTCGCGTGCGCACTGCAACGCGGTTTCATAGCCGGCGTCGGCATGGCGCATGACGCCGGTTGCCGGGTCGTTCCAAAGCACGTGCTCCAGGCGTCTGGCTGCTGCATCTGTGCCATCGCAGACGATCACTACGCCCGAGTGCTGCGAGAAGCCCATGCCGACGCCGCCACCGTGGTGCAGGCTGACCCAGGTAGCGCCACCGGACGTGGCCAGCAATGCGTTGAGCAGCGGCCAATCGGAAACGGCGTCGGATCCGTCGCGCATGGCTTCGGTTTCACGATTGGGGCTGGCGACCGAGCCGCAATCGAGGTGATCACGACCGATGACGATGGGCGCTGTCAGTTCTCCGGTGCGCACCATCTCGTTGAAGGCCAGGGCCGCGCGATGGCGCTGGCCTAGACCGAGCCAGCAAATGCGCGCCGGTAAGCCCTGGAAAGCGATGCGATCGCGCGCTTGATCCAGCCAGTCATGCAGGTGTGCATCCTCTGGAAAGAGTTCCTTGATCTTCGCATCGGTGCGATAGATGTCTTCCGGGTCCCCAGACAGCGCGACCCAGCGGAACGGCCCTTTGCCTTGGCAAAACAGCGGACGAATGCAGGCTGGCACGAAGCCGGGAAAGGCAAACGCGTCTCGGACGCCTTGATCCAACGCGACCTGGCGGATGTTGTTGCCATAGTCGATCGTCGGCACTCCCATGCGATGGAAAGCGAGCATCGCGTTGACGTGCGTTGCGCAACTGGCGGCGGCGGCCCGGGTCAGCGCCTGTTGCTGCGCCGGGTTGCCACGGCGAGCGGATTCCCATTGGGCAAGCGTCCAGCCAGCGGGCAGGTAACCGTTGATCAGATCGTGTGCCGAGGTCTGGTCGGTGACGGCACTGGGGCGCGCGATGCCGGCTTTCGCCAGTTCAGCGAAGCGAGGCAAGAGTTCGGCGGCGTTGCCGAGGAGGCCGACCGAGACTGGCGTGGTCGCGTTTTCAACGATCGCCAGTGCCTCCTCGATGGTGTGGGCCTTGCGATCGATGTAGCGCGTGCGCAGACGGAAGTCGATGCGCGACTCCTGACACTCGATCACGATGCAGCTCGCGCCGGCCAGCACGGCGGCGAGCGATTGCGCGCCGCCCATGCCGCCCAGGCCGGCCGTGAGAATCCACTTGCCCGACCAGTCACCTGCGTAGTGTTGACGCCCAAGCTCGACAAAGGTTTCGTAGGTGCCCTGCACGATGCCTTGCGAGCCGATATAGATCCAGGATCCGGCCGTCATCTGGCCGTACATCATCAAACCTTTGCGGTCGAGCTCGTTGAAGTGATCCCACGTAGCCCAATGCGGTACCAGGTTGGAGTTGGCCAGGAGCACTCGCGGAGCATCGACGTGGGTGCGGAAGACGCCCACGGGTTTGCCGGATTGCACCAGCAGTGTCTGGTCGTCCTCCAGCACGCGCAACGACTCGAGAATGAGGTCGAAGCTGCGCCAGTCCCTTGCGGCACGACCGATCCCTCCGTAAACCACGAGATCCTCCGGTCGCTCGGCCACGTCCGGATCGAGATTGTTCTGCAGCATTCGGTAGGCGGCTTCAGCGAGCCAGTTCTTGCAGGTCAGTGTGGTACCGTGCGGCGCCCGTACCGTGCGCGGCCCCGACTTGGGCATGGCAAGCGTATCCATGGGTGTTTCCTTCAGGAGGTTTTGAAGTCGCCGGCATTGAAGGCGCCGACGAAGCGGAACTTGCCGGCCGGGTAGCTGAGGCGAACGTAACTGGCGACATGGTCGTGCGACCAGGTGCGGCGTGTCAGTGTCAGCAATGGACTGCCTGGCTCGACAGCAAGCAGGCGCGCCAGTCGTTTGCTCGCGGCCTCGGCCTCGATTGCATGCTCGATTCGCTGCAAGGGTGCCGTGCGCATCAGGTACTGATGCGGAATTTCCTTGTAGAAATCGATCTCCAGATAGTCCGGCGCGCAGACCGGATTCACGAAGCGGTCTTCCAGCTGCAGTGGTTCATCGTCGGCCCGATGCAGCAGGCGTGAATGGTAGAGCTCGGTTCCGGTAGACATGGCAAATTGGCGCGCCGTGACGGGGCGCGCGGAAACGAGTTCACGGATCAAGATCTCCACGGTATGTTTCTGTCCGCGCGAGATGATTTCATCTCGGATGCTGCGTACTTCGAACATCGCCGACTCGGCCTTGCGCTCGGCTACAAACGTTCCTGCACCCTGCGTGCGGGTGACCATGCCGGCATCGGCCAGTTCGCGCATGGCGCGGTTGACGGTCATACGGGAGATGCCGAACTTGGAGACTAGTTCGTTCTCGCTAGGCACTTTACTCAGTGGCGGCCAGTCGCCGTTGTTGATATGGCGCAGGATATGGCGCTTGAGTTTGAGGTACTGCGGCGGACGTTCGTTCATCGCCACAGCATCGCATGTCTATACAACTTGTGGAAGTCGTCGTCGCATATCGATCGATGTGTTGCAGCCGGGGGTTGACAGGTTGAATTTGGGCATGGTACTAGATGGTATAGACAACTTTCCAGTCGGCAGCTACCACTTCATGTCCCCCTGCGTCCTACTGTTGCGGTGCCTTCTGGTTGCGGCTTTTTGCCTCAATGCCAGTGCAGTGCAATGGCGCTCGACTGCGATGGCAGGAGTACAGGTTCAACACGCCCAGAGCGGCAATCGTTCGATGGTGCATGACAGCGGATGTGACAGCAGTGCCGACTCGGGGCGCGAACGCAAGGCGGGTACGGATTGTGACTGCACCCAGGGCTGTACTTGCATGTGCGTATCCCCGGTCGCATCCGTCGACCAAGCTGTAGTATTTGCCGCCCAGCACGCTCTCGATGCGCATCCCTCTACGATGGCAGTCACGAGTACTGTTCGCACGGCCATCTCCTCCGTCTTTCGACCTCCTATCGGTTGATCTCGTCGGCCGTCCTCTGTGACGGCATGTTTGCCCGAGCAATTTTCTGTCGCGCAGCTGCGCAGACGGTGCTGCAGGCGTTCACCGATCAGATCATTCCAGACCGAATTGGGGAGTCCTTTCATGTCTTACAAGCGCAATCACCTTGCGCTGGCTATCGGCGCGCTGTTGTCCGCCGGTTTTGCCAGCACCACCTTTGCCCAGTCTACTGACACGCGGCCCGCCTCGCCGCAGGCCACCAATCTCGAGGCGGTTGCGGTGACCGGCAGCCATATCAAGGGAGCCGAAATCTCCGGCGTCGGCCCGGTAACCGTCATTGACGCCGACGAAATCGCGCGTTCCGGCGTAGTGTCGGTGGAAAATTTGCTTCAGCGGCTGCCAGCTTCGGCCGGTTTTGCCGGCAACCAGACCAATGCCTATTGGGCCGACAATGGCTATGGCACCACGCAGGTGAATCTGCGTGGCCTCGGCATCAACCGGACACTGGTTCTGCTCAACGGTCGGCGGATCGTCAACGGAGGCACCGGAGCCAATAGCTCGGTTGACTTGAACAATATCCCCGTGGCGTTGATCGATCGTATCGAGGTGCTGAAAGATGGCGCCTCGGCGATCTACGGTGCGGATGCCGTGGCCGGTGTGGTCAACATCATCACCAAGAAGAAATTCAATGGTGTCGAAGCATCGGTTCGCTACGGCCAGACCTTCCAACAGGACGGTGACGAGAAGGCGATTGATCTGGCTTGGGGAGTGAACTCTGACCGGGGCTCGCTGATGGCGGCGATCAACTACGCCGAAACCGGGGCAGTCAACATGGCGGATCGCGCGCCATGCTCGCTCGGCGAGGTCGATGGAAAGCTCGAATGCGTCGGCAGCTCTTCCACTATCGGCGGTCGCGCCTTGCTGGCTGATGGACAGAGAGTCAATTTCAATCAGGATCCCAACGGCGCGGCCAATGCCTTTCACACCTATTCACCGGCACGCGACAACTACAACTCCAACCCATACCTCAATGCGGTCAATCCGATCAAGCGTTTGAGCCTCAGTTCGTTCGGCAATTACGCGTTGACGGACGAGGTTCGTGTCTTTACCGAATTGATGTATACGAATCGGCGTTCGGATCAGCTCGCCACGCCGGGCGCAATAGGCATATACCGCCCCATTCGCATCGCAGCCGATCACCCGACCAATCCGACAGGTCAGGATCTCTTGTTGCAGCGCAGAAGGTTGCAGGAGTCGGGTCCTCGTCACTTTTATCAGGAGGTCGACACTTTTCGCACGGTGGTAGGGCTGGAAGGTCGGATCGGTACTGGCTGGGATTGGTCTGCGGCGATAAATTGGGGACGCAGTACAGGCGTTGATGGCTCGACCAACATTGCCAATTTGGATCGCGTCGATCAGACGTTGAATACGAACATCTGCAGCAATGCGCCCGGCGCGGAGATTCCCTGTGGCAACTACCTCGGCTACGGCAACCTGACTCCCAAGGTGCTCGACTATATTCTCTTCAAGAGTCGTGACAATGGTGGCAACGATCAGAAGAGTTTCACGGCGAACATCAGTGGTGAGCTGTTTGAGGTGCCGGCTGGCTTTGTCGACATGGCTACCGGCATCGAGATCCGCAAGGAACGCGGTTGGCGTGACCCGGATCAACTCACGGTGCTGGGCATCGCCAATACCAACAAGCAGGATCCGATAGCTGGCGAATACTTGGCCAAAGAGGCTTTTGCCGAGGTTGCAGTTCCACTATTGAAAGACAAGTTCCTCGCACAGTCATTGAATCTCAACGCGGCAGTGAGGTATTCCAGCTACGATATCTTCGGCAACGACAGTAACTACAAGGTTGGCTTGGACTGGCAGGTCGTCCCGTCGCTGAAGCTCCGTGCGAATTACGCCACGGCATTTCGCATCCCCAATGTGCCCGAGCTCTTCGGTGGAGTCTCGGAGGGGAATTTGACCACGACCGATCCCTGCAATGGATGGAGCAACCTGCCGGCATCATCGGTGGTTGCGCAGAATTGTCGCGCTTCTGGCGTACCGACTGGTTATACCCAGCTGGGAAATACGGTTCTGACAACTGTCGGTGGCAACCAGAAACTGCAGCCCGAGGCCGCAAAGACGATGACGGCAGGGGTGGTGTGGACGCCAACCCTGGTGAACGACCTGACGGTTACGCTGGATTACTACAAGATCAAGATCGACAACGCGATTCAGCGTATTGACGGCTCGACCAAGCTTGCGGTGTGCTACAACACGCCCGGTCTTTCGCATCCGTTCTGTTCTGCATCGAACTTCACCCGCAATCGGCAGACCGGCGAGATCGATTTCCTTTCGGCTCAGCCGGTCAACGCGGCGAGCGAGAGGCTTTCGGGCATCGACCTGGGGGCGATCTATCAGTTCGATCTGGCCGGTTGGAAGGCATCCATCAGTGCGGACGTGTCGTACTTGAAGAACTACGATGTGAAACCGTTCCCGGGTGCGGATGACATTAACTATGCAGGGAAAATCACCGGTGGTCGCGGCAGCTACACGCATTGGCGTTCGTTTACTTCGTTGACGATGATGCGTGGGTCATGGTCAGGCTCCTATAGCGTGCAGTACATCGGCGCTGCCGATGACATCAACGCCTCGCGCGGCGACATCGGCGATCGCGCACCGGGCTTGACCTATCACAACGTGCAATTGAAGTACGTTGCGAACAAGTCCCTCGACATTGCTTTCGGCATCGACAATCTCTGGGACAAGCAAGCGCCATTCATCCAGAGCTATACCGACGCAAATACCGACACCATGACCTATGACCTGCTCGGTCGGCGCTGGAACGCGAAGCTCACCTATCGTTGGTGAGTTCGTCGGGAGCTGCCGGTGTGATAGTGCCGGCAGCTATCCGATCACGTGCATCTCTGGGTTGCTTGTTAGCAGGATATTTTCAATGAAACTCGCATTTTGGGCGCGGCGCGCCCATCGATGGATCGCTCTTGTCGTGGGTGTGCAAGCACTTCTCTGGATGCTGAGCGGTCTTTACATGACCGCCATACCGATCGAGCTTATCCATGGCGATCATCTGGCGCATGTCGAAGCTGAACCGCTTTCCGAGGTGGCGGTGCGGGCCGATACCAGCGTGTTGAGTGAGCGTTATCCAGACCTGACTGGTTTCAGGCTCAAGCAGTTGATGGGGCAGACGGTATACGAGCTGCATCAGGGCGGGAAAACCACCTTGGTTGATTCCACGACCGGTGTCGAGCTGCCTCCGCTGGACGAGCATCAGGCGCGACAGTTGGCGTCGTCGTTCTACCGCGGCGACGGCACCATTCAATCCATGCACCTGCTGGAGGAAGCGCCGAGCGAGGTGGCCAAGCGACCTGTCCCTCTGTGGCAGGCCAACTTCTCGGATCGCGGCCATACGACGTTGTATCTGTCCGCGACGACGGGCGAACTGCTTGCGCGGCGACACAGCTTTTGGCGTTTGTACGATTTCCTCTGGATGTTCCACATCATGGATTACGAGACGCGTTCAAACGTGAACAACGGCCTGATGCGAGTGGCGGCTTCGGTCGGCCTGCTTTTTGCGATCAGCGGGATCTGGCTGCTGATTTACAGTTTCCGCAAGCGGAAGGCGGCGATATGAAGCCATGGATCCGCAAATTGCATAAATGGGTCGGCCTGATCATCGCGGCACAATTCGCGATCTGGACGGGAAGCGGCCTGATCATGAGCCTGCTCGATCACGACGCCGTCGAAGGTCGAGTCCACCGCGCCCACCCGCGTGAAATGCCGAGTTGGCCCGCAGGCATGCTTGCACCACAACGCGTGCTGGCGGATGCGGGGCGTCCGGTGCAGACGCTGGAAACCACATGGCTTGCGGATCGCCCGGTCTACCGGCTTGCCGACAAGGCCGATGTGTGGCTGGTGGATGCACGTACCGGGCACGGCGTGACCGTGGCTGCCGCGGTCGCGGCGATCATCGCCGCCCGCGACTACATCGGCGGCGGCAGGCCAGAGACGCCGGAGTTCCTGCCGAAGGCCAATACCGAGACCCGTGGTTACGATGGCCCCGCCTGGCGCGTATCGTTTTCCGATGGCGATGACACGACGATATATCTGTCGGCTCAGGATGGCCGCATCCTTCAACGCCGCAACGCCACCTGGCGGTTGTTCGATACGGTCATGATGCTGCATTTCATGGACTACTCGGGGCGACAGAACTTCAACAATCCCTTGGCGATATTGGCTGGCTCCGGCGGACTGTGGATGGCGTTATCGGGGATGTGGCTGCTCATCGCAAGTTTCCGCCTGAGTGAGTTCACCCCGGTTCGCTGGCGTCGGAAGCGAGACCTGGGGGTCTACGCGCCGGATGGAACGAAGCTTCGACTCGTGGAGTCGCGCGAAGGCGACAGCGTGTTTCTGGCGTTGGGGCGAAGCGGCCTGCACCTGCCATCCAATTGCGGCGGCGGCCAGAGTTGCGGCTTGTGCGCGGTCCGTGTGCGCGGCCATGCGCCTCCCTCAACGAGCTCTGATCGCGAGCACCTCACTGCCAGCCGCCTGAAGCTCGGTTATCGCTTGGCCTGTAATTTGCCGGTACATGCCGATCTCGAAGTGGAGGTGCCCGGCGATGCCGAGCTGTGGGTTGAGCAGACGGCAATCGTCGAGCGTATCACCGCAGTAACCCCGTTCCTGCGCGAGATCAGGCTGTTGCCGTCATCGCCCGTTGGACGAGAGTTTCAGCCCGGTTCGTATCTTCAGGTTCACATTCCCGACTACGCATTGCCGCGACAGCACATTGCGCACCCGGAAGAACATCGTGACGAATGGAGCGCGCTGGATTTGCCGGCAACCCTGGTCAGCAAGGAGCCGATCCGGCGCTCGTATTCGCTGTCGCTGCCGGTGGAGAAAGCCGACGGACACTTGACCTTGCTGGCCCGCTTCAGTGTGGGAAGCTCCAGCAGCAAACGTCAGTTCGTGGGCAAGGGTTCGGCGTATTTGTACTCGCTCAAACCCGGCGATTCGCTTCGCTTCAGCGGACCATTCGGTGACTTTGCTCTCCGTCCGGGCGATCGCGAAAAGATCTTTATCGGTGGAGGCGCGGGTATGGCCCCATTGCGGGCGATGATCCACTCTCGGCTCGATCAGGGGGGGCGGGAGCGGATCCATTTCTGGTATGGAGCGCGTCATCGCGGGGAGGCACCCTACATCGATGAGATGGCCGAACTGGCGTCGCGTCATTCCAACTTCACCTGGCATCTCGTGTTGTCGGAAGTAGCCGGGCAGGGTGCTGGGTCAATTCAAGGTCTGGTACACGAGGCTACCCACGAGGGCTTGCTGCGTGATCATCCGAACCTGCAGTCCTGCGAGTTCTATCTGTGCGGTCCTCCAGGCATGTTGTCGGCCACCATCAAGCTGTTGCGAAGCCTGGGTATTGATGATGAGCGCATAGCCTTCGATGACTTCAAGATCTGACACGCGGCCGGTCGTGGAGCGAGCGGGGAAAGCTATCCCGTTTTGTTGCCACCACTGTAGATTTCTGGCCTGAATTCGTGCCGGCCTTGATGACACAAGAGAAGGTAACCATCAAGCCCTGGATCGCACTCCGCACGGCAGCCATCCAGTGCAGAATCGCACCGCAATCGGCCTGCGTCTCCAAGCCGCGCTCCAGTGTGGCGACCTGGCCGCCGATACGGCGCACGCACGCAATGAGCTGCTTATGGATTACGACCAGCGGTTTCATAGGTGCCTCCGTAGTGATACCTGTCGGCGACAGCGTGCGCCCGCGTGTACGATGATAGAAATTCGCGGCGAGAGCCTCCCAGGTTACAGGAGCAACAAGGGTGGACACGAAAGCAGTCGGGCGGCTGGTCGAGCACTGGCGTGATGATGCGGGTGGCACCTACCAGAGCTGGTTCCTGTGGGATCAACGCCTGAAGAATTTCCGCTCGATCCGCCGCGGCCTGCTGGCGGTGGTGGCGGAGATCGAGGCCGGCTCGTTCGGTAATGCCTACCGTGGCTCCTCGCTGGAGACAGTGATCCACTCGATTGCCGAACAGCGACAAATCTTCCGAGGCGCGGATCATGCTTTCCTGTGGAAGCCGAAGCTGCGCATCCCGGACATCTACGAACACCGGAGTAACCAGCAAGCCTTCGGGCGCTTCCTTGGCGCCTGCCTGTGCTGTACGGAGGAGGCAGGACTGGTCGAGGCCATCCATGAGCTGGATCGCCAGGCCATCAAGGGTCTCGGCCCGGCCGCCGCCAACCTTCTCTACTTCCTGCATCCGACCTTGGCGGTGCCGTTCAACACGGCCATCGTCAACGGCTACAACGCGCTTACCGGCGCCAAGGTGAAGTTGGGTCGCTGGGAGGCGTACCTTGCGATGCGCCAAGGCATCCTCGCCCTGAACGTCGAATACCGGACACAGCTTTCCAACGACCTGGGGGCAATCGCAGGCTTCCTGTTCGACATCGGCAGCGGCCGGTACCCATTGCCGTCGGGGGCCAACACACCAGATGCGGTTTCGCAGTGGGAGGCGGATCTGGCCCGCGTCCGCGAGGAAAGCGTCGCCAGCCGCAAGGCATTGGCGGCCGCCCGGGAAGAGGACCTGACCCACACCCAAGTGCAAGGCTGGCTACGGGACCTTGGAAGAGCTTTGGGCTATGCCGTGTGGATTGCCGCCAATGATCGAGGGCGGGCTCATGCCCAAGGCACGCTCGGCGAGGGTTGCCTGCCGTGCCTTCCTGCCGCACTGGAAGCACACCGCGCAGCCGACGCGATCCGTCTGATCGACGTGCTCTGGCTTGACCCGATCAGTGACCAGGTAGTGGCGGCCTTCGAGGTCGAGCACACCACCAGCATCTACTCCGGCATCGTACGGATGCTCGACCTGGCCTTGGGCGTGCCCGACCACTTCGGCGCCCGCTACTTTTTGGTGGCACCCAAGACACGGGAGAATGATGTACGGGCCCAGTTCGCCCGCCCGGCATTCAGCCGGGTGAGCGAACTCGATTTGCGATTCCTTCCCTACAACGCGCTGGAGGAGCATCGCGAGGCCATGGCACGCTTCGGCTTCGGGATGAAGGCGCTCGACGCCATCGCGCTACCCATGGTCCAGCACGTGGCTGCGTCTGGCTAGACAGCGTAGCACCGTACTGATGTTGAAAAAAAGGGAGCATTCAGGTGACCGATGACCCACTGCCGTGCGACGTCGACTGCACAAGCGCCCATGGTGATGTACTCAACCGACGATGTGCCTGTTCCGTGGTCGATGTAGGCCGTGTGCGCGACACATTACTGTCTCGCCTGCAAATCCCCCACGCGGTCGATCCCCACAAGCACGCACATCTTTTCTCGCCTTATGCGTTGTTCGTCGACCGTGCCGCCCTTACGGCCATGGGCGCAGTCGCGGCAGCCCTCTTCAAAGTTGCCAAGAATCTCGATTACATCGCGCACGTCCTGCGCTGGGCGCCTCCCATAGGCCGGCATGACCCAAACTCGGCAGGGGGTGTTCTTGGACTGGATTTCCATTTGACAGTTGCAGGTCCGCGACTGATCGAAATCAACACGAACCCAGGGGGGCTGTTGCTCAACGCGCTGCTACTTGATGACGTCCGGTCCTGTGCGCCGGCTGCCTGGGCACCCTGGACGAGCAGAACGCTGGCGTGCGAGGCCGCCTTGACGGCTTGGCTGGAGGATGCGCGGCAACAGTGCGGGCGGATGCCAGCGCGCCTGGCTGTCGTGGACGTCGCGCCGCGCGAGCAGTTCTTGTTTCCTGAATTCGAACTCTATGCACAGGCGTTCCAGGAGCGTGGGGTGGATAGCGTGATCCGGGCCCCCGACGCTCTGTCATTTAGCCCGAAGGGCCTGCGGGACGCCCACGGGCAAATCGACGCCGTCTACAACCGCCTGACCGACTTTGCGCTAGCGGATCCGGCGAGTGCGCCATTACAGAATGCCTATCTCAAACGCGCTATCGCGCTGACCCCGCACCCCAGGGCGCATGCCCTGTTCGCGGACAAGCGCAATCTCATAGCGCTTGGCGACTCCTGGCTGCTGCGGGGGTGGGGGATCGATACAGCGTCGACCGAACGGCTGGTGCAAGTGATTCCGCCGACCGTCGAGGTAGTACCCGGGAACCGGGAAGCCCTGTGGAGAAATCGTAACGGGTATTTCTTCAAGCCTGCATCTGGATTTGGTAGTCGCGGGAGCTACCGCGGCGACAAACTGACCCGGCGGGTCTGGGATAGCATGGCTTTGGCTCCTTACGTGGCACAGGCCATCGTACCGCCGGGTGCGCGCATCGTGCACGGCGACGTTTCGCTTAAAGCCGATGTGCGCTGTTTTGCGTCAGAGTCGGGTGTGCTTTTGTTCGCGGCCAGACTCTACCAGGGCCAGACCACGAACATGCGCACGCCAAGCGGCGGCTTTGCGGCCGTGTTGACCTCGCGTGCAGCACGGCCTGATCCACGGGGATAGCGGTGCGGAACCGAGCCGGCGGTCGGCGGTCGGCGCCAAGATAGCGTCGATCGAGCAGCTCGTTCTTCTTCTTCTTCTTCTTCTTCGACCGCCACTTGCACGTGGCGCCGGGCGCGGCCCGGTGGATGGATCGGCACCAGGATGCGCCAAGCGCACGTGCTCGGGGCGGACGGCGGGTTCAAGTGGTCTTCGGCGTAGCGTCGAGCGCGGCCTGCAGACGTTCTTCGATGTCCATCGGTAGCGACGTGCGCAATACACGGCCGCCGGAGCCTTCGAGCGCTTCAATGACCTTGTCGGTCGTGATCGAGCGCGCGAGTACGAACAGCGCCGAGCAGCACGAGTTAACCTCGTGGCCAAGCTCTAGGACGAATTCATCGTCAAGGCCGTAGTCGTCGAGGCTGCCTGAAAGCGCGCCGAGTCCGGCACCCGCGGCGCCAGCAATCGTGCCACCGAGCGGGCCGGCGAAGATCAGTCCGATCAGCATGCCCCAGAAAGCCCCCGTCCACGCGCCGGCAGCCGCGAGGTTGACCGACTGCTGCAGGAACAGCTTGCCCTTGTCGTTGCGCCGTACGATGACGGCGTCGTCGAGGTCGATCAGGTATTCGCGCTGCAGGTCCTGCAGCGTCGTCAGCACCTGCGCGGCGGCGTCGGGGCGGTGGTTGTAGATCACGGCGATCAGCGTCTTCATGGCAAGTCTCCTTGTGGACCGGGGGATGAGTATCAGGGTGTAACGGGTGCGGCAGCCCGCCGCGAGGCGAGCGCGATGTAGACCATCACGCTCAACACCGCGGCGAAGAAGCACCAGACCGAGATGAACCAGTGCGCGTACACCGCGTAGGCGAGGCCGGCCGACACCAACGCGAGCACGCCGAACCAGCGGATTGCCGGGCGGCTCGACATGCCCAGCCCAAGCGTCGTCGAGGCGAGGTACAGCGTCAGCGATAGGGGCAGGAAGAAGTGCGGCGAGCGGTACTCCAAGTGGCCACCGATCGGGGCGACCTCGATAGGCGTTGCCACCATGCTCGCGAGCAGGAACAGCGCACTCACGAGCCCACCGAAACCAAGCAAGGCGAGCACCTGGCGCCGCCATGGCACGGGCTCCAGCGCACGCACCGTCCAGGGTACGAACGCGGGCCATAGCAGGTGCGAAAAGACCGAATAGATCTGCGTCGCCCAGGCACGCAGCGTGGGCGCCTCCCACGTATAACTCATCCAGATGAGGCCTTCGGTCGCCTGCTGCGCGGCGAACAGGAGCGGGATCAGCGCGAACAGGCGCTCGCCCCGAGTGCGTGCGGCGCGCAGCGCGAGCACGCCAATGCCGGTGAGCGCGACACTCGCGGTGACGCTGGCGGTGGCGGAAAAGCACATGGAGGATCTCCGGTCAGCGGGGTGCGGCGTAGCCGCCCGGCACGCCGTCGCGGGAAAGGACGACCTGCCAGAGCTGCGCATGGCGGCTGCGGAACGCGGCCATGCTGGCGTGCAGGTAGTAGCGCCACATACGGCGGAAGCGTTCGTCATAGCGTGCGGGTAGCCGGTCCCACGCCTGCTCGATGTTCTCCTGCCAGGCCTGCAGCGTGCGGTCGTAGTCGGCGCCGAGGTTGTGCCAGTCCTCGAGCACGAACAGGCCCTCACTGGCGCCGGTGATCTGCGCCGCCGACGGCAGCATCGAATTGGGAAAGATGTAGCGCTCGATCCACGGATCGGTGCGGTCGGTCGAGCGGTTTGTACCGATCGTGTGCAGCAGCGTGAGGCCATTGGGCCGCAGGCAGCGATGCACGGTCTTGAAGTAGGCGCGGTAGTTGCGCACGCCGACGTGCTCGAACATCCCGACGGAAAACACCCGGTCGAACTCGCCACGCGCCTCGCGGTAGTCCTGCACACGGATGTCCACTGGAAACCCGGCGCAGCGCTCGCGCGCGAAGACCGCCTGCTCCTTGGAGACGGTCAGGCCCACGCCGCTCACGCCGTAGTGCTCGGCGAAGTGGCGCAGGGCCTCGCCCCAGCCGCAGCCGATGTCGAGCACACGCATGCCCGGCGCGAGTTGCAGCTTGCGCGCGATCAGGTCGAGCTTGGCGACCTGCGCGGTGTCTAGTTCGTTCGCCTCGGGCCAGTAGGCGCAGCTGTAGACCAGGCGCGCGCCGAGCATGGCGCGGTAGAGATCGTTGCCCAGGTCGTAGTGGCGCTCCCCGACCTCGAATGCGCGCCGACCGCTCTGGCGGTTGAACAGCCGCGCGCGCAAGGCATCCCAGCGGTCGGCCCAGCCGATGACGGCCTCCTCCAGCCCCGCGCGCAGCAGGCGCGTAAGCATCTCGTCCAGCGCCTCGCAGTCCCAGGCGCCTTCCATTTAGGTCTCGCCGAGCGCGAGTGCGCCCTGCCGCAAGAGACGGGGATGAATACCTGGATCGTGCACGCGCATGTCCCAAGGGCGCGGACCGTCGATGCGGACGTCGGCACGTAGAAGGACAGCAGCGACGGCAGCCTGGCCGGGAACCGGGCTGCGCGTCGGTGGGGCGGTATGGGGGGCGTCACCGGAGGGCGCGGCGCGGTGGGCGGCAGGGAGAGTGGTCTGGGACATGGTCATCGTGCGTGGGTCGGGATGGGAAGGGGAAGACCAGCTGGCGAGCGCCGTCGCGCCAGCGCGAGAAGGGCGGCGGCGAGCAGGGCCACGAGAAGGGCCCCCAGGGCAGTATTCCCAGCGATGGTCGCGGCGAAGGCAACGCCACCTGCAAGACTGCCGAGCGTCTGTCCTGCGGTTGTGACCGAAGCGCGCCAGCCAAGGCTCGTGGCTTGGGCGTCACCCGCTGCGCGGGAGATCCAGTAAGTGAGTGCCGGCTGCAACACGCCGGCGCCAGCCGCCACCAGGACCACCCCGCCCGCACTCGGCCACGTTCCTCCAAGCCAAGCGAGCAATGCGAGGCCGGCGGCGGTGGCAACGAAGGCAGGCCCGACCCAGCCGAATGCACGCAGCGGATCGTGGTGCGGACGGAACACGATCGATTGGCTGAGAAGCATCACAACCCCGCAGCCGGTGAACATGAAGCCGACCTCGCGGGCGGACAAGCCCTCCACCAGGCGCGCCCGCGTCGCGAGCCCTACCTCGTAGACGCTCATTGCCGCGGCCGCCAGTGCGGCCAGCGCGAGCAACACTGCGACGTCGCGATGGCGCGGGCGCGCACTCAAGCCCGGCAAGACAATGGCTGTCGACGAGATCCCCGGCAGCTGTGCTGCGGCCGCCAGCACGAGTACCGCGACAGCGATTAGGACCGGCGCGGTCAGGTCTCCGTCGGTCGCTATCGCGCCACCCACGCCGGGACCGAACAGTCCGCCCACGAGCGCGGCGCGGCTCAGATTGGCCAGCCGCTGTGAACGGTCGCCTTCACTCGTGGCCGCATGCGAAGCCGCGGTCTGCAGTGCCGGTAGCGCGGCACTTGCGAAGACGCCCTGCAGGCCGCGCGCGAACAGCAGCATCGTTGTTCCGGAAGGCCACAGGAGCATGGTCATCGCGACGGCCTGGCCAAGCAGACTGAGTCGCACGAGCTGGTGTGCCGGGAGACGGCGGCAGGCCCTTCCCCACATCGGCGCGGTTACGACCATGGCGGCGCTGTAGACCGCCATCAGCTCGGCCGTCATGCGTGCCGGCGACTGCGCCGTGGCCACAACTGTGGGCAGGACCGGCAGCACCACAGCGTAGGCGAGCGCGACCGCTGCGCTGGCTGCCAAGGCTGGCAACGTGTTCACGATGCCGCCGGGTGCGCGCACGGTCATGGCGCGATCGCCCCGGCGCGAACGCTGCGGGGCCATACCGCTTCGCAGAGCACGTTGACTTCCGTATGGCAGGCTCCCGGAGCGCGCAGCCAGGGATGATGGTCGGCGTCCAGCATTACATGGCGCCACTGCGGGAACCGCGCCGCGAGCTCGGTTACCCGCGCCGGCGGTGCCGTCAGGTCGCGTGTGCCGTGTACACACGTCACAGGCAGGCCGGGTGGTAGGGCCGCCGCCTCGACGCGCACGTCATGCCGGTAGAGCACCTCCCACAGCGAGGTGGTAGACGAAGCCATATTGTGGAGCACAAGGTCGCGTGCGACCTCCGGCGGGACGTCGCGCACCAGATGCGGCAGCCAGTGGCCCGCCACTCGGCGGGTGACTAGGCACGCGAGTGCAGTCGCCAGCATGTTCGTGTAGACCCAGCCGCCGCGCTGGCTGGCGAACCATTCGACTGCACCGGCGCGTGAGCCGTAGTCGGGCAGGCCGAGCAGGCACAGTGCCTGGACCCGGTCGGGGTGGCGGGCGGCCAAGGCGACCGCCAGTGCCGCGCCGAGCGAATGGCCGACGAGGACGCGGGGCACACCTGGTTGGAGGGTGCGCGCGAGCGCGTCGACGTGCCGCTCGACCGTATAGCGGCACCAGGGCCGGGGCGAGTGCCCGAAACCGTAGAGATCGACCAGTTCCGTCTGCGCATGCCGGAACACCGGCGCCACCGGCGTCGAGGTCCAGTAGCGCGTGGTGCCACCGAGGCCCGGCAGGAAGGTCACCCGCAGTGGTCCCCGGCCGAGAGACTCCATATGCAGACGTTGGGGGCGCTGCGGATGTGCGGGGTCGGCGAAGCCTGGCAGCAGGGTCATGGATCGTGCGCCAGCGTATAGGCAAAGCGGGCGACGATCGACTTGGGTTCGCCAGGCACGCGCAAGACGGTGGTGAAGACATAGCGCCCCGGGCCCGGGAGCACGAACACGGCGCCGTAGCTCATCACACCGTTGATCGGCATCGGCGCCAGCGTACGGCTCACGGTCCGCCCGGCGATCGGCACGCTCGCGGTGACCTGTGCATCGGCCACGCGCGCGCCATCGCGCCGACGCTCGGCAGCGACCAGCAGGTGGTGCTCGCGCGCATAGTCCCCGCGCGGCAGCCCGTGGGCGTCCCGCGGCCCTTCGCTGTGGCCGCCAACCGCCGGCGCGGCGATCGCGACCGGCACCATGCCGAAGTAAAGTGTGTAGGCACCGACCTGCTGGACGGAGCCGCCGACGGGCACCGTTGCGGCGTGGGCAGGATCTGCAAGCACCGACAGCAGTGCGGTCAGCAGCAAGGCAAGGACACGCTTCATGGTGCAACCTCCGTGGTGTCATCTGGCAGGGGGGACGGGCCGTATGCAGGCACGGGGAACGCCCATGCGCGCGTCGACTCGGCCAGTTCAAGCTCTTCATCCACATCCACGCGCCAGGCGCCCGGGCCCCGGCCAGCATCGAGGCGTGCCGCGCCCGTGCGATTGCGCTCCGGATCGAGCACGAGACCGAGCGGCAGCAGCCGGGCGGCGATGCGATCGCGCAACCGGGGTGCCCGGCTGCCGCTGCCGCCGCAGAACACGACGTGATCCATGCCGCCAATCGCGATCGCCATCGCCGCAATGGCCTGTGCGATGCGCACGGTGAACTGCTCCAGGGCGAGTACGGCGTCTGGCCGCGTGTCGTCGAGCAGCCGGCGCATGTCGCCGTACCCGGCGATGCCCGCGAGGCCGGCCTCGTGCAGCAGGCGCTGTTCCAGCAGCGCGGCATCGGCGCCGCCGCGCAGCAGGTGGAAGATGACGCCCGGATCGAGGTCGCCGCTGCGCGTGGGCATCGGCACGCCGCCTAGGGGGGTCATGCCCATCGTGGTGTCGATGCTGCGCCCATCTTCGATCGCGGCCACACTGCAGCCGCCGCCGAGGTGGGCAATGACCACACGGCCGCGCGAGGCGCCGGGCGCGAGCGCTTCGAGCCGACGCAGCGCTGAAGCAAACGCAAGGCCGTGGAAGCCATGGCGCCGGACGCCGGCGGCGTCCAGGTCGGCGGGCAGCGGCAGGCGCCGGCTCCATTGTGCGAGGTGGGCGTGGAATGCGGTATCGAAATCCGCACCGTGCCGCGCCTGCGGCCAGCACAGGCGCGCCGCGCGCGCCAGCGCCAACCCCCCGGGTTGGTGCAGGGGCGCGAGAGCTGCGAGTGCATCGAGGACTTCGAAGGTGGGCTCGTCGAGCGCCCGTCCGGCCTCGAACGGGCCCCCATGCACGATGCGGTGCACGACGACGTCCGGCGTTCGCGCATGCGTCGGCAGTGCGTCGAGGGCAGCCTCGAGGTCGCGACCCGCGTCGCCCGTGGCGGCCAGTTCGATCCGCGCGTCTTCGCCAAATGCGGCGTCGGCAGCGGGCGCCTGCGCGTCGAACGCGAACGAGGCGGCCTTGAGCGTGACCGAGCCGAGATTGAAGGCAAGAAGGCGGCCCGTGTTCACAGGTGCCCCGAGCGGCTGATGGCAATGACCAGGCGCAGCGTGAGCAGGCCTGCCGCGGCGAACGCGATCGCAGACAGCCACGGCAGGTGGCCTGCGATGCGCGGACCGGCGTCGTGCAGGGCAAGCAGCGCGCCGCTCACGTACAAACCGAGGGTAACCATCGCGAGCGCAAGGCGATTGCCGGTGCGGGCGACGGCGGCTTGGGTGGCCGCCAGGCCCCGGTGATGCACGGTGAAGGCGGGGCGGCCGCCGTGCAGTTGCGCCTGCCGCAGGATATCGGCCACGAGCTCGGGCAACTGGCGCGCCGCGCGGGCCAAGCGCACGGCGATGGGACGTCCCGGCCGGCGCGCACGGTCGAGCAACTCGGCGATCTCGGGCGCCCTGCGCGTCAGCGCACCCAGCAGGTCGAGTTGCGGATCGAGCGTGCGCAGCGTGTTTTCCACCAGGAACAGCGTGCGCATCAGGACCAGAAGGTGCGCCGGCAGGCGGAAGCTTGTGCCGTGGCCAATGCGCGCCACGCGCCAGACGGCCTCGGCGACCGACCACTGCGCGAGCGGGCGGCTCGCGAGCTCGCCGAGGATCAGGTCGATCTCACGCTCGTGGATGCGGCGCTCGACATGGGCGGGGAAGAAGCCGAGGCCGATGGCGCCGTCCAGCACCCCCGGTGGATCGCCTGCCCCGATCGCCTCGAGCAGCCCGGCGAACGCGAGGCGCGAGCCGGCGTCGAGTACACCAATCGAGCCGAAATCGTGGAAGCACAGGCGTCCGTCGTCCATCACGAACAGGTTGCCCGGGTGTGGATCGGCGTGGAACACCCCAGCGTCGAACAGTTGATACAGGTAGGTGCCGAGCAGCGCTTCGGCGAGCACGGGCGCCTGCGGGGTTCCGTAAGCGGATTCGAGGCGCTGGCCATGGCTCATTTCCTGCACCATCACGTCGCGAGCGACAAGCGGCTCGATGACGTGAGGGAGCGCGACGTCTGGCTGCCCGTCCAGCACCGGAGCCATGCGGCGCATGTTCTGCGCCTCGTGCCGCATGTCGATCTCGGCGTGCAGGAATGCTGACAGCTCGTCGACGAGTTCCACGGGCTGCTGGCGCCGTAGCGGCGGCCACAACGCCTGCGCGATCCGTACTGTGCGGCGCAACAGGCGCAAATCGGCGTGGACCTGCGCCTGAATTCCGGGTCGCGTGATCTTGACCACCACGTCGCGCCCGTCCGGCAGGCGCGCGCGGTGGATCTGCGCGACCGAGGCGGCCGAGAGCGGCGTGCGGTCGAACGCGGCGAAGAGCGTATCGACCGGCTGCCCGAACGCGGCCTCGATGGCCCGTACCGCGGCTTCTGCGGAAAACGGTGGCACGTCGCTGTGCAGGCGGGAGAGCGCCTCCCGGTACGGCGCCGGCAACAGGTCCCACCGGAGGCTCAGGCCTTGGCCGAGCTTGACGAAGGTCGTACCCAAGCCCACCAGCGTGGCGCTGACGCGTCCTGGCAGCTGTTCGGGCGCGCGTCGCCGCAGGCGCAGGACATCGAACCCCAGGCGCAGCGCCGCCCCTGCGATCTGCAGACCTCGCGTGATCGTTCCAGTCATGAGCGTCCACCCCCAAACCAGAGCCACGCTCCCAGGACGGGTATCGCGGCGATGGCAATCCAGCACAAGCCGTACAGCCACTGCCACACGGCCGGCAACGCGCCGGACTTGCGATCCAGGCGATGCCGTGCGGTCATGCCCACGGCATGCGCGAGCAACCCGGCGATCAGCATCGGAAGGAACACCGGGTGGATTGCGTCGGCAAGCCACGCTCCAGCCGCCAAGCCGGCGACTGCCGCGCCCGTAACCGAGAGCAGGTCGGCGTGTTTGCGCGCTCGCAGCGAATCGTTCACGACGCCGGCTCAGCCGTCCTCAAAAGCGTGGCTGGGTCGCCGTTGCCATCGATCGCAGCGAGTTCGGCCGTGGACAGGAAGTCTTCCCGCGCGGTGGCGAGCACGCTCGCCGCCACGTCGACGACGTGCGCCCAGGTGCTGCGATTCGCGAACAGCAAGCCAGGCACATCCAGCGTCCCGCCGCGGTTGACGAACCCCAGCGCCGCGGTCGTGGCCGGGCCCGTGTCGAGCCGGCGCAGCGCGCCCAGGAAGGGCTCGGGGCGGGTGTGGGTGACGAAAACCCGCGGTCGTTTCACCGGGAACAGCGCATGGACCTCGCGGTCGGAGTGCACGTAGCGCGCCTCCTCCGGATCGCGTGGCCTGCGGAACCGGCCGGGCTCGCCGAGATAGAGGATCGCTGCCGACACACCGCGTTCGACCAGATGCGTCTGCGCGCGACGCACTTCCTGCAACTGGTAAGCGCCGGTGGCGACCAGCAGGATCGCCGCCGTCGCCGGATCGCCGGCCAGGCACAGCGCACCGGCGGCTGCCAGCGCCTGTGCCTGGTCAGGCGTCAGTTCGTGGGGCACCGCCCGCTTGGGGACGACCAGGGTGGTGACGGTGCCGCGCTGCGCGTAGGCGTGTGCCAGGGCGGCCGCGGCGCCGTTGGCGTCGGGCGGGAACACCACGCGCGAGATGTCGGCCATCTCGCCAAGCAGCGCCTCGGCCATGGTGGGATCCTGGTGCGACTGCTCGTTCTTGGCGTTCTCCCAGGTGTGGGAGGTCAGCACCAGCGGAACGCCCAGCCATCCCGGTGGGCGTCCCGCATGCGCCAGATGGCGCGCGAAAATCAGCTCCTGCCGCACCGCGCCGAGCATCTTCGGCGCGAACGCCTCATAGGTGACCACGAGGTTCAGTCCACCCTTGTTGCCGAGCGCCGCACACACCACGGCTTCTTCGTTGAGCGCCGTGATCACCGCGCCGGTGGTGGATTCGGCGACGCCCGGTTCGGGCACCTGCACCCGGTGTTTCAACGCATCAAGCGTGCGGTCGAGCTTGTTGCTGCGCAGTTCGTCGGGATTGCCGACGCGCACGCGCAACGCCGGATTGGCCTCGGCGATCGCCACAAACTGCTCGTCCAGGGCGGTCATTGGCGAACTCGCACCGCCCGGAGCGCGATCCGCGATCTGCGGGATGCGAGGCGGCGCCACCTGGCGCGTGGCGAGCGCGTGGTCTCGTTCGCGCACCCGTTGCTGGGCCTGGTGGGTATTGAACGCAATGACCGCCAGGTCGAGTTCCGGTGGTGACACGAACAACGCTGCGGCGCCTTCGTTGAAGAGCACGCGTGCCTGTGCATCGTGCGACGGATTGCCGGGTAGTGGCAGGTTGTGGGCGGCGTTGGTTCCGGCGCCCGGGAATCCGTAGCCCTTGATGGTTTCCGCGATCCCGTAGGGAAGGCGGACCTCGTCTCCAAGCGAATTGCTTTCGGCCTGCAGCCGCGCCTCCATGGCGTGAATGCCCCAGGCAATGCTGGCTGGATCGCGACCATCCATCGAGAACGGATCGAAACCGTTCAGGCGCAGGTGCCGGTCGAGCCAGCGTTCGCCGCCCTGCTGGGTGATCTGGCTACGCTGCTCGATGCGCCGACCGTTGAGGATGATGATCGGGCTGACAAGTCCACTGTCTTCGGCGCGCCACCAGCGTGGCGCCCAGTCGCTGCCGCGCTGCTCCTCGAAGGCGCCATCGCTGAGGAACGCGACCAGGCGCTCGCCCATGAGTGGCGCATGAACGTATTGCAGCTCGGCGAAGCCGAGGTAGCCGCCTTCCAGCACGCCACCGGCGGTGTGCGCGTTGACGTGCGAGCCGAGCGGCGAGGCTGGAGTGCCGTCGGGATTGAGGGTGTAGGCGTAGAAGTCGCTGACGAAGCGGCCCAGGCCGGCATCGGAGCGGTCGTAGCGTGACGCATGTGCATCCGTCATGTTGCCAACCAGCAGGTTGAGCGCATCGATCGCGGCGACGCAGTGCCCCTGGCCCATCATCCACGCGCGGGTCACGCCGTCGAGCGCGTCCAGCAGCAGGTAGCCGACGTAGGCCGGCACCATGTTGAGCGACCCGCCGGTATGGCCTTCTGGCGTGCCCTTGAAGTCGGTCGCGTCCAGCGCGGCGCCATTGGTGTGCACGCGTTGGGCGTAGGTCATGTGCGCAACCAGCCACATGCCGGCGCTGGCAATGCGGTCGGCGGCGGCGAAACGCTGCCAGGCGGTGGCGGCGTCGGGCGTGCGGCCCCGGGCTGCAAGTTCGTCCACCATCTGGTGGACTCGGATCTGGGTCAGCGGATCGTGACGGATTACGCCATAACCGGCAGCCCAATGCGCGAACGCGGGGTCTGTTTGCCGATGGGCTGCTGCCAGTTCCGAGATCCGCTGGCGTTCGGCCGCGGACAGCTGGTTGGCGGTGCAGCAGTTGAGATGCAGGTTCATGAGTCCTCCCGCGAATCGGTCGAAGATGACATCAGCGTCGACGCGGCCGCCGCGAGCGCGGCGCCGAGCGGGATTGCGTTCGACGGGTGGGCGATGGTGTCGGTACTGACGATGCGCGCCAGGCCCGCGGCTTGTAGTTGCGCATAGGCATCGCCTGCAAAGACCGGATGGATGGCAACCAGCACCGGCGGCGGCAAGGCCAGGCGCTGCAGGTGCGCCAACGTTTCCAGGATGGTGCGCCCCGAGGAGACGATGTCGTCCACCAGCACCGGCGTGCGTCCGGTCGCGGCAGCCGCATCCGGCAGGCTGACGCGCACCTCGTAGTCGCCATGCCGATGCTTGCTCAACACTTGCCAAGGCATTCCGGCCTGCGCGGCGATGCGGGCCACCCACTGCTCGCTTTCGCTGTCGGGACCGATCAGCATGGCGTCGGGGATTGCATTCGCGATCCAGCTCGCGACAGCAGGCGTGGCTGAAACGTGCGTCGCCGGGATGCTGTAGAGCGACTGCAACCGATGGAAGCGGTGCAGGTGTGGGTCGACGGTCACCAGCCAGTCGAAGCTCTCTTCGAGGAAGCGTGCAAACAGCGGTGCGCTGATCGCCTCGCCGCGGTGGAAACGCTTGTCCTGCCGCATGTAGGCCAGGTACGGGGCGATCAATCCGACCGAGCGCGCGCCGAACTCGCGCGCCGACTGCGCCGCGAAGCGCAACGGCAGTGCCAGTGGATCGGGATCGCGCAGGCTGACCAGGATCGCGACATCCGCGCCCTCCAGTGAGTCATCGAGGGTGACCAGCGACTCTCCGTCCGGAAAGTGACGCCAGCCGACTGGGGCGAGACGCGCCTGCAATGCCGGCGCGATCGTGGCGGCCAGCGAAGCATCGGCCGGGAAGGACATCAGTACACGGTTCATGTGGCCTCCATGGCGATGTCGAACGGCATGCTTCTCGCAGCGTGCTCCAGTGCATAGGCCAGCTCTCCGCGCGATTGCGCGTGTACCTTGAACAGCGCCTGCCCGCGCGCGACCACATCGCCGATGCGCAAAGCCGTTTCCAGGCCGGCGACGGGCGAGGCGGGTGCACCTGCCAGCTTGGCAATGCGCGCCAGCCGGCGGTTGTCGATCGCGGCGATGCGTCCGCTCATGGTGGCTGCGACTTCGGCCGTGAATGGCGCTCGCGTTGGCTCGCGGAAGCCGCCCTGCGCTTCGCAGATCGCCATGAACTTCGACAGGGCCTGCCCGGATTGCAAGGCGGCGTGGGCGCGCACCATGCCGGTTCCGGCGACACCATCAGGCGCCAGGTCAAGCAACGCGCCCGCCAGGACAATTGCGCGCTCGCGCAGGTCGGCCGGTGCATCCGCGTCGTTGCGCAACACCTTGAGCACATCGCGCGCTTCCAGCGCAGGGCCGATACCTACGCCCACTGGTTGGGTGCCGTCCGAACGATAGACGCCCAGATGCAGGCCAAGCGCCGCGGCGGTGCCGCCCAGGCGCACGGTAAGACTGTCGGCGGAGGCGTCGCTGCGCACCTTCGCAGTCGGCCCGACCGGCATGTCGATCAGCACGTGGGTGGAGCCCGCCGCGATCTTCTTCGACAGCACGCTCGCTACCAGCTGCCCGTCGCTGTCGAAGTCCATGGGACGTTCGACGCGGATCAGTATGTCGTCCGCCGGGCTCAGGCGCACGTTGCCGCCCCAGACGATGCAGCCACCCTCCTGCTCGACCACCCGGCGCATCGCCGGCAGGTCAAGTGCGACCGGTGCCATCACCTCCATCGTGTCGGCGGTGCCGGCTGGCGAGGTGATCGCCCGCGAGGATGTCTTGGGAATGCGATAGCCGAGTGCGGCAACGATGGCAACGACGATGGGCGTGGTGCGGTTGCCGGGCAGGCCGCCGACACAGTGCTTGTCCAGAACGGGGCCCACGCCCCAGTCGAGCCGCTGGCCCACGGCCACCATCGCGCGGGTGAGCGAGGTCGTTTCATCTTGATCCAGGCGCTCGCCGGCACAAGCAGTAACGAACGCAGCGAGTTCCAAATCCGACAGGCGGCTGGCGACGGTGTCCTGCATCAGGGCGAGGTATTGCGCATCGTCGAGGCGCGCACCGAACACCTTGGCGCGCAGCGCTCCCGCCGAGGCGGCGGGAACGGGATGCCGGAAGCTGGCCAGCGCACCAGCTTCCGGCGCCAAGGCCAGCCAGGCAGCCTCTGACAGCGCCACTTCGTCGACGGAGACGAAGTCGCCGACCACCACGTTCAGCGTCACGATGAGGGAGCGCCCGCCCACCTGTATCTCCACCCGGGTCATGGCCGCGAAACCTTCCGAGCGGCATACCTCGCAGTCGCGGTGCATGTACACCACCGGTTGCTGGTAGGTGTCGATGCCGGCGCGGATGACGCGCAGGCGGGTATGTGTCAGTACGTCCATGATCAGCGCGCTGCCTCCAGCAGCACCTGCTCCAGATGCTCGGGCGCGCGCGCACGCCAGCCCAGTTCGCGCTGGATCCGGGCACGCAACGCGTCGGCGGCGTCCGGCTCGCCGTGAGTGACGTAGACGACGCCCGGTGCCGACGGCGCGGTGCGCATCCAGGCCAGCAGTTCATCGGCATCGGCATGGCCGGAGAAGCCCTGCAGCTGCACGACCTCGGCACGGATGAGCACCTCGCGGCCGAACATGCGCAATGTGCGCGCGCCCGCGGACAGCGCTGCCCCTCGGGTGCCGCCCGCCTGATAGCCGGCCAGCAGGATGGCATTGCGGTCGTCAGGTCCAAAGGCTTCGATGTGGTGCAGCACTCGCCCACCGGTGACCATGCCGCTGGCGGAGATAATGATCATCGGCCCGCGCCGGCGGTTGAGCGCCTTGGACTCCTCGACGCTGTTGACGAAGGTCGCCAGCTCGTACATGCGCCGGCATTCCTCGTCCGACACGTGGTGCTCGCCGTGATGGTCGTGGTAGAGCCGCGTGGCGTCTACTGCCATCGGGCTGTTTAGGAAGACCGGCACCGCCGGAATCTCGCCCCGCTCCCGCAGCCGAGCCAGATGCAGCATCAACCCCTGGGCACGGCCGACGGCGAACGCCGGGATCACGATCACGCCGCCGCGGGAGGCCACGCGGCGCACGATGGGCGCGAGCTCGGCCTCCTGGTCGATGGGGACATGCGCCCGATTGCCGTAGGTGGATTCGCAGACCAGCACGTCGCAGGCGGGAAGCGGCGAGGGCGGGTTCATCAGCGACTCGTGTTGCCGTCCGAGGTCGCCGCTGAAGTGCAGGCGCCGGCCATGCACGTCCAGGCTGACATGAGCAGCGCCCAGGATGTGGCCGGCGGGGTGGAAGCGGGCGCGGATGCCGGGCACCACCTCGATGTCTTGCTCGTAATCGTGCCCCTGCAGCTGCCGCAGGCTCAGCTTGGCGTCACGCTCGGTGTAAAGCGCGAGCGGCTCCTTGTGCTTGGAATAACCCTTGCGCGCCGCGTACTTCGCCTCTTCCTCCAGCAGGTGCCCACTGTCCGGGAGCAGCAGTCCGCACAGGGCGGCACTGCCTTCGGTGCAGTGAATCTGACCGCGGAATCCCTGCTTGACCAGTACCGGCAGATAGCCCGAATGATCGAGGTGCGCATGGGTAAGCACGACCGCGTCGATGGAGGCCGGCTCGACCGGGAAAGGCGCCCAGTTGCGTTCGCGCAGTTGCTTGTAGCCTTGGAACAGCCCGCAGTCGACGAGCACGCGGTGCCCGCCGGCTTCGATCAGGTAACGGGAGCCGGTCACGGTGCCGGCGGCGCCGAGAAACTGCAGGGTGGATGGCGTTGAGTCGTTCATGGGTACTCCAGTGAGAGGCAAGCGGCTCAGGCCGCAGCCTCGAGGGAACGAGAAGGTGCCGCTTCGGTGCGCGGCGCCAGCCGTACCCGCCGCAGCATTAGCGCGTTGACGGCGACGATGACCGAGCTGCCCGACATCGACAGCGCCGCGATCTCCGGCGACAGCGTGAACGGATAGAGCACGCCAGCGGCGAGCGGAAAAGCGACGACGTTGTAACCGACCGCCCACGCCAGGTTCTGGTGCATCTTGCGCAGCGTGGCGCGGGCGACGGTGATCGCGCGCACGACGTCGTACGGATCACTGCGCATCAGCACGATGTCAGCGCTCTCGATGGCCACGTCCGTCCCGGCACCGATCGCGAAGCCGACGTCGGCCTGGGTCAACGCGGGCGCGTCGTTGACGCCGTCGCCGACCATGCCGACCTTCTGCCCCTGGGCCTGCAGCTTTTTCACTTCGTCTGCCTTGCCACCGGGCAGGACGTCTGCCAGTACGATGTCGATGCCGAGATCGCGCGCCACGCGTTCGGCGGTCGGGCGGTTGTCGCCGGTGATCATCGCGACCTTGACGTTGCGCCGGTGCAGTTCCTCGATGGTGGCCCGCGAGGTCTCGCGGATCGCATCGGCGATCGCGAACAGGCCTGCCAGCGACGAATCGACGCCGACGAAGATGACGGTGCGACCGGCGCCGGCCAGGCTCTGGGCGTCGGTGTCCAGTGCGGACAGGTCGATGCCGTGCTCGTCCATCAGCAGGCGGTTGCCAAGCAGCACCCTCCGGCCGCCCACGACGCCGGTCGCGCCCTGGCCGTCGATGTTGGTGAAAGCCGCGGCGCGCTCGGCGACGGTGCCCGCGCGCTTGAGGATCGCCTGCGCCAGCGGATGCTCCGAATGCGCCTCGACCGCGGCGGCGCTGGCCAGCAACTGTTCGGCCGTCCAGCCTGGCGCCAGGGCCATGTCGACGACCTCGGGAGCACCCACGGTCAGCGTGCCGGTCTTGTCGAAGATCACGACGTCGAGCCGCGCGCTCTGCTCGATGGCCTCGGCGTGCTTGAACAGGATGCCGTGGCGCGCACCCAGGCCCGTGCCGATCATGATCGCCATCGGCGTGGCGAGGCCGAGCGCATCGGGGCAGGCGATCACGAAGACGGTGATGGTCAGGGTGAGGGCAAACAGCAGCGTCTGCCCGATCCACCAGAACCAGACCGCGAAGGTCGCCAGGCCGATGACGATCGCCGCAAGCACCAGCCACTGCGAGGCGCGGTCGGCGAGCAATTGCGCAGGCGCCTTGGAGTTCTGCGCGTCCTGCACCAGCTTGATGATCTGCGCAAGCGCGGTGTCACTGCCGATCTTGGTCGCGGTATAGGTGAACGCCCCGCTCTTGTTGATCGAGCCGCCGACCACCGCTGCGCCCGGATCCTTGCGCACTGGCATCGACTCGCCCGTTAGCATCGACTCGTCAACCTGCGAGCTGCCATCAAGCACGGTGCCGTCGACCGGGATTTTCGCGCCGGGTCGGACAACGACCACGTCGCCGACCACGACCTCCGCGGTCGAGAGCTCGACATCCTGCCCGTTGCGGCGCACCACCGCGCGCGGCGGCGAGAGCTTGAACAGCGCCTTCATCGCATCCGAGGCACCGGCGCGGGCCCGCATTTCCAGCCAGTGGCCCAACAGGACGAAGGTGAGCAGAACCGCGGATGCCTCGAAGAAGTTCGGGCCGTCGAAGAAGAACGTCGATGCGATGCTGAAGCCGTAGCCGGTACCGACGCTGAGCAGCACCAGCACCGCCATGTCCAGCACGCCGCGCCGCAGAGAACGGAGCGCCGCACTGAAGAACGGCCAGCCGGGATACAGTACCGCGCCGGTTGCTAGCAGCAACAGCCAGATGTTCGCGCGCAGGCCGAAGGGCACCGGTGGTGACGCCGTCAGACCCATCGGCGACCATACGAACACCGGGATCGCGAAGGCGAGCGCGACTAGGAAACGGCGGCGCATGTCGCGCGCCGCCGCGTGCAGGTCGCCGCCGTGGTGCATGCCTTCGTGCGGATCGCCACCGGCTTGCCCGACATGGGAGTCGGCGTCGTGCATCGGGGGCGGGTGGGACGCGTGCACGGCGCCAGTTGCGGACCCGTCCACCGGTCGCGTCGACCCCGCCTCATGTGCAGGGTGATCATGGTGAGGGGTAGTCCCGGTCCCGACCTGCGTTGCGCGATCCGCACGTTTCGCACCCGCGCCGATCGCGGCGGACGGGTGCGGACCCTCATGCTTCGTTCCAGCGGGCATGCCGGCGTCGCAGTGGAAGCCGCACGCACGGACCGCGGCGGCGATCTCGCCGGGTGCTAGGCGCGCGGGGTCGTAATCGACCGCGAGCCGTGCGGTGGCGAACTGCGCGACGACCGCGTGCACGCCGGGCAGCGCCTGCACCGCTCGTTCGAGTGTACGCGCGCAGCCGGTAGACACCATGTCGCCGATGGGCCAAGTGTGGCGACGGAGTTGGGTTTGGTTGACGTGGAGCATCGAAGGTCCTTGGCGACGGCATCAGCGCCGGTCACCGCTTGCGTGGTGTGGAGCATGAGGTGGCAGGGACAAAGACATGGGCGTCATGGTGCGGCGCCAAGTCCGCGGGTAGTAACCACCGCAGGGCGCCCGGACATGGACACGGTGGGCCTGTGGCAGTGCATAACGGGTTCCAATGAGTGGTATCGGGGAATACTCACGTGCGGGGGACGTGGCCGCGCGGGCCTGTCGTGCCGGTGCGCCGCCGCGGAATGAACGCCGGCACCTCACGCATGTACGAGGTATAGGCCTCACCGAAGCGAGCGAGGCTGTCGCGCTCTTCCCGACGCGCAAGTCGCGCGTACGCCCACAGGAAAACCGGGTACAGCACAAGCGTGATGAGCGTCGGCCATTGCATCAGGAAGCCGGTCAAGACCAACGCGAACGCGACATACTGCGGATGTCGCATCCGCGCGTAGATTCCCTCGCGTGCAACCCGCCCATCGCGCTGGGCGCGATATAGCACGGGCCAAGCGGTTGACAGCAGCCAGAAGCCTCCGCCGATCAACACAAAGCTCGCGATGTGGAACGGGCCAAAGTGTGGGTTTGCACGCCAGCCGAACAGCATCTCGAACAGGTGGCCGGCGTCGTGGCTGAGCCAGTTCACCTGCGGGTACTTCGCCGCGAGCCAGCCGGACAGAAGATACAGCGTGAGCGGGAAGCCGTACATCTCGGCGAACAGTGCCACGATGAAGGCTGTAAACATGCTGAAGGCACGCCAGTCCCACCGCGTGAGCGGCTTATAGAAACTCCAGGCAAAGAAGGTAAAAAACGCTACATTGATCAGGGCGAGCAACCAGAGGCCGTAGCCGTACGCGGTGCCGTGCATGTCAGTGCCCCCCCGTTTGCGGGCCCGAGCGACGTGCCGGTGTGGTATGGCCCACCGCACCGTTCTCCGATCCTTCGGCGTCGGTATCTCGGCTGGGGGATGCTTCGGTATTCCCGCGGCGGGTGCTCCTGCCATGGGAACCGTGGCCGACATGCATGCCCATGTGCAGGAGGGGGCACAGCAGCAGAAAGCCCAGTGGCAACCAGCTCAGCGCCCCGGAGAGGTGGGCGCGGTGTTCGACGACCAGATAGAACGCTGCCAGTGCAAGAAATGACCAGAATATCCACCGTCTGGCCGAGGTTGATGCGGAACGCTCGTGAGTGGCAGGCATGTCATGTCCTCCGAATATGGCGACCGGGTGGGTCCCCATTGCGCCGCTCTGCAACAGGGGCTGGAAGCCATCGCTGGAATGTGCGGCGGGCTACGGCTGCGATGCTAGGTCTTTGCCGCTAGACCTAACTTGATCGACGTCAAATGGAACGACGGTTGCCTGGTCCGAACGAGTGCATGTGCTCAAGCAGGCAGCGGCGTACGCAAACTCTGGGTCAACAGCGCATGGATCGGGTTGCTAATGTCCAAACGTTGCATGCAGGTAGGCGATCACGTCCTTAGATGTCGAAGTCCGTCAAACTAGTGGCGGCATCGGCATCGGCATCGGCATCGGCGAGTTGGCAATAAGGTGCAGTTCACCTTCCGCCAGGCTGATAACACGGTGATGTCGATCACTGTGCAGCGGTAACTGAGATGCGTGCCCTGCACGGGCAGGGGCACGCTAAGCTTGTCGCAGAAAATCCAGTGTCGGGCAGTGTCCCCCGCGTGGCGCGTGTGTGCAGTCGTCGGCGAGCTGCATGAGTTCCGTTTCCAGCCGCTGCAGATCCTCCAACTTGCGGCGCACGTCGATGAGCCTGTGTTCAGTCAGTTGACGCGTCTGCTCACAGGCTCGTTTGCCCTTGAGTTGGAGAAGCCCGGCAATCTCTTCGAGCGTGAAGCCCATGCTCTTGGCGCGGCGGATGAATTGCAGTCGCGCTACGTCCGGCGGTCCGTAACGGCGCACGCTGCCAAGCGGGCGCGCGGGCTCCTGCAGCAAACCGATACGCTGGTAATAGCGCACGGTCTCGATGTGCACATCGGCGGTCAAGGCCAGTCGGCCGATGGTGAGGGTTGCAGGCATGCTTGACTCCGTAGTCAGGTACGGGAGTTAGTATGCGCGCATGAAGACGATATCCACCAAACCCGTGTTCCCTGCCGTGGTTGCGGAAAACACTCAAGGCCGCAAAAAAACCGGTTCTGGCGCTCTGCTGGCCGGTGGCATCACCGCGCTTTTAGCGTCGACGTGCTGCCTCGGCCCACTGGCGCTGGTCGCCCTGGGGTTCAGTGGCGCCTGGATCGGTAACCTGACCATGCTTGAGCCGTACCGTCCGTACTTTATTGGCGCAGCGCTGATCGCGATGGTCTTCGCCTGGCGTCGCATCTACCGGCCCGCCACGGCCTGCGCTCCCGGTGACGTCTGCGCCATGCCGCAAGTCAAGACGGCCTACAAAGTATTGTTCTGGATCGTCGCAGCCTTGGTATTACTGGCGCTGACCTTCCCCTATCTCGCCCCGCTGTTTTACTGACTCATCGGAGGATCCACCCATGAAGAACCTCGCCGCTCTCATCGTCCTTGCCACCGCCATTTCCGCACCTGCCTGGGGGGCTACGAAGACCGCCACCCTGTCGGTGTCAGGCATGACGTGTGCCACGTGTCCCATCACCGTCAAGAAAGCGCTGTCCAAGGTCCCCGGTGTCGAGAAGACCACGATCCTGTTCGACAAGAAGGAAGCCGTCGTGACCTTCGATGACGCCAAGACCAACACCCAGGTACTCGTCAGTGCCACGACGGATGCGGGCTACCCCTCCACCGTTAAGAACTGAAGCGTCCAAGGCCATTCCCATGTCCCTTCCTAATCCTCTGACGCGCACGGCCGACAAGGCCGGGGTGATCGGTGCCATCGTCACGGCGATGGGCTGCGCGGCGTGCTTTCCCGCTCTCGCCAGCCTGGGTGCCGCCATCGGGCTGGGCTTTTTGAGCCAGTACGAGGGTGTGTTCATCCATTACCTGCTGCCGCTGTTCGCCGTCATCGCCCTGCTGGCTAACGTGTTCGGCGGACTACGTCATCGGCAATGGCTGCGGATGGTCCTTGGCATGGTCGGTCCCGTCTTGGTGCTGGCGGCTGCCTTGCTCATGAGCAGCATGGGGTTGCCCACGGCGTGGTTGCTTTATCCCGGTCTGGTGTTGATGGTCGCGGTATCGATCTGGGATCTGGTATCCCCGCCGGGAAAAGGTCGCAACGGAGCAAACCGAGACCCTACTTGTTGTTGAGTGGCGGCCATGGCCTTCGGCTGACCGGGTCTTGGATCGAGCCTGCGAATAGCCAACGGCTAGGCCCCTCGGCATCGCATCGGGAGATGAAACATGAAGGCGTGGCTGATGGCCAAGAAAACCGACCTTATCACGGCAGCGATCGTCATGGGCATTGTGCTTCTGTTGATCGTCGTGGTGCCCTATTGCTGCTGATCGGGGCCATACCGCGATCGTGATGGTTGGTACGGCCTTTTTATCGATTCAACGATGTGCCGCTCTGCTCGAAACCGAAGCGACACATGCTCATTTGCCAGGAACATCATGAACGAACAGACCCTCTCCGTGACCGGCATGACCTGCGCGGATTGCGCCCGGCATGTCGAAAAGGCGCTCAAGACACTCATCGACATCGTCGCGGCCGACGTCGCCTACCCGCAAGGCGTGGCGCACATCCGCAGCATCCAGCCCATGAGTCTGGATCAACTCAACGCGACCTTGCCGAAAAACTACCGCGTCGCCGCAGCTCCGCCATCGCACGCTGACACACCCGCGGCCAAGCCGTCCAAGCTCAATCAGGCACTAGACTCGTTGGGCGGTCTGTTCAAGCCCCGCGGCGATGGCGACACCAAGCCCACCGATACCGAGCAGCGTCTGCGTGTCGCTGTCATCGGCACGGGCGGCGCGGCCATGGCTTCGGCACTGAAGGCCGCGGAACTTGGCGCCCATGTGACGATCATCGAGCGCGGCGCCATCGGCGGCACCTGCGTCAATATCGGCTGCGTGCCCTCGAAGATCATGATCCGTGCGGCGCACGTGGCACATCTGCGCCGGACCAGCTCCTTCGATGACGGCATCTCCAGCACGGCACCGGTGGTGCGGCGTGACCGGCTGCTCGCCCAGCAGCAAACCCGTGTCGACGAACTGCGTCACGCCAAGTACGAAGGCATTCTCGACACCAGCCCCAATATCCAGTTGCTGCGTGGCGAAGCGCGTTTCAAGGACGCGAACACGCTGGTCGTCGAGTCGACGGCGGGGGATGAATCGGAGGTGTCCTTCGATCGCTGCCTGATCGCCACCGGTGCCAGCGCGGCGGTTCCGCCCATCCCGGGCTTGAAGGACACGCCCTACTGGACGTCCACCGAGGCCCTCGTGAGCGGTGCCATTCCACCACGGCTCGCCGTTATCGGCTCGTCCGTGGTCGCCGTGGAACTGGCGCAGGCGTTTGCCCGGCTGGGCAGTCACGTGACGATCCTGGCGCGCAATGCCTTGTTCTTCCGCGAAGATCCAGCGATCGGTGAGGCCATCACGGTGGCCTTCCGTGCCGAAGACATCGAGGTGCTGGAGCATACCCAAGCAAGTCGGGTCGCCTATACGAACGGTGAATTTGTGCTTGCCACCGGGCACGGTGAAGTGCGTGCCGATCAACTGCTGGTGGCCACCGGTCGGACCGCCAATACGCGCAGCCTCGCGCTGGAGGCGGCGGGTATTGCAGTGAATGCACAGAACGCCATCGTGATCGACCACGGTATGCGCACCAGCGCACCGCACATCTACGCCGCTGGCGATTGCACCGACCAACCGCAGTTCGTCTATGTGGCGGCGGCCGCCGGCACGCGTGCCGCCATCAACATGACAGGGGGCGAGGCGGCCCTGGATCTGGCGACCATGCCGGCGGTGGTGTTCACCGATCCCCAGGTCGCGACCGTAGGCTATAGCGAAACGGAAGCGCACCTGAAAGGTATCGAGACGGATAGCCGCACGCTTTCACTCGACGATGTGCCGCGGGCGCTTGTCAACTTCGACACCCATGGCTTTATCAAGCTAGTGACCGAGGCTGGTAGCGGTCGGCTCATCGGGGTGCAGGCGGTCACGCCGGAAGCAGGCGAGATCATCCAGACTGCGGCACTGGCCATCCGGGCACGCATGACAGTGCAGGAGCTCGCCGACCAGTTGTTCCCATACCTGACGATGGTCGAAGGCCTGAAGCTGGCGGCGCAGACCTTCACCAAGGATGTGAAGCAACTTTCGTGTTGCGCGGGATAAAAACGAGGCGTCCATCGGACGTCGAAATCTCGATCATTGGCGTTGGGAAATAAGATTGAATTGAAATGGCCGTCACGCGTTATCAGCAACGATCCGCTTACCGTTAATCAACTGGATAGGCGCCATGGCCAAACCATACGATCTTGTGGTGATTGGGGCCGGAACAGCGGCCATGGTGGCTGCGATGCGGATACGTGCAGCTGGTTGGCGCGTTGCGGTTGTCGATTGCCGTCCCTTCGGTGGCACCTGCGCCTTGCGTGGCTGTGATCCCAAAAAGATGCTCATTGGCGGTGTGGATGCTACCGACCATGTCCGTCGGATGCAGGGCAAGGGCGTGGCCGGAAACGTCACGATCGATTGGCCCGATTTGATGGCGTTCAAACGCAGCTTCACCGATCCCGTGCCGGCGAACCATGAACGTCGATATCGCGAAAAAGGGATCGATACCTATCATGGGCAAGCGCGGTTCACGGGGCCCAATACCATCGAGATTGATGGGGACATCCTCAATGCCAAACACGTAGTGATTGCCTCCGGTGCGGAGCCCGTCAAATTGCATATCCCGGGCGAGGAGCATCTGGTCACCAACGAAGACTTCATGGCGTTGCTGGCGCTGCCACGACGCATCGTGCTCGTCGGTGGCGGCTACATCGCTGCCGAGTTCTCGCACATCGCGGCTCGCGCCGGTGCGCAGGTGACCATTCTTCAGCATGGCGCGCGCCTATTGAACGGCTTTGACCCCGACCTCGTCGCGTGGCTCATGCAGGCGTTCGATACCATCGGCGTGAATGTGCGGCTGGAGACCACGGTCACCGCGGTCGAAAAAACAGCCACCGGCTACCGTGTGCGTTCAACCTCCCATGGTGCGACAACAACGACCGATGCCGATCTCGTCGTACACGCCGCCGGGCGCGCGCCTGCACTGGAGTCGCTTGACCTCGAAGCGGCAGGGATCGCCAACGATCACGGCCGCCTGATGCTCAACGAGTACCTGCAGAGCGTGTCCAATCCTGCCGTTTTCGCGGCGGGAGACGCCGCCCAGGTAGGACCGCCGTTGACACCCGTATCGAGCCACGACGCCCACGTGGTGGCGGCCAATCTTCTCAAAGGCAATCATCGGCAACCCGATTATCGAGGCGTGCCGAGCGTCGTCTTCACGATCCCGCCCATGGCGACCGTGGGGCTGAGCGAAGCCAAAGCCCGTGAGCAAGGGCTGAAGTTCAAGATGAAATCGCAAAAGGCCTCGGACTGGTTCACCGCGCGCCAAGCGGCCGAGCCCGTGTACGGATTCAAGGTGTTGGTGGACGAGGCTAGTGATCGCATTTTGGGTGCCCATCTCGTGGGTCCGCATGCCGAGGAAGTCATCAATCTCTTCGCACTCGCGATCCGCCACGATCTCACCGCGGCGGACCTGAAAAACACGATATTCGCCTATCCAACCGGCGCCTCCGACATTGGTTACATGGTCTGAGCGCTCGACTAATGCCGAAACGTACTAGCTAGGGAAACTCTGATTTTGCCCTGCGGTCGAAGCCTGACCGGAGGATGGATGGTACGCGATGACGCCCAAGCAGATGAGCCTGTCGATGCAGCATGACGCCGGTTTCGAGCGGCACTCATACCGTATCGCCTTCACTCTGCATCGGGGAGAACTTCTTTGGCCGTGGTGGCTGACGCGGATGGCTGGCGGCCACGACGGATATTGAACACGAATCCAACCGCCAGCAACGCCAGAATCGTCAACTGGGCCAGCAGGGATTGCCAAGTCGGATAGATACCCAGCAGTTCGATATGCGGCACCGGCGCGACGCTCACCGCCACCCAACCGGCCTCCTGCAAGGCGGCGACGCCCTTGCCGGTCAACACGACGGCAAGCACGGCGATCAGCGCCGAACTGGCGGAGAAGAACGTGCCGATCGGCAGCCGACGACTGGTGCGCAGCAGCACCCAGGCAATCAGTCCCAGCACGGCGGCACCGGCGGCGATGCCGCCGAGCAGCCACACTTCTTGGCCGTCGTTCCACAGCGCGGCGTAGAACAGGATGCTCTCGAACACCTCGCGATACACCGAGATGAACGCCAGCCCGAACAGGAACCACGCCGAACGCCGGTTGAGCGCAGCCGCCATCTTTTCCTTCAGGTACGCCTGCCAGCGACCGCCGATGCTCTTCTGGTGCATCCACAGACCCACCCCGAGCAGCACGAACGCCGCAAACAGCGACGACAGCCCCTCGGTCAATTCACGGCCGGCACCGCTGATGGAGATGGCATAGCTGGCGATCGCCCAGGTAATCCCGCCGGCGACGAGCGCAAGCATCCAGCCCGCGTGCACGTAGCGCAGCGCTTCGGGGCGTGCGGCCTTGCGCAGGAAGGCGAGCAGCGCGACCACGACCAGCAGGGCTTCCAGACCCTCCCGCACCAGGATCGTGAAGGCGCCTAGGAAGATGGCGGCAGCATCGCCCGCGGCATCGGTGGTGACTTCCTGGGCGCGTACCAACAGACCGTCGACAGCATCGGCCTGCTTCACCACAGATGCCACGGAAGCACTGCTCGACAGTGCGGTGCGATAGGCGCCCATCGCCGTCTCGAGCTGGGCGCGCAGCGCGCCGTCACGTGCATTGAGTTGCGGTTCGACCGGTTCCACCCCATCGAGGTAGGCGGACAGCGCCAGTTGGGTGGCCTGCGTCTTCGCGCCGGCACGGTAAGCTGCCAGGCTCGCCGCTAGTCGCGCCCGTGCCAGGGGGATGCCAGCCAAGGTCTGCTGCTGGATGACGTCAGGGTGAGCCCGCAGATAGCCCACGATCGTCCGGGCACGCTCCGCACCGAGGGTGGGCGTCAGCTGCGCGACACGCGCACGCGACAACTCCTTCAGGTCGGCGATCTGCGTCCGCGCGGCGGTGTCGTGTTGCCAGGTATCGGCACCGGTTGTGGCCTCGTTGGTATATGCCAGCGAACCCACGTAGTACGCCAGCGCCCAACGATCATCGGAAGAGAGTTGCCGCGCGTAGCTCGCCATCGGTGTGCCTTCCACCCCTTGGCTGATCGCCTCGTACAACGACAGCGCGCTGCGCTGATCTGCCCGCGCCTGATCGGTGAAGTTCACCGGCCGGGGCGACAGCTGCAGGCCGGCGGGGCCATCGCCGTGTCCGGTAGCGCCATGACAGGCAGCGCATTGGTTTTGATAGAGCGTGGCCCCGCGCGCCAGATCGGGAGCGCGTTCCGGTGCGGTCGGCACCGGATACGCTTGCAGCAACGCATCGGCCAGCGCATGCGCCTGCATTGCCACCTGAGCGGGTGCGGCCTTGGCATCGATCGAGGCCACCAAGGTGTCGGCTTGCGCCAAGAGTACAGGTGTGGCCGCGGTCGGTTGCAAGGCGCTGATGCGTGATCGGGCTGTCGCCGTGAATTCCCGCATCTCGGCGTACTCGGATGCGCTGATGACAGCGCCATCCTTTACCGCACCGGCATAATCGGTGGCCAGGTAGTCAAGCATCTGCCAGGTCTGCGGGACGGTGGAAGAGATGTCCTCGGCGTGTGCCGGCAACACCGCTATACCCGACAACAGGAGGGCGGCCACGGCGACGTGGTGCAAGATATTGCGAATGCGTGTCGTTATCATTGTTGGAGTATAGCCAGACATGGATGCGGGGGCAGCATGGCGCTCAGAGGACGTGCGTGGGGCGCGAGCGAAACTGCGGCCAGGCGGATATCAGGACATCGACACCCGTTCGCGCAAAAAGCAGGGCCAGCAACGCGCCAAAGGCCAGATCGAGCCATGTCCAGCTGCTTGAAGCCATGAGTGCCGTGGTCAGCAAAACGCCGGCATTGCCGATGACGTCATTGCGCGAGCACAGCCAGACCGAGCGCATGTTGATGTCGTGCGAACGAAATCGGGTCAGCAACGCGAGGCAGGTGAGATTGGCGATGAGTGCGTCAGCGGCAGCGATCGCCATCACACCCGTCAAGGGCTCGGCGCCCGTCACCAGCTTGCGGCCAACCTCGGCGATCACGATCCCTGCAAACAGCAACTGGATGCCGCCTTTCACCAAGGCGGACCCCGCCCGCCACTGCAGGGCCTGTCCCACCGCCCAGAGGCTGAGCGCGTACACCAGCGCATCGCCGAGACTGTCCAGGGAATCCCCCTGCAGCGCGGTCGAATCAGCCCACAGCCCCGCGCCGAATTCGCCCACGAAGATCGCCACATTGATGAATAGGACCGTCCACAACACGCGCCGCTGGGCCACAGAGCGAGCCAGCGCCTGACCGGTGGATTCACAGTCGCAACATGCCATCACTTGAACTCTTACGCGGTGTGCGGCGTAGACTAAAGTCCGTAGCTACTACGGAGTCAATCACCGTGCGTATCAGCGATCTGGCGAAAGCCACCGGCTGTCATCTGGAAACCGTGCGCTACTACGAGCGCATCGGCTTGCTGCCGCCGCCGGACCGGTCGATCGCGGGCTACCGTGACTATCGCGATAGCGACGTTGAGCGCTTGCGTTTCATTGTGCGCAACCGCGCACTGGGTTTTAGTCTCGAAGAAATTCGTAGCCTGCTCATGCTCGCATCCCGCACGGAACTGTCGTGCACGCAGGTCGATGGCGTGGCACGAGCGCATCTGGCGCAAGTGGAGGCCAAGCAGCGCGAACTGGCGGCGCTGGCCGCCGAGCTGCGGGGCATGATCGAAACGTGCCATCACGATACGCGAGCGACCTGCAGCATCCTGCAATCGCTGGCGGGATAAATAATGAGGGTGTCCTCCATTAGCCATCGTCAGGGGTCAGCGTCAGAAGTGGCTGTATCCGTTGCCGGATGGCCAGGAGCAAAGCGCGCATGCTCTCCAGCTCAGCCCCCCGTCTACCGCCAACTCGGCGTTGGTTTCGTCGATGCTCGTTGCCGATAAGGCTCCCCGTTGATCAGGGTAGGCAAACATCGCCGAAACGGCGATAACCCAAGCCTGATCGCCGCAGACAATCTCCCACACCGGTAACTTGCATGCCGTCGGCTACCAGTTCTCACCGTCTGAATATCCTCACACCTGAAGAAATTGAAGACCTGTATGGATTGCCTCAATTTACCGATGACGATCGGAATCTTTACTTCGACCTGAGCCCGCCGGAACGGTCCGCCGTCGACGCGCGCACCACCTCTGTTGGCGTGTATTTGGCGTTGGAGCTGGGCTACTTCAAGGCCAAGCGGCAGTTCTTCACCTTCGATCAGGATGCCGTGGTCGACGATCTGCGCTATCTGCTCGGCCAATATTTTCCGGGCCAGACCATCGAGTCGATCAAGGCACCATCCAGACCCACGCGTGGCGCCATCCAGCAAGCCGTTCTCGACCTGTTTAGTTACCGCGTGTGCGACAGCATTGCCAAAACGGAACTGGAGCAAAAAGCCCAGCGAATCGCGGCGCTGTCGACCCAGCCGCTGTACATCCTGCGCGAGTCATTGCAGTACCTGAGTAACGAACGGATCGTAGCGCTGCAATACACGACGATGCAGGACATGGTGGGACGGGTGGTCACGCACGAACGCCATCGCGTCACCGGCCTGCTCGAACAGGCGATGACCCCGGCGGTCGAACAAGGTCTCGACGACTTGCTACGGGCCGACGAGCAGATGTACCGCATCAGTGCGCTCAAGCGCGAACCGAAGGACTTCAGCTACAAGGAGCTCAAGCGCGAGGTCGAACGGCGCCAATTCTTCCTGCCGTTGCATGAGTTCGCCCAGAGCTTTCTCGTCGCGGCGGGCTTGTCCAACGAGAGCGGGAAGTACTATGCGTCGTTGGTCAAGTTCTACACGGTCTACAAGTTGCAGCGCATGCCCAAGGGTACGACACGCCTGTACCTGCTCTGCTTTGCCTTCCATCGCTTCCGACAGATCAACGATAACCTCATCGAGGCGTTCATCCATCTGGTCGATCAGTACGAGAAGCAGTCCAAGCAGGCTGCCGAGGTAGCGATGCAGCAGGCGTTGGTGGACGCCAGCGAACACCTGCAGGCGGCGGGCGAGGTGCTTCGTTTGTTTATCGACAAGTCCATCGCCGTCGACAGCCCGTTTGCCACTGTCCAGAAGAAGGCCTTTGCGCTGTTGGAGCCGGGGCGTTTTGCGGCGGTGGCCGACTACCTGCGCAACGTCGCCTTCGACAAGGCTGCCTTCCAGTGGGCCTACTACGCCACGCTGTCGCACCGATTCAAGCGCAATCTTCGACATCTGTTCTGCGAGTTGGAGTTTGCCGGTCGAGTGGAGGATGCGCCACTGTTGGACGCGGTATCCTTCCTGCAGGAGCTGCTGCGTGCCGGCAAGTCGCCACGACAGACCCAACCCGCACTGTTTCCCACCGCGATGATTCCGAAGGGTCTGCAACGCCACCTCTTTGCCAAGACTGACGGAGCAGACGATGCGAAGGAAGAGGGCAAGCGGTTGGAAGTCGATCGCTACGAGTTCCTCGTCTATCGACTACTACGGAACGCGCTAGAGGCGGGGGATTTGTTCGTCAAGGGCAGCAATGAATTTCGCCGTTTCGAAGATGACCTGATCAGCGACACGCGCTGGGAACAGCGCGAGACTGTCCTGCAGGAGATCGGCGCACCACTTCTTCTGGCCCCTATCGAGGACACGCTGAGGGCGTTTCGTGAAGCGTTGGAAACCCGATTTGCTCAAGTCAACCAGCGCATCACCGACAGCGCCAACAAACACATCAAGGTTACCGGCCGTGCCGAGAAGCGGCGATGGAAACTGATCTACCCGATAGCGGAGGAACCCGTCGGTGCCTCATTCTACAGCCAGGTGCCCGGCACCGGCATTGCCGATCTGCTGAGATTTGTTGCGGGAGCGACGGGCTTCTTGGGCGCCTTTACCCATGTGCTCGATCGTTACGTCAAGCATGCCCCCGACACCCGCGAGATCCTCGCCTGCGTGGTCGCGCTGGGCACGAACATGGGCTTGTGGAAAATGGCGGAAGTCTCAGGCCTGAGCTTTTCGTCGCTGCAGGGCACCGCGCGCAACTACCTTCGGCTTGAAACGCTGCGAGCAGCCAACGATGCCATCACGAACGCGATCGCGACCTTGCCGGCGTTCCATCTGTATGACATCCGCGACGAGATGCACTCCAGCAGCGACGGGCAGCGCATTGAAACCCAGATCGACACGATCAATGCCCGATACTCACCGAAGTATTTCGGGTTGCAGAAGGGCGTGAGCGCGTATACGTTGGTGGCCAATCACGTACCGATCAGCGCCCGCATTATCGGCACGCACGAACACGAAAGTCACTACGTGTTCGATCTGTTGTACAACAACACCTCCGACATCAAGCCGGAGCGACATTCAACTGATACACACGGTACCAACCAGGTCAATTTCTGGATCTTGCGCACCTTCGAATACGGCTTTGCACCGCGCTATCGCGATCTGCACAAGAAGATGCAGACTCTGGTCGCCTTCGAGAATCCGAGCCACTATGCCGACATGTTGATCAAGCCGGCACGCAAGGTCTATGACGAACTGATCGTGAAGGAATGGCCGAACATCCAACGCATCATGGCCTCACTGGCGCAGAAGGATGTGACTCAGGCCACCATCGTCCGCAAGCTGAGCAGCTACGCCCGCCAAAACCAGACCAAGAAAGCCCTGTGGGAACTCGACAACATCTGCCGTACGCTGTACATCCTCGATTTCATCGACGACGTGGATTTGCGGCAAAGCGTGCAAAAAGCGCTGAACCGAGGGGAGGCGTATCACCGGTTCCGCAAAGCGGTGGCTTACGTCAACGGCGGCAAGTTCCGCGTTCACACCGAAGCCGAACAGCAGATCTGGAACGAGTGCTCGCGCCTGATCGCCAACGCGATCATCTTTTACAACACGGCGCTGCTGTCCAAGGTGTATATACAGAAGGTGGCGGCTGGCGACCAAGAGGCCATCGCCATCTTGCGGGGAATTTCCCCAGTAGCTTGGCAGCACATCAACCTGTTTGGCACCTTCGAATTCGACGAAACAACCGACATGGTTGATATCGATGCGCTTGCCGCCAGATTCGCTGATCCGGACTACTGGAGCAAAGCGTTGAGGGAGGTGCAAGAAGTGCCCCTCGGCTAATTTTACATTTTTGGGGGTTGGGCAAAATTAGCCATGATGTATTCTATATTTTACATAATATACATTATGCGAAATTAAAGATAGAAGGCGACAGCCTCCACGGCAATCGTCCGCCAGCGGCGCATCGACCCTCTCCGCCACTGCCTCGCCAGGTGCCAATCAGCTTCTTCCGCCTTCAAAGGACATCGTTCTTGCTTGGTCGAGGTGTTCGACCTGGGTCATGCGCAGTTGTGCGCGTACTCCGTTGTCGGCGATGTTCTCGCTCAATCCGGTTCCGGCGGTTTGGACGGGATGAACGGCGAGACAGGATCGCTGGCCGGAAAGGTTTCCTCCAGTGCCTCGTCCTGGTTCTCGCTTTCCTTCTTCTTGCGTTGCCGCCGCGTTTCGGGAGTCTCCGGTGGCTCCCTGTCGTTCTTGCGCCCGGGATGTTGCCGGTCTTTGCGGTCGTGGGTTGCCATGCCTGCTGCTCGTGTGTGGAGGGAACGATGGCAGCCTGCGTTTTGCCGGGTGAAGCCTCGGTGTGGCCGGCGTGCACGCGCGGTCGCGGGTCCCGCTACCGATGGCCGGACCAGGCCCGATTCGCTGCGATGGCGTGATGATGGCCGGGCCTTCGCGGGACACCGGATTCACGCCTGGGATGGAATGCTCGCCACTCCCTCCCCCGCCAGAACCGGAGCGCCCCGTGGATGCCATCCAACTGCTGAAAGCCGATCACAAGAAGGTCAAGGAACTGCTCGCCGAGCTTGCGAAAACGACCACCCGCGCCGCGAAGACACGCAGCGAGCTGCTCGCACAAATCCGCGTCGACCTGGAGGTCCATACCACGATCGAGGAAGAGATCTTCTATCCCGCCTTCAGGAAGGCCGGTACGAAGGACGATGCAAAGATGTACTTCGAGGCGCTGGAGGAGCATCGCGCCGCCGGCGATCTGGTGCTCCCAGACCTGCTCGACACCGACGTCGGCAGCGAGCAGTTCTCCGGCCGCGCCAAGGTGTTGCGCGAACTGGTCGAACACCACGTCAAGGAGGAAGAGGAGGAGATGTTCAAGGAGGCGAAGAAGCTGCTTTCGGCCGCCGAGCTCAAGGCACTGGGCGCACGCATGGAACAGCGCAAGGTCGAACTGGCCAAGCAAGTCGGTGGCTCGCGCGGCAAGGCTTGAACCGCGAACGCAACGGGGAAAGACGGACACCCCGGACGGCGATCCCAAACCGCCGTCGGCGGCCTACAATGCGACTTTGACGGGCGCCAGGGTCACGGAAATGGAAGCGGAAATGGAAGACTGCAAGCGCGTGCTGGTGGTCGAAGACGACCCCGTGGTGGCCATGGTGATGGAAGACACGCTGCGGGCGATGGGCCTGGAGGTGCTGGTCGACCTCAATCTGGTCGACGCGCTCAACGACGTCGAGGCCACCCGGCTCGATGCGGCGATGATCGACGTGGGCTTGCGCGGCGAGAATGCGTGGCCGGTGATGGCCGCCTTGCAGAAGCGCAACGTCCCGTTTGCAGTGATGTCCGGTGGCGACCTCAGCGGGTTGGCGCAGGAGTTTCCGCGGGTTCGCATGGTGAACAAGCCGGTGTCGGTGGATACGCTGCAGCAGATCGTGCGCGAGCTGCTGGCTTCGCCGCCCGCTTCGGCGGGCGGTTGAGCAACCCGACCGGCTCAGTTCGCGTCGTCGCCGTCCGCGACATCGCCCAGCATCCGCTGCAACCGCTCGGTCAGCGCGCTCACCGTGAACGGCTTGGTGATCAGCTCCATGCCGGCGGCGAATCCCTTGCTTGACGCCGTGTCGGCGGCATAGCCGGTCATCAGCAGCACTTTCAGTTCGGGCTGGCGCGCGCGCAGCGTGTCGGCCAGCGAGCGGCCGCTCATGCCCGGCAGGCTGATGTCGGAGATCAGCATGTGCAAGTGGCCGTGCGATTCCAACGCGGCGAGGGCGGCATCGGCGTCCGGCGCCTCCAGCACCGCGTAGCCCAGGTGGTGCAGTACCTCTACCACCACCTGGCGCACCACCTGTTCGTCTTCCACCACCAGCACCACTTCGCCGTTCGACGGGCGCGGGGTGGCCTCGGCCTGATCGTGCCCTGGGCGCGCCAGCTCGACATGGCGCGGCAGATAGAGCTTGATCGAGGTGCCCTCTCCCGCCGCGCTGCGGATGTCGCAATAGCCGTTCGACTGCCGTGCGAAACCATAGACCATCGACAGGCCCAGGCCGGTGCCCCGCCCGGTCGGCTTGGTGGTGAAGAACGGCTCGAAGGCATGCTCCAGCACCTCCGGGGCCATGCCGGTGCCGTTGTCGACGACCTCGATGCAGATGTATTGCCCGCTGTCCGCCTCCAGCCAGTTGCCGCTCTCGATCGAGCCCGCGTCCAGGTTGCTCGAACGGATCAGCAGGTCGCCGCCGTCGGGCATCGCGTCGCGCGCGTTGATGGTCAGGTTCAGCAAGGCGCTTTCCAGCTGGTTCGGATCGCACAGGGTCAACCACAAGTCGTCCGCCAGCTCGAAGCGCAGCGTCACCGCCTCGCCGAGCGTGCGCTGCAGCAGTTCTTCCATCGACGCGATCAACGGGTTGGCCGCCACCGGACGCGGGTCCAGCGGCTGGCGGCGAGAGAAGGCCAGCAGGCGATGCGTCGTCGCCGCAGCGCGATTGGCCGAGTTGAGCGCGCCCTGGACGAAACGCTGCAACGTGGCGGCGTCGCCCGAGCTGGCGTGCAGCTGGATCAGATCCAGTGAACCGATGATGCCTTGCAGCAGGTTGTTGAAGTCGTGGGCCAGGCCGCCGGTGAGCTGGCCGACGGCTTCCATCTTCTGCGCCTGGCGCAGTTGCGCTTCGATCCGGATCTTTTCGCTGAGGTCGCGGATGAATACGTTGGTACGCGATTCGCCGTGCAAGGACAGGCTGCTGACGCTCAGTTCCACCGGGATCGTTTCGCCCACGCGGTTGACCATCTCGCTCTGCCGTGTCGCCCCGCGCCTGGCGCCCCGCGCCGGGCTGGGTTCGAGGTCGGCCAACAGTCGCTCGGGATGACCGGGCGGACCCACCAGGGTCGCCAGCGGCTTGCCGCGGGCCTCCGCGCGCGACCAGCCGAACATTGCCTCGGCCTGCGGGTTCCAGCGCACGATGCGGCCGGCGCCATCGAGCTGGGCAAAACCGTCCAGCGCGGAGTCGATGATGCCGCGTGCCAGTTGGTCGCTCTCGGCCAGCGCCGTCTCGGCCTGCCGGCGCCGCGAGATGTCGCGGGTGATCTTGGCGTAGCCGACCAGCACGCCATCGTCGTATATCGGGTCGATCACCACGCTGGCCCAGAAGCGGCTGCCGTCCTTGCGCACCCGCCATCCCTCGGCCACGTAATGGCCTTCCCGCCTGGCCGTTTCCAGCGCCGTCTGTGGCGTGCCGCGACTGCGTTCTTCCGGCGGATAGAAGCACGAGAAATGCTGGCCGATGATCTCCTCGGCGCGGTAGCCCTTGATGCGTTCCGCGCCGGTGTTCCAGTTGGTGATGATGCCGCGCGGGTCCAGCATGAAGATCGCGTAGTCGGTCACGTTGGACACCAGCAGCTGGAAATACCGTTCGCTGCGGCTCACGCCCGCCATGCCGGCTTCCGCGACGCGGGTGCGCTCGGCCATCCGTCGCTTCAGGTGGCTGTTCAGATCCTTGCTGGCCTGCCCTGCCTCACGCGGATCGGGGATGTCCACCAGCATGTTCACCGCGCCGGTCAGCACGCCCCCGTCGAACAACGGCGTGGAATAGGCGGCGAACGCGATCCGCCGGCCATCGGCCCGTTGTGCCAAGGCGATGTCGCCATGAATCGCCCGCGCTTCGCGCACCGCCCGCGCCATCGCGCACTGCTCGTGCGGCAGCGGCGCGCCATCGGCCTGGAACAGTCGCGCAAACAGACACCATTTCTCGCCCGGCATCGGGCGCCGCCCGGCCAGCTCCACGGCCGCTTCATTGAAGAAGGTGATGGCGCCTCCGGCATCGGTGCCATGCACGGCGATCGGCAAGGCCTGCAGCAACTGCTGCGAGAGGCGACCGCGCTCCGCCGTGGCGCGCTGGCGCGAGTTCTGTTCCTTGACGTCGATGGTGATGCAGCGCGAGTGCACGAACTGGCCGCGCTCGAAGCGTCCACTGGAGCTGATCTGCACCTGGCGCACCCGGCCGTCACCGCCGATCAGCCGCGCCGGCCGCTTGTCCACCGATTCGCCGGCGCGCACCCGCGCGAGCAGCGCGCACAGGTTGTCGTCGTCGGCATCGAAATCGGCCAGGTTGTGGCCCACATACTCGTCGCGGCGATAGCCCAGCAGGTCCAGCTCGGCCTGGTTGGCACGCAGGATCGTGCCGTCGGCCGCGACCAGCCGCATGCCCACCGCGGCATGTTCGAAAAAATCCTCCGCGTCGCTCATCCCCTTCCTGTCGCCGCCGTGCCCGGCCGCATGGGGTGGTGAGGTGGAATCTGCCATGCAACGCATCCCGTCCCGATTCGAAAGCAGCCTGTCCCGTCAGGAAGAAACCCCGCGTGCGACGGCATGGTTCACGACCGTCTCACGGCGCCATCCCCAGTCTGTGGCGCGATCACTATGCGCCGCCCCCGCGGGCGTTGCCAGCCACGCCAGTCAAGCCGACCGCCCGCACAGCCCACGCCAATGTCAGAACAACGCACCATCGTCACCACGCACCGGCACGCATCCGTGCTCGCCACGCGCCTGGCTGGCAACCGCAACCGCGTATCGGGCATGGCGAGCTGAGTCATGGCCTCCGCTTCGCACAAGGTGGTCTACGTCGCGCTGGGCGGCAACCTGATGATCGCGATCGCCAAGTTCGTGGCGGCCGGGCTGTCCGGCAGCTCGGCAATGCTGAGCGAGGGCGTGCACTCGCTGGTGGACACGGTGAACGAAGTGCTGCTGCTGTACGGCTTGCATCGCGCCGGCAAGCCGCCGGATCGCAGCCATCCGTTCGGCTATGGCCGCGAGCTGTATTTCTGGAGTTTCATCGTGGCGCTGCTGGTGCTGGCGGCAGGCGCAGGCGTGTCGTTCTACGAAGGCGTGATGCACATCCGCGAACCGGAGGCGATCAAGCGGCCGTGGATCAACTACGCGGTGCTTGGCGTGTCGTTCCTGTTCGAAGGCACTTCGTGGCTGGTGGCGCTGCGCGAGTTCCGCGCGCGCAAGGGCAAGCTGGGCTACTTCGAGGCGTTCCGGCTGAGCAAGGACCCCAGCACCTTCACCGTCCTGCTGGAAGACAGCGCGGCCCTGCTTGGCCTGCTGATCGCGCTGGCCGGCGTGGTGGGTGCGCAGGCCTTCGACGAGCCTGCACTCGATGGCGTCGCCTCGCTCGGTATCGCCGGTGTGCTGGCCTCGTTTGCCCTGCTGCTGGCGCGCGAGACCAAGGGCCTGCTGATCGGCGAACCGGCGCACCCGAGGGTGAGCGGTTCGATCCTGGCGATCGCCGCCGCGGACCCCGGCGTGCATGCCGCCAACGGCGTGCTGACCGTGCAGATGGGACCGAACCAGGTGGTGGCCACGCTGAGCGCCGAGTTCGAGGATGCACTGACCACGCCGCAGATCGAGGCGTGCATCAACCGCATCGAGGCGCAGGCCAAGACGATCCATCCCGAACTGCTGTCGCTGTTCATCAAACCGCAGACAGCCGAAACCTGGCGTGAGCGGCGCCGGTACGTCGGGGCGGCGGGCGACCAGGTGACCTCGTGAGCTGCCGCACGCGACTGCCCGAAGCGGCGGGCGAACGGGCGCTGCACGCGGCCGGCCGGGAGGATGAAGTCACCGTGGTCACCGCGCGGCTCGAACCCAGCTGATCCGCGGCGGGAGGCCGTGAGCGCCGCGCGGCGCCCAGTTCGACCACGTTGACCAGATTGCCCGCCTCGTCCCACAGCGCCTGGTCGTCCTGCCAGACCAGCCAGCTCAGCTCGCACGCGGCGCAGCCGCAATCGCCGTGGCACTCGCCGCAACGTTCGGTGCAGGTGCAAGCGGCCCGCCGGCGCACGTCGACCGCGCCATTCAATCGCAGGTAGCCATCCGGCGGCCAGCGACGGATGCCCTCGCGCGTCGGCAGCTCCGGTGGCGGGGATGGGGCGGCGTTCACCTGCACGGCCTTGCCGCCGACGACCGGTCGCGCCCGGGGGGCGGCTGCGACGGCGGCAGCTCGGGTTCGTTCGGCGTGGGCTGCGGTTCCGTGGGATCGGGGAACGGCGGCGGCGCGGGATCGGGCGGCTGGTATTCGGGATCGCCGGCGGATGATGGCGGGACGCTGGACAGCATGATCGGCAGGGAGTGCGATGGCATGAGCGGTCTCCCCGGGACGTGGCTCGATCCTCGCCGTTTCCGCGCCGATTTCCCGTGAGATTCGCGCGACGCGATCGTGAGCAAGTTTCGCCGAAGAAGTGACGCTTGCTGTTGACTCGCCAGGAGCGATCCCACCCCAGCCCTCCCCTGCGCGCAAGGGTACGAGCGCTGCATCAAGGGCCTTCGCCGGGGCGCCATCGCTGGAAGCTCGAGGGCATGGCCCGGCCGCATGCCCACGCGATGTCGACACCGCGCCGTGCAGGCTGGGTGCATGGCCGATATCTTCACCGTGTGGTGGCAGTTGTGGCAGCAGCATGTCGCGGTGCGGCTGGGCGTGACCGTGGTGGCCGGTTTGTTGCTGGCGCTGGTGCTGCGTGTCGCGATCCACGCCGTGCTGCGGCGGCTCGCGGGCGATCGCCCGGTGATCGCCGACCTGATGCAGCGCGCCCACGCGCCGCTGCAGTGGCTGCTGCCCTTGCTCTCGCTTTTGCTGGTGCTGCGCTATGGCCCCGCACTGGACTCGGCACCGATGGCACTGGTCGAGCATCTGTTGCTGATCGGTTTGCTGGCTGCCGGCACCTGGCTGGTGGTGCGTTGCGTCGGCGCGTTCGAGGGCGCCGCGGTGCGGCGCTATCCGATGGATGCCGCGGACAACCTGCAGGCTCGTCGGGTGGTCACCCAGGTGCGCGTGCTGGCGCGCACTGCCGACGTGGTGGTGATCGTGCTGGGCACGGCGATCATCCTGCTCACCATTCCCGGCGTGCGCCAGCTCGGCGCCAGCCTGCTCGCCTCCGCCGGCGTGGCCGGGCTGGCGATAGGACTGGCGGCGCGGCCGGTGCTGAGCAACCTTATCGCCGGCCTGCAGATTGCGCTGACCCAGCCCATCCGTCTCGACGACGTGGTGATCATCGAAGGCGAATGGGGCCGCATCGAGGAGATCGCCGGAAGTTACGTGGTGGTGCGCATCTGGGACGAGCGCCGGCTGGTGGTGCCGCTCAACTGGTTCATCGAGCATCCATTCCAGAACTGGACGCGCCGCAGTTCGCAGCTGATCGGCACGGTGTTCCTGATGCTGGATTTCCGCACGCCACTGGCGCCGCTGCGCGAGGAGTTCAAGCGCCTGTGCGAGGCCTCGGAGCAGTGGGATCGTCGCGTATGCGTGCTGCAGGTCACCGACGCCACCGAGCAGACGATGCAACTGCGCATGCTGGTGAGCTCCACCGATTCGGGCCGCAACTTCGACCTGCGTTGCCAGGTGCGCGAGGGACTGATCGCCTTCGTTCAGGCGCACTACCCGCACGCGCTGCCACGCTGGCGCTGCGAACTGGATCGTGGCCAAGAATCCGCCGCGCCGATGCCGCCGGCGCCGGCACCGCAGCGCGCGCCGTCGGCCGAAGACGGCGGCCCCGAGCGTCGCGCCAGCTGAACGGCAGCCGACGTTCTGCGACGTCTTTCACGGCGTGCGGACCAGGCCGATGCCAAGGTCACGACGACGCCGACGACGGGAGTCACGCGCATGTTTCCCAAACGGGTGCTGCTGGTGGAGGACGACCCCGATACCCGCGAGATCACCGCACTGCTGCTGCAGCACGCAGGCTACACGGTGATCGTGGCGCACGACATCGCCAGCGGCGTGGCGGAGTCGGAAGCACGGCAGGATTTCGGCGTGATCGTGACGGACATGTATCTGGGCCGCGGCCAGACCGGCATCTCGCTGATTCGCAGCCTGCGGGACAGCGGCTCGCGCACCCCGATCGTGCTCACCTCCGCGCACGAGGAAGCATCCATCGCCGCCCGCGACATGAAGGTGCTGTTCCTGCCCAAGCCGTACGGCCGGCAGGCCCTGCTGTCGGTGGTGGCCATGGCGCGCGTGTGTGGCGTCTGAACGATGCTGCCGCCTCATCGCTGCGGCACGACAGTGTCACGCCCGCTTGCCGCACCGCGCGGTCTGCCGGGAGCTCGCCCGTGGCCCGGGAGATTGCGTCTGTCCCATCGGAGTCGACCCGCGCACGGCGGCAGCGCCCGGTATCGGCACGCACGCCGAGCGGAGCAAGTGAATGGTCGCCGCCGACAGCCCCGGTTGCTCCCACCTGGCGTGCTCGTGGCAGTGCCAGCACCTGCACGCTGGCTTCGGCATGGTTTTGAACCGAGGTAGTTCAGCTTGCCTTGTGGCGGGAGGCGCGCTTCTTCGCTGACGCTTTTCTCGTCGCGGACTTCTTCCTGGCCGTGGTCGTGGTGGTTCGCTTGTCCCCTTTCCCGCCCGCCGCCGACTTCTTCGCCGGCGTGCGCTTGTTGCTGGCCAGGCTCTGCTGCAGCAGCGACATGAAGTCGACCACGTTGGTGGTGGCGTTCTCCGGCATCGTCTCCTCGTCTTCCGGTTCGGTGGTCACCACGCCTTTCGACTTCATCCGCTTCTCGATCACCTTGCGCAGGCGATCACGGAACTCGTCGCGGTATTCGGCCGGATTCCACTCGTCGCTCATCGACTCGATCAGCTGCTCGGCCATCTGCAGCTCCTTGGCCGAGATGCGGTAATCCGACGCTTTCCCTGCGGGAATCTTGTAATCCTCCGCGTCGACCAGCTCCTGTGGGTAGCGCATCAGCATCAGCATCAGCGCATCCCCCCGCGGCACCACTGCGGAGAGGTATTCGCGCGTGCGGATCACCACCCGCGCGATGCCGATGCGGCCGGTGCGCTTGAGCACCTCGCGCAGCAGCACGTAACCCTTCTCCGCCTTCTTGCCTGGCACCAGGTAGTACGGCTTCTCGAAGTATTCCGGGCCGATCGAGTCGGCCTCGACGAAGGCTTTCACGTCGACCGCCTCGCGCCCCTCGGCGGCGGCCGACTTGATGTCCTCCGGCTCCAGCACGACGTAGTTGCCCTTGGCGTATTCGAACGCCTTGACGATCTCCTTCCAAGGCACCTCCTCCCCGGTCTCGGCGTTCACGCGCTCGTACCGGACCGGCGTGTTGCTGCGGCTGTCCAGCATGCGGAAATGCAGGTCCACGCTGCGCTCGCCGGTCATCAGCGACACCGGCACGTTGAGCAGGCCGAACGACAGGGTTCCGCTCCAGATGGGTCGTGCCATGGCTTCAGACTCCGGCGGCGAGCAGGTCGACAGACTATTCCGGTTTGCGCGTGCAGGGGCTGTCAAACGTGCCGTGCGAATCACGCACACGCTTCACCTGCGGCGCACGCCGGGCGCACTACGGTGCGTCGCGTCGCCACCGCGGAGCCATCCGATGCCTGTCGCCGAACGCAGCAAGGCTGCCCGAACCGCCGTCGAACGCCGGCGTCCGATCCGGGCTGCCACCGGACAGGCCGAACGACGCAAGCCTGCCAGCGGTCCGGTGTGGACCTCGCCGAATTCGGCGGACCAGTCGGCGCAGAAGGTCGGCGAGTTCGGCGCATCCAGCGCGATGGGCCGCCCGGTGCAGCCGGAGCAATTGGCGCCGTCCCATGTCTTCCTCGCGGCGCCGTCGTGCGCCAGCTGCCTTTCCGGCGCGGTGCTGCCGGTGACGAGCGGCCCGACCGGCTGAGCGATCATGGGCAACCTGCGCGACTATCAACGCAAGCGCGATTTCTCGAAAACGCGCGAACCGGCCGACAACGCGGCGGGACGCCGGGGCAGTCGCGCGATCTTCGTGGTGCAACTGCATCATGCCAGCCGCAGGCACTTCGATTTCCGCCTGCAACTGGGCGACGTACTGAAGAGCTGGGCGGTGCCGAAAGGGCCCAGCTACGACCCGCAGGTGAAACGCCTGGCGGTCGAGGTGGAGGATCATCCGGTGTCCTATGCCGGCTTCGAGGGCGACATCGAACACGGCTACGGCAAGGGCCACGTCGACCAGTTCGACATCGGCGTGTGGACCACCGAAGGCGACGCCGAAGTGCAGTTGCAAAAGGGCCACCTGCGCTTCGAGCTGTTCGGCAAGCGGCTCAAGGGCGGCTGGCACCTGGTGCGCAGCGGCCGCAAGGAACGCCAGCCGGCGTGGTTCCTGATCAAGGCCAAGGACGCGTTCGCCGGCGACGTGGAAGCGGACGACCTGCTCGACGCGAAGATGATCCGCAGCACCCGCGCGGCCGCGACAACACCGGCGACCAGGGCGGTGGCAAAGAAGTCCACCGCACGCAAGAAAGCCGTGCCGAAGGGAAGAAGGGTGCCGCGCTTGCGCCTCGCCAAGGCAGCCGCCGCGCTGGACGGGGCGCGCCCGGCGCCACCCGGCACCGAGTTCTTCAAACCGGAACTGGCACGCCTGCGCGAGTCGCCGCCGCCAGGCGAGCAGTGGCTGCATGAGGTGAAGTGGGACGGCTACCGCATCCTCGCCGCGATCGCCGACGGCGAGGTGAAGCTGTGGTCGCGCAACGCGCTGGCCTGGAACGGGCGGCTGCCAGAGATCGTGCAGGCGCTCGAATCGCTGGGATTGCATTCGGCCCGGCTCGATGGCGAGCTGATCGCGCTCGATGCCCGCGGACACAGCGATTTCAACGGCCTGCAGGCCACCCTGTCCGGCGAAGCACAATTGCCGCTGGTCTACATGCTGTTCGACCTGCCCTACCTCGAAGGCAGCGACCTGACCCGGGTACCACTGCTGCAACGCAAGGCGCTGCTGCAACGGCTGCTGGCCCACGCGCCGAAACACCTCGCCTTCAGCAGCCATGCGGTCGGCGACGGTGAAGGCGCGTTCCGGACGGCGACCGAGCAGCAGCTGGAAGGCATCATCTCCAAGCGCGTCGATTCGATCTACCGAGCAGGACGCGGCGACGACTGGCTGAAGATCAAGCGGCTGGAAAGCGACGAGTTCGCGGTGGTCGGCTACACGCCGCCCAAGGGCAGTCGCAGCGGTTTCGGTTCGCTGCTGCTGGCCCGACCCGATCCGGAGGTGTCGAACGGCTGGATCTATGTCGGACGCGTCGGCACCGGCTTCTCCGACGAACAGTTGCGGCAATTGAGCAGGACCATCACCGACAAGAGCAGCAAGAAACCGACGGTGAAACTTGCCGCGATCGATCCGCTGCTGCGCGGTGCACACTGGGTCGAACCGAAGGCCGTGGCCGAGGTGTACTACCGCGGCATCGGCAACAAGAACCTGCTGCGCCAACCGAGCCTGAAGACCATGCGTACCGACAAGTCCGCCGCAGACCTGCGCGACAGCGATCGCGCCCCATCCACGCGCTCCGCCAGCAACCGGCGACGGCGCGGCGGCGGGATGTCCGCCGCCGACATCACCATCACCCATCCCGACCGCGTGGTGTATCCCGACGACGGCATCACCAAGCAGGAAGTGGCCGACTACTACACCCGCGTGATGGACTGGTTCCTGCCTGGCGTGGTGGACCGTCCCACCTCGGTCATCCGTTGCCCGGAAGGTACCGGGAAGGCCTGCTTCTTCCAGAAGCACATGATCGCCGGCCTCAAGCACGTAGGCAGCGCCAGGCTCAAGGAGGAATCCGGCGGGCAGGCCAGCTACATCTATCCGCGCGATGCCAACTCGGTGATCGAGCTGGTTCAGTTCGGCGTGCTGGAGTTCCACCCCTGGGGCGCGACCGTCAGGCAGCCGGACCTGGCCGACCGCGTGGTGTTCGACCTCGACCCCGGCGAGGACGTGGCCTGGGACCGCGTGGTGGCGGCAGCGCGGCTGGTGCGCAAGCTGCTGTCGCAGATGGGGCTGGAATCATTTTTGCGTACCACCGGCGGCAAGGGCCTGCACGTGGTGCTGCCGTTGAATCCGGGCTGCCCGTGGCCGCAGGTGAAGGGTTTCGCCCAGGCGTTTGCCAGCTCCTTGGCGCAGGCCCATCCGCTGGAGTTCATCGCCACCGCCAGCAAGGCACGCCGCGGCGGCCTGATCTATGTGGACTACCTGCGCAACAGCCGCGGCGCCACCAGTGTGGCGTCCTACTCGTTGCGCGCACGACCCGGCGCGCCGGTGGCGATGCCGTTGCGCTGGACAGAACTGGGCAAGCTGAAAAGCGGCCACGACTTCGACATCCATTCCGCGCCCCAGCGCCTCGCGCGGCTGCGCAGCGACCCGTGGGCCGGCATCGGCGAGCTGCGCCAGGACCTCGACGACGTGATGGAAAAACTCGGCTGAGGATCGCCCGCGCTTTTCGCGCGATGCTCTTCGTCGCATGATGCAAAAGGCATCGCGCACGGAGTGCGCTCCCACGGATTCGCGACGGAACCATGCAGGGCGGGCCGTGCCCGCCCTGCGTCGGCGTTGGACCAGGTCGACGTCGACGGCGTTACGCGGTAGCGCCAAGCGCGTCGATGATCGCGTCGGCAAAGGCGGGGATGTCGCCCGGGCGGCGGCTGGTGATCAGCTGGCCGTCACGCACCACCTCGCTGTCCTGCCAGTGCGCGCCGGCGTTCTCCAGATCGGTGCGCAGCGACGGCCACGAGGTGACCTGGCGATTCTTGACCAGGCCGGCTTCGATCAGCGTCCACGGAGCATGGCAGATCGCCGCCACCGGCTTGCCTGCGTCGTCGAACGCCTTGACCAGCGTGATCACCGCGGGCACCCGCCGCAGCTTGTCCGGGTTCATCACGCCGCCAGGCAGGACCAGCGCGTCGTAATGCTCGACCTTGGCCTCGTCCAGGGGCACGTCCACCGGCACGGCCCTGCCCCAGTTGCCATCGCTCCAGCCCTTGATCTCCCCGGCGTGGCCGGGGGCGATCACGTCGGTCTGCGCGCCGGCCTGTTCCAGCAGGCGTTTGGGTTCGGTCAGTTCGGACTGTTCGAAGCCGTCGGTGGCGAGGATGGCGATGCGGCGGCCGGTGAGGTTGAAGGACATGGGGCACTCCAGGATCGGAAAGCCGCAGCATCGCCGCTGCCACATGCAGGCAGCGTGCGAGGGTCGGCAGGGATTCACCCAAAAACCGGCAATTCGCCGCCTAAGTCATTGCCATGACTGAGATCTTGTTGTGGGTTACAGCTAGCGCTGTACCGCCCCTTCTTGGTCACGCGTGGCGGCCACGGCCTCCTCGGCTGCACGAAGAATCCGGCGTGCAAAGTCAACGGGCGTGACTTCCCTGCTGGTGTCCACGGTGTAGTCTCCAAAACGGTTGATATGCGAGGTTCGATATGGCGACAGGCCCGCTAGTACTTCGGGACTGATCTCCACGCCCTCATCCCGGAGCTCGGCCAGAACCCGAGACATTTGCTCGACGTTATGGAGGATCACCAGGTTGGCTACCAAGTGGTTGTATCCGACGATCTTTTGCTGCTCGTGCAGCACGTTCTCGGCGATGATCCCCTGCCCACCGAAGAACGCCCATTTGGTGAAGTTGTTGAACTCCTCGCTCTTATTGGTCGCCGCTTGGATGGTCTTACGCACATCCACATCGTCAATGTAGCGCAATAGGAACAGAGTGCGGATGACACGGCCCAGTTCCTTGAAGGCGAAGTACAGTTTGTTCTTGCGGCTGTAGTTCCCCAATCGGCGCAGAATTGTAGAGGCAGAAATTTTGCCGGTCTTGATCGATACGGCCACGCGCAGCATGTCGTGCAGATGGGTTTCGATCAGGTTCCAATTGACGTTTCCGTCGCCGAAGAGCGCTTGAATGTTCGGGTAAGACCCCTGCGGATCCGGCTTGGACAGCGCAAGGTCCTTAATATTGCGAATGCGAGGCATGAGCTCGATACCCAGCAGATGGGCAAGGCCAAACACAGGGAAATTCTGGGCTTGGGTATCGCCATGTACCGTGTCTGGCCGGATGTCGGACCGATTCTCGATCAAGCCATCGAGGATGTAGATGGCCTCGTAGGCACCGCAAGGTATGAAGCGGCTGAAAAGCGCGATGTACTTGTCCGATACATGGTAGTAACCGATGCCACCGTAGCCGCCGTAACGGATGTGGTATTCGGAGAGCAAGTTCTGCTCGTAGACGCTCCATTTCGTGCCGTCGGCCGAGGCGGATTTGCCGCTACCCCAATAACCTGGCAACTCGAATTTGTTGTAGAGGTTGATGGTATCGACCGTGGCACGATCAAGGGTTTCTTCCGTTACGTACTTGAGGTTCAGCCAAGACGTTTGCCGTCGACTGAAGCCGCGAACCGATCGCGCCGTCTGAGTGGGTCCGAGGTTGCAACCGTAGCAGAACAGCGTGGTTACAACACGATGATGCAGATCCCGCACTCGCGCCTGCGTGCCAGCGAGCGGTTTGAAATGTCTGGTCAGGTCTACCCAGCTCGTCGCATCGACCAGCACGTCGACGATGCTCGTTTCGGGCAATCGCTCGGTAATGAGGCCATCGACCAGGGCGATAGCCTTGGATAGTTCCGTGCGCGGCAGTTTCCTGAGGATCAAGCGGCCATCAACGATATCGGCATGCACGTTCTCGGGAAAACGTGCATCGACCTCACTGCACTTCGTTCGCAGTTGCTCGCGTAGCGCCTGAACAAAGGTGGCGGGTTCGGTGGCAATACCCGATACCTCGGCATAGCTGGCCAGTTCCTCCTGAAAGGTATTCTCGTCCACCAGCTCTTCGCGATAGTCGTCGTAGCGCTCGCCACCGGGAATAAACAGGTCGCCTGACTTTAGCTCGTCCTTGACCTGGAAAAGTACGGCCAACTCGAAGTAGCGCCGCTGCATCCATCCCGCTCGATCTACGCCCCAATCCTTCGGAAACACGTGTCGCCGCCAGTTGGCTGACATCCAACCAAAGTCCTGATCCAGGCTCAGTTCGAGCGGCGCCACTTCCACCACGTCCTTGCGTTGATGGCGCAATGTCGCCAGCGCCTTGATCAGGCGCTCCATGGCCGGATCGTGGGACGAAGTGCGCAAATCCATCACTTCCAGGCAGTTGAGCAGCAAAGCGCGTTGCTGGGCATACGGTTTGGCTAGGAACGGCAGGAAGTTCTTGCCGGCGTAGGCCATGTGTTCATCGCATTCGGCGAGTGTCCTACCTAGATCCGGCCCGATCGCATCGCCAATCGCGTCGATACGTTGGCGGTCTGTTCCATCAATTTGATAGGCCTGAAGGATCTCTTTCAATTGCGCCACCAGGTAGTCGGTGCGTTTCAGATGTTCGACTTGGTAGGCCATGAGATGCTTCTGGGCTGTGTTCTCCAGGTTCTGTATCAATCGAATGAAGAGATCTGCTGCGTCATCCAGCGCCTTGCCGTGGCGGGAACGAATGAACACAGCGGCCAAGGCATAGCGCTTGGCGGGCTTGAGTTCGGCCAATTCGCCAGCATCCAGCGCTCGTGCCATGGCGCGGAAGTATTTCAGCTTGGGCACCGGTACATCGAGCGCAGGAATCATTGCGGCGAGCTTCTGCAGCCGGTCAATGTGCTGCAGATAAAAGCGCACTTCCTTGTTCCCCGGCCGCTTGGGTTCGCGCTTCAAGGCCTGCCATCCGCTATGGGTGTCTCCTGGCGTGACGACGAACAACTCGTCGATCTTCTTGCGCACCGCTGGCGTCAGCAGGGCACTGATGCGCTCGAAATGGCCTTCGTGAACGCTCTCACGGGCGGCGATGGCGATGTCATCCAGCGTGCGAAAGGCGGGTAACTCGTACCGGTGGTGGTAGAGCTCCTCGACCATGACGTTAATGATGTCCGGCAGCATGTGCTTAGTCTGTGCTGCCTGCTGGGCCACCGTCCGCAGCCACTGTCGTCCTGGTTCTCCCAATGGGCGCACGTTCAAGTAGTGCCGGATCTGGGCGACGTGCTCGCGCTTCATACGCGAGGCGTCGTAGGCCTCCAGATCACTCCCGCTGAACGCGCGGCGGTAACCCATGCACTTCGCAACATGGCGCACGATTCGCTCGGGGATGTCACTTAATGGGCCAAACTGTCCCCGGCGTGGGAGTGTCTTCAAGTGAAGCATCACGGCCAGGCGAATGGTCGGTTGCTTGCTCACGCCCTGGACAAAGGTCTGTTCCTCCGTTGAAGGCGTGAAGTGCAGGTCCAGTTCGCGTGCGGTGGGATCCTGTTTCAGTCGCGGATACGCGGTCTCATGGGGCGCGGTCATGCGTGTTGCATCTCCGTTGTCGAACGAAGGTCAGTCCCAATGACGCTTACCGGCCTCGTCGTGAAGGGACGCATCGAGCTGTAGATCATGGTTATCCGCGATGCGGTACAGATCCTCGATCAACGATGAGGCGACTTCGTCGAGGTCGAGATCATCGTGGGCTTCTACACTCAACCGGTAGCGAGTGCGTTCGGGATTGATCGCGACCCCTTGATGCGGAGATAGACAGATGGTTTCGATAATCCTTTGTGCATTGCGTACGCTGCGGCCTTTGCGTCTTGGCGTTAGACGCAACACAAGAACCAAGGGCACGACCACTGGTGCATCCACAGGCGGCGGCAATGGGACCAATGGCGCTGCCAAGACCGGCGCATTAGCCAGTGCCGCTTCGATGCGTTGCTGACCGAATGCATCAGGGGCGTCGATGTAGCGCATCGCCGAGTGCACGTCCTTCCAGCCGACGTATTCCATGAGCGCCCGGACATCCCAGCCGTTTGCACTGGCCCATCCAGCGAACCCGCGGCGTAACGAATGGCCGCTGTAGGTGTCGGCGTTGACCACGCCGGCCTTGGTCAACACCTGCCGTAGCATCGGAATCACGCTGCTCGGATGCAGTGGCGCCTGTCCAAGGTGGCCCCACCGATCCACAGCCCGGAACACGGGCCCCTCGGTCAGCTGCGCAGCGGCGATCCATTCGCACGTTGCGGTGACGGCACACCATCGGCTCAGGGCTGGAACGCGGTAGGTTGTGCCGGCCAGCTGGCGATCACCTTTGGTCCGAGGAAGGAAACACGTCATCCCCTGGCCTGGGACCAGCGTGAGGTGTTCGACCCGCAGGTGCACCAATTCGTCGGTGCGGAAGCCGCGCCAGAAGCCCAGCAATAGCAGGGCTTGGTCGCGGCGCAGGCGCAGTGCGTCGGCCGTATCGCCGTGGTTCAAGGCCACCTGAATCGCTCCCTCAAGCCAATGGCAGACGCGGGCAAGCTCGGTCAGCTGCAATGGCGTGGCACGCTTTTCCTGGGCCGGATGCAGGGCCTGGATACCCCTCAGGGTTCGCTTCACGAGCGTGGCCTGGGTCGGGTCGGCAAAGCCTTGCTCCTTGTGCCATTGGGCCAAGGCGGCCAGGCGCTGCTTCAAGGTGTTGAGCGAGAGCGTGCCGGCAAAGGCCGCCAAGTACCTCGCCACTTGCACCGCGCTGGCAGGTAGCAACCCACCCCAGGCTTCCTCGTAATGGCGCAGCGCGGACGCGTAGCTGCGCCGCGTGTTCTCTCGTTGGGCAGCCTCCAGGTAGTCCTCGACGGGGCGCCCGGGTAGCGAGTCGGTGCCAATCACTGGAGGTCGCTCCGCAGCATGGTGCGAGTCTGCCACGAACACCCTCCCGGATGCTGCACGGCTGGCGGGTCGACAGGGTCGCTATGCCCGGGTCGAACCGAGTCGGGCGCGCAAGCAGCTGGCCGCGCACGACGAACGGGCTCTCGTCACCGTGGACATTACCGTGTCGATCGTGCGGCGTGTTCTGCTCGCGGGGGCGCCCCTCACATGCCTAATGGTTGTGCCGGTGGTGCAGGTCCGGATAGTGCGGATGGCTGTGGACCAGCGGCTCGTGTTGGTGCGGGTGGCTGTGTGGCTCCTTTCCATCCCAGGAAAAATCATGCTCGTGCTGGTGGTGGATGTCATGCCGGTGGCGATGGTCGTGGCAGATGGCCTCATGCACATGCTCATGCTCATGCCTTTCACTGATATGGAGCCATACGCCGAGCGCCATCAGGCCGCCGGCTAACCAGAAGCGAATACCCGGCAGCTCAGGGAACATCACCAAGGCGAGGACCGCCCCGACGAACGGTGCGGTCGAAAAATAGGCGCCGGTCCGGGCCGTGCCCAGGTGCCGCAGTGCTAGCACGAAAAGCACCAGGCTGAGCCCGTACCCGATGAACCCTACGGCGCCCGTGGCAAGCAATGGGAGCCAATGCGGGAAGCGGTAGCCGGACAGGAGCGCCAGCCCAATGTTGATCGTTCCCGCCACGCCGCCCTTGATGGCGGCAATCTGCATCGGATCTCCACCGGCAACTGGTCGGGTCAGGTTGTTGTCGATCGCCCAGCACAGGCAAGCGCCGGCGATCGCCAAGGCGCCCCATGGCAGCCCAACGGGGCCGCCGGCGGACCCAGATAGCAACACGCTTCCGATCACGATGGCCAGCATGCCCAACGCCACACGCCGATCCACGTTTTCCCGGAAGACCACCCACGCCAGGATGGCGGTCAGCACGCTCTCGAGGTTGAGCAGCAGTGAGGCAGTAGAGGCTGGGGTGTGGGCAAGGCCCAGCATCAGCAGGGCCGGCCCCAGCACGCCACCAAACAGCACGGCACCCGCCAACCAGGGGGCGTCCCGGCGGACCAGCGGGGCTTCGCCCGTGGGGCGCGCGATCAGGCGACGGATCACCAGCCACGCACCCAGCCCAACGCCGGAGCCAGCGTAGAGCAGCCCAGCCAGAAGTAGCGGTGGCATGGTGCCGAGCAAGGCCTTGGCCAGCGGCGTGCTGATGCCAAACAGAGCGGCGGCCGCCAGCCCTTGGACCACCCCGGGCAAAGAACCAGAAACGCGCAATGGCATCCATCCTCGATCGATAAATGGCGAAACCTAATCATAGGCCTCCGCGTGTCGGTTTGCGGTCGACAGCGCGCCGGCGGAATCGTGATCAGCGCGCCGACCTTGATCGGTGTTACCTATGAACTGAAGTCGCCAAAGCTAATCGTCTCGGGAACTCAAGCCTCTTCTGGCCAAGTTAGTCGAGTGGAGTGGCGGAGGGGACCGAAGCGACCACCTTCAATCGTCGGATCCACCTCCTCCGGAGACTTCAGCATCGCCCCGGGCCCGAACGGATGTTGTAACAACGCCATGGTCGAAATGTCCTCAATGGTCGGGAAGTGTCGCGCGATAGACACAGCGTTCCTCCGGACTTCAAGCGGCAAACTGCGATCCAGGGCCAGCTCAATCAGGAAGCCACCCGCCCACATCAGTGCTCTGGTCCTTTCGTTGGGCATGGTCATGGTCGATCCTCATGGAAGCGGGGTAACACGGCTTGCCCTAGCTACCGCTCAATGGAGGGTCCGGTGGCGAGTGATGGCTGTCGACAACGCCGCCAAAGAAGGAGGCAGTGTCAGGTACTCGTCGTCCAGCCGTGTGACTTCGTGCGCGAAGATGGTCGCCAGCGTGCTCATGGGAAGATCGGCCGGTCGTGCCATGCCGCGGATCGTCCAGCGTTCCACCGTCGCACGCTGCGCGAAGCTGGTCACCGCACAGGCGAACACATTCCCCAGCCGCGTCGCCTCCGTCCCACCTTGCTGGTGGGTGGTCGCCAGCGAGCGCATCGCCAAGTGCGTCACATACATCACCTGGTTCACGCTGTGCCGCGTCAGGGCTTGGCGCAAACCGTCCGTCGCTAGGCTCGCCCATGCCGGGTTGTAACCCGACTTGGCCAAGATCCATTGCGCATGCTGGATTGCTTCGGCCAGTGCCAGATCTTCCCAAAGGGCCAGCAAGGTCTGCATGGCGTCTTCAGTGGGCTCGATGTCCTTGAAAAGTGCCTTTACGACGTCGTGCTGACGCGAGCAGTCCCGTGGCGCCCAGCGGATCCGCCATGCCACGCTGTCGAAGCTGTAGCGCGTCCAATCACGTGCCAACAACCAGTCGTCAGCATGGGATGGCGACAGCTCTGGCTCGATGACCCCCAAGGCTTGCAAGGCGAGGAGAACGCGCTGCGAATAGTGGTCGTGCGGCGCCAGCGGCAGCCGCAGCGCATCCAGGGGGAGCAGCCGCGTCAGTGAAACGTCGGCGGCCACGCGCACGGCCGCCGAGAAATAGAGGTTGGCGGTCAAGTCACTCGAATTCACTTCACACCTTCTGCAGGTTGAGATGCGGCTGTCCATGCCATCGGGATGCGAGGCGGCGATATTAAGGAACTCTTAGTATGCAGGCAAACCGTCGCCGCCGAAGCTGCTGTGGGTCGCAGCAGGAATGGGTCGACGGGTGGCACGCGGAGGCAAAAAAGAAGCGGTCATCGCAGCGCGCCTGCGAGCGGCCAGATTGGAAGCGGGCCTGTCTCAGCGTGAGCTGGGCGTGCAGGCTGGCATGGATCCGTCGGTAGCCTCGCCGCGAATCAACCAGTACGAGCGCGGCAAGCACACCCCTGATACCGGCACGCTGCATCGACTGGGCCAGGTGCTGGGCGTCCCTGTTCCCTACTTCTTGGCCGACGACGATGATCTGGCCATGCTGATCGTCGCGTACCACCGCATGTCGGCGGCACCACGCCGACGCCTGCTCGCGTTGGCGTCACGCTCGGAATAGACCAGACCGCACTACAGTGCACGGTAGATCCAAGCGCGTTGCTGGCCCGGCTCCGTTTCAGAGCCACCCCAGCAGATGGATGGCGATGCCCGCCGCGCAACAGACGCCCAGCGTCGTCATCATCCCGAACTTGAGCCGGAACAGCATGATCGCGGCTACCGCCGACAGCAGCAGCGACCAGCGGTCGAGACTCGACCAGTCCGGAATCTGCAGGGTCAGCGCATGGATGTGCCGGGCTTCGACCCGGGCGAACAGCGTGTGCAGACCGAACCAGACAGCAAGGTTGAGGATCACGCCGACCACGGCAGCCGTGATAGTGGTCAGGACGGCGCTGAGCGCCTTGTTGTTGCGCAGGGCCTCCATGTAGGGCGCGCCCACGAAGATGATCAGGAACGATGGGGCGAAGGTCACCCACTTCGCCAGCAGTCCGCCCAAGGTGCCGGCGACGACCGGCGACAGCATGCCAGGGTGGCGATAGGCCGCCATGAACCCGACGAACTGCACCACGCTGATCAGTGGGCCGGGCGTGGTTTCCGCCATGCCCAGTCCGGCGAGCATTTCGCCGGGGGCGAGCCAGTGGTAGTGCTCGACCGCTTGCTGGGCCATGTACGCGAGGATCGCGTACGCGCCGCCGAACGTCACCGTCGACATCTTGGTGAAGAAGAACGCAATCTTGGTGAAGGCGTTGTCCGGGCCGGCGGTCAAGGCGAGGACGACGAGCGGCGTCAGCCAGACAATCAGGCACACCGCCAGGACCTTGAGTATCCGGCGATGATCCGGCCTGACGTGCGGCGGAATCTCCTGCGCGAACGCGGCGTCGATCGCCGGCAGCGGCCCGTCCTCCACTGCGCCTGCTCCGCCGTGACCCGCACCGCCCTGCAGTCCTGGCACGCCCATCGCATTGCCGAGCCAACCGATCACGCCGGCGGCAAGAATGATCAGCGGGAATGGCGCCTCAAGAAAGAAGATCGCGATGAACGACAGCGTGGCCACCGCCACGAGCGCCCGGCTTTTGAGTGCGCGGCGTCCAACCCGAAACACCGCTTCCAGCACCACCGCCAGTACCGCGGCCTTCAGGCCGAAGAACAGCGCCTGGACGATGCCAACATTGCCGTAGCTCGCGTAGATCCAGCTCAGTACCCCCAGCGCCAACAACCCAGGCACCACGAACAGGATGCCGGCGACCAGGCCGCCCCGGATCCGGTGCAGCAACCAGCCGACGTAGACCGCGAGCTTGTGCGCTTCGGGTCCCGGCAGGAGGGTGCAGTAATTGAGCGCATGCAGGAACCGCGTCTCGCTGATCCAGCGCTTCTCCTCGACCAGGATGCGATGCATCACCGCGATCTGGCCGGCCGGGCCACCGAAACTCAGCGCGGCCACGCGGACCCAGACCCAGAACGCCTCGCGAAACGATACTCCGTGGCGGAGGTAAGGAGGCACCGAGGTGGCGACAGCTTCTGTCCCAGGCTGCCCGGTGATTTTCGTGGGGTGCTTTGGTGGGGTCATTCGCGCAAGTCTCAGCGAAGTTTTGCCGTCACGACGTTCGCCAACGGAGCGCACACGTATACGGGTCGGTGATGGAAGCTTCCCGCCGCGGTTGAGTCGCGCCCGGCTGCAGCCGCGCCTTGACGCCGATGTGGCCGACGGTGGAGTCGTGTTGCGCCAGCGACGCGATTTTCAAATCGGGGTTGAAGGCATAGCTCGCCTTGAGCACATAGAGGCCCTGGATAAAATGCCCTTGTGGCAAGAGGCTAAAGTCGGTTTCGTTGCTCAGCTTGATTGCTTCGCGTTGGCAGCCTGGGCGTCAAGTGCCGCACGGAACCCGCGCGCGAGGTCAGCGGCCTTGCCCTTGCCCAAGAAGTGAGTGAAGTAGTAGTTCGGGCTCTCGCCCATCATGTGGTTGTGCAGGGCCACGATGTGGATGCCGGCCTTGCGCAGCGCTTGCAGCACCGGGCGCACTTCATCGGCGCGCATGATGAAATCGCCGTCGATGGAGGCCAGGTTGTCGCTGCCGCTGAACGCGGCCCAGGTCGTCAGGCCCATGGAGGCACCGAGGGGATGGCCACGCATCCGGCCCTCGCGGGCGATGGTGACCTTGGCCACACCGTCGGTGACCGGTGCGGGGCGCCCGATGATCGTGGCTATCGACGCCGCGCTCAGCTTGCCAGGGGACGGCGTGGCACCGCCAAACCCGTCCGCCGGCTGGGCGTGCGCAGCGCGCACGGCTTTTATCGCATCCCACACCGCTCTGACGCCGGCAGCCAACTGCGTCGGCGAGCCCTCGCCACCGAGGTGCATGAAGTACACCTTCGGCTGATCGTAGAAGAAGTGGTTGTGCAGCCCGGTGACGCTCAGACCATGCGCGAACGCGGCGTCCATGGCGGCATCGACCTCATCCTGGAAGACGACGGTGTCCCCCATGACCATGGCCTGATCACCCATCGTGGTGAAGGACGCCCAGGAGCCGAGGCCGGCGGCCGGCGACAGGCGCATGCCGTCGACGGTGACTGGCACATCCGAGCGACTCCAGCCGATCTTGATGGCGCCATCGGGCTGGGCCTTAGCGTCGGCGCCGGCAGCCTTGCCGATCACGGCAGGATCCAAAGTCGCGGCGACGGAGGGCAAGGCCGCAGTGGCCAAGCTGAGCGCGACCAGCGCGAGACAAAGCGGGCGCAGGCAGACACGGAAACTACGAACGTTCATGGCGATTCTCCCGGTGGGTCGAGGTACGCGGCGTACAAACAGTCGAGCACGGTGGTCATGTCCTGCAGCAGGCCATCGTCGTCATCACCACGACGCGCCCGCGCACCGGCCATCACGCTGGCAAAGCCGGCGGCATCGGCGACCGGCACACCACCAATGTCGAGGTAGTGGATCAACCGCCCCAGGCGGATCAGGCCGGCATTGCGATCCAGGTCAAAACTGGTCGCGAGGACTTCGAAACTCACCCGCGCGCCGACATGGGTGAACGTGGCACCGTCGAAGTCGAAACCCAGGGCATCCGTCGGACAATCCGCAGGCTTGTCCAACCAGAGAAAGCGGGCTTGCGGATCGATGAAACGCCGGATCAGCCAGGCCGAAGCCACCCGGTCGATCCACAGGTGCTTGCGGGTGGCCCAGAGGCGACCGCGGTGTTCGGCATTTCTGCGGGCAATCAAGCCATGCGCGGCGTGGGGCTCATCCTGCGCGAACTGGCCATTGAGCGTCTGCTCGGCATCGCGCAAGGCGCTTTCGGCGTCGTCCCGCGCAGTCCCGGGGAAGAAATCGATGGCAACGATGCCCTCCAATCCCCGGCGAGCCGCCGCCAGCCGTCGGCGTGCTTCACTCTCTGTCAGGCCGGGCAGCTCGGCAATCACCGCGACCAGCTGTTCCAGCCATTCGGCGTAGAGCGTCGATCGGTCAAACACCGCTCGCAACTGTGCTTCCTGTGTGGCATCCGTCGCATGGAACGGCACGATCTGCGCGGTACCACCGGTATCTATGACCCCCCCTGCCTGGGCCTGGAACAGATCCTGAGCCGATGCGTTGTCCGGCAGGACGTACACCCCATCACGCAGCGCTTCGGCGCCGGCCCCCTTGAGTGCCCGCCACAGGCGCATACGCGGTGTCTGACTGCGCCCGGGCAGTGAGACCACCAGCATCAGCCAAGTCGTAGGATTCGTAGTCATTATGTAGCGTATGCTACATAGCAGTAATAAACTCTACAAGAGCACTGAGCGCACCCGATGAATCTGGTGGCCACATCCTCGCAGCGGACATTCGATCCGTTGCCTTGCCTGTTTGCCGCCCGCGCGTTGCGCGATTTCGGCGACAGTTTCGTGGCGATCCTGTTGCCGGCCTATCTGCTGGCATTGGGCTTCACGCCACTGGCGGTCGGTGTGCTCGCCACCGCATCGTTGCTCGGCTCGGCCTGCCTGACCCTAGGGGCCGGATGGCTGGGCGCGCGCTGTGGACACCGTCGGCTTTTGCTGCTCGCCGCCGGATTGATGGTCGCCAGCGGGCTGGCGTTCGCCGCCTTCCGTGATTACGCCGTGCTGCTAGTGGTCGCTTTCGTCGGCACGATCAATCCGTCCGCTGGCAACGTCAGCGTGTTCGTACCGCTGGAACACGCCGCACTGGCACGCGAAGCCGGCGATCAGAATCGCACCCGGATGTTCGCGCGCTACAGCTTGGCCGGCGCACTCGCCGCCGCCTTGGGCTCCCTGATCGCCGGCGCCCCTGAACTGACAGCACCGCTCGGCGTGAACCGCTTGACCGCGATGCGGGCGATGTTCGTGCTGTATGCGTTGTTGGGCGTGGTAGGACGATACCTCTACACACGTCTCCCCCGGCATGCCGTCGACGGCAAGGTCGCCCGGACGAGCACACTCGGTCCTTCGCGCGGCATCGTCATGAGACTCGCGGCCCTGTTCAGCCTGGATGCGTTCGCTGGCGGATTCGTCGTGCAGTCGCTGCTCGCCCTGTGGTTGTTCCAGCGGTTCCATCTCTCGTTGACGGCAGCCGGCGCGTTCTTCTTCGGGACGGGGTTGCTGGCCGCGCTGTCGTACCCGGTGGCTGCGCAACTGTCGCGACGCGTCGGCCTGGTCAACACGATGGTGTTCACGCACATCCCCTCCAGCATCGCACTGATGCTCGCGGCGTTCGCCCCGTCGTTGACGTCGGCGTTGGCATGGCTATTGGTACGCGCCGCGCTGTCACAGATGGACGTGCCGACGCGCTCGTCCTACGTGATGGCCGTGGTAACCGAACCGGAGCGCAGCGCCGCCGCCAGCGTCACGTCGGTGCCGCGCAGCCTGGCTTCCTCCGCGAGCCCTGCGTTGGCGGGCGCACTGTTCGCCGCATCCTCTTTCGCGTGGCCGCTGGTGATCTGTGGCTCGCTCAAGATCCTGTACGACCTGCTGCTCCTAGCGCAGTTCCGACACCTCAGGCCACCGGAAGAACAGTGACGTCACGACGGCGCGCGTAGGATGCGTGCTTTGGACACGAATGCCGACACATGAAACTCAGGGCAGGTCGCATCTTCAATCGAGGTCCGATGGCCCTGGTTGCCGTCATGGCACTGTTCGTGGCCACGCCCGCGTGCAGCGGCGCGAGCGATCCGGCCAGTCGGCTGCCGTTGACCACACTCGCGGATGTGCCGTTGCCCGGCAGAGCGACACGCTGGGACTACGCCAGTCTCGACGCGCGGAACCATCATCTTTTCCTCGCACACCTCGGCGACAGCGCCGTTGTCGTGTTCGACACCGCCAAGCGCAAGGTGATGGCGACCGTTCCCGATGTCAGCCACGTCCACGGCGTGCTTTACGTGCCCCAACTGGATCGGGTGTACGCCTCGGCAACCGGTACCAATGAAGTGATCGCGATCGACGCCAGGACCTTCAAGATCATCGCACGCACTCACGCTGGGGATTATCCGGACGGCATGGCCTATGCGCCCGACGTGCACAAGCTGTATGTCTCCGACGAGCACGGCGAGACTGACACCGTGATCGACGTGCGATCGAACAGCCGAGTGGCCACGATCCCGTTGGGCGGCGAGGTGGGCAACGCCCAGTACGACCCAACGAGCAAGCATATCTTTGCCAACGTGCAGACCCGCGGGCAGCTGATGGAAATCGACCCGGGCACCGACAAGGTGATCAGCCGGATCGACCTGCTTGGTGCCAAGGGCAATCATGGCCTCTACATCGATGCCGCCTCCCGGTTGGCTTTCATCGCCTGCGAGGACAACGCCACGCTGCTGGTGTTGGACCTGCACACGCACCATGTACTGGCGTCCTTCGCCGTGGGCGGCGGACCCGACGTGCTCGCGTTCGACCCTTCGCTGGGCTGGCTTTACGTGGCCAGCGAATCCGGCGTGGTGTCACTGTTCGAGGTGAAGGGACAGAACGTGCGCGAGCTCGGTCGCGCGATGCTGGGGCCCAACGCGCACGTAGTAGCGGTAGACCCGGACATGCACCGTGCCTATTTTCCGCTGAAGGACGTTCAGGGCCATCCGGTACTGCGCATCATGCAGCCTCGCTCCTGACCCAGCCCGGCAAGAGGTTGCGCCGCTCAGCCGGTCTGCTCTCCGAAGCTATCGTCCGTTGGCGCGGGCAGCCGCGAAGCCATGATCTTGTCGATGCGACGCCCATCGGTATCGACGATCTCGAAGCGCCAGCCCTCGTACTCGAAAGACTCGCCCACTTGGGGGAGGTGCTGGAATTGGAACAGCGCAAAGCCTGCGATCGTGTGGTAGCCGTCCTCCGCAACCCGTCGGCGCAGATCGAGCCGCTCGAAGACCTCGATCGCGGACGTCATGCCGTCGATGAGAACGCTGCCGTCCTCACGCTCGACGATGTCGGGCGCCTCGTCTTCGGCGTCCGGCAAGTGGCCGGCAATGGCCTCCAGCAGGTCGGTCTGGGTGACGATGCCCTCCAGTACGCCGTATTCGTTCAGCACCATGGCCATGCGCACCGGCGTGGTGTGGAAGCGTTCGAGCAACCTGAAGATTGGCGTGCCTTCCGGGATCACCAGTGGCTGGCGGATGGTCGCCAGCGGGTCGGGCCGCTGACCGTCAAGCACTTGGTGCAGTAGATCGTGCTTCACGATCATGCCCAACGGCTCGTCGATGCCGTCACGTCCGACCAGGATCTGGTCATGGGGGCACGCACGGACGGCGGCAAGGATCTCGTCCGGCGGATCGCCCGCATCGACCCAGTCGATTTCGGTTCGCGGCGTCATGATGTCGCCGACCGGGCGGTCGCCCAAGTTGAACACGCGCTCGACCACTTCCTGCTGCGCCCGCTGCAGCAGACCCGCTTCTCGGCTGGCGGAGATCAACAACTTCAGCTCTTCGGCCGAGTGCAGCGATTCCTCACCCGTCCCCGGCTTCAGTCCGAACAACCGCAACACGAGGTTGCCCAAGCCGTTGAGCAGCAGGATCGCCGGCTTGAACGCGAACAGGAACAATCCCAGCGGGTGCACGACCCAGAGCGCCGTGTTTTCGCTGCGTTGCAGGGCCAGGCTCTTGGGCGCCAGCTCGCCCAGCACGATATGCAGGGCGGTGATCAGGCTGAAGGCGATCGCCACGGCGATGGCATGCGAGCTGGCCACCGCGAACGAGCCCGCCCACCCGGCGAGCAAGGGCTCAACCAGGTGTGAAAGCGCCGGCTCGCCGATCCAGCCCAGCGCCAGCGACGACAGCGTGATGCCGAGCTGCGTGGCCGCCAGGCTCGCGTCTAGGTGGTCGACCGTACGCAGCAGCGCCTTTGCGTTCATGCGCCCGCTGGCGACCAGTTCGGCCACCCGGCTGCGCCGCACGGCGACGAGCGAGAACTCCGCGGCCACGAAGAATCCGTTGGCCGCCACCAGCACCAATACCGCGAACACACCGATCAGATCAGACACTGTTTGGTTCCATGGATGCGCGAGTTTGCAGTGGGGTGGCGGCCTTCGGATCGTCGTACCTGAGTCGTGACATCGGTCCTGACGGCTGGCCGATGCCGCGTCTCAGCGTCTTACGCCAATGGACGCATTTTGCCAGCCCGCAAACCATGAACCCAGCGGTAGAGCGCCGGGAGCACGAGCAGGGTCAGCAAGGTCGAGGAAATAATGCCGCCGATCACCACCGTGGCCAGCGGCCGCTGCACCTCCGCGCCCGTGCCCACGTTCAGCGCCATCGGCACGAAGCCCAGCGATGCGACCAGGGCCGTCATCAGCACCGGCCGCAGGCGGGTGAGCGCGCCTTCGCGGATGGCGCTGTCCAGGTCCTTGCCCTCGTCAAGCAGGCGGCGAATGAACGACACCAGAACCACGCCGTTGAGCACCGCCACGCCCGATAGCGCGATGAAGCCCACGCCGGCCGAGATGGAGAACGGAATGCCGCGCAACCACAGGGCAAGCACGCCGCCGGTGAGCGCCAACGGTACGCCGCTGAAGATCACGGCCGCATCCCGCGCCGAGCCGAAAGCCATGTACAGCAAGCCGAAGATCATCAGCAGCACGATCGGCACCACGATCTGCAGGCGCTGGCTGGCGGAGATCAACTGCTCGAAAGTGCCGCCGTAGTCGATCCAGTAGCCCTGCGGCAAGCTGACCTCGGCGGCCACGGTATCGCGCAGCTCCCCGACGAATGAGCCCAGGTCGCGGCCACGCACGTTGGCGGTCACCACCACGCGGCGTTTGCCGCTTTCGCGGCTGATCTGGTTCGGACCGATGGACAACGCGATGTCCGCCACCGCGCCCAGCGGCACGGTGGTGGGCGCGTCTGGATCAGCCTGCGGCGGCAGCGGTACCGGCAAGGTGTCGAGCGCCTCCAGGCGGCTGCGCTGCGCTTCGGGCAGGCGCACGACGATGTCGATGCGCCGGTCGCCCTCGAACACCTGCCCGGCCGGCCCGCCACCCATCGCAATGGCGACCGTGTCCTGCACGTCGGCCACGGACAGGCCGTAGCGTGCGAGCGCGGCACGGTCCGGCTGGATGGTCAGCAGGGGCAGCCCGGTCGACTGCTCCAGCTTGACGTCGGCAGCGCCGGGGATGCCGTTGGCGACTTTCTCCACCTGCTCGCCCAGATCCACCAGCGTGTCCAGTTCATCGCCGAAGACCTTGATCGCCACCTCGGCGCGCACGCCGGCGATCAGTTCGTTCATGCGCATCTGCACCGGCTGGGTGAACTCGTAGTTGTTGCCGGGGATGGCGCGCACGGCCGCGTCCATCTCGCGGATCAGCTCGGCCTTGGGCTTGCGCGGATCGGGCCAGTCCTCACGGTCCTTCATGATGATGAAGGTATCGGCGACCGAGGGCGGCATGGGATCGGTGGCCACTTCGGCGGTGCCGAGCTTGGCGAACACGCGATCGACCTCGGGGAACTGCTTGATGCGCGCCTCCAGGTGCGTCTGCATGCCAATCGCCTGGGTCAGGCTGGTGCCGGGAATGCGCAGCGCGTGCAGGGCGATGTCGCCTTCGTCCAGGTCGGGAATGAACTCCGAGCCGAGCCGGCCGGCCAGCAGGCCCGCGCCCACCACCAGCACCGCGGCGACGGCGACCACCGCCACCCGCCAGGCCATCACGCGATCCAGCAGCGGCGCGTAGGCACGGCGGAATCCCTGCATCACGCGGTTTTCTTTCTCGGCCACGCGGCCGGTCACGAACATCGCCACCGCGGCCGGCACGAAGGTCAGCGACAGGATCATCGCCGCGGTGATCGCGATAACCACGGTAAAGGCCATCGGGTGGAACATCTTCCCCTCGATCCCCGACAGGCTGAAGATCGGCAGGTACACCGCAGCGATGATGAGCAGGCCGAACAGGCTTGGCTTGATCACTTCGGCGGTGGCGCTGGCCGCCAGTTCAAAGCGCTCCTGGCGTTCCAGCAGGCGGCCCAGGCGGTGTTGCGCCTCGCCAAAACGGCGCAGGCAGTTCTCCACGATGATCACCGCGCCGTCGACGATCAGGCCGAAGTCGAGCGCACCCAGGCTCATCAGGTTGCCGGAGATGCCGTTGCCGACCATGCCGCTGATCGTCATCAGCATGGTCAGGGGAATCACCGCCGCTGTGATCAGCGCCGCGCGCAGGTTGCCCAGCAGCAGGAACAGCACCACGATCACCAGCAGTGCGCCCTCGATGAGGTTCTTCTGCACCGTGGCGATGGCGCGGTCCACCAGCTGCGTGCGGTCGTAGACCGCGCGGGCGCTGACGCCGGCGGGGAGATTCGTGTTGATCTCTTTCAGTTTGGTGGCCGCGCGTTCAGCCACCGCGCGGCTGTTCTCGCCGATCAGCATGAACACGGTGCCCAGTACGGCCTCATGGCCGTTCTCGGTCGCTGCGCCGGTACGAAGCTCCTTGCCCTCGGCCACCTGCGCAACGTCGCGCACGCGCAGCACGACGCCGTCCTCCTGCTTTACGACGACCTGGCGCAGGCCTTCGAGGTCGGTGATCTGCCCCGGCACGCGGATCAAGTACTGCTCGCCGTAGCGCTCGATGTAGCCGGCGCCGACGTTGGCGTTGTTGCGCTCCAGCGCCCGCTGCACGTCCACCAGGCTCAGACCGTAGGCGGCCAGCTTCGCCGGATCGGGCGTGACGTGGAATTGCCGGACGAAGCCGCCGACCGTATTGACCTCGGTGACGCCCTCCAGGTTGCGCATCTGCGGGCGGATCACCCAGTCCTGCAGCGAACGCAGGTCGGTGGGCGTCCATGGCTGACCGTCGGCGCGGCGTGCCCCGGGCTCGGCCTCGACCATGTACATGAAGATCTCGCCCAGGCCGGTCGCCACCGGCCCCAGCGTCGGTTCCACGCCCGCCGGCAGTTGCGAGCCGACTTCCTTCAATCGCTCGGAGACCTGCTGCCGGGCGAAGTACACGTCGGTGCCGTCCTCGAAGACGGCCGTGATCTGGGACAGTCCATAGCGGGCGATCGAGCGGGTCTGCACAAGGTGCGGCAGCCCCGCCAGGGCGGTCTCGATGGGATAGCTCAGGCGCTGCTCGGCCTCCAACGGCGAGTAGCCGGGTGCCTCGGTATTGATCTGCACCTGCACGTTGGTGATGTCGGGCACCGCATCGATCGGCAGCCGCGAGTAGTTCCACACGCCCAGCGCCGCCAGTCCCAGCGCCAGGATGAGCATCAGGCCGCGATGTGCAATCGCGGCACGAACGAGTCGTTCAAGCATGTTGGCGCCCTCAGTGATCGTGGCTGGCACCGGACTTTTCGATGTCCGCGCGGATGAGGAAGCTTTGCTTGTTCACGTAGGCGGTGCCCGGTTTGAGGCCGCCGAGTACCTCGGCCTTCTGCGCATCGCGGGCGCCCAGCTCGAGCATGCGTACCTCGTAGGTGTCCCCGACCTGGGCGAACACCACGGTGAAGTCGCGGAAGCGCTGCAGTCCCGACACGTCCACCGCCAGCGGCACCGGCCGCTCGGCCACCGTGACGTCGGCCACGACCGGCATGCCCGGGCGCCAGGCGTTGTCCTTGTTGGGGATGCGTGCGCGAGCGACCACGCTCAGGCCCGCGCGGGTGACCGGCACCAGGGCGTCGATGGTGGTCGTCAGCGGATCGCCCCCGCTGGCGGGCCGCACCTGGAGCGCCTGGCCCGGCCTCAGGCGGTCGGCATCGCGCCCCACCGCATCGAGCTCGACCCAGACCGAGGACAGGTCGGCAATCTCGAACAGGGACGCGTCACCGGCCACGTCGCCGACATTGGTGTTGCGCGCCAGCACCACGCCATCGAGCGGGGCCACGACGGTGTACGTGCGCATGCTCTGGTTGGCTTCCACCGTGGCCAGCGTCTGTCCGCGGCGCACGCGGTCGCCCAGATTCACCGATACCGAGCGCACGATGCCTTCGAAACGGGCACGCACCTGGGCCTGGCGACCCGGATCGACGGCAACGTGGCCCATCAGTGGCAGCACGTCCCGAATCGTGCCGGGACCCGCCACCGCCGTCTCCACGCCGGAGGCGGCGGCGGTCGCGGCGGGGATGGTGACGCGCCCCTCGTAGGAGGCGTAAGTCCACGTGTGCGTCTTGCCTTCGTAGGTGGCGGTCACCTTGACATCGAACGAGTGCGGCTCGACCACCGTACCGTTGGCGACCAGCGCATCGCCCACAGCGCGGAACGTGAAGCGGGTGGTTTCGCCATCCAGGCGATTCACTTGGAGCACCGGCTGCAAGACACTCGGCGGCAGGGGCTTGCCGTCGCGGTAGGCGTACAGGCGAAATTCCGGGGGTACCCCGGTCTCGTAGACGGTGACTTCCAGCGCGAATGGGCCGTCGCGTAGCAGGCGGCCATTGTGCGGGCCGCGCTCGAACGCGGCGGTCGCGGCGTGCTCGCCCTCGGTCGGTGCCGTCTCGGTGCGTTGGCTGCAGGCGCCGAGGCCAAGCGTGGCGAAGATCAGCAGCGCCGCGGCGCCGCGCGTAAAAAAGGTGGCTTTCATGGGGAGGAAACTCCGGCAACGGCCGTCATCTGTTCGATGTCGGCCAGCAAGGTGTGGTAACGGACGGCCGCGTCGATCTGCGCATTGCGCAGTTCGAGCAAGGTGCGTTGCGCCTGCGAGAGCGCCACGAAACTGAAGTGCCCGGCGTCGAAGCCTTTGCGGGTCAGGGCCAGCGCGTTTTCGGCCTGCGGGATCATGCGGTCGCGATGGGCCTCGAACGCCGTGCGCGCGTGGAGCAGTTCCTGGTAGGTCGTGAACAGGCGCTGGCGCAGGTCCGCCTGTTGCGCCTGTGCGCGCGCCTCGGTTGCCTCCGTCTCGGCCGCGACGCGGGCCACGTCCAGCGCCGAACGGGAGGGGCTGCCCAGCGGAAACGAGACGCCGGCGATCAACGCGGTGTCGTTGAACAGCGACAGCCGCCGCACACCCACGTGCACGGTCAGATCCGGCTTGGCGCCCGCCGCCGCGAGGCGGCCACGGGCCTCGGCCGCACGCGTGTCCAGGTCGAGGGCGCGCAGGGTCGGGCTATCAGGAAGACGTGCAACCAGGTCGTCGTACGGAGCAACCGCCGGCAGGTCGAACAGGTCGCCGTCCGCGCCGTCGAAACTTGGCTCGGCGACGTTCCACAGCGCGGCAAGCGAAACCTTGGCGCCGGCCAATCCGTGCGCAGCGTGTTCGACCTCGATGTCGGCCTGCTCTTGCGCAATTCGCATCAGGTCGAGCTCGGACTCGGGGCTGCGCCCGGCTTGCACCCAGCAACGCACGGTCGCGGTCAGCTCACGGGCGAGGGCGAGGTTCTGCGCTGCCACGCTGGCACGTACCTGGTCGGCAAGCACTTCGGTGAAGCGGCGACGGGCTTCGGCGGCCACGTCCAGGCGGCCCTGCTCCAGTGACGTGCGCGACCGCTGGATGTCGATCGCGCCGACCGCTTGGCGGGCTTCGCGCTTGCCGCCGCGTTCGATCACACGCCCCAGCCGTAGCGTGGTTTCAGCGGCATGGATACCGGAAACCGAACCGGTACCGCCGACGTTTTCCACGTCCGCGCCCACCACCCAGGGGGGCGCCAGGCCAGTCAGCTCGGCCTGCCGCTCGGCGGCAACGGTCATGTGGTCACCGGCACGGATGGCCGGGTTGTGCGCAAGGGCGCGGTCTACTGCCTGGGGCAGCGTGAGCACTTCGCCTGCCACCACGGGCATGGCAAGCCCACCTGCCAGCAGCAGGAGGCACCAACAACGTATAGAAAGCACGACGATCTCCCATCGAATGAGTCAACGATTCCGCGGCCGACAGGCGGCCGGAGGGGGCGTTGCGATCAGACGATGGGTGGGCGGTACAGAGGGGTTTGGGGGTTGTCTGGCGCGGACCTGCCGCACCAGGCCGGGCAGCGTTCCCGCAGGACGATCGGGTGGAACAGATCAAGCCACATCGACGGCAATGTGGCTGCCGCCCCAGTTAGGTAATGCACGTGGCTGTGCGGCATCTCGGGAAGCGTGGCGCCATCTCCGTCCGTATCCGCGTCATCGTGATAATGATCTGCGGAAACGTCGCCCATAAGAGCCGCAACCGTCTCGTGCACACCGTCATGACTGTGCACTACCCATTTCGGCATGGATGCAAAGGTCACGACCGCCAGCAACAGCAACAGCACCGCTCGCAGCGCGACGGGATGGCGCCGTTGCAGATGGCGAATGGTGTTAAGAGCCGACATGGTCGCCAACTATGGCAGATCGCCAGGCTATGGCAACCACCCTTCGGCCGCGTGTACGTGGCGGGTTCGTCATTGCCTTGTTACGTACGCACCACCGATCGCACGGGAAGCTTCGTGAAGGCCGACCGGCTCGCCGACACCTTCCATCCGAAGCGACGCGGTCATCTGGGACGACAAGCCACGAGATGAGCACGCACGCGCCGTGCAGGGGCGCGTGCGCGGTGCTTACTTCTTGGACTTCTGCGTAAGGACACTTCCGGCCAGCGTCCGCGTGGCCGCGGAGGTACGGCCGTCGTTCAACGCCTTGGCTGCGGTCGTGGCCGTCGTCATCGTCGACTGCTTGGTGGTGTGTACCTGGGCCAAGGCACTGCCCGCCAAGGACTTGGCGGTCTTGCTGGCGCCTGCATCACGCAGGACCGTGGAGGCGATACGGGTGACCTTCGAACCGGACTGTTCACGCTTGGACATGACGGATCCTTTTTTCGCGGCTGAAAGGAGACCGGGCGCGCCGGTCGCGACTGCGACGCGCCCGGGAATAAAGCTCAGGCCACCTTGCGCAACGGCTGCTGCAACTCGGCCACGTCGAGCGTGAAATCCAATGGAATCTGGATCGACTCGACCGGGTTCCGCTTGTCGTTGTAGACATCCACATCGGTCTTGAGCTGCAAGCAGTCGCCCACGATCTGCTGGCGCCGCTGGGCGAAAGAGCGAACAAAATGGCTGTGGGGGGCGTTGGGATCGTCCAGGTCGGCCCACAGCGACAGGGTCCGGTTGCCGCGCTTGTGGGCGGCGGCATGCTTGGCTCGGTAGCGACGGCCCTGCGGGTCGGTCCGGTATTCCTCGCGGAACACTTGGGCGATGTCGGCGGCAATGGCGTCGATGATGGTCTTGGGGTTGGGCTTATGGAGGCCGTTAAGCAGGGCCCAGGCAGCCACCTCATGCGGATCCAGGGGACCTTCCACCCCGGACTCGGCCTGGTAGCGCTCGACGTAGTTTTTCACTTGGCTGGAATAGGCGGACATAAAAACCTCTCTTCAGTCGGTGTGGACCACGCCCCAACCATCGGTACGGGCGGAGCTGGTAACGAATGAACGCACCTTGGCTTGGTGCTTGCGAAACAGGTCGTAGCGACGCAGATGTCGCTGCAACTGACCCGCCACCAAGCCTGGATGGATGGCCAAGCGCTGAGCGAACCGCAAGACACGTTCTTCCTTGAAGAAGGGTGCCACCCGAGCGATGAAACCATGCAACTCGTCCTGCTCGACACAAAACTCCGCCGCGGCGCGGTTGGCGAGCTGTTCTTCCTCGTTGATATGGTGAGCCGGCTCCGACTCGATTTCCTGATCCAGGATGTACTCATCGTGTCCGTGGCGCTGCAGGACATGCTCCAGCTCGTGGCGCAGCACGAACCAGAAGTTGTCGATCCGATCCAGGCGCAGCGTCATCGCGACCACGGGCTGCTCATCGGCCAACCAAAAGCAGGCTCCATCGATCTTGCTGCCGGCAATCGGCTCCACGATCACGAAGCGCACGCCACACTCGTTCAGGATGCGCGCCACGTGTCGGGTTTCCTCCGGCGCCGTGCGCAATGCCGACAACCGTGGCAGCGCCTTGTGCAGGCTTGCTTCACTGTACGGGCCGGTGATCAGTTCGCTGGCCACCTGCCGGGCGCGGTACAGCCAAGCGAGTTGTAGGCTGCTCGGGGCGGCTTCCGTGTCGGTCTTCCGGGCTGCATGGGCAAACACCATGGGCCCATCCAGCCGCTCGATCTTGAAAAACTCCAGGAACTGCTGCTCCAGGACATCGATATTCTTGCTGGCGGTGATCCAGCCACGCTTGATCATTTCCCGGACCGGGAAGCGGCTGTACAGGCCAGCGCGGCGCGCAATGAGATCATCGGCACCGCGAACCTTGGAGAGCTGATACTGGCTCTCCAGGTTCATCCATACGTCCGCGCCGGTGCCCAACGACTCGCCGAGCTGAATCGCCGTCTCTGGCGTGATCGCCTTCTTGCCGGCGATGATCTCGTTGATCAGGCGTACGGGCCGGCCGATGATCTCGGCCAGTTCGGTCTGAGTCCAATTCCGAGCCTCCAGCTCCTCACGGAGGAATTCGCCCGGCGGAAAAACTTCGGGGAATGTAGTCATGACGTGTCCTCGGGGGTTCAGTGGTAATCGGCAATGGAGACAATGACGACCAACTTCCCGCGGTCGTCTTCTTGCAGGCGCAGGATCAGCCGCCACTGGTCATTCAGACGCATGGAGCGTTGACCATCGCAATCGCCCTTGAGCTTTTCGTAATGCAGGGACTTCATGACATAGAACGTGCGTTCGTCGACCGCGGCCCGGATGAACTGCAGGCGTTTGCGGAAGACCTTGACCAGGGCACCGTCGAGTCCGGCGGTATATTTCGGGTCCTTCTCCAGCCGCTCCAACGAGGGGTCTTCGAACCGGACTTCCATGCCTGACGATTACCTCACTATGTGTCTTTTACACTAAGTGTAATAGTACGCAACTTGGTATGCAACTCGATCGGCCGCCATGGCTGGCAAACGCTCCGGCAGGTCGACCGCTTGGGCCTTGCCGGAGACACTCCCGCGCGAAGCGAGGTTTCGTACCAGGATGGGGCGCCTCACCGCCCCCTCGCCGGGCTTACACGGGATAATCCAACATTATCCCGTGTAAGAAAATGCTCTCAGCCGCACTTGACTTGTTTCCATTTCTGTACGTAAGTACGTATTACGTAATATGGTATGGAATACATAGGAGAGAGACCGATGGCACGTGCAGGGCTCTACAAGACCGAGGTCAAGAAGGCACGCGACAGCTTGGTCGCCCAAGGGCTACGACCGTCGATCGACGCCGTACGGGCCGCGCTCGGCCACACCGGTTCCAAGTCCACCATCCATCGCTACCTCAAAGAACTGGAGGCCGAGGAAGGAACGGAGCGTGGCCGGGGCGCCCCGATCAGCGACGCCCTACAGCACTTGGTGGCCCAGCTGGCCGCACAACTGAAAGAGGAGGCCGAGGCGCGAATCGTCGAGGTCCAGGGCGCGTGCGACACGGCACTGGCTACGAACGCTGCGGCAGCGGCCGAGCAGGCGAAGGAGAACCGCGCGCTGAGCAATCAGCTGCAGCGCACGGAGGTCACTCTGCAGGATGAACGCCATGCCCACGCGGCCACTGCAGCTACCCTGCAGGAGGCCCGAGCCCAAGGAATCGCGCTGACCGAACGCGTAGCCGGTCTCACGACACAGGTACAGGCATGGGAAGAACAGGTGCGTTCGCTGGAGGAGAAACATCAGCACGCCCGCGAGGCGCTCGAGCACTTTCGGCGCTCGGCCAAGGAACAGCGCGAGCAAGAACAGCAGCGGCATGAGCACCAGGTCCAGACGCTCCAGGTGGAACTGCGCCAGGTGCAGGATCTGCTCGCCAGCAAGAACCAGGAGCTGCTCCAGCTCAATCGCGACAACGTGCGCCTCACCGAGCAGTTCGGCCAGAGCGACAAGGCGCTACGTACCTTGCGGCGCGAGCACGACAAGGTGACGGCGCTTGCCCAAGAGGTGCCGGCACTGCAGTTGGACAATGAAACGCTCCGGCGTCGCCACGCGGAACTGATCGCCGAGCGCGATGCGCTGCAAAGCCAATTGACGCGACACGAAGCCGACTGGCAGGCTGAGCGCGCCGCGTGGCAAGAGGAGCAGCGTGAACGCAGGCGGCAGATGGAACGCCTGCAGGCGATCGAATCCATGCTGGCGCAGCTCAAACCCGAGCAAGGACCCGAACAGGGAGCACCGGCCGTTTAATTCGCGTCGTTACCGCCCAAGCAGCGGTTTGAACTGGTGACCATGGCACCGCTTGTACTTGCCACCGCTGCGACATAAACAGGGGTCGTGATCGCGCAACCCTGACGCGAGCGATTGCCCTAGAAACTGCTGCGCTAAAAGGAGGGGTTCGATCTCGTCCGCCGGTACGCTGACGTGTCCGTATTGCGACGCCCGCTCGCCACGGTTCATCACGATTGTCTTCAGCTCTGCCGCCCGGATGAAATGGCGGATGAGTTGGTCATCGCGAAGCGGCAGACGCACGTTGTCTACCACCCGGCCGGTGTAGCAGCGGCGTGGGTCGGGCACGAAAAGAATTCGGGTTTCGCCCTGCGGCTTGGGCGTAACGTCAACCATCGCGCCCTCAGGCGAGAGCCAAACCGCATGGAACTCGGCCTCGATCATCACGTGGGGCCACTCCCAGAGTTGCCAGCCGCAGAGCATGCGGCCGCCAGAACGAGCGACTTTGGCTTCGACATTGGGGAAACATTCGTTGGCCGCAGCATCAGCTTCAGGCCGTACCGCTAAGTAGACCGCCTGGCCACCGGGGGTCACCTTGTCGACCAGCCGTCGAACTGCGCGCGAGACATGGGAAGGTGTCGTGGTGTGCAAAGTCGCTCCAATGCTAGAAAAACAGGAACCCGTCCCTGCATCGTACGCACCCTTGACTCAACAATGGAGACTCTAGATAAAAAGCGTCTGGCGGACGTCGAAGACCAGAGGCGGCGCGAGGCGCGCCTAAGCGCGATCGAGCAGTTTCTCGGCCGGTTAAAATCCAAAGAACCGGCCAGCGCGTCGCCTGAGCCGGACTAAGCGATCGGCCAGCCACAGGGTGGCCGATCGCTTAGGAGAGCAGATGGAACGCGGCGAAGCCCGGCCCGACATGCGGGTCCCGATTGTCAATATGGGCAGGGGTGGCAACTCTGTGCGCGCCCTTGGCTGGCCGCCGCGGCCCAAGGCTGAATCTCTCTGTAGTCAATCACTTGCAAGCGGAATTGCCGCTTTTTGAGCGAATCCCTGCCAACCCTCCGTGCGGTTGTCGTGAGCGCGGCGTGACTCAAGTGCGAGCTACGCCCGCCACCCCGCCGCGAGAGAGCCCGCGGCATGACGAAGCAAACCGTCGTTCACCCCATCGTCATCCGCGCGAAAACGGGGTCATGTTCAGCCCTTCCGCCGCGACGCATCGTTGACGGCCCTTGCACCGGGACGCTGCGAAGGTGCAGGCGTCGCGATGCCGTCCGCGATCTCCGCAACTCCTCGTGCACAAAGGAATACGAACATGTCGATTTCACTGCTGGTGCTCATCGTTCTCGTCATCCTGCTGATCGGTGCGTTGCCGACCTGGGGCTACAGCCGCTCCTGGGGTTATCGTCCGACCGGCGGCATCGGCATCATCCTGCTGATCGTGCTGGTGCTGTGGTTGCTTGGCGTTTTCCACTGAGCGCCCCGCCGACACCGTGATCGTCCTGGCCAAATCGGTGTAACCCGTGCGCGCGGCGGCAGAGTGCCAGGACTGCCTGCCAGGGCGCCGTGCCACGCAGACCGCACCGGGACTCGGGATTTGCCCGGGGAAGACGCTGCCGGAGAATCGAGTATCCGCAGCCCCGGGCAACGAGCGGTGAGCCGGCATCAGCGCAGCGGTTCAGCGGCCCTGTCGCCCTGGCAACGGATCGGCCCGCCGTCGCGGCCGCGAGCCTGGGTGAAGCTGGAGCCGCGGCGGTTGATCACGATGCCGTTGGCACATTGCTGGTTGGCGTCCAGCAGGTAACTGGCGGTGACGCGCTGCGCCTCCTGCTGCTGGCGCTGCAATTGCACGGCGCGGCGGGCCTGGTATTCGCGCGCCTGGTCGGCGACCTGGCGGTAATTGCTGGCCAGCTCCTCGCGACGCTGGCGCAGGTCGCGCTCCAGTTCGTCGTGGCGCTGGCGCGCACTGGCACGGGCTTGTTCGGCCTGCAGCGCGGCGGCGCGCTCGGTTTCCTGGATCAGCTCGTCGGCATGGCGGGCGGCAAGCCAGCGCGACACCCCGTTCCAGCCCAGGATCGCCACGACGAGGGCGGCGACAGCGGCGGCGATTTTCCAGCGCAAGGCAATCGTCATGGCTCCCGCTCCCGCGCGGCGATTCAGCGACCGAAGATGATTTCTTCACCCTCGTGGTCACGGTCCCAGCCGCGCAGCTGGTCGCGGATGTGCGCGATACCCTGCCGGCCGAGCGCATTGCGCTCCTCATCCAGTACCTGGCCGTCGAGCAGCTCGGCCAGTCGCTGCGCGGTGGGCAGCATGGCGTCCCAGGCGTCGAGCGCGGGGACCGGCCCGGGCAAGGTCATGAAGAAACTGACGCCGGAGGTCTGCAGCGCATCCAGCCGGGCCAGGTCGAAATTGCCCGGCTTGAGCATGTTGGCGACGCTGAAGATGGGGCCCAGCTCGCGCTTGCCGTCCACCAGGCGGTGATAGATGCCCATGTCGCCGAATTCCAGCCCGGCCTTTTCGGTGGCGACGACCAGATCCGGTCCGTTGAAACGCGCGCCATCGCGCGCCACCACGAACAAGGTGACGATGCGTTCCACCGGCGTGTCGGCCGGGCGCCGACCCAGCTCCGAGCGCGGCACCGGCTTGGTGACAGGCGGCGCCGGTGCCGGTGCCGGTGCGGCGGCGGGCGCTTCGGCGGCGGGTTCGGCGGGCGCGCGCAAGGTATCCACGATCGAGGCGGCGTGGCCGGCCAGGCGTTCGGTCAGGCGCTCGGCCGGCTTGGCCGCATGGCGTTCGCCGGAAAGCGTGGCGCCCAGGCGCTCCAGTTCCTCGCGCAGGCCGACGTCGAGCTCGCCTTGCTGCGGCGTCGCCGAGGTGTCGCCCAGGCTGAAGGCCGGGTCGTCGGCCAGGCTGGAGCCGCCCATGGTGGGCTCGCGCCGCGCGTGTCCGTGCGTGTGCGTATCGCCCGCTGCCCTGCGCTTGCCCTGCTCTTTCCGCGGCTGGCCGAACAGCCAGATCAGTGCCAGCACGACCAGCCCCACGATCAGCATCGGAATGCCGACGGCGGCGTTCCACGCAAAGGCAAGCAAAGGTTGCACGGTCATCATCGGTTCCTCAGGCAGCTCCCGCCAGTTTAGCCGCTTCGGCCAGGTCGACCTGCACCAGCCGCGACACGCCGGGCTCGCGCATGGTCACGCCGCACAGCTGGGTGGCGGCTTCCATGGTGGCCTTGTTGTGGCTGATGAAGATGAACTGCACGTGTTCGCTCATCTCGCTTACCAGGCTGGAGAAGCGGCCGACGTTGGCCTCGTCCAGCGGCGCGTCGACTTCGTCGAGCAGGCAGAACGGCGCGGGGTTGAGGCCGAAGATGGCGAACACCAGCGACACCGCGGTCAGCGCCTTCTCGCCGCCGGACAACAGCGAGATGTTGGACGGGCGCTTGCCCGGCGGGCGCGCCATGATCGTCACGCCGGTGTTGAGCAGGTCGTCGCCGGTGAGTTCCAGATAGGCATGGCCGCCACCGAACAGGCGCGGGAACAGTTCCTGCACGCCGGCGTTGACCTTGTCGAAGGTTTCCTTGAAGCGATGGCGGGTTTCGCGGTCGATCTTCTTGATCGCGCCTTCCAGCGTTTCCATCGCGCTGACCAGGTCGGCCAGCTGGTTGTCCAGGTAGGTCTTGCGCTCGCTCTGTTCGGCATGTTCCTGGATCGCAGCCAGGTTGACCGGCTCGATCCGCGCGATTTTCTGGCCGATGTCGGCGAGCTGTGACCGCCACTGGCTGGCGTCGATGTCGTCGGCCAGTTCGGCCAGCAGGGTTTCCAGTTCGAGGCCGGAAGCGGTGATCGCTTCGGCCAGTTGTTCGGCGCGCAGCTGCAGCGCCTGGGCGGCGAGACGCTTCTCGGACAGGCCCTCGCGCAATGCCGACAGGCCCTGCTCGGCCAGGTGGCGCTGCTGTTCGAGCTTGCGGAATTCGAGGTCGCAGTCTTCCAGTGCGCGGCGCGCTTCCACCAATTGCTTGTCGACCAGCAGGCGCTGGTCCAGATACGCCTGGCGCTCGGCTTCGAGTTCGGCGATCGGGTCGGAGCCGGCAGCGAGCTGTTCGGCGATCTCGTTGCGGCGCGCCTCGATCTGGCGCAGCTGGGCATCCATGCGACCCAGCGCCTGTTCCAGCGAGTTCAGCGACGAGCGCTTGGACTCCAGCGAGAGCGCCAGCGAGTGCGATTGATCGGCCGCCTCGCGCGCATTCATGCGGGCTTCCTCGCGCGCCTCGAGCAGGCTGCGGCGTTCGTTTTCCAGTTCGCGGCGCTGGTCTTCCAGGTCGCCCATCAGGCCGACCGATTCGTCCAGCCGCGCGCGCGCCTCACGGGTCTGGTTCTGCAATTCGTCGATCTGCGTGGACAGGTCGGCCAGCTCGCCGCTGACCTTTTCGGCACGGGCGCGGGCGGTCTCCAGCTTGCCGCGGTGGCTTTGCAACTGGCCGGCCAGTTCGGACTGGCGACGGTGCGCGTTGTACAGCTCGCGCTGGGCGTCGTCGCGCGCGCGTTCGGTTTCGAATTTGCTGGTGCGCAGGTTGTCGAGCCGTTCGCTGGCTTCTTCCAGCTGCGCTTCCAGCATGGCGATCTGTTCGGCCAGCGTGCGCAGCTCGCGCTCGCGCGCCAGCACGCCGACCTGGCTGCCTTGCGCCCGGCGCACGCGCGCCCAGCCCGGGCCGAGCCATTCGCCGCCGCGCGTCATCACCGACTGATACGGTGCCAGTGCGGACAGCGAGGCCACCTGCCGGTGGGCGTCGGCCAGCGATTCGGCGGTCAACACGTGGCCCAGTATGGCCATCGCCGCCGCCGGGCCGCGTACGTGGGCGGCCAGCGTGCCAGCGGCGCCGACGCCGCCCTCGGCGTTGTCGAGCAAGGCGATGTCGGCGTTGTCGAGCGCATCGAACTCCGCCGCCAACGCATGCGAGCCATCCACCAGCACCGCGTCCAGAAATCCGCTCAGCGCCGTTTCCACGGCGGTCTCCCAGCCGTTTTCGACCTGCAGCGACTCACCGAGGCGGCGTGACGTGTTCAACCCGAGACGAGCCAGCCAGCTGCTGGCAGCGTTTTCTTCCTGGCCGAGCGCGGCATGCTGCAGCGCTTCGAGCGAGGCGTGCCGGCCACGGGCGGCCTGCAGTTGCTGGCGGGCCTCGTTCAGCGCCGACTGCACCTGGCGCTCTTCTTCCTGCACTTTTTCATGGTTGGACTTGTACTGGTCGAGCAGGCTGCCCAGGGTTTCCACGCGCTCGCGCTGGGCGTCGTGTTCGCTGTGCAGTTGCTCGCCGGCGGCGGCCAGTGCGGCCACGTCGGTGGCTTTCTGCTCGGTTTCCAGTGCTTCGCGGCGGCGCGCCAGGTCGATGCCCTGGCGGTCGAGGTAATTGAGCTTGGTGCGTTCCACCTCGGCGGCGCGGTTGGATTCGCCGGCATTGCGGGTGTGGCTGTCCCAGCGCTGTTGCCAGTCGGCCAGCCTGGCCTCGGTGCTGCGCTGGGCTTCGGCGGTGTCGTCCTGCAGCTGCTGCAGGGCTTCGAGTTTCGGTTCGCCTTCGGCCAGCGCCATGCGCAGGGCTTCGACCTGCTCGCGGTCGGTGGCGATGTGTGCGGCCAGTTCCGCGTGCTCGCGCTCGCTGTCGGCGTGGGCGCGCTGCAGGCGTTCGGCGCTCTCCTTGTTGTGGCGCACTTGCTGCTCGACACGGGCGATCTCGGCGCCGACCTTGTAGACCTCGGCCTGGACCGCGTTCAGGTGCTCGCTGGCGTCGGTGTGGCGTTCGCGCATGACCTCGATCTGCGCCTCGATCTCGCGCTGGCCGGCCAGCTGCTTCTCGATCTCGATCTCGGCGGCGGACAAGCCGGCGCCTTCGCTGTCGTGCTGGCTCTTGAGGCCGCGGTATTCGAGCGCGCGCAGCTCGGCTTCCTTGCGCGTCTGTTCTTCCTTCAAGGCCTTCCAGCGCTCGGCGGCGCGGGCCTGGCGGTTCAGGTGTTCGAGCTGCTTGTCGACTTCGTCGCGCACGTCGCGCACGCGGTCGAGGTTTTCGCGGGTGGCCTTGATGCGGCTTTCGGTCTCCTTGCGGCGCTCCTTGTACTTGGAGATGCCGGCGGCTTCCTCCAGGTGCGTGCGCAGTTCGTCCGGGTGCGCCTCGATGATCTGGCTGATCATGCCCTGCTCGATGATCGAGTAGCTGCGCGGGCCCAAGCCGGTGCCGAGGAACAGGTCGGTGATGTCGCGCCGGCGGCAGCGCGCGCCGTTGAGGTAGTACGAGGATTGCCCGTCGCGGGTGACCTGGCGCTTCACCGAGATCTCGGCGTACTGGCCGTACTCGCCCTGCACCGAGCCGTCGGCGTTGTCGAAGATCAGTTCGACCGTGGCCTGCCCCACCGGCTTGCGCGTGTTGGAGCCGGAGAAGATCACGTCGGTCAGCGAGTCGCCGCGCAGGCGGCTGGCCGCGCTTTCGCCCATCACCCAGCGGATCGCGTCGATGATGTTGGATTTTCCGCAGCCGTTGGGGCCGACCACGCCGATCATGTTGCTCGGCAGGTGCAGGGTGGTCGGGTCCACGAAGGACTTGAAACCGGCGAGTTTGATCGTGCTCAGGCGCATGCAGTGTTCAACGGTAGGGTGCTACGGCCGGTGCAGCCGGATGACAGGGCACTGTGCCAAACGCGGGGGCCTGCTGCAATGCGTGTCCGCGTGAGATTTAGTGTAAAGAATACGATACAACTCATTGATAAATATTATTTCTCGACGGCATCTATGGAAACGGCATGGATCCCGTTGTCCATCAACCCCTGCAGCGCCGCGTAGACCATTCGGTGCCGGCGGATTGGCAACAGCCCGGTGAAGGCGGGGCTGGCGATGCGCACGCGGAAATGGCCCTTGCCCTCACCCGCATGCCCGGCGTGGAGGTGGCCTTCGTCGACGATTTCCAGCTCGGTCGGCGCCAGGGCCTGGGTCAGGCGCTGGCGCATCTGCTCGATCATCGCCTCGCTCACGCCGGCAGGGCCTTGCGGAATGGCTTGATCTGCACCTCGGCGTAGACGCCGGCCGCCACGTAGGGGTCGGCATCGGCCCAGGCGCGGGCGTCGGCCAGCGACGGAAACTCGGCCAGGATCAGGCTGCCGCTGAAGCCGGCCGGGCCCGGATCTTCGGACTCGATCGCCGGGAACGCGCCGGCCACGAACAGGCGGCCCTCATCCAGCAGCGCCTGCAGCCGCGCGATGTGCGCGGGCCGCGCTCCCTTGCGCTTCTCCAGCGAGTCGGCAACGTCCGTTCCGATGATGGCAAACCACATGATCAAGCCTCCTGGTGGGATGGGTCGCGAGTCTGGCTCATGCGTGGCGCGCGGCTGCGGCCAGCTGCGCGGTGTCGACACGCACGAAAATCGAATCGCCCAGCGCGGTGAGCACTTCGCCCGCGTGGACCTCGCACAGCACGCGGGTCTTGCGCCCGACTTCGCCCTCGACGCGCGCCTTCAGCGTCAGCGGCACGTCCATCGGGGTGGGCTTGAGGAACTTGATGCCGAGGCTGCCGGTGACGCAGTCGATGCGCGGCTTGCTGTCCGGCGCGCGCTGCTCGGCACGGTAGTGGTATGCCATCGCGGTCCAGTTGGAATGGCAGTCCACCAGCATCGCGATCAGCCCGCCGTAGACCAGCCCCGGCCAGCCGTGGAAATCCGCTCCCGGCAGGTGCGTGCTGACCACGTGCACGCCGTCCTCGTGCCAGTGGCTCTTGATGTGCAAGCCGTGAGGATGGGCGCTGCCGCAGCCGTAGCAGACGCCGTCGGGCGCGGCCAGGTCCTGCAGCGCGGGCACGTCGGCGCTCATGCTTCCGGTCGCATGTAGGGGAACAGCAGCACGTCGCGGATCGAGGACGCGCCGGTCAGCAGCATCACCAGGCGGTCGATGCCGATGCCGAGGCCGCCGGTGGGCGGCAGGCCCACTTCCAGCGCGCGGATGTAGTCGGCGTCGAAGTGCATGGCCTCGTCGTCGCCGGCGTCCTTGGCGTCGACCTGGGCCTGGAAGCGTGCGGCCTGGTCTTCCGGGTCGTTCAACTCGGAGAAGCCATTGGCGATTTCCTTGCCGCCCACGAACAGCTCGAAGCGGTCGGTGATGCCCTTGTCGGTATCGTTCTCCCGCGCCAGCGGTGACACCTCCACCGGATGCTGGGTGATGAAGGTCGGCTGGATCAAGGTGTGCTCCACCGTCTTTTCGAAGATCTCCAGCAGCAGCTTGCCCCAGCCATAACCGTCCTTGATCTGTATGCCGAGCCGCCTGGCGTGCGCGGCCATCGCTTCGCGGTCGCGCAGCTCCTCGCGCCGGATCTCGGGGTTGTGCTCCAGCACCGCGTCTTCCATGCGCCAGCGGCGGAACGCCGGACCCACGTCGATGTCGGCGCCGTCCCAGTGCAGCCGCGTCGTGCCCAGCACGGCTTGCGCGGTGTCGCGGATCACGCTCTCGGTGAGGTCCATGATCTCGTGGTAGGTGGCGTAGGCCTGGTACAGCTCCAGCATGGTGAACTCGGGGTTGTGTCGGGTCGACACCCCTTCGTTGCGGAAGTTGCGGTTGATCTCGTAGACGCGGTCGAAGCCGCCGACCACCAGGCGCTTCAGGTACAGCTCCGGTGCCACGCGCAGGTACAGATCCAGATCCAGCGCGTTGTGGTGGGTGACGAACGGTTTGGCCGTGGCGCCGCCGGGGATCACGTGCATCATCGGCGTCTCCACTTCCATGAAGCGGCGCGACGGCGCTTCCAGCCATTGACGCATGGTGCCGATGATCCTTGAGCGCAGCATGAAGGTGCGGCGCGCTTCCTCGGTGACGATCAGGTCCACGTAGCGCTGGCGATAGCGCTGCTCCACGTCGGCCATGCCGTGATGCTTGTCGGGCAGCGGGCGCAGGCTCTTGGTCAGCAGGCGCAGGTGATCCACGCGCACCGAAAGCTCGCCGGTCTTCGTGCGCATCAGCGTGCCTTCGGCACCCACGATGTCGCCCATGTCCCAGCCCTTGAACGCCTCGTAGACCTCGCCAACCGTGCCGGCATGGATGAACAGCTGGATGCGTCCGCTGAAATCCTGCAACTGCACGAAGCTGACCTTGCCCTGCACGCGCTTGAGTACGATGCGCCCGGCCATCTTCACCCGGCGCGCGGCCGCTTCGACGGCTTCGGCCGTGTGCACGTCCTTGTCGGCGAACTCGGTTTGCAGGTCGCCGGCGAAGCTGTCGACCTTGAAGTCGTTCGGAAACGCGATGCCCTGCCCGCGCAGCGCCTTGAGTTTTTCGCGGCGCTCGGCGATCAACTTGTTCTCGTCGGGAAGGGTGTCGGTGACTTCGCTCATGGATGGTTCCGTGGCTGCCAGCGCGCGCTGGACAGTGGATGTCTCGTGGATGGGGCGGCGCTCAATTGCCCTTGTCGAAAATCTGCTTGACGCCGCGTTTGGTGGCATCCCAGCCCTCGCGCGCGCCGTGGCCGATGGCGACGCCTGCCTTCTTCGCGCCATGGCCGATGCCGGTGCCGGCCTCTTTCGCGCCGTGCCCGATCTTCCTGGCCACATGCCTGGTCGCGTGACCGACATCGCGGGCGCCGTCGGCGACGCCGTGGCCGACCGCCTTCGCGTCCTGCTTGATGCCCTGTCCGGCGCTGCCCTGCGACGACTGCGCTGCCGCGCCGAACGCCATCAGCGCGACCAAGGCGATCAGGAAAATGCCGATCTTCTTGCTGTTCATGCGCGTCACCTCGTCAAAGGGCGGGTCGAAGGGAATCGGGCGTCAGGCATCGATGCGCTTGGCGCCGGCTTCGAGGCCGGATTTCAGGCTTGCCTCGATGAACTCGTCGAGGTCGCCGTCGAGCACCTTCTGGGTGTCCGAACGCTCGATGCCGGTGCGCAGATCCTTGATGCGGCTCTGGTCGAGCACGTAGTTGCGGATCTGGCTGCCCCAGCCGATGTCGGACTTGGTCGCTTCCAGCGCGTCCCTCTCGGCATTGCGCTTCTGCACTTCCAGTTCGTACAGCTTGGCGGCCAGCATCTTCATCGCGCGGTCGCGGTTGGCGTGCTGGCTGCGCTCGGTCTGGCAGGCCACGACCGTGTTGGTGGGCACGTGGGTGATGCGCACCGCCGACTCGGTCTTGTTGACGTGCTGGCCGCCGGCACCCGACGAACGGTATACGTCGGTCTTCAGGTCGGCCGGGTTGATGTCGATCTCGATGCTGTCGTCCACTTCCGGCGAAACGAATACCGAGGTGAAACTGGTGTGCCGGCGGTTGTCCGAATCGAACGGGCTCTTGCGCACCAGCCGGTGCACGCCGATCTCGGTCTTCAGCCAGCCGTAGGCATAGTCGCCCTCGACGCGGAACGTGGCGGACTTGATGCCGGCCACGTCGCCGCCGCTGACTTCCATCAGCTCGGCTTTCCAGCCACGGTGCTCGCACCAGCGCAGGTACATGCGCAGCAGCATTTCGGCCCAGTCCTGCGCCTCGGTGCCGCCGGCGCCGGCCTGGATGTCGACGAACGCGTTCATCGCGTCCATCTTGCCGGAGAACATGCGCTGGAACTCCAGCTTGCCGACCTGCGACTCCAGCTTGTCCAGGTCGTCGATCACCGACTGCGCGGTGTCGTCATCGCCGTCGGCGACGGCCATCTCCAGCAGGTCGCCGGCGTCGTCCAGGCCGGCAGTCAGCGTGTCGATGCCGTGGACGATGGTGTGCAATCGGGCGCGTTCGCGGCCCAGTTCCTGCGCGTTGGCCGGGTCGTCCCACACGGTGGGGCTCTCCAGTTCGCGGGTTACTTCTTCCAGGCGCTCGCGCTTGGTGGCGTAGTCAAAGATACCCCCTAAGCGCTTCGACGCGACCGCGGAGGTCGTCGATCTGCGCATGGATGGGATTGGTCTCGATCATCGTGAAATCTTGGTGGGAGGCAAGCACGCAAGAATAACAGACCCGTTTGCAGCCGGCGCCCCTTGCAGGGCGGGCACTGCCCGCCGACCTTTGATCCATGGCGACGGAAACCGGCGGGCGGGGCCGCCCTAAGCAGCCGGCCGCATTCAGGCGAGCGCCTGGGCATGTACGCCTCTGACGGCACGCCCAGACGGATCGGCCGCGTTCGCGAACGCCGGATCCCACGCCAGCGCTGCGGGCGAGGAGCAGGCAATCGACTTGCCGCCGGGCACGGTCGCGGCGCAGGCCTCGCCGGGAAAGTGTCGTTCGAAGATGCGTCGGTAGAAATACGCCTCCTTGGTCGCCGGCGTGTTGAACGGGTAGCGCGCCGCGGCCGCGGCGAACTCGCGGTCGCTGACCGCCTGCTCCGCGTGCGCTTTCAAGCCGTCGATCCAGCCATAGCCGACGCCATCGCTGAACTGCTCCTTCTGTCGCCACAGGATCGCATCCGGCAGCGCGCCGTCGAATGCTTCGCGCAGAACCGCCTTCTCGATGCGTCCCTGCCCGGCCATCTTGTGCTTCGCATCCAGGCCCATCGCCACGTCGATGAACTCCAGGTCGAGGAACGGCACGCGCGCCTCCACGCCCCACGCCATCATCGCCTTGTTCGCGCGCAGGCAGTCGTAGCTGTGCAGCGCGTCGAGCTTGCGCACGGTTTCCTCATGGAACGCCTCGGCCGAGGGCGCCTTGTGGAAGTACAGATAGCCGCCGAAGATCTCGTCCGAACCCTCGCCGGACAGCACCATCTTCACGCCCATCGCCTTGATCCGCCGCGCCAGCAGGTACATCGGCGTGGCGGCGCGGATGGTGGTGACGTCGTAGGTCTCGATATGGCGAATCACTTCGGGCAGCGCGTCAAGGCCTTCCCAGAAGGTGTAGATGAAGCCGTGATGCACGGTGCCTAGCGCGTCGGCGGCGACCTGCGCCGCAGCCAGGTCGGGCGAGCCGTCCAGCCCGATCGCGAACGAATGCAGGCGCGGCCACCAGGCCTCGCTGCGGTCGTCGTCCTCGACCCGCTCGCGCGCGAACTGCGCGGCGCAGGCGGCGACCAGCGACGAATCCAGCCCACCGGAAAGCAGCACCCCATACGGCACGTCGGTCATCAGCTGGCGATGCACGGCCTGCTCAAACGCCTTGCGCAAGGCCGGAGCAGCCACGTCATGGCCGCGCGTGGCGGCATAGTCGCGCCATGGCCTGGCGTAGTAGCTGCGCAGTTCGCCGCTGGCGCTGTCGTAGACATGACCCGGCGGGAACGGCGCCACGTCGGCACACACGCCGACCAGCGCCTTCATCTCCGAGGCCACGCACAGGTGGCCTTGCGCGTCGTGGCCCCAGTACAGCGGGCAGACGCCGATCGGGTCGCGCGCGATCAGGTAGCGCTGCGCCTCGCCGTCCCACAACGCGAACGCGAAGATGCCGTTGAGCCTGCCCACGAAGTCGCTGCCGTGCTCGCGATACAGCGCGTTGATCACCTCGCAGTCCGAAGCGGTGGTGAATTCGTAGCTGCTGGCCGCACGCAATTCGCGGTGGTTGTAGATCTCGCCGTTCACCGCCAGCGCCAGCGCGCCGTCGCGCGAACGCAGCGGCTGCGCGCCGCTGGCCGGGTCGACGATGGCCAGCCGCTCGTGCACCAGGATCACCCCGGCGTCGACGAACACCCCGCTCCAGTCCGGCCCGCGATGGCGCTGGCGCTGCGACAACTCCAGCGCCTGCCGGCGCAACGCGGCCAGGTCGTCGCCCGGCTGCAGGTCGAACATTCCGAATATCGAGCACATGGTGGAAGTTTCCTCGTTGCTGTCTGTGGATACCGCTCTTCTGAAAAATCGGCCATGGAGACCGGGTTTGCCCTGCGTGGGCGGACCCGCGCAAAAATCAAACACCACAAAACGAAAGAGGCCCGCACTGGGCGGGCCTCTTTCGCGTATTCGATGAAACCTGCAGCTACGCGATGGCCCGCCAACGGTTAGCGTTATTGTTCGCGCGATTATTGGTGTTGCCGGCCAGCACGAAGCCGCGCGCGGAAGGCGCGGTGGAGTTCAAGCTGCTGGTGGCGAAGGAATGCATGGATCAACTTGAACAGATCATCCGACGCTTGGCAAGTGCTGGCACAGCAGTGACGCCAGCCGCCGCTTGCCGCTACATTGCCGCCAATGAGCCATGACGCAACACGGATGTCTGCCCGCTCCCGCACCGACCCGGCACCGATGCCCGCGGGAGGGCGGCCATTGCGCTGGTGGATTCCGCTGCTGGCCTGGTTGCTGCGCGGTTTCTATTTCGGCCGCATCCGCATCTTCGGTGCCCATCGGCAACCCGTGCCGCGACGCGGCGGTCGGCTGATCGTCAGCAGTCATCGCAACGGGGCGATCGACGGCTACACCGTGCTGCGGGTGTTTCCCGGCGCGCAAGGGCTGGTCTCGATCCAGTTGCTGCGGCATCCGCTGCTGCGCTGGATGTTCGACGGCATCGCGGTGGTGCGCGACAAGGATCGCGAGCGCTACGCCAAGCGGCGCGCCGCGTTCGCTCATCCCGTCGACGCCGGCTGCGCCCAACTGCGTGCGGGCGGCGACCTGGTGATCTTTCCCGAAGGCAGCAGCGAATGGGGCTGGCAGCCGCTGCCTTACCAGCGCGGCGCAGCGCGCATCGCGCGCACCTTGCTGGACGAGGGATTGTCGCTGGAGGTGCTGCCGCTGGGTTTGCACTACCAGGCGCCGGACCGCTTCCGTTCGCGCGTCGAGGCGCTGGTCGGAGTGCCGGTGAACTTGCCCGCACGCGATGCCGATGAATCCGATCGCGACTGGGAACGACGCATCCATCAGGCGATCGCGACCGCGCTCGACGCGGTCTCGGTGAACTGTCCGACCCCGGAGGTCTTTGCGACGACGGAAGCCTGGGCGACGGTGCGGGCCGCGGCGGGCGAGTCCTACGCGCTGGCGTTCATCGGCGCACAGCAACGCCCACAGGCGCCACCGCCGCCACCACCACGCGCTCGTCCATGGCCATGGGACTGGCTCGTGGTGGCGGCGTTCATGCTGCTGGCGGCGCCGGTGCTGCTGGCCGGCCGGGTCGCCGGTGGCAAGGCGGATGCACGCAATACGGTGAGCTTTTTCCGCATCGTGGGCGGGCTGCTGGTGGCGATGGTCTGGCTGCCCTGTCTGCTGTTGATGACCTGGTTCTGGCCATGGCCGCTGCTGGTGCTGTGGCCGCTGGCCGCACTCGGCTGGTGGCGCTGGCCGCGCGTGATGCATCGGGGGAATCCGTGAACATGCCACGCATCGCGCGCTGGATCGGCCATGCCTTCGCCGCCGAGCTGTTGCTGATCCTGGTGCTCGGCAGCATCGGTGCCTGGCGGCTGGATGACGGCGACCTGCACGCCGCCAGCCTGCTTGGCGGTATCGCCTGGCTGCTGTTGCTGGTCGCTACCTTGGCTGCACCGGGCAGTGGCTGGGCCAGCTGGAAAGGCACGCTGCAGTTCGTCGCCTGCTGGCTGATCTTTCCGCTGTTCAAGGCGATCCGCGAGGTATTCATCCAGCACACCGCCGACGCGACGCTGCTCGCGCTGGATCGTGATCTGTGGGGTGGCCGCAGCCTGCCGGAGCACCTGCTGGGCTGGGAACGGCCGTGGCTGTCAGAGCTGCTCAGCAGCGGCTACTTCCTGTTCTATTTCGTGGTGCTGCTGCCGGCGATCGTGTTCAGCGTGCAGCGCAGCAGCCCCGAGGCGAAGGCGTTCTTCCTCGGCCTGACCCTGATGTACCTGGTCGGCTTTGCCGGCTACCTGCTGGTGCCGGCCGGTGGACCGTACATGGCGTTTCCCGAGGTGTTTCCGTATCCCGTGCACGGCGGCGCGATGACGGCATTGCTGGCCGGCGTGGTCAAGGCCGGGATCACCGGCATGGACGTGTTCCCCAGCCTGCACAGCGGCATCGGCGTGTATGTGCTGGGCTTCTTCGCGCTGGGCAGGTATCGGCGCATCGCCGCCCTGCTGGCGCCGATCATCCTGGCGCTGGTGGTGGCCACGTTGTACCTGCGCTATCACTACGGCATCGACGTGCTGTGCGGGATCGCCCTCGCCGCCGCGGTGCTCGCCTTCATTCAGCGTTACCGCAAGGAAACCCTCGCATGACCCAACTCCTCGTCTTCACCGATCCGCAGGCCGCCGAGCATGCCGTCAGCGGCGGCAAGGGCGCCAACCTGGCGCGCGCCGCGCAGCACCTGCCGGTGCCGCCGGGCATCGTGGTCGGCAGCGAGGTTTATCGCGAGTTCGTGGCGCCCTTGCATGAGGCGATCCGCCACGTGCTGGAAGACGCCACACTCGACCACGCCGCCCGCAGCGAGCGCATCCAGGCCCTGCTGCTCGCGCAGCCGTTGCCGTCGTCACTGCGCGACGAGCTCGCCGCGAAACTGGAAACACTCGATCTGGCCGATGCGCCGGTGGCGGTGCGTTCCTCCGGCACGCTGGAAGACCTGCCCGGCGCTGCGTTCGCCGGCCAGCACGATACCTTGCTGGGCATCCGCGGCGTCGATGCCGTGCTCGACGCGATCCGCCGCTGCTACGCCTCGCTGTGGAACGCCCACGTGCTGCCGTATCGCGAGCGGATGGGGCTGAACCACCTGGACGCGGCGATGGCCGTGGTGGTGCAGAAGATGGTGCAGGTGGGCGAGCATGAGGCCGCCGGCGTGGCGTTCTCGATCGACCCGGTGCGTGGGGCGCTGGACCAGGTGTTGATCAACGCCGCGTTCGGCCTCGGCGAAACCGTGGTCGGTGGCGAGGAGCCGGTCGACGAGTACCGGCTCAGGCGCAGCGACATGAGCGAGGTCGACGCGGTGATCGCCGAGAAGCCGCAGGCGCTGGTGACCGATGCCGCCGGCGGTACTCGCCACTCGACGTTGTCCGCCGAACAGGCGCATGCCCCTGCCCTCGCCGAAGCGCAACGCCGCGCCGTGGCGCAGCTGGCGCTGGCCGCCGAGCAGCACTTCGGTTTCCCGCAGGACATCGAGTGGGCGTGGCAGGACGGCACGCTGTACCTGCTGCAGTCGCGTGCGGTGACGCGCATCCCGGCGCGCTGGACCCGCGACGAATCGGCCGAGCGCTTTCCCAACCCGGTCACCCCGCTGACCTGGGATCTGTGCGAAGCCGGCTTCCATGCCTCGCTCAACCACAGTTTCAAGCTGATGGGCCTGCCGCCGTTCGGCGACAAGTGGTTCGCGATGCGCGACTACTACATCTACGGCAACCAGAACGCGGTCGAACTCTACAGCGGCCGCACGCCGGCGAAGATGCTCAAGGACGTGGAAAGCATCCGCGCCGCGCTGCCGCAGATCGCCGCGCAGTTTGCCTGGGTGCAGGAGCTGCCGGTGCGCTGGATGCGCGACCTGGACACTTATCTGCTCGGCATCGGCGCCCTGATGCGCGAGTCGCTGGACGGCCGCCCTTTGAATGAACTGTGGGACTACGTGCTGCGCATCAATGCGCTGGGCGCCAGCTACTTCCTGCCGAACATCGCCATCTCGCTGACCCAGCGCACGCTGTACGTGGCCCTGCAGCAGATGCTGCGACTGGCGCTGCCGGCCGACCAGGCGCAGCAGGTGTTCGACCAGTTGCTGGCAGTCACCGACACCAAGACCGGCCAGGTCAATGCCGAGCTGTGGTCGCTGTCGCGGCTGGTTCGCATGGATGCCGTCCTGCATGACCGGCTGCGCAGCGAACCCAGCGTCGAACTGCTGGAAGAACTGGCGCAGCACCCCGCCTTCCACGCCGAGTTCCAGCGCTTCCTGGCCCGCCACGGCCATCGCGAACTGGATTTCGACGCCTACCACCCGACCTGGGTCGAGGCACCGCAGATCGTGCTGGACCAGCTGAAGATGCTGGTCGATCGTCCCGACGAGGACCGCGCCGCCGCCGAACTGGCGCAGAAAGCCGCCCAGGCGGCGATGGAGCACAACGTGCTCAGCCATGCGCCGGAGGAACTGCGCTACCTGGTGCACGAGGTGATCCGGCTGGCCCGCACGTATACCGCGCTGGACGACCTGGAGCATTACCAGACCACCCGCCTACACCTGCCATTTCGCCGCGGCCTGAAAGCGATCGGCGCACAGCTGGTCGAACGCGGCGTACTGGCTGATCCGATGGACGTCTATTTCGTGCCGCTGGCCCTGCTCGACGGCGCGCTGCACAGCGGTGAACTGTCCCCGATCACGGAAGCCGCCGCCCGCCACAAGGCCGGTTACCTGGCGGCCTGCGCACGCACGCCGGACTGGATCTTCGGCGAGGCGGAACCGGTCGAGGTCGACGGCAGCCAGGTGCTCAAGGGCCTGGGCGGCAGCCCCGGCATCGTCGAGGGCGAGGTATTCGTGGTGCGCAGCCCGGAGGATTTCCCGCACTTCCCCAAGGACGCGATCCTGGTGGCGCGCACCACCAACCCGGCGTGGACGCCGCTGTTCTACCAGGCGCGCGGAGTGATCACCGAAAGCGGCGGCCCGCTGTCGCACGGCGCGGTGACCGCGCGCGAACTGGGCCTGCCGGCCGTGATGAGCGTGCGCCACGTGATGCGCATGCTGGCCAATGGCCAGCGCGTGCGCATCGACGGCCGCCACGGCACCGTCGAGGTACTCAGTCCGCCGTAATCCAGCGCGTGGCTTCGTCGACCTCGGCACCACGGAACAGGCGGAACTGGGCGGGGATGGCGAAGCTGAAGGCCGTGGCGGTACCGCGCAGCCAGGGCACGTCAGTGACCAGCGCCACACGGTCCCAACTGCTGAAGTGCCGCGCGCCGAGTTTTGCGTCGTTCCACATGGCGCCGGGGTCGAAGCCGGTGAAGTCGTCGGCAGTGACGTAGAGCAGGCGCAGCTTTCGATTGAGCGCGAACGCCGCCTCGACGTCCGGCACCACGATGTTCTCGTAGTCTTGCGCGGTGACTTGGCCGTGCGCGCGAAAACCCAGCGTGCCGGCAGGCAATCCTTCGATCTGTGCGATCACGGGCGTGCTCCTGGGATGGGGTGCCCCAGTTTGGGTCCAGGCACGTGAAAAGCGTGCAAGTCGAAGGCATGGGAGCAGGCTTTCGAGAATCCTGCATTTCCGATCAGGCGGGCTCGATGTGCCGCAGCAGCAGGCGCGGCGTCTCGCGACCCTGCCAGTCGTTGATGGTCAGCTCGTAGGCCGTGCGCAGCCGAGGCGGCGGTGGCTGGCCGTCATAGGCATTGAACATCACCGCGTCGTGCACGGCGCCATCGCGCGGATCGTGCAGTTGCAGGCGCAGATGGGTCTCACCCATCACCTTCCAGCCGGCGCAGTCGAACAGGTTGTCGAACAGCGGTTCGGGGAACGCCTGGCCCCATGGGCCGGCGGCGCGCAACTGGCGGGCCAGCGCCAGCGTGGCGGCGCCGGGCGGCAACTCGCCGTCGGTGTACAGCACCGCCTGCAGCCGCTCGGGCTCGATCAACTCGCGCGCGACCGCGTCGAAGGCGGCGGCGAAGCGCGGGTAGTCGGCGGCTTTCAGGCTCAGCCCGGCAGCCATTGCGTGGCCGCCGAAGCGTTCGATCAGGCCGGGCTGGCGGGCGTCGATCACGGCCAGCGCGTCGCGGATGTGGAAGCCCGGGATGGAACGGCAGGAACCACGGAGGTTTTCGGTGTCGTCTTCGCTGGCCGGGGCGAAGGCGATCACCGGGCGGTGCAGCCGCTCCTTGAGTTTCGAGGCGACCAGGCCGACCACGCCGGCATGCCACGACGGCTCGAACAATGCCACGCCGATCGCATCGAGCGGCCCCAGGCCAGCCACCATCACCTCGGCCTCGGCCACCATCGAGGCCTGCAGGTCGCGCCGCTCGCGGTTGATCGCGTCGAGCTGCTCGGCGTAACGGCGCGCCTGTGCCACGTCGTCGGTGAGCAGGCAGGCCACGCCCAGGCGCATGTCCTCCAGGCGCCCGGCCGCGTTCAACCGCGGCCCGACTGCGAAGCCGAGATCGCTGGCGCACAGCGTGGTCAGGCTGCGCCTGCCCGCTTCCACCAGAGCGGAGATGCCGGCGCAGGCGCGGCCGCGGCGCATGCGCTGCAAGCCGGCCTCGACCAGCACGCGGTTGTTGAAATCCAGCGGCACCAGATCGGCCACCGTACCCAGGGCGACCAGGTCGAGCAGCGGCGACAGGTCGGGTTTCGCCGCGCCGAAAGCGCCCTGCTCGTGCAACTTCGCACGCAGGGAGAGCAGCAGGTAGAACATCACCCCGACACCTGCCAGCGCCTTGCTGGGGAACGCGTCGCCGGCGAGATTCGGATTGACCATCGCATCACACGCCGGCAACCGCTCGCCGGGCAGGTGATGGTCGGTGACGATGACCTTGATGCCGCGCGCCTGCGCCGCCGCCACGCCGGCCACGCTGGCCACGCCGTTGTCGACCGTGACGATCAGCTGCGGGGTGGGCTGCATCGAGGCGACGAAGGCCGCGCTCAGCCCGTAACCGTGCACGAAGCGGTTCGGGATCGCGTAATCCAGCCGCCGCGCACCGAGCAGACGCAGGCCGCGCACGGCCACGGCGGTGCCGGTCGCGCCGTCGCAGTCGTAGTCGCCGGCGATCAGGATGGTCCAGTCATCGCGGATCGCCTCGGCCAGCAGTTCGACCGCCTGCGCCATGCCGCCCAGCAGTTGCGGCGACAGCATCCGCGCCAGCCGGTGCTCGACCTGGCCGGGTTCCAGCACGCCGCGCGCGGCGTAGACCTGCTGCAGCACCGGGTGCACCGCATCCGGCCAGCCATGCGGCGTGCCCCGGCTTTCGCGCCGACGCAGCTGCAGCACGCTCAACGCCCTGCCCCGCGCCAGAAGCGCCAGCGATGAGCGGGTTTGTGCAGCCAGCGTTCGCCGCTGGCGAAATGCAGCGTGACGGGCTGGCGTTCGAGCAGCGGCTGCAGCAGCGGCCACCAGCGCGAGGCCAGCTCGTGCGCCGGCAGATCCTGCAGGTCGATCAGCCAGCCGGCACCCGCGGCTGCGACCGCATCGGCCGTGCGCAACGGATGCGCGATGCCGGCACGCGCGGCCAGTGCGCGCAGCAGCAGGTCGTCGCTGACCACGCCGGCCAGGGCACTGGTCGGCGGCGCGGGCAGGCGTCCGCCGCCCCACAGCCACAGACTGTTGACCAGCGATTGCCCGCGCATCCGTCGTTGCGCATTGAGCGGATGCTGGTGCAGCAGCACCTGGATGTCGTTTTGCAACACGCGCCAGCGGCGCCCGTGCGCGCCCTGCGGCAGGTGCTGCGCGAGGTCCTCGCCCAGCGCCTGCGATGGCGCGGCCAGGCCGGGCAGCGGCGTATCGGCCGGCAGGCGCAGATGCCAATGATCCGGGGTGGAAATCTCCAGTTGCATGCCGGCGTCGTCGAACACCGGCCGCAGCGTTTCGGCCAGCGCCTGCGCCTCGTCCAGGCCCAGGCCCATGCGACCGCAGGCCAGCAGGCGTACCCCGTTCATGTCCGGCTGCACCCAGGCCGGGTCGGCCGACAGCCACAGCGCATCGCCCGCGTCGCCGGCGAGAAACTGGCGGGTGATCGCCGCCGCGGGCACGTGCGCCTCGACGCCGGTGAAATGCCCGCCGAGGCCATCGAGATAACCGACGCCGCCATCCGCCAGGCGGTCGGCGCGCGGGAGCCACGCGTGCAGCGGATGGGTCGGCTCGACGTGCGCCAGCGAGGGCAGCCACAGTTGCAGCGACGGCTCCGGTTTGGACATCTCTTCAGGCCTCCAGTTGCTCGACCAGCGCCAGCCACTCGTTTTCCAGCGATTCCTTCTCGCCGCGCAGCTGCGCCTGGCGCTGGCCGATGCGCATCATTTCGCTGGTCGGGCCGTTGTAGGTGGCCGGGTCGGCCAGTTGCGCCTCCAGCGCGGCCAGCTCGGTATCGATGCTGGCGGTGCGCGTCTCGATCTTCTTCACCCGCTGGCGCGCGGCTTTTTCCTCGTCACGCTGGGCGGCAGCCTGGCGCCTGTGCTCCTCCGGCGAAACCTCCACCACCTTGGCCACCACCGGCTTGGCCGCCTTCTTGTTCGCGGCAGTGCGGGTCTTCAACCAGCGCGCGTAGTCGTCCAGGTCGCCGTCGAACGGCGCCACCTCGCCGTCGGCCACGCGCCAGAAGCTGTCGCAGACCATGCCGAGCAGATGGCGGTCGTGAGAAACCAGCACCAGCGCGCCGTCGAAATCGGCCAGCGCGTCGGCCAGCGCCTCGCGCATGTCCAGGTCGAGGTGGTTGGTCGGTTCGTCCAGCAGCAGCAGGTTCGGCTTGTCCCACGCGATCAGCGCCAGCGCCAGGCGTGCGCGCTCGCCGCCGGAGAAACCGTCGACCGACTCGAACGCGCGGTCGCCGGCGAAATTCCATGTGCCGAGAAAATCGCGCATCACCTGGGTGGCCACGCCCGGCGCCTTGTCCAGCAGATGGTCGAGCGGGCTCGACCCTTCGCGCAGGCTTTCCACCGTGTGCTGGGCGAAGTAGCCGATCTTCAAGTCCTTGTGCACCTTGCGCTCGCCGCCGAACGGTTCCAGCTCGCCGACCAGGGTCTTCACCAGGGTGGATTTGCCGGCGCCGTTCGGGCCGAGCAGGCCGATCCGCTCGCCCGCTTCGATGCTGAAGCGCACGTCGGCGAGCACGATGTTCGCCACTTCGTCCGCGTGCGTGGAAGGATCGGCCAGGTAGCCGGCGGTGATACCTTCCAGTTGCAGCATCGAATCGGGCAGCCGCCCCGGCGCGGGAAACTGGAAGCTGAAGGGGCGCTCGGCGCGTACTGCCTCGGTGCCGGCCAGCTTCTCCAGCCGCTTCATCCGCGACTGCGCCTGCTTGGCCTTGGTCGCCTTGGCCTTGAAGCGGTCGATGAAGGACTGCAGGTGCGCGCGCTCGGCCTGCTCGCGCTCGTGCGAGATCTGCTGCTGGCGCAACTGCTCGGCGCGCAGGCGCTCGAACGCGCTGTAATTGCCGGTATAGAGCTTGGCCTTGCCGTCGTTGAGGTGCAGCGTGTGGGTGATCACGCCATCGAGGAACTCGCGGTCGTGCGAGATGATCAGCAAGGTGCCCTGGTAGCGACGCAGCCATTCTTCCAGCCACAGCACGGCGTCGAGGTCGAGGTGGTTGGTCGGCTCGTCCAGCAGCAGCAGGTCGGACGGGCACATCAGCGCACGCGCCAGGTTCAGCCGTCCGCGCCAGCCGCCGGAAAATTCCTGCACCGCGCGCTCGTGCGTTTCCGGGGGAAAGCCCAGGCCATGCAGCAGGCGGCCGGCGCGGGCGCGGCCGTCGTAGCCGTTCAGTTCCTCGATGCGGTGATGCGCCTTCGCCATCGCCTCCATGTCGCCGCGATCGCCGGCTTCCGCTTCGTCGTTGATGGCGGCGGCCAGTTCCTCGTCACCGGCCAACACGTAGTCGATCGCGGCGTCCGGCAGCGCCGGCGTCTCCTGCGCCACCGAGGCCAGCCGCAGCTTGCCCGACATCTCCAGCTCGCCCGCATCGCTCTCCAGCCTGCCCTGCAGTGCGGCGAACAGGCTGGATTTGCCGCAGCCGTTGCGGCCGATCACGCCAAGGCGCCAGCCGCTCTGGATCACCAGGTCGATGTCGGAAAGCAGCAAACGACTGCCGCGGCGCAAGGCGAAATGTCGAAACGAAATCATGGAATGAGCGAGTCCTGCCCGCGCAAACGGGCACTGCAGCCGCCCATGATAACGGCGATGGCGCACTTGCCGCTGTCTTGTCGATCAGGATGCCGGCCGCAGCGAATGCCCAATCCATCGCAATCGCAGCGGCGCGGCATGGCGTAACATGGCGCGGTCTGCTACAACGACGCCGCATACAGCCTTGTATGGAGAGGGGAGCCATGGTCAAGTTCACGAGCCGTTTGCCGATCGCCATCCTGCTGGCCGCTGCCGCCGGCCTGGCCGTGCCGTCGGCAGCCAGTGCAGCGCAGTCGCGCGAACATGGCGACAGCCTGCTGATCCACCGCGTGCAGCAGGAAAAAGGCATGAACCTGCCCAGCCGCGGGCTGAGCATGGCCCAGGTCGAGAAGACCTGGGGTGCGCCGCAGCGCAAGTTGTCGCCGCGCGGCGGGGACACGGCGAAGCACCCGCAGATCAACCGCTGGGAATACTCCAACTTCATCGTGTACTTCGAGCACAGCCACGTGATCCATTCGGTGCTCAACACGCCCGCGGGCAACAACACCGACCCGTCCGCGGTCCACTGATCCCTTTCACCCAGACGCGGCCCGTGGCGACACGGGCCGCGTCTGCGTTTGCCTGCGCTTTACAATAGGCGGCCCATCTGCACGAGAACCCCGCCATGACCGACTCCACCCTGCGCCTGCCGGCGGAATGGGAACCCCAGGCCGCGGTACTGATCGCCTGGCCGCATGCCGGCACGGACTGGGCCGAACGCCTGGTTGCGGTGGAGACCACCTACCTGGCGCTGGCCGCCGCGATCACGCGGTTCCAGCCGCTGATCGTCGTGGTCGCGGATGCCGAGCTGCGCGCACACGTGCAGTCGCGACTGCGAGACGCCGGCGTGGAGCTTTCAGAAATCCGCCTCGTCGAACTGCCGTACGACGACACCTGGCTGCGCGATTCCGGCCCGATCACGCTGAAGCGTGGCGACACCGGATTCCAGCTCACCGACTTCCGCTTCACCGGTTGGGGCGGCAAGTTCGGTGCCGAACAGGACGACGCACTGGTCGCCGGCCTGGTCGACGCCGGCGTGTTCGGTCACGCCGCACACCAGCGTATCGACTGGGCGCTGGAAGGCGGCGGCATCGAGAGCGACGGCGCCGGCAGCATCCTCACCACCTGGCGCTGCCTGGTGCAGCGCCATCCCGAGCAGTCGCGCGAGGAGATGAGCGCGATCCTGCGCGACAGCCTGCACGCCGACCGCGTGCTGTGGCTGGATCACGGCTACCTCGAAGGCGACGATACCGACGCCCACATCGACACCCTCGCCCGCTTCGCCCCCGGCGAGCGCATCGTGTTCCAGGCCTGCGACGATCCCGTCGACCCGCATCACGACGAGCTGCAGCGCATGGCTGCCGAGCTGGCCGCGCTGCGCACCGCCGATGGCCGGCCGTACCAACTGTATCCGTTGCCCTGGGCCCGGCCCATCCTGGACGAGGGCCGTCGGCTTGCCGCCTCCTACGCGAACTACCTGATCGTCAACGGTGCCGTGCTGGTGCCTGCCTACGGCGACAAAGCCGACGACGAAGCCGCGCGCATCATCGGCACCGCACACCCCGGCCGCGAGGTGGTGCAGATTCCCTGCCGCCCGCTGATCTGGCAGAACGGCAGCCTGCACTGCATCACCATGCAACTGCCGGCGGGGATGATCTGAAACAGGCAACGCGCGGCGCATACCTGCCGCTGCGGCATGGCCGGCAACCTCGCCTGCACAATCGCTTCGGCGCGGTTCGCTACACTAGGGCGTCAAGCCACAGGCGGCAGGAACCATCATGACCCGCAAGACCCTCAAGGTCGCGCTGCTGCAGGAAACCGACCGCGGCAGCCGCGACGCCAACCTGGATGCGATCGAGACCGGCCTGCGCGAAGCCGCCGCTGCCGGCGCCGAACTGGTGCTGCTGCAGGAGCTGCACAACGGCCCCTACTTCTGCCAGCGCGAATCGGTCGAGGTGTTCGACCAGGCCGAGAGCATCCCCGGCCCCGGCACCGAGCGCATCGGCAAGCTGGCTGCGGAACTGAAGCTGGTGGTGGTCGCCTCGCTGTTCGAGCGCCGCGCCGCCGGGCTGTATCACAACACCGCCGTCGTCTTCGACCGCTCGGCGGCGATCGCCGGCGTCTACCGCAAGATGCACATTCCGGACGATCCGGGCTTCTACGAGAAATTCTACTTCACGCCCGGCGACCTGGGTTTCGAACCGATCGACACCTCGGTCGGCCGCCTCGGCGTGCTGGTGTGCTGGGACCAGTGGTATCCGGAGGCGGCGCGCCTGATGGCGCTGGCCGGGGCCGAGCTGCTGCTCTATCCGACCGCCATCGGCTGGGATCCCACTGACGAGCAAGCCGAGAAGGACCGCCAGCGCGACGCCTGGATCACCGTGCAGCGCGGCCACGCCGTGGCCAACGGCCTGCCCCTGCTCGCCTGCAACCGTACCGGCTTCGAAACCGATCCCGCCGACGCGACCTCGGGTATCCAGTTCTGGGGTTCCAGCTTCGTCGCCGGACCCCAGGGCGAATTCCTGGCCCGGGCGGGTACCGATGCCCGCGAATTGCTGCTCGCGGAAGTCGACCTGGGCCGCAGCGAGAACGTGCGCCGGATCTGGCCGTTCCTGCGTGACCGCCGCATCGACGCCTACGCCGACCTGCTGAAGCGCTTCCGTGACTGAGCCTTTGCGATCATCCTTGATCGCGAAGATCAAAAAGCGGCCAGCCATGGCCGCAGTTTCAAGTTTTGGCTTGTGCCACAGGGGCGTCACCCCCATTCATGGCTTCTCTCCCCGTTGACTGGCGTGCCGTCCGCATGAGTGTTCCCGAAACCGCAGTCGCCCCGCCGGCAGCCCTCGAAGGACAGCCGCTGGAGCGCGTGCAGCGCGATGGCGTCGAGTACGTGGTGCTGGGCACCGCCCACGTCTCGCGCAGCAGCAAGGAAGCAGTCGAGGCGCTGCTGGCCAGCGAGCATTTCGACGCGGTGGCGGTGGAGCTGTGCGAAAGCCGCGCGCAGGGCATGCGCGATCCGGAAGCGTTCAAGCAGATGGACCTGTTCCAGGTGATCCGCCAAGGCAAGGCCGGCATGGTCGTCGCCAGCCTGGTGCTGTCTACCTTCCAGAAGCGCCTTGCCGAGCAGTCGGGCATCCAGCCCGGCGCCGAGATGAAGGCAGCGATGGACGGCGCCGAGGCGCACGACGTGCCGCTGTGGCTGATCGACCGCGAAGTCGGCACCACGCTGAAACGCGCCTGGCGCAGCGTGGGTTTCTGGCAACGATTCGGCCTGCTCGGCGGGCTCGCCGCCAGCATCTTCGAGCGCAACGACATCGCCGAAGACGAAGTGGAAAAGCTCAAGCAGAGCGACCTGCTGGAAAGCGCCTTCAGCGAGTTCGCCAGCGGCTCGAAGCCGCTGTATGAAAGCCTGATCGGCGAACGCGATGCCTACATGGCGGCGCGACTGCGCGAGGAAGCCGCGCACACGCCGTCGGACGAGCCCCGGCGCGTGCTGGTGGTGATCGGCGCCGGCCATCTCAAGGGCCTGTGCACGCTGCTGCGCGAGCAGCACGAAGACCCGGCGCGTACCGTTGCCGAACTGGCGCAGACCCCGCCCAAGGCACGCTGGCCGAAATGGGTCGCCGCCGGCCTGGTGCTGCTGGTGTTCGCCGCCATCGCCTGGGCATTCCACCGCAATGCGGCGCTGGGCACGCAGGCGCTGATGGCGTGGATACTGTTCACCGGCGGCTTCGCTGCCCTGGGCGCGGTGGCGGCCGGCAGTCATCCATTGAGCGTCGCCGCCGCTTTCGTCGCCGCCCCGATCAAGCCGTTCCGCCCCGGCATCCCCGCCGGCGGCATCAGCGCGATGGCCGAAGCCTGGGTGCGTCGTCCACGCGTGGCGGATTTCGACAGCCTGCGCGAAGACATCGTGCACTGGACCGGCTGGTGGAAAAACCGCGTGGCGCGCACCCTGCTCAACTTCATCCTGGTCAGCGTGGGCACGCTTATCGGCGAGTACAGTGCCGGCTTCCACATCGTCAAGAGCCTGTTCTGACCCGCGTGCTAGCATTCGCGCCGCTGCGCGCGGCGCCCTTCGCGGCGAGCACACTCCGGCCCGGGTGGCGAAACTGGTATACGCAAGGGACTTAAAATCCCTCGGCCGCAAGGCCATGCGGGTTCGACCCCCGCCCCGGGCACCAGCCACCGCCAGACAGCAAAAAGCCCGCCGATGGCGGGCTTTTTGTCGGGCTGCCGTGACAGCCGCGATGCAATGGAGGCCTAGGTCGGAATCGAACCGGCGTACGCGGATTTGCAGTCCGCTGCATGACCACTCTGCCACCAGGCCGTTGCTTGATGCACGCGATCACGTGACACCCCGATGATCGCATATTCCCCGGAAAACAAAACCCCGGCGATCCGGGGTTCCGTGCAAATCCTGGAGCGGGAAACGAGACTCGAACTCGCGACCCCGACCTTGGCAAGGTCGTGCTCTACCAACTGAGCTATTCCCGCATCGGAGCCGCAAATGATAGCAGAACCAGATCGCTTGTGAATAGCGCCCGGCCCTCCCGCGTGCGGCCCTGCGCCATGGCTGATGGCCGGAAACGACAAGGCCCTGAACGAGTCAGGGCCTTGCGTCGCCACGGGCGAAATCTGGAGCGGGAAACGAGACTCGAACTCGCGACCCCGACCTTGGCAAGGTCGTGCTCTACCAACTGAGCTATTCCCGCATCGGAGCCGCGCATTCTAATACGTGAAACGGTGTCGTCAAGTCGGTTTGCCCGAGGCGTCGTCGCGCAGCATCGGCCAGGCTGCGCGCAGGTAGTACAGCCCGGACCAGATGGTCAGGATGCCGGCGATCACCAGCAGTCCTTCGCCGATGTGATACAGCCGCAGCGCCGTGGCTTCCTTCTCGTGCTGCACGATGAGCACCACCAGCGCCACCATCTGCATCACGGTCTTCAGCTTGCCGATCATGGCGACTTTCACGGTGGCGCTCATGCCGATCTTGGCCATCCATTCGCGTAGCGCCGACACGCTGATCTCGCGCCCGACGATGACCGCCGCGGTCACCGCCATCAGGATGCCGGACCAGCCGCTGCTCGGATGCGACTGCACCAGCAGGAACAACGTCACCGCCACCATCAACTTGTCCGCCACCGGGTCGAGAAAGGCGCCGAACGCCGAGGTGAGCTTCATCCGCCGGGCGAGATAGCCGTCCAGCCAGTCGGTGATGGCGGCCAGGATGAACACGATGGCGGCCGTGATGTTGTGGCCACGGAACGGCAAGTAGAACACCACGACCATCACCGGCAGCAATGCCACGCGGAAAAGGGTCAGCCAGGTCGGCAAATTGATGCGCATGGTTCGTCCTGAGGATTTGTTGCAGTTTCGCACGCCGGCATGCCGCTGCCACGTGATGGTACCTGCCGGCATTCAGCCATGCAGGCTGGCATAGATTTTCTCGGCCAGGTTTCGGTCGATGCCCTTCACCTGCATCAACTCCTCGACGCCGGCTGCCTCCACGCCCTGCATGCCGCCGAAGGCCTTCAGCAGCAACGACCTCCGCCGCGCCCCGATGCCCGGGATGTCCTCCAGCACGCTGCGCTCGCGCGCTTTCTCGCGCCGCTTGCGATGGCCGCTGATGGCAAAGCGATGCGCCTCGTCGCGCACCGCCGCGACCAGGTGCAGCGCCGGCGAGGACGAGCCGGGATGCAGCTCGCGGCCCACGCTGCCCGCCTCATGTCGCGCCAGCACCAGGGTTTCCTCGCCGGCGCGGCGGCCCGGCCCCTTGGCCACGCCGACCACCTCGATGCCGTCGACACCCAGGTCGCACAACACCTCCAGCGCCTGTGCCACCTGGCCGCTGCCGCCATCGATCAGCAGCACGTCGGGACGCACGCCCTCGCCTTCGGCCACCTTGCGGAAGCGTCGGGTCAATGCCTGGTGCATGGCCGCGTAATCGTCACCGGGCGTGATGCCGGCGATGTTGAAGCGGCGGTAGTGCGATTTCTCGGGGCCTTCCGGGCCGAATACCACGCACGACGCTACCGTGAGCTCGCCCATGGTGTGGCTGATGTCGAAACATTCGATCCGGCGCGGCATGCTGTCCAGCCCCAGCACCTTCTGCAGATCGTCGAAACGCGTGCCCAGCGTCTGCCGGCTGGCCAGCCGCGCGGTAAGCGAAGCCTGGGCATTGCGCTCGGCCATCTGCAGGAACTGCGCACGATCCCCGCGCACGCTGGACTTCAGTTCCACCACATGACCGGCGTGCTGGCCCAGCACCTCGGCGAGGAGGGCCTGGTCGGGCAGCGCCATGCCGAGGATCAGCTCGCGCGGCACCGGCCGGTCCAGGTAGTACTGCGCGATGAACTGCGCCAGCACGTCCGCCGGCGTGGCGTCCAGCGGCAGCCGCGGGAAGAAATCCCGCGTCCCCAGGCTGATGCCGTTGCGGAAGAACAGCACGCTGACGCAGGCCATGCCGGCCTCGATGCGACAGGCGAGCACGTCCATGTCGGCGCTGGCCCCGCGCACGTGGTGCTGCGCCTGCAGCTGGCGCAGCGCGGCGACCTGGTCGCGCAGTTTCGCGGCACGCTCGAACTGCAGCGACTGGCTGGCCTGCTCCATCGCCGTGGCCAGTTCGTCGATCACCGCGTTGCTGCGCCCTTCCAGGAACATCTCGGCATGGCGCACGTCTTGGCGATAATCCTCGACGCTGATCAGCCCCACGCACGGCGCGCTGCAGCGGCCGATCTGGTACAGCAGGCACGGGCGCGTGCGGTTGCGGAAGTAGCTGTCCTCGCACTGGCGCACCTTGAACAGCTTCTGCATCAGGTTGAGGCTTTCGCGCACCGCATGGGCGCTGGGGTACGGCCCGAAATAGCGACCCGGCAGGTTCTTTGCGCCGCGGTGGAAGGCCAGCCGCGGATAGTCCTCGCCGCTGGAGAGGTAGATGTAGGGATAGCTCTTGTCGTCGCGCAGCAGGATGTTGTAGCGCGGCTTGAGCGACTTGATCAGCTGCGATTCCAGCAGCAGCGCTTCGCCCTCGGTACGCGTCACCGTGATCTCGACGCGGGCGATCTGCGCCACCATCGCGGCGATGCGCGCCTCTGTCGGCGGCTTCAGGAAATAGCTGCCGACGCGCTTTTTAAGGTTGCCGGCCTTGCCCACGTAGAGCAGCTCGCCGGCCGCGTCGAAGTGGCGGTAGACGCCCGGCGAAGTGGCGAGCGTGCGTACGAAGGCCTTGCCGTCGAAGGGGGGCGGTTGCGGGGACTGCATGGGAGGATTCTAGCGGCAGCACATGGCGACGCTCCCGATATGGAGCCTCACGGGTGTGAGCGCAACCACAGCTCGGCGCGTTCCAGATCCGCCTCGGTATCGATGCCCGGGGGAAACGGCTCGGGTGTCAGCCGCACCGCGATCGCGTGGCCGTGCTCGAGCACGCGCAACTGCTCCAGCGATTCGGTCTGTTCCAGCGGCGTGCGCGACAACTGCGTGTAGCGACGCAGGAACCCGGCCCGATAGGCATAAATGCCGATGTGGCGCAGGAACGGAGTGCCGGACGGCAGCGCGTGCCGGTCCGTCGCGAACGCATCACGCGCCCACGGCATCGGCGCGCGGCTGAAATACAGCGCGCGCCCGTTGCCGGTGCGCACCAGTTTCACGACGTTAGGATCGAACAGCTCCTCGGCGTCGATGATCGGCGTGGCCAGCGTGGCCACCGGCGCATCGTCACCGGCCAGCGCCTGGGCGACGGCGCGGATGCCGGCGGCCGGCGCGAACGGTTCGTCGCCTTGCAGGTTGACCACGATGCTGTCGTCGGCCCAGCCAAGCTGCTCCGCGCACTCGGCCAGCCGGTCGCTGCCGGAGGCGTGGTCGCGGCGGGTCATGCAGATCTGCACCTCGCGCTGGCCGGCCAGCGCCTCGGCGATGCGCTCGTCGTCCACCGCCACCACCACGCAGCTGGCGCCGGCTTGCAGTGCGCGCTGCGCCACGCGCACGACCATCGGCACCCCGCCGATGTCACGCAGGGGCTTGCCCGGCAGCCGGGTCGAGCCATGCCGGGCCGGGATGGCCACGATGAACGAGCGGGAAAGCGACATCGGTCAATCCTTGGGGTGCGCGCCGGCGCGGACGATCACGATACAACGAGTGCCGCGCCAGGTTCAGCACGCCTCGCGCAGGGCAAACCCGCAGCCGTTGGCCAGCTCACGGAAGCCGGGGAACGAGGTGGCCACGTGGCGGCAGTCGTTGATCCGCACCGGCCCGGTCGCGCGCAAGCCGGCCACCGCGAAGCTCATCGCGATGCGATGGTCGGTGAGGCTTTCCACCGTGCCGGCGCCGATCGGGCCGCCGTCGATGACCGCGCCATCCGGGGTCTCCTCGATCGCCACATCCAGCGCGCGCATGCCCGCCGCCATGGTGGCGATGCGGTCGGATTCCTTCACCCGCAACTCGGCCGCGCCGCGGACCACCGTGCGTCCCGACGCCGCGGCAGCAGCGATGAACAGGATGGGGAGTTCGTCAATCATGTCCGGCACCAGCGCGACGGGCAACTCGATGCCATGCAACGGCGCATGGCGGACCACCAGGTCGCCCACCGGCTCTCCGCCGGCCTCGCGTTCCCGCTCCACCACGATGTCCGCGCCCATCAGGCGCAGTGCCTGCAGCAAGCCGGTGCGGCGTGGATTGAGGCCTATCCCCGGCAGGCGCAGTTGCGAACCCGGCACGATGCTGGCGGCAACCAGGAAGAATGCCGCCGACGAGAAGTCCGCCGGCACCTCGACGTCGACCGCGCGCAAGGCGTGGCCACCGTCGAGCCGGACACGACCCGGCGTGAACTCGATCGGCCATCCGAACGCGGCCAGCATGCGTTCGGTGTAGTCGCGGGTCGGGTGCGGTTCGAGAATCTCGCTCGTGCCTTGTGCATACAGGCCGGCCAGCAGCAGGGCGGACTTCACCTGGGCGCTGGCCACCGGCAACTCGTAGCGGATGCCGCGCAGGGTGTTGCCGCCGTGAAGCCGCAGGGGCGGCAGGCCGTCCTGGCTGTCGATGCGCGCGCCCATCCGCGCCAGCGGGTCGGTCACCCGGCGCATCGGTCGCTTCGACAGCGAAGCATCGCCCACCAGCACGCTGTCGAACGCCTGCCCCGCGAGCAAGCCAGCGAGCAGACGCATGCCGGTACCGGCATTGCCGCAGTCCAGCGGCTGCGTGGCGGCATGCAGGCCGTGCAGGCCGACGCCGTGAATGACGCGTTCACCCTCCGTCGGAATTTCGATGCGCACGCCGAGCTGGGCCAGTACCGCGGCCGTGGCGCGCGTGTCCTCACCCTCGAGAAAGCCGCGAATATGCGAACGCCCCTCGGCGATGGCCGCCAGCATCAGCGCCCGATGCGAGATCGACTTGTCGCCCGGCACGGCGACGCTGCCGTGCAAGGGACCACCTGCGCCGCTGAGCCAGTCCAGCCGTGCGCTCAAGGCAAGGCCACCGGGTAGGAGCCGAGCACGCGAATCGACGCGGCCGACTCGCCGATGTCGCGCACGGCGGCCTGCAGCGCATCGTCGTCAATGTGGCCGGACACATCGATGAAGAATGCGTACTGCCACTTGCCGGTGTGCGCCGGGCGCGACTCGATCCGGTTCAGGCTGATGCCATGCTTCGCGAACGGGCTGAGCACGTCGTACAGTGCGCCCGGCTTGTCGTTGACCGTGACCAGCAGCGAGGTGCGGTCGTTGCCCGAGGGCGGGAACAGCGTGCGGCCGATCACCAGGAAGCGCGTGGTGTTGTCGGCGCGGTCCTCGATGCCCTGCGCCACCGTCTTCAGCCGATAGACCTTGCCTGCGCTTTCGCCGGCGATCGCCGCGACGTCATCGGCATGCAACGCCAGCCGAGCCGCCTCGGCATTGCTCGACACCGCGATGCACTCGACGTCGGGCAGGTTGATGCGCAACCAGGTTTTGCACTGCTGCAGCGACTGAGCATGTGCGTAGATGCGATGCACGTCTTCCAGCCTGCCGCTGCGCGAGTGCAGGCACTGGTGCACGCGCAGCTCGATCTCGCCGCAGATGGTGGCCTCGGAAGTGAGGAACATGTCCAGCGTCACCTGGATCATGCCCTGCCCCGAGTTCTCCACCGGCACCACGCCGAAATCGGCGTGCCCGGCGGCGACCTCCTGGAACACTTCCTCGATGCTGCCCAGCGGCAGGCCGTAGGCGGCATGGCCGAAATGCTTGCGCACGGCCTGTTCGCTGAAGGTGCCCTCCGGGCCGAGGAAGCCGATCTTCAACGGGTCTTCCTGCGCCAGGCAGGAGGACATGATCTCGCGGAACAGGCGCACCATCTCGGCATCGGACAGCGGCCCCTGGTTGCGGTCCACCACCATTCGCAGCACGTGCGCTTCGCGCTCGGGGCGGTAGTAGTCGATCGCCGAAAGCCCCTCGCCCTTCACCTTCGCCACCGTGCGGGCATGGTTGGCGCGCTCGGAGATGAGCTGCTGGATCTGCCGGTCGATGCTGTCGATGCGCTCGCGCATCTCGCTAAGCGGAGTCTTGGGGTCGTTCATGCCTTGGCCGTCTGGATGGAAAGAAGTCCATTTGCACGCGAGCATCCCATGCTCCGCGAATGATGTTCAACCATGGCGCGTGGCGAAGTCGCGCATGAAAGCGACCAGCGCCTCGACCGCCTCCAGCGGCACGGCGTTGTACAGCGATGCGCGCATCCCGCCCACTGCCTTGTGCCCCTTCAGCGCAAGCAGCCCGGCGGCCTCGGACTCCTGCAGGAATGGCGCATCCAGCGCACTGTCATGCAGGGTGAATGGCACGTTCATGCGCGAACGCGCGGCCGGCTCCACCGGATTGCGGTAGTAGCCGCCGGAGCCGTCGATGCTCGTGTACAGCAAGTGGGCCTTGGCGCGGTTGGCTGCGCCCATCGCGGCCAGCCCGCCCTGCGCCAGCAGCCACTGGAAAGTGAGCCCGGCAAGATACCAGCCCCAGGTGTTCGGGGTGTTCAACATCGAGTCGGCCGCGGCATGGTCGGCATAGCGGAAGATCCGCGCCATCGGCCGGCCCGCTCGTTGGAGCAGGTCGCGACGGATGATCATCAGCACCAGTCCGGACGGGCCGATGTTCTTCTGCGCACCGGCATAGACCAGGCCGAATCGGCGCACGTCCAGTGGCGCGGACAGGATGTTGGAGGACATGTCCGCGACCAATGGCACCTCGCCTGTCTCGGGCACGTCGGGGAACTCCACGCCGTGGATGGTTTCGTTCGGCGTGTAGTGCACATAGGCGGCGCGCGGATCGAGCTGCCAGCTTTCGCGCGGCGGCAGCTGCCGATAGCCGGCGGCCTTCGCGCTGGCGGCCACGTTGACCCGCACGTACGGCGCTGCCTCGCTGATCGCCTTGGCACTCCAGTGGCCGCTGTCGATGTAGTCGGCGCTTTCCCCCTCGCCCGCCAGGTTCATGGGGATCTGGGCGAACTGCTGCGTCGCGCCGCCCTGCAGAAACAGCACGGCATGGTCAGCAGGGATACCCACCAGCGCGCGCAAGTCCGCTTCGGCCTGCGCGGCCATGGCGATGAAGCGCTTGCCGCGATGGGACTGCTCCATCACCGAAGCGCCGCTGCCCTGCCAGTCGGTCAGCTCGTCGCGGGCGCGTTCGAGCACGGCCAGCGGCAGCGCGGCGGGACCGGCACTGAAATTCCAGACTCTGCTCACGGGGTTTCCTGCGGCGTCGAGGTTGTTCCGCATTATGCCGCGGCGCAACATGCTTTCGTCAACCAGTGCTCAGAAGCGCACCAGCAGCACCAAGGCGATGGCCAGCGCCAGCGCGGCAGCCGTGGCGATCAGCCACCACACCTCGCCGGAAGGCCCGGCCGCTGCCTCGGGCAAGGGCGTCGCCCGCGGCGCGGATTCGACCGGTTCCGGTTCGGGTTCCATGCCGGGAGCCTCGAGTACGAAGCGGTGCATCGCCACGCCAATCTGGTCGCCGTCCTGCAGCGCCACGCATTGGGTCGCGACGCCGTTCACCCGCAACGGATGCCGCGCCGAGGGCAGGGTCGACTCCAGCATCAGCCGGCCCTCCTGCCAGCCGATGCGCAAGCCCACCGCCTCGCCCGCCGGCAGGCCCGGCAGGCAACGGCCGGCGGGACCGAACTCGAGCCCATCCTGCACTGGCAGCAGCCGCCCGGACAGCGGTCCGGCGACCGCGCGCAGCGCCACGATGCAGCGTTCGTGCGCCGGGACCTGGCGCGGCTCACGCAGCGCGGGATCGTCGTCGTCGCGCAGCAACATGCGGCAATCGCCGATGCTGACGACGTCGCCCGGACGCACCAGCGCACGCTCGCGCACGGGCCTGGCGTTGACGTAGATGCGGTCGGCCGAGGGCAGCACCTGGAGCACCCAGCCGCGACGATCCTGCTCGATGCGAACGTGCCGCGCGGCCGCCTGGCCGGCGGCCAGCACCAGGTCATTGGCGGCGTCGCTGCCGATGCACAGTCGCGCCTGCGTCCAGCGGAAATCCTCGCGAGCGGCATTGGGAAATTCGATGCGCATGGCGTGCCAGGTCGATCAATCGCGAGACTCTACCATGCGCCTGCATCGCAGTAAGATGGCCGCTTTGCCGGAAGCATGCCATGCCGAGCATCCATATTCGCCGCGCCCACCAGTTGTCGATCGCCGAGGCCCGCGCCCGCGTCGAGCAGGTGGCCGCGCGCATGCACGAGAAGTTCGGCCTGGCCGGCGACTGGCAAGGCGACACCCTGGGTTTCTCGCGCCCCGGTGTCACCGGTTCCATTGCCGTGGAGCGCGAGGCAATCGACGTGCAGGCGAGGCTGGGCATGATGCTGACGCCGCTGACCGGCATGATCGAACAGGAGATCCGGCGCAAGCTGGAGGAGCTGTTTGCCTGAACTTGCGACGGCCTTGATGATTCTTTAACCACGCCGCCATTCGTGGCATAATCGACGGCTTACGCAGCCATCTCGGCTGCGCGTGAAGCCCGGGACATATGGCCAAAGACGACGTCATCGAAATGGAAGGCACGGTCCAGGAGACCCTGCCCAACACCATGTTCCGCGTGCAGCTGGAGAACGGTCACGTGGTGATCGCGCACATCTCCGGGCGCATGCGCAAGCACTACATCCGTATCCTCACGGGCGACAAGGTCAAGATCGAGATGACCCCGTACGACCTGAGCAAGGGACGCATCACCTACCGCATGAAGTAGGCGGCCCCGACGGGATCGACGTACCGATATGACAAAAGCGGCGCATGGCGCCGCTTTTGCGTTGTGGAGCCAGCCCTCAGCGGGCCGTTACTCAACGATGGCCGGGAGCTTGGCGACGGCCTTGCACTCCACCCTCAGTTCGCCGTCGGCCACGCTCAGCTTGACCACGCCGCCGTCGACCAGCTTGCCGAACAGCAGCTCGTCGGCCAGCGCGCGCTTCACCTTCTCCTGGATCACCCGCGCCATCGGCCGTGCGCCCATCTGCGGGTCGAAGCCGTGCTCGGCCAGCCAGCGGCGGGCGTCGGCATCCACGTCCAGGCTCACCCGCTTCTCGGTCAGCTGGCTTTCCAGCTCGATCAGGAACTTGTCGACCACGCGCAGGATGTGCTCGAAGTCGAGCGCGGCGAACTGGATGATCGCGTCCAGCCGGTTGCGGAACTCCGGCGTGAAGATGCGGCGGATCACTTCCATCGCGTCCGATTCGTGCTTCTGCTCGACGAAGCCCATGCTGCGCCGCGCCGCGATCGCCGCGCCCGCGTTGGTGGTCATCACCACCACCACGTTCTTGAAGTTCGCCTCGCGGCCGTTGGTGTCGGTCAGCACGCCGCGGTCCATCACCTGCAGCAGGATGTTGAACACGTCCGGATGCGCCTTCTCGATCTCGTCCAGCAGCAGCACCGCGTGCGGGTGCTTGGTCACCGCCTCGGTCAGCAGGCCGCCCTGGTCGAAACCGACGTAGCCCGGAGGCGCACCGACCAGCCGCGACACCGAATGCCCTTCCATGTACTCGGACATGTCGAAACGGATCATCTCGATGCCGAGCTGCATCGCCAGCTGCTTGGTCACCTCGGTCTTGCCCACGCCGGTGGGGCCGGCCAGCAGGAAGCAGCCGATCGGCTTGGACGGGTCGGCCAGGCCCGAGCGGGCCATCTTGATCGACGCGGCCAGCGCCTCGATCGCCGGGTCCTGCCCGAACACCACCATCTTGAGGTTGCGCTCGAGGTTGCGCAGCACGTCGCGATCGGAGGCGGAGACCTGCTTCTCCGGAATCCGCGCCATCTTGGCCACGATGTACTCGACTTCGCTGACGTCCACGGTACCGGTGCGCTTGTCTTCCGGCAGCAGTCGCTGGCGTGCGCCGGCCTCGTCGATCACGTCGATCGCCTTGTCCGGCAGCAGCCGGTCGGGGATGTGCTTCACCGACAGGTCGACGGCCGCCTTCAACGCGTCGTTGGTGTAGGCGACATGGTGGTGTTCCTCGAAGCGCGAACGCAGGCCCTTGAGGATCTCCACGCTGTCGGCCACGGTCGGTTCGACCACGTCGATCTTCTGGAAGCGGCGGGCCAGCGCACGGTCCTTCTCGAACACGCCGCGGTATTCCTGGAACGTGGTCGAACCGATGCAGCGCAGTTCGCCCGAGGCCAGCATCGGCTTGATCAGGTTCGAGGCATCCATGGTGCCGCCCGAGGCGGAGCCGGCGCCGATGATCGTGTGGATCTCGTCGATGAACAGAATCGCACCGGGCTGCTTCTTGAGCTGCGCGATCACGCTCTTCAGGCGCTTCTCGAAATCGCCACGGTACTTGGTACCGGCCACCAGGGCACCGAGATCCAGCGCCCAGATCGTGGCGCTCTCCAGTACCTCGGGCACTTCGCCGTCGACGATGCGCTTGGCCAGGCCTTCGGCCAGCGCGGTCTTGCCCACGCCGGCCTCGCCGACATACAGCGGATTGTTCTTGCGCCGGCGGCAGAGCACCTGGATGGTGCGCTCGATCTCGTCGGCGCGCCCGATCAGCGGGTCGATCTTGCCTTCCAGCGCCAGTTCGTTGAGGTTGCTGGCGAACTCGTGCAGCGGGTTGCCCTTGGGCTCGCCGCCCTCCTCGCCCTCGCGCTCGCCGCCGGACACGCCGGCGGCCGGCTCGTCGCCGATCTTGGCGATGCCGTGCGAGATGTAGTTGACCACGTCGAGCCGGGTGATCTCCTGCTGGTGCATGAAGAACACCGCATGCGAATCCTTCTCGCCGAAGATCGCCACCAGCACGTTGGCGCCGGTAACCTCCTTTCGGCCGGACGACTGCACGTGGTAGACGGCGCGCTGCAGCACCCGCTGGAAGCCCAGCGTGGGTTGCGTGTCGCGCTCGTCGCCCGGCGGCAGCACCGGCACCGTCTCGCCGATGATGCGGGTCAGCTCGCCGGCCATGCGCGGCAGGTCGACGCCGCAGGCGCGCAGTGCGCCGAGCGCCGACTGGTTCTCCGTCAGCGCCAGCAGCAGGTGTTCCACCGTCATGAACTCATGACGCTGTTCGCGGGCCTGCTTGTAGCAGTGGCCGATGGTGACTTCCAGATCCTTGCTGAACATTCGGATCGTCTCCGCTAGCTTGTTGGGCGGCCTTCAGCGCCGCGATGGGCACGAAATGGGGGCGTTCAGAGCTTTTCCATAGTGCACAACAACGGATGCTGATGCGAGCGGGAATACTCGTTGACGTGGGTGACCTTGGTTTCTGCCACTTCCCGCGTGAACACGCCGCACACGCCGCGTCCGCGGGTATGCACGTGCAACATGATTTGCACCGCCTGCTCCTGGTCCAGGGTAAAGAAATTGCGCAGCACCTCCACCACGAAATCCATCGGTGTGAAATCGTCGTTCAGCAGCAGCACCTGGAACAGCGGCGGTCGTGCCACTTCCGGCTTGGCGGTTTCCAGCGCCAGGCCGCGGCCGCTGTCTTGTTCGTGTTCGTTTTCGTTGGCCATGGTGTCGTGGGAGGCATTCGCTTTCGGTTGAAGTATACGCCGCCGCCAATCGTGCCCGGCGCGTCGGCGTTTACTGCAGGTAGTGGCACAATGGACACTTTTCCACCCCTGAATTTTCATGGCCGACCCCACGCCCCGCCCCGAGATCTGGCGCCCGCACGTCACCGTGGCGTGCGTGGTGGCTGAGGCCGGGCGCTACCTGATGGTGGAGGAGGAGGTTGCCGGCCGACTGGTCTGCAACCAGCCGGCCGGGCACCTGGAGGACGGCGAAACGCTGGCCGCCGCGGCCGTGCGCGAGACCCTGGAAGAAACCGGCTGGACGGTCGAGCCGCAGCACCTGATCGGCGTGCAGCAATGGCGCAGCAGCGAGCACGGCGAGGCAGTGATCCGCTTCAGTTTCGCCGCCCGGGCACTCGGGCACGACGCCGATCGGCCGCTGGACACCGGTATCCGCCGCGCCTTGTGGATGACTCGCGACGAAATCGCCGGCCTCGGCGAGCGCCTGCGCAGCCCGCTGGTGCTGGCCAGCATCGACGCCTGGCTGGCCGGCCAGCGACTGCCGTTGGCCAGCCTGAGCTGGGTGCCGGGAGGGTCGCGCGGATGAAGGTGATGCTGGGCGTCTCCGGCGGTGTCGATTCGTCGGTGGCTGCCTTGTTGCTGCAACGGCAGGGCCACGAGGTCGAAGGCCTGTTCATGCAGAACTGGGAAGAGGACGACCGCGACGGTCCGTGCACCAGCGACGCGGACCGCAAGGACGCGGTGGCGGTCTGTGGCCGCCTGGGCATCCCGTTCCACGCGCGCAATTTCGCGGCGGAGTACTGGGATGGCGTGTTCGAGCACTTTCTTGCCGAATACCGCGCCGGCCGCACCCCCAACCCGGACGTGCTGTGCAATCGCGAGATCAAGTTCAAGACCTTCCTCGACGAGGCTCGCACGCTCGGCGCGGAAAAGATCGCCACCGGCCATTACGCCCGCGTCGATTGCGTGGACGGACGCCACCGGCTGCTGCGGGCGACGGACGCGGCCAAGGACCAGAGTTATTTCCTGCATGCGCTGGGCCAGCAGCAACTGGCCGCCACGCTGTTCCCGCTGGGCGGGATCGAGAAGCCGCGCGTGCGCGAACTGGCCCGCGAGGCGGCGCTGCCGACCCATGCGAAGAAGGATTCCACCGGCATCTGCTTCATCGGCGAGCGCGACTTCCGCAGCTTCCTGGCGCGGTACATTCCCGCACGCCCGGGCGAGATGCGCACGCCCGACGGCCGGCGGGTCGGCGAACACCAGGGCGTGATGTATTACACCCTGGGCCAGCGCAACGGACTCGGCATCGGCGGCCGGCATGGCGCCAGCGGCGAGCCCTGGTTCGTGGTGGGCAAGGACGTGGCGGCCAACGTGCTGATCGTCGCCCAGGGCGGCGAGAACCACTGGCTGCTGTCGCGGCGATTGCATACCGAGGCACCACACTGGATCGCCGGCGAGCCGCCGGGCACCGAGTTTCGCTGCACGGCGCGCACGCGCTACCGTCAGACCGACCAGGCGTGCTCGGTCAGCGTCGGCGAGGCCGGTCTTGCCGTCACGTTCGATGTGCCGCAGCGTGCCGTCACGCCGGGTCAATCGGTCGTTTTCTACGCTGGCGAGGTCTGCCTCGGCGGCGCGGTGATCATGGCAACCGATGCCGCCTACGGCGGCTTGCTGCCAGCCTTCACCCTCACCACCACAGCGCAACTCAAGGAATCGCAAATCCGTGTTTGAAACCCTAGGCATGAACGAGGAACGCGTACTCGCCCTGGCCGGATTGTTTCAGGCCTGCTCGCTGGCCCAGCAACTGGCCAACGACGGACGCTGCGACGAGATTGCCATGCAGGCGGGCGTGGCCAGCATCTTCCGCATCGACGCGCCCTCGGTGGTGGCCGTGTACGGTGGCGTCTCGGGCGTGCGACTCGGCCTGCGCAACCTGGTCGCCCAGCTCGACGAGAGCGATCGCGACATGTCGGTTACCCGCATGGTGGTCACCGTGATGCGGCTGGAACGCAGCCTTGCCGGCCGCCCGGAGCTGCTGGAGAAGCTGCAGCAGGGCATCCAGGCGGCGCAGCGCCAGGTCGAGCATTTCGGACAGGATTCGAGCCAGGTCAGCGGCCGTCTCGCCGAGCTGTATGCCTCCACGCTGTCCACCTTGCGGCCGCGGGTGATGGTCAGCGGCAATCCGCAGCAGTTGCAGCAACCGGCCGTGGTCGAGAAAGTGCGCGCCAACCTGCTCGCCGCGGTGCGCTCGGCGGTGCTGTGGCGCCAGGTCGGCGGACGCCAGTGGCAGCTTCTGGTGTACCGGCGTCAATGCAGCATGCTGGCCCGCGGCCTGCTGACCGGTGTCACGCTGGACCATCGCTGACCGACGCGCGGCATGCCATGAACGCGAACAGGCCCCGGCCATGCCGGGGCCTGTTCGTTTCACCACAGCGGGATCACTCGTCCGCGGAAGCGTCTCCCGTGGCGCCCTCACCCGCTTCGCCGACCGGCGCATCCCCGGACTCGACGACGGCCTCGTCGCCGTTGTCCTCTTCCGCGTCCAGCCGCATCACGCTGACCAGCGTTTCGTTGGCGGGCAGCTTGATCAGGGTGACGCCCTGGGTATTGCGGCCCAGTTGCGAGACTTCCGCCACGCGCGTGCGCACCAGGGTGCCCTGGTCGGAGATCAGCATCAGCTCGTGCGCCTCGGTGACCTGCACCGCGCCGACCAGCGCGCCATTGCGCTCGGAGCACTGGATGCCGATGACGCCCTGCGTGCCACGGCCCTTCTTGGTGAACTCGGCCAGTTCGGTGCGCTTGCCGTAGCCCCGCGCCGTGGCGGTGAGGATGTCGCCTTCCGCCGCCACGATCAGCGATACCACCTCGGCGCCGCCGACCAGTTTCATGCCGCGTACGCCCGCGGCGGTGCGGCCCATCGAGCGCACGGTGTTCTCGTCGAAACGATTGACCTTGCCGTTGGAGGCGAACAGCAGGATGTCGCTGTCGCCGTCGGTCAGCTCGACGTTGACCAGTGCGTCGTCGTCGTGCAGCTTGATCGCCAGCTTGCCCTTCTGCAGCTGGAACGCGAATTCGGTCAGCGGGGTTTTCTTCACCGTGCCGTGCTTGGTGGCAAAGAACACGAAGCGATCTTCCGCATACTCGCGGATCGGCAGCACCGCCTGCACCTTTTCGCCCTCGCCCAGCGGCAGCAGGTTGATGATCGGCTTGCCGCGCGCGCCGGGACCGGCCTCGGGAATCTGGTAGACCTTGAGCCAGTAGACGCGGCCGGTGCTGGTGAAGGTGAGCAGGGTGTCGTGCGTGTTGACCACCCACAGCTGCTCGACCACGTCCTCGTCCTTCAGCGCCGAGGCCGAGCGACCCTTGCCGCCGCGCCGCTGCGAGCGGTAGGTGCTGGCCGGCTGGCGCTTGACATAGCCGGTGTGCGACAGCGTGACCACCATGTCTTCCGGGGCGATCAGGTCGAGGACGTTGAGGTCCTCCTGCGAATGCTGGATCTCGGTGCGACGCGCGTCGCCGAACTCGGCCTTGATCGCTTCCAGCTCCTCGCGGATCACCTGCAGCAGGCGGTCCGGGTTCTCCAGGATCTCGATCAGGCCGCGGATGGTTTCCAGGATCTGGCGGTACTCGTCGGAAAGCTTTTCCTGTTCCAGGCCGGTAAGGCGGTGCAGCCGCATCGCCAGGATTTCCTGCGCCTGCACGTCGGACAACTGGTAGCCATCGGCCTTCAGGCCATCGCGCGGGTCCATGTCCTCCGGTCGCGAGGCACCGGCACCGGCCGCCGACAACAGCGCGCCGACCACGCCCGGCTGCCATTTCCTGGCCAGCATGCGCTCGCGCGCCTCGGCCGGCGACGCCGAAGTCTTGATCAGCTCGATCATCTCGTCGATGTTGGCCAGTGCGACAGTGAGGCCTTCGAGGATGTGCGCGCGGGCGCGGGCCTTGCGCAGCTCGAAGATGGTGCGGCGGGTGACCACCTCGCGCCGGTGGCGGATGAACGCTTCGAGGATGTCCTTGAGGTTCAGCAGCTTCGGCTGGCCGTCCAGCAGCGCCACCATGTTGATGCCGAAGGTGACCTGCAACTGGGTCTGCTGGAACAGGTTGTTCAGCACCACGTCGCCCATCGCGTCCTTGCGGATCTCGATGACGACGCGCATGCCGTCCTTGTCGGACTCGTCACGCAGCTCGCTGATGCCTTCGAGCTTCTTTTCCTTGACCAGCTCGGCGATCTTTTCGATCAACCGCGCCTTGTTCACCTGGTACGGCAGCTCGTGGACGATGATCGTCTCGCGGCCGTTCGACTCGGTTTCGATCTCCGCCTTCGCGCGCACCAGGATGCGGCCGCGACCGGTGCGGTAGGCCTCGATGATGCCGGAGGAGCCATTGATGATGCCGTGGGTCGGGAAGTCCGGGCCCGGGATGTAATGCATCAATTCGTCGATCGACAGCGCGGGCTCGTCGATCAGCGCGATGGTCGCCGCGATTACCTCGTTGAGGTTGTGCGGCGGGATGTTGGTGGCCATGCCGACCGCGATGCCGGCCGAACCGTTCACCAGCAGGTTCGGCACGCGCGTGGGCAGCACCAGCGGCTCGTGCTCGCTCTCGTCGTAGTTCGGGCCGAAGTCGACGGTTTCCTTGTCGATGTCGGCCAGCAGCTCGTGGCTGAGCCGCGACATGCGCACCTCGGTGTAACGCATGGCGGCGGCGCTGTCGCCGTCGACCGAGCCGAAGTTGCCCTGGCCGTCGACCAGCATGTAGCGCAGCGAGAACGGCTGCGCCAGGCGCACGATCGCGTCATACACCGACTGGTCGCCGTGCGGATGGTATTTGCCGATGACGTCGCCGACCACGCGGGCCGACTTCTTGTACGGCTTGTTCCACACGTTGCCGAGTTCGTTCATCGCGAACAATACGCGACGATGCACCGGCTTGAGTCCATCGCGTACATCGGGAAGCGCGCGGCCAATGATCACGCTCATCGCGTAATCGAGGTAGCTCTGCCGCATCTCGTCTTCGATGTTGACGCGAATGATTTCTTTGGCGGTTTCTGCCATGGATTGGCTTCCCTGGAGACAAAAAAAGGACGCTGGCGCCGCGTCTCAAGCGCGTGCGCGAGCGACCCGAAATGAACCGCTGGATTGTAGCATGGATGGTTGCAAAATGACAGGTTTTAAGCTTTTGAAATCAATGACTTGTATTGCCATTGCGAGACCGGCACGAGGCCATCGGAAATGTGCTCAAGAATTGAGCAGCGCGCCGGACGCGCAGGCCCCCAGCGAGGTCGTCTCGGCAACCAGCGGACGAACACCGCGAGCGCCGCGAGGACGGCCGGATGCCGCATCGGAACCCGGGGAATCAATGGCCGAACAAGGCCTGCATCGACAGGGTGTCAGGTCGCTCGATCACGCCGCGCTCGGTGACGATCGCGTCGATCAGCTCGGCGGGTGCGACGTCGAAAACCGGATTCCATGCCTGCGCTCCCTCCACCACCACGCGCCTGCCCCCGCTGGACAGAAGCTCGGCCGGGTCGCGCAGCTCGATCTCGATCTCCTCGCCGTTGGCGGTCGCCATGTCCACCGTCGACGACGGCGCCACCACCATGAACTTGACGCCATGGTATTTCGCGCTGATCGCCAGTTGGTAGGTGCCAATCTTGTTGGCGGTGTCGCCGTTGGCCGCGATGCGGTCGGCACCGACGATCACCCACTGCACGGCGCCGGATTTCATCAGGTGCGCGGCGGCAGAGTCGGCGATCAGCCGGGCGGGGATGCCCTCGCGCACGAGTTCCCACATGGTCAGCCGCGCGCCTTGCTGCCACGGACGCGTCTCGCCGGCATAGACGCGCGCGATCCGGTTTGCGGCGACGCCGGCGCGGATCACCCCGAGCGCGGTACCGTAACCGGCGGTGGCCAGCGAACCGGTGTTGCAATGGGTCAGCACGCCCGAGCCCGGCGCGATCAGTGCTGCACCGAGCTCACCCATGCGGCGATTGGCAGCCAGATCCTCGTCCTGGATCAGCTGCGCCTCGTGCAACAGCGCACCGGCATCGGCACCGGCAGCGATGCGTTTTTTCATCCGGTCCAATGCCCACATCAGGTTCACTGCCGTGGGCCGGGCCGCGCGCAACTGCGCCAATACCGGTTCCAGCGGAACGCCCTGCTGTGCCGCCATCGCCACGCCCCAGGCGGCGGCAATGCCGATGGCCGGCGCGCCACGCACGGCCAGGTCGCGGATGGCCTGGGTGACCTGGGCCGCATCGCGGCAGTCGATCCAGCGTTCCTCGCCCGGCAGCAGGCGCTGGTCGAGCAGGCGCAGGTGATCGCCTTGCCACTGCACGGCGCGGATGGAATCGTGGGTATCGGCGGATGTGGTCATCCGGTGATTATCGCCTGTCGTGCGTGGATTCCGCACGACAGGCGATCACGTGCGGGCGCGCGATTCAGTCGCGCTGGCGCAACCACTGGTGGATCGCCGGCGGCACCTCGCGCTGGGCGCGGCCGGACACGTAGATGCCGATGTGGCCGCCCTTGAATGCGAGCTGGGTGTAGTCGGTGGTGCCCACGTGCTTGCCCAGTGCGCGCGAGGCATCCGGCGGCACCAGGTGATCCTGCTCGGCGAAGATGTTCAGCACCGGCTGGGTGATCATGCCCAGATCCACGCTCTGACCGCCGATGTCCAGCGTGCCCTTGACCAGCTTGTTGCCCTGGTAGAAATCCTTGATGAACTGGCGGAACGCCTCGCCGGCCTGGTCGGGCGAGTCGAAGATCCAGCGCTCCATGCGCAGGAAGTTTTCCAGCTCGGTCGGGTTGTCGAGGATGTCCACCATGCCGATGTACTTCTGCTGGTTCAGCCGCAGCGGCTTCAGCGTGAGGTAGACGTAGTTCATCAACCCGGCCGGGATGTTGCCCATGGTGTCGACGAACAGGTCCACGTCCATGCGGCGGCACCAGTGCGACAGCATGTTGTCCGGCGTGTGGAAATCCACCGGGGTGACCATGGTGATCAGGTTCTTCACCTTGTCCGGGTGCAGCGCGGTATAGCACAGCGAGAACGCGCCGCCCTGGCAGATGCCGAGCAGGTTGATCGCGTCGAGACCGTGGCGTTTGCGTACCACGTCGACGCAGCGGTCGAGGTAGCCGTTGATGTAGTCGTCCAGGGTCAGCCAGCGGTCGGCGCCGTCGGGATAGCCCCAGTCGATCAGGTAGACATCCTCGCCCTGCTCCAGCAGGTTGCGCACCATCGAGCGGTCGGCCTGCAGGTCGGTCATCCACACCGTGTTGACCAGGGCGTAGACGATCAGCAGCGGGGTCTTCGAGGTCGCCTTGCCGTGACCGGTGAAGTGCCAGACCTTCAGCTTGTCCTCGCTGTAGACCAGCTCGCGCGGGGTATTGGCGTATTCCGGCTCGCGCATGTTGCGCAGGTTGGCCATGCCGGCGGCCAGTTTGCGCTGGAAGGTGGCGATGTCGGCCAGGGCCTGGGTCGGGTCGACGCGCAATGGTGTCTGCATGGCTGCTCTCCTTATTTGCGCTTGCGCTGGCCGGAGCCCGATTTGGACGGGCTGGTGGGCTTGCGCGCCGCTTTCGCCGGCGCCTTCTTCACGGCGACCGCAGGCTTGGCAGCGGCGCGCTTCTTCACTGCGGGTACCGCCGGACGATCGGCGAGCCGGCGCTTCAACGCCGCGAGTTCCCGGCGCAAGGCCATGATCTCCCCGGCATGGTCGGCGGACCCATCGGCCAGATTGGCACGGAATTCGCGGCGCAGCGCCTGCAGGCGTTCACCGAGGCTGGACACTTCGCTGCGCGTGGGCACGCCGAGCTGCTGGCACATCTGCTCGGTCTGCTGTTGCTGGAGCTGGCGCACGCGCATCTGCGTGTTGACCATCTCGCCATAGGCATCGCGGAACTCGTCGGACAGCGCGATTCCCGCATAAGCCTCTTCGGAGGCGTCCACCCACAAGTCGTACAGCCCCTTGAGCGAATCGACCTGCCGCCCCGGTTCGGCCAACCGCGCCTGCAGGCGTTGCATGCCTTCCGCGTTGGCGCGCTGGATCAGTTCCTGATAGCGGGCGGATGCCCGCATCGACTCCAGCAAGGCCGTGGCCAGGGCTTGCTGCTGCATCTGCTGCTCGCGGTTCAAGCCGAATGCCGGGGTCGGCCCCTGCAAGCCCGACAGCTCACCGAAACCACCGCGCTGGACCGCCTGCAGCCAGGACTGCCATTGCCGCGAGAAGCCCTCCGCGCCGGCAGTGTCGATGCCGCCGAAAGCCTGCGCGAACGGCTGACTGGCTCCACCGAACATCTGCTGCAATTGCTGACGCCAGTCGGTGGCCGGCTGGGCCGCGCCGCCGCTGGCCGCTGCCTGCATCCAGTCGAAGTATCCCTTCAGCCCGGCCAGGGTGCGTTCGAGCATGTCATTGCCCGCGGCAGGCGCCGGGGGCGGCGCGAACGGATTGGCCGCGGGAGGCTGCTGGAACTGGCGCGTCCAGGCGTCCCACGACTGCTGTGCCAGCGCCTGGTAATCCCTGATGAAATCATTCGCCGGATCGGCCATCGGTGCATCCTCGCGCAAGGTCCATCCATCCTAGCAAAAGCAGGTTGCACAAAATCACCGGCCCCGAAACGCGCAAGGCCCGGCATGGGCCGGGCCTTGCGGAATTGCCTCGTGGCGGAGTTCAGACGCTGGCGCGCTCTTCCTCGGTCACGGCCTTCATCGACAGGCGGATGCGGCCCTGCTTGTCGACTTCCAGCACCTTGACCTTGACGATGTCGCCTTCCTTGAGCTTGTCGGAGACCTTTTCGACGCGCTCGTCGGAAATCTGCGATACGTGCACCAGACCGTCCTTGCCCGGCATGATCGTCACGAACGCGCCGAAGTCCATCAGCTTGGCGACCTTGCCCTCGTAGATGCGGCCCGGCTCGACGTCGGAAGTGATCTGCTCGATGCGCTTCTTGGCCGCTTCGCCCGCCTCGCGATTGACCGAGCCGATGATGATGGTGCCGTCATCGCTGATGTCGATCGTGGTGCCGGTTTCCTCGGTGATCGAGCGGATGGTGGCGCCGCCCTTGCCGATCACTTCGCGGATCTTGTCCGGGTGGATCTTGATGGTGATCAGGCGCGGGGCGAACTCGCTCATCTCGGTGCGGGCGGTGCTGAGCGCCTTGCCCATTTCGCCGAGGATGTGCAGGCGGCCGCGCTTGGCCTGTTCCAGCGCCACCTTCATGATCTCCTCGGTGATGCCGTCGATCTTGATGTCCATCTGCAGCGCGGAGATGCCTTCGGCACTGCCGGCCACCTTGAAGTCCATGTCGCCTAGGTGATCCTCGTCGCCCAGGATGTCGGACAGCACGACGAAATCGTTGCCCTCCTTGACCAGGCCCATGGCGATACCCGCCACCGGCGCCTTCAGCGGCACGCCGGCATCCATCATCGCCAGCGAGGAACCGCACACCGAGGCCATCGACGAGGAACCGTTGGACTCGGTGATTTCCGAGACCACGCGCACCACGTACGGGAACTCCTCGATGCTCGGCTTGACCGCCTGCACGCCACGCTTGGCAAGACGGCCGTGACCGATCTCGCGACGCTTCGGCGCGCCGAAGCGACCGGCTTCGCCCACCGAGAACGGCGGGAAGTTGTAGTGGAACAGGAACGGGTCCTTCGACTCGCCGCCGGGAGCGTCGATGATCTGCGCGTCACGCGTGGTGCCCAGGGTGATGACGACCAGCGCCTGGGTCTCGCCGCGGGTGAACAGCGCCGAACCATGCGTCCGCGGCAGCACGCCGACACGGGCGGTGATCGCACGCACGTCGTCGAGCTGGCGGCCGTCGATGCGCACCTTGGTCTTCAGCACGCTGTCGCGCATGGTGTGGTATTCGAGCTCCTCGAATTCCTTGGCCATCGCGGCGGTGGACCAGCCGTTTTCTTCGGCCTGTGCCTTGAGCCCGGCCAGCACGTCGGCCTTGATCGCGGAGATCGCGTCGCGACGCTCGAGCTTGTCGCGCACCTGGAACGCGGCGGCCAGCTGGTCGCCGACCGCGCCCTTGACGGCAGCGGCCAGCGACTCGTTGCGCGCCGGTGCCTGCCAGTCCCACGACGGCTTGCCGGCCTCGGTGGCCAGTTCGGCGATCGCGCGGATGGCGGTCTGCATCTGCTGGTGGCCGAACATCACCGCGCCGAGCATCACGTCCTCGGACAACAGCTGCGCTTCGGATTCCACCATCAGCACGGCGCCGGCGGTACCGGCGACGACCAGGTCCAGCTGGGAGGTCTTCAGCTCGGTGGTCGACGGGTTCAGCAGGTACTTGCCGTTGGCGTAACCGACGCGGGCGGCGCCGATCGGGCCCTTGAACGGGATGCCGGCCAGGCTGAGCGCGGCGGAGGCGCCGAGCAGGGCCACGATGTCGCCGTCCACTTCCGGGTTCAGCGAGACGACCTGGGCGATGACCTGCACTTCGTTCTTGAAGTCGTCCGGGAACAGCGGGCGCACCGGGCGATCGATCAGGCGCGAGGTCAGCGTCTCCTTCTCGGTCGGACGGCCTTCGCGCTTGAAGAAGCCGCCGGGAATGCGGCCGGCGGAATAGAACTTCTCGACGTAGTCGACGGTGAGCGGGAAGAAATCCTGGCCTTCCTTCTGCTTCGTCGCGGCGACGGCGGTGACCAGCACCACGGTGCCGCCCATGCTGGCCATGACCGCACCGGATGCCTGGCGGGCAATTTCGCCCGTCTCCAGCGTGACTTCGTGATTACCGTACTGGAATGACTTGGTTACTTTTGCCACGTGACTGTTTCCTGATCTGAATTGGGAAAGGCGCCCGCGCACGGGCGCCGCATGATCCTCGCGTCCGCGAACGGCGCCCAGCGTTACCGGCGCAGGCCGAGGCGTTCGATCAGGGTCTGGTAGCGCGCAAGATCGCGATCCTTCAGGTAGCTGAGCAGGCGCTTGCGCTGGTTGACGAGCTTGAGCAGGCCACGACGCGAGTGGTGGTCCTGGATGTGATCCTTGAAGTGACCGGTGAGATGGTCGATGCGGGCGGACAGCAGGGCCACCTGGACTTCAGTCGAGCCCGTATCGTTCGGCACGCGGCCGAAATCAGCAATGATCTTGCTGGTCTGTTCTGCGGTAAGGGACATGGTTGTACGTTTCCTTGAAAGGCGATGCGAAGCTTGCGCTTGCATCATCGCGAGATGACGCAAGCGCAAGCTTCGCCCTGGTTGGAGTGAAAGCGTTGAAATAACTTGTCTATTCTACTGATGCCAGTGGTGTTACAACAAGTGCGCAGCCCGCTTTTCAGGCAAATCCGTCCGCTGGCGGCAGGTTGAAGCCGCGCAGGATGCTGCTGCGGCGCATGTCGTCCAGTTCGAGCACGGCGAGCAAGGCACCATCGGGCGCGAATGCCGCGCAGCGACCGGCGGGTACCGAGGGGTCAAGCTGGATCGGCTGGCCACGCGAAACGGCCATCGCCTGCGCCTCGTCCAGGTGAACCGACGGCAGGTCGCGCAGACCCTCGGCCACCGGCAGCAGATGGCACAGCAAGGCCTCGTCGCCCTGCTCCGCTGCCTGCTCGAGTTCGGCCATGGTGACCATGCGCGGATCGCGGAAGGGATCCACCCAGGTGCGCCGCAGCGAAGTCAGGTGCGCGCCGCAACCCAGGGTGGCACCCAGATCCGTCGCCAGCGAGCGCACATAGGTTCCCGAGCCGCATTCCACCAGCAACTGCAAGGTGTCGCTGTCGCGGGAGAGCAGCTCCAGTCGATGCACGACCACCTCGCGCGCCGGCCGTTCCACCGACTCGCCGCGGCGCGCCTTCACGTACAGTCTTTCGCCATCCTGCTTGAGCGCCGAATACATCGGCGGCACCTGACGGATCGCTCCACGCAGCGGTGCCAGCGCGGCTTCGATCAGCTCAGGGTCGAGTCGGGGCACCGGCTGGCGTGCGATCACCTCGCCCTCGCGGTCACCGGTGTCGGTGCTGATGCCGAGCCGGCATTCAGCCAGATAACCCTTGCTCGTGCCGAGCAAGGTGCCGGCCAGCTTGGTGGCCTCGCCGAAACACAAGGGCAGCAGGCCGCTGGCCAGCGGGTCGAGCGCACCGGCGTGGCCGCCCTTGGCCGCGCGCAACAGCCGGCGAACGCCTTGCAAGGCCTGGTTCGAGCTCAAGCCGATCGGCTTGTCGAGCAGCACGATCCCGTGCAGGTCGCGGTACTGGATGCGGGGTGGTTTGCGCATTCGTGCCGCCAGACTCAGACCGCGTTGGCGTCATCGTCCGGCTTGGGTGCATCCGCCTGTTCGCGCAGCAGGCGTTCGATGCGCTCGCCCTTGTCGACCGAATCGTCGTACTTGAATTTCAGTTCGGGCACGCGCCGCATGCGCATGCCGCTGTGCGCCAGCGCGTGGCGGATCTCGTGCCCCATCTGGTTGAGGGCCTTCACCGCCGGCAAACCCTGCTCCGGTACCAGCGCGGTGACCCACACCGTCGCCCAGTCCAGGTCCCGGGTGATCTCGACATCGGAAACACTCACCGACGGCAGGCCGTGGTCGCGCACCGCGGCATGCACCAGCAGCCCAAGCTCGCGGCGCAGCTCGGCTCCGATGCGGTCGGTACGTTTGAAATCGCGGGAAGGCATGATTGGAAAGCCGGGAATAGGGAATCGAGAATAGGGAATCGGAAAGGCAAAGGTGCGTCACGGGAGCATGGAGGCCAGGGAAGTCGGGACAGCCGCTCTGACTATTCCCGATTCCCTATTCCCTATTCCCGCTTGCACCTTGCGATGCCGCAGGCATCACAAGGTGCGAGCCACTTCCGTGCGCTCGAAGCATTCGATCTGGTCGCCGACCTTGACGTCGTTGTACTGCTTGACGGCGATGCCGCACTCCATGCCGCTGCGGACTTCTTCCACGAGGTCCTTGAAGCGGCGCAGCGATTCCAGCTCGCCCTCGAACACCACCACGTTGTCGCGCAGCACGCGGATCGGCTTGCTGCGCTTGACGTGGCCCTCGGTGACCATGCAACCGGCCACGGCACCGAACTTGGAACTGCGGAACACGTCGCGCACCTCGGCGATGCCGATGATGTCCTCGCGCACTTCCATGCCGAGCAGGCCGGTGGCCGCCTGGGTGACCTGATCGATCACGTCGTAGATGATCGAGAAGTAACGCACGTCCAGGCCGTTGGTTTCGATCACCTTGCGCGCCGATGCGTCGGCACGGACGTTGAAGCCGATCACCAGCGCCTTGGACGCAGCGGCGAGCGTGGCGTCGGATTCGTTGATGCCGCCCACGCCGGAGGACACCACGTTGACCCGCACGCGCTCGTTGCCGATCTGGGTCAGCGACTCGCGCAAGGCCTCCACCGACCCCTGCACGTCGCCCTTGACCAGGATGTTGAGCGTCTGCTGCTCGTCGCCCTGGCCCATCTTGGCGATGATGTCTTCCAGACGGTTGCTCTTGCTGACCATCCGCGTCTCGCGCCGCTTGAGCTCACGCTCCTGCGCCACTTCGCGGGCCAGACGCTCGTCCTCGACGCAGACGAAATCGTCGCCGGTCTCGGGCACGCCGGACAGACCGAGCACCTGCACGGGAATCGACGGACCGGCTTCGTCCACCTGCTTGCCGGACTGGTTGATCAACGCGCGCATGCGCCCGTACTCGATGCCGCAGACCACGAAGTCGCCCTTGCGCAACGTGCCCTGCTGAACCAGCACGGTGGCCACCGGACCGCGGCCGCGATCCAGGCTGGATTCGATCACCACGCCGGAGGCGCGGCCGTCGGCCACCGCCTTGAGCTCCATCACCTCGGCCTGGATCGAGATCGCTTCGAGCAGTTCCTCGATGCCCATGCCGGTCTTGGCCGACACCGGCACGAACTGCACGTCGCCGCCCCAGTCTTCCGGCACCACTTCCTGCGCAACCAGGCCCTGCTTCACGTTGTCGGGGTTGGCACCGTCCTTGTCCATCTTGTTGACCGCCACGATGATCGGCACGTTGGCCGCGCGGGCATGCTTGACCGCCTCGATCGTCTGCGGCTTGACGCCGTCGTCGGCAGCCACCACCAGGATCACGATGTCGGTCGACTGCGCACCGCGGGCGCGCATCGAGGTGAACGCCGCGTGGCCCGGGGTGTCGAGGAAGGTGATCACGCCGCGCGAGGTCTTCACGTGGTACGCGCCGATGTGCTGGGTGATGCCGCCGGCTTCGCCGGATGCCACCTTGGTGCGCCGGATGTAGTCGAGCAGCGAGGTCTTGCCGTGGTCGACGTGACCCATGATCGTCACTACCGGCGGCCGCGGAACCTTCTCGCCTTCCAGCTCGATGTTCTGGGTATGCGCCGCGAGCGTCTCCTCGGCGTTGTTCTGGTTGTCCGCCACCGGCGTATGGCCGAGTTCCTCGACCACCAGCACGGCGGTGTCGTGGTCGACGGTCTGGTTGATCGTCGCCATCACGCCCATCTTGAACAGGGCTTTCACCACCTCGGAGCCCTTCACCGCCATCTTCTGGGCGAGATCGGCCACCACGTTGGTGTCGCTCACCACCACCTCGCGCACCACCGGTGCGGTGGGACGGGAGAACCCGTGCGTTCCGCCGGACACGCCGCTGCCGCGCGCCAGCAGGTCGCGACCGCCACTGCGCCCGCCCTTGCCGCGTTTGGTGCTGGAGGACGAGCGGCGTGCGCGATCGGCCTCGCTGAGGTGCATCTGGCCGCCGGCGAAGCGCTTGCTGCCGTCGCGCTCGTGCTTGCTGCCGACGTCCTCGCTGCGCTCGCGGCCATGCCGTGCCTTGCCGCCGCGAGCCGCATCGCTCGCTGCCGGCGCGGGCGCCGGTGCGGGAGCCGGTGCCGGGGCGGGCGGCTTGACCAGTTTTTCGCGCTTGCGCGGCTCGTGGATGCGCGGAAGGATCATGCCCAGCTCGCGCTGGTCCATGCGTTGCACGCCCGGCTCCTCGTCGACGGGTTCGCTGGCGACCACCGGCTCCTCGGCAGGCGCTTCCGGCGCGGGTTCTGCGAGATCCGCCGCGCTCTGCGCTTCGGCGGCCGTTTCGGCACGCCGGGCTTCTTCCTGGCGCTGTTGTTCGTCGAGCTCGCGCTGGCGCGCGTCCTTCTCGCGGCGCTGCTCGGAATCCAGCCGTTCGCGCTCCTCGCGCTCGCGCTGCTGCTGCGATTCCTGCAGCTTGCGCACGGCCTCCTCGCGCTCGGGTTCGGCGCTGGCCTCCTCGGCAATCACGCTGCGCTTGACGTAGGTGCGCCTGGCGCGCACTTCCACGTTTACCGTCTTGGCGGGGCCGGCGGCGCCACGACCACCGGAGCCGGCCACCTTCAATTCGCCCACCGTGCGTCGTCGCAGGGTGATCTGGCGCGGTGCCGCATCCGCAACCTCGGCGGCGGCTTCGGCCTTGCCGTGGGTTCGGCGCAGGAATCCGAGCAGTTTCACCTTCTCGGTGCTGCTGATGACCTGCTCCTGGTCGGAGAATTTCATGCCCGCTTCGCCAAGCTGCGTCAGCAACTTGTCGACCGGCATGCCCAGTACCTGGGCGAGTTGTTTGATCGTGACGTCCGACATTCTGTTCTCTGCTCCGCCGTTCCCGCGCTTGTCATTTCGTGCGGCATCATGATCGCCGCCCTTTCCATCCCTGGTGAAGAACCCCGGGGTTCTTCCCGGCGCACCCGTCCGGGGTGCCGCCGTACCCGCGCTCAGCCACCCTGCTCCAGCCGCGCGATCATCGGCGCGCGGGCCGCCATGATCAGCGCCGCAGCGCGCTCCTCATCCATGCCCTCGATATCGATGAGATCGTCCACTGCCAGGTCGGCCAGGTCGTCGACCGTGCAGACCTCACGCGCGGCCAGCGCATAAGCGGTTTCCTCGTCCATGCCTTCCAGGGCAAGCAGCTCGGCGCTGGGCTGGTGATCGTCGACGCCCTCCTCCACCGCCAGCGCCTCGGTCAGCAGCGCATCGCGGGCGCGGGCACGCAGCTCCTCGACGATGTCCTCGTCGAAGCCCTCCACGGCCAGCAGCTCGGCGCTGGGCACGTAGGCGATTTCCTCGATGCTGGAGAAACCCTCCTGCACCAGGATGACTGCGATCTCCTGGTCGACCTCTAGCTTGTCCATGAACAGGACGCGTGCCGCTTCCTGCTCGGCCTCGCTCTTGGCGGTGACCTGGTCCTGCGTCATCACGTTGAGCTGCCAGCCGGTCAGCTTGCTGGCCAGGCGCACGTTCTGGCCACCGCGGCCGATCGCCTGGGACAGCTTGTCCTCGGCCACCGCGATGTCCATCGAGTGCTTTTCTTCGTCCATGATGATCGACTGCACCTCGGCCGGCGCCATCGCGTTGATGACGAACTGGGCCGGATTCTCGTGCCACAGGATGATGTCGACGCGCTCGCCGTTGAGGTCGTTGGAGACCGCCTGCACGCGCGAACCGCGCATGCCGATGCACGCGCCGATCGGGTCGGTGCGGCTGTCGTGCGCCAGCACGGCGATCTTGGCGCGGTCGCCCGGGTCGCGCGCGCAGCCCTTGATCTCGACCAGGCCCTGGCCGACTTCCGGCACTTCCAGCTTGAACAGCTCGATCATGAACTCCGGCGCGGCGCGCGACACGAACAGCTGCGGGCCACGAACCTCGGATTTGACCTCGTAGAGATAGCCGCGCACGCGGTCGCCCACGCGCGCCGACTCGCGCGGAATGGTCTTGTCGCGCGGGATGAACGCCTCGGCGTTGCTGCCGAGGTCGAGATAGATGTTGCCGCGCTCGACGCGCTTGACGATGCCGGTGACCAGTTCGCCGACGCGATCGGCGAAGGCGTCCACCACCTGCTGGCGCTCGGCCTCGCGCACGCGCTGCACGATCACCTGCTTGGCGGCCTGCGCGGCGATGCGGCCGAATTCGGCGTTCTCGACCTGCTCCTCGATGTACTCGCCGACCTGGGCGTCGGCACGCTCGTCCAGCGCATCCATCAGGCGCAGCTGGTACGCCGGGGATTCCATCTCGCCGTCGTCGGCGATGATCTCCCAGCGGCGGAACGTCTCGTACTCGCCGGTAGCGTGATCGATCGACACGCGGATATCCGGCTCTTCGTCCGGGTACCGCTTCTTGGCGGCCGAGGCCAGTGCGGCCTCCATCGCGTCGAAGATCACGTCTTCCGATACGCCCTTTTCGTTGGCGACCGCATCGACGACCAGCAAAAGTTCTTTGCTCATTGCTGCAACTCCACAGGCGCCAGGCGGCGTCCAATTGTTGATTTTTCTGCGCTCGTCCATGAACACGTGGATCAAAGGTCCGCCATCCGTGGCAGGCTTTTCAATGGGTTCTGCTAACTCTTCGCAGGGCGCTTGCCGCCGGGCTTGGGCTGGGGCGCATAACCGAGCGCGACCCAGTCCGGCACCACGCGCGCACTCTCGACCTGGTTGTGATCGAAATCGAAGGTGCGGCCTTCCGCTTCGAGCGAAATGCGGTCGCCCTCCACCACGGCCAGCTTGCCGCGCAGGCGACGGCGGCCATCCAGCGGTGCCTTCAGCAGCACCTTCACTTCCTGTCCCGCGGCCTTGCGGAAGTGCGCCGCGGTGAACAACGGCCTGTCGATGCCCGGCGAGGAGACTTCCAGCACGTAATGGCCGGGAATCGGGTCGTCCACGTCGAGCAGCGCCGACAGCTCGCGACTCGCCTTCTCGCAATCCTCGATGCCGACTTCACGACGCTCCGCGCCATCCGCCTCGGGCAAATCAAGGTAAACGCGCAGGGTACTCTGCCCCTGCGATGGAGTGAACTCCACGCCAAGGCATTCCAGGCCCAGATCGGCCAGTACTTCGCTGAATCGTCGTGCCAGAGCCTGGGTATCCATCACTCACCTGAACTCGGTCGCGGAAACAAAAAATGGGCTCCAACGGCCCATTTCCCTAACTCGCCGATGATCGTCCTCGTGTCGCGTTCCATGTCCGGCGCTCGCGTTTCGCGCCGTGCGGTACATCCTTGCAGCCAACAAAAAAGCCTCACGAGGAGGCTTTCTTGCATCAAGAAAGATCTGGTAGCGGGGGCAGGATTCGAACCTGCGACCTTCGGGTTATGAGCCCGACGAGCTGCCAGACTGCTCCACCCCGCATCAGAGTCCGCAAAGTCTACCGGGATGGCGGGTTTCTTGCAAGCACGAAGATCGTCGCGCTGGCCGGAAAACCATCCGCCGACATGGGCGTCAGACGCCGAACGCGCGCTGGCACCATGCCAGCAGCGGCCCCCAGTACAGGCCGAGCGCAAGCAGCGCCAAGGCATTCACCGACAGCACCACGCGCAGCGAGGTGTCGGTCTTGACCTCCACCACCGCGCCTTCCTCCGGCGCATCGAAGTACATGACCTTGATGACGTACAGGTAGTAGTAAAGCCCGATGAACGCGGTGACGACGCCCACGATGGCCAGCCACAACATGTCGGCGTGGATCGCCGCCTCCAGCACCAGCACTTTGGCCCAGAAGCCGAACAGCGGCGGCACGCCAGCCAGCGAGAACATCGCCAACAGCATCAGGAACGCCATCCACGGCGCCTTCTGGTTCAGACCCTTGAAATCGCTGATCTCCTCGCACTCGAACCCGGCCCGGGCGAGCACCAGCATCACGCCGAACGCCGCCGCGCTCATCAGCGCATAGCAGATCACGTAGAACAGCGCAGCCGAGTAGCCTTCAGGGGTTGCCGCCGAGAGGCCCAGCAACACGTAGCCCATGTGCGAAATGGTCGAGTACGCCATCATGCGCTTGAAGTTGGTCTGCACGATGGCGACCAGGTTGCCGATCACCAGCGATGCGGTGGCCAGCGCGGCCAGCATCGGCTGCCAGTAATGGCTGAGATCGCCCATCCCGACCTCGAGCAGGCGCCAGGCCAGGCCGAATGCCGCCAGTTTCGACACCGCGCCGATGAACGTCGTCACCGGCGTCGGCGCTCCGTGATAGACGTCCGGCAGCCACATGTGGAACGGCGCGACGCCCAGCTCGAAACCGATGCCCACCAGCATGAATATCAGGCCCAGCAGCAACAGCTTGGGTGCCGTGGTGTAGGCCATCACGCCATGCAGCTGCGCCAGATCCAGTGTCGGCGTGCCGCCCATGCCCGACGCGCCGTAGACCATCGACATGCCGTAGAGCAGCATGCCGGAAGCAAGGGCACTCAGCACGAAGTACTTGATCGCCGCCTCCGGCGGCAGGCGGGCATCGCGGTTCAGCGCGACCAGCGCATAGGACGACAGCGAGAGCAGCGCCAGGCCGAGGTAGATCGTTACCAGGTTGCCGGCCGACACCATCACCATCACGCCGAGCGCGGCGAAAATCATCAACGCGTAGAACTCGCCGCCGAACAGCTTGCGGTCGATCATGTAGGGCCGCGCGTACACGAACACCACCGCGGTGATGCCCAGCGCGAAGACCTTGAGGATCTCCGCCACGTGGTCGCGCACGAACATGCCGTTGAACGCGGTTGCGGTCTGTTCGGGCTGGCCGGCGACCACCAGGTAGATCGCCACCAGCAGCACGGCGATGGAGATCCAGTGCAGCTGCGGGCGCTGCGCCGGTTTCATGAACGCGTCCAGCAGCAGGATCAGGCACACCGCCGCCACCAGGTAAAGCTCCGGCAGCAGGGTCAGGATGTCATAGAGAGTGGGCATGTTCGCTTCTGCTCAGATCTTGTGGACGGCAAGTTGCTGCACCAGGTGCGCCACCGAGCTGTCCATCAGGTGGATCAGCGGCTGCGGCCACACGCCGATGGCAAGGACCGCAACGGCAAAGCCGATCAGCACCCAGGTTTCACGCGGGGTCATCGGCGTCATGTGCTTGACGTGTTCGGTGGTCACCGGGCCCCACAGCACGCGCTTGACCAACCACAAGGTGTAGCCGGCACCGATGATCAGGGTGAACGTGGCAAACAACGCGATCCACGGGCTGGCGCTGAAGCTGGCCAGGATCACCATGAACTCGCCGACGAAACCGCTGGTGCCCGGCAGGCCGCAGTTCGCCATCGCGAACAAGACGTAGAAGAGGCCGAACCACGGCATCATGTTGATGACGCCGCCGTAGTCCTTGATCTGGCGCGTGTGGGTGCGGTCGTACATCACGCCGATGCAGGTGAACATGGCGCCGGAGACGAAACCGTGCGAAATCATCTGCACCATCGCGCCCTGCATGCCCAGGCTGGCCATGTCGGTATTGCCGCCTTCGCGCACCAGCATGAAGGCCATGAAGATGCCCAGGGTGACAAAGCCCATGTGCGCCACGGACGAATAGGCCACCAGCTTCTTCATGTCCTCCTGCACCAGCGCGACATAGCCGATGTAGACGATCGCGACCAGGCTGAGCACGATCACGATCCACGCGAAGTGCGCACCGGCGTCCGGGGTGATCGGCAGGATGAAGCGCACCATGCCGTAGGTGCCGATCTTCAGCATCACCGCCGCCAGCCACACCGAACCGCCGGTGGGCGCCTCGACGTGCGCGTCGGGCAACCAGGTGTGCACCGGCACCATCGGCACCTTGATCGCGAAGGCGATCAGGAAGCCGAAGAACAGCCAGGCCTGCTCCTTCATCGTCAGCGGCAGCGCTGCCAGCGTCGCCAGATCGAACGTGTGCGCCTTCTGGTACAGGTACAGCAGCGCGATCAGCATGAACACCGAACCGGTGAACGTGTAGATGAACAGCTTCAACGTCGCGTACACGCGCCGCGGACCGCCCCACATGCCGATCAGGATGTACATCGGGATCAGCACCGCCTCGAAGAAGGCGTAGAACACCAGCGCGTCGGTGGCGCAGAACACGCCGATCAGCAGGCCCTCCAGCAACAGCATGCAGGCCATGTACTGGTGCGGACGGTTCTGGATGACCTTCCACGCGCCGGCGATGACCAGGATGCCGACGAAGGTCGTCATCAGGATCAGCGCGACGGAGATGCCGTCCACCGCCAGGGTGAAATGCACGCCCCAGGTCGAGATCCACACATGGGTTTCCTGCAGCTGCATCACCGACCCTTCCGGGTCGTAGCGCAGCAGCCACAGGCTGATCACGAAGGTCGCGATGGTAATCAGCAGCGCCAGCCAGCGCGCCAGCATCGGCCGGGCGGAACCGGCCAGCAGCACCGGCACCGCGCCGACGATGGGCAGCCAGATCAGCAGACTGAGAAGATGATTGAACATGGAGCCTGCTTCCCCTAGTTGCCGAACAGTCGATAGCCGCCAAACAGCACGATCACGCCGATGATCATGGCGAACGCGTAGTGGTAGAGGTAACCGGTCTGGAGTCTCCGCAGCAATGCCGCGCCGCGATGGACCAGCCGCACCGACCCGTTCACCGCCACGCCGTCGATCACGCCGGCGTCGCTGAACTTCCAGAACAGGCGCCCCATCTTCTGCCCGCCGCTGGCAAACAGCGCGTACTCCACTTCATCCGCCCAGTACTTGCGGTCGAGCACCGTCCACAATGGCTTGAGCGCCTGCTTGATCCGACCGGCCAGCGCGGGATTGAACACGTAGATGTAGGTACAGATTACGAAGGCCGCCACCACCAGCAGGAACGGCAGCTGGGTGAAGCCGTGCAACGCCATCACCGCCGCGCCATGGAACTCCTGGCCCAGCTCGGCCAGCACGTTGTTGGCCTCGTCCACGTGGATCGCGCTGCCGAACCAGTTGCCGAACAGCATCGGCGCCACGGTGACGTAGCCGATCAGCAATGACGGGATCGCCAGCAGCACCAGCGGCACGGTCACCACCCACGGCGACTCCTTCGGCGCATGCGCCAGCACGCCCGGTTCATGGTGGTCGTGATCGTCATGACCGTGACCATGCGAGGCGACGACAGTGAAGCGCTCCTTGCCGTGGAAGGTCAGGTACATCTGGCGGAACGTGTACAGGCCCGTGACCAGTGCACCGGCCATCACGCAGAAGTACGCATAGTTGGCGCCCCAGCGATGCGACAGGCCGACCGCCTCGATGATCGCATCCTTGGAGTAGAAACCCGAGGTGAACGGCACCGCCACCAGCGCCAGCGAGCCGATCCACATGGTGATCCAGGTGATCGGCATGTACTTGCGCAGGCCGCCCATGTAGCGCATGTCCTGCTCGTGGTGCATGGCGATGATCACCGAGCCGGCACCGAGGAACAGCAGCGCCTTGAAGAAGGCGTGGGTCATCAGGTGGAATACCGCGCCGGAGTACATCGACACGCCCAGCGCCACCGTCATGTAGCCCAGCTGCGACAGCGTCGAGTACGCCACCACGCGCTTGATGTCATTTTGGACTATGCCAATCAACCCGGTGAACAGCGCAGTCGTGGCGCCGATCACCAGCACGAAGCTCAGCGCGGTCGAGGACATCTCGAACAGCGGCGACATGCGCGCCACCATGAAGATGCCGGCGGTGACCATGGTCGCGGCATGGATCAGCGCCGAGATCGGGGTCGGGCCTTCCATCGAATCGGGCAGCCACACGTGCAGCGGCACCTGTGCCGACTTGCCCATGGCGCCGACGAACAGCAAGATGCAGATCACGGTCGCCGCATCCCACTGCGTGTTCGCGGTGATCTGCAGCGTCTGGCCAGCCAGCCCCGGCGCCGCGCTGAACGCACTGGCGTAGTCCAGCGTGTGCAGGAAGGTCAACACCGCGGCAATGCCCAGCAGGAAGCCGAAGTCACCCACACGGTTGACCAGGAACGCCTTCAGGTTGGCGAAGATCGCGGTCGGCCGCTTGTACCAGAAGCCGATCAGCAGGTAGGACACCAGGCCCACCGCTTCCCAGCCAAAGAACAGCTGCATGAAGTTGTTGCTCATGACCAGCATGAACATCGAGAAGGTGAACAGCGAGATGTAGCTGAAGAAGCGCGTATAGCCCGGGTCGTCGCGCATGTAGCCGATGGTGTACAGGTGCACCACCAGCGAGACGAAGCCCACCACCACCAGCATCATCGCGGTGAGCCTGTCCACCATGAAACCGACGCTGGCGTTGACCTGCCCGATCTGGAACCAGGTGTAGAGGTTCTGGTTGTAGTTGTCCGCGCCGCCCACGGTGAGCTGGTACAGCACATGGAACGACAGCGCGACCGACACGATCATGCACGCGATGGTGACGGTGTGGGCGACCGCGCGACCCGCGCGGCCGAGGAACGGGCTGACGAAACCGGCCACCAGCGAACCGAGCAGCGGCGCCAGTGCGATGGTCAACAGGACGCTCGTGGAAAGACCCATGGGTTCAGCCCTTCATGCTGTCGATGTCGGCGATATTGATCGTGCTGCGCGTACGGAACAGCAGGACCAGGATCGCCAGGCCGACGGCAGCTTCCGCCGCAGCCACGGTGAGGATGAAAAACACGAACACCTGCCCCGACACGTCGCCCAGGAAGCGCGAGAACGCGACAAAATTCATGTTGACCGCAAGCAGCATCAGCTCGATCGACATCAGCAGCACGATCACGTTCTTGCGGTTGATGAACAGCCCGGCCACGGCGATGCAGAACAGCACGGCGCCGAGCACGATGTAGTGTGCGAGCGAAATCATGGCTTGGATTCTCCTGCGGTGCCCTCGTCGGCGGCGGCCGGCGTCGGGCGTACGGCGTCCATCTTGACGATGCGCACGCGATCGCGCGGATCGACCCTGACCTGCCGGCTGGCGGATTCGTAACGCGCACCGCGACGTTCGCGCAGGGTCAGCGCTACCGCAGCCACCAGGCCCACGGTGAGCACCAGCGCAGCCACTTCGAACGGCAACAGGAATTTGGTGTACAGCGCCTGGCCCAGCCACGCGGTGTTGGACATGCCGGCCACCGCAGCCGGGTCAGCGCCCAGGTCGCGCGCATGCATCGCCCACACGCCGATCAGGCCGAGCATCTCGACCAGCATCACGATGGCCACGATCACCCCGACCGGCAGGAACTTCACGAAACCCTCGTGCATTTTCTCCAGGTCGATGTCGAGCATCATCACCACGAACAGGAACAGCACCATCACCGCGCCGACGTAGACCACCACCAGTGCCAGCGCGAGGAACTCGGCGTCCAGCAGCATCCACAGGCAGGCAGCGCTGAAGAAGGTGAGCACCAGCGCGAGCACGGCGTGCACGGTGTTCTTCAGCGTGATCACCGAGAGCGCCGCCGCCACCGTGACGAGGCTGAAGGCGTAGAAGCAGATGATTTGCAGCGTTTGGGGATTCATCGAAGGGCCTCAGCGGTACGGCGCATCTTGGGCACGATCCGCAGCGATCTGCTGTTCGAAGCGATCGCCGATGGCAAGCAGCTTCTGCTTGTCCACCACGTTCTCGCCGCGATTCTCGAAGTGGTATTCGTGGATCGAGGTCTCGACGATCGAGTCGACCGGGCAGCTCTCCTCGCAGAAACCGCAGTAGATGCACTTGAACAGGTCGATCTCGTAGCGCGTGGTGCGGCGCTGGCCGTCGCTCTCTCGCGGAGCCGAATCGATGGTAATCGCCAGCGCCGGGCAGACCGCCTCGCACAGCTTGCAGGCGATGCAGCGCTCCTCGCCGTTCGCATAGCGGCGCAACGCATGCAGACCGCGGAAACGATTCGACTTCGGGATGTGCTCCATCGGGTAGCGCATGGTGTACTTGGGCTTGAACATGTAGCGCATCGTCACGCCCATGCCGGCAACCAGCTCCGCCAGCATCAAACTCTTCAAATAACGGGTTACCGCGTTCATGGCTTACGCTCCCACCCCGATGCTGACCAGGTCGTAGTACTTCAGCAGACCGGCGACGAACACCCAGGCAATGGCAATGGGGATGAATACCTTCCAGCCCAGGCGCATGATCTGGTCGTAGCGGTAGCGCGGGAACGTGGCGCGGAACCACAGGAAGAAGAACGACATCACGAACGCCTTGATGAACAGCCAGATGAAGCCGCCTGCCCCCAGCCAGCTGATCCAGCCGGGCGCGTCGGCGGAGATCCAGCCCTGCAGCGGGCTGAGCCAGCCGCCGAGGAAGAAGATCGCCGACAGGAAGCTGACCAGGATCATGTTGGCGTATTCGGCCAGGAAGAACAGCGCGAAGGCCGACCCGGAATACTCCACGTGGAAGCCGGCGACGATTTCCGACTCGCCTTCGGCCATGTCGAACGGCAGGCGGTTGGTCTCGGCCACGCCGGAGACGAAATAGATCACGAAGACCGGCAGCAACGGCAGCCAGAACCAGTCGAACAGGCCCTTGCCGCCGGCCTGCGCGTTGACGATTTCGCTGAGGTTGAGGCTGCCGGCCAGCACCATCACGCAGACCAGGCACAGGCCCATGGCCAGCTCGTACGAGATCACCTGGGCCGCCGAACGCATGGCGCCCAACAGCGCGTAGCGCGAGTTGGACGCCCAGCCTGCGATGATGATGCCGTAGACGCCCATCGAGGTCATCGCCAGCAGGTAGAGGATGCCTGCGTTGGCGTTGGAGAGCACCATCTTGCCGCTGAACGGGATCACCGCCCAGGCCGCCAGCGCGGGGACCAGCCCGATCAGCGGCGCCAGGAAGTACAGGAAGCGGTTGGCCTTGGTCGGCAGGATCACTTCCTTGATCAAGAGCTTCACCACGTCGGCGAACGCCTGCAGCACGCCGCCGGGGCCGACCTTGTTCGGTCCCATGCGCACGTGCATCCAGCCGATGACCTTGCGCTCCCAGTACACGAACATCGCCACCGCGATCACCAGCGGCAGCACGATGCACAGGATGTAGATCAGCGGCCACATGACCTGGTTGATGAGTTGATCAGCCATGATGCCTATGCCTTGCTCAAGGTGATGGCTGCGCCGTGCGGCGGCAGCGTGGCGGTAAGGTCTTGGGCTGCCTCGATCCACACGGCGCCGTCGGGCACGGCCGCATCGACCAGCACCGGCAACTGCACCTCGCCGATGCGCGCCTGCGCGCCGGCGGTCAGGCCTTGCCGCCCCGCCTCGGCTTCATTGAGGCGGATCGCCGGCGCACGATTGAGCGGGTGCGCATTGAGCGCGGTGGCCCGGCGCAACACCGCATCGACGCGGTAGATCGGCCAGGTGGCCAACCGGGTGAGCGCGGCAGGCGCCGCACGCGTCGACAGGCCCTGACGCGCTGCCTGCGCGCGCTCGCCGATGCCGTCGCGCAGACCGGCGATGTCGTCGAACTCGAAACCGGCCAGCTGCATCGCCCCGCCGAGCGCACGCAGGACCTTCCAGCCCGGCCGCGCCTCGCCCGGCGCCTTGGCACCCGCGATCACGCCCTGCGCCAATCCGTCGACGTTGACCAGGGTCGCGTCGATTTCGGCCAGCAGTGCAATCGGCAGGATGACGTCCGCCACCTCGCGCAGCGCGGCACCGCCGAAGGCGCTGAACGCCACGACCTTGTCAGCGCCGCGCAGCGCCTTCAGCGCCGCGGCGCCATCGGCGAAGTCGTGCGGCGGCTCGACGCCGTACAGCAGGTACGCCTTGCGCGGCTGCGCCAGCATGGCCTGGGCATCGAGCCCGCCATTGCCCGGCACCACGCCGATGCGACCCAGACCGATGGCGTTGGCGCCCACCGGCACCTCATCGACGCCGGCACCGGTGGCTTCGCCGATGAAGTGCGCGATCGCGCGCAGCCACGAGGCCTGCGGGTGTGTCGCCGCGGCTTCGCCGAGGATCACCGCCGAGGTACCCGCCTTCAGCGCGGCAATCACCCCACCATCGCCCTGCCCGCTGCGGGCGCTGTCCAGCGCACCGGCCAGCGATGCCGGCGCCGTGGCACCGGCTTCCACTGCAGCCTTGGCCAGCCCCAGCATGGCGTCGACCAGCGCTTGCGGAGCGACGATCGTTTCGCCCGCCAGCTTGTAGTTGAAATCGAAACGAGCCGGATTCACCACGAATACGCGCGCGCCCTTCTTGGTCGCCTGGTGCAGCCGGTGATTGACCAGCGGCAGTTCCTGGCGCAGGTCCGAGCCGACCAGCAAGGCGGCCTGTACCCTTTCCAGTTCGGCGACCGGCATGCCGAACGGTACCGCCACGGCGTGATCGGCAAAATCGAGCTGGCGCAAACGGTGGTCGAGGTGGGCACTGCCCAGGCCACGCGCCAGGCGCACCAGCAGGTCGCCCTCCTCGTTCGAGATCGACGGGTGCACCAGGATGCCCAGCTCGCTGCCCGGCGCCTTCTTCAGTGCCTCGCCGGCAAACGCCAGCGCGTCCTCCCAGGTGGTGTCGTGCCACTGGCCGTCGCGCTTCACCTGCGGAGCATGCAGGCGATCGGGGGCGTACATGCCCTGGTGGCTGTAGCGGTCGCGGTCGGACAGCCAGCACTCGTTGATCGCCTCGTTGTCGCGCGGCACCACCCGCAGCACCTCGCCGCGGCGCGTGTGCAGCCACAGGTTGGAACCCAGCGCGTCATGCGCGCCGATCGACGGCTTGGCGATCAATTCCCAGGCGCGCGCCTTGAACTGGAACACCTTGTCGGTCAATGCGCCGACCGGACAGACGTCGATGATGTTGCCGGACAGCTCGGTTTCCACCGTCTTGCCGATGTAGGTGCCGATGACCTGGTCCTCACCGCGGCTCATGCCACCCAGCTCGTAGGTGCCGGCGATCTCGCTGGTGAAGCGCACGCAGCGCGTGCAGTGGATGCAGCGCGTCATCTCGGTGGCCACCAGCGGCCCGATGTTCTCGTCGGCCACCGTGCGCTTGCGCTCGGTGAAGCGCGACACGCTGCGACCGAAGCCCAGCGCCACGTCCTGCAGTTCGCACTCGCCGCCCTGATCGCAGATCGGGCAATCCAGCGGGTGGTTGATCAGCAGGAACTCCATCACGTCGCGCTGGTATTGCAGCGCGAGCTTGGAGCGGGTCTGCACCTTCATGCCCTCGGTGACCGGGGTGGCGCACGCGGGCAGCCCCTTGGGCACCGGGCGCCCACCCATCTCCACCTCGACCATGCACATGCGGCAGTTCGCGGCGATCGGCAGCTTGCGGTGATAGCAGAAACGCGGGATCACGACGCCGACGGCATCGGCTGCCTCGATGATCATCGCATTCTTGCGGATCTGCACCGGCTTGCCGTCGATCTCGATGCTGACCAGGTCGGGAGCGGTGCTGGTTGGCTGCGTACTCATGCAGCAACTCCTTGGGGAGCAGGGAATGGAGAATGGAGAATGGGAGATGGAAAGGGCCGCCGGATGTCGCGGCGCGATTCCCTGTTCCCGATTCCCGATTCCCGATTCGCGCGGATGGAGAGCATGGTCATGCCTTGACCTCATCGCGCGAATCGACGATCGAGTGTCCGTGCTCCACGTAGTACTCGAATTCGTTCCAGAACCGGTTCAGGAATCCCTGCACCGGCCATGCCGCCGCCTCGCCGAAAGCGCAGATGGTGTGGCCCTCGATCTGCCCGGCAATGGCCTTCAGGCGGTGCAGGTCCTCCTGTGTGCCGTTGCCTTCGACGATGCGGGTCAGCACGCGATACATCCAGCCGGTGCCTTCGCGGCACGGCGTGCACTGGCCGCAGGACTCGGCCTTGTAGAAGCGCGAGATGCGCTGGCAGACCCTGACCATGCAGGTGGTCTCGTCCATCACGATCACCGCGCCCGAGCCCAGGCCGGAGCCGGCCTTCTGCAGGCAGTCGTAGTCCATGGTGCTTTCGAGCATGATCTCGGCCGGCAGCACCTTCATCGAGGAGCCGCCCGGGATCACCGCCTTGAGCTTGTGGCCGTTGCGCACGCCGCCGGCCAGCGCCAGCAGATCCTTGAACGAGGTACCGAGGCGGACTTCGTAATTGCCGGGGCGATTGACGTGGCCGGACACCGAAAAGATCTTCGGGCCACCGTTGTTCGGCTTGCCGAGGTTGAGGAACCAGTCCGCGCCGCGGCGCAGGATCGCCGGCACCGAAGCGTAGGTCTCGGTGTTGTTGATCGTCGTCGGCTTGCCGTACAGGCCGAAATTGGCCGGGAACGGGGGCTTGAAGCGCGGCATGCCCTTCTTGCCTTCCAGCGACTCCATCATCGCGGTCTCTTCGCCGCAGATGTAGGCGCCGGCGCCCAGGGCGGCATGGATGTCCACGTCGATGCCGCTGCCCTGCACGTTCTTGCCGAGCAGGCCGGCGGCATAGGCTTCCTTCAGCGCCGCCTCGAAGTGTTCGAACGGCTCGTGGTGGAATTCGCCGCGCAGGTAGTTGTAGGCCACCGTAGAGCCCGTGCAGTAGCAGGCAATGGCCAGCCCCTCGATCACCGCGTGCGGGTTGTAGCGCAGGATGTCGCGGTCCTTGCAGGTACCCGGCTCGGACTCGTCCGAATTGCACAGGATGTATTTCTGCATCGTGCCCTTGGGCATGAAGGACCACTTCAGCCCGGTCGGAAAACCGGCGCCGCCGCGGCCGCGAAGGCTGCTCTTCTTGATCTCCTCGACCAGCGACGCCGGATCGGGCTTCTCGGCGAGGATCTTGCGCCAGGCCTTGTAGCCGTCGACCTGCTCGTAGCTTTCCATCGCCCACGGCGTGTCGAAGTGCAGCGTCGTGTAGACGACCTGGTGTTCCTGGGGTGCGGGTCCGACGGCCATCAGTGACTCCCCTCCGCGCCGTGAGCGGCCGGACCGTCGAGGGTCAGGCCATCCAGGATCGCGTCGAGCTTTTCGGTGGTGAGACGTTCGTGGTAATGCCCGTTGACCGTGGCGGCCGGGGCGTACACGCAGGCGGCGATGCACTCTTCCTCGGCCTTCAGGTAGACGCGCCCGTCGGGCGTGCTCTGGCCCAGCTTGATGCCGAGCTTCTGCTCGCAGTGGCGGACCAGCTCCTCGGCACCGTTGAGCCAGCACGAGATGTTGGTGCAGATAGCCACGTTGTTGCGGCCCACCGGCCGGGTTTCGAGCATCGAGTAGAAGCTCGCCACCTCATAGGCCCAGATGGGCGGCAGGTCCAGATATTTCGCCACCGCGGTGATCAGCTCGTCGGTGAGAAAGCCGCGGTTCTGCTCCTGCGCGCCGAACAGCGCCTGGATCAGCGCCGAGCGCTTGCGATCCGGCGGAAACTTGGCCACCCACGCGTCGATGTGCTTGCGCGTGTGCTCGGAAAGCACGAGGAGCGGATCGACGTGCTTCACCTGGTTGTAGTTGCCGGTGGCTTTCATGGGTTTGAACCAGCGAATGGGGAATGGGGAATGGAGAATGGGAAAGGCAACGCATGCGGTGCACCGGAGCTCTCGGCGAGGGGCATCGGTCGGAAGCGTGCCGCTCTTCCGATTCCCCATTCCCTATTCCCTATTCCCGTATTCATCGATCCACCTCGCCGAACACCAGGTCGTAGGTGCCGATCATGGCCACCACGTCGGCGAGCATGTGGCCGCGCACGACGGTGTCCATGGAGGAGAGGTGGGCGAAACCGGGAGCACGCAGGTGCACGCGGAACGGCTTGTTGGCACCGTCGGAAACCAGATAGCAGCCGAACTCGCCCTTGGGCGCCTCGACCGCGCAATAGGTTTCGCCGGCCGGCACGCAATAGCCTTCGGTGAACAGCTTGAAGTGATGAATGAGCGCTTCCATGCTCTCCTTCATCACCTCGCGATGGGGCGGCACGACCTTGTAGTCGTTGAGGATCACCGGGCCGGGATTGGCGCGCAGCCATTCCACGCACTGGCGGATGATGCGGTTGGACTGGCGCATCTCCTCCACGCGGCACAGGTAGCGGTCGTAGCAGTCGCCGTTGACGCCGACGGGGATGTCGAAGTCCACCTCGGCATATTTCGCGTACGGCTGCTTCTTGCGCAGGTCCCATTCCACGCCGGAGCCGCGCAGCATCACGCCGGTCATGCCCCACTGCTGGGCCAGTTCCGGGCTGACCACACCGATGCCGACGGTGCGCTGCTTCCAGATGCGGTTGGTGGTGAGCAGTGCCTCGTATTCGTCCACCTTCGAGGGGAAGTCGGCGGTGAACGCGTCGAGGAAGTCGAGCATCGAACCTTCGCGCCAGCTGTTGATGCGCTTGAGGTCGGCACCCTTGTGCCACGGCGACTCGCGGTACTGCGACATCTGCGCCGGCAGGTCGCGGTAGACGCCGCCCGGGCGGTAGTACGTGGCGTGCATGCGCGCACCCGACACCGCCTCGTAGACGTCCATCAGCTCCTCGCGCTCGCGGAACGCATAGAGCATCACCGCCATCGCACCCAGGTCGAGTGCGTTCGAGCCGATCCACATCAGGTGATTCAGGATGCGGGTGATCTCGTCGAACATGGTGCGGATGTACTGCGCGCGCTCCGGCGCCTCGATCCCCAGCAGAGTCTCGATCGCGCGCACGTAGGCGTGCTCGTTGCACATCATCGACACGTAGTCGAGCCGGTCCATGTAGCCGATCGACTGGTTGAACGGCTTGGACTCGGCCAGCTTTTCGGTGCCGCGATGGAGCAGGCCCACGTGCGGATCGACGCGCACGATGGTCTCGCCGTCCATCTCCATGATCAGGCGCAGCACGCCGTGCGCAGCCGGGTGCTGCGGGCCGAAGTTCATCGTGTAGTTGCGGATTTCCTGGGCCATCTTCAGTTCTCCCGCCACTTGTCGGCGGCTTCAGCCCGGGCCTGCAGCAGGTCGGCGTCGTCACGGATCGTGCGCGGCACCAGCACGCGCGGCTCGATCGACACGGGTTCGTAGATCACCCGCTTCTGCTCGGGGTCGTAGCGCACCTCGACATTGCCGATCAGCGGGAAATCCTTGCGGAACGGATGGCCGACGAAACCATAGTCGGTGAGGATGCGGCGCAGGTCCGGGTGCCCTTCGAAGATGATGCCGAACAGGTCGAACGCCTCGCGCTCGAACCAGTTCACGCCAGGCCACACCGGAGTCAGCGACGGCACCACCGGCAGGCTGTCGTCCGTGCAGAACACGCGCAGGCGCAAGCGACGGTTGTGCTCGATCGAAAGCAGCTGGACCACCGCGGCGAAGCGGCGCGGCTGGCTGTCGCCGCTGGGGCGCTCGGCCCAGCTGAAGCGGCCCAGCGCCTGCCCTTCGACACCGCGCGAGAAACCCGAGCCGCTGACCGTGGTGGTGTCCCACTCGACCTGACCGTAGCCGAGGTAATCGATGCCGCACAGGTCGATCAGCTCGCCGAAGCGGAACGCCGGCTCGTCGCGCAGCGCGGTGGCCACCGCAACCAGGTCGGCGGCGGCCAGGTCGGCAATGATCTCGTTGCGCTCGGTGCTGACTTCCAGCGTGTCGCCGAAGCGCGCGACAAGCTGGTCGGCAAGCGACTTCGCGGAGGTATCGGACATGTCGGGCCTCACGAACGCGCGATGGTGCTGGTGCGACGGATCTTCTTCTGCAACTGCAGGATGCCGTGGATCAATGCTTCGGCCGTCGGCGGGCAGCCCGGCACGTAGATGTCCACCGGCACGATGCGGTCGCAGCCGCGCACCACGGAGTAGGAATAGTGGTAGTAGCCGCCGCCGTTGGCGCAGCTGCCCATCGAGATGACCCACTTCGGCTCGGGCATCTGGTCGTAGACCTTGCGCAGTGCCGGTGCCATCTTGTTGACCAGGGTGCCGGCCACGATCATCACGTCGGACTGGCGCGGGCTGGGGCGGAAGATCACGCCGTAGCGGTCGAGGTCGAGCCGCGCCACGCCGGCGTGCATCATCTCCACCGCGCAGCAGGCCAGGCCGAAGGTCACCGGCCACATCGAGCCCGTGCGCGCCCAGTTCATCAGCGCGTCGACGCTGGTGGTGGCGAAGCCGCGCTGCACGACGGGGTTGTCGCCGGCCGGGCGCAGGATGTCGTCGACCAGGTTCAGCGGCTCGGGGTTGTGCATCACCCGGCTGATGGAATCGATCACTCCCATTCGAGCGCTCCCTTCTTCCACACGTAAGCAAAGCCGATCACCAGCAGCAGCAGGAACAGCCCCATCTCGATCAGCGCGATCAGGCCGATCTGCTTGAACACCACCGCCCACGGAAACAGGAAGGCGATTTCCAGGTCGAAGATGATGAACAGGATGGCGAGCAGGTAATAGCGCACGTCGAAGCGCATGCGTGCGTCCTCGAATGCCTCGAAGCCGCATTCGTAGGGGGCGAGCTTCTCCGCCTCGGGGCGACGCGGGCCGGCGAGCAGGCCGACCACCAGCAACACCACGCCAAGGCCGGCGGCAACGGCGATGAACAACAGGACAGGCCAGTATTCGGCGAGCACGATGCAACCTACCTCCGCGCCGCTTGGGCGCATCAGTGACCGGTGGGAACTTGGATCAAGTGCTCACGGTCCGACGACTTCAGTTCGGTGCATCGGCGTGGCCTGGGCCTCCGACTACGCCGGCGGATCGAAGCCACCGGCGCCCGATGTCTCGCAAAACGCGTTTGCGAATCCGCGCATTGTATCAGTGCGATGGGGTACAACAAGCCTTGACGGCTGCTGCGTTGCGAACTAACGCACGGCTTGCGCCGGGCGCGTCACATGGTCTGCGTGGGTCGCTCGGAATTGAGCGTGCCGGCGAGGATGTTCTCGATGCGGCTGCGCGCGGCCTCCGCGTCGCTGGATTCGTTGAAATGGATGCCGATGCCGGCGGTGCGATTGCCCTGCGCGCCGACCGGGCTGATCCACACCACCTTGCCCACCACCGACAGGCGCTCGGTCTCGTCGGCCAGGGTCACCAGCAGCACCACCTCGTCGCCCAGGGCATAGGACTGCGCCGTCGGCGCAAACAGACCGCCATGCTTGAGGAACGGCATGTACGCGTTGTACAGCGACGCCGCGTCCTTGATCTTCAGCGAGATGATGCCTTGCCGGCCAGCCATCGGTTTCATGCCACGCTCCCCGCCGGGCCTGCGTCCCGGTCAACGGCGTCGATCTTAGCAGGTCGGCGCAGCGCGTCAGGCACTGCCGCGCGTCACTGCCCGGTCGTTTCGCCGGCCAGCAGCGACTGCCGTTCGTTGACCAGGTTGCCCCAGGTTGCCGGCGGCGCCCAGCCGGCAACCCATGCCGGCACGGAAGCGGCGGCCATCGGCCGCGATATCGAGAAGCCCTGCAACTGGTGGCAGCCCAGCGACGCCAGCAGATCCCCCTGCACCGGCGTCTCCACCCCTTCGGCGATCACCGCCTTGGCCAGCATGCGCGCGGTGGTGATCACGCCCGCGGCGATCGCCATGTTGCGGTCATCATGCAGGATGTCGCGCACGAAACTCTGGTCGAGCTTGATGTGCTCGATGTCGAGCTGCTGGATGTGGCTCAGCGACGCCGAGCCCGTGCCGAAATCGTCCAGCCCCACGCGGATGCCGCGCCGCCGGCATTCCTCGATGACCACCTTGGCCCGCGCATGGTCCATGCTTGGCCCGGTCTCGGTGATCTCGATACCGAAGCCGACGTCCATCACGTCAGGATAGGTGTCCAGCGCGGCGTCGATGTCCGCGAAGAACGCCGGGTGCAACAGGTGGCGGGTGCTGATGTTGACCGACACCGGAACGGGCACGCCGGCATGCAACCAGCCCTGGCAGCAGCGCAGTGCCTCGTCCAGCACGTAGCGTCCGATCGGCCGGGCAAGTTGCGGGTCGTCCAGCACGTGCATGAAGTTGGCCGGGCCGATCAGCTCCTGCTCGCGATCGTTGAGGCGCAGCAGTGCCTCCATCCCGGCCACGCCGTTGATCCCGGGCAGGCCGTCGATGTAGACGATTGGCTGGAACAGGAGCTGCAAGCGCGACTGCTGCAGGGCCTGGGCGATCCGCTCGCGCATCGCCTGCAGACGCACCTGCTCCAGCTCCATGGCCGGCTCGTACAGCGAGCCGCGATCCTTGCCTGCCTCCTTCGCCTCGTACATCGCCATGTCGGCGTGGCGGACCAGCCCCTCGGCGCTGGAGCCGTCGAGCGGAAACAGGGTCCAGCCGATGCTTGCCGACAGGAACAACTGCTCCTCGTCCAGGTTGAACGGCACCCGCAGCGCCTGCAGGATGCAGCGGCTGATCACGTCCAGCTGCTCGCGGCTGTCCAGGCCGGGGATCAGCAACGCGAATTCGTCGCCGCCGAGGCGGGCCAGCACGTCGGCGTCACGCAGCATGCCGCGGATGCGCGAAGACGCCTCCGCCAGCACGCGGTCGCCGCCGCTGTGGCCGGCGGTATCGTTGACGCTCTTGAACCGGTCCAGGTCCAGGATGCCCACTGCCAGCAGGGAATCGTCGGCGGTGGCTCGGGTCCGCGCCTGTTCCAGCAGCTCGAACAACAGCCGCCGGTTGGGCAAACCGGTGACCACGTCGTAGAACGCCAGCCGCTCGACGCGCGCCTCGTGCAGTTTCCGCTCGGTGATGTCGCGCTGCTGCCAGATGCAGCCCTGCGCCACGCCGTCAATGCAGATCGGCATGAAGTCGCGCAGCAGTACGCGCCCGTCGGCCAGCAGCACTTCCTCGTCGCGCGACTCCTCGTTGCGCGCCACGATGCCGGCCATGCGTTCGAGCTCGCGTTCGGGCTCGCAATAGAGATGACTGATGCGAGCGTGCAGCGCGGCCGACGGCAGGCCCTCCAGTTCGCCCGGCGATTCGGCCAGCCCGAACAAGGCACAGAATGCCTCGTTGGCGAACTTCACCAGCCCGTTCGCTGTCGTCACCAGCACCCCGGAATGCTGGTTGGACAGCACCGTGCGCACGTGCTGCAGGTTGAAACGCAGATCGCGCTCGGCCAGCAGCCGCGCCGCGTGCGCCCGCTGCATCTGCATGCCCAGGCCAAGCTCGACCGCCATCTCCGCGAACACCTGGACCTCGACCGGGGTGAAAGCGTCGGCCTGGTCGGCACCGACCACGAACACGCCCACCACCGCCTCGCCCACGCGCAGCGGCAACGCCAGCACCGCGCCGTCTCCCAGCGTCGTGCCCGGCAGCGGCCATTCGCGCGGCGCGCCCGCGGCGTACTGGCGAACGCACGGCTCGCCGCGGCGCAAGGCGACGACCGCGGCATCGCCGGCATGCTTCTGCTCGTCCAGGGCGAGACCCTCCCCCGGCGTCACCACGCCATCCATGCCGGCGTGGGCATGCAGGCGCAAGCTTGTGGCCGCGTCGTCGGCAAACAGGCCGATCCACGCGAAGCGGTAGCCGCCCACGCGGCAGGCCACGTCGCTGCTCTCGGCCAGCAGCAGGGTTTCGTCAGGGCTGTGCGTGACCACCTTGATCATCTCGCTGAGCAGACGCAAGGCGCGGCGCTGGCGAGCCTCCTGCTGCACCGAGCGCTGCAACTGATGGCGTTGCGACTGCGCCTCCAGCCCCAGCCCGATGCTGGCGGCGGCCTGCTGCAGCAGCTCGGTCAACCGTGTCGAGAAGTACGCGGGGTCGGATGCGCGGATCACCAGTCCGGCGCGCACCTCGCCGAACACCATCACCGGTATCGCCATCGCGGCGACCACGTCATGGCGCTCGTAGGCGGTGCGCAATCGCTGCAGGCCCGGCACGCGGCGCAGGTCCGGCTCGATCTGCGGCACGCCGCGCCAGAACGAGGGCCGCACCAGCGACAGCGGGGTCTGTTCGGGGTAGATGTCCTGCATGTCCGCGGCCACCGCCACCGGCGCCACCCGCTGGAACCATCCGGCCGCGTGGTCGGCCTCGCCGATCATCACCAGCATCGCGCCCAGGCGCCGCTGCAGCACCTCGATGATGGCGTCGTAGAGTTCCGGAGGTTCCACCGCGCGAACCAGCAACTGGCCGATCTCGGACAGCGCCGCGTAATAGCTCTCGCTGGTCGCAGCCGTGGCGCCCGTATTGACCCGCATCGCGTCCGGCTCTTCGAGGTGCATGCCGTCTTCCCCTGCTTGCGCAGCAACCTAGCTGGGTCGGTCCAAGGGCGCAACACCGGCGGCGGGGGTCGGCTCGTCGGCTTGGATCTGGCACCAGCCCCAATGGTCGAATATCCACGGCGAGCACAAGTCCAGCGACAGCCGCACGAAACATGGCGCCGCACGCGCAGCCGCGGGCAGCTGCAGGCGCAATGTGCCGTCCGCGTCATGTCGCAGCGGCGCGCTCTGCCAGGCCCAGCGCTGCGATGTTGCCGGGTTCACCAGGTCCAGCCGCAGCCAGCGCCACCACACGCGGGGCGGGTGCCACGGCAGGGCTGCCGGCATCGGAGCGTCCGGCTCGAAATAGGTTTCGTCGCGCTCCGCCATTCGGCGCAGGCGCTTGCCGCTCAACGCGAGTTGGCTGCGATGCGCCTGCAGGGCGGCGCGCTTGCCGGCGAGCTGGGCGGCCGTGGCAGGCATCTTCAAGGCGCGCCGATCCCCCTTGTCGCCATGCACGAGGTAGGCGAGCAGCGCCGGCGGCGTGGCGTGGCCGGCCAATGCCAGCCGCACCAGCACGTGCGCCGCGCTGTGGTCGGGATGCCGATCCTGCAATGACGGCACGGCAATCAGGTCGGGGGCGAAGCGGTCGATCGCATCGCGGATGGCGGCCACGGCCCGGTCGGTCGATTGCAGCAAGAGGCCGGTGACGCCGAGGTCGGGCCAGTCCAGGGATTGCAACGCAGTCGCCGGTACCCCCAGCGCGGCGAGCGCATGCTGCAATTCGGCCGCGCGCCGCTGCGCCCAGCGGCGCCGATCCGCCGCGCCGAGGCGCCAGCGGCGTTCCAGCGCGCGCTGCGGCCAGGGATTGTTGTCGCCGGCGGTCAGCAGCAGGATGCGCACCTCGCCACCGGCCGCCAGCACTTGCTGCAGCAGCACGCCGGTGGCCAGGGTTTCGTCATCGGGATGCGGCGCGATCACCAGCAGACGGGTGCTCGCGGAGAACTCTGGCCCACCGTCGCCCCGGGCACTGTCCATCAGCGCCACCGGGACAGCAGCTCCAGCAGCAGCAGATCCGGGCGCAAGGGGCCGCGCAGGCCCTCGCGTGCGCGGTTGCTGGCGTCGTGCCAATCGCCCAGCGCCGCCGCGTCCAGCGCGCTGCCCAGTGGCGGGCGATCGCCCAGCGAACGGGCGCGCAGTTCGTCGGCCGCGGCCTGCGCGGCAAACCACAGCCGTTGCGCCGGCTCGTCGTCCAGCCAGCGCTTGACCACCTCGGCCGCCTGGCCGCGCCCGCCGGCCAGCGCCGCCAGGTCGCGGCGGACTTCGGTGCGCTGCTCCAGCGCGCCATGCCGGCTCCATTGCATGGCGAGTCCCGGGTTGCCACCGGCTGCCGCCAGCGCCGCCCTGCCGTCGGCCACGCCTTCGCGCTGCAGCCAGGCCAGCGCCAGCGCCGGTTCGGGCAGATGGAACTCGATCCGCTGGCAACGGCTGCGGATCGTCGGCGGCAACCGCCACGGCGCATCGGCCAGCAGGATCAGCATGGTTTGCGCAGCCGGTTCCTCCAGCGTCTTCAGCAAGGCATTGGCCGCCGCGGCGTTCATCGCGTCGGCCGGGTCGATGGTGACCACTTGCCAGCCGCCGAGCTGGCTGCGCATGGCCAGCCGGGCGGACAACTCGCGGATCTGGTCGACCACGATCTCGGTGCGTGGCGTGCCGTCCTTGCGCAAGCCGAAGGTCAGTTCCACCCGGTCCGGATGCGAGCCGGCCGCGCTCAACCGGCAACCCCGGCAATGCCCGCAGGCTTCGCCGTGCACCGGCTCGGTGCACAGCAGGCCGCGCACGAAACGCTGCGCGAACGCACGCTTGCCCAGGCCGGCGGCACCGCACAGCAGCAGGGCGTGCGGCAGCGCGCCGCGCTCGCGACGGGCCTGCAGCCGCGACCAATGATCCTCGTGCCATGGCAGTGCGTTCATCGGGCCGACCCTTCCAGCCACTCGATCAAGGCATGCGTGGCCGCCTGCAGCACCTGCCCGGGAGCCTGGCTGGCGTCGATGACGCGGAAGCGGTTCGGCTCCTGTGCCGCGCGGTCGCGGTAGCTGGCACGCACCCGCTCGAAGAACGCGTCCGCCTCGGACTCGATGCGGTCGGCCTCGCCGCGACCGGCGGCACGGGCGCGCCCGGCCGCGACCGGCAGGTCGAGCAGCAAAGTGAGATCGGGCTTCACGCCGTCGCAGGCCCAGCGCTCCAGTTCCTCGATGCGCGCGGCGGGCTGGCCGCGTCCACCGCCCTGGTAGGCGTAACTCGCGTCGGCAAAGCGGTCGCACACCACCCACTGCCCCGCAGCCAGCGCGGGCTCGATCACCTCGCGCACCAGCTGTGCGCGCGAGGCGAACATCAACAGCAGTTCGGTCTCCGCCGCCAGCGGGGCCAGCGCCGGATCCAGCACGATCGCGCGCACCGCCTCGCCCACCGGCGTGCCGCCCGGCTCGCGCGCCTGCACCACCGACAGCCCGCGCTGGCGAAGGCAGGCCAGCACGCCGGCCAGCAAGGTGCTCTTGCCGGCGCCCTCGCCGCCCTCGAGGCTGATGAACCTGCCGCGCGCGGGACTCATCGGCAGCGCTTCCGCTGGTAGCAGTCGACGTTGCGGTTGTGCTCGGCCAGGGTGCTGGAGAACACGTGGCTGCCATCGCCGCGCGCCACGAAATACAACGCATCGCCGGCGGCGGGATGCAGCGCGGCCGCGATCGCCGGCCGGCCCGGCAGGGCGATCGGTGTGGGCGGGAGGCCGGGCCGGGTGTAGGTGTTGTAGGGCGTGTCGGCGGCGAGATCGCTCTTGCGGATGTTGCCGTCGTAACGCGCGCCCATGCCGTAGATCACGCTGGGGTCGGTCTGCAGCAGCATGTGATGCTCCAGGCGCCGGACGAACACTCCGGCGATCTTCGCACGCTCGTCGGCGCGGCCGGTTTCCTTCTCCACGATCGAGGCCAGGATCAGCGCCTGGTACGGATTGGCCAGCGGCAAGTCCGGCGCACGCCCCGGCCAAAGCGCCGCCAGCGTACGCTCCATCGCCGCATGGGCGCGGCGCAGGATGTCCAGCTCGCCGTCGCCCTTCACGTAGGCGTAGGTCTCTGGCAGGAAGCGTCCTTCCGGCGCCTCGCCGCCGGCGCCGATGCGCTGCATGATCGTCGCGTCGTCGAGGCCGCTGGTGTCGTGCTGCAGCACGTCGGCCTGGGCCAGCGCGCGGCGCAGCTCGGCGAACGTCCAGCCGTCGACGATAGTGAAGTTGCGCTGCAGGACCTTGCCCGCCGCCATGTCCGACAGCAACTGGCGCGGCGTGATGCCGGGCGCGAGCGCATATTCCCCCGCGTGCAGCTTGCCGGCCACGTGCATCTGCTCGGCCAGCAATCGCCAGTACCACGGGCTGGCCGTGGTCAGACCCTGTCGCCGCAGCTCGGCGACGATGCCCCGGAAACTGGTGCCGCGGCTGACGTCGATGCTTTGCTGTTGCGGCGATACGTTCAACGCGGTCACGCTGAAACGATGGTAGTCGTTCCAGCCCACCGCCAGCGCCGCAGCGAGCGCCAGCACCACCAGCAGCAACCCGTGCAGCCGCGCAGCCCCGCGCATCGCTCGAACACTCATCCGCCCTGCTCCATTGAAAATCCCAGATCGCGCCAATGCTGCTGCAACCGGCGCGCCACTGCGCCGGGTGCCCAGGTCCAACGCTCCAGCGACTGTACCGGCACGATGCCGCGCACGCTCGAACTCAGGAACAGCTCGCTGGCCCCGGCCAGGGCCTCCAACCCGATCTCGGCCACGCGCGCCGACATCGCCTCCAGCACCTCGGCCCGCGCGACCCCGGCGATGCCGCAGCGGTCCACGGCCGGGGTCAGCAACTCGCCGTCGATCACCGCGAACAGGTTGGCCATGGTCGCCGAAATCACATGGCCGTGGCCATCGCACAGCACGCCTTCGGCGATCGCCGGATCGTTCCACTCGGCGCGCGCCAGCACCTGCTCCAACCGGTTCAGATGCTTGACGCCGGCCAGTCGCGGCTGCTCGGCCAGCCGCAGCCGGCACACCCGCATGCGCACGCCGTGGATGGCCGCCTCTCCCACCGGCGGCGGCGGGAACGCGGCCACCACGCGGGTGGGTCGCGGCGTTGCCGGCGGCGCATAACCGCGCTCGCCGATGCCGCGCGTCACGGTGATACGCACCACCGCATGCGCCATGTCCGCCCGGACCTGCTGCGTTTCGTGCCAGAGCTGGTCCGGGTCGGGTGCGGGAATCAGCAGGCGCTCGCAACCGGCCGTCAGCCGCTGCATGTGCCGCGCCCACAGCGGCGCGCGCGTGCCGACCATGCGGATGCTCTCGAACAGGCCGTCGCCGTAACCGAAGCCGCGGTCGAGCACGCTGACCCGATCCGCGGCCACGCCGTCGACCAGCAGCCGCGCCGCCATCAGCCCGGCTTCCCGAGCGCGCGCAGCAGGCCGCGTGCCTTGGCGCGCGTCTCGTCCAGCTCGGCGGCGGCTTCCGAGTCGGCGACGATGCCCGCGCCGGCGCGCAGGCTCACGTGCTCGCCGCTCAGCGTCAGGGTGCGGATCAGGATGTTCAAGTCGAGCTCGCCATTGCAGTCCAGGTAGCCCAGCGCGCCGGTATAGGCGCCGCGCGGCGTGCGCTCCAGCGCGGCGATGATCTCCATGCAGCGTACCTTGGGGCAGCCGGTGATGGTGCCGCCGGGAAAGGTGGCGGCGATCACCTCGCCCGGCGTTACGCCGGCGCGCAGCCGTCCGCGTACATTGGAGACGATGTGGTGAACATGGGCGTAACTCTCCACCACCATCAGCTCGTCGACCTCGACCGTGCCCGGCGCGCAGACACGACCCAGGTCGTTGCGCTCCAGGTCGAGCAGCATCACGTGTTCGGCACGCTCCTTCGGGTGGGCGCTCAGTTCGCGGATGCGCGCGTGCTCGTCGTCGCCGCTCAGCCGCGGGCGCGTACCGGCGATCGGACGCGTCTGCGCCACGCCGCCGCGCACTTCCACCAGGCGTTCGGGCGAGGAACTCAGCACGGCCCAGCCCGGCTGTTGCAGCAAACCGGCGAACGGCGCCGGGTTGGCGCGGCGCAAGGCGTCGTAAAGCGCCGCCGGCTGGGGAGGCAGCGCGTAGCGGGCGTTCCAGCCGCGCGACAGGTTCACCTGGAACGTGTCGCCGGCCCGGAGGTGTTCGTGAATGCGCTGCACGCCATCGAGGAAGTCGCCGGGCGGGTCTTCCTCGATGGTCTCGAGTGCGGGCAACGGCGGCCATGCCGCCGGCGATGCAAGATCGGCTTCGAGCCGGTCGAGCAACGGCTCGAAGCCGGCCTCGGCGACCAGCCAGGTGCATTCGTGCCAATGGTCGACGATGATCGCCGCCGGGCAGCGCACGGCCAGCGCCAACGGCAGCGTCGAGCTGGGCGGCAACTTCAATCGGGGCTCGATCTCGGCGGCCAGTTCATAGCTCAGCAGCAAAACCCAACCGCCGTGGAACGGCAACTCGTCGGCGCCAGCCGGGCACCGCCCGGCAAGCCACGCCCGGTCCAGCGCATCGAGAAAGCGACCCGGCTGCACGCGACCGTCACCGTCGCGCAACACGCCATCGGCGACCAGTTCCAGCCGCTCGCCGGGAAACGCGAACAGGATGTCGTAGCGCGATTGCGCGCTGCCGTGCACGACGCTCTGCAACAGGCACGGATAGCGCTCGGGGAGCGCCGCCGCCGGCGCGAGAAGATCGCGCCGGCCGTCCAGCCGGCGCCGATGGCAAGCCATGCCCGCGTCGGTCAAACGCGACGGAACGCCAGCGTGCCGTTGGTGCCGCCGAAGCCGAACGAGTTGGACAGCACCACGTCGAGCTTCGCCTCGCGCGCGACGTTGGGCACGAAGTCGAGGTCGCAGCCTTCGCCCGGCTCGTCCAGGTTGATCGTGGGCGGCAGCACCTGGTCGCGCAGCGCCAGCACGCTGAAGATCGCCTCGACGCCACCGGCCGCGCCCAGCAGATGGCCGGTGGTGGATTTGGTGGAGCTCATCGCCAGCTTGTACGCGTGATCGCCGAACACCTTCTTCGCCGCCATCACCTCGCCGAGGTCGCCCAGCGGCGTGGAGGTGCCGTGGGCGTTGACGTACTGCACGTCGGATGGATTGAGGCCGGCGTCGTTCAGCGCGGTCTGGATGCAGCGCGCCGCGCCTTCGCCGCCTTCGCTGGGCGCGGTCATGTGGAATGCGTCGCCGCTCATGCCGAAGCCGACCAGCTCGGCGTAGATGCGCGCGCCGCGCGCCTTGGCATGCTCGTACTCCTCCAGCATCACCACGCCGGCGCCGTCGGACAGCACGAAGCCGTCGCGATCCTTGTCCCACGGGCGGCTCGCCTTGGTCGGCTCGTCGTTGCGGGTGGACATCGCCTTGGCCGAGCAGAAGCCGGCCATCGCGGTGCCGGTGGTGGCGAACTCGGCGCCGCCGGCGATCATCGCGTCGGCATCGCCGTACTGGATCATGCGTGCGGCTAGGCCGATGTTGTGCGCGCCGGTGGTACACGCGGTGACGCAGGCGATGTTGGGCCCCTTCAGGCCGAACATGATGGACAGCTGGCCCGAGACCATGTTGATGATCGAGCTGGGCACGTAGAACGGCGACACGCGGCGCGGGCCCTTCGCGGCCAGTTCCAGCGTGGTCGATTCGATCGTGTACAGGCCGCCGATACCGGCGCCCACTGCCACGCCGACGCGCGGCGCATTGGCATCGGTGATCTCCAGGCCCGAATCGCGCAGCGCCTGGGTGCCCGCCGCCACGCCGTAGTGGATGAACGGGTCCATCTTCTTGACGTCCTTGAGCGGCATCCATTCGGCGGGGTCGAAACCGCTGACCTGGCCGGCGATGCGCGTCGAGTAGGCCGAGGTGTCGAAGTGGACGACCGGCCCGATGCCGCTCTCGCCCTTGACCACCCGATCCCACGCGCTGGCGATGTCGTTGCCGACGGGCGAGATGATGCCCATGCCGGTCACTACTACTCGACGCTTGCTCATGCTTGTTCCTTCGTTATTCCCGGGAAGCTGCCACGACCGATGGCCGGCGCGGCGCGCTCCGGGTGCGTCGTCCGTGGCGCCCGACGATGCGCGATGCACCATACGGGTTCGGACGTTGCGAAATTCAGAAACGAAAACTGCGCCATTCAGGCGCAGCATTCGATATCGCTGCCCATCCTTGCCGGCTCGCACGGGGCGTGCCAGGCGGGATGGACATGCCTCCGGAACCGATCAGTCCTTGGAGTGGGCCTTGATGTAGTCGACGGCCTGCTGCACGGTGGTGATCTTCTCGGCATCCTCGTCCGGGATCTCGGTCTCGAACTCTTCCTCGAGCGCCATCACCAGCTCCACCGTGTCCAGCGAGTCCGCGCCCAGATCATCCACGAACGAAGCGTTCGCCGTGACTTCATCTTCCTTCACGCCCAACTGCTCGACGACGATTTTCTTGACGCGTTCTTCGATGGTGCTCATGTTGCCCATACCTCTCAAGGGGTGATTGTTTGTCGGTACCGGTCCGACTGCATGGCTCAAGACCGGCGGCATTGTAGTGGCTAAGCGCCAGCGCTGCCACGATTCGCCGGCGATGGCTGGACCTGCCTGCCGCTGACCGACGCGAAAGGGCGATTGTCGCCCAAAACGAGGCCGCTGGCGACAGCTGCGTGCGCATGCCTCACGGCATGTACATCCCGCCGTTGACGTGCAAGGTCTCGCCGGTGATGTAGGACGCCGCAGGCGAAGCCAGGAATCCCACGGCCTTGGCGATGTCGCCGGCATCGCCCAGACGGCCGAGCGCGATCTGGCCGAGCAACCCGTGGCGGGTCTCTTCCGGCAGTGCGCGGGTCATGTCGGTGTCGATGAAGCCGGGCGCCACCACGTTGACCGTGATGCCGCGCGTGCCGATCTCGCGCGCCAGCGATTTGGAGAACGCGATGATGCCGGCCTTCGCCGCCGCGTAGTTCGCCTGGCCGGGGTTGCCGGTGAGCCCGATCACCGAGGCGATCGAAATGATGCGGCCCTTCTTCGCCTTCATCATGCCGCGCATCACCGCCTTCGACGTGCGGTACACGGAGGTGAGGTTGGTGTCGATGATCGCCTGCCAGTCCTCCTCCTTCATCCGCATCAGCAACTGGTCGCGGGTGATGCCGGCGTTGTTGACCAGGATCGAGACCGGGCCGAATTCCTTCGCGATGGCGTCGACCAGCGCCTCGACGGCGGCGCCGTCGGTGACGTCCAGCACGCGGCCGTGACCGCCGTGCGCAGCCATCCGCTCACCGATCGCGGCGGCGCCGCCTTCGCTGGTGGCGGTGCCGATCACGATGGCGCCCATGGCCGCCAGCTCGTCCGCGATCGCCGCGCCGATGCCGCGGCTGGCGCCGGTGACCAGCGCGATTTCACCTTGCAGTGGGTTGCTCATTGTCGGGTGTTCCTTCGGGGAATCGGAAAACTGAAAACTCACGCCCACTCGGCGCGGGCGGCATCGAGCTGGGCCGGATCGCCAAGCGGGCGCGCCTCGATGCTCTTGTCGATGCGCTTGATCAGTCCGGCCAGCACCTTGCCCGGCCCGCATTCGGCGATGCGCGTGGCACCGCCCGCGGCCAGTGCCTGCACGCACTCGGTCCAGCGCACCGGCAGGTACAACTGGCGCTGCAAGGCGCCGCGGATCTCCTCGACCGTGCCGTAGCTGCGCGCCTCGGCGTTCTGGATCACCGGCACGCGCGGAAGCTGCCAGTCGATCGTGGCCATCCGCTCGCCCAACCGATCGGCCGCCTCGCGCATCAGTGCGCAGTGCGACGGCACCGACACGGCCAGCTTGATCGCCTTCTTCACGCCCAGCTCGGCGAGCCGGACCAGCGCACGATCGACCGCCTCGGTGTTGCCGGCGATCACCAGTTGTCCCGGTGAATTGAAATTGGCCGGTGACACGACCTGCCCTTGCGCCACCTCTTCGCAGACAGCCGCGATCTGCGCATCATCGCCACCGAGGATGGCCGCCATCGCGCCCACGCCGGCCGGCACTGCAGCCTGCATCAGGCGCCCGCGCTCGGCCACCAGGGCGGCCGCGTCGTGCAAGGACAGCGAACCGGCGCAGACCAGCGCGCTGTACTCGCCCAGGCTGTGGCCCGCCAGTTGTGCCGGATCCACGCCACCCAGCTTCTGCCACACGCGCCACACCGCCACGCTGGCAGCCAGCAGCGCCGGCTGGGTGTGCTCGGTGCGGTTGAGCTGTTCCTCCGGCCCCTGCATGGCGAGGCTCCACAGATCGACGCCGGCGCCCTGCGAAGCTTCCCCGAACGCCGACTGCACCTCGGCGTGCGCAGCAGCCAGCTCGGTCAGCATGCCGACCGATTGCGAGCCCTGACCGGGGAAAACGAAAGCCAGCGAAGCGGAAGTGGAACTCATGGAGGCGCAAATCCCGTCGACGAAAACCGCCATGGTGCCAGCATCGACGGCCATACGCAGCTGTATTCCGCATTTTCCGGGACACAAAACACGATGCCGCCCGGCTGGGCGGCATCACGAAGAACTCGCCGGAACCGCGGTGGCTCAGTAACGCAGCAACGCCGAGGCCCAGGTGAAACCGCCGCCGAACGCTTCCAGCAACAGGTTCTGTCCACGCTGCACCTTGCCCGAACGCACCGCGTAATCGAGCGCGAGCGGCACCGAACCCGAGGACGTGTTCGCATGCTTGTCGACCGTCACGATGACCCGCTCCATCGACATGTTCAGCCGCTTGGCGGTCGCCTCGATGATGCGCAGGTTGGCCTGGTGCGGGATCAGCCAGTCGATGTCCGACTCCTGCATGCCGGCCGCCTCCAGCGTCTCGCCGACCAGGGCGTCCAGCGTCTTCACCGCGACCTTGAACACCTCGCGCCCGGACATGCGGATGCGCACGCCGTGATTGGGCTCGTCGCTGAAACCGGCCGACACGCCCACCGGGTTGTACAGCAGGTGCTTGTAGCCGCCGTCGGCGTGCAGGCAGGTGGCGTAGACGCCCGGTTCGCTGGACGCCTCCAGCACCACCGCGCCGGCGCCGTCGCCGAACAGCACGCAGGTTTCGCGCTCCGTCCAGTCGACCATCCGGGTGAGCGTCTCGGCGCCCACCACCAGCACCTTCTTCGACTGCCCGCTGCGGATGAACTTGTCGGCAACGCCCAACGCGTAGACGAAGCCCGAGCACGCCGCATTCACGTCGAACGCCGCGCATCCGTTGGCACCCAGGCGATGCTGCAGCAGGCAGGCGGTGGAAGGAAAGATGAGGTCCGGCGTGGTCGTGCCGAGCACGATCAGGTCGAGTTCGGACGCCTTGACGCCCGCCGCCTCCAGCGCGTTCTGCGCGGCCCGGAAGGACAAGTCGCCCGTGGTTTCGCCGTCGGCGGCGATGTGCCGCTGGCGGATGCCGGTGCGGGTGCGGATCCACTCGTCGCTGGTGTCGACGATCTTTTCCAGATCGGCATTGGTGACGATACGCTCGGGCAAGGCGCTGCCGGTGGCGACGAGGCGGGAATAAATCTGGGTCATTCAACTTTCCATCGGCAGGGACTGCGGGATCGGCCGCTGGGCCGACGCCGTACGTTACGTGCCCGGGTGGCGGAACGCAAAAACGGCGCGTCGCCGCGCCGTCCCGGTTGATCGCCCGGCGGGACCCCGCGGGGTCCCGGCAACCCGGTCAATCCTCGACCGACACCGCGGCCTTGGCCTGGATCACCTTCTTGCCACGGTAGTAGCCGTCCTTGGTGACGTGGTGGCGCAGATGCACCTCGCCGCTGGTCGGATCGGTGGAAAGCTGCACGGTGCTCAGCTTGTCGTGGGCACGACGCATGCCGCGGGTGGACGGGGTACGGCGGCTCTTGGCAACAGCCATGGTAGTTCTCCAACTGAAACGTGGTGAAATGAAACGGGATGATCGTTGATCGAACGGCCCGGATCAGGCGAGCCGGGACGACGTTATTTCTTCAGCTCGCGCAATACCGCGAACGGATTCTCCGAGCGTTCCGATTCGGCATGATCCTGCGCCGGGTCGGGGCTTGTCACTTCGTCGGGCAACCGGCTGTCCGGATTGACCGGGACCAGCGGCAGCGCCAACAGCAATTCGTCCTCTATCACATCCGCCGGTCGCAGGCGGCCATCCTCGGCCACCAGCAGCGGCTCGCAATCGGGCGGCAACCCCGCCTCGTCGCGCTCCTGGCTGATCAGCCCCAGTCGCGTCTGCACCGCAACCGGCAGCACGAACGGTTCCAGCGAACGCTGACAGATCAACGTCAGCGGCGCGCTGGCGCGGACATCCACGTAGCTGGTGCCGAGGTCGTCGCGCCCGAAATCAAGCGCGAAACTCACCTCGCCATCGGTGCCGGCCAGTGCCTCGCCGAGGCGCCGCAAGCTCGCGATGGGCAGCGTTCCCTCGAACGAACGCCGCGCCGAGACCATGCGCCAAGCGTCCACGGACTCTGGCAGTGTCACGGACATAATCGCGGAATGGTAGGTTTGCCGGGCCACCAAGTCAACCCGCGGCCGCACCGGAGCGCCGATGCCAACGGCTGTGACGCGCATTTTGCCTGATCCCTCCCTGATGCGGCAGACTGGGCCACTCCCGCACGACGAAGCGCCCTTGAACCCGTACCTCACGCTCGGCGTGGCGGCCTGCCTCGCCATCCTGATCTTGCTGGCCGGCACGGCCGTGCTGCTGCGCAAGCGCCAGAACCGGCGCGCCGGCAGCATCCGCGACCTGCTGGACCTGGCCGACCGGCTGGAGCTCGACCTGAAAACCTGCCGCTCCGGCCTGCAGCAGGCGCATGCGGTGATGTCGCTGAACCCGGATCTTCCCGCCGCCAGTGAAAAGGACGCACGCCACGCCGTCGACGCCGGCTTGCGAGCGCTGTTGCAGCAACGCCTGTGGATCCGCGACCGTTCCCCCGCCGCGACCCAGCACGAACTGGACGAAACCGCCGGCTCGATGCGCGAGGCGCGCGACCGGCTGCAGCCGCTGCTGAAGGCGCTGGCCCAGGCGCAGACCGAGCTGAACAGCGCGATGCGCGAGCAGATCCGCCGCGACTCTGACCACTGATGGACAAACCGCACATGCCACGCCGCATCGTGCTGGCCTCGACCTCCCGCTATCGCGCCGACCTGTTGCGCCGTCTGCTGGCGGATTTCGAACAGGCCGCGCCCGACACCGATGAAACGCCGCAGGCCGGGGAAGCTCCCGCGACACGCGCCCTGCGCCTGGCGATCGCCAAGGCAACCGCCGTAGCCGCGGGTTTCGACGACGCGCTCGTGATCGGTTCCGACCAGGTAGCCGCGCTTGACGGCGAAATCCTGCGCAAGCCCGGCAGCGTGGAGGTGGCCCGCGAGCAACTCGGCGCCAGCTCCGGCCGCATCGTGCATTTCCACACCGCGTTGTGCCTGCTCGAAACCCGTCACGGCCGCTCGCAAACCCACGTGGATGACACCCGGGTCCGCTTTCGCGAGCTGGGGAGCGCGGAAATCGAGCGCTACGTCACACGCGAGCTGCCGCTGGATTGCGCCGGCAGCTTCAAGTGCGAAGGATTGGGCATCAGCCTGTTCGAGGAAATCGACAACCGCGATCCCAGCGCCCTGATCGGGCTGCCGCTGATCGCGCTCGCGCGCATGCTGCGCCAGGCCGGCGTCGCCGTGCCCTGAGGCGGCGAAGGTCGTACCGCTACACTGCCAGACACACGGCGCGGACCGCGCCCGCCCTGCTCCAGACCGTCGAGAAACCATGTCCGCCACCATCGAGCCCCGCGCCGAAGCCCTGCAGCAACGCCTGCAAGCCGCGATCGACCAGGTCAACCGCGTCCTGCTGGGCAAGCCGCACCAGGTCAAGCTGGCCTTCACCTGCCTGATCGCCGGCGGCCACCTGCTGCTGGAGGATGTGCCCGGCGTGGGCAAGACCACCCTGGCCCACGCGCTGGCCGCCACCTTCGGGCTGGAGTTCCAGCGCGTGCAGTTCACCAGCGACCTGCTGCCGTCGGACATCATCGGCGTCAGCGTCTACGAGCGCGACAGCGGCAGCTTCCGCTTCCATCCCGGGCCGATCTTCACCGGCCTGCTGCTCGCCGACGAGATCAACCGCGCCAGCCCCAAGACGCAAAGCGCACTGCTTGAGGCGATGGCGGAGAACCAGGTCACCGTGGACGGCCAGACCCACGCGCTGGCCCAACCCTTTTTCGTCGTCGCCACGCAGAATCCGCTGGATCTCAACGGCACCTTCCCGTTGCCGGATTCGCAGCTCGACCGGTTCATGCTGCGGCTGTCGCTGGATTACCCGGATCCCAGCGCCGAGCGCGCGCTACTCACCGGCAGCGATCGCCGCGACATGCTGGCCCGACTCACCCCGCAACTGGACGCCGAATCGCTGCTGGCCCTGCACCAACGCGCGCAGGCCATCACTGCCAGCGGGGCCCTGCTCGACTACCTGCAGGCCCTGCTGGCCGCCAGCCGACGCCATCCGGAGATCCGCGCGGGCCTGTCGCCGCGCGCCGGCCTGGCCCTGCTGGGCGCCGCCCGCGCCTGGGCCATGCTCAGCGGCCGCAGTCATGTACTGCCCGAAGACATCCAAGCCCTGTTCGTGCCGCTGGCGGCCCACCGACTGCTGGCGACGCGGGGGGCCGACGGCGCGCTGCTGGCGCGGCAGTTGCTGACCGAGGTGGCGGTGGACTGATGCGAGGCCTGCTGCAACGCCTGCAGCGCCGGGCGGAAAAGCGCCTGCCGGCACTGACCCGCTACCGCCGCCCGGAGCCGTTGCCGATCACCCTGCATCGCCGACGCATCTATATCGTGCCCAGCGGCTTCGGCCTCGGTTTCACCGTGCTGCTGCTGCTGATGCTGGTCGGTGCGCTGAACTACAACAACAACGCCGCCCTGCTGCTGACCTGCCTGCTCGGCGCGGCGAGTGCGGCGAGCATGCTGGTGGCGTTCCGCAACCTCGACGGGCTGCGCCTGGATCACCTGCGCGCCGGCCACGCGATCGCCGGCGAGGCGATCGAGCTGGTGTGCTCGTTCCACTCCGATCGGCCGCGTAGCGCCATCCGGCTGGACCTGGATGACGAATCGACCGCCTTCGCCGTGGACGGCACCGACGCCGCCCGGGTCAGCCTGCGCTTGCCGACCCGCCGGCGCGGCTGGCAACCGCTGCCGCGACTGCGACTGTGGACCAGTTGGCCGCTGGGCATGTTCCGCGCCTGGAGCTGGCTGCACCCGGCGCAATCCGTGCTGGTCTGGCCGCGTCCGGAGGCGACCGGTCCGGCGCCACGGGCGATGGCCGACGACGCCCGCCACATGCAACTGCACCGCGGCGAAGAGCTGGCCGCGCTGCGCGATTATCGGGCCGGCGATCCGCAACGACACATCGCCTGGAAGCCCAGCGCCCGCCACGACGATCTGCTGGTGAAGGACTTCGAGCAGCCGCGCAGCCAGCCGCAGTGGAGTCTCGACTGGCGGCAATTGCACGGCCTCGACGATGAGGCACGCATCGCGCGGCTGGCGCGCTGGCTCAACGAAGCGCAGGCGCAGCGCTGCAGCTTCAGCCTGTGGCTGCCAGGCAACGACATCGGCAGCGGCAGCGGACCGCAGCACTACGTCCGCTGCATGGACGCGCTGGCGGGCCTGCCGTGATCGGGCGCAAGCCGCCCAAGCCGGCGCAAGTCGCGCTGACGCAACGCGCGTTCGACCTGCTTTGCCTCAGCGCGACCTTCGTGCTGGCGGTCAACGCCAGTCACCTGCCGTGGTGGCTCAACGCCGCGCTCGCCGTGATCCTGGGCGGCCGCTGGTGGCAGCGCCGCCGCCACCCCGGTCGCGTGCCGCAAGCGATCAAGCTGCCGCTGCTGACCTTGCTGACCCTGGCGATCATCGCCTACTACGGCAACCTGTTCGGGCGTGCACCAGGCACCGCGCTGGGCATCGGCTTGCTGGTGCTCAAGCTGCTGGAAACCGAGACCCTGCGCGACGTGCGCGTCGGGGTAGGCTTTGCCTGTTTCACCCTGATGACCGCCCTGCTGTTCGACCAGGGCATGGTCAGCACGCTGGTGGTGGCGTTGGGTCTGGTGCCGGCGCTGGCTACCCTGCGCGCGCTGGAACCGGCCCAAACGCCGACCGGAATGGCACGCAGTTTCGTGCCCGCGCTGGGTCTGCTGGCGGCGGCGCTGCCGCTGGCCTTGCTGGCCTTCGTGCTGGTGCCGCGGCTGGGTTCGCCGTTGTGGGGCGCACCCGGCCGCGACCAGGCGCGCACCGGCCTCAGCGACCGCATGAGTCCGGGTGCCTTCACCGAACTGCTGACCGACGATCACCCGGCCATGCGGGTCAGCTTCGACGGCCCACCGCCGCCGCCGGACCAGCGCTACTTTCGCGCCTTCGTCATGGCCAGGTACGACGGCGTGAGCTGGAGCTATGACGACGTGGCCCACGCAGCACCGGTGCCGCTCGAGGTCGAGCAGTCGATCGGCTACCGGATCAACCTGCTGCCCACGCACCGCCGCGTGCTGCCGACCCTGGATGTGCCGATCGAGGCGCCCGCGGGGGCCGTCATGCACAGGGACCGCGTGGTGGTAGCCAGCCGACCGGTCGACGATGCGCTCAGCTATGCGCTCGGTTCGGCCACGCGATACCGGCTCGAACCGCAGTTGGACGCGCGACCGCAGCGCTGGCTGCAGCTCCCCGCCCGCTTCAACCCGCGCACGCTGGCGCTCGGCCAATCCTGGCGCGAGCGCCACGGCAGCGACGACAACGCCATCGTCCGCGAGGCGCTGGCGCTGTTTCACGATGGCGGGTTTCGCTACACGCTCGCGCCGGCGCCGTTGGGCCGCGACGCCATGGACGATTTCCTGTTCGCCACGCGCGAAGGCTATTGCGAGCACTACTCGTCCGCATTCACCGTGCTGATGCGCGCAGCCGGCATTCCGGCACGCGTGGTCACCGGCTACCAGGGTGGCTACTGGAACAAGCTGGGCAACTATCTGCTGGTGCGCAACTCCGATGCCCATGCCTGGAGCGAAGTGTGGCTGGCCGGTCGCGGCTGGGTGCGCGTCGACCCCACGGCCGCCGTGCGCCCCGAACGGGTCAGCCTGGGCGCTGCCGCTGCCGCGGGTGATCAGCTGGACTGGTACCGACGCGACTGGCTGCAGCAGTTCCGCAATCGCTGGGACATTGTCAACCGCTGGTGGGACCAGGGCGTTGTGGCGTTTGATGCGCTACGTCAGCGCGGCTTGCTGACCCCGTTCGGCATCCGCGACACCGACACGAGGACGCTGGGCGTGCTGCTGGCCATCGGCAGCAGCCTGTTCGTCGCCATCGGGCTGGCGTGGGCATTGCGGCGGCGGCAGCCGCGCGACCCGTTGCGGGAGGCCTTGCGCGCGCTGGAACGCAAGCTCGCACGGCAACGGATCGTCCGGCGGACCGGCGAAGGCCCGCAGCACTACCTGAGCCGCGCGGCACGTGCCCTGCCGGCGCAGCGCGGCCAGCTGACGGAGTTGATGCAGCAGTACCTGGAGCTTTGCTATGCCAGCGACGAACCCGCGCCTGAATCAGTCCACGCGTTCCGGCGCATGGTGCGGGATTTTCGGGTAACGAACGTGGTCAAATGACATCGATGCGATGGTGGACACCATCGTTCCTGACGGAGAAAACCTCATGTCTCTTTACCGTCCTCTCACCCTCGCCGCCGCGGTTGCCGTGCTGGGTGGTTGTGCGACGATCCCGCAACCGCTGCAGGGAAACTACGCCACCGTCTCCACCGCCAGTGCGCGACAGGGCGGCGCCGGCGACACCCCGGTTCGCTGGGGTGGCGAGATCATCAAGACCGAACCCGGCCCGCAGCAGACCTGCTTCTTCGTGCTGTCGCGCCCGCTGGACAAGCAGGCACGACCGCGCCTGGGCAATTCGGGCGAGAACGACGGCCGCTTCGTCGCCTGCCGCGACGGTTTCTACGACCCTGAGGTGTTCACCCGCGGACGCGAGCTGACCGTGACCGGCACCCTGCACGGCACCGTGACCAAGAAGGTCGGCGAGTACGACTATGCCTACCCGCGCGTCGAGGCGAACGTGGTCTACCTGTGGCCCAAGCGACAGCCCCGCGCAGCCTACCCGCCCGGCTTCTACGACCCGTTCTGGGGCCCGGGCTTCGGCCCGTACTGGGGCAGCCCGTGGGGCTATCCGTACTGGGGCGGCCCGCGGGTGATCGTGGTGCGTCCGCCGGCACCGCCACCGCCGCCGAAGAAGTAACCATCTGCCTACGAAAACGCCGGCTCGCAGCCGGCGTTTTCCGTTTTTCGTCAGGTCCGCGCCGGTCAGCCCGGCGGCCAATGCATGCGGCGTCCGGCCAGCAGATGGACATGGATGTGGAAGACGGTCTGGCCGCCATCCTCGTTGCAGTTGATCACGGTGCGATAACCCTGCTCGGCGAAGCCTTCCTGCTTGGCGTAGGCCGCGGCGGCCAGCAGCAGTTTTCCGAGCAGTGCCGCCTGTTCCGGAGTCGCGTCGTTGAGCGTCGCCAGCGACTGCCTGGGAATGAACAGCACGTGCACCGGTGCCTGCGGATTCAGATCGCGGAAGCCCAGCACCTCGTCGTCCTCGTAGACGATGTCGGCGGGAATCTCGCGGCGGACGATCTTGCTGAAAATGGTATCGCTCATGCTTGACTCCCTCGATCCGGCGGCGCGGTGGCCGTCATCAGTCCAGTATCTGGCGACCGCCGAACGCATGCGCCAGCGTGCTGCGGTCGACGTATTCCAGTTCGCCGCCCAGCGGCACGCCGTAGGCCAGCCGGGTCGGGCGCACGCCACCGGCACGCGCCAGTTGCGCGAGGTAGTGCGCGGTCGCGTCACCTTCCACGGTGGGATTGGTGGCGATGATCATCTCCTCGATCTCGCCCTCGCCCAGGCGCCGGGTCAGTTTCGCCAGCCCCAGTTCTTCCGGCCCGAGCCCGTCCAGCGGCGACAGCCGGCCCATCAGCACGAAGTACTGGCCACGATAACCGGTGGCCTGCTCGATCGCCGCCAGTTCGGTCGGCGACTCGACTACGCACAACACCTGTCGATCACGACTGGCACTGGCGCACAACGCGCACAGCGGCTCCTCGCTGAAATTGCGGCAACGCTCGCAGTGGCCGATCTTCTCCATCGCCTGCGCCATCACCCGCGCAAGCCGCGACCCGCGCTCGCGCTCGCGCTCAAGCAGATGAAACGCCATCCGCTGCGCACTCTTGCCACCCACGCCGGGCAGGCAGCGCAGCGCCTCGATCAGTTCGGCAAGAAGTGGGGAGCTGTTCATGGGCCCTTGGCCGCGAATGGGGAATCGGGAATGGAGAGTCGGGAAAGCACGGCTCGCTGGCTCCCGCGCCTGGTCTCGCGATTCCCCATTTCCGATTTCCGGCTCAAAACGGCATCTTGAACCCGGCCGGCAGGTTCATCCCGGCGGTGACGCCGCCGAGCTTGTCCTTGCTGGCCTGGGCAACTTTGTTGACGGCGTCGTTCACGGCGGCGGCGACGAGGTCTTCCGCCATCTCGGGGTCGTCGGCAAAGGTCTGCCGGTCGATCTGCACGCGGCGCACTTCATGCGCGCCGGTCATCACCACGCTGACCAGGCCGCCGCCGGCGCTGCCGGTGACTTCGAGTTTCGCGATCTCCTCCTGCGCGCGCTTCATGTCTTCCTGCATGCGCTGCGCCTGCTGCATCAACTGACCGATTTGTCCTCTCATCATCTGGCTCCGGGTTCGTTGCCCAAGGGTTTGACGGATTGCGGCACGACGCGGGCGCCGAAGTCGCGCTTCAGGCTCTGCACCAGCGGATCGTCCTCGATCGCCTGCTCGGCCGCGCTCTGCGCGCTGTCGCGTGCCTTGGCCGCGCGCGCCGCCGGGGTCTGCATGGCGTCGGCCTGGCTCTCGCTGACGAAGCGCAGGCGGATGGTCTCGCCCAGCGCCTGGCTGATGCGATCCTCCATCTGGCTGACCATGGGCTCCACCGCCATGCCCATGTGCGCCGGCTGCAACGCCAGCACCAGGGTCTGGCCGTCACGCTCGCGCAGCACCGCGTTCTGCGCCACCACGCTGAACGGCCCGCGCAGCTGGGCCCGTTCGATCAGCGCCTCCCAATCCGGCCGGCCGCTCGCATCGCGTGCGATCGGCGCGGGCGCCGGGGCCTCCGCGGCGGGCTCGCGCGGTGCTGGCGCGGGTGTCGGCGTGGCAGCGCGAGTATCTGCGGACGGCGGTGCGGGTGCACGCGCGTGCGCCTGGCTCGTCGGCGCACGCGGCGCCACGCGCGCCGCCGCGGGTTCGTCGCCCGGACGGAAAGCGAGCATGCGCAGCAAGGCCATCTCGAAACCGGTGCGGGCGTCGGGCGCCAGCGTGAGGTCGCGCCGGCCCGTCACTGCAATCTGGTAGTACAGCTGCACGTCCTCCGGCGTGATGCGCCCGGCGAGGTCGGCCAGCGCGCCGTCGGCGTCATCCGCTTCCGGCCGGTAGCCGGGAATCAGCTGGATCAGCTGCAGGCGATGCAGCAGGCCGGCGATGTCGTCGAGCACGCCGCCGAAGTCGGGCGAATAGGAGGCGATCTGCGTGCACTCGACCAGCAACTGCTCGCCGTCGCCCGAAGCCAGCGCCTCCAGTACGCCGAGCACCTGCCCGCGCGCCACGCTGCCCAGCATGGTGCGCACGTCGTCGGCGTGCAGCGCGCCGCCGCCATAGGCGATGGCCTGGTCAAGCAGCGACAGGCCATCGCGCAGCGAGCCGTCGGCGGCGCGGGCCAGCTCACCGATCGCGCTGTCTTCATAGGCGATGTTCTCGGCACCCAGGATGTGCCGCATCTGGCCGGAGATCTGCTCCGGCAGCAGCCGCTTCAGGTTGAACTTCAGGCAGCGCGACAGCACCGTCACCGGCAGCTTCTGCGGGTCGGTGGTGGCGAGCAGGAACTTCACGTGCGGTGGCGGCTCTTCCAGCGTCTTCAGCAACGCGTTGAACGCGTTCTTCGACAGCATGTGCACCTCGTCGACCAGGTACACCTTGAAGCGGCCGCGCGACGGCGCGTACTGCGCGTTCTCGATCACCTCGCGCACGTCGTCCACGCCGGTGTTGCTGGCCGCGTCGATCTCCAGCAGGTCGACGAAGCGGCCTTCGTCCACCGCCGTGCACACCGAACACTCGCCGCAGGGATCGGCCGACTGCCCGCGCTCGCAGTTCAGCGACTTGGCGAAGATGCGCGCAATGGTGGTCTTGCCCACGCCACGGGTGCCGGTGAACAGGTAGGCGTGATGCATGCGGCCGGTGTCGAGCGCGTTGGTGAGCGCGCGCACCACGTGTTCCTGCCCCACCAGCTCGGAGAACTTGCGCGGGCGCCACTTGCGGGCGAGTACCTGATAGGACATGACTGCCAACGTGGGGACAAAGGTCGATTGTGCCAAGTCGGCGCACGCAAGTCAGCAAACGTCCGGCCCGAAATGGTGGCGGCCCCGCCAGCCACACCCCGGCACCCGAGTCATTCGCTACCGTTGCTTCCTTCCGGACCTGGCGGAGTTTGCGAACTATCGTCGCGGGGGGACCGACGGGGCCACCATGGACGTCAAGCGATTACGCTTGTTGCTGTGTTGTTGCTGTTGCTGTTGCTGTTGCGCCAGCTTCATGCCGTCGCAGTTTGTTCAGAAACTGGCGGAGAGGGCGGGATTCGAACCCGCGATACGGGGATAAGCCGTATACACACTTTCCAGGCGTGCTCCTTCAACCACTCGGACACCTCTCCGCAAAATCTTTGTCGCACCATCTCGCAGCGGGCGGGATTGTTCGGCTCATCCTGAGCCTCACCCCTCACTGGCGTTCGGGGCCAGCCTGGCGGCTGTCCAAATTCGTTCCAGACGAATTTGTCGAACCCGCGATACGGGGATAAGCCGTATACACACTTTCCAGGCGTGCTCCTTCAACCACTCGGACACCTCTCCACTTTTCGAAGCAACCCGGCAAGGACGCCCGGATCTTCCTTGCGGGGCATCCCGCCCGACAAAGAAGCGGAAGGATAGCCGCAGGCCCGGATGCAGGCAAGCAAATCGAACGGGAGTCAACCGGCGTCGGCGCGCGGCGCGGCCGGCGCCTGCAACGCGACGCGTTGCCCCGGCGTGGCGATACGGAAACCGCGTGCCGCCAGCGCATCGCCATCGGCCGCGCTGCCGTAGTGGTAAAGAAGCAACTGTCGCTGCAGCGCCTGCGGGTATTCCCGCGCGATGTCGTCGATGCCGGTGTGCGACGGATTGCCGAGCAGGCTGCAGTCGTGGGCGACCAGCGCCGCGCCGCCGGCATGCCGCGCCAGCACTTCCGGGATCGGCCGGGTGTCGCCGGTGTAGACGAAACTGCCCTCCAGCGCCAGGCCGTACGAGGTGCCCGGCACGTGATGGCGGGTGGCGAACACGTCGAACCAGCAGCCATCCAGCCAGAAGCCGCGACTGCACGGCACCAGCTGGAACGCCTCCCAGAAATTGACTCCGCCTTCGGCCAGCGCACCGGGGTAATCGGCCACCCGCGTCTGCAGCCATGGCACCAGCGCGGCGTGGGTGAACAGGCGCATCCGCCCACGCCGCGCGGGATCGAACCAGAGCCGGATGAACAACTGCTCCAGCTCCGCGACATGATCCATGTGGGTGTGGGTGATGAACACCGCGTCCGGCAGGGTGCCGTAGCTTGCCGTGTAGCGGTCGAGCGTGCCCGGTCCGCAGTCGATCAGCAGCACCGGCTTGCCCGCGCGCTCGAGGACGGCGGCAGAGGCACCCAGCGCCGTCGCATGCGCGGCGCCCACGCCGAGAAAATGCAGTTGCCAGTTCATGCCGTCAGTGCGCGCTCGTGGCCATGCAGCAGAGGCTGCCAGATTTCGCGCTCGAACGCCTGCTCGCCTGCCGCGGCGGCGCCGAGCTTGAGCAACGACCGGCGCAGCCGCTGCAGGTTCGCCCGGCGCCAACCGGGTGCGGGCGCACGCTGGCGACCGCGGTCGAAGTCGATCAGATGCAGGCCGGCGGCCGAGACCAGGACGTTGTGCGCGTTCAGGTCGGCATGCCAGATGCCGGCCCGATGGAAACGCCCGACCACCGCGCCGACCTCGACCGCAAGCTCGCTGCCGAGGTCACCGCCGGCCAGGCACTCGGCGAGCGTCCGCGCGCCGGCGATGCGATGCGTGATGAGGTCGGCGCGATACAGCAGACCCTGGCGACGGTAACGCGCGGCGACCGCGCATGGCCCGGGCAAGCCCAGCCGCGCGATCTCGGCAAGCAGCCGGAACTCCCTGAAAGGCCGGCTGCGCCGCGCCCCCAGCCACAGGTAGCGATCGCCCAGCAGTGCCCGTACCAGTCCGCCACGACGATAGTGGCGCAGCACGCACTCGCCGAGCGGGCTCGCGATGATCGCCACGCCGCCGCGGCCGCCGGCCTGCATGCGCAAGGCGCCGCGTTCGCGCCAGTAATCCGGCGCAAACCAGTCGTCGTCGACTTGTGACGATACGGCGGCGTCACACAGAATCGCGCCGTGGGCGTCTTGCTGGATGCGTTCGGGCATCATGATGCCTTGTGACCGGACACCGATTCTAACCCACAGGCCCGCCCTGCCTTCCGCTGGCGCGGGCCAACGACCATCGCGATGAATGCACCTTCCTCGATCTGCCTGCTGCGCACCTCCGCCATCGGCGACGTCACCCACGTCGTGCCACTGGTGCGCACGCTGCAACAGGCGTGGCCGCAGACCGCGCTGACGTGGATCGTCGGCAAGCTCGAACGCAAGCTGGTGGGCGACCTGCCCGGCGTGGAGTTCGTCACCTTCGACAAGTCCGCCGGCTGGGCCGGCCTGCATGCCGTGCGTGCCGCCCTGCAGGGACGCCGCTTCGACGCGCTGCTGCAGATGCAGGTGGCGATGCGCTCGAACCTGCTGAGCCTGGCGGTCAAGGCGGATCGGCGCATCGGTTACGACCGCGCCCGTGCGAAAGACCTGCACGGCCTGGTCATCAACGAGCGCATCCCTGCGCGCGGCGGCGAACACGTGCTCGACGCGATCGGCAGCTTCTGCGAACCGCTGGGCCTGCAACAGACGCAGGTGCGCTGGGACATCCCGATCCCCGGCGATGCGCACGCCTGGGCCGCCACGCAACTGCCCGGCGACACACCCACCTTGCTGGTCAGCCCCGCCTCCAGCCATGCCTTGCGCAACTGGCGGCCCGAGCGCTACGCGGCGGTGATGGACCATGTCGCCTCCCGCGGCTGGCGGGTGGCCCTGATTGGCGGACCATCCGCATCGGAGCGCGCCATGGCCGACGCGGTGCTGGCCGCCTGCCGGCGCGCGCCGCTCGATCTCACCGGCAAGGACACCCTGAAGAAACTGCTGGCCCTGCTCGCCCGCGCGCAGCTGCTGCTGGGCCCGGATTCCGGTCCGATGCACATGGCCAACAGCGTCGGCACCCGCGTGCTCGGCCTGCATGCCGCCAGCAACCCGGAGCGCTCCGGCCCCTACTCCGATCGACGCTGGTGCGTGAACAAGTACGACGAGGCCGCGCGCAAGTACCTGGGCCGACCGGCAGCGGAGATTCCGTGGGGCAGCAAGATCGAACGCCCCGGCGTGATGGACTTGATCGACGTGGATGCGGTGATCGACCGTTACGAGGCAGCCGCACGCGACCTCGGCCTGGCCTGACCTTCGCGCGTCGACGCGTCAGCCCTTGCCGCTGCGCACGCGCAAGCCCGGTCGCTGCCGCGCCAGCTTTCGCAACAGCTCGGCAAAGGCGTGCAGGTCGTCGTGCCAGGGCGAGGCATCGCGCCAGTACAGCGCGATTTCGCGACCGCCGGCCGAACCCTTGAGCCGCGCCAGCACGATCCCCGGCATCGAGGCGAGCCGCTCGTGCGCCAGCGCCGGTACCAGCGCGTAGCCACCGCGCAAGCTGACCAGCGCGGCGAGGCTTTCCAGGCTGACGTCCTGCACGTTGCCACGCTCACTGCCGTCGAACCCGTCGGCATGGCTTTCCGCCATCAGGATCGCCTCGGCCTGGTCCAGTTGTTCCAGCGCAATGGACGGTCGGCCGGCCAGTGGATGATCGGCGCGCAGCATCAGCTCCCACGGTTCGAAGAACAGCGCCCGTGAGGCAATCCCGCTGACAGTCGATGCCGATGGGGCGAGCACCGCGTCCAGCTCACCCTCGTGCAGCCTGCGCAACAAGCCGCGTGGCTTGCCCTCGGAGATGCCCAGCCGGGCGCCGGGAAAATGCTGCGGAAACGGCGCAATCAGATGCGGCAACAGATATGGCCCCAGCGACGCCGGCAAGCCCAGCCGCAGCGCGCCGCCGAAAGCCACCTCGCCGGCACGGGCGACCTGCTGCAGGTGCTCGGCCGCCACCAGCACCGCATCGATCTGCTGCAACAGGCGTTGGCCGCCGGCGGTCACCACCACCCGCCGCCCGCCACGTTCGAACAGCGGTGCACCGAGCGCCTGCTCCACCTTCTGCACCTGGTGGGACAAGCCGGACGGACTGATGTGCATCGCGCGCGCGGCACTGTTGAAACTGCCGTTCCGATGCACCGCCTGCACCAGCGCAAGGTCGCGCAGCGAGACGGCGGCGAGGTGGGTCGAAATCATCGAACGCTGCATGTCGTCAAAGGCGTTTGTCTGTGATGGTCAAGGCGGGCATCCTGCAGGCACCGCGTGATTCCCCGCCCGGGCGCCGGGTGCAGTCTAACCGGCGCAGCAGCCCGTCACGCGCCGACACGCCCGGGTTCCTCGACGCCGACATGCAGCGTTTGAGCGATAATTCCCCTTTTGGCGGGGCCGGCCGCGCCGTTTCCGCATGCTTGCCAGTCGTCCCAGCCGCAGGATTCAGCCAGGAGCAGCACCATGAAAGACACGTTCGCCACCCGTGACACTCTCGAAGTCAACGGCAGGAAATACGCCTATGCCAGCCTCGCCAAGCTTGGCGAACGCTTCGACCTGAAGCGGCTGCCCTACTCGATGAAGATCCTGCTGGAGAACCTGCTGCGCCACGAGGATGGCGTGGACGTGACTTCCCGCGAGATCGAGGCGGTGGCCACCTGGGACGCCAGCAAGGAGCCGGATACCGAAATCGCCTTCATGCCGGCGCGCGTGCTGCTGCAGGATTTCACCGGCGTGCCGTGCGTGGTCGACCTGGCTGCCATGCGCGACGCGATGAAGGCGCTGGGCGGCGATCCCACCCTGATCAACCCGCTGTCGCCGGCCGAGCTGGTGATCGACCACTCGGTGCAGGTGGACGTCTTCGGCAGCGAGGACGCGCTGGAGAGGAACGTCGCGATCGAGTTCGACCGCAACCAGGCGCGCTACAGCTTCCTGCGCTGGGGCCAGAAGGCGCTGAGCAACTTCAAGGTGGTGCCGCCGCGCACCGGCATCGTCCACCAGGTGAACCTGGAATACCTGGCGCGGGTGGTGATGCACACCGAGATCGACGGCCAGGCCTGGGCCTACCCCGACACCCTGTTCGGCACCGACTCGCACACCACGATGGTCAATGGCCTGGGCGTGCTGGGCTGGGGCGTGGGCGGCATCGAGGCGGAGGCGGCCATGCTCGGCCAGCCTTCTTCCATGCTGATTCCGCAGGTGGTCGGCTTCAAGCTGTCCGGCCGCCTGCCCGAGGGCGCCACCGCCACCGACCTGGTGCTGACCGTGACGCAGATGCTGCGCAAGCAGGGCGTGGTCGGCAAGTTCGTGGAGTTCTTCGGCCCGGGCCTGCAGCACCTGGCCCTGGCCGACCGCGCCACCATCGGCAACATGGCGCCGGAATACGGCGCCACCTGCGGCATCTTCCCGGTCGACCAGGAGTCGCTGAACTACCTGCGCCTGTCCGGCCGCAGTGACGAGCAGATCCAGCTGGTGGAGGCGTACGCCAAGGCCCAGGGCCTGTGGCATGACGCCAACAGCCCGGAGCCGGCGTTCTCCGCCGTGCTCGAACTCGACCTCGCCGACGTGAAGCCCTCGATGGCCGGCCCCAAGCGCCCGCAGGATCGCGTGTTGTTGACCGACGTGCAGAAGAACTTCCACGAAGTGGTGGGCCCGCTCACTGCCAATCGTCGCCGCGGCAATGGCGACGTCGACCGTTTCTCCAACGAGGGCGGCGCCAGCGCGATCGGCAACCCGTCCAACGCGATCGGCGATACCGGCGTGCTGGTGGAACGCAACGGCCAGAGCTTCCGCGTCGCTGACGGGTCGGTGGTGATCGCCGCGATCACCTCGTGCACCAACACCTCCAACCCGGCAGTGATGCTGGCGGCAGGCCTGGTCGCCAAGAAGGCCGCTGCCAGGGGCCTGAAGGCCAAGCCGTGGGTGAAGACCTCGCTGGCCCCCGGCTCCAAGGTGGTGACCGATTACCTGGAGCAGACCGGCCTGCTGAGCGAGCTGGAGAAGACCGGCTTCTACCTGGTCGGCTACGGCTGCACCACCTGCATCGGCAACTCCGGCCCGCTGCCGGTCGAGGTCAGCAAGGGCATCGCCGACGGCGACCTGGCGGTGGCCGCCGTGCTCTCGGGCAACCGCAACTTCGAAGGCCGCGTGCATGCCGAGGTGAAGATGAACTACCTGGCCTCGCCGCCGCTGGTGGTCGCCTATGCGCTGGCCGGCTCGCTCGACGTGAACCTCTCCACCGATCCGCTGGGCCAGGATGCGCAGGGCAAGGACGTGTTCCTCAGGGACATCTGGCCGAGCAACAAGGAAATCAGCGACCTGATGGCCAGCGCGGTCACCTCGGCCATGTTCAAGAAGAACTACGCCGACGTGTTCAAGGGCGACGAGCGCTGGAACGCGATCGCCTCGCCGGACGGCGCGCTGTACGCCTGGGACGAAGCTTCCACCTACATCAAGAACCCGCCCTACTTCGAAGGCATGACGATGGAGCTGGGCACGGTCGAGGACATCCACGCCGCGCGCTGCCTGGGCCTGTTCGGCGACTCCATCACCACCGACCACATCTCCCCGGCCGGTTCGATCAAGAAGGATTCGCCCGCCGGCCGCTTCCTGATCTCGCGCGGCGTGCAGCCGATCGACTTCAACTCCTACGGCTCGCGCCGCGGCAACGACGACGTGATGGTGCGCGGCACCTTCGCCAACATCCGCATCAAGAACCAGATGCTGGATGGCGTGGAAGGCGGCTTCACCCGCCACATTCCCAGCGGCGAACAGCTGGCGATCTATGACGCGGCGATGAAGTACAAGGAAACCGGCACGCCGCTGTTAGTCATCGCCGGCAAGGAATACGGCACCGGCTCCTCGCGCGACTGGGCTGCCAAGGGCACCCTGCTGCTGGGAGTCAAGGCGGTGATCACCGAGAGCTTCGAGCGCATCCACCGCTCCAACCTGGTCGGCATGGGCGTGCTGCCGCTGCAGTTCAAGGCCGGCGAGAATGCCAAGTCGCTGGGCCTGACCGGTCGCGAGAGCTTCGACATCACCGGCCTGGACAACGGCAACGCGAAGGAAGCCACGGTGACCGCCACCGCCGAGGACGGCAGCAAGAAGCAGTTCAGCGTGCACGTGATGCTGCTCACGCCGAAGGAGCGCGAGTTCTTCCGCCACGGCGGCATCCTGCAGTACGTGCTGCGCCAGCTGGCCGGCCGCAAGGCCGCCTGATCCGGCGACACCCTGACAAGAAAACGCCCCGCTGGCCGGGGCGTTTTCTTTGTGGGGCACCGCAGCGTCGCCTGCGCGCCGGCTGCTAAATCGAACGCTCCCAGCTGGCGGTATAGCAGTGCCAGTCGCCGCCTTCCTCGCGCCATCCCGAGGTCACCCTGTAGACCCCCAGCCGATCGGGCAGCAGGCGTCCGCCGCTGCTCAGGGTGACCGTGAAAGTCGCCACCATGCGTTCGCCGCGTGGCTCGACGGAGACCGGCCCGAGCAAGACGCCGACGTGTTCGCCGCGCAGCTTCAACAGGCCCACCATCGCCATCAACCGGCGCCGGTCCAGTTCGCCGGCGTTGCCGTCGAAGTCCTCGCTCAATGACTCGCCCACGCCGCTGGCCGAACCGGCTTCCGCCGCCTGCGCCGTCGCAGTGATTGCGGCACGTATGCGCTCCTCGTCCGGCGCACGGTGGCAGGCAGCAAGCATCACCACGCACCACAGCAGTGCCGCCGACAGCAGGAAGATTTTTCGCGATCCGATCATCGATGGACTCCATGGCAACGCGGCTTGCCGCCGTGCGCGGGCGTATGCTCCAATGAACCGGCGCATGGGCCATCATGGATGCGTTCGGCATCCTGATTCCACCATCGGCGGCGCCATCACGGAAAACACGGGGAACCCCAGAGCATGAGCAACGAACGTCCCTGGCTGGAACACTATCCGGCCGGCGTGCCCGGTCAGATCGACGTCAACCAGTATGCTTCGGTCCCGGCGGTGCTCGAGGAAGCGTTCACCCGTTTCCGCGATCGTCCCGCCTTCGCCAATTTCGGCCGCCAGCTCAGCTATGGACAGATCGACGAGATGAGCCGCCAGTTCGCCGGCTACCTCACCGGCGTGCTCAAGCTCGGCAAGGGCGATCGCATCGCGATCATGCTGCCCAACGTGCTGCAGTATCCGATCGCGCTGTTCGGGGCGTTGCGCGCCGGGCTGGTGGTGGTCAATACCAACCCGATGTACACCGCGCGCGAGTTGAAGCATCAGCTGGAGGATTCCGGCGCCAAGGCGATCGTGGTGCTGGACAATTTCGCTGCCACGCTGCAGCAGGTGGCGGCGCAGACCCAGGTCAAGCACATCGTCACCACGGGCATCGGCGACCTGCTCGGCTTCCCCAAGGGCGCGCTGGTCAACTTCGTGCTCAAGCACGTCAAGAAGATGGTGCCGGCGTTCCACTTGCCCGAAGCCGTGCGTTTCCGCGACGCGCTGGCCCAGGGCGCAGCGCACCCGCTGCAGCCGGTCACGATGGACCACGACGACATCGCTTTCCTGCAGTACACCGGCGGCACCACCGGCGTGGCCAAGGGTGCGATGCTGACCCACGGCAACATGATCGCCAACATGCTGCAGGCAGCCGCCTGGATCGGTACCGAGCTGGTCAAGCCCGGCAAGGAAGTGATCATCACCGCGCTGCCGCTGTATCACATCTTTTCGCTGACGGCGAACGGCCTGGTCTTCACCCGCCTGGGCGGCCTCAACTGGCTGATCACCAACCCGCGCGACATGCCCGGCTTCGTCAAGGAGCTGGGCAAGTCCGGTTTCACCGCGCTGACCGGCGTCAACACCCTGTTCAATGGCCTGCTCAACACGCCGGGCTTTGCCGAACTGGATTTCTCCCGCCTGCACCTGACCCTCGGCGGCGGCATGGCGGTGCAACGCAAGGTGGCCGAGCGCTGGAAACAGACCACCGGCTGCACGCTCGCCGAAGCCTACGGTCTCACCGAAACCTCCCCGGCGGTGTGCATCAATCCGCTGAACCTGAAGGAGTACAACGGCTCGATCGGGCTGCCGGTACCGTCCACCGACGTGGCAATCTGGTCGGAGGCCGGCCAGCCGCTGCCGGTCGGCGAAGTCGGCGAGCTGATGGTGCGCGGGCCGCAGGTGATGAAGGGCTACTGGAAGCGCGAGGATGAAACCGCCAAGGTGCTCGGCGCCGATGGCTGGCTGCACACTGGCGACATCGCGAAGATGGACGAGAACGGCTACTTCTACATCGTCGACCGCAAGAAGGACATGATCCTGGTCTCCGGCTTCAACGTGTATCCGAACGAAGTCGAGGACGCGGTGATGGCGCACCCCGGCGTGCTGGAAGTGGCCGCGGTCGGCGTGCCCGACGAGCATTCCGGCGAAGTGGTGAAACTATTCGTGGTGCGCAAGGACCCGAACCTCACCGAGGAAGCGCTCAGGCAGTTCTGCCGCGAGAACCTGACCGGCTACAAGCGGCCCAAGCTGATCGAATTCCGCGACAGCCTGCCCAAGAGCAACGTGGGCAAGATCCTGCGCCGCGAATTGCGCGACGAGAAGAAACCCGCGGGCTGAACCTTCGAACATCCACCTGCAAAAACGCCCGCAATCGCGGGCGTTTTCGTGCAGGCGCGACGGAACCAGCTCAACCGTCCTTCCAGTACTCCAGGATATCGGCGTAACCGCCCAGCAGGTTCCACAGCGGCACCTGCTTGTCCTCCGGAATGCGGCTGTAGGAAAAACCGATGTGATGATCGGAGATCCGCGCGACAGTCGCCTCCAGATGGATATGCAGGTTGTGCCCGAAAATCATGTCCAGCACCCAGCTCTGCCCGGTTTCGCCGGTCCAGCCCAGCGGGCGGCGCAGCAATGCTCCGGTCGCCGAGATATCCACCAGTTCGGTGGGGTGCGACTCGCCATGACGGCTGATCAGCACCGTCGTCTCGATCTGCATGCGCGCCGGACGCAACTTCTCCGGCTCGCCTCGATCATGTCCCTGTTTGTCGATCGCCATCAGTTTTACCGCCTGTCTGCGTTTGCGCCTGCCCGGGGCAGGAACGCACCACCCTCATGTCCGGCGACCGCACCGGCCCCATCGAAACCGGCTGTCGTGCGTCCGGCCTCCCTCCGCTCGTAGCAATTGCCGTGCCACGGCGTACGTACACCGCCAAACCCCTCGCCAGGCCGCTTGCCGTGGGCAGACGCCGCATTTGCCGGCCGCCGAAAGGACACCTTCCTTTCAGCTGTCGACAGCCCCTCTGGAAGGGTGCTTCGAGCGCTTTCGCGCTTGCCCCGCAGCGTCACATTGGGTCACGTGGGGCCACCGGCATCCCCGCGGTAGTGGCGGAACCCCCTATTCTGCCTGTTGCCGACGCGGACATGAACCCCGCACGCGCTTTTCGTCCACCCGCGACCGACTGGACTTGTGTCCGGCTTGCCATTACCCTGTGGCCACGCGTGGACCCATGGAACCTGCTTGCTGCCGGCCCTTCGGCGCTCCAGGGTTGTCCACCGAAGTACCCAGACTGACCGGCAAAGAGCCAGCGGCGCCGAAGTTGTTCGCCAGTTGGCTTGCTCTGTTGTCGTGGCCGACGACCCGCAACAGCAGCGCCTTGGTCGCTGACGACCCGCCTGACCGAACCACGACGCGTGGATTCATCATGCCGGGCGAAACGATGGCGCCGACCGCGCCTCGGTTTTGATGTTGCACGGAAACGGGATACCGGGACGCCGCCCAACGACGCGTTTGAGCGCGGGCACATGCCGGGCGCGAGCACCACGTCGCGCCTGCCCACGAACAACCATGAACATGCGCTACCCACTGCCAGCCGTGGAACACGGCTCTCCAGACAGGCCTTGATGAGCACTGAATCCGTCGTCGAGCAGTCCGATCCGGGCGCCGCCACGCCCGACGCATTTGCCGCGGTACCGCAACAACAGGAGATGCCGCTGGCCATCGTGCGCGGCGAACCGATGCTGCAGATGCCGCAGGATCTGTACATCCCGCCGGATGCGCTCGAGGTCATCCTGGAGTCGTTCGAAGGTCCGCTGGACCTGCTGCTGTACCTGATCCGCCGACAGAACCTGGACATCCTGGACATCCCGGTTGCCGAGATCACCCGGCAGTACATGACCTACATCGAACTGATGCGGGACGTGATGCGGCTGGAGCTGGCCGCCGAGTACCTGCTGATGGCGGCGATCCTGGGCGAGATCAAATCGCGCCTGCTGCTGCCGCGTCCGCCGCTGGAAGAAGGGTTGGAAGACGACCCGCGCGCCGAACTGGTACGCCGTTTGCAGGAGTACGAGCGGTTCAAGCGGGCGGCCGAGGACATCGAGGCCCTGCCGCGCATGGAGCGCGACAGCGTGGTGGTGCATGCCGACACCGGCGAGCGCAACGTGATCCGGCTGCCGCCCCCGCTGGAACTGACCGAGCTGCTGCTGGCACTCAAGGACGTGATGCACCGGGCCGAACTGTTCGGGCATCACGCGATCAAGCGCGAGGCGCTCAGCGTGCGCCAGCGCATGGGCGAGCTGCTGAGCCGGCTGGAAGACGACACCTTCCACCGGTTCGAGGACCTGTTCGACCTGGCCGAAGGCCGCCCGGGCATCGTGGTGACCTTCCTGGCGATGCTGGAGCTGGCCAAGGAAATGCTGATCGAGATCGTGCAGGAAGTGCCGCTGGCGCCGATCTACGTCAAGGCCAAGGCCAGCCATGAGGAGCCCGCCGAACTGCCGGCGGAAGACACACGAACGGGCGAATCGGCGCTGGCCGAACCGTCCGGCGACTGATCCACCCATCGACCGATCCATCTCTGGACCGACCCACGCCGACCCGGCACCGACTCGAACCCATGCAGATCGACCAACTCAAACCCATCATCGAGGCCGCCTTGCTGGCGTCGACCCAACCGATGACCCTGCCCCAGCTCGGCGACCTGTTCAACGAAGACGAGGACGTCGGCTCGCAGCAGATCGCCCAGGCGCTGGAATCACTGGCCGGCGACTGTGAAGGGCGCGGCATCGAACTGAAGGAGGTCGCCTCCGGCTTCCGCTACCAGGTGCGCCAGGACGTGCATCCGTGGATCTCGCGGATGTGGACCGAGCGACCCAGCCGCTACTCGCGCGCCCTGCTGGAAACACTGGCGCTGATCGCCTACCGGCAGCCGATCACCCGTCCCGAGATCGAGCAGATCCGCGGCGTGGTGGTGTCCTCCAACATCATCAAGACGATGGAGGAGCGCGAGTGGATTCGCGTGGTCGGCCATCGTGACGTGCCCGGCAAGCCGGCGTTGTTCGGCACCACGCGCGCGTTCCTCGACTACTTCAACCTGAAATCGCTCGATCAGCTGCCGCCGCTGTCGGAGATCCGCGACATGGAAGATCCGCAGATGCGCTTCGAGCCCGACCCGCTGCCGGCGCACGTCGGCCGCGACCTGCCCATCGATCCGGACGACGACGCGGACGACCAGGTTGCGGAAACGACCGATCCGGGCGAAACCGACTCCCCGCGCGAACCGCTGTCCGACGCCGAGTCAGGCACCGGATCACCGATCGACGCCCACCACCCCACCCTCGCCGCCGACGCCCAGGCGCCCAGCGGCTCATCCGGGCCTGACGAAGCTGCCGACCATCCCGGTTCGCCTTCCGCCAGCCCGTCGACCACGGCCGTCGAAACCGACGCCGACGATCAAGATACCAAGGAGCAAAGCGCATGACTGCGCCGCAAAAATCCGTTCTTACCCTGAAGCGCGACACCCGCGCAGCCACTGACGGACCGGCCCTGGAGGAACGCCTGCACAAGGTGCTCGCCAACGCCGGCCTCGGCTCGCGCCGCATGCTGGAACAACGCATCCAGGCCGGAGAGATAGAGCTCAACGGCAGCCCCGCCGAGATCGGCATGAGCGTCAAGGCTGGCGATCGCGTGGTCATGGACGGCAAGCAGTTCGTGGTGGCCACCGACAACCGCGATGACGCCGAAGTGCTGATCTACCACAAGCCCGAAGGCGTGCTGACCACCCGCGACGATCCCGATGGCCGCCCGACCGTGTTCGAACAACTGCCGCAACTCAAAGGCGCGCGCTGGGTTGCCGTGGGCCGGCTGGACATCAACACCACCGGCCTGCTGCTGCTGACCACCGACGGCGAGCTGGCCAACGGCCTGATGCATCCCAAGAGCGGCATGGAGCGCGAGTACCTGTGCCGCGTGCACGGCGAGGTGCCGGACGAGGTCATCGAACGCCTGAAAGCCGGCGTGGAGCTGGAGGACGGCCCGGCCCGCTTCGACGAGATCGCCGTGATCAGCCGCGGCGGCAGCCACAGCTGGTTCCGCGTGGTGATCCGGGAAGGCCGCAACCGCGAAGTGCGCCGCTTGTGGGATTCACAGGGCTTCCTGGTCAGCCGGCTCAAGCGCATCCGCTACGGCCGGATCGAGCTGCCGCGCAACCTGCGTCGCGGCGAATGCGAGGCGCTCGATGCCGACAGCGTCAAGCAGTTGCGCCAGACCAGCGGGCTCGGACTCCCCCAGCCGGTGCTGACGCTGAGCCCGATCCTGCACCAGCGCCGTGCCACCCGCGGCGTCACCGAATATCGCCCGGAGCACGGCACCGGCAGCGCCTGGACCAGCGGCCAGGACGAGGCGCGCGAGCTGCGTGCCTACGACCGCATTCGCGAAGAACCCGCACGCGGACGCAAATCCGCGCCGCGCAACGGCCGCGAGGTCAACGGCAACGTGGCGGCACCTGAGCGGGCGCCGGGGAATGCGAAGCGGCACGGCAAGGGCCGTCGTGTGGCACCGGGCCAGGAGCTGCCTTCGGTGCGCACCTGGTTTGCCGGCGAGTCTCGCGATGGCAGCCCCCGTCCCGGCGGTCGGCGCGGCTTGGCCGGCGCCACCACCGGCAACCGTGGCGCGGCGGGTGGCCGCTCACGCGGCGCCCCCGCTGCCGGCAGCCCCTACGCCGGCACGGGCGGCAGCGGCAACCGCGCGCCTGCCAACCGACCCGGCCACGCCGGTCGTGGCCAGGGCGGCAACCGCGCCCCGGGCAGCCCGCGGCCCAAGGGCCATGGCGGCGGACGCCCGCCGGGTCGCGGCGGCAACCGCTCCGGCAACCGTTGAGGGCGAGCGATGATCCGCATCTACCACAACAACCGCTGCTCCAAGTCGCGCGCCACGCTGGCCCTGCTGCAGGAACGCGCCGACGACGTCGAGGTAATCAACTACCTCGACACGCCACCCACCGCGACGGAACTGGTCGACCTGCTCAAGCAACTGGGCATGACCGCCCGGCAATTGCTGCGCACCGGCGAAGCGGAGTACACCGAGCTCCGCCTGGATTCGCCCTCGCTCGATGACCGGTCGCTGATCGCCGCCATGGTGGCGCACCCGCGCCTGATCGAACGACCGATCGTGGTGGCCAACGGCAAGGCCGTGATCGGCCGGCCGCCCGAATCGGTGCTGGCCATCTTGTAGGAGCCCGCTCGCGCCCGGTGCCGGTCAGCGCTCGTCAATCCGCGTCAAGCGTGAATGAGTCCGCATCCATCCATGCCGGGAAGCGTTCGCGATGCGCCAGCAGCGGGGCCGGGTCGAGAGTGACGGTGACCACCTGCTCCTGCGCACCCAGTTCCACCAGTGCCTCGCCCACCGGATCGATCACCGCGCTGTCGCCGGCATAGGCGATCTCGTTGCCGTCCACGCCGACCCGGTTCACGCCGACCACGCAGGCGAGGTTCTCGATCGCCCGCGCGCGCAGCAGGGTACGCCAGGGATGCCGACGCGCAGCCGGCCAGTTCGCCACGAACACCGCCAGGTCGTAATCCATGCCACCACTGGCCGATGCGAGCCGGCGATTGCGCAACCACACCGGAAAGCGCAGGTCGTAGCAGACCTGCGGCAGGATGCGCCAACCCTTCAGCTCGACGATTGGGCGCCGGCTGCCGCTGCCGTAGCGGGTGTGCTCGCCGGCCATGCGGAACAGGTGGCGCTTGTCGTACTGCTCGAAGCTGCCGTCCGGGCGCATCCACAGCAGGCGGTTGTAGACCACCTCGTCCTCGCGGATCGCCACGCTGCCGCAGATCACCGCCCCCACCTCGACGGCCAGCGCGCGCAGCCAGGCGATGCCCTCGCCCTCCATCGTGTCGGCGCTGGCGCGGGTATCGTTGCTGAAGCCGGAGAGGAAGGTTTCCGGCAACACCACCAGATCGCTGCCGCGCGCACGACGCACCAGCTCGCCGTAATAGTCGCGGTTGGCCGGCGCGTCGTGCCAGCGCGTGGCGCCCTGCACCAGCGACACGGTCAGCGGCAGCATCGTCACAGCCGGCACAGCCGCTCGGCGGCCGCCTCCATGGTGGCGTCGCTCTTGGCAAAGCACAGCCGCAGCAGGCGCGTGCCCGGCGGGCGTTCGCAGAACGGCGTCAGCGGAATCGTCGCCACGCCGCCGTGCTCCACCAGCCAGCGACTGAAGGCGAGATCGTCCTCGTCGCGGATCGCCGAGTAATCGACCAGCTGGAAATAGCCGCCCGGCACGTCGAGCAGCTTGAAACGCGAAGGCGCCAGCAGCGCGCGGAAGCGGTCGCGCTTGGCCCGGTAGAACGCCGGCAATTCCAGGTAGTGTTGCGGCGTGCTGGCCATGAATTCGGCAAATGCCACCTGCGCCGGATGAAACGTGCAGAAGGTCAGGTACTGGTGCACCTTGCGAAATTCGGCCGACAACGCGGCCGGCGCCACCGCGTAACCGACCTTCCAGCCGGTGCAGTGATAGGTCTTGCCGAACGAGGAGACCACGATGCTGCGTTCGGCCAGTTCCGGGTGGCGCAGCACGCTCTCATGGGCACCTTCGTAGACGATGTGCTCGTACACCTCGTCGGACAGCACCACGATGCCGGTATCGCGCACGATCGCCGCCAGCTCGTCCAGGTCGGCCGCCGAGAGCACCGCGCCGGAAGGATTGTGCGGGGTGTTGATGAGGATCATGCGCGTCTTCGGCGTCACCGCGTCGCGCACGCGCTGCCAGTCGATCGCGAACGCCGGCACGGTCAGCGGGATGTGCACCGCGCGCGCGCCCTGCAGCTCGATCGCCGGCTCGTAGCAGTCGTAGGCCGGGTCGAACACGATCACCTCCTCGCCCGCGCGCACCGTCGCGGCGATTGCCGCGAAGATCGCCTCGGTGGCGCCGGAGGTGACCGTGATGTCGGTATCGACGTCGAGCTTGCGCCCGTACAGACGCGCGGTCTTCAGCGCAATCTGCTCGCGCAGGCCGGCGGTGCCGTGCATCGGGGCGTACTGGTTCCTGCCGGTGTTCATCGCCCGCGTCAAAGCATCGCGCAGCTCCTGCGGCGGTTCGAAATCGGGGAAGCCCTGGCCGAGGTTGACTGCCTGGTGCTGCAGCGCCCACTGGCTCATCACGCTGAAAATCGTCGTACCGACCTTGGGCAGCTTGGTTTCAATCATCGTCATCTGGCCGTTTGGATGTCCATAAGGGAACCAGCGTAGCGCATGGACCGGGTCGCCTGCATCAGGCAGGCGGCAGCTCGGCCTGCGGGCGTTTGCGGCACTGCTGGTGTTTCAGCAACGTGGTTTCCGGCAGGCGCTCGGCCAGGAAATCGACCAGCGCGCGCACGCCCGGCAGCATGCCGCGCCGGCTGGGGTAGACGAAATGCATGATGCCCTCGGGCATGGTCCAGTCCGGCAACACCACTTCCAGTTCGCCGGCGGCAATCGCCGGCGCGCACACGAACTCCGGCAGCAGGGCCACGCCCAGGCCGCGGCGGGCCGCCTCCAGCAGCACGGCGAAATCGCCGGTGATCAGGCGCGCCTGCACCTCCACGTTGACCTGCCCCCCGCCGGCGTCGATCAACTCCCACGTCTGCGCGCCTTCGTGCTCGCGCATCGACAGCGCGGGCAACCTGGCCAGCTCCTCCGGCGTCGCCGGGCGCCCGGTGACCTTCAGCAGCGCGGGGCTGGCCACCAGGGTGGTGCTGGAATGGCCGAAACTGCGGATCACCAGGTTGGCGTCGGTGTCCAGCTTGCTGCGCACGCGAATGGCCAGGTCGAAGCCCTCGCCGATCACGTCGATACGGCGATCGTTCGCCAGCAGACGCACCTGCATCTTCGGGTACATCGCCAGGAAATCCGGCAGCAGGTACGCCAGCACGGTCTGCGCCAGCGAAACCGGGCAGCTCAGGCGCACGACACCGCGCGGCTCGGCGCGCAACTCGTCCACCGCGTCCTGCGCCGCCTGGGCCTCTTCCAGCACCGCACGGCAATGGGTGTAGAAGCGCTCGCCGACCTCGGTAACCACGAACCGGCGGGTGGTTCGCTGCAGCAGGCGCACGCCGAGCCGCTCCTCCAGCTGGGCCACCCGCTTGCTCAGGCGCGACTTGGGCACGCCCAGCGCGCGGCCGGCGGCGGAGAAGCCGCCGTGCTCGACCACCGCCGCAAAGAAGTACAGATCGTTCAGATCCTGCAAGGCACCGCTCAGTTGCGTCATCTTCGTATCCATCTACGAACCACGGCCATCGCGCCAGCGTAGCACCGCGGTTCGACTGCGCCAGCCGCCGCTGGAAATTGCCGGCCGGCATTGACACACTGGCGCACCCGACTGCCGGAATCTCCACATGACTCCGTTCCCGCGCGTGCTCCTGTTCGCCGTGCTGCTGGCGAGCGCCCCGCTGGGCCATGCCGCCAAGCTGCTGGTCAGCAACGTCAACGGCTACACGCTGGACAGCCAGGGCAAGTTGCAGCAGTTCCAGGCGCTGCTGGTCGATGACGGCAAGGTGGTGGCCACCGGCAGCACGGCCGAACTGCAGCCACGCGCCGATGGCGCCAGCGTGATCGACGGCCGCGGCCAGACCCTGCTGCCCGGCTTGATCGACGCCCACGGCCACGTGCTGGAACTGGGCTACGCGCGCAACAGCGTCGACCTCAGCGAGACCCGCTCACTGGACGAAGCGCTGGCCAAGGTGAAGGCCTACGCCCAGGCGCATCCGCAGGCGAAATGGATCCGCGGCGGCGGCTGGAACCAGGTGATCTGGAAACTCGGCCGCTTCCCCACCGCCAGCGAGCTCGATACCGCGGTCGCCGACCGGCCGGTGTGGTTGAGCCGCGTGGACGGCCACGCCGCGTGGGCCAACAGTGCAGCGATCAAGCTCGCCGGCGTCACCCGCGCCACTGCCGACCCGGCTGGCGGACGCATCGAGCGCGACGCGCAAGGCAATCCGGCCGGCGTGTTCGTCGACGCCGCCACCGAGCTGGTCGACACCCACGTGCCGGCGCTGACCGCGGCGGAGAAAGCCGCTGCGCTGGACACGGCGCTGGCCGAGATGGCCCGCGTCGGCCTCACCGGCGTCAGCGATGCCGGCATCGATCTGGACAACTACCGGCTCTACCGGCAGTACGCCGACGCACACAAGCTGACCGCCCGCATCTACGCGATGATCCGCGACACCGGCGAGTCCTTCGACGTCATCAGCAAGGACGGTCCGCTGATCGGCTACGGCAATGATTTCCTCACCGTGCGCGCGGTCAAGCTGTTCGCCGACGGCGCACTGGGCAGCCGCGGCGCCGCGATGCTCAAGCCCTACTCCGACGACCCGCACAACAGCGGCCTGCTGTTCATGTCGCCTGCCACCATGACGGCCAAGATCGACAAGGCATTCGCCAAGGGCTACCAGGTCGGCATCCACGCCATCGGCGACCGCGCCAACCGCGAAGTGCTGGACAGCTTCGCCGCGGCCTATCGCAGCCACCCCGACGCCAAGGCGTTGCGCAACCGCGTCGAGCACGCGCAGATCGTCTCGCTGGAGGACATCCCGCGCTTCGTGCCGCTGCAGCTGATCGCCTCGATGCAGCCCACCCACGCCACCTCCGACATGAACATGGCCGAGGATCGCGTGGGCCACGAACGCATCAAGGGGGCTTACGCGTGGCAGCGCTTCCTGAAACAGGGCACGGTGATCGCCGCGGGTTCGGATTTCCCGGTCGAGTCGCCCAACCCGTTCTTCGGCCTGTACTCGGCCGTCACCCGCGAAGACCACCAGGGGCAGCCGCCCGGCGGCTGGTATCCGCAGCAGGATCTGAGCCTGACCCAGGCCCTGCGCGCCTTCACCCTCGATGCGGCGTACGCCGAGCATGCGGAGAACCGCATCGGCACGCTGGAGCCCGGCAAGTGGGCCGACTTCATCCTGGTCGACCACGACGTATTCAAGGACCCGGCCAGCAAGCTCTGGAACACCAAGGTGCTGCAGACCTGGGTCGGCGGCAGGCAGGTGTACGCGAAGAAGGATTGATCACCTCCCCTGACGACCCGAGAAGGCCGGCTGCGAAGCCGGCTTTTTGTTTGGAGCAGGGAATAGGGAATGGGGAATAGGGAATAGGGAATAGAAAGAGCGGAAAAGCGCCGCCCTGATGCTCTTGGCTTCGGCTATTCCCTATTCCCTATTCCCTATTCCCCCGCCCCATAGGCCATCAGTCATGTAGTCAAATCCGAATTTCCCCTTGACGGCTCAAAAGTCGGTGTTATAGTTCACTACAACACCACTCATCCAGAGCACCAAAGGAGGTTCGACATGAAAGCGTACAAACTGATCGCCGGCGCCGCGGCCATCCTGCTCACCTTCGCGAGCCTGCGCGCCGTCTTGTACAACGTCGACGCCTGGCAGCCGGTCGGCAACAGCCACACCAGCACGCCGGCCCACGTCACCAACCTGGCCCCCGTCACCGTGCATCCGAGCGCCGCCGAATGGCGCGCCGCGGCGCTGATCGACGACGGCAGCGCCGCCAACCTCGCCGTCGTGCCCGCCGACGCGCAGCTGCGCCTGGGCGACACGATCGAGCCGCTGGGCCTGCTCGGGGCGCAGTGGGTCATGCCCTACTATTCGTTTGGCAAGAAGTTCGATCGCATCACCAAGGAATAACCATGACCATCGCCTGGAACGACAGCGTCCCGATCTATCGCCAACTGCACCAGCGTGTGGTGGCGATGATCCTGGACGGCGCCTTGAATGAAGGCGACCCGCTGCCGTCGGTACGCCAGGTAGCGGCGGATTATCAGATCAACCCGCTGACCGTATCGAAGGCGTACCAGGAACTGGTCGACGAACAACTCGTGGAAAAAAGGAGGGGTCTGGGCATGTTTGTCATCGAAGGGGCGCGCGATGCGCTGCTCAAGTCCGAACGGGAACGCTTCCTGCGCGAAGAATGGCCGGCGTTGCACGCCCGCCTGCAGCGCCTCGGACTGGATCTCAAGACCCTGATGCGGGAAGCCGACAGCCACCAGGAGCCATCAGCATGAGCGCGGTAATCACGGCCAGCGGCCTCGGCAAGCGTTACAAGTCGACGCTCGCGCTGGACAACGTCAGCTTCCAGGTCGAACCAGGGCGCATCGTCGGCCTGATCGGCCCCAACGGTGCCGGCAAGACCACAGCGCTGAAGGCCATCCTGGGCCTGACCGACTTCACCGGCGAGCTGAACGTGCTGGGTTTCGACCCGCGCAAGCAGCGCGACCGGCTGATGGGCGAGGTGTGCTTCATCGCCGACGTGGCGGTGCTGCCGCGCTGGATCCGCGTCAGCGAGGTGGTCGACTTCGTCGCCAACGTGCACCCGCGCTTCGATCGCGCCAAGTGCGAGGCGTTCCTGGCCCGTACCAAGCTGCAACCGGGCCAGCGCGTACGCCAGATGTCCAAGGGCATGATCGTGCAACTGCACCTGGCCCTGGTGATGGCGATCGACGCCAAGCTGCTGATCCTGGACGAGCCGACCCTGGGCCTGGACATCCTCTACCGCAAGCAGTTCTACCAGAACCTGCTGGAGGACTACTTCGACGAGAACAAGACCATCATCGTCACCACCCACCAGGTGGAGGAGGTCGAGCACATTCTCACCGACCTGATGTTCATCCGTGACGGCCGGATCGTGCTCGACGCGGACATGGACGCCGTGGGCGAGCGCTACATCGAGGTGATGGTCAACGCCGACCGGGCCGACGCGGCCCGGGCGCTGAAGCCGCTGGACGAACGCCAGGTCTTCGGCAAGAGCATCTTTCTGTTCGACGGTGTCGGACGCGCGCAACTGGAGGCGCTGGGCGAAACCCGCCGGCCATCCATCAGCGACCTGTTCGTCGCCACCATGAAGGGAACCTACGCATGAACACCTTCCTGTGGTTGGTCAAGCGCGAATTCTGGGAGCACCGCGGCGGCTTCCTGCGTGCGCCGGTGATCACCGCCGCGATTTTCCTGCTGCTGAACCTGATGGGCATCGTGACCGGCGAGGTGATGGGCCGGCAGATGGGTTTCCAGCTGGGCATCGGCAGCAACAACCTGCACCTGCTCACCCGCGACCTCGACCAGCAGTCGATGGAGGCAGTCGGCGCCGGGCTGGACCTGGTGATGTACTCCTCCACCATGATCATCAGCATCGTGCTCGGCTTCGTGGTGTTCTTCTACTGCCTCGGCGCGCTCTACGACGACCGCCGCGACCGCAGCATCCTGTTCTGGAAATCGCTGCCGGTTTCGGACACCGCAACCGTGCTGTCCAAGGTCTTCTCCGCCACCGTGGTCGCGCCGTTGATCGCGGTGGTCGTGGGCGCCCTCACCGGGATCGTGATGCTGCTGATGTTCGCCATCACCCTGTCCCTGCATGGCGTCAGCGTGTGGCACCTGCTGAGCCTGTCGCACCCGCTGCGGGTGATCACCAACCTGGTCGGCTCGATCCCCCTCTACGTGCTGTGGGCACTGCCCACCGTGGGCTGGCTGATGCTCTGCTCGGCCTGGGCGCGCAGCAAGCCCTTCCTGTGGGCGGTGGCATTGCCGGTGGGCGTCGGCATCGTGATCGGCTGGTTCAACCTGCTGGGCACGCTGAATATCTCCAACGACTGGTACTGGCGTGGCGTGGTGGCCCGCATCCTGGGCAGCGTGTTCCCGGGCGGCTGGTTCAGCGAGGTCAGCGGCATCGGCGGCGACAACCCGGCGCAGGTGCTCTCCACCCTGAGCGTGATGCACAGCTACAGCGCGATGGGCTCGATGAACCTCTGGATCGGCGTGGCCGCGGCCGCCGCCATGTTGGCCGGCGCGATCTGGTTCCGCCGCTGGCGCGACGACAGCTGAGTTGCGTTCCAACACACGACTTGGAGAAGCACCCATGAAATCCCTCACCCTCAACGCCCTCGCCCTGGCCTTGCTGTTGCCGCTGGCCGCCTGCGGCCAGTCGGACCACACGGACTCCCAGCCGGCCTCCTCGGCAACCACCGCACAAACTGCCGGTGACAAGGCGCCCACCTCGTGGGTGGCCCGTCGCGTCGACGACGCCATGCAGAAGGCCCGGCAGGAACTGGCGACCAAAAACATCGACGTGGACACCGTCCACATCGGCAGCACCCTGCGCATGGGCCGCTCGACATCCAACGCCCAGATCACGCCGCAAGGCGAGCTGCTGATCGACGGCAAGCCGGTCGCCGCCACGCCGGAGCAACGGCAGCTGCTGCTGGACTACCGCCACCGCGTCATCGACATCGCCGAGGCCGGCATGGCGATCGGCACGCAAGGCGCGGACCTCGGCATGCATGCCGCCAGCGCAGCGCTGAGCGGCGCGTTCAGCGGCAAGAGCGACGCGGAAATCGAGGCGGCGATCAAGCCGCAGACCGACCGCATCCAGGCCGCCGCCCTCGAACTGTGCAAACGCCTGCCCGACCTGCGCGCCGCCCAGCAGCAGCTGGCAACCACGATGCCCGCATTCAAGCCCTACGCGACGATGACGGAGGAAGACGTGCAGGACTGCGACAAGAACATTGCCAACTCGGGCCACAAGAAAGGCGTGACCGTGCTGTCGTTCTGAGGACGGGATTCGGGATTCGCGAGAGCAAAAGCAAAGGCATCGCCCGCGAGCGGGCTTCTGCGAGATGACGGAGGCTGCAGGAGCCCGCTCGCGGGCGATGCCTTTGCAAATCACCAATCCCGTATCCCGAATCCCTGGTTGTCTATTTTTCGTGGATGCCGCCGCGGGTCAGCGCCATCGGGTCGAGCAGCTTCTTCAACTCGTCCTTTTTCAGCCCGGTGGTTTCCAGCGCCACGTCCATGATCGGCCGGTGCTGTTTGTACGCCTGCTTGGCGGTGGCCGCGCCCTTCTCGTAGCCGATCACCGGATTCAGCGCGGTGACCAGGATCGGGTTCATCGCCAGCGCCTGGTTCACCCGCGCCTTGTTGACCTTGAAGCCGGCGATGGACTTGTCCGCCAGCAGCACGCTGACGTTGGCCAGGATGCCGATCGACTGCAGCAGGTTGTGCGCGATCAGCGGCAGCATCACGTTGAGCTGGAAATTGCCGGACTGGCCGGCGATGGTGATCGAGGCATCGTTGCCGATCACCTGCGCGGCCACCATCGCCACCGCCTCGGGGATCACCGGATTGACCTTGCCCGGCATGATCGACGAGCCCGGCTGCAGCGCCGGCAGCTCGATCTCGCCCAGGCCGGCCAGCGGGCCGGAGTTCATCCAGCGCAGGTCGTTGGCGATCTTCATCAACGCGACGGCCAGCGTCTTCAACGCGCCGGACAGTTCCACCGCCGCATCCTGCGCGGCCATGCCCTCGAAGTAGTTTTGCGCCGACTCGAACTTCACCCCGGTCAGCTTCCTCAGCTGGGCGGCCATCGCCGGGCCGAACTTCGGGTCGGCGTTGATGCCGGTGCCCACCGCCGTGCCGCCCTGCGGCAGTCGGCGCATGCGCTTCAGCGCATCCTCGATCCGCTCGATGGCCGCGCCCACCTGCGCCGCCCAGCCCGACAGTTCCTGCCCGAAGGTGATCGGCATCGCGTCCATCAGGTGGGTGCGGCCGGTCTTGGGCGTGTTCTTCAGTTCGCGCGCGCGCTTGTCGATCGCCTTCTGCAGGTGCTTCAGCGCCGGCAGCAATTGCTCGCTGGCGGTCAGCGTGGCGCTGACGTGGATGGCGGTGGGGATCACGTCGTTCGAGCTCTGCCCGTAATTGACGTGGTCGTTCGGATGCACCTTCGCACCCGCGGCAACCGCCAGGTGCGCGATCACCTCGTTTGCATTCATGTTGGTGCTGGTGCCCGAACCGGTCTGGAAGATGTCGATCGGGAATTGCGCGTCGTACTGGCCGTCCGCCACCGCCAGCGCCGCCTTGCGGATCGCCGCCGCCTGACCCTTTTTCAGATGGCCCAGCGAAAGGTTCACGTCGGCCGCCGCGGCCTTGATCAGCCCCAGCGCACGGATGAACGGCCGCGGCAGGTGCAGGCCGGAAATCGGGAAGTTGTCGATCGCGCGCTGGGTTTGCGCGCCATACAGCGCGTCAGCCGGGACTTGCAGCTCCCCCATGCTGTCGTGTTCGATGCGGAAGTTGCTCATTGGGGAAATTCCTTCGGGGTGGGACCGTGGCATCGCCTGGACCGTTCGGGCTGAGCGTAGCGCCGAAGGCGCGAAGTCGAAGCCCTCTTGATACCCTTCGACTTCGCGCCTTCGGCGCTACGCTCAGGGTGAACGGGAGACGGTCACGTCCGCCCACTATAAGCCGCCGGGCACGGAGCCGCCGGCAATGTAAAATGCTCGTTTCCCCTCGCCGGAACGCCCCGATGTCCAACCACGCCCTGACCGCCCTGTCGCCGCTGGACGGCCGCTACGCCAGCAAGGTCGAAGCGCTGCGTCCGATCTTCAGCGAGTTCGGGCTGATGCATCGCCGCGTGCAGGTGGAGATCGAATGGCTGCTGGCCCTTGCCGCCGAGCCGAAGATCGTCGAACTCCCCGCCTTCGACGCGACCCAGGTCGCCACCCTGAAAGCCATCGCGGAGGACTTCAGCGAAGCCGACGGCGAGCGGATCAAGGCGATCGAGGCGACCACCAACCACGACGTCAAGGCGGTCGAGTACTTCATCAAGGAGAAGATCGGCGCCGACGCCAGCCTCGCGCAGGCGAAGGAGTTCGTGCACTTCGCCTGCACCAGCGAGGACATCAACAACCTCTCCTACGCGCTGATGCTGCGCGACGCGCGCCGCGGCGTGCTGCTGCCGCAGCTCGATGCGCTGATCGACACGCTGCGCCAGATGGCGCACGACAACGCCGGCCTGCCGCTGCTCTCGCGCACGCACGGCCAGACCGCCTCGCCCAGCACGCTGGGCAAGGAGATCGCCAACGTGGTGGCGCGCCTGGAACGTCAGCGCAAGCAGCTGGCGGCGGTCGAAGTCTCCGGCAAGATCAACGGCGCGGTGGGCAACTACAACGCCCACGTGATCACCTACCCTGAAATGGACTGGCGGGGTTTCTCGCAGCGCTTCGTCGAAAGCCTCGGCCTCGACTACAACGCCTACACCACCCAGATCGAGCCGCACGACAACGTCGCCGAATACTGCGACGCGGTGCGCCGCGCCAACATCATCCTGATCGACCTGGCCCGCGACATCTGGGGCTACATCTCGCTGGGCTACTTCAAGCAGACCTTGAAGGCCGGTGAAGTCGGCTCCTCGACCATGCCGCACAAGGTCAACCCGATCGACTTCGAGAACGCCGAAGGCAACTTCGGCCTCGCCAACGCGCTGCTGGGTCACTTCGCCGAGAAGCTGCCGATCAGCCGCTGGCAGCGCGACCTCACCGATTCCACCGTGCTGCGCGCGCTCGGCACCGCCTTCGGCCACACGCTGGTGGCGCTGGAATCGCTGAAGAAGGGCCTGGGCAAACTCAACGTCAACGCCGAACGCATCGCCGCCGACCTCGACACCAGCTGGGAAGTGCTGGCCGAAGCCGTACAGACCGTGATGCGCCGCTACGGCCTGCCGCAACCCTACGAGCAGCTCAAGGCACTGACCCGCGGCCACGGCATCACCAGGGATTCCATGCGCGAGTTCATCGCCGGGCTTGAACTTCCGGCGGATGCGAAACAGCACCTGCTGGAGCTGACGCCGGCCGGCTACATCGGGCTGGCAAAGCGCTTGGCGAAGGAAATCTGACCGCTCCGCGCGGCACGACAACCGGCACCACCCCCCGCGCGATTGCGTCGAACCGGCAGTACGCCTTAGGCTCGGCGCTTGCGATCATCCCGGGGAAGTCGACATGCATCCATTGCGCGCGCTCACACTCTCTGCCGTCGTTGCCGCCACCTTTCTTGCCGGCTGCTCCGCCGACGCCTCGCTGTCGGGCCAGTCCACGCCGGCCGCCGCATCCAGCGTCCACGCGGCGGACGCCGGCCGCAACGCGGCACTGGCAACGGACGTCGACGCGTTCCTTGCCGGCTACTTCCAGCACTACCCGGTGTTCGCGGCCAACGCCGGCAAGCACGAGTTCGACGGTCGCCTGCCCGATTTCAGCGCCGAAGGCCTGAAGGCCAACGCGGACTGGCTGCATGCGCAAAGGAAGAGCTTTGCCGCATTCACCGATGACGAGCTGGATGCCCGCGGCCGATTCCAGCGCGACTACGTACTGGCGGTGATCGACGGCCAATTGTTCTGGCTGGAGGATTCGGGCGCTCCGTACAAGAACCCCACCTTCTACACCGGCGACCTGTCGCCGAGCATGTACCTGACCCGGCCATACGCGCCGCTGGCGCAGCGCATGGCGGCCTTCGTGACTTACCAGGAGGCGCTGCCCAAGGCGCTGGCGCAGATCAAGGCCAACCTCAAGCTGCCACTGCCCGCCTCGTACATCGACGTGGGCGTCAATTCGTTCGCAGGCTTCGCCAGCTTCTTCAGGACCGACGTGCCCGGCATCTTCGCCCAGGTGAAGGACGATGCCCTGCAGGCGCGCTTCAAGGCCAGCAACGCCGCCGCCATCAAGGCCTCGCAAGAGCTGGCCGACTGGCTCAAGGCGCAGAAACCGCACGCCACCCAGGACTTCGCGCTGGGCGCGGACAAGTTCGCGAAGATGCTGCATGCCACCGAACGGGTCGACCTTCCGCTGGACCAGCTCAAGGCGATCGGCGAATCCGATCTTGCGCGCAACCTTGCCTCGCTCAAGAGCGCCTGCGACAAGTTTGCCCCGGGCCAATCGCTGAAGGATTGCGTGGCGAAGGAGAGCGCCGACAAACCCGTCGGCGGCGCAGTGGAAGGCGCCCGCGCGCAGCTCGCCAGCCTGCGCCAGTTCATCGTCGACAAGGATCTGGTCAGCATTCCCGGCACCGAGCAGGCCAAGGCCGAAGAGGCCCCGCCGTTCAACCGCTGGAACTTCGCCTACATCGAGATCCCCGGCCCGTACGAGAACAACCTGCCGTCGGTGTACTACATCGCCCCGCCGGACCCGACCTGGAGCAAGGCTGACCAGGCCGCCTACGTGCCGGGCAAGGCGGCGCTGCTGTTCGTCTCCGCGCATGAAGTCTGGCCCGGCCACTTCCTGCAGTTCCTGCACGCCAACCGTGCGCACTGGAAGTTCGGCCAGCTGTTCGTCGGCTACGCCTTCGCCGAAGGCTGGGCACATTACGCCGAGGAGATGATGTTCGACGCCGGCCTCGACGGCGCCACGCCGGAAGTCCATATCGGCCAGCTCACCAACGCCCTGCTGCGCGACGTGCGCTACCTCTCGGCGATCGGCCTGCACACCGGCGGCATGAGCATGGCCCAGTCCGAGCAGATGTTCCGCGACAAGGCCTTCCAGGACCCCGGCAACGCCCGCCAGCAGGCCGCCCGCGGCACCTACGACCCGGCCTATCTCAACTACACCATGGGCAAGCTGATGATCATGCAGCTGCGCAAGGACTGGATCGCGGCGCACCCCGGCCCGAATGCGCTGAAGGCCTTCCACGACCAGTTCCTCAGCTACGGCGGGCCGCCGATTCCGCTGGTGCGTCAGCAGATGCTGGGCGGGAAAGCCGAAGCGAAGCTGTGGACGGCGAGCGCGACGGCGCCGGCAGCGGAAGCGTCCGCTTCGTCCCACTAGGCCCTCAGTGGCCACGCTGATCAGGCTCATTCGCCTTCCAAGACGAATGAGCCTGATCGCGTCGATGCAGCGACAGCGGCGCGACACCGCGGTCGCATCGCCGCCATCGAGATGACTGCCTTCATCGTGACATGACGAACGGCGCGGTAGCGTCGTCCGCGATGGATGGCCTCCGCGGGATTTCCATGGTCGAAGTGCGTATTGGCATCGCCGGCTGGTCGATTCCTTCCGCGCTGGCGAGCCGCTTCCCCGAGGGCAACAGCCACCTCGAGCGATACGCGCAGCGGTTCAATTGTGTCGAGATCAATTCCTCGTTCTACCGCCCGCATCGGCCGGCCACCTACCGTCGCTGGGCGGCCAGCGTGCCGGCAGCGTTCCGCTTTGCGGTGAAGATGCCGCGCGCCATCAGCCACGAGGCTCGCCTGCACGACTGCGAACCGGCGTTGCGCATCTTCCTGGGCCAGGTCGACGAACTGGAAATGAAACTGGGTTGCCTGCTGCTGCAGCTGCCGCCCAGCCTCGCCTATGCACCATCGACGGCGCTGCCGTTCTTCGATCGGCTGATGCGGCTGCATGCCGGGCCGGTGGCCTGCGAACCGCGCCACCCGTCGTGGTTCCGGCCGGCCGTCGATCGCGCGCTGCGTGAACGGGGTATCGCGCGGGTGGCTGCCGATCCGGCGCGACACCCGCGCGCAGCGGTCCCGGCGGGAGATCCCCGCCTCCAGTATTTCCGCCTGCATGGCGCACCGCGCATCTACTACGACGCCTACTCCGAGGCCGCGCTGCGCAGCATCGAACGTCGGCTGCGGCGTCCGCAGCGCTGGTGCATTTTCGACAACACTGCGCTCGGCCACGCCGTGGCGAACGGACTGGACCTGATCGAACGCATCAGCTGATGCTCCACTTTCTCGTTCCTTACCGTGTCGTGGTCATTCGACGGGACATCGGTACCGGAAAAGCGCCGCCAGCAGGCTGCCAGCGAATGAACAAACTGCCAGAGCAGCGGCAGGTGCGACTGCCACGCGTGTGGCGATACGGGAAGATCCGGCCGGCAGTGCCCGCCCTGCGACGGCAGGCTCCGCCGCCTGCGGGCGGCGGAGCCTGCGGCACGTGCCTATTGCGCCGCCGGCACGATGTAGCCGGGCGGCAAGTCCTTCCTGCCGCGCATCGCCTGCATGTAGCGGTCGCGCAGCAACGTCTGGCGGCTGACCATGGGAATCTTGCGGCCGGCGATGAAGACCTGGTCGGCGAAGCTGGACAGTTCCAGCGGGTCGCCGCTCCAGATCACCACGTCGGCCAGCTTGCCCTGCTCCAGCGTGCCCACGTCCTGGTCCATGCCGTAGATCCGCGCCGGGTTCAGCATCAGCGCCTTCAACGCGTCGAGCCACGGCAGGCCGTTGGCCACCGCATTGCCGGCAGCCTGGGTGACATTGCGCGCGTTGTGGGTGTCGCCGGTGGCGAAGGCGATCATCACGCCGGCTTTCTGCAGGCGCGCGGCGTTTTCCAGGGTCGAGCCCAGCGTCTCGAAATGTGCCGGCAGGTCTTCCAGCGGATTGAGCAGCACCGGCACGTGGGCGGCGGCGAGTTCGTCGGCGACCATCCAGGCTTCGGCGCCGCCGGAGACGATCAGCTTCAGCTTGAAGTCGCGGGCCAAGCGCAGCGCTGCCCGGATGTCGCTGGCGCGCTCGACGTGGAGCACCAGCGGCTCCTGGCCCGCCAGCACCGGACCGAGCGCCTCCAGGTCCAGCCGCGTCAGCGCGTACTTGCGGCGCTGGTTGCTGGCATAGGCGCTGGTGTTGTCGGCGTAGTCCCTCGCATCCTGCAGCGCCTCGCGCAGGGCCAGCATCGCGGCCGCGCGCGAGCCGCCGGCCTGTGCGGCGCCGGTCTCGCCCAGCGCGGCGAACATCGCCGCCGCATCGCGATGGATGAAGCCTTCGGTGGAACCCAGGTCGATGATGGCGCCACGGCCGGCGATGATGTGCTTGTCGCCGTTGGTGGGCGACACCATCGCGCGGGTGACGCCGGCGATCCGGTTGACCGGGATCAGCATCGAGCGCGGGTTGATCGCGTCGGCCACGTCGAACGCGGCGCTGAAACGCGAGTCGCCGGCCGAGGCGTCGCGGGTTTCCTTCACCGCGCCCACCTCGACGATGCCGAACTGGCTTTGCGGGTCGAAGATGCCGGGCGTGACGATCTTGCCGGTGGCGTCGATGCGCTCGGCATCGGCGGGAATCTCGACGTTGGCGCCCACCGCGGCGATCCTGCCGTTCTTGACCAGCACCGTGCCGTGCTCGATCTTGCCGGCGGCGCCCAGCGTGTACACGGTGCCGCCGGTGATGGCGTAGGTCTTGCCATCGCCGGCAGCGTTGCCATTCGCAGGCGCCGCGGAACTGGCCGCCGCGGTATCGGCATGGCCGTCCGAATGGTCGGCCGGGCTGCAGGCGACGCAGAGCATCGCCAGGATCATGGCCAGGTATTTCATCGTGCGCCCTCCCCTGCGGCGGCATCGGTGGCATGCGGGTCGATGAAGCTGCCCAGCATGAAATCGGAGGTCGATTGCCGCTGCGGTTCGTCGCGCTCGTAGACCACGGCGCCGTCGAGGAACACCTTCTCGGTGCGCGCGTAGACGCTGAACGGGTCGGCGCTCCAGATCACCACGTCGGCATCCTTGCCCGGTTCCAGCGAGCCGATGCGGTCGGCCAGGCCCAGCGCCTTGGCCGGGTTGAGCGTCATCCACATCACCGCGTGCTCCTTGCTGATGTCGAGCCCGGCACGCCGCCCTGCGGCCAGCGCCTTGGCTACTTCCTGGTTGAGGCGCTGGATGCCGTTCTCGTCGTCCGAGTGGATCATCGCGCAGGCACCGCCGGCATCGACCATCGCGATGTTGGCGCGGATGCCGTCCCACGCTTCCATCTTGAAGCCCCACCAGTCGGCCCACATCGCCGCGCAGGTGTCCGTCTTCGCCAGCAGGTGCGGAATCTTGTACGCCTCGACGGCATGGTGAAACGCCGCGATCTTGAAGCCGAACTCGTTTGCCACGTCGAGCAAGGCGGCCATCTCGTCGGCGCGGTAGCAATGCATCTGTACGCGGATCTTGCCGCCGAGCACTTCGGCCAGAGTCTCCTTGCCCAGATCGCGCTTGGGCGGCGGGCCGGCCTCCGTGGCGCCCTTGGCCTTGACCTTCGCCTCCCACGCCTTCCACTCGCGGTCGTAGGCCTGCGCGTCGGCGAACGCCTGCCGGTAGCCGGCGACGTCGCCCATCAGCGTCGACGGAAACTGGTGACGGCTTCCGTAGACCCGCATCGGATTCTCGCCGCAGGCCATCTTCAGGCCATACGGCGCATCCGGAAATTTCATTCCCTGCACGGTGGTGGCCGGCACGTTCTTCAACACCACGCTGCGCCCGCCGATCAGGTTGCCGGAACCGGGCAGGATCTCCAGCGTGGTCACGCCACCGGCGCGCGCGGTGTTGAAGCCCGGGTCCTGCGGCCACACCGAATGCTCGGCCATCACCTGCGGCGTGGTCGGGTTGGTCATCTCGTTGCCGTTGGCGGTGGCATCCACCGATGGCGACGGATAGACGCCCAGATGCGAATGCACGTCGATCAGTCCGGGCGTGACGAACTTGCCCTTGGCATCGATCACCACCGCACCGGCCGGCGCCTCGACCTGCTTGCCGATCGCCGCGACCTTGCCGTCACGCAACAGCACCGACCCATCGTCAATGCGCTCGCCGGTACCGGTGTAGATCGTCGCGTGCTCGATCAGCGTGACTTGCGAAGGCAGCGGCTGGTAGGTGGACGGGAAGGCGTCCGGCGGAAATTCGGTGGGCTGCGGCGTTGCAGCCTGGGCGACCACCCCGGCGGACACCACCAGCAAAACCGCGAGCACCGCCGCGCGCAAGTGTGACGATTTCATCTTCGCTCCCAAGTTGGCCCCAATGCCACGCCAGCCCTGGCTGCGATGTGCGGCGCATCCGTTGCCGCCGTCCGCAAACCGTACAGGGAAGTGGCGGCAAAGTCTTGCTTGCAATGGCGCGGGGCGGCGTGAGGCTACTGGGTCAGCGGAGAGCGCGCTCGTCGGCTGAGCCATCAACTATCGTCCCCCCGGGCACACCCGGGGAGACGGTCCATGGCGACGACCGGTCAGAAGCTTGCTGTCACGCGCGCGTACCAGAACGCGCCGTTGAAACCGAACGGCGAGGTCAGCGCGTACTTGACGCCAAGGAACTGCAGCGTGGCGTTCTGCTCCTTGCCGGGGTAGGTGTCGAAGACGTTGTTGCCGCCGATGGCCACCGTGAAGGTGTCGTTGAACTTGTAGCTGGCCTCCAGATCGAGCAGCGTCTTGCCGCTGTAGTGATTGACGTCGTCCGGCGGGTTGTTGCTGCCGAACAGGCCGACCGTGGTGCTCCAGCTGCCGTATTGATTGATCCGCGCGATGGCATCGAACCCGTGCAGCGCGTAGTCGAAGCTGAGCACCGACCGGCTCCTGGGCACCTGGTGCTCGAGGTCGTACACGAAATCGTCGTTGAGCGTGTCCGGCTGCACCTTGACCACGTTCTGCTTGTTGCGGTTGTAGCGGAAGTCGATGTTGAGCCTGCCATTGCCCAGCTGATGCCGCGTATCGAGCACGAAGTCGATGCCGCGGATGTCGGAGCCGAACGCATTGCCGAAATAACTGGCGTCGCTGCCGAGCAGCAGTTGCGCGTTCGGATAGCCGCCGGCGGCGAGCTGGTCGACGGTGGCCTGGCTCACGCGGTTGCTGACCAGGCCAATGCGGTCGTCGATCCTGATCCGGTAGTAGTCCAGGGTGGTCGTGACGCTATCGAGCGGCGTCCACACGGCGCCGACGGACAGGCTCCTGGAGGTTTCGGTCTTCAGCGGTTTGGAACCGAGCGCGCGCGCCACCGGGTTGTCGACCGGATAGGTGCCGGCGGGTATCAGGCCACCCTGGGCGTTAGCCGTGGTGGTGACATTGAGTGTGTTCGCCTGGCCCGGGGTCGGTGTGCGGAAGCCGGTGTTGTACGTACCGCGCAGCGCGAACGCGTCGGTGAACGCGTAACGGCTGGAAAGCTTGTACACGACCTTGGAGCCGTAGTTTTCCGCACGCTCGTAACGCACCGCCGCCGCGCCGGACCACTGGTCGGTGAAGTTCGTCTCGGCGTCGACGTAGGCGGCCTCGCTGTTCTGCATGAAGCGCCCGGCCGCGTTGGCCGGAAAGCCCTGGAAGGCATCCGAGCCCACCCCGAACACCGACGCGGTCGGCCCCACCTCGATCGAACCGGCGTCGCCCTGGTGGATGATGTAGGTCTCCTGGCGCCAGTTCGCGCCGAAGGCGAGCGTGAGCGGCGAATCGTCGAACGAACGGACGAAATCCGCACCGGCGCCCTGCTCGCGCTGGGTCAGCTTGCCGGGATGGAAGTTGGTGGGCGACAGGCTGCCCAGGCTCGGGTTGATCGAGCCCTTCAACTGGTAGTCGACCTCGTTGCTGCCGGTGCGGTAGTGCAGGTCCCACTGCAGGTTGCTCTGCCCGCCGCCACGCACGCCGCCGACCAGCTGGTGATCGCTGATGTCCGCACCGAACAGCGGGCTGTAGCCGCCCGGGAACTTCGTGTAGATCGGGTTCAGCAGCACCCATCCGCTCGGGCTCGCCGCGTTGGCCGTCAGGTAGTTCGCCGGATCGCCGCCACCGGCCACGATGCTGTCCACCAGCGACTGCGGCGCGTTCGCCGGGGTCAGGGTGCCATCGGCGTAGCTGACCAGGGTGGAGCGGCCGCCGATGCCGTACTGGGCCGGCAAGACCGGGTTGCGGTAGAAGAAGCTGGACAGGACCTTCTTGTCCATGAAGCTGCCCGTGGCGTAGAGCTGCATGTCGCCGGACAGCGGCAGGCCGGCGTTGACGAAGAGCTTGTTGGTCTTGGTCTGCGGGTCGCCCCAGCGCTGGCCGAAGCCGTCATACGGCACCTGGTCCGCACCGACCACGGCCGCGACGGCCGCCGCGTCCGCTTGCGGCATCCCGCGCGAGGTGGGGTCGGTGGTTTCGCGCTCGGCACTCACATGCACGAAGCCATCGGCGCCGAGCGGGAATCCCGCATCGGCGTCGTAGCGCCGCAGGTTGCCATCGCCCTTGCCGTACTGGCCCACCTGCGCGCTGACCGTCACGCCCGAGGAAGCCTTCTTCAGGATGACGTTGACCACGCCGGCGATCGCGTCCGATCCATACAGCACCGAGGCGCCATCGCGCAGCACTTCGACGCGCTCGATGGCGTTGGACGGAAACACCGAGAAATCCACCGCCTGCGCGCCCTGGTTGAAGGTGCCCAGCGGATCGAGCTGCAAGTTGACCAGCGCCGAACGATGGAAGCGCACGCCGTCGACCAGAACCAGGGTCTGATCGGGCGACAGGTTGCGCAGCGACACCGGCCGCACGAACGACGTGCCGTCGGCGATGGGAAAGCGCTGGGTAGTCAGCGACGGCACGATGTTGGTCAGCGCGTCGGTGAGGTCCGCCGAAGACTGCTTCGCGATCTGGCTGCCGCTGAACGCGTCGATCGGCGAAATGGATTCGGTCGGCGACAGGCCGGCCCGGTGCGTACCGGTCACCACCACTTCCTGCAGGGTGGTGGTCGACTTGGCCTTCGCCGCCGGGTTGCTTCCTTGTGCCGCGGTCGCCTGGCTGGCCTGGGCCTGTCCGCTGTCCGACGCGCCCGCGTCCTGCGCCTGCACCGGGCACGCGACCAGCGCCGCAGCGGCAAGCGCCGCGCGAATGGCGCGCAAAAGAACCACGTTGATCCCTGCATGGTTATGCATGTTGTCTCCCTCCCGATGGCCGCTGCATTCCCCCCTCAACGCAAACTACTCCGACCCCAGGCGTCCAAAAAGGCCTCCATTGGTAGTACGTGCGCAAGATCACTTTCGTGGCCACGGCCTTGCCGATGGGTGCACTCATCAAGCGACTCGCCGGCGTCTGTCCACCGGGGCAACAGAAATGATTGGGCGGCGGGAGCGGCGTAGCGAAACCGCTCGAAACGAGGCGGGTTCGGGAAAGTGGACCTGACCCCGTTGGTGACGCCGTCAACCCGTGACCCCGAGCGGCGTTCTCCTTCCGGCATGCCGCCATTCGTCCGGCACGACATGGCAGTACCCAACCGCCGGCCTCCCACACTGAAGGACACCGTCATGAACCACGCTTCGATGATCCGTCTCGGTCTGCTCAGCCTGATCGCCTGCACCGCGTTCGCCAGCGCCAGCGCGATGGCCGCCGACACCACCGTCCCCGGTCACCCCCGCGTCAACGAGGTCAACCAGCGCATCGACAACCAGCAGGCGCGCATCGCGAAAGGCGTCGCCAACGGCACCATCACGCCGAAGCAGGCAGCCAACGACCAGCGCCGCGCCGCCAACATCGCCCAGCGCGAAAGCGCCGCCGAAGCAAAGCACAACGGCCACCTGACCAAGGGCGAAACCCGCCGCCTCAACCGCGCAGAAAACCGCAATAGCCGCAACATCCACCGCCAGCGCCACTGATCGCCTGAAAAAAAAAGAGGCCCCGCTTGCGGGGCCTCTTCCACTTCAGGAAACGACGAATCAGGCCGGCAGCGGCTCGCCCGACGCCGGCTCACTGGCCAGTGCGGGATTGCGCGGACCGCGGGCAAAGCGGGCGGCCAGCGCCTTGCGCGCCTCGTCCAGCCCCTGCCCCTTGCCGGCCACCTTCAGCACCGCGTAACCCTCCAGCGCATTGGTCATCAGGTCGCTGCCCACCGCCATCTCGGTGTCGACGCCGCGCTGGTGCAGCTTGCCCAACCGCACCAGGCGCGGGCGCAACGCATCCAGCGTGGCGATGTCGCGCTGGTAACCCGCCAGGTCGAAATTGCGCGGCAGCACCCCGGGGTTGTCGCTGAACACGTGACCGGCCTGCCGGCAGAACGCCTCGGACTTGTCGCCCATCTTGGTCAGCCCGTGGCGCTGCTCGAGCGTCAGCGCGATCAGCGAGGCAAAGCCCGTCTCCAGTGCAGCCAGGGCATCGTCGATGGCCGCCAGCACTTCGGCATTCAGGTCGATATCGATCAGGTTCTGAGGCATGTTCACTGCATTGATTGAGTTGCAGACAAGCCGGTCCGTTGGCCGACGCCGCAGCGTAGCGCGCCACCTGCCCGCTACCAGCCAATCAGCCGGAACCAAGATTGTCCCCGACACATTTTCTGGACTGATTCGCTCAAGGGGTCGCGGCGCCCCGCAATCCCGCATGAAAGGCGCCCAGCAGGTCGAGGTCGATCTGCACGTCGCCGGACCGCATGTCGCCTATCAGCAGCAGCCGGCCATCCGGGTCGATCTCCGTCGCCAGCAGATCCAGCACCGCGTCCAATGCGACTGTGACACCGGCGTTCGCCAACGGGTGCAGCAACTTTCTGGCGTCGTGGCCCAGCAACCATGCGCCGGCACGGGCATGGTCGTAATCGCTCGCTTCGAGCAGTTGGCTCGCGTCCGCATACAGGCGTTCCATGTTGCCCGCCTCTAGATAACTGCGCAGCAGCAGGCGCAGGTCACCGGCATCGACGCCCGGCCGTTCGTGGCGTCGGTCACGCCAGGCGAGCAGCTTCAGGACGGCTTGCGCCGGCAAGGAGGCGACCGCCACCACCACGTCATCCGGCAGCCGTACCGCGACTGCCTGCGCCGCCGCCTCGCGGTAGCCGAGCATGGTCATCTCGACGACATGCGGCGACGGCCAGGCGATGCTGCGATCGGCCCGCTCCACGCCGCCGAAGGGAAGCAGATCCACCCAATGGCACTGCTCGAACACCAACCGATGCAGCACGCCGGGCACTTCGGCGAAAGATCCGTCGGCGAGCAGGGCGTTCCTCAAACCGGCGAAGCTGTTCCATCCATCCAACCCAAACGCGAAATCCATGTCGGTCGTGGCGCGCGCGACGCGTATGCCATGCGCGAACGACAGCAGCACGTCGCGCGCCATCGCGCCCACCAGCAAGGGCTTGGCATCCGGCCAGGCCCGGTGCATCGTAGCCACCAGCCTGGCCAACACCGCCAGCCCGGGCTGCTCACGCAAATCCAGCGGCGATCCCTGCATGCATTTCCCCTGCGATTTCCAGACAGCGCGCATCGCCGATCGCCAGCAGGTCCGCGTACACCAGCAAGTGCGGCACCATGCCGGGGGTCTCGCCCTCGAAATTCCAAAAGCGTCGCAGCACTTCCACGTTGCCGTTGCGATCCGGCTGCAGACGCTGATCGGTCAGCAGATTCGGTTCGACCTTGTTGCCGTAGAAGGTGGCTGTGCCGGGCCGCAGGTGTTGCGTCAGCCGCGCCGCTGCCGGCTCGCCGCCCAGCAGCAAGCCGTAGCGCGTTGCGTCGATGGCCTCGACCCAGTCGAGCTTGCGCGTGTCGTAGCGGCCCAGCAGCAGCTTGGGCCGCAGCCGCTGCGGATACGCATCCACCCAGCGCTTGAGCAGCCGTTCCGCATCGATCAGCCGGCGCCGCTTGCGCAACGTGGCGACGAAGCCGAGCTGCGGCAGTTCGGCCATCACCCAGCCCACCGTGCCGTGCGCCACGCCCGCCAGGGCGGCGATCTCCCGATACGGCAGGTCCACCGCCGCCGGCCGGCACAACAGGGCGAACAGCACCTGCAGCCCGGTGGCCTGAAACGCACGGCCGCCCTGCGTCGGCGGCGCGAGGGCTTCCCTCGGCCGCTCACCCTTCACCCAGACATGCAGCGGCGGCTGCGTCAACCAGGCGTTGCCCGCGGCATCAATGAACTGCACGCCGCGCCGGCGCAGCTCGTCGGCCATCGGCGGCGTGACGTAGTCGGCCACCAGCAGCCCCTGCTCGCCGTGGTTCGCCAGCTGATGCAGCGCCGCGCCGAGCGTGGCACGGCGCAGGCCGCGCTTCAGCTCGGCGACGTAGCGCAGCTCGCGGCCATCGAAACGCAGGCACAGCACGGCATCGCCGCGCGTCGCCTGGCCGCCAGGCTCCCGTTCGACGACTTCCCATTGCAGGCCTGGCAGCTGCACCGCGGTCAAGGCAGCCTGCAGCAGATCCGGTTCGTGTTGACGGCGGTGTTTGTCCATGATTGGGATTTGTCCATGTTTTGTGGACAGAAGTCAATTGTGGACAAGATGCGGCCTCGAACCCGTGCGAGCATCGCGATGCAAGATCAGGTAGTCGGCGCGGCGGATGCTGGACTTGTCGCGCGCGGCACGATGGCCCCGCACCACCATGCGGCCGGCCTTGAGCGTGAACTCCTGAAACACCTGCTCATTCACGTTTCAACCGCTGGCGACCAGGGCGGGTGTGATGAACTTCAGGCAGATGTCCGCTTCGGACAGTTTTCTCTTATCCATGAAGCATGACTCTGGCGACTCCCCCGACTCGAACACGCCAGAGCATAGGGCGTTGGATCGACCCCGACCAGTCGACGGCGCATGTCGATGTCTTTACACCGCCGCGTGGGTGGTTTTTCAAAGCCAGCCGCGACCGTTGCCTGTTGCTCAATAGTGATACCGCAACTGCGCAATCAGCAGCGCGTCGGCAACGGGCTTGTACACCATGCGGTGCTCGCCGTTGATGCGGCGCGACCAATAATCGGCCAGCCCGTGTCGCAAGGGTTCGGGTTTGCCGATGCCTTCGAGGGGGTGGCGCATGGTGTCGTCGGTCAGCTTGTTGATGCGCGCCACCAGCTTGCGGTCGTGGGCCTGCCAGTGGAGGTAATCCTCCCAGGCCGCGTCGGAGAAGATCAGCTGCATGCCGGCCAAGCTCAGCGAGTTAGGTTCAGCGGGCCAGCCTGAGTGGTTTGCCGCCACCGGATTCCAGTTGCGCCATCGATTCCAGCAGGCGGCGCGCGTTCCTGGGGCTACGCAGCAGGTACGCGGCCTCATCCAACGACTGGTAATCGGCCAGCGACATCATCACCACTCGTCCTTCTTGGTAATGATCACCGGCGCATGATCCTCGCAGACGCGCTCCATCGTCTCGGCGAGGCTGGAACGGGCCTTGGTGTAGGTGATGGTGTCCATGGGCTATCGCGATATGTACATTATTCTGTACATGATCTAGCCGTCGGCCCGCAGCCGGTCAAATGCCGCGGGTCCAAGCCGGCGAATCAGCCAGCAAGCGCCTTGCGTTCCCCCGCGCCTGCCAGCGCATGCATCAGGTCCACCGTGCTGTCGAGCACCCTGGCGACCTTGGTGCCACGACTCGAGAAGATTTCTACCAGGGCCTGGTAGTAGCCCAAGGTCCCGTCGCGTCCGCCGGTGAACCGATCGAATACGCGCGTGGCAACTTCGGGATCTTCCAGGTCCTGGACGATGGCGCGGGCGTTATGCAGCTTGTCGCAGGCGGAGACAAGCAGCGTGGCGTCCGGGGCTTGTTTCAGGTGTGCGAGGTAGGCGAGTTTGCGCTCGATCCAGTCGCGGCGTCTGGCTTCCGGATCGGTGTGGCTGGCCTTGCCTTCGGCGGTGCCATCGGTGCAGTCCACCACGATGTTGGCGACGGCATCACCGAATTGCTTGCGGATCGCCGCCTCATGCCCGGTACCGCAATCCTCGATGGTGTCGTGCAGCAGGCCGGCGATGGCCTGGTCTTCGTTACCGCCGAACTCGATCACCAGGCTGGCCACGCCGAGCAGGTGATAGAGGTACGGGATGTTCGAGCCCTTGCGCACCTGCGCGGCGTGGGCGATGCGGGCGTAGTCAACGGCCTGGCTGAAGCGATCGGATAGCGTGGTCATGCTGCCCCCTGTGACGGTTTTATCGTAGCCAATGATGATGGCGGCGCGGCGCAAGGGCTGAGAGCGTAGCGGACGCCGTTCAACGCTTGATCTCTTCTTCCATCACTTGGCTCATCGTGCTCTCCGTAAAAAGTTGGCACCTGAGCAGAAAATCACTGGGTCATTACATTGCGCTGTTGCGTGCCGTCCGCGGGGATTGTTGGGCCCATCCATGGGCCAAACCCCTTCGCGCTGCGCACTGCGGGGCCTGCCTGCGGCTGCCCGAATTCGCTCCCGGCGAATTCGCCGACTGCGGAGGCAGGATGCCAGAGCGAACGTCGGCGAAGCCGACGGACCGAAGGGTGAGGTGCAGGATGCGCCGAATAACCAGTGGGTTCTCATTCCTGCCATCACCGCCAGAAAAGGAAAACGCCCCACTCGGGGCGTTTTGCTTTTCTGGCGGAGAGAGTGGGATTCGAACCCACGGTAGTGTTGCCACTACGGCAGTTTTCAAGACTGCTGCCTTAAACCGCTCGGCCATCTCTCCGAAAAATTTTCCCGCCAACTGTCGCTCTGGGAACTCTGGCCCTTCGACTTCGCTTCGCTACGCTCAGGGTGAACGGTGGGAAGTTGTGCGGGGTGCACATGCTAGCAGGAACGTTGCAATGGATGCCGCGGAAGGCGCGCCGGGACTTTGTAGCAGCGCACTCTGCGCGCGATGTTTTTCGGTGGCGTGACGAAGGGCATCGCGCACGAGTACGCTCCTACAGCGGCTTGGGCTTTTTTCTCGACAGCGCCACCAGGCAGCCAACCAGGATCGCCACCGGGATCAGGGCGCCGAGCAGCGGCAGCAGCAGCACTGGTTCGCGCGCGACCATCGGCACCAGTTGGGTGGCGCTGGCGAAGGCGATGATGGCGAGGCGCCGGCGGCGGCTGTGGCGGGCGAACCAGAAGCTGGCGAGGACGAGCGCCAGCGCGACCATCGAGAGATCGAGGTCCACGGTGGGCAGGTGCCAGATGCCGTCGAAGCCGAGGCGGGTGGCGATCACGCCGGCCAGCACCAGCAGCAGGAAGAAGCTGGCGTAGAACTCCACCCTGCCCCAGTGGCCGCGTGCCGGTGTCGGCGTGTTCATGCGATGCGGTCGAGCCCAGCCATGTACGGGCGCAGTGCTTCGGGGATGGTGATCGAGCCGTCGTCGTTCTGGTTGTTTTCCATCACCGCGATCAGGGTGCGGCCGATGGCGAGGCCGGAGCCGTTGAGCGTATGCACCAGTTCGGGCTTGCCGCCTTCCGGGTTGCGCACGCGCGCCTGCAGGCGGCGGGCCTGGAAGTCTGCACAGTTGGAGCAGCTGGAGATTTCGCGGTAGGTCTGCTGGCTGGGCAGCCACACTTCCAGGTCGTAGGTTTTGGCCGCGCCGAAGCCCATGTCGCCGGTGCACAACAGCATCTTGCGGTATGGCAGGCCGAGCTTCTGCAGCACGGTCTCGGCGTGGCCGACCATCTCCTCCAGCTGCGCGCGGGACTGGTCGGCGCGGGCGATGTGCACCATTTCCACTTTCTCGAACTGGTGCTGGCGGATCATGCCGCGGGTGTCGCGACCGTAGCTGCCGGCTTCGGCGCGGAAGCACAGCGTGTGGGCGGTCATGCGCAGCGGCAGCGCGTCGGCGTCCTGGATGGTGTCGCGCACCAGGTTGGTCAGCGAGACTTCGGCGGTGGGGATCAGGTAACGCTTGGTCTCGCCGACTTCGGTGGCGAACAGGTCTTCCTCGAACTTCGGCAGTTGGCCGGTGCCCTGCATGGTGTCGGCGTTGACGATCACCGGCACGTTGCATTCCAGATAGCCGTGCTCGCCGGTGTGCAGGTCGAGCATGAACTGGCCGAGCGCGCGGTGCAGATGCGCGAGCTGGCCGCGCAGCACGGTGAAGCGCGCGCCGGAGAGCTTGGCGCCGGCGTCACCGTCGAGCCAGCCGTGGCGCTCGCCCAGTTCGACGTGGTCCTTCACCGCGAACGCGAACTCGCGTGGCGTGCCCCAGCGGCTGACTTCGACGTTGTCCTTTTCGTCCTTGCCCAGCGGTACTGAGGCATCCGGAATGTTGGGGATGCCCAGCGCGATCTCGGCAAGTTTCGCCTGCACGTCGCCGAGGGCCTGCTCGTTGGCCTTGAGCTTGTCGCCGATGCCGGCGACCTCGGCCATCAGCGGTGCCACGTCCTCGCCTTTCGCCTTGGCCTGGCCGATCGCCCTGGAGCGGGTGTTGCGCAGGTTCTGCAGCTCCTGCGTCTCCATCGCCAACTGCTTGCGTGAACTCTCCAGCGCCTCGACGGCGGCCACGTCCAGCATGTAGCCGCGTGTTTCGGCGAGGCGTGCGGCGGTTTCGGCGAGATGCGAACGCAGCAGGGCGGGATCGAGCATGAGCGAGGTCCAGGTAACGGCTTGAACCGCGAATTATCGCTGCGCGTGGCCGGTGGCCGCAATGAATGCGGCCACGTCCCTGCTTTTGGCGGCCTTCGACTTCCTCGCTCCTCAAAGCCGCGGCCATCCCTGGCCGCACCCCGCGTGCGGCGCTACTCGCCTACGCTCAGGGGGAACGGTTCGACGAGCGCTCGCCGCGACCCAGCCACCACGCCATCGCGGCACCGGCGAGCAGCCAGCCGATCAGTTGCTCGGCCAGGGCGGCGAGCGTGAAATCGAGCGGGAAGCGGTACCAGTTCCAGTACGGGAGCATGCTGCTGAGCCAGGCAAACACGGCCGCCGCCGCGGCAATCGCCACGCGGCGACGGAAGCCCACCACGGCCAGCCCCATGACGAAGGCCAGCGCCAGCGACGCCAGCGTGTCGGATGCCCACTGCCGCCCGATCTGCGGGCCCATCTGCATCATGTCGGTGCCGCGCGGCTGGTACACCACCAAGGCGTACGGCGAGCGCACAGCCTTGATCGAATAGGCGCGCACCACGGCCGCGTCGCCCATCTGCTTGGGATCGAGCGAGGGCAGCAGGTACACGCCCGGTTGATCGCCCAGCCCTTCCTGCAGCCCGCTCAGCGCCGCGTTCTCGTTGAGCGGCTGGTGGATGCCGACACTGCCCAGCCCCAGCGCCATGTGCGCGGCCACGCCCCAGAGGAACATCACGATGCCGCCGATCAGACCCGCCACCAGTACGCGCATGGTTTATCCCTCCCCGGTTGGTTGAGCCAATCTAGGTCGGGAAAGCGCGTGCGGCAAGGGCGTACGCGGCAGGAGCCCGTTCGCGGGCGATGCTCTTGCGAATCCCGTATCCCGTATCCCGAACCCGAAAGAAAAGCATCGCCCGCGAGCGGGCTCCTACGGATTGCGGGCTTTTTCGCGGGCGGCACGCAGGGCCAGCAGTTTTTCGCGCAGTTGCAGTTCCAGGCCGCGTTCGACCGGTTCGTAGAACACCGTGCCGACGAGCGCGTCGGGCAGGCACTGCTGGTCCAGCGCGATGCCGCCTTCGGCGTCGTGGTCGTACTGGTAGCCCTTGCCGTAGCCGAGGCCCTTCATCAGTTTGGTGGGCGCGTTGCGCAAGTGCATCGGCACTTCCAGCGTGCCGCCCTTGCGTACCGCGTCGCGGGCCTTGTTGTAGGCCATGTAGGCGGCGTTGCTCTTGGGCGAGATGGCCAGCCAGATCGCCAGCTGGGCCAGGCCCAGTTCGCCTTCGGGGCTGCCCAGGCGCTCGTAGGTGTCCCACGCGTCCAGCGCCATGCGCCAGGCGCGCGGCTCGGCCAGGCCGACATCCTCCACCGCCATGCGGGTCATGCGGCGGGCGAGATACAGCGGATCGACGCCGCCATCGAGCATGCGGCACAGCCAGTACACGGCGGCGTCGGGGTCGGACGAGCGCACGGATTTGTGCAGCGCCGAGATCTGGTCGTAGAACTGCTCGCCCTGCTTGTCGAAGCGACGGGTGCGGTCAGCCAGCACCTGGCTCAGCGTGGCTTCGTCGATGGTGCGCTCGTGCGCCAGCTCGGCGGCGATTTCCAGCAGGGTCAGCGCGCGGCGCACGTCGCCATCGGCGGCCTGGGCGATCGAATCGAGCGATTCGTCGGACACCTGCAATTGCAGTTCGCCGAGGCCGCGCTCGCTGTCGGCCAGCGCGCGTTTCAGCGCGGCGATGATGTCGGCGGTGGAAACCGGCTCCAGCACATGCACGCGGCAGCGCGACAGCAGCGCGGAGTTAAGTTCGAACGAGGGGTTCTCGGTGGTGGCACCGATGAAGATGATCACGCCGCGCTCGATGTGCGGCAGGAACGCATCCTGCTGGGTCTTGTTGAAGCGGTGCACCTCGTCCACGAACAACACGGTGCGGCGGCCCTGCGCGAAGTTCACCTCGGCCTCGGCCAGCGCCTTGCGCACGTCCGGCAGGCCGGACAGCACGGCGGAGATCGCACGGAAATCCGCCTCGGCGTAACGCGCCACCAGCAGCGCCAGCGTGGTCTTGCCGCAGCCGGGCGGGCCCCACAGCACCATCGAATGGATCTTGCCGGCCTCCAGCGCGCGGCGCAGCGCCTGGTCCGGGCCGACCAGCCGCTGCTGCCCGACGATTTCGTCGAGGCTGCGCGGGCGCATGCGTTCGGCCAGGGGCTTGAGCGCGTCGGGCTCGGCGAACAGGCTGGAGCCGGCCGGGGCAACGGGAGGATTCATGCGCCGATGATAAAGCATGCACTCGCGGCGCCCGCCTGCCGAAACGCAGTGCATGCCGGTATCATGGCGTCGCCCGCGTTGTCTAGCCGATTCGACCGGGCGTGGCGGGGGACAACCAGAACGTGATCGTGCACGGAATCATTGACCACACCACGAAAACCGGACGCGCGCAGCCGCCCGGCGCCTTGCCGTGCCGGCATGGATGGCCGGGGTGAAGCGGCAGCCCTTGCGCTGCCCGTTGCTGGGCCTGCTGGGAGCGCTGCTGCTGTTGCTCCGGGCTGGCGCTGGCATGGCTGCTCCGGCCGATCCGTGGGCGCCGTTCGAGTCGCCATGGTTCGACAAGGTATCCAGTGCGGAAGGATTCCCGCCGGCCATCGTCACCGCGCTGGCGCAGGATCGCGAAGGCCTGCTGTGGGTGGGCACGATGGTCGGGCTGGCCCGCTATGACGGCTACCGCACCCAGTTGTTCGACGTCCGCGGCGAACCTGTCAAGGGCCTGCCCGACGCCTACGTGCGCTGCCTGCTGGCCCTGCCCGACGGCGGCATGCTGATCGGCACCAACGCCGGCGGCCTGGTGCGCTTCGATCCGGCGACCAACACCTTCCACGTCTATCCCGGCGGCCCGGACGGCATCTCCGACCGCAAGATTTTCGCCCTCGCCGACGACCACGCCGGCGGCGTGTGGGTGGCCACCGAACAGGGTCTGGACCATCTCGACCTGCGCAGCAACGCGATCCGCCACGTCGACACCGGCAGCGACACCGCGCCGCGCAACTTCAGCGTGATGCAGGACCGTGCGGGCAACCTGTGGCTGGGCAACAACGAGGGCCTGTTCGTGCGGCACGCAGGCAGCGATCGCTTCGAGCGCCCCGCGCCGCCCGGCGACGCCGTGGTGGCCACCGTGCTGGAGAACCAGATCTGGGCCATCGACGAGGACAGCGCCGGGCGCCTGTGGATCGGCAGCGGCCAGGCCGGCGCGGTGTACCGCGGCCCGCACGGAAACTGGCATCCGGTGCCGCAGTTCAGCGGCTATCGCAAGGGCGCCCAGCACGCCACCGTGCGCGACTTCCAAGAGGCCGCGCCGGGCACCATGTGGATCGCCACCGACGGCAGCGGCGTGCTGGCCTACCGCCCCGGCGACGCCTCGCTGCAGCGGATCGAGCACGATCCGGCGGTGCCCTCCTCGCTGCCCGGCGACGCCGTGCGCGCATTGCTGCACGACCGCGCCGGCAACCTGTGGGCGGCCACCGACCTGGGCCTGGCCCGCGCCTATCTGGGCGACCGCGGCGCGTTCTCGGTGCTGCCATCGCCGCTGGAATCGAACATGCTCAGCGACACCAGCGTGCGCGGCGTCTACGTGGACAGTCGCGGGCTGGTCTGGATCGGCCTGAGCGCCGGCCGCATCGACGTGATCGATCTGCGCGCCGGGCAGATGCGCCACCTGCGGCTCGGCGGCACGCAGACGCTGCGCGACGTGCAGTCCTTTGCCGAGGCGGCAGACGGCTCGATCTGGGTCGGCACCCAGGGCCTGGCGAAGGTGGACCCGCACACGTTCGAGATCAGCTCGTCGGTGCTGCCCGCACTGGAGAATACGCCGGTGCTGTGCCTGCGCATGGATGGCAACCGCCTGCTGATCGGCACCTACGACGGACTGTTCCGCTACGACACCGGCACCGGCGTGCTGGACCACATCCGGCACGACCCGGACGACCCGACCAGCCTGGTCAGCAACACGGTGCGGCAGATCCTCAAGGTCGGCGACGAATGGTGGTACAGCACCTCGCGCGGCATCAGCATCGCCCCCGACAGCGGCGCCAGCCGCGGCTTCCGCACGCTCACCCATCGCGAGGGCGATCCGGCCAGCCTGCCCGGCGATTCGGTGAGCGCGGCAACGCCCGGCCCGCGAGGGCACCTGTGGGTGAGCACCTCCGGCGGGCTGGCCGAAAGCATCGGCAAGAACCCCTGGCGCTTTTCCAGCATCGGCGTCGCCGAAGGCCTGCTCAGCGACAAGGTCACCAGCGCGCTCAGCGATGGCCTGGGCCACATCTGGGCCAGCACCTCCAGCGGCGTCGCGCGCGTCGATGCCGGCAGCCACGCGGTGCGCAACCTGAGCTCGCGCGACGGCCTGCACATCCGCAGCTACCACTATGCCGACGCCGCCGCCCACGCGCCCGACGGTTCGCTGCTGTTCGGTGGCCTGGGTGGCCTGACGGTGATCCGCCCGGCCATCCAGATCGACGACAACGACGACGCCCCGCTGGCGATCACCCACGCGGTGCTCGGCGCGGTGGCGCTGCCGTTCGGCAAGCTGCCGCATGACGGCGACACGATCACGCTGGACCAGCGCAACCGCAACCTGCGCGTGGACTTTTCCCTGCTGGATTACCGCTCCCCCGGCGAAACCTCGTACAGCTATCGCATGACCGGCCTGGACGACGGCTGGGTCGACATCCCGGCCGGCGCCAAACCCGGCGCGAACTACACCAACCTCGCGCACGGCGACTACGTGCTGTATCTGCGCGCCAGCACGCAGGGCATGTACCCGCGCACGGTCGAAAGCCGCCTGCTCGTGAAGGTCGCCCCCCGCTGGTACGAGACCTGGTACAGCAAGCTGGCCGCGGTCGCGCTGCTGATCGGCCTGGTGGTGCTGCTGGTGCATCTGCGCACGCTCTACCTGCGCCGGCAGGCGCTGCAGCTGCAGCGACAGATCAACGAGCACACGCGCGACCTGCGCGCCGCCAACCGGCGCCTGGACGAGCTGGCCAGCACCGACGGGCTCACCGGCATCTACAACCGGCGCCGCTTCCTGGAGCTGGCCCAGGCGGAATGCGAACGGTCGCGCGAGCAATCCATCTGCATCGCGCTGTTCGACCTGGACCGCTTCAAGCAGGTCAACGACATCCATGGCCACCTCGCCGGCGACGCCGTGATCCGCGGCGCGGTGGCGGTGATCCAGCGCCATTGCCGGCAGGGTGACCTGCTCGGACGCTACGGCGGCGAGGAGTTCGTGCTGTGCCTGCCCGACACCAGCGTGGCGCAGGCCAGCGAGATCGCCGAGCGCATCTGCGCGGCCATGGCCGGCACGGCCGTCAGCTATCAGGATCGGCCGATCCAGGTCACGGTGAGCATCGGCGTCACCGCGCTGCGTCAGGGTGAATCCATCGAGCAGTGGCTGTCGCGCGCGGACAAGGCGCTGTACGAGGCCAAGCGCAACGGCCGCAACCGCTACGCGGTAGCCAGCTGACATCCCCGCTCAATCGGCGCCCGCGGTGCCCCGACTCAAGGTGTATTGCCGGTAGATGCCGTAGCCCATGCCGCACAGGCCGGTCAGCGCGGCCGGCACCAGCAGCGCGCGTTCGCCCATGGAGCGGAACAACAGTGCGCCGGCCGTGCCGCCCAGGGTGAAACAGGTCACCACCAGCAGGCACACGCCCACGCGCAGCGCATCCACCGGCAGGCCGCGCATCCGCTGGCCGATGTAGATTCCCAGGTCGGTGAACATGCCGGAGACGTGGGTGGTGCGGAACACCATGCCGCTGTACGTGCTGGCCATGCCGTTCTGCAAACCGATGCCGATCGAGGCCAGGTAGATGCCGGCCGAATCATTGGCATGCAGCAGCGGCACTGCCGCAAACAGCAGCAGCGACTCCAGCACCAGCGCCACGCCGTAGCGGCGGCCGAGTTTAAGCGTCTGCTGCTGCACGATCAATCCGCTGAGCAGCGCACCGAACACGAACGCCGCCACCGACAGGCCCCAATGCACCGCTTCGGGCCCGTCCGCCAGGCCCAGCGATGCACCGAGCAAGGTGGTCGATCCGGTCAGGTTGGTGATTGCCTGGTGGCGAAAGCCCAGGTAACCGGCCGCGTTGACGATGCCGGCGATGAACGCCAGCACGCCGCCACCGATCCACGCCCAGCGCGGCAACTGCCGCAGTACGGCCATCGCCGGCTCAGTCCCGGATCGGCTGGATGCTGATCTGCGGCACGTCGCCGATCACGTCGGCGCCCTCCGGCGGCACGAAGTTGAACGTGCCCGGCGGCAGCACCGGGTTGCGCTGCCACTGCGAGAAACGGATCTCGGTGGTCGCGCCGAGCTGGTCGCGGAAGGTCATCCGGGCCAGGCCGTTCGCGTCGAAGCCGAGGTCGACCCAGGCGAACTGCGCGTCCTTGCTGGTGGAGGTCAGCCGCAACCAGGCGAGCCCGTCCTTTTCGCCGCGTTCGCTGGCGTTGAACTCCTTGTCCAGCTGCTTGAGGTCCGTCAGCACGGTCAAGGGACTGTGCGCCTCCTCGGTGCTCTGCCTGCGCACGGTGACCTGCTCCAGCTCCGGGTCGTACATCCAGACCCGGCCGCCGTCGGCGACGATGGTCTGCTTGTACGGCGTGGTGGTGTCCCAGCGGAACTCCCGCGGCGCCTCCAGGGCCAGCGTGCCGGAACTGGTCTTGCTGCCCTGGCCGTTGACGTTGGTCAGCGTCTGGCTGAAATGCCCGGTCAGCGAATGCAGGCCGGTGGCGAATGCATCCAGCCGCGCCCGCGCCGGGCCGGTGGCCGCCTGAGTTGCTACCGAAAACATCAGCAGCAGGATGGACATGGGCAAGGCAAACATGAGGCGTTTCATCGGATTCCCGAAAGATGGCGATGGACGAATTGTGGACAGTACCGGCTTAACCGATCGATAGGGCGAACATAGCCGCTCGCGACTTTGGAGCGCACCTATGCGCGATGCTTTTGGCGAGATGCGGGATGCAAAAAAGCATTGCGCACAGGGTGCGCCTGTATGAGGAAGTCAGGCCACGGATCAATCCTTGGGCGGCGGCGGCGCCAGCACCTCGCGGTTGCCGTTGTGCTGCGGCGCGCTGACCACGCCGTCGGCCTCCATCTGCTCGACCAGTCGCGCGGCGCGGTTGTAGCCGATGCGCAGATGCCTTTGCACGCCCGAGATCGAGGCGCGGCGCGTCTGCGTGACCACCGCCACGGCCTTGTCGTAGAGCTGGGTGTCGGCGTCGCCGCCTTCCTCGCCGTCCTGCGGCAGGCCGGAGTCGTTGATGAACTTGCCGTCGCCGGTGGCCTGCACCTCCTCCAGCACGCCTTCGATGTAGTCGGGCCCGCCCTGCGACTTCAGCCAGGCGACCACGCCGTGCACCTCGTGGTCGTCGACGAAGGCGCCGTGCACGCGCTCGGGCGTGGCGGTGCCCGGCGGCAGGTAGAGCATGTCGCCGTGACCCAGCAGCGCCTCGGCGCCGGACTGGTCCAGGATCGTGCGCGAGTCGATCTTGGAGGACACCTGGAACGCGATGCGGGTGGGGATGTTGGCCTTGATCAGGCCGGTGATTACGTCCACCGACGGGCGCTGGGTGGCCAGGATCAGGTGCACGCCGGCGGCACGCGCCTTCTGCGCCAGGCGCGCGATCAGCTCCTCGACCTTCTTGCCGACGATCATCATCATGTCGGCGAATTCGTCGATGAACACCACGATGTTCGGCAGCGGCTCCAGCGGGTCGGCCGCCAGGCCCGGCATGTCCGGGTTGGGCCGGAACAGCGGATCGAGCAACGGCTGGCCGGCGTTCTCGGCGTCCTTCACCTTCTTGTTGAAACCGGACAGGTTGCGCACGCCCACGGCGGCCATCAGCTTGTAGCGGCGCTCCATCTCGGCCACGCACCAGCGCAGCGCGTTGGCGGCCTCCTTCATGTCGGTGACCACCGGCGCCAGCAGGTGCGGGATGCCCTCGTACACCGAGAGCTCCAGCATCTTGGGGTCGATCATGATCATGCGCACGTCTTTGGGGCTGGCCTTGTACAGCAGGCTCAGCACCATCGCGTTGACCGCCACCGACTTGCCCGAACCGGTGGTGCCGGCCACCAGCAGGTGCGGCATCTTGGCCAGGTCCACCACCACCGGCTTGCCGCCGATGTCCTTGCCCAGCGCCAGCGCCAGCGGCGAGCGCGCCTGGTCGTACTTGTCCGAACGCAGGATCTCGGACAGGTAGACGATCTGCTTGCGCGTATTGGGGATCTCCAGCCCGATCACGTTCTTGCCGGGGATCACGTCGACCACGCGCACGCTCACCACCGACAGGCCGCGGGCGATGTCCTTGTCCAGGCTCGACACCTGCGAACCGCGCACGCCGGGCGCCGGCTCCATCTCGAAACGGGTGATCACCGGCCCCGGATAGGCGCCGACCACCTTCACGTCGATCTTGAAATCCTTCAGCTTGAATTCGACCTGGCGCGAGAGGACTTCCAGCGTTTCCTCGGTATAGCCGGGCCCCTGCTCCGGCGCCTCGTCGAGCAGCGACAGCGGCGGCAGTTCACCCGGCGCGGCGGCGCCGGCGAACAGCGGGATCTGCGTCTCCAGCCGCGCGCGCTCGCTCTTGGTCACCGGCGCGGGCGCCGCCTCGATGCGCACCGGTTCGCGCCGGGCCTGCTTCACCGCGTCGGCCTTCTTGATCACCTCGCGCTCGCTGCGCGCCTGGCGCGCGGCCAGCAGTTGCGGTGCCTCGCGCAGCTTGCCGCGCAGCCAGCCGGCCAGCTGCAGCACGGCCTGGCCGGTCCAGTCCATCACGCCGAACCAGGACAGCCCGGTGGCCAGCGTCACCGCAATCAGGAACAGCGCCAGCAGCAGCAACGGCGCGCCGGTGGACCCGAACGCCGACAGCACCGCATGGCCCACCCACACGCCGATGATGCCGCCCACGCCCTGCGGCTGCACCGGCTCCTGCGCGAAGTTCAGATACAGCAGCGCCGGCCCGGTGATGAAGAAGAACACGAAGCCGACCAGCCGCAATGCCGGTTCCCACGGGTGCTGCGGTTGCTGTCCGCGCTGGCGCAACACCTGCACGCCGAGCAGCAACAGCAGCAACGGGAAGCAGTACGCCACCAGGCCGAAGATCCAGCGCAGCAGATCGGCCACGTAGGCACCGACGGTGCCGCCGAAGTTGCGCGCATGCTCCAGCTGGCCGGCATTGGTCCAGCTGGGGTCATGCGGGTCGTAGCTGAACAGGCATACCAGGAGGTACACCGCCAGCGGCAGCAGCAGCAGGGCGCCGGCTTCGCGCAGCCGGCGTTTCAACTCATCGCTGAGGCCTGCCTTGGGTTGTTGCCTTGCGTTCGCGCCGCGCGCCACCCGGGGTGCCCCTTTCTTCGTGACCAGGGTCAGAGCATACCTTGCAGCGCCGGATGTACCAGCTTGCCGCCGTCGATGTTGATGCCGACCTTGAGCGGCTCGAACTCGCGCCACGCGTTGCCGCCGGCCAGGCGCTGCACGTACGGCAGGATCGCCGCGGAGATCGCCACCGACGAGGTCTGCGGCACCGCGCCGGGCATGTTGGTGACGCAGAAGTGGGTAACGCCGTGCACGTCGTAGGTGGGGTGCTCCCAGGTGGTCGGCCGGGAAGTCTCGAAGCAGCCGCCCTGGTCGATCGCGATGTCCACCAGCACGCTGCCCGGCTCCATCGACTTGACCATCGCCTCGGTCACCACGTGCGGCGCCTTGGCGCTGGGGATCAGCACGGCGCCGACGACCAGGTCGGCGTCGCGCACCTCCTCGGCCACCGAGGATTCATAGGCGTACAGCGCGGTGACGTTCGGGCCCAGCGCCATCATCTCGGCCAGGCGATCCTGGCGCTTGTCGAACACCACCACGTTGGCGCCGGCCTGCGCCGCCAGCGCCGCGGCATTGCCGCCGGCCGCGCCGGCACCGAGCACCACCACCTTGCCGCGCGGGGTCGAGGCCATGCCGCCGAGCAGCTTGCCCTTGCCGCCCTGCGGACGATGCAGCAGCGTGGTGCCGCACTGGGTGGCGATGCGCCCGGCGATCACCGACATCGGGTGCAGCAGCGGCAGGCCGCCGTGATCTTCCACCGACTCGAACGCCACGCCGGTCAGGCCGATGTCGAGCAGGCTGCGGGTCAGCGCCGGCTCCGCCGCCAGGTGCAGATAGCAGAACAGCAGGTGGTGCTTCTTCAGCAGGGCCAGGTCGCCGGCGATCGGCTCCTTCACCTTGACGATCAGTTCGCCCGCCTCGTACAGCGCGGCGGCATCGGCCACGATCTTGATGCCGGCGTTGACGTACGCCTCGTCCGAAAAACCGCTCTTCAGGCCGGCCCCGGCCTGGATGAACACCTCATGGCCGCGACGCACCAGGTCGGCAGCAGCGGCGGGAACAAGGGCGACACGACCTTCGAGGGTCTTGGTTTCGGAGGGGATACCGATACGCATGGCAAAAGAATCCTGTGGGAACACGTGGAAAGTCCATCGCGCAACTGCCGCGGTGGTGTCGTTGATCTGCCGGCGACTTGAATCAGCCACGCGGATTCCCCATTCTCCGGGGGTCGCATTCGTTGTTGCCACCTGCAGGCCCGGTTTCGGTGAAACTCCGGCTGCAGCTGCAGCGAATAGCCGCTCAAGCCACCAGCAAACCCAAGGATTATACCTGCCATGCCCACCCCCAAGCACAGCCGCCTGCTGATCCTCGGCTCCGGTCCTGCCGGCTACACCGCCGCGGTGTACGCCGCCCGCGCCAATCTCAAGCCGACCATGATCACCGGCCTGCAGCAGGGCGGCCAGCTGATGACCACCACCGACGTGGACAACTGGCCGGGCGACGTCGAGGGGCTGCAGGGTCCGGCGCTGATGCAGCGCATGGCCGAGCACGCCGAGCGCTTCCACACCGAGATGATCTTCGACCACATCCACACCGCCGACCTCAAGCAGCGCCCGTTCCGGCTGGTCGGCGACTCCGGCGAGTACACCGCCGATGCGCTGATCATCAGCACCGGCGCCACCGCGAAGTACCTGGGCATCGCCAGCGAGGAGAAGTTCAAGGGCAAGGGCGTGTCGGCCTGCGCGACCTGCGACGGCTTCTTCTTCCGCGACCAGGACGTGGTGGTGATCGGCGGCGGCAACACCGCGGTGGAGGAAGCGCTGTACCTGGCCAACATCGGCCGCAAGGTGTACCTGGTGCACCGCCGCGACAAGTTGCGCGCGGAGAAGATCATGCAGGACAAGCTGTTCGAGAAGGAGGCCGCGGGCAAGATCGAGCTGGTCTGGAACCACACCATCGACGAGGTGCTCGGCGACGACACCGGCGTCACCGGCGTGCGCGTGAAGGACGTCAACTCCGGCGCCACCCGCGACATCGCGGCCACCGGCTTCTTCGTGGCGATCGGCCACACCCCGAACACCGGCATCTTTGCCGGCCAGCTGGACATGCACGACGGCTACATCCGCATCCACAGCGGCCAGAACGGCATGGCCACGATGACCTCGATCCCCGGCGTGTTTGCCGCCGGCGACGTCGCCGACCACGTCTATCGCCAGGCGATCACCTCCGCCGGCTTCGGCTGCATGGCCGCGCTGGACGCCGAACGCTGGCTCGACCAGCAGACGCCGGCGGGCTGACCTGCCCGCAGGAGCCCGCTCGCGGGCGATGCTTCTGGCCGGGATTGAAAAAAACAGAAGCATCGCCCGCAAGCGGGCTCCTTATGTGTCGATTCTCCTCGGAGGTTGGGGGAGAATCGCCGACTGATCATCGGTGGGAACGGGGAGACGCCGTCGGGCTCCTCTGGCTTCGCGCCTGCGCCGTAGATTCGCGCCCCC